>BNJU01005583.1_pt1 | contig 451566 bp, 522 predicted proteins | sample 8539281 | NCBI WGS metagenome assembly BNJU01 (sample SAMD00202456, study PRJDB9452) | human saliva metagenome | isolation source: human saliva | place: Japan
CCGAAGAACTATACGGTGCAGTGGAACTTAAATGACAGTGCACCCGCGGGTCACCCGGCGACCAATCCGAACACAGTTGCAAACTACACGGTGTTGGAGGCGGATATCGCAATTCAGCCGGCAACGCGGACCGGTTATACCTTCCTCGGCTGGTACGACAATGCGGCGCTTACGGGAACTCCGGTCACGACGCTTCACACCATGGATGCCGAGAACAAGGCTTACTATGCAAAGTGGGACGCGACGCCGAACAGCTACCCGATCAACTATGTGCTGAATGACGGCACGCCTGCGGGGCACCCGGCGACCAATCCGGCAGCGAACCTCACAAGCTACACGGTGCTGACAAACGGCGGCGGTAACATTAACCTCTTGCCGGCGAGCCGGAACGGCTATACCTTTGAGGGCTGGTACGACAACCCGGGCTCCTCGGGCGCGCCGATTACCGCCTTCCCGGCGATGGATGCGGCAGCCAAGACTTTCTATGCAAAGTGGAGTGCGCCAAACAACTATACGGTCACATACAGCTTGAACGACGGAACCCCTGCGGGGCACCCGGCGACCAATCCGAACACGGTCACAAGTTATACCGTGTTGGATCCGAACGTGACTCTGGTGCCTGCAACGCGAACCGGTTATGACTTCGAGGGCTGGTACGACAACGCGGCATTCAGCGGCACACCGATTACGGGCTTCCCGGCGAGCGATGCGGCCGACAAGCACTATTATGCAAAGTGGAGTGCAGCGAAGAACTATACGGTGCAGTGGAACTTAAATGACAGTGCGCCTGCGGGTCACTCGGCAACGAACCCGAACACCGTGACAAGCTATACCGTAACGGATGCGGATGTGGTCATTCATCCGGCAACGCGCACCGGCTATGACTTCCTCGGCTGGTACGACAATGCGACGTTCATGGGTACGCCGGTCACGAACCTTCACACCATGGACGCAGAGAACAAGCAGTACTATGCAAAGTGGAGTCCGGCAAAGAGCTATACGGTGCAGTGGAATCTGAATGACAACACACCGGCAGGCCACCCGGCAAGCAATCCGAACACGGTCGCAACTTACACCGTTGAGGATGCGGATGTTACGATTCAGCCCGCAACGCGGACAGGCTATACCTTCCTCGGCTGGTACGACAACGCAGCACTTACGGGAACCCCGATCACGAACCTGCACACCATGGATGCAGCGAATAAGCAGTACTTTGCGAAGTGGGACAGCACACCGATTTCCTATCCGATTAACTACGTGTTGAACGACGGAAGCCCTGCGGGTCATCCGGCAACCAACCCGGCAGCGAATCTCACGAGCTACACGGTGCTCACAAACGGCAGCGGTAACATAAGCCTCCTGCCGGCGCTTCGAAATGGCTATACCTTTGAGGGCTGGTACGACAACGCTGCCTTCACCGGCGCGCCGATCAGCAGCTTCCCGGCCATGGATGCGGTGCCCAAGACCTTCTATGCAAAGTGGAGCAGTGCGAACAATTACAGCGTTACCTATACGCTGAATGATGTCACGCCTCCGGGCCACCCGGCGAACAATCCGAACACGGTTACAAGCTACACCGTGCTCGACCCGAACGTGACCCTGGCTCCGGCAACGCGTACCGGTTATGACTTTGAGGGCTGGTACGATAACCCGGGCTTTACGGGCACGCCAATCACTGGCTTCTTGTCGAGCGATGCGGAGAATAAGCACTATTATGCAAAGTGGAGCGCGGTTAAGAGTTACAACGTGCAGTACCACTTAAACGACAGCACGCCTGCGGGGCATCCGGCAAGCAATCCGAATACGGTCACCAGCTATACCGTACTGGATGCGGATGTCGCGCTGCGCCCGGCAACGCGCACCGGCTATGACTTTGAGGGCTGGTATGACAATGCGGCGCTCACGGGAACACCGGTCACGAACCTGCATACCATGGACGCGGAGAATAAGCAGTACTACGCAAAGTGGAGTCCGGCTAAGAACTATACGGTACAGTGGGAGTTGAACGACAGTGCTCCGGCGGGGCATCCGGCGACCAACCCGAACACGGTGGCAACGTATACCGTGCTCGATGCCGACGTGGCGATTCAGCCTGCGACGCGCACGGGTTACAGCTTCCTCGGCTGGTATGCGGATCCCGCCTTTACGGGCTCTCCGGTCACGAACCTGCACACCATGGATGCGGAGAATAAGCACTACTACGCGAGATGGAGTACACCGGATGCCTACAGTGTCACCTATCATCTGAATGATGCATCGCCTGCGGGACACCCGGCGACCAACCCGAACACGAAGCTCAGCTACAATGTCACCGAGGCGGATTTCGCAATCGCAGCTGCGACGCGGACAGGCTATTCCTTCCTCGGCTGGTATGATAACCCGGGCTTTACGGGCGCGCCGATTACCTCGCTTCACACCATGGATGCGGCAAATAAGCATTACTATGCAAAGTGGAGTGCGGCGCAGAGCTATCCGATCAACTATGTGTTGAATGACAGCGCGAGCCATCCGGCGACCAACCCGGCGGTCAATTTGACGAGCTATACGGCAGAGACCCTGCCGAGTCCGATTGCGGTGGCAAATCCGCTGCGTACGGGCTACAACTTCCTGGGCTGGTACGACAATCCGGGCTTTACGGGGACGGCAATCAGCAGCTTCCCGGCCATGGATGCGGCGGCCAAGACCTTCTACGCAAAGTGGAGCGCGCCGCTTTCCTATACGGTGCAGTACACGCTGAATGACGGCACGCCTGCGGGGCATCCGGCGACCAACCCGAACACGGTGACAAGCTACACCGTGCTGGATCCGAACGTGACCCTGGCTCCGGCAACGCGGACCGGTTATGACTTTGAAGGCTGGTACGATAACCCGGGCTTTACGGGCACGCCGATTACCGGCTTCTCGACAAGCGATGCGGAGAATAAGCACTACTATGCGAAGTGGAGCGCGGCGAAGAGTTATACGGTGCAGTGGAATCTGAACGACAATACACCGGCAGGCCACCCGGCAAACAATCCGAATACCGTCGCAAGCTATACGGTGTTGGATGCAGACATCACCGTGCATCCTGCAACGCGGACCGGCTATACGTTTGAGGGCTGGTACGACAATCCGGGCTTTACGGGGACTCCGGTCACGACGCTTCACACCATGGATGCCGAGAACAAGGCTTACTATGCAAAGTGGGACGCGACGCCGAACAGCTACCCGGTTAACTACGTGTTGAACGACGGAACCCCCGCGGGTCACCCGGCGACCAATCCGGCTGCGAACCTCACGAGCTATACGGTGCTCACCAACGGCAGCGGCAATATCAGTCTTTTGCCGGCACTTCGAAACGGCTATACCTTTGAGGGCTGGTATGACAATGCTGCCTTCTCCGGTGCGCCGATTACAAGTTTCCCGGCCATGGACGCGGCGGCCAAGACCTTCTATGCAAAGTGGAGTGCGCCCAATAACTATGCGGTCGCATATACCCTGAATGACGGCACACCCGCGGGACATCCTGCGACCAATCCGAACACGGTGACAAGCTATACCGTGCTCGACCCGAACATTACCCTGGCTCCGGCAACACGGACCGGCTATGACTTCGAGGGCTGGTACGACAACGCAGCATTCAGCGGCACGCCGATTACGGGCTTCCCGGTCAGCGATGCGGCGGATAAGCACTTCTATGCAAAGTGGAGCGCGCCGAAGAACTATACGGTGAACTGGAATTTAAACGACGGCACCCCGGCGGGGCACCCGGCCACCAATCCGAACACGGTCACAAGCTATACCGTCACGGATGCGGACATGGCCATTCAGCCGGCAACACGCACAGGCTATGACTTCCTCGGCTGGTATGATAACGCCGCGCTCACGGGATCTCCAGTCACGAACCTTCACACCATGGATGCCGAGAATAAGCAGTACTATGCAAAGTGGAGTGCGGCAAAAAGCTATACGGTGCAGTGGAACTTAAACGACAGTGCACCGGCGGGGCACCCGGCAAGCAATCCGAACACGGTCGTAACTTATACCGTTGAGGATGCGGACGTCGCCATTAACCCGGCAACACGTACGGGCTTCACTTTCCTCGGCTGGTATGACAACGCAGCACTTACGGGTTCCCCGGTCACGAATCTGCACACCATGGATGCCGAGAATAAGCAGTACTTTGCGAAGTGGGACAGCACGCCGATTTCCTACCCGATCAGCTATCAACTGAACGACGGAACGCCTGCGGGACACCCGGCAAACAATCCGGCTGCCAACCCGACGAGCTATGATGTGCTCACAAACGGAGGCGGAAACATCAACCTCCTGTCTCCGAGCAGAAACGGCTTTACCTTTGACGGTTGGTATGACAATCCCGCGTTTAGCGGAACGGCGATTACCTCGTTCCCGGCCACGGATGCGAGCCCGAAACAGTTCTATGCGAAGTGGTCTGCGCCGCTAAGCTTTACGGTGAGCTACGATTTAAATGACGGTACACCGGCAGGTCACCCCGCAAGCAATCCGAATACGGTGACAAGCTATACGGTATTGGATCCGAATGTCACCTTGGCTCCGGCGACGCGGACCGGCTACGACTTTGAGGGCTGGTACGATAACCCGGCATTCACCGGAACCCCGGTCACAGGCTTCCCGACCGGCGATGCGTCGAATAAGCGGTTTTATGCAAAGTGGAGTGCACCGAAGACTTATACGGTGAACTGGAACTTGAATGACGGTACCCCGGCGGGGCACCCGGCGAACAATCCGAATACGGTCGCAACTTATACCGTGCTGGATGCGGATATTGCAATCAATCTCGCAACGAGAGTCGGTTATGACTTTGAGGGCTGGTATGATAACGCAGCACTCACCGGCACGCCCGTCACGAGCCTTCACACCATGGATGCTGAGAATAAGCAGTATTATGCGAAGTGGAGCGCACCGAAGACGTATGCGGTGAACTGGGATCTGAACGACGGAACACCGGCGGGTCACCCGGCAAGCAATCCGAATGCGGTCAGCAGCTATACGGTACTCGACCCGGACCTTGCACTTGCGCCGGCAACACGCGCGGGCTATACCTTCCTCGGTTGGTACGATAACCCCGGTCTTTCGGGAACGCCGGTCACGACGCTGCACAGCATGGATGCGACGAATCGTCATTTCTATGCGCGTTGGAGCAGCCCGAACAGTTATCAGATTTACTACCATGCGAACGACACAGCCGCAAATCCGGCGACGAATCCGAACACGGTGACTTCTTACACCGTCCTGAGTTCCGACTTTACGCTCGCAACGCCGACCCGCCCGGGTTATACCTTCGAGGGCTGGTTTGACGATGCGGCACTCACGCATCCCGTGACGGGACTGCGGGTTCAGGATCTTGAGGACAAACATTTCTACATGAAGTGGAGTCAGCCGAGTGTCTACCCGATCAGCTATGTGTTGAACGACAGACCCGCAAGTCCGGCAAGTACCGTGGGACCGACGAGCTACACCGTCGAGGATGCGGATTTTGCACTTGCGGTGCCCACGAGAAACGGAGCGACTTTCCTCGGCTGGTATGACAATGCCGCCTTCACGGGAACGCCGATTACGACCCTGCATACGCATGGCGCAGAGCCGAAGACCTATTATGCAAAGTGGTCGCTCACTTCTTACAGTATGAGCTATGATTTGAATCCGGGCGGCGGCATCGGTACGCCGAGTATCCCGGCGGGCAATATCCCGAACTTTACGGTTGAGGATGAGGTCAACTTGGATCCGCCTGTGCGCCGCGGTTATACCGGTACCTGGCTCTTGAACGGCCAGCCGGTCACGCGCATCCCGGAGGGAACCACGGGCAATCTGAATCTCACCGCGGGATGGACGGTCAATCATTACGGCATTCGCTTCGAGCTCGGAGAGACCGGAAACAGTCCGATTCAGGGGCTTTCGAATCTCCCGACCTCCTATACCATTGAGGATGCGGCGATTACGCTGCCGACGCCCTCACGACCGGGCTATACCTTTGTCCGCTGGGAGAAGAGCTCCGCTCCGGGTGTCGCAGACAGCGGAATTCCGGCGGAGAGTGACGGCGATGTGACCTTCCGAGCGGTTTGGGAGCCGATTCGCTATCGCATCATATATGACACGGCGGGCGGCATCAACAACTCGCTGAACCCGAGCAGTTTTACCATCGAGGATGAAATTGCTCTCCTCGGCACGGTGAAAGAGGGCGTTCGCTTCTGGACCTGGCAGCAGGTCGGCGGAAAATTCATCAACACGATACCGGCCGGCACCACGCACGATGTGATTCTTGTGGCGCGGTACCAGAAAGATCAGGAAACCGACAACATCGGTGGCGCTGGCGGTGGTTCCGGCGGCGGCTCCGGCGCGGGCGGCGGTTCCGGCAGGGGTGTTTCCGGACGACGCGGAACCGGAGGCGGCAGCAACGGCAACGGTAACGGCAATAACAGCGCCGGTCTCGACGGCGGAGCGCAGCTTGCAACGCAGACGGGGAGAATTTCTTCCACCGCAGACGGTGCGGATGCGTACGGTGCGGTCATGCAGCCTTCTCAGGCGACAGATCCGAACCCGCAGAATAACACTGCGACAAGCGATGCAATCAATCGCGCAACGAGCCGCGCGGGAAGCAAAATGCGTTCCGCGCAGAGCGAAAGCGGCCGCTCCAAGGCGCGTCGCCTCCCGAAGACCGGTGAGGCAGGTGCTGCGGACAGCGTAAGCGGAGCGGCACTCGGACTCCTGCTCGCAGGCTTTGCGGTCCGGAGAAAGAGAGAAGAGCAGTAAGACAGAAGGGGCTGTGCGGCGGCACAGCCCCTTTTGCGTTGTTCGCATTTTTGGTATATACTGTCAAAGGAATGCAACTCCGGCCTCCGGCTTTAGATGCAAAATGAATGCGTGATGAAAGCGCAGCTTTCATTGCAAAAAGTGTTGACAGAGTTCGGAAGTATCGCTATACTATCAACGTTGTACTTATCAAGAAAGCAGGCTTGCCTCACCTCGGCACATATCTGTGACCCGGGTTCATAAAGTGGATTCATCTTTTCTTTTGATGACCTTTACTTTAGACATGGCAGGAACTGCTGCCATGTCTTTTTTATTGCAGCAGCAGCTGCAGCATAAATGGAGGTGTTCAGCTATCAGCGAGTCATTGGTTAACGGACAGGTACGTTTCCGTGAGGTTCGTCTCATCGGGACAGACGGAGAGCAGCTTGGAATTATGTCCTCGCAGGACGCTCAGAAAATTGCGGATGAAGCAGAACTGGATTTGGTCTGCATCTCCCCGATGGCAAAGCCGCCTGTCTGCAAGATCATCGATTACGGGAAGTATCGCTATGAGATGATACGGAGAGACAAGGAAGCCAAGAAGAAGCAAAAGATTGTTGAATTGAAGGAAGTGCGTTTGTCCCCCAATATCGATACGAATGATCTGGCCACAAAAACCAATGCTGCCAGAAAGTTTCTGGAGAAGGGCAACAAAGTAAAAGTAACGCTGCGCTTCCGCGGAAGAGAGATGTCGCACATGAGCCAATCGAGATATATTCTGGATGATTTTGCGAAGTCCCTCGCTGATATCGCCGTGATCGACAAGCCTTCGAAGGTTGAGGGCCGAACGTTGGTCATGTTTATGAGCGCAAAAGAAGAACTAAGGAGGAAAGTATCATGCCGAAGGTAAAGACAAGCAGAGCAGCAGCAAAGCGTTTTTAAAAGTTTCCGGTAGCGGAAAGCTGATTCGGAACAAGGCGTACAAGTCTCACATCTTGACGAAGAAGTCCACGAAGCGCAAGAGAAATCTGAGAAAAGACATCGTGACCGACAGCACGAACTCGAAGGTCATGAAGAAGATCCTGCCGTATTTATAATCGGACTTGACGTGAAGAAGGAGGAAGCAAGATGGCAAGAGTGAAAGGCGCGATGCACGCAAAGGCAAGCACAACAGAATTTTAAAGCTCGCTAAGGGCTATAGAGGCGCACGTTCCAAGCAGTACAGAATTGCTAAGCAGACTGTCATGAGAGCGCTGAGCACGGCGTACGAGGGCAGAAAGCAGAGAAAGAGACAGTTCCGTCAGCTCTGGATTGCAAGAATCAACGCGGCTTGCAGAATGAACGAGATTTCCTACTCGAAGTTTATGTTCGGTCTGAAGAAGGCTGAGATTGTCCTGAACCGTAAGGTTCTCGCCGAGCTCGCAATCAACGACGCAGAGGGTTTTACAAAGCTCGTTGAGACCGCAAAGAAGGCTATCGCATAATTTACAGGCATTTGAATATAACAGACTTTTGCCTCCGGCAACGGAGCGACAGAGGTCTGTTTTTTTGTGTGCAAAGGAAGTGAAGGAGCCTATCGCGCCTCTTACCCCGCAAAAAACTCCGCTCGGCGGAAAAACCGGGACAGGTGTGCGCGCGTTCGCTATACTGCAAATACAGAGAAAGGAGGAAAGAATCGCATGAAGGTCGAAATCAAGTTACAGCCCGAGTTAAAGCTCCCCTTTGCCGTGATTCATACGGGAGAAGTCACAGCCGAAGTACAACGAGCCGCGGCGATGCTCTCGGAGGAAAGAGCCGCTTTGATTTCCGCGGGTGAAGACGACAAAATCGTGATGCTCCATCCGGAGGATATTTATCTGGTGCGTGTGGAGGCAGAAAAAACGGTTATTCACGGAGACAAAAAGCAGTACCGAAGCAGCAAACGGCTCTATGAATTGGAGGCCTTGCTGGGGCCGGATTTTATGCGCGTTTCCCAAAAGCACAATCATCAACCTGCACTTGCTCGATTATGTCGCCCCCAGCCTCGGCGGTGTCATGGTTCTGGTTATGAAGAACGGGCTGCGGGATTATATTTCCAGAAAATATCTACCCGCTTTCAAACGATATTTGGGGATATAAAGAAGGAGGTCGCTTCTATGAAAGAACAGAAACATACGTTATTTTCATCCGCTCTATACGGAATCGGTTTTGCGGCAATTATCTTTGTGCTGACCGGAGTCATTTTTGATTGTATCAACGGCGGAACAACGGCTCTGTATCACTACGGTTTTACCAAAATGGCATTGGGCACACTGGTGGTAGGACTCGGTTTCGGCTTGCCGGCACTTGTCTATGAGAGAGAGCAACTGTCTCTTCCCGTACAAATTATGATTCATATGGGAATCGGGTGTATTGTCTTGTTGCTTACCTCATGGGTTGTGGGCTGGATTCCACGCGAGCAGGGCTTCCTTGGGATTGCCAAGATAGCCGCAGAACAACTTTTGATTGCCTTTGGCATTTGGTTCGGTTTTTACCTCAATCAAAAAAAACTGGCACGGAAAATGAATCAAAAACTGAGCGAGCTGGAACATAAGACAAAGTAGGTGAAAAAAGATAAAAAAACAATTGACAGTGTTTCGCCTCTCTGGTAAAATTCTCTTTGTTCGCAGAGATGGCGGAATTGGCAGACGCGCACGGTTCAGGTCCGTGTGACAGCAATGTCATGAGGGTTCAAGTCCCTTTCTCTGCACGTGAAAAGCACCGGGCACACCGGTGCTTTTTCTGATAGAATAAACTTGAATATACCCGTCGCTTGTTCCGGAAAGGAGGCAGCGCTTTGAGCATACGAGAAGAGTTGGAAGAAGAGGAGAGTCGTTTTCTGTCAAAGTATGCGACCCTCAGTCGCGATTCCGTCGGCAGAGATCGGGTTGAGGAAGAGGATGACCTGCGTCCCTGCTTTCAGCGTGATCGCGATCGCATCCTGCACTGCAAGGCCTTTCGTCGCTTGAAGCATAAGACCCAGGTCTTCCTTGCGCCCGAGGGCGATCACTATCGCACGCGGCTCACGCATACGCTGGAGGTCTCTCAGATTGCGCGAACCATCGCGAAGTGCCTGCGCTTAAACGAGACACTCACGGAGGCAATCGCGCTGGGACACGATCTGGGCCACACCCCCCTTCGGGCATGCCGGAGAGCGTGTTCTGAACGGGCTCTGCCCCGGCGGCTTTAAGCATAGCATCCAAAGTGTGAGAACCGTCGAATTTCTGGAGAAGCGCGGAAAAGGGCTCAATCTGACCTTGGAAGTTCGCGACGGCATACGAAATCACGGGACACACAGTACCCCGCGGACCTATGAGGGCGCCGTTGTGCGGCTCGCGGATAAGATTGCCTACATTAACCACGACATCGATGACTCGATTCGCGCCGGTATCTTTCGAGAGGAGGATATTCCCGCGGAATTCACGGCCGTGCTCGGACACAGTGTGAGAGACCGCTTGAACTGTATGATACGCGACGTCATTGAAACCAGCTTGAACGAGGACAGGGTCAGTATGAGCGAGAAGCGCTTCCGGGTTATGATGCAGCTTCGCGCATGGCTTTTTCAGCACGTCTACCGCGGCAGTGCACCGAAGGCGGAGGAAGGAAAGGCAGAGGCCATGATAGGCCGTCTGTACGCCTATTTTTTGGATCATCCGGAGCAGATGCCCGAAGAATATCAATATTTTATGTCGGAATGCAAGCAGTCGATCGAGAGAACGGTCTGTGACTATATCGCGGGGATGAGCGATCAGTATGCGGTGCGCGTATTTCAGGAGCTGTTTGTGCCGCGCGCTTGGACGGTGCTGTGAGTTGTTTCATTGAGAATATAGCTTTGAAGAAAGCAGGTTTGACTTGTATTATTCAGAAGATGTAATCGCTGAAGTTCGACAGCGCAGCGATATCGTGGATTTGGTTTCGTCCCTATGTGGCACTCAAACGGCGCGGGCGGGACTATGTGGGGCTCTGCCCCTTCCACTCGGAAAAGACGCCTTCCTTTTCGGTTTCTCCGGAGCGGCAATCCTTTCACTGTTTCGGCTGCGGGGTGGGCGGAAACGCAATCAGCTTTGTGATGCAATACGAAAACCTCTCGTTTCCGGAAGCCCTGCGTTTTCTTGCCGCCCGTGCGGGTATGCAACTTCCCGAGCGAGAGCCGAGCGCCGCGGAACAGCGGGAGCGCAGCTTAAAAGAGCGCTTGCTCGAAATGCACAAGATGGCCGCGACCCATTTTTATCAGTTACTTCACACGGAAGAGGGAAAGCATGCCTATCAGTACCTGAGACAGCGCGGGCTGAGCGATGAAACCATACGCAAATTCGGGCTCGGCTTTTCGAGCAAGCGGCCGGGAGAGTTGTACCGCTTTCTCAAGCAAAAGGGCTATACCGATGCGGAGCTCCGTGAATCCGGCCTGGTGACGATAGAGGAGCGGGGCGCCAGAGACAAATTCTGGAACCGCGTGATGTTTCCCATTATGGACAGCAACAGCCGCGTGATTGCCTTTGGCGGTCGCGTCATGGGTGAGGGGGGAACCCAAGTACTTAAACTCCCCCGAGACCAAGCTCTTTGATAAGAGCCGAAATCTCTACGGACTCAACTATGCGCGCCGCACACGCGCGGACCATGTGATTCTGTGCGAAGGCTATATGGACGTGATTGCCCTTCACCAGGCCGGCTTTGCCAATGCCGTGGCTTCCCTCGGCACCGCGCTCACAGAGCAACAGGTGCTCCACTTGAAGAGGACTCTCTCGACCGCTGCGGTAGCCGTGTTGAGCTACGATTCGGATAATGCCGGTGTTAAGGCCGCACGCCGCGCAATCCCGCTCCTTCGGGGCGCCGGCTTTACGCCGAAGGTGCTCTCCATGCAGCCCCACAAGGACCCGGACGAATTTATCAAAGCACTGGGGCGAGAGGCCTACGCCGAGAGAGTCGAAAACGCGAGAAATGCCCTGCTCTGGGAGGTCGATATTATTGCCGGACAGCACGATTTAAAGGACCCCGCAGAGAAGACCGCCTTTTACCAAGAGACGGCAGCCCTGCTCTGCAGCTTCTCGGAGCCGCTGGAGCGAAACAACTATGTCGATGCGGTTGCTCATGAACAGATGATACCCGCAGAGGCGCTGCGCGACCTGGTCAATCGCATGGGCGGTGCAGGCATGGGGCAGCGGAGCGAGCAGACGCAAATCCGCAGGGAAACGCGTACGGCTGCCGGAAAGAAAGTGAAGGAGAGTGCCGCGGAAAAGAGTCAGAAGTTACTGCTCGGCTTATGGCGGACGAACCGCAGCTCTTTCCCCAGCTTTCCGCCTGGGTTTCCGAGAGTGATTTTACGCATCCTTTTTATCGCGAGCTCGCAACAAAGCTATTTGCGGCGCTTCGGCAGGGCAAGGCGGATATCGCTGCCCTTTTAAACGACTATGTGGAAGATTTGGACAAGGAAAAACAGGCCGCAGCTATTTTCCACACGAGCAAACTTGCGGAACAGCTCTCCTTACAGGAAAGGGATCAGGCCATCATTGACTGTATCCGCAGCATAAAAAAGGATGCTGCGGACCAAAGATTGCGGCAGAGTACAAGCGCGGAAGAATTACAGGCTGCCATGCGGGAAAAGGCCGAGTTGCAACGCCTAAAATTAAGCATACGGAGGTGAGCATGGGCGAAGAGCGCCTGAAATTATCGGAGCGTCTCAGGGCGCTTGCAGAGCTGGTTCCTGCGGGGAGCGTGCTCGCGGATATCGGGACCGACCATGCCTGGGTCCCTGCAGAACTGCTGCTGAAGGGGCGCATATCGCGCGCCGTTGCAATGGACATCGGCGAAGGGCCTCTGGCGCGCGCGGCAACACACATTGCGGAGCTGGGACTCACGGAACAAGTCTCTCTGCGGCTCTCGGACGGCTTTGCCGCACTAAAGCCAGGGGAAGCCGATTGCGTGCTGATTGCCGGCATGGGAGGCGAGCTCATGCAGGGAATATTGACGCGCGGTTTGGGCGCAGACGGCAGACCGGGACCTGCGTTTCGAGCGGGGGTAAAACGCTATCTATTTTCCCCCCCACACCGAGTGGGAGGCTTTCCGCGGCTATCTCTCGGCACAGGGCTTTCGGCTTACGGACGAACGTATGCTCAAAGAGGACGGAAAGTACTACTTGATTTTAGTCTGCGAAAACGGGGACGGCGAAGCCGCATACCGTGAGGCAGAGGCACGCGGAATCCCCGTCACTGCTGCACGACGTTTCGGTCCCATGCTTTTGGAACGTCGGGATACTGTGCTGCGTGATTACATGAATGAGAGACTTCGAAAAGAACAAGAAATAGCGGAACGCCTTCCGGAGTCGCAGCGAACGGCGGTGAGTGCCAAGCGAGAAGAACTGCGGGAGAGCATCCGCCTACTGAAGGAGTGCCTTGCGCACTTTGAGGAATGAACGATGAATAACAGCTTTGAGCTGATACACGGCGGTGAGCGACTCAGCGTGGAAGCGGGTACAAGTTTTGTAGAGCTTGCGAACAAGGAACAGGGGAAATACCCGAGTCCCATCCTGTTGGCTACCTTAAACGGCGTGTTGCACGAGTTGGGCTCTACGGTTGAGGAAGCCGGTGAACTGCGGTTTTGACCCTGCGCGACAAGGCCGGCTTTCAGAGTTATGAACGCAGTGCCGTTTTGCTTCTACTCGCAGCGCAATACAGCTTGTATGGGAAGACGGGCAGGGAGATTTGGATTGATTACAAAGAAAGCGGTGCCCTGCGCTGCCGCATACTCGGTCAGAATCAGGTGAGTCGGGAAGAACTTGCGAGACTGGAAGCAGCGATGCGGGAACTGGTTGCAGCCGCCCTCCCCATTGAGAAACGCAGTGTTCCTACCAGGGAGGCTGTGCGCCTTTTTGCGGCGCGCGGCATGAAGGATAAAGCCGAGCTTTTCCGCTTTCGCATCCACTCTTCCGTGAATCTTTACCGGCTCGGAGATTATGAAGATTACTTTTACGGTTACATGTTGCCTAACAGCTCTTATCTCAAGACCTTTTCTCTGGAGGCCTACGAGGATGGTTTTGTGCTGAAATTGCCGGATTGGCGTAAGCCCGAAACACTCATGTCGTTTCAGCCGACACAGAAGATTTTTGAGGCAATGGAGTCGAGTCGTTTGAATCTGGAACGCCAGGGCATTGAGACCGTGGGGGCGCTGAATGCCCGTGCGGCGGCCGGGAAGATGAAAGAGCTCATCCTGTGCGCCGAGGCGCAGATGGAAAAGCGCATCGGCGATCTCGCGGAAAAACTATGCAGCCGGGATGAAGTTCGCATTGTGTTGATTGCGGGGCCCAGTTCCTCCGGAAAAACTACCTTTGCGCGTCGTCTTGCGACACAACTTCTTGCACTCGGCAAGACGCCGCATGCCATCGAAGTAGATAACTATTTTAAGAATCGCAGCGATACGCCGCGTGACGAAAAGGGAAACTATGACTTTGAGTCACTCGCCGCACTCGATGTGGATGGCTTTAACCGCGATTTGAACAGACTGTTAAACGGAGAACGCATTGAGCTCCCGCGCTTTGATTTTATTTCCGGCGAGCGCAACTATCGCGGGGACTATTTAAGTTGCGGTCCCTCGGACATCTTGCTCATTGAGGGCATACACTGCTTAAACGAGGCTCTTTCGTTTTCCATCCCCGCCGAGAGAAAACACAAGATTTATGTGAGCTGTCTCACCCAACTGAATCTCGACGCACATAACCGCATTCCGACCGGAGATGCGCGCATCTTGCGCCGCATTGTTCGGGATGCGCGGCTCCGCGGCAATGATGCGGCGGAGAGTCTGTCGCGCTGGGCTTCGGTCAGCGCCGGTGAAGAACGCTATATTTCCCAATCAAGAAAATGCCGACGATGTGTTTAACTCGGCACTTCCCTACGAGACAGCGGCCCTCAAGCCCTATGCGGAAGCTCTGCTCTTTGGAGTTCCGGAATCGCATCCCTCTTACCTCGAGGCAAAGCGCTTGCTGAAATTCCTCAGCTATTTTCTGACCTTCCCTTCCGAGGAAATCCCGGCAACCTCTCTGCTGCGCGAATTCATCGGCGGCAGCACCTACGGTGCATAGAGTTTGTATACAAATCAAGGGGGCTGTGATATAATACTCCTTCGAAAGACGGGCAGATGATCGCGGCTGCAGAGACGAAAGACTGCAGGTGAGGAAAGTCCGGGCTTCAAAGGGCAGGATGCCGGATAACGTCCGGTGGAGGCGACTCCCAGGAAAGTGCAACAGAAAAGAACCGCCGGCTTCACGCCGGTAAGGGTGCAAAGGCGGTGTAAGAGACCACCGCCCGGGTGGTAACATCCGGGGCCATGTAAACCCCATCCGAAGCAAGACCGAACAGGACAGATCGGCGGCCCGTCGGTTGTCTCTCTCGAGAGGCAACACTGTCCGGGTAGGTTGCTTGACTGCAGCGGTGACGCTGCAGCTAGATAGATGATCATCCACGACATAACCCGGCTTATCGCCCGTCTTTTTCAGGAAATACAAAAGAGAGCAAACGCATGACAGCGTCTGCTCTCTTTTTTGTTTCAACGGGAACGGTCCGAATAGCGCTCGTCGCAGTAGCGGCAGCGATACACTTCCCGCTCGGCATCGGCGAGATAGAAGATATGGGGAAGTTCCTGCTCGATCGAGGTGATACAACGGGGATTTTTGCAGTGAATCACATTGGTAATCTTCTTCGGGAGACGCAGCACCCGCTTCTCGACGATACTGTTGTCGCGAATAATATTCACTGTGATGTTGTGGTCAATGTAACCGAGTACCTCGAGATCGATTCGATCAAGCACATTGCCCTCGATTTTGATGATGTCCTTGCGCCCCATCTTCTTCGAGTGCGCATTCTTGATGATTGCAATCTGAGAGTCCAGTTTGTTCAAACCGAGCTGATAGTAGATATCAAGGCTCTTTCCCGCCTTGATGTGATCCAGGACTATGCCCTCCGAAAGGCCGCTGATATTTAACATGTCTCTTTCACCTCCAAAAGCATCATGATGAGTGCCATGCGGACGTAGACGCCGTATTGCGCCTGCCTAAAATACGCCGCACGGGGATCCTTGTCCACCTCGACCGAAATCTCGTTGACACGGGGAAGCGGATGCAAAATAAACATGTCTTCTTTCGCGCTGCGCAGTTTCTCCTCGGTCAGAATATAACTGTCCTTCAGTCGAATATAGTCCTCCTCGTTGAAGAAACGCTCTTTCTGCACACGTGTCATATAGAGTATATCCAGTTCCGGCATGGCCTCTTCAAGACTGCCGACCTCGACAAAGGGGATCTTATTTTTTTCGAGTACATCCTCTCGGATATAGCCCGGAATGCGGAGTTCCTGCGGTGAGATCAGCACAAAGCGAATGCCGGGATAGCGAATTAAGGAGGCAATCAGCGAGTGAACCGTGCGACCGAACTTTAAGTCACCGCAAAGTCCCACGGTCATGTTGTCAAGCCGTCCCTTCAGAGATTGGATGGTCATAAGGTCCGTCAAAGTTTGGGTGGGATGCTGATGTCCGCCGTCCCCGGCGTTGATAATCGGAACACCCGAAAACTCGCTCGCGACCATGGGCGCACCCTCTTTGGGATGACGCATGGCAATGATATCCGCATAGCAGGAGACCACGCGAACCGTGTCTGCAACACTCTCTCCCTTGCTGGCGGAACTTGCATCGGCAGACTGGAAGCCTAGAACAGATCCTCCCAGATTTAACATTGCGGCCTCAAAGGAGAGGCGCGTCCTTGTGCTGGGCTCGTAGAAGAGTGTGGCGAGCTTTTTCCCTTCCATCACCTTTGCATAAGCGGAGCGATTTTTTTCAATACGGCCTGCGAGCGCAAGTAATTCTGCGGTTTCCTCGACGGAAAAATCCAAGGGTTTCAGCATATGTCTCATGACCTGACAAACCTCCTTCCGGTTGAAACGGTATGGTGTCGTCCCAATCATAAAGTACGGGCCCCGAAAAGTCCACGACTCGAGAGCAATTCTTGAAGGAATTTGCGTCGGGTGTTATGATACAGGCGATACTGAATGCAGACAGGAAGGAGATTTTTTCATGGAAAAAAGTTCCCTTTATGAGGAGCTTCGGGGCAATCGTTACCCGGGCAGAGGGATTTTTCTCGGGAGAAGCGAGGACGGGAAAAAGGCCATGCTCGCCTACTTCATCATGGGGCGCAGTGAGAATTCGAGAAACCGTATTTTTTCCCGCACGGAGGACGGTATACGCACAGAGGCCTTCGATCCGGCAAAACTCTCCGATCCGTCGCTGATTATCTATGCACCGGTGCGTCGTCTGGAGAACCGTCTGATTGTGAGCAACGGAGACCAGACCGACACCATATACGAGGGCTTTCGGCGCGGCCTTTCGCTCTCAGAGGCGCTCAGCGCACGCGCGTTTGAGCCGGATGCACCGAACTATACACCGCGTATTTCAGGAGTTCTCAGCTTTGCGGACGGGGACTTCTCCTATGAGCTCAGTATTCTGAAAAGCGACCGCATGAATCCGGATCAGTGCCTCCGATTCTACTTTAACTATGCAACACCGCTTCCCGGTGAGGGACATTTCATTCACACCTACATCGGTGACGGCAATCCGTTACAGAGCTTTTGCGGAGAACCGAAGTGCATTGCCGTCGGTGACGAACTCGATGCATTTGCGGCAAAGATTTGGGATGCTCTGGATTCGGAGAATAAAATTTCACTCTACGTCCGCGAAACGGATCTGACAGACGGGACAGGCAAAAATTACCGAGAAGTGCTTATCAACCGCAACGAAAAGAAGCAGGAGGCTTAACATGAGAGAGTTGACGCTCAAATACGGCTGCAATCCGAATCAGAAGCCGGCCAGAATTTTTATGCAGGAAGACCGGGAGCTTCCGGTCAAAGTACTTTCCGGAACCCCGGGCTATATCAATTTTCTGGATGCACTGAACGGCTGGCAGCTGGTGCGCGAATTAAAAGAGGCGACCGGCCTCCCCGCCGCTACTTCGTTTAAGCATGTCTCTCCTGCGGGCGCTGCCTGCGGACGCCCGCTTTCGGACACCCTGAAAAAAATCTACTGGGTTGAGGACGCCGGCGAACTGAGTCCGCTTGCCTGCGCTTACGCAAGGGCCCGCGGTGCCGATCGCATGTCGAGCTTCGGAGACTTTATTGCCCTTTCGGATGTCTGCGACGCGGATACCGCACGCCTCATTAAGCGCGAGGTCTCGGACGGTGTGATTGCCCCCGGTTATACGGAGGAAGCACTCGCCATACTCCGCGAGAAGAAGAAGGGCAAGTACAATGTAATTGAAATCGACCCCTCGTATCGACCGGCGGAAACCGAAGTTAAGCAGGTCTTCGGGGTCAGTTTCGAGCAGGGAAGAAACGAATTGCCGCTCACGCGCGAACTTCTCGAAAACGTTGTGACCGAGGCAAAGGAAATTCCGGAGTCCGCTAAGACGGACCTTCTGATTGCGCTGATTACGCTGAAATACACGCAGAGCAATTCGGTCTGCTATGCGCTGGACGGACAGGCCATCGGCATCGGCGCGGGGCAGCAGTCGCGTGTTCACTGCACCCGCCTCGCAGGCCAGAAAGCCGACAACTGGTATCTACGCCAGGCCCCCGAGGTCTTACAGCTTCCCTTCCGCCCGGAGGTAAGCCGCGCGGAGCGCGACAACGCGATTGATGTCTACATCGGCGATGAGAGCGAGGATTTGCTTCGTGACGGTAGCTGGGAACGCGTATTTACGCTTAAGCCCGCGCCCTTTACCAGGGAGGCGAAGCGCGCTTGGCTTGACGGTCTTAAGGGGGTTTCGCTCGCTTCGGACGCTTTCTTCCCCTTCGGAGACAATATCGAGCGTGCAAGAAAGAGCGGTGTCTCCTACATCGCCGAGCCGGGCGGCTCGATTCGAGATGATCAGGTCATTGAGACCTGCAACCGCTACGGCATTGCGATGGCCTTCACCGGTCTTCGTCTTTTCCACCACTGAGATACAGACATCAATTTAGTATTTATTCAAAGAGAGGAGTTGTTGTTATGGCGATTTTAGTGACCGGCGGTGCCGGCTTTATCGGCAGCCACACTTGTGTGGAGCTTTTGAATGCGGGCTATGAGGTTGTTGTCGTTGACAACCTTGTGAATTCCAGCAAGGAATCCCTGAACCGCGTGATGGAAATCACGGGAAAGAAGTTGCGTTTTTACGAGTTGGATCTTTTGGACAAGAAGAATCTGGATCAGGTCTTCGCCAAGGAAGATATCGAGGCGGTCATCCACTTTGCGGGTCTTAAAGCAGTCGGTGAGTCCGTCTACAAGCCGCTCGAGTACTATCACAACAACATTACCGGTACTCTGGTGCTCTGTGAGTGCATGCGGAAGTACGGCGTGAAGAACATTGTCTTCTCCTCGAGCGCAACGGTTTACGGCAACCCTGCTTTTGTGCCGATTACCGAGGAGTGCCCGAAGGGCGAGGTCACCAATCCCTACGGAAGAACCAAGGCCATGCTCGAGCAGATTCTGACCGACCTTCACACCGCGGATGCGGATTGGAATGTCATGCTGCTCCGCTACTTTAACCCGATCGGCGCACACGAATCCGGACGCATGGGAGAGAACCCGAAGGGTGTGCCGAATAACCTGCTTCCCTACATCACCCAGGTCGCAATCGGAAAGCTGGTCTGCCTCGGCGTCTTCGGCAATGACTATGAGACCAAGGACGGTACCTGCATTCGCGACTACATCCACGTCGTGGATCTCGCAAAAGGCCATGTGAAGGCACTCGAGAAAATGGTGAAGGATGCGCCGGAGGTCAGAATTTACAACCTCGGAACCGGAACCGGCTATTCGGTGCTCGATGTCATCACGGCGTTCGAGAAGGCAAACGATCTGAAAATCAACTATGTTTTCAAGGAGCGCCGCGCGGGCGATGTTCCGGCTTGCTATGCGGATCCCTCAAAGGCGGAGCGCGAGCTCGGCTGGAAGACGGAGAAGACGCTCGAAGAGATGTGCCGCGACTCCTGGAGATGGCAGAAAAAAACAATCCGAACGGCTATGAGGACACCGGACTCACGATACGGAAAAAAAGGGAGAGCTGCGCTAATCCGAAGAGACCTTGTTTCGATATGAAAAACTGCCGCCTCACAGGTTTTACTGTGAGGCGGCAGTTTTTTGCGTTAACAGGCGCTGTAGTAGTTGGCGGAGAGCTGCTCCACATAGCCCTCGAGCTCCAATTTCAAGAGACAGCGCATAACCGTGCCGATGTCGTAGCCGCTGCGCTGCAAAAGACGGTTTAAAAAGCTGGGCTCTTCTTTGATGAGGCGGTAAAGCGTGCCTTCTTCCGGCGATAATTTTTCCGGTGAGCGCGTGCGGGGCTCCAACATGCAGCGCAGACGCAGTCCGAGATAGTCGACGATATCCTGCGGGCTTTGGAGTAGGTTTGCCCCGTTTTGAATAAAGACATGGCAGCCCCGGCTCAGGGGATCGGTGATGCGCCCCGGAAGACAGAAGATTTCCTTTCCCTGTTCCAGCGCCGCCCCTACCGTGATGGAACTGCCGCTCTGTTGTTCCCGCGCTTCCAGGACACAGAGGCAGTCCCCGAGGGCGGCAATGAGTCGATTGCGGTCCGGAAAGTGCCAGGCGCGCGACAGTTCGTCCGGCGGAAACTCACTCAGAATTCCGTTTCCGTCCTCACAGAGCCTCGAAAAAAGCGCATAGTTTTCCTTGGGATAGCAGATATTGACGCCGCAGCCGAGGACAGCATAGCTCCTGCCTCCGGCTGCCAGGGCAGCTTCTCCCGCGCGGCTGTCGATTCCCGCTGCGAGTCCGCTCACAATGGCTATGCCTTTTGCGGCGAGCTCCGAAGCGATAAAGTCCGCCATGCGAAGGCCGTAGGAACTCGCACTTCGGCTCCCGATGACCGATACGGTAGGCGTGTATTCCATGGGTAACTCACCCTTTAGGTAGAGCCAAAGCGGCGGATCCGCCAGCGTTTTAAAGCGCGAGGGCCAATCTGCATCCCGGGACGTGAGAAAGCGAATACGGCGCAGGGCAAGGGCCTCCTCAATCTGTCTTAGCGCCTCAGCCACCGCGGCAGGAGAAGGCGCTAGGCGAGAGAGTTTATCCCGCATGCCGGCAGGATAGGCCTCCGAGCTCTCGGCAGAGAGCGTAAACAAATCCTCGACGGAACGTATATCACCGGGCAATTTTCGCACTTCCCCGCGCGTCAAACGAAGGGCATAGGAGAGATACAGGTAGAGGGCTCGTTGTTTCATATCAATTCCGCCTCTTCGGATATGCGGGATGCAGGCTTTGACGCGCCAATTTGGAGATGCTTCCCCAGTACTTCTCCTCCGGAGAGCGGTAGGCAAGCGCCTCGGCGAGATGGGCGCGCTGAATCTCGGGGGCTCCGTCAAAGTCTGCGGCTGTCCGCGCGACTTTCAGGAGTTTATGCAGAGCGCGCGCCGACATGGAGCCGGAATTATAAAGTGCCTCCAGGAATTCCGAGTCCTCTTTGCAAAGCGAACAGTGGGCTTCGATTTGCGCGGGGCTCATCTCCGCATTGAAATGAATGCCGCTCCCCTGAAAGCGTCGCTCCTGGATATCGCGCACGCGCTCCACCGCGCGCTGCATGGCCGGGTTTTCTCTCGGACGCTCCTTGCGCTGCAGGGCGGAAAACGGAACAGCCTCGGTCTCGGCGCAGAGATCGATGCGGTCAAGCAAGGGCTTTGAGATATGGCTCAGGTAGGTTCTTACCTGGGCCTCGGTGCAGCGGCAGCGGTTGCGGTCCGGCCAGAAGCCGCACTTACAGGGGTTCATGGCACAGACAAGCTGAAAGTTGGCGGGGGAAGGTAAAGTTTCCGCTGACGCGGCTTATGTGCACCCGATGTTCTTCCAGCGGCTGACGCAGAATTTCAAGCGTTGCGGCATGATACTCCGGAAGCTCGTCTAAGAAGAGCACACCCTCATGGGCAAGGCTGATCTCCCCGGGGCGCGGCTTTTGACCGCCGCCGGATAGCGCAAGACCGGTCACTGTGTGGTGGGGAGAGCGATAGGGGCGTTTGGTCATCAGGGGTTTGTCAGACGGAAGCAGACCGCTGATGCTGTAAATTTCCGAGACACTGAGCCGCTCCTCCCGGCTCATGGCCGGCAGTATGTGCGGAAGCCTTGCGGCAATCATGCTTTTTCCGGTGCCCGCAGGTCCGATATACAGGATATTGTGTCGCCCGCCTGCAGCGAGCAGAGTGGCGCGCTTCACAAGTTCCTGACCGGCAAGATCCGAAAAATCAGGTGTATCCTCCGAAGAGAGACTGCTCTCTGTATAAACGGCGGGCGCGGGCAGGTCTTTCTTTCCCCGCAGCAGTTCAACGAGCTCCGAGAGTGTGGAGACACCGTAGCAGTCAATGCCACCGATTACACTGCCTTCGCGCAGGTTTTCGAGCGGTAAAAAACAGCGCTTGAGCCCGGCCGCTTCGGCGCAACGCACCATAGAAAGCACCCCGCGCACCGGCAGAATTTCCCCGCTGAGCGAGAGCTCTCCGGCAAACAAGGTATCCGTGAGGAGCTGCTCCGGCAGTTGTCCGTAGGCTGCGAGCAGGGCGACAGCGATCGGCACATCATAGGCACAGCCCTCTTTTCTAAGCTCCGCAGGGCTCAGATTCAAGGTAACACGGCGCGGTTCCAAGCGGAAACCGCTATTCCCGAGCGCAGTGCGAACACGATCTGCCGCCTCGCGCACCGAAGCCGCCAGAGAGCCGATGAAGGTAATGGTGGGAAAGCCTTGCTCGACATCCGCTTCGCAGCGGACCAGAACGCCTTTGGTGCCGATGAGACCGGCCGCATAAATTTTCTTTAGCATACGTAACTCCCGAAATAGAGATGAGGTGAGAAACAGAAATGTGCCGCATGACGGCAAGGCTTCCTCAATCGTAATTTACTTCGTAGATTGAGGATGCGCGAGCTGAACGAAAAGAGAGCTGTGCGGAGGGGAAGAGCAGAGACAAAGCGATACGAAGAAAAGCGGTGAAGAAAGAACGGTCGATCGAACCGAAGTTTCCGGGAGCATGCACGCGGAAAGCGAACGCTGCGGCAAACGGTTCTCAAAAGGATATGCCGAGGGAAACGGAGAGTAGAAACAGAACAGATTGAGGGATTTGATATTGCAGAGGAGCGAATAATGACAAAAGACCAAGTAATGTTATCTATACTTATTTTAGCAGAGTGATACCGAAGCGGCAAGGTTTGACTTGTTCTTTCCGGAGACGTATAATAAACTGATTATCAAATTAATGGCAGAAACGGAAGGAATTGCTGTGGCAGAAAAGAAAGAAAGAGGTCTGCTTGTCGTAATCTCGGGATTTTCCGGTGCGGGCAAGGGTACTTTGATACGGGAGCTCATGCATCAACACCCCAACTATCAGCTTTCGGTGTCTGCGACGACCCGAGCGCCGCGCGCGGGAGAGGAAGACGGTAAGGATTACTTTTTTGTGACGCGAGAGCGTTTCGAGGAGATGATTGCACAGCGGGAATTGATTGAATATGCATCCTACGTTGGCAATTATTACGGGACGCCGAAGGCTTATGTCGAGGAGATGTTGGATGCCGGATATGATGTGATACTCGAAATCGAAATTCAGGGTGCGCTCAAGGTGAAAGATATTTTCCCCGAGGCGGTCTTTGTCTTTGTCGCCCCGCCGAATGCGGAGAGCTTGGAACAGAGGCTCACGGGTCGGGGGACCGAGAGCAAAGAACAGGTACTCGCTCGTCTAAAGCGAGCGGCCGAAGAAAGTCACCGGATGTCGGACTACGAATATCTTCTGGTCAACGATGATCTTTCGGAGACGGTCGATAACCTGCATGCGCTTCTTAAGAGCCAACATTTCAGCATGTGTCGTCACCGCGCTTTTACCGAAGAACTCGGTGCTGCATTAAACCGCTTTTATTCAGAGGAGGAGAAATAAATGTTACATCCGTCTTATACAGAGATTATCGATGCTGTCAACAGTGAGGTTGAGCCGGGCGAACAGCCGGTGGTACAGAGCCGCTACTCCATTGTCATTGCAACCGCGAAACGGGCGAGACAGCTGATTGCCGGCGAAGTAGCGGAAGTCCCGGATTATAAGAAGAAGCCACTTTCGGTTGCGATTGAAGAACTCCACAAGGGCAAGGTCAAAATTGTTTCGGAAGACGAAACGGAGAACATCGAAGACACACAGGCAAAGCAGGAACAGGAAGAAGAATGAAAATATGCATGATCTCTCTGGGATGCGACAAGAATCTCGTGGACTCGGAGATGATGCTCGGGTATCTGAGACGAGAGGATGTCTCTCTCACAGATGAACAGGCGGAGGCTGATGTTATCATCGTAAATACCTGCGCTTTCATCCTCGATGCAAAAGATGAGAGCATACAGACCATGCTCTCGGCCGCGCAATACAAGGAGGAGGGCAATTTAAAGGCGCTCATTATGGCCGGCTGTATGGCGGAGCGCTATAAAGATGAGGTGCTTCGCGAAATTCCGGAGATAGACGCAGTGGTCGGAACCTCCGCCTACGATAAAATCAGCGCCGTTCTGGACCGTGTCTTGGACGGTGAAAAGGTTACGGAGTTTGAGGATTTAAGCCGCCTCCCGGCAATCGGGACCGAGACCGCTCGCGTACGGACCTCACTCGCTTCCTACGGTTATTTAAAGATTGCCGAAGGTTGTGACAAACACTGTACCTACTGTATCATCCCCTCGCTCCGGGGCGGCTATCGGAGTTATCCGATGGAGTCACTGGTTCGGGAAGCCGAGCGGCTTGCCGAAGACGGCATCAAGGAACTTATTTTGGTTGCCCAGGAGACGACACGCTACGGCATGGATTTATACGGCGAGAAGCGACTTCCGGAGTTGCTTCGCCGCTTATGTCGTATCGACGGCATTCAGTGGATACGCATTCTCTACTGCTATCCGGAGGAAATCACGGATGAGTTGATTGAGGTCATGGCAGCGGAAAAGAAAATTTGCCATTACTTGGATTTACCCATTCAACATGCGAGCGATGCCGTGTTAAAGCGCATGGGACGCAGAACCTCCCGGGCAGATTTGGAAGCCGTCATTCGGAAACTTCGAACCGCGATGCCGGACATCGCACTTCGCACGACGCTGATCAGCGGCTTCCCGGGAGAGACCGAGGAAGACCAGGAAAGTGTCCTTTCCTTTGTCGAAGAAATGCGCTTTGAACGCCTTGGCGTATTCACCTATTCACAGGAAGAAGATACACCTGCTGCAGGTTTCGAGGGCCAGATCGACGAAGATATCAAAGCCGCTCGTCGAGACGAGATTATGGAATTGCAACAGGCGGTGTCTCGCGAAATCTTCAGCGTAAGGTCGGTGCATGCCTGGACGTATTTGTCGAAGGCTATCTTCCCGAAGAGGATGTCTATATGGGACGAACCTACATGGATGCGCCGGATGTAGACGGCTACCTGTTTTTCCCGGCAAACGGCCTCGAGTTGATGTCCGGAAGTATTGTCCCTGTCCTGGTCACCGAAGCATCCGAGTATGATCTAAAAGGAGTGCTCTATGAAGATGAATCTGCCGAATAAGCTAACGCTTGCTCGTGTTATCATGGTTCCCTTCTTTGTCGCAGCTCTGCTTTACCGAGAAGGGGATTCTACACCGGCACGAATGCTTGCCCTCGGCCTTTTTCTGGTTGCGAGTTTCACCGATTTTTTGGACGGCTATATCGCCAGAAAATATCAGCTCATTACAAATTTCGGAAAATTCATGGATCCGCTCGCAGACAAACTCTTGGTCTGTTCGGCCCTCATTTGTTTTGTCGGCCTGATGGAGCTCTCGCCCTGGATAACCATTGCTGTGGTTGCGCGAGAATTCATCATCAGCGGTTTTCGTCTCATCGCGGCGGAACACGGAAAGGTGATTGCTGCGGGAATCTGGGGAAAGCTTAAAACCGTGAGCCAAATGATTTGTATTGTGCTCCTTCTGATACGGCCTGACGGAAACGGCATGATTAATGTGCTCACCGAAGTCTTTGTGTGGCTGATGCTCGCACTGACCTTAATTTCACTCGCGGAATATATTTGGAAGAACCGTGAGGTTCTTCGGGAAGGATAATCATGGAACTCTATGATTCCGGCAGCACGGCTGATTTGGATCGCCTGGCTGACTCCTGCGTCGACTTACTCCGAAAGCACAAATTAATCGTCACAACCGCAGAATCCTGCACAGGCGGGATGTTGTCCGCAAAATTGGTGGACATTCCGGGTGTTTCGGAAGTGTTTCAGGAGGGCTATGTCACCTATTCGAACAAGTCGAAGCGGCGCCTTCTGAATGTCAGTAAGTCCACCCTGAAAAATACGGCGCAGTGAGCACACAGACTGCACGAGAAATGGCAATCGGTGCCGTCTTCGCAGCGAGTGCGGATATCGCGGTTTCGATTACCGGCATTGCGGGTCCGGACGGCGGAGACGAAGAAAAGCCGGTCGGTCTGGTATTCATTGCTTGCTATATGAATGATCGTGTGACGGTGGAAGAGCATCACTTCCGCGGGAGCAGATCGGAGGTGCGCACACAGTCTGTGCAGAGCGCACTTCGACTGCTCCGCGCCACAATTCTGGAGCACAGTAAGGACTGACATGCGTATTTCCACGAATCTGTATGCCGGACCGCTGGCCGCGCCGAGGCGCAGCGAAATCCTGGATAAGTTACAGCGCGGAGGCGCCTTGCCTCTTGTCTATGTTCTGACCGGGTCATTACAAGCCGGCGAATTGATTGATATCTATTCCGTAGGCGAATTTCGACGTGATTTTGTGCAGCGTGAAAATCCTCTGGTCATCGGCATAGCAATCGGGAAAAAAGAATCCTTTCAAGTTGCAAAGACCATCATTACAGAGCTGTATGAGAGAAACGGAGCGGTGAATATCGATGCCAGCTTTGATACCGGCAATACTTAAGGGAATCCTGTTTCTCATTCTGCTTTTGTTGGGGCTCCTTCTCCTAATCCTGTTGCTTTTATTGTTCGTGCCGTTTTGCTATCGCGGGCACGGAAAACGCGTCGAGGAACAACTCTCCGGCGCGTTGCGCGTTTCCTGGCTTTTCTCACTGCTTCGCTTGAAACTTTCCTATCGGGAACAAATGAAGGGTGAACTCTACTTCCTCTGTTTCCGCATCTACCAACTGGAGCATGAGGAAGAAGAGGAGGCAGTGCATATCGCAAACGGAGATGCCGAGAAAGCATCGGTATACGCGGAGAATCCGGAGTCCAAAGCGCCGCCCGCAAGTGAAAACGAAGTTTATCCCGCGCCGAGGCAAAGCGTCACCGAAAAAGGGACGGAAGCCTTGCCGGAGCAGATAAACGGAACGGAAGCGGAAACGGCGGCTGCCCTAGAGGCTGCGGAAGAGAGACAGAGAAATAGACAGCTGCAAGAGAAAAAGCGCCGACATGCCAAGGCGGAGTCTTCTTCCGAAGCTGAGCGGAAGCCGGGAAAGCTTGCTGCGATTTGGAATCGACTGCAGCAGCTGTACCGAAGAGCGGAAACGGAATATGATTTTTTTCAGAGCGAGAGGACACAGCGCTTTTTGCACTATTTAAAGAGTAAGCTGTTTCGCTTTTTGCGGGGGAACTGATCCCGCGGCGCATCGCGGGAGAGTTGCGCTTCGGCTTTGCGGATCCGGCAGTGACGGGACAGGGTGCCGCTCTGGCAGCCCTCTTATTACCGTTTTACCGCGACAGCTTGCGGATAGAGCCGCTGTTTGACCGCGAGGAACTCTCCGGAGAACTTTCCTTCCGCGGACATTTGCAATTATTTGTTTTTTTATTTGGCGCAGCACAAGTTTGGTTTCACCGTGATTTCCGATATGTGTATCGGCATATTCGCGGAAAGGATAAGAGACAGAAGACGGAGGGAGTACATGGCTGACAAGCGTTTTGCGGAACAGGCGGAGGCACTGTTCCAGGGAATGAATGCATTTATATCCACGAAAACCGTGGTCGGCGCGCCGCAGCAGGCGGGCGATGCCATCATTATACCGCTGGTGGATGTCTCCTGCGGCATGGCGACCGGTGCCTTCGCGGATAAGAAGGGAAGCAGTGACGGGAACGGTGCAGGCGGCATGAGCACCAAAATTTCTCCGGCAGCTGTTTTGATTATTCAGAACGGCGTAACCAAGCTGGTCAATGTGAAGAATCAGGACGCCGTGACACGCGTCATGGATTTGGTTCCGGACGTCATCAATCGCTTTACCGCGAATTCCAAGATTTCTCCCGAGACCACCGAGAGAGCCGTTCAGGTGGTCAAGGACACGGACGGCGGCAAGCAGAACTGAAGCTCACATCAAAAAATCGCCCCGCCTTATCCGATGCACGGAGAAAGGGGGGCGAATTTTTTGTTTCGGACAAATCAAAAAGCCACCCGAGGTCGGGCGGCTTTTTGATTCATGAAGAAAACTTATGCTCTCTCAACGAAGTTCGAGCGAAGGCAGGAAGTGCAAATATACATCTTCCGCACTCCGCCTTCCGTCTTGACCTTAACGGACTTGACGTTTGCCTTCCAGATGCGATTGCTTCTTCTATGAGAATGGCTCACGTTATTTCCGAAGTGAGCTGCCTTTCGCAAATAGCACACTTTGCCATGGTAACACCTCCTATCTTCTTTGGACCCTGCAGATTCAAAGTCCATATCGCTCCTAATTTTAACAGAGCCATGCGGCGATTGCAAGTAAATTCTTGGCTTTCTTTTCAGCCACAAATAAGGTATACTTTTCAATGAAACCGATGCAAGCATAGAAGGCGGCGCAGCAGACTGCGCGCAAGGAAGGAAATCATATGGTCAAGGGACGACTCAACAATGAGATGGGACAGATTGCAGTGAGACCTGAAGTGATTGCTGCCTATGCGGGTTCCGTTGCCGTGGAATGCTTTGGCATTGTCGGCATGGCGTCCGTCAGTATGAAGGACGGACTGGTTCGCCTGTTGGGCAGAAGCAAGCTCAGTCAGGGCATCCAGGTTATTATTACGCCGGAAAACAAGCTTCGCATTTCCTTTCACCTGATTGTCGCCTACGGCGTGAACATCAATACCGTGTCCGACAATCTGATTGAAAATGTCAAATACCGCGTGGAAGCCTTTTCCGGAATGGAAATCGAGAAAATTAAAATCTATGTAGAGGACGTCAGATCGATTGACTGACATAGGAGGAATTTGCGCTTTGGAAATTCATGAATTGAATGCCTTTGTGATTCGCAAGTGTTTTTTGGCTGCTGCCAATGAACTTGCATCCAAAAAGGAATGGATCAATGAGTTGAATGTATTTCCGGTTCCGGACGGCGACACGGGCACCAACATGACGATGACTATCATGTCCGCAGCCAAAGAAGTCGCCGCGCTGGAAACCGATGATATGCAAGCGCTCTGCAAGGCCATTGCCTCCGGTTCGCTCCGCGGTGCCCGCGGCAATTCGGGTGTCATCCCCTCTCTCAGCTGTTTCGTGGTTTTACACGCGAACTCGCTGCCGCAGAGGGAGATATTAAAATTCCGCAACTTACCGCCGCACTGGTCCGTGCGACCGAGACAGCTTACAAAGCGGTCATGAAGCCGAAAGAGGGTACCATACTCACGGTGGCCCGTGCGATGAGCGATAAGGCGGAGGAGCTTCAGCGCAGTGCAACGGATATCCTGAGCTTCGCGAAAGATGTGATTGCAGCCGGAGACTCGGCTCTGCAGCAGACCCCTGAGCTTTTGCCGGTCTTAAAACAGGCAGGTGTGGTGGATTCCGGCGGTCAGGGTCTCATGACGGTGATGCACGGTGCTTTTCAGGCGCTGAGCGGTGAAATCGGCGAGGTTTTCCTTGAGAATTTCGACTCGACGCAGGCGAGCGAGAGTGCCGAAGTCCGTCACATCGACACCTCCAATCTGGACACTTCCGAGATTCACTTCGGCTACTGCACCGAGTTTATCGTCAATTTGGAAAAACCGCTCAGTGAAAGCCAAGAACATGAATTTCAGGCTTTTCTCGAGTCGATCGGTGACTCGATTGTCTGCGTTGCATCGGACGAAGTCGTTAAGGTACATGTTCATACCAACGACCCGGGTCTTGCAATTCAGAAGGGCCTCAGTCTGGGTTCTCTCTCCCGCATGAAAATCGACAACATGCGCGAGGAACACAACGAGCGTCTGATTCGCAATGCCTCACAGATTGCTGCGGAAGAGCAGCGTAAAAAGGCCGAGCCGGCGGAGAAAAAGCCTTACGGCTTTCTGGCAGTTTCGGCGGGTGAGGGTCTGGACCATATCTTCAAGGAAATCGGCGTGGACTGGATTATCTCGGGCGGTCAGACCATGAATCCGAGCACCGAAGATATTCTGAATGCCCTTTCGGAAATTCACGCGGAGACTGTTTTCATTCTCCCGAACAATAAGAACATTATTCTTGCTGCACAACAGGCCTGCAGCTTGGTCGAGGACAAGAATTTGATCGTAGTGCCGACGCGCAATATTCCCGAGGGAATCACCGCAATGGTGAGCTTCCTTCCGGAGAGCAGTCCGGAAGAAAACCTCGCATCCATGCAGGCAGCGATTCAGCAGCTTGCAACGGCTGAGGTCACCTATGCCGTGCGTGACACGACCATGGATGATTTTGAGATTCACGCGGGCGATTTCATGGCAATCGGCAAGAACGGTATGCTGACCGTCGAAAAGAAGGTTGAAGACGCAGTTCTGAATGCCATCGAAAAGCTCACTGAGAACGGCGAAGAGCTTGTCACACTTTACTACGGAAGCGATGTCCCGGAAAGTGACGCGGTGCAGCTCAAGGAGCTTGCGGAGGCACGCTTTGAGGATTGTGAAGTGGAATTAAACTACGGCGGACAGCCGGTCTATTATTATCTCATTTCTGCGGAATGAGTGCAGGACCGGTCGCTCCTCCGAAAAAGGATTTCCCGCCGGGAAGTCCTTTTTTTATCGCAGTTACTGATTCGGAAAGGAGTACTTATGCCGATGAGCATCGGTAAAACGGCAGCGCCCGTTACGGAATTGCGCGGCGTGGGTCCGAAAACCGCCGCAAGTCTGAAGCAAATGGGAATCAATACGATGGCTGACTTGCTTCGCCACTATCCGCTGCGCTTTGTCAACTATCCGGAAATTACGGAAATCGGCGCTTTGACCGACGAAGAGGTCGGCAATCCGATTGCGGTACACGCAGAGGCCGTGCGCGAGCTGGTAAGGCGCGCGGGAACGCGGGTGCAGCTTTGCACCGGCACTTTCAGCGACGGCTCGGGAGAGCTGATTGCCACCTGGTATCACATGCCCTATCTTCGAAATACGCTGCGTCCCGGACGGCGAGCGGTGCTGTTCGGGAAACTCAACGCTGTCGGAAAGCGCTTTGAACTTCAGCAAGCGCAAATATTCACGGCGGAACAATATGAAAAATTACTGCATAGGCCTGTACCGCAATATGCCCTGCCAAAAGGCATAGGAGAGAAGACCTTTGCGGGCCTTATGGAGCAGGCCCTCGCGCTCTCACCCCCTCTCTGTGAGTGGTTGCCCGCACCCTTGAGAGAACGATATGAGCTGCTCCCGGAGGATCGTGCCGTGCGGGAAATTCATCGTCCGGAGGACATGGACAACTTTGCGGCAGCCAGAAAGCGCATTGTATTCGACGGCTTCTTCCGCTTTCTGTATGATGTGCGCCGCATGAAAGAGACGCTCCGCAATGAAAAATCCGCCTTTGTTTTTGACGCACAGGCGGCAATGACGGAGTTCTCAGCCCGGCTTCCCTTCACGCTGACCGATGCGCAGAAAAAAGTATGTCTGGAAATATCAAGGGATTTTATGTCGGGCAGTGTTATGAACCGCTTGGTACAGGGCGATGTCGGCTCCGGAAAGACAGCGGTCGCTGCCGCGGCCCTCTATGCTGTTTGGCATGCCGGCTTCCAGGGGGCACTGATGGCGCCGACCGAGGTGCTGGCAAGACAACATTACCGCACTTTTTCCGAACTCTTCGGCGAGGCCGAAGACGGGCCGCGCATCGGTATACTGACCGGATCCACCAGGGCGAAAGAGCGGCGTGAGCTTCTCGAAAAATTGGCGCAGGGGAAGGTGGATATTCTGATCGGAACCCACGCTCTTCTGGAAGAGCGCGTGGTTTTTTCATCGCTTGCGTTGGTTGTGACCGACGAACAACACCGCTTCGGTGTGCAGCAAAGAGAAACCCTCTCCGGAAAAGGAAAACAGCCCCATGTGCTTGTAATGAGCGCCACCCCGATACCGCGCACCCTTGCGGTTATCCTCTACGGTGATTTGGATATTTCGGTCATCGACGCGCGCCCGGCAGGCAGAACGCCGATTAAAAATGCCGTGATTGAGAAAAAGGACAGGCCCAAGGCCCTCTTACATATTAAGCGCGAAGTCGAATCGGGGCACCAGGCCTACATTGTATGTCCTCAGGTGGAAGCGAATCCCCTAACCTCACTTGAAAATGTGGAGGACTACAGCGCGGCACTCCGCACGAGCTTTCGCGGTGAAATCACGGTCGAAGCTCTGCACGGACGCATGAAAGAGGCAGAAAAACAGCGCATTATGGAACGCTTTCTTGCCGGTGAAATCTCGGTACTGGTTGCGACGACCGTCATCGAAGTCGGTGTTGATGTACCGAATGCGACCGTTATGATGATTGAAAACGCGGAACGTTTCGGTCTTGCAACGCTTCATCAGTTGCGCGGCCGTGTCGGCAGAGGCAAGGAACAGGCTTATTGTATTTTTGTTCAAGGGAAAAAGAGCAGGGAGGGAAGCGAACGTCTGGGACTCTTGCAGCGCAGCAATGACGGCTTTGAAATCGCGGCCGCGGACTTAAAGCAGCGCGGTCCGGGGGAGCTTTTCGGTGCGGTCCAGAGCGGAGAGTTGACATTCGGTCTCGGAGACATTTATAATGATTATTCAGTGCTTCAGCTTGCAAAAGAAGCTGTGGATGCGCTAGATCAAGCGGATTTCGATCTGCCTGTGGTACATAAAAAGGTCGTATTGTAGGGAGCATAGCGAATGGACGAATTGTTGGGTAAGGCAGGAGAAGACCCACTGATTGAGGATTTGGATCTCGGGGACATGCCGGTCGCCGGAACGCGCATTACCGCGGACACGGAAGAACGTCAGCCCGAGCCTTTGGATACGGTGCTTCCGGAAGATGACACCCGATTCCGGTTGCCGTTCAGGAAGAAAGCGGAGAGGCTTTACAGTGGGAGAGTTCCGACAGTGCCGCCGAGGCACTTTCTCATGCGGCACGCGTAAAAGCGGACGGAGCGGAACGGGAAGAGAGCGAAGCTGTTTGGAGCGGTCTGAAACCCGCGTCCGAGAAGGATAACTTCTATGTCAAACCGGATCAAAACGAGGCGGTGGAACGGACAACGGAGCACGTCCCGGAAGAACCGCCGTTACAAGAAACACCCGAGCCTATTTTGACGTTTGATGCGCCGCAGGAACCGCCGAAGCGTCGTTCTTCCGCGGGAAAGAAAAATATTGTTGACAGCAGCGGTTCTCCTTGCGGTAACCGCTGCTTCGTATACCATTTACGGCCAAAAGTATCATCGTGTTTTTCTGCCCAATACGGTGATCAACGGTGTTGATGTGTCCGGTAAAAGTGCGGTCGATGCCGAGGCCGCAATGAACGCCGGTATTGCGGATTATAAGCTCACGATTCAGGCACGTGAGAATGAAGAAGCAAGCATCAGCGCAGCTGAGGTGAATCTCCACTATGATTTCGGGGATACGCTCAGTCATTTGATTGAGAATCAGAACATTTTTACCTGGGGGCCGCGCTACTTCTCGCGCCACGAGGAAAGTCTGGATGCTATGGCGAAGCTCGACGACGAGCGCTTTGAGAGCGCTGTCAAGGCGCTGCCTTTCTTTCAGGCCGATACGTTCAAGAAACCGGTCAATGCTCATATCTCGGATTATCAGAGCGGCAAAGCTTACACCGTCGTGAAAGAGGAGGAAGGCACCGAGTTAAAAACGGAAGAGGCTACAGCGAAAATCAAAGAGGCTGTCTCAACCTTGCAGCCGAATCTCAATCTGGACAGCGAAAAACTGTATACCGAGCCGGAAGTCCGCTCGGACGACGAGGCCTTGGTCAAGTCCGCAGAGGCAATGAATCAGTATCTCAAAACCGACATCAGCTATTCCGGTGATTCGGGCATCGTTTTGAACGGAGAGCAGCTCCACAGCTGGATTTCGCCGGACGGCAAGGGTGGCGTCAAGCTGGACGACGCTAAGCTGAACGAGTTTATCAAAACGCTTGCCTCAAAGTACGACAGCTACAATAAGCCGAAGAGTCTCAAATCCAGCTGGGGTCCGACCGTCACGGTTAAGAGCGGCTCCTACGGCTGGAAGGTCAATCAGGACGCCGAGAAGAGCTGGCTTCGCGAGGCGATTGCCTCGGGTACCAAGACGCAGCGTACGCCGGAGTTCTCTCAAAAAGCCGCTTCTCTGAGCGGCGCCGATTACGGCTCTACCTATGTCGAGGTCAATTTGAGTGCGCAACACCTCTATTTCTATAAGGACGGAAAACAGCTGCTTTCATCCGACTTTGTATCCGGAAACGAATCGAAAGGAACCGTAACCCATACCGGCGCCTATGCAATCAGTTACAAGCAGCGCAACGCGACCCTCCGGGGGCAGGGCTATGCAGCACCGGTGAACTACTGGATGCCGTTCAACAACGGCGAAGGCTTCCATGATGCATCCTGGAGAAATACCTTCGGCGGTAATATTTACCTGACAGCGGGTTCTCACGGCTGTGTGAACCTGCCGCCCGCGGTCGCAAAAACCCTGTTTGAAAACGTGAGTGCAGGCACTCCGGTTCTGGTGTATACCTTGCCCGGAACGGAGCCGAAGAAAACAGAACCGACACCGGCTGCCACTCCGACAGAGAGCAGTTCCGGCGCAGAGTCCCAGAGCGCACAGGACAGCAATGCTGCGGCGACAAGCGCGGCTGCCGCTAAGCCCAGCGAAACAAAGAAGGGCCCCGGACAGACGGAGAGCGGTTCTCCGAACCCGAGTATTTCGACCGGTGCGCCGCAGAACAAACCGGGTACCGGATCGGTACAGCCTGCCCCGGGTGAAGGAGGTTCAAATTAATGAGAGTCATTGCCGGAAGTGCAAGGAGACTCTTGCTCGCGACCCTGCCGGGTGAGGATACCCGGCCCACGACAGACCGCATCAAAGAGACACTCTTTAATATGCTGCAAGCGGAGGTTCCGGGCTCCCGTTTTCTGGATTTGTTCGGCGGCAGCGGCGGAATCGCCATAGAGGCCTTGTCCCGCGGGGCAAGTTCGGCGGTCATTGTCGAGAAGAATCCGAAGGCTGCCCGCATTATTCGCGAAAATCTGGAACATACACATCTGGCGGACAAAGCGGAGTTGCTCACAACCGATGCCTCTGCGGCGCTGACCCGCTTGGCGGGAACAAAATGCGAGCCCTTCGATTTGGTCTTTTTGGATCCGCCTTACGGAGCCGGGCTGGAGGAGAGGCGTTGCAGCAGCTGCAAAATTCTCCTTTGATTCATGACGACACCCTCCTCATTGTTGAGGCCAAGATTGATACGGATCCGAGCAGTTTTGAGGTATTTGGCTATCATATTGTGAAAAATTAAGGCATATAAGACCAATCAACATATCTTTCTCCAGAGAGGGAACGACGAGACATGACTATTGCGGTCTATCCGGGCAGCTTTGATCCGGTCACAAACGGACATCTTGACATCATTAAGCGCGCTTCCGAAATGTTTGATCACCTGATCATTGCGGTCCTGAACAACAAGGCAAAATCCCCGTTGTTCACGACTGAGGAACGTGTTACAATGCTATGCGAAATAACGGCGGATATTCCCAATATTGAGGTCGAGAGTTTTGACGGGCTGTCGATTAAATATTGCCATGAGAAGGGCGCCCAAGTGATGGTGCGCGGTTTGCGTGCGGTTACGGATTTCGAATATGAGTTGCAGATCGCGCAGACGAACCGCGTCATTGCACCGGATATCGACACGGTTTTCCTGACCACAAATCTCAAGTATTCCTATTTGAGTTCCAGCATTGTCAAAGAAATCGCAGCCTACCACGGTGACATCAGTGCTTTTGTGGACAGCCGCGTAGCCGAGAAAATCATGGAGAAATACAGAAGTCGTCAGAATTATGAAAATGGAGCAGGGGCATGAGCAGAATAGAGCAAGTAATTGCCGAAATTGAGGATTACATTGAGGATTGCAGACCTACGGCTTTTTCTGCCTCGAAGATTGTCGTGCAGAAGGAGGAGTTGCAGGAAAAACTCTCCGAACTTCGCATGGCCATTCCGGAGGAACTGGACAAGAGTAAGCGCATTCTGAACAACCAGAATAACATTATTATGGACGCACAGGCGCGCTATAATACCATGGTCAATGAAGCATCGAAAAAGACCGAGCAATTGATCAATCAGTCGGAAATTGTACAGAAGGCAACCGCGACCGCAAATGAAATTCTTGCGAGCGCTCGCGCACAGGCACAGAGCATCGTGGATGCCGCACAGGCGGAAGCAAACGGTATTCGACTCAGCTCGATTCAGTACACGGATCAGCTCCTTCTGAATGTGCAGAACATCATCGGAAATGCTTCCCGCGAGTCCGAGGCGAGAAATCAGGCATTGCAGGCAGCGTTCCGCCAGAGCTTTGATCAGATTGCGGCAAATCGTCAGCAACTTGCTGCGAGCAACGAGAGCGCGCAAGCAATCGAACAACAGCAGTAATCAGCGAAAAGAGTTTGCCTTCGTGCAAACTCTTTTTATACATAGGAGGAGCAAGTTTGCTTATCGATCGACTTCCCCGTCCCTTTCTGGATGAAATGCGCACACTGCTCGGCGAGAGCGAATACGAACGTTATCTTGCCGCCATGGAAGAGATGCCGCTGTCGGGACTGCGCGTCAACAGCCTGAAATCAGCAACGAGCGCTTGCTGGCGGCTTTCGGCAACTTAGATCCGGTTCTTTGGACAAGCAACGGTTTTTATTGTGAGACGGGCGGAGAGTACACCTCTCACCCGTATTATTATGCAGGTCTCTATTATATGCAGGAGCCTTCGGCCATGTCATCCGCTGCCTTACTCGGCGCAGAACCCGGAGAACATATTCTGGATCTCTGTGCGGCCCCCGGCGGAAAAAGCACGCAAATTGCGGCAGACCTTCGGGGCGAGGGATTTTTGCTCTCCAACGATCTGAGCGCTTCCCGCGCACGTGCCCTCTTAAAGAACATAGAGCTCATGGGAATCGGGAACTGCTGTATCAGCTGCGAGGACTCCGAGCGGTTAAAGCGAGAATACCCGCTCTATTTTGACCGCATTTTGGTCGATGCGCCCTGCTCCGGAGAGGGCATGTTTCGGAAGCATCCTGCGGTCATCAAGGCTTGGCTGGAACACGGCAAGGACTTCTACTGTCCCGTACAGGCCAAGCTTTTGGACGATGCCTCGGAAATGTTGGTTCCGGGCGGAACTCTGCTCTATTCGACCTGTACCTATAACTTGAATGAAAACGAAAAGCAGATTCAGGCATTTCTGGACCGTCATCCCGATTTTGCGATCGATCCTATCCCCGCGAAAAACGGACTGAGCGCCTCCGCCTTTCTCCCCGGTACCGTGCGTCTGTTTCCGCAATGTGCACGCGCGGAGGGGCACTTTGTCGCACGTCTCAAAAAGGCGGGAGAACGGGCGGAACGCCGCAGACAGGGAGGCGTACAGCGCGGCAAACAAGAAGAACAGTTGCTTCGAAACCTGCAACCGGCGCTCGAGGAGTTCTTTGCGCGCAGCCTTTGGAAGCCCGATTTTTCCCGCCTGAAGCTGCAGGGAGATTATGTCCTTGAAATCCCAAAAGGGGATGTACTCCGCCCTTCGCTCCGCTACTTAAGAACCGGTCTGCTGCTCGGCCAGGTCTCACACGGCAGATTTAAGCCTTCTCAGGCTTTGGCCATGTACCTTCGAGCGGAGGACTGGAAGGATAGCGTTTCCTTTCCGGCGGATGATCCCGCCGTGCGCCGCTACCTCCGCGGTGAAACCGTGGATGCAACGGAGAGCGGAAGCGGCTATCGCCTTTTCTGTGTCGACGGCTATCCGCTCGGTTTTGTGAAGCAAGACAAGCAGCGCTATAAAAATCTCTATTTGCCGGGGTGGAGGATGCAGCGATGAGTCTGATGCGAGCCGACAAACTTCTGGCTTCGGCAGGTATCGGAACCAGAAGTGAAGTCAAAAAAATCATTCGTGCCGGTCGTCTGAAGTGCGACGAGATTCCCGTAAAAAGCCCGGAAGAAAAGTTGGATCCCGAAACCATGAACCTGACGCTGGACGGCGCCCCCTTCGGCTTTTCCGACAAAGAATATTGGGTTCTCAATAAACCCGCGGGCGTGTTGAGCGCAACGGAAGACAAAAGACACGAAACCGTCATCTCCTACATGGGACTACAGCGCAAGGGGCTTGCCCCCTGCGGCCGACTCGACATTGACACCGAGGGACTTTTGCTGATTACGGACGACGGTGCCCTGGTGCATAAGCTCCTCGCCCCCTCAAAGAAGGTGCCGAAGCAGTACGAAGTTCACTACAGCGGCGTATTGCCGCCGGATGCGGCGGCGCGCATTGCGAAGGGCTTGGAACTCGCGGACGGGACACGTTTTCTTCCGGGGCAACTGGACTCTGCCGGAAACCCGGCCCTACTTACCATCTTTGAGGGTAAGTTTCACGAAGTGAAGCGCATGTTTGCGGCGCTCGGCTGCCCGGTCGAAAAACTGCGCCGTCTTTCCATGGGGCCGCTCAGCCTCTCTGCGCTGAAACTGGCGCCCGGCGAATTCCGAAAGCTCAGCACCGAAGAGGAGCGCTGTCTTCTTGCGTATGCGGAACAAGGCAGAGAATCCGCGCTTTTTCCTTCACCGACTATGACGCCGTAATCTTTGATTTGGACGGAACTCTGGCAGATTCCATGGGGCACTGGGCCGAAATTGACCGCATTTACTTGAAGCGCTACGGCATCGATGCGCCGGAAAATCTCTCCCTGATCCTCGGCGGAAGAGGCATAGGGGAAGTCGCAGATTATTTCAAAGAAGTGTTCGGCATCCAAGACAGCAAAGAGCAGATGCTCAGGGATTGGGAAGAACTTTCCATTGAGCGTTATGCGAACGACACGGCTTTAAAACCGGGTGTTCTGCCGTTCTTAAATGAGTTGAAGCGCCGTCGGATTAAAATGGCGATTGCAACCAGCAATGCGCGACCCATGGTGGACGCGGTCTTAGAGGCGCACGGCATTGACCGTTACTTCGATGTCATTGTCTCCGGCACGGAGGTCGAGAGAGGGAAAACCGCACCCGGAGATTTATTTGACAGCCGCCGCAAAGAGCGGCGTGAATCCGGAACGCTGTGCGGTATTTGAGGACTTACCCGAAGGCATACAGGCCGGTCTCAGTGCCGGTATGCGCGTCTATGCCGTAGAAGATGAATTCTCGGCCCCTTACCACGAAGAAAGGCACAACTGGCTTTTGCGATGATCAAAGACTACAGAGAACTGTGGCAGACTAAGGAGGAAACAAGATGAAAATTGCGAAAAAAGGTACTTACGGATACCGACGCTGGCACCAGACCCGCCTCATGCTGAGCGCGGTTCTACTCGGCGGCCTTATGTATTATCTATTCACCCTGTCGCTTCGCGTCAGCAAGCTCCCGAGCACACTACTCACGATAGGCATCGTCCTTTCGGTGGTTCCGCTTTCCCTCTTTGTCGTTATGTCCTTCATCGCTTCACGTGCAAAGACCCCCTCGGCCGAGCGCTATGCCTACGCGAAGCAGTTTGAAGATCGCGGAATTATGCTCTATGACTGCATCTTTATGACCGATAAAACCGGCTTTCCGGTGGACTTCATCCTGATTACAAACGGCAAGTGCTATGTTCAGAGTTGCGGCGATGCCAAGCAGCAGGCGGAATTAAAGAAATATCTCGATCATTATATGACCGTGGACCGCATCGGCTTTCCGATTGTTCTTGGTTACGGAGATAAGGGCTTTTTTGACTCGATTGAGAACTTACCGCGTTTTAACATCGATGCACTTTCGAAGGAGCAGAAGGAAAAGGTATTAAAGTGCAGAAGAACCCTGCTCGGTCTTTCGTTCTGAGGAGGACAGCTTGAAAGAATTTAAAATCGCAGAGAATGCCGCGGGACAGCGCTTGGATCGCTTTCTCGGGAAAATTCTTCCTGAGGCAGACACTGCTTTTTTACATCGCATGCTCCGAAAAAAGAACATCACCCGCAATGACAAAAAGGCGGAGGGCAGCGAACGACTTGCAGCGGGCGATGTGATACGCGTCTGGCTTTCGGACGAGACCTATCAAAAGTTCTCGGGTACAGCGAGGCGTGAACAACGCTTTCCGCTGTGGGATGGGATTTGGGACGCCATCGTCTTTGAGAATGACTGCCTGCTTGCGCTCAATAAGCCTGTCGGCATGTTGACGCAGAAGGCAGCGCCGAGCGATGTTTCCGTCAATGAGTATATGCTCGGCTATCTCGCGGCAAAAGGAGAATATGTCCCGGAGCGCCCGGGTGAATTCAAACCGGGTGTTGTGAATCGCCTGGACCGAAACACCTCCGGTCTCGTGCTTGCCGCGAAGAGCCTTGCGGTCGCGCAAGCGCTCTCCGAACAGCTTCGGGAAAAACAGCTTCGAAAATTCTATCTTGCATGTGTCAACGGAGAAGTCAGAGAGGCTATGCGGCTCTCTGCTTTTCTCTATAAAGACAAGACCGGTAACCGCGTGTGCATCCGCGAGACCAAGAAAAGCGCGGAAGACCGTGAGATTCAGACAGCGTTCCGACCGCTGGCGGTTCGCGATAATCTGAGTTTACTGGAAGTAGAGCTGCTGACCGGCCGCTCCCACCAGATTCGCGCGCAGCTTGCAGCCATAGGACACCCTATCATCGGAGATCCGAAATACGGCAATCGCGCGGAAAATTCACGTTTTATGCAGCGCTACGGATTAAAACATCAGCTTTTGCACGCATATCGGCTGCGCTTTCCGACGGAAACAGCCGCGCTTGCAACGCTGAGCGAAAAACAATCTCGGCGGCACCTCCCAAACTGTTCTCGGAGCTCTTTCCGGAGGTGAATTAAAATGGGAACCTGGAACAGCCGCGGTCTCCGCGGATCCCTCCTCGAGGAGCTAATCAACCGCAGCAATGAGGCGTACCGCACAGCGGGACTTGCACTTGTGCAAAAGATACCGACCCCGATTACGCCGGTCGAAATGGGAAAGAACCGCCGCTGTATTACCCTGGCCTATTTTGAGAAACAGAGTACGGTAGACTATATCGGTGCAGTGCAGGGAATCCCGGTCTGTTTTGATGCAAAGGAGTGCGCGAGCGATACCTTTCCGCTCGCCAATCTGCATGCCCACCAGCTTGGTTTTATGCAGGACTTTGAGCGCCAGCGCGGCATCTCCTTCCTCCTCCTTGCATTCACGGCGAGAGAGGAGTATTACCTGCTCCCCTTTGAAGAACTGATACTCTATGCAAGACGCATGGAGGGCGGCGGAAGAAAGAGTTTTACCTATGCGGAGATGAACAAAAGCTTTCGGATCCGTGAAACGGCAGCGGTGCCGCTCCACTATTTGGAGGCTTTGGATGTGTATTTGCAAGTGCGGGAAGACCGCGAGAGGACTGAATCATAATGCAAAAACTTGCTTTGGATGAAGAAATATTAATGCAGGTGGAACAACCTGCGCGCTATATCGGCGGCGAAATCAACAGTGTCAAAAAGGACCCGGACCAAGTCAAAATTCGCTTTGCGATGTGCTTTCCCGATGTCTATGAAATCGGGATGAGTCACCTCGGTATCCAGATTTTATACAGCATGTTCAATCGCCGCGAGGACGTGTATTGTGAGCGTGTGTTCTCGCCTTGGACCGATTTGGACCGCATTCTTCGTGAGAAACAGATACCGCTCTTTACTCTCGAGAGTCAGCGTCCGGTAAAGGAGTGTGATTTTCTCGGCATCACGCTGCAGTACGAGATGTGCTACACCAATATTCTGCAAGTGCTTGAACTTTCGCAGATTCCGCTTCGTGCCGCTGCCCGCAGAGACGGGGACCCCATTGTAATCGGCGGAGGCCCCTGCACCTACAATCCGGAACCGATTGCCCCCTTCTTTGATCTTTTCTACATGGGCGAGGGCGAGGTGGTCTACGATGAGCTCTTGGACCTCTACCGTGAACACAAGGAAGCGGGCGGAGACCGCGCTTCTTTCCTAAAAAAGGTTGCGTCTCTGCCGGGCATCTACGTGCCGGCGTTTTATGAGCCGGAATACCACGAAGACGGTACCTTGGCAGCCTTCAAACCGCTCTGTCCCGAGGCTCCCGCAAAGGTACGTCGCCTTGTCATGTCCGTATTGGACCGCGCGGATTTTATTGACAATCCGCTGGTGCCCTTTATCCGCGTGACCCAGGACAGATCCGTGCTCGAATTGATGCGCGGCTGTATTCGCGGTTGTCGTTTTTGTCAGGCCGGCAATGTGTACCGTCCGCAGCGCGAGCATTCGGTCGAGTATCTGAAACGCTATGCGGAGAAGCTACTGAAAATCACCGGCAACGAGGAGATTTCCTTGAGTTCGCTGAGTTCCAGTGACTACTCCCACCTGCAGGAATTTCTGGAGTACCTGATTCAATACACCAAGGAGCGAAAAATCAACATCTCGCTTCCGTCCCTGCGCATCGACGCTTTTTCGCTCGATGTCATGGAGCGCATTCAAGATGTCAAAAAGAGTTCGCTCACCTTTGCGCCGGAGGCGGGAACCCAGCGTCTTCGCGATGTCATCAATAAGGGCATTACGGAAGAGGACATCATGCGGGGTGTTTCCTCCGCTTTCCACGGCGGCTGGACTAAGGTGAAGTTCTACTTTATGCTCGGACTCCCGACGGAGACCGAGGAGGACAGAAAGGGTATACCGGATCTCTGCGAAAAGGTCGCCGATCTCTTCTACGATGAAATTCCGAAGAGTGAGCGCGTGGGCAGAGTTCAGATCTCTGCAAGTTCCTCTTTCTTTGTCCCGAAGCCCTTTACCCCCTTCCAGTGGGCCCCCATGTGCACCGCGGAAGAATACAAACAGCGCGCACACTTTGTAAAGGAGACCTTTAAGCAAGAGAAGAACTGGAAGAGCCTCCGCTATCAATACCACGATGTCGGGACCACGCTGATGGAAGGTGTTTTCGCGCGCGGTGACAGACGCGTTGCGGATGTCATTGAACACGCATACCGGGACGGCGCCATGTATGACGCCTGGACCGAGTATTTTGACGAGGCGCGTTGGGCAAATGCATTCGAAGCCTGCGCGGTGGATCCCGACTTCTACACCCGGCGTGAGCGCAGCACGGATGAACTGTTGCCCTGGGACTTCATTGACTGCGGTGTCAGCAAGGAGTTCTTAAAGCGGGAGTGGAACAATGCCTTGCAGGAGAAGGTCACGCCGAATTGCCGCGAACACTGCTCCGGCTGCGGCGCAACATCATATCAGGGAGGAGTTTGTTTTGAAAACAAGAATTAAATTTCAAAGGAGGGAAATCTCCGTTTTGTCGGCCACCTGGATATGATGCGCTATTTCCAGAAGGCCAACCGGCGCGCCGAACTCCCCGTCGCCTACTCCGAGGGCTTTCATCCCCACCAGATTATGAGTTTTGCGGCCCCGCTCGGCATGGGCCTTGAGGGCAAGGCCGAGTACTTCGATTTGCGCATTACGGAAGACGGGGCGGCAAGCCTGCACAGCGAAGAGGCCGTGGAACGCTTAAACCGAGAGATGGCAGAGGGCGTTCAAATTCTTTCCTTCTTAAAGCTCCCGGACGACTCCCCGAACTGTATGTCCATTGTCCATGCCGCAGACTATGAGATCTTTTTCCGCGCAATCACAGCGGAGGATGTCATTGCAGGCCGGTTTTTAGACGGCGTCGCTTACCGCGCACTCTCGGAAGCGGAGAGCGAAAGACTCGATGTTGCCATAGAAGGCTTGCTCTCGCAGTCTGAAATCACGGTGGAAAAAACAGGCAAGAAGGGGAAGCTTCGTGAACTCGATATACGCCCCATGATTCACAGCCTTCGCTTGGAAGACAATCGCCTTCGCTGCACCGTAGCACAAGGCAGTGAGGCAAACTTAAAGCCGGAGCTTCTTCTTTCCGCGCTCTTTGCGCGCGAAGAAGGGCGCTCCTTTGCAAGCCTGCCGCGCCGTGTGGTTCGCACCGAACTCTACGACAGCGAGATGAGGAGTTTGGAAAGCTATGGAGAAGTCTTCTGACAAACTGGTGGTTTGCCGTTTTCGCGACGGCATCCTCAGCACTTGGTTTCAGGAAGGTCGCGCGGCGGAACTGCAATTTTCACGGGAGCATGAAACCGAGGTCGGCGCGATTTATCTGGCGCGAGTCGCCCATGTGCAAAAGAATATCAACGCAGCCTTCCTGGATCTCGGCAAGGAGGTAAATGCCTACTTAAATCTTGAGAAGGCAAATAAAATTCGCCTTGCAAACGGAGAAAAGGCGGAGCGCATTACCGAGGGGACAGAGCTTCTGGTTGAAATCAAAAAGGATGCCCATGCGAATAAGGGCTATACGGCCGCTGCCGCGCGCTTTCGAAAAGACGATCCCGTACTGACCCGCGCTGCCTTCTTGCAGGCACCGCGCTGCCTAAAGCCCGCGCCCAAGGCTTGGGAACAGCTGCTCGCGGCTTGTCTCAGAAGCGGAACTCCCGTGGAATTGGTCACAGATCTCCCCGAACTCTATGAGCAGCTCGGCGGCTCTGCGCCGGAGGAGATGCCGGAATACCGCAAAAAGTTACCGGAGCGTTTTCAGGGCGAGGAACTCAACACCAAGCAGCTAAACGAACAGCTAAGCTTCGCTATTATGCGGATGCAAAGCTCAGTCTCCCCGTGGTATACGGACTCGAAACGCTTGTACAGTCCGCTCTGGCACGACGTGTCTGGCTGCCGAGCGGCGGCAATATTGTGATTGAGCGCACCGAGGCCCTCACCGTAATCGATGTAAACAGCGGGAAAGATATACGCGGCAAGGATAAAGAAGCAACCCTCCGTCGCACCAATCAAGAGGCCGCGGAAGAACTGATGCACCAGTTGCGACTTCGAAATCTATCCGGAATCATCTTGGTCGATTTTATCGACTTTGAAGAACAGGAAAATCTGGATGAACTTGTCGAGACCCTTGAGGCCCTCGCCGCAAGGGATTCGGTCGGAACCCGCTTTGTGGATATTACGGGCTTACATCTCGCGGAGCTGGTCAGACCGCGCCGCGGAAAAAGCTTACAAGAACAATTCTTTTCACCAAATTCTTGACAGGATAAAACCCATCTTGTAATATATATGGGTATGCCGCACAACAAGGTCTAAGTTCTGTCAAAGGCAGACACCATCGTTGGCGAGTAATGATTGAAGGAGGTACCAGTATGTACGCGATTATTGCGACTGGCGGGAAGCAGTATAAGGTATCGGAAGGTGACATCATTAGGGTTGAGAAGCTTGGCGTTGAAGCAGGACAGACGGTTACGTTTGATCAGGTTCTTGCTGTCAACAACGGCGAGCTGACTGTCGGTGCACCCACGGTGTCCGGCGCAAGCGTGAGCGCAACCGTGCTGAGAGAGGCAAAGGCGAAGAAGGTCATTGTCTACAAGTACAAGGCGAAGCTCGGCTATCACAAGAAGAACGGCCACAGACAGCTTTTCACGCAGGTGAAGATCGATAAGATCAATGCCTAAGGCATGATAGAAGTTGAAATTCTGCGCGACAAGAGCGGCAGGGCAGTGGGAATCCGCTCCCTCGGTCATGCGGACTATGCCGACAGTGGTTTTGATATCATCTGTGCGGCGGTCTCTGCGCTGGAGCTCAATTTTGCAAATTCTGTCGCTGAGTTGACAGATGCAAAGTTCGAGACGCACTTCGGCGAGGAGGAAGGAAGCTTTGACTTCGTGCTCTTGGGCAAACGTAACGAAAACGCCGAGCTTCTGCTAAAGTCGCTCCTTTTGGGATATGCGGCCATTCGGCAGGAATACGGCAGTGAATATTTATTGATCAAAGATCAGGAGGTGTAATGATGTTGTTCACGATGAACCTTCAGCTGCATGCTCATAAGAAAGGTGTCGGCTCGACCAAGAACGGTCGTGATTCCGAGTCCAAGCGCCTTGGCGCAAAGCGGGCAGACGGTCAGTTTGTTTTGGCCGGCAATATCCTTTACAGACAGAGAGGCACGCACATTCATCCGGGCGTCAATGTCGGCAGAGGCGGCGATGATACCCTGTTCGCAACGGCGGACGGTATTGTGAAATTCGAGAGATGGGGCAAGTACCGCAAGAAAGTTTCTGTCTACCCGAAGGCAGAGGCTGCTGAGTAAAACTGAACGAGAGCTGTAGTGTAAGACCGGGCTTCATACTGCTAAGTATGAAGCCCGTTTGTGTTTCAGCTGAATACAGGAGATAGGATGTTTACAGATAACGCCAAAATTTATATTCAATCCGGCAAGGGCGGCGACGGCCATGTCAGCTTTCGACGCGAACTCTTTGTTCCGGCAGGCGGTCCCGACGGCGGAGACGGCGGCAGAGGCGGCGATATTATCTTTGAAGTCTATGACGGTTTGAACACTCTGACAGACTTCCGCCATGTCCGAAAGTATGTTGCACAGAACGGAGAACCCGGCGGCAAAAAGCGCTGCCACGGTGCGGACGGCAAAGATTTGGTCATTCGGGTCCCGGAGGGAACCGTAATTCGCGATGCAGAGAGCGGCAAGATTATCGCGGATATGTCCGGTGAGAACCGCAGAATGATAGTGCTTCGCGGCGGTAAGGGCGGGGTCGGCAACATGCACTTTGCAACCGCAACCATGCAGGCACCGAACTACGCGAAACCGGGTCAGGCAGGCAAGGGGCTCTTTGTGCGCTTAGAGCTCAAGGTCATTGCGGACGTTGGTCTGGTCGGGTTTCCGAATGTCGGAAAATCCACCCTGCTGAGCCGTGTCAGTAACGCAAAGCCCGAGATTGCCAACTATCATTTTACGACCCTGCGCCCGCATCTCGGCGTCGTTGACCTCGACGACGGCGAAGGCTTTGTGATGGCGGATCTTCCGGGGCTCATTGAAGGAGCTTCGGAGGGCGTGGGACTCGGCTACGATTTCCTTCGTCATGTGGAGCGCACCAAGGTTCTGGTCCATGTGGTGGATGCTGCCGCAACCGAAGGAAGGGATCCGGTCGAAGACGTGCGCCGCATACAACACGAGCTGGAAAAATACGATGCTTCACTGCTTGCTCGCCCGCAGATCATTGCGGCAAACAAGATTGACAGCATACAGCTCGAAGAGGGCGAAGAAAATCCGATTGACCGCCTGCGCGCTGCTTTTCCGGAGATTCGGCTCTACCCGATTTCCGGTGTCACCGGCGAGGGCATACGTGCGCTGACCTACGGTATTCTTGAAATCCTTCGCGGTATGAAGCGTGAAATCACCGTCTTTGAGCCGGAGATGGAAATCAGCTATGATTCCGATCGCAATCTGCCCTATACGATAGAGCGGGACGGTGCGGTCTTTGTCGTGGAAGGCCCGCGCATCGAAAAGATGCTCGGCTATACCAATCTGGAGTCGGAGAAGGGCTTCAACTTCTTCCAGGGCTTCTTAAAGGACAGCGGCATACTGGAGGATCTCGAAAAGGCAGGTATTCAGGACGGCGATACCGTGCGCATGTACGGCCACGAGTTTGATTATTACAAATAACGGAGGAAACCTTGAACAGCAAACAGCGTTCGTTTTTGAAGGGAATTGCGATGACGACGGAGCCTATTTTCCAGATCGGAAAATCCGCCCTCACGCCCGAACTTACGACTGCAGTCGGAGAGGCACTGGAAAAGCGCGAGCTTGTCAAGATTTCGGTGTTGCAAAACTGCCTCGACGACCCGAAAGATATGGCAGCGCGGCTCGCAGACCGAACCCAGAGTGAGGTGGTGCAGGTAATCGGCAAAAAGATTGTCCTGTATCGCCAAGCGAAAGAAGAGAAGCACCGCAAGATTGTGCTGCCGCGCGGCTAAGCTGCCATGCGACAGATTGCAATTTTGGGCGGAACCTTCGATCCGATTCACAATGGCCATCTGAAGCTGGCGGAAGAGGCCTGTGCCCACTTTCCGCTGGATGCCTGCTGGTTTATGCCTGCAGCTGCGCCGCCGCACAAGCAGGGGCGGAAACTCGCAAGCTATGCGCAGCGCTTTCATATGGCTGAACTCGCAACCGCAGCCTATGCGAAATTTGAGGTCTCTGATTTCGAAGCAAAGCGCAGCGGTCTTTCCTATACGAGCGATACCTTGGCTCTGCTGCGCAGCGAATATCCGGACAGCGAATTATCTCTGATACTCGGGGCCGATTCCTTTTTTGAGTTCGAGAACTGGCACGCGCCGGCCGACATCTGTCGCGATGCGCGTCTTCTGGTTGCCGCGCGGGAGTATGCCCGCGAACACAGCAGCCTGAGTGAACACGCACGTCACTTGGAAGAACGTTTCGGCGCGCGCGTCGCTCTGATTCCTGCCCCCCTCTTGGATATTTCCTCGATGCACATCCGGGAACTTCTCGCCGCCGGCAAAAAGTCCGCGGCGCAGTACTTACCCGCCGCTGTGTATCGCTACATTCAGGCAGAGGGGCTCTACGGTCCGGAGAAAGAAGGCAAGTTATGAACCGAAAAGATACGGCAGAACTGCGCAAAAAGCTCGAAAAAAATCTGAGCGCCGAGCGCTATCAGCATACACTGGGCGTTGCGTACACAGCCGCAGCCCTTGCGATGCGCTATCAAGCTTCGGTCGAAGATGCGGAACTCGCCGGGCTTTTGCATGACTGCGCCAAGGAATACGGGAAGAAGGAGTTGCTTGCCCTCGGCGAGAAGGCCGGCCATGTTTGGAGCGAAGAGGATATGGCTTCTCCGCAGCTCTGGCATGCAATTGTGGGGCCCTATGTCGCGGAACAGAAATACGGCGTGCATGCGCCGCAGGTACTCTCTGCCATACGCTGGCATACCACTGGAAAACGGGAACTCTCTCTGCTGGAAAAAATTGTATTTACGGCCGACTACATCGAACCGAATCGCGACAAGGCCGATCATCTCGCCGAAATACGGTACCTGGCTTTTTGAGGATTTGGATTTTTGTGTCTATCGCATCACAGAAGATACTTTGCGCTATCTCGCGGCGCGCAATGTCAGCGCGGACCGCAAGACGGTAGAATGCTATCAATGGCTGAAGGAGGTCAAACACTATGACGACAAATGAGCTGCTTGCATGCGCTGTCACCGCAATGGAAGACAAAAAAGGTACGGAGATTTCCGTGATCGACATCTCCAAGGTCTCGGTGGTTGCCGATTACTTTATGCTGGTCAGCGGAACCAATCAGAAGCAGACCCAGGCCATCGCGGACGAAATTGAAGAGAAGCTCGCGAAGCATGAGGTCTTTCCGCGGCAGAAGGAAGGCTACAACAGCGGAACCTGGATACTTCTCGACTATCAGGATGTGGTCATTCACATCTTCAACGGGGAGGACAGACGCTTCTACAACCTGGAGCGCATTTGGGCGGACGGTGTCAACGTCGATCCGAAGAGCTTCACGGCAGAAGAGAAGTGAGTATAGTTTACATTATTTAATTCTGTAAACCAAATGGGGGATTGAATATGGAACAGTTTTTTCGTTTGAAAGAAAATCACAGCAATGCGCGCACGGAACTGATTGCCGGCATTACGACCTTTATGACCATGGCATACATCCTCGCCGTCAACCCGAACCTGCTCGGTAAAACCGGCATGGACGGCGGCGCTGTCTTTACGGCGACGGCCCTTGCCTCTGCCATCGGTTGCTTTGCGATGGCCTTGCTTGCAAACCTTCCGTTTGCGCTTTCGGCCGGCATGGGACTGAATGCTTACTTCACCTATTCGGTCTGCATGGGCATGGGCTACAGCTGGGAAGTTGCCCTGGCGGCGGTCTGTGTCGAGGGCCTCATCTTCATTCTGCTCTCGCTGACCAATGTACGTGAGGCCATTTTTAACGCGATTCCGGGGGAGTTAAAACTCGCGGTATCGGTCGGCATCGGTCTTTTTATTACTTTCATCGGTCTTCAGAACGCACATGTCGTTGTCGACGGCGCTACCTTGGTCACGCTGTTCTCCTTTAGGAAGCAATTACCACGGGCACATTTGCTTCCGAGGGCATTACGGTCTTGCTTGCACTGATCGGCACCCTGATCACCTCTCTGCTTGTCATCAAGAATGTGAAGGGCAACATCCTTCTCGGCATTCTGATCACCTGGGGCCTCGGCATACTCTGCCAGCTGACCGGCCTCTATGTGCCGAACCCGGAGGCCGGCTTCTACAGCTTAATTCCGGCTTCTCTGATTGCGATGCCGGCATCCCTGGCGCCGACCTTTATGAAGATGGACTTTAGCAATATGCTCTCCGTCAACTTCCTGGTCGTGGTTTTCTCCTTCCTCTTTGTCGATATCTTTGATACGCTCGGCACCTTGATTGGCTGCGCATCCAAGGCGGATATGCTCGACAAGGACGGCAAGCTTCCGCAGATTAAGGGCGCACTTCTCGCGGATGCCATCGGCACCACAGTCGGCGCGGTACTCGGTACTTCGACCATCACAACCTTTGTGGAGTCCTCCTCCGGCATTGCCGAAGGGGCACGCACCGGCCTGAGCTCGATCGTGGTCGGCGGCCTGTTCCTGCTCAGCCTTTTCTTCTCACCGGTCTTCCTTGCGATTCCTTCGTTTGCGACCGCACCGGCTCTGATTGTGGTTGGCTTCTTCATGATGCAGCAGGTCGCAAAGATTGACTGGAATAATATGCTGACCGCAATTCCGGCTTTTATTTGCATTTTTGCGATGCCCTTCGCTTACTCGATTTCCGAAGGTATTGCGTTCGGCATTATCAGCTACACGGTGCTTCACCTTGCCGGCGGTAAGGCGAAGAAGGTCACGCCGCTCATGTATGTGCTGACCGTAATCTTTATTCTCAAGTATATTTTCCTGTGAGAAAAACAAACATTCCGATATATGTCGAATCGAAAAGCAAGGTGGGAGACCACCTTGCTTTTTTTGCAGTCGTTACGATTCGCTCCTGTTCTTCCTTCAAATCCCGCGCAAATGAGCATAGCCTTTCAAGGAAGAACTGTAGTATGCTCTAAACGACTTTTCTCATATAATTCAAACTTACGGTAGAATGCTTCACAAGCTTGTGGTATAACTTGAATACGAAAATAAAGCAAGAAATCTGTATTTATGGAGAGAAGTAATGCATGACTGCGAATGGTGTGCTTATAAAGAAACTGATTGGTTGCTATATCAATCACCGCATTGGTCAGTATATTTGGCAGACAGACAGGATTATGTCGGCAGATGTATTCTGGTATTAAATCGGCATTGCGGCAGTCTTTCAGAATTGGATGTTCCTGAGTGGATGGAGTTGAAAAAGATAATAGATCAACTGGAACGGATCTATAAAGAGGTATTAGGCGCCGAATTATGCAATTGGAGTTGTCTGCTGAATGACTTTTACAAAGAAACAGTACCAAACCCACATCTGCATATCCACGTGCGGCCGCGGTATAAAAATTCGGTTGTAATCAACGATCACATATACATAGACACAGAATTTACACATCACTATGCTTTGAAAAAAGATAGCATAGTGCTTGATGATGACAGAAAAGTATTGTATTCACTTATGAAGAAGCATTTTGTTTGAGATGCAAAGAAGGAAGGGCAGAAGAATAAATAATACAAGCTGCGACAAAGTTGTAATCCCGATGAGAGTATGAGGCGAAGTTCCATTATAATATTCATATACTCTGGGAAATGTGATATATATATAACAACTTTCGAACATACAGAAAAGCAGCCGTCTCAGCGTGATATGTACCCAGAATTCTGGACACATTGACTTTCGTTAGGCACCGCAACTGGATGCTATCCTGTATTGTACAGGAGGCATCCAGTTTGTTTTCTTCTGGATTCTCCTGTTGTTATAGTAATCGATATAATCATCGACTGCAGTAACAAATTCCTCAAAGGACTTGAACTCTTGCTCATGTCCATAGAACATCTCATTCTTCATCCGACCAAAGAACGACTCCATAATGCCGTTATCATGGCAATTCCCCTTTCTGGACATCGACTGTGTGATGCCATGCTTCTCAAGCTCGGTTCGATAGTAGGCGTGCTGATACTGCCAGCCCTGATCTGAATGCATAATCAAGCCTGTTAACTTTGGGAACTTTGCAAATGCCTTATCCAGCATGTCCTTGATCTGTTCCATATTAGGATGCAGCGAAACATTGTACGAGATAATCTCGTTCCCGCACATGTCGAGGATTGGAGAAAAAGTAGCACTTCCCCATCCCATGTTGAACTGAGATACGTCTGTTGTCCATTTCTCGAGGGGTGTGTCTGAAATAAAATCCTGTTTAAGGAGATTGTCAGCGGTCTTGCCCACCTCACCTTTGTAAGAATGATACTTCTCCTTCGGACGCTTGCCGAGCAGTTCCATGTCGTGCATGAGCCGCTGAACACGCTTGTGATTGACCTCAAATCCACGATTATGCAGCTCCGCCGTAATTCGGCGGACACCATATCGCTGCCGGTTCTCATCGTAAATTCTGCGGATCTCTGCGGAAAGACCTGTATTCCTGAGAGCAACTGCGTCAGTCCTGCTAAGTTCATAGTAGTAGGTGGACCGGGACATTCCCATTGCTGTCAGCAGGTACTTCAGTTTGTATCCTCTGTCGCGGAGTTCTTTGATGATTGCTGCTTTCTCGCCTTGAGTCGCGCAGCTTCCTTTTCTTCTCTCAAGGCGATCTCTTTTTTTATTACTTCGTTCTCGGCCTTAATCAAGGCGTTCTCTTCACGAAGCCGGAGGAGCTCCTCGTATTCACTCTCCTGGAGTTTTCTGGGATTGTTGATATTTACTTTTTTCATTTTCACAGGATCCTTTGGCTTGCGGCCTTTCTTCTTACTTACAAGTCCATTGTACCCGTAAATCTTATATTTTTGCACCCAGTCATAGAGCAGACGGCTCCCAATGCCGGCCTCTAGCGCAACGGACTGTGCCGTCCTCCCGGCGAGAACCTTTGTGATTAGCTTCAGTTTCTCTTCAGGCGTCCACGGATGCTGCTTTCCATGCTTTAGGACCTGGGAGCCATTTGCCTTTTCGGCACGAGCCCATCGACGAATCATGGCGTGAAAGTTACCCGGATCGTTATAACCTTCCGGTGTCTCTGGCCATTTCCCCTGTCGATACAGGTCGACACACATCTTCTTGAATTCATAATCATAGCGCATGATAAAACCCTCCTTACTGTGACACTTTCGTGTCCAGTAAAGAGGGTACATATCAGCGAGTACGGCTGCTTTTCTTCTGTGCACAATAGAATTTAAAGACTGCGGTACAGTGCGATTACCTTGCCGAGCACTGTGACATCTTTCACGATAATCGGATCCAGCGCATCGTTCTCCGGCTGAAGGCGATAGTGCCCGTTCTCCTTGTAAAAGCGCTTTACGGTCGCGCCGTCCTCAACAAGCGCAACCACAATCTCACCGTTTCGCGCCGTGGACTGCCGAGCAACAATAACCAAATCCCCGTCCAGAATTCCGATTTTGATCATGGAATTGCCCTGCACCTGCAGCATGAAGGTCTCCTGGTTCGGCAGGGTTTTCGGCGGGAATGGGGAAGTAATCACTGATATTCTGCTCGGCAAAAATCGGAACACCGGCGGCAACGCGCCCCAAAATCGGCACATTGACCACTTCACGGCGGGAGAGGTTGAACTCCTCATCGACAATCTCAATCGTGCGGGGCTTCGCCGGATCTCGACGAATGAAGCCGGCTTCCTCAAGCGCGCCGAGATGCGCATGAACCGAAGAGGTTGAGCGAAGCTTGACCGCCGTACAAATTTCCCGAACGGACGGCGGATAGCCTTTCTTCAAAATACACTCTTTGATATACGTAAGAATTTCCCGTTGTTTTTCCGATATGCTATCACGGCTCATAGACTTTCCTCCGGATTCTTCAACTTTACAGTTAAAAGTTTACCACGCAGCTCCTGAAAAAGCAAACGATTGTTCGCGAAATTTTGTTCGATTCCCTCTTGCCGAACTTCCGTTCGTGTGATAGGATACAAACAGATGTTCAAGAACAAAGTTTCGAAGGAGGAAGCCATGCGCCAGATCACTTACGGGAACCATAAGCAGCAATTTGAAAACAAACGGACTTACGGACGTATCGTCCGGAAGCAGAAGAGTAAGAAGCTGGGACTGCGCGGTCTTTTGCTCCTGATACTCTTTTTCCTTGCCTTTTTCGCAGGCCGTGCCTCGGTTGCGCGTGCCGGCGAGATGGCAAACCACAGCGAAGCCTATCGCTATCGCTCCGTCAAAATCAGAATGGGAGATACGCTTTCCGATTTTGCGACGCGCTATAATCAGGGACTGTATCGCTCGGATGAGCTCTATGTGGAGGAACTCTGCCGTGTCAACGGCATCGATGAGACAACGCGGCTTTATCCCGGTTGCTTCCTGACTGTTTTGGAGCCTGTGGAAGAGAAACTTGCAAGTGAGTAAAACAATATACGGACAAGCACAAGGATTTGTTACTCCTGTGCCTGTCCGTATGTTTATTTTTCGCGCAATCTTACCTTGTTGCGGGCGCTGCGCCTGTGATCTTCCTGAATGGCCGCATAATGCTTTTTGGTCGTGTTGACATCACTGTGTCCCAGAACATCCGCGACCAGATAAATATCCCCGGTTTCACGATAGAGCGTGGTGCCGTAAGTACTTCGCAGTTTATGCGGTGTAATATGCTTTAACGGGGCTGCGACCAGCGCGTACTTTTTGACCAGCTTTTCAATGCTCCGAACCGATAAACGCTTTTGCTGCAGTGAGAGAAAGAGTGCCTGTTCCTCAAAGTCCTCGGACTGCAGCGCCATGCGTTCCTCCATATAGTTGAGCAGAGCTTCCTCGACTTCATCCCCGAAGTAGACAATTTGTTCCTTCCCGCCTTTTCGGTGAACACGGATACCGTCGTTCTTAAAGTCCACATCAGAGAGGTTGAGACCGACACATTCGGAGACACGAATACCAGTTCCGAGCAGTAAGGTAATCAGCGCCAAATCCCGCAACTTAGTCTTTTCATGATAGCGCCTTTGGCGCTCGCTCAGTTTTTCGCCGGATTCAATTTGGTCGAGCAGATCCGCGATCTCATCGACATCGAGACGAATAATTTCCTTCTCATGTAATTTGGGAAGGAGCACGCGGTCCGCAGGATTGCTCTCGATCATTTCCTTTTGGTAGAGATATTTATAGAAACTGCGCAGGGAGGAGAGTTTTCGCTTAATTCCGGTCACCTGATTCAGCATACCGTCCCCTTGCTCGGTAGGACGGTATTTTAGGTATTCCATGTATTCCTCCAGGTCGGTCGAATGAAGTTTTTCCAATAAAGAGAGCGGAATTTCCTTGGCACTGCCGTAACGCGCCGCAATCGGATTTTCCCGCATCAGATATTGAAAGAATACACGCAAATCATAGGCGTAGGCGATTCGCGTTCTGGACTGTGTCCTGGGCTCAATGCCGCGGAGATAGATCTTACAGTAATCCGGGAGATCCGAAAGCAGTTCGCGCAAGTGCAAGATGTTTGCGCGGTCCAGTTCCGCAAAATAGTTGTTTGTTTGTGTCGAATGATTTGCCATAAAGAGCCTCCGCCTAAAAATGACCAGCTGTGATTGCCTGGAATGCCAAAGGGGCGAAATTCCCCGTCCGTTATAGTATAGCTCTAAACTATTCGTTAAACAAGCATTTCGCGAATAGTTATATGTCGGTACACACTGCTCTCTGTATGGCACGTGCCGGACTTTAAGCACACTTCCGTACATTCAAATGAAATTCAAATGAAATGCAATGAATCACTTCATTGAACGCACATGGCATTTCATTTGCTACTCCCGCTTTACGCTACGCAGCAAGGTCTGCGATTGCTCTGAAACGGATGTAATCCGAATATCTCTGACACAGATATAATCCGAATATCGTCCATTCGTATGATGTAGTTCCGTCTGCGTAATTCCCGTAACACAAAGCGCTTTATCGATGATCGCATGCAAATACCCACATCCTGATTTCGCAGCAAACGCTGTGACGGCTTTTGGGGAATTTATATCCTTAACGTCTGTTTTTTAGATGTAACTGTTTTACTTCCATTTAAATCTACTGTTCCGGCATAACACTTCCGGATACCATTTGCATGCGTTACAAGAAATGCGCGGCAAAATCGAATGTAAAAGAAAGGAGAGTAAAGCATGAGTCGCTGCTCTATATTTACATAATCTGTAAAGCCTCACGCAATTCTTTTAGGTTGACATAATCTATTTATGTAATTTATCGTCCCTTCCGAAGCAATTTGCTTCGCACTGTTGCCTGTGACTTTAATCGAAGCGAAGGGCTTACCCACGTCTCATACCGAGCCCTTGCTCCGAGGTATTGCTTTGGAGCAGGGCGTGACGTCCTTACGACAAAAAAGCACCCGTGACTCTCAATCTGTTTCCGAGAGCACGGATGCGACACAAAATTAACGACAAACGAAAATCAGTATCCAAGTTCTTTGATCAACGCCGGGACTGTGGTCATCTGCTTCATCTTCCCCACATTCTCGCCCGTAAAGAAAAGACCTGCTTCCAGATTTCCCTTGACGGCTTCGATCAGCGCATTTGTAATACAGAACGGAACCTGCGCGGGATTGCACTTCTTTATACAGCGCGAGCAATGACTCGGCGGGATACGCCCGGTATCCACAAGTCGCTTCAGCAAAGGCGTGTGCACGGCTCTTCCGGGCATACCGACCGGACTGTGAATGATGGAGACATCTTCGCGATTCGCGCCGAGCAGCACGTCCTTGTAGGCCTGGGAAGCATCGCATTCCTCGGTCGCGATAAAACGAGTTGCCATCTGTACCCCGGCCGCGCCCTGTTCGGTAAGGCTTTGAATGTCGTTCTGATCCCATACGCCGCCGGCACAGAACACCGGAATGTTTCTCTTTGGCGGCATCCACAAACGGACGGATATTCTCCAGTACATCCTTCAGCAGGCTCGCGAGAGAGGGCGTTTCACCCGAGAGCAAATCCTCCTCCTTAAATCCGAGATGACCGCCGGCTTTAGAACCTTCCAAAACAATGAAGTCCGGAAAGCGATGATATTTGTTCATCCAAGACTGTAAGATTAACTTAGCAGCGCGTCCGCCGGAAACGATGGGCGCAATGAGCGCGCTTCCCTCGGGTACCAATTCCGGCAGTTGCAGGGGCAAACCTGCTCCGGAAATAACCGCATCAATCCCGGCAGAAACTGCCGTTTTTACGGCATCCGCAAATTGCTGGGTAGCGACCATGGCATTGATTGCAAGAAGACCCTTGCCTCCCGAAATATCGCGTGCGTCGGAGATTTCCTTCCGCAATGCGCGCAGATTGGCCTCCTCCGGATTCTTGTAAAAGTCAGGTTCGCGGTAACCGCAATCCGCCGTACTGATGCAGCCCATAGCCCCGCAAGCGGCAACACTGCCCGCAAGTCGTTCCAGAGATACACCGACTCCCATGCCTCCCTGAATCAACGGAACTTCCAATTCCCTTTGATGAACCGATAAGTGTAATTCTTCCGACATTTATGCCCTCCTAAAATAGGAACGAAAGGTTGAGAATGAAATTGTCTTTATCGTAAGTCATTTTATCGCCTAGGTCAACTAGTATTTAAAACTAGATTCATACGCGCAGCGCAGATGGGCTCGATCCGGAAATCATGCGCTTAGTACATGTATAAATATTATATAAACCGCATGTTTTGGAATATCGTATTCCTTAGGCCTTAAGATTAAATGTATATTTTATTGCTATATATGTATATATCCGCCTTATTTTGGTATATTTTGCTGCAATTCCTGTATAATATCTATCACGGCAACGTTTTATCGTGTTGTCGGACAAACATAAAAATGTATATGCGTGTATATGTTGTAATATTCGATTTTTGATGCATAAAAATAGCGGAGCTTGTATGCTCCGCTATTCTCCCGATTAATTGGCAGGAAGTCCGGCACCGGGTCCTACGACCTCGGTTTCGTCAGCACTTGTAGTGCTCTCCTTTGTCTCGCGTATCGAGGCACCGGGTCCTACGACACCCTCACTGTTTTTTTCACTGCTCTTCGGCTTCACCTTGCCACTGCTCTCCTCTGTACTTTCTGTCGTCTTCGTAGCGGCTTCGCTGTGTTTTTTCTTGGTACTTTCGCTTGCGCTTACCGTGGTCTCTGCCTCCGTACTTGCTGCGCTGCTCGTCTCTGTCGCAGAACTCTCTGCCGCGGAAGTACTCTCTTTGCTTCTCTTCTCTTCTGCTGCTTGTTCCGTTGTCGTGCTCTTTTTGTTTTTCTCCTTCACTTCACCTGTATTCCCAACCGCACCCGGCTTATCCGTCTGAATCTCCGCAGACTTTCCCTTGCCCTTCAAACCGGTCTTCTTGACGATATAATCGCTGACTTCTCTTACCGATGCGCTCGGTTGGTAGTTTTCCTCTTGGAACAAGAATTGGTGCAGACTGATAACATTGCTTTCCAGCGTAATCGGAACGACACAGTCCTTTTTTTCAATCCAAATCGCGTCCCGCTCAAAGGGGAAGCCGGAAGTCTCTGCGATATGGTACCTTTTAATATCCTTGGCATACGCCAATACATCATCCAGTCCCATGCTGGTCTTGGTTTCCGGGAGAACGGAAGTCACAAGTTCAATTCGCTTTGCGGTGTCCGCAGCGCGTATTTTGTCCATTAAGAGCGAGACCACCTTGCGCTGACGTTCTGTGCGGTTGTAGTCCGTGTCCATGAGTCGCAATCTCGCATACGCAACCGCCTGCACACCGTCCAAGTGATTCATACCCGGATGCGTCAACTGAACCGATCCGATACCGGTCGACTTTACGGTCTCGGTAATGAAGGAGTTGATGTATTTAAATTCCGCCGGCGTGATTTCAATGTCGACGCCACCCATAATGTTAACGGCATCCACGACAGCTTTCCAGTTGAAGGTGATATAGTCATCCGGCTGTATATCGAGATTGTAGCGTATCATCCAGAGCGCTTGTTCCGGTCCGCCTTTGAAATAAGCTTCATTGAATTTATGGTGTTTTCCGGACTTATCAATTTGCATGAAAGGTGTCACGGTAAATGCTGCAGATGCGTATGTCTCCGGTCTCTTATTCAAAGAGACCAACATGTTCACATCGGAAAGGGCATCTTTCCCGAGATTGCCGTTTCGAGAATCCACGCCGAATACGGCTACGGTATAATAGCCGCTCGCATGGGTCTTCTGACCCAGCAAGAGATTTTTTGCGCCCCAGACAACAAGAAATACGGATAGCAATGCGATGAGAATCAGAATGGGACTCTTCTTCCCCTTCTTTTTCTTCTCTCTCGCCCCGGCAGCCGCTTGTTTCACCGTCTTACGACGCGTCGCGTTGCTATCACGCGAGTTCTTATTTCGTGAGGCGCGCGTTGCCGTTCTTGCCATGGCATCTTCCTCTTCCCTCTCAGAACGCTCATCGGAAAGCGCGGTGATATCCGAATCCTCAGGCTCTTCCGCATCCGCCTCCGCTTCGGGAAGCGCATCCTTTGTTTCTCTCTTTGGTTTCCGGAAGCCCGCAAGGAAGGACTCCGCTCTGCGCTGAATCTGATGCAGCGCATCCTCGGAATCCGTCTCCCCGACTTCATCCTCCAAATCCGCAACAGAATCGAACGCAGCTTTCTCTTCTGTATGAGCAGTACTCTCGACTTGCTTTTGCAAAAGCGCCTCTGCCTTCAGGCGTTCAAAGGTACTGTCCGCCTCCCGCTTCGCGCTTTCTTTCGCTGCGGCATCACGCATGCGCTGAAGCGGAGTCCGCGCTTCTTTTGCAGGTGCCTCGGCGCGTGCAGCATCCCTCAGACGCTGTAGCGTCGAACGCGATTCTCGACGAGTGCTTGCGTCTTTGGCCGGATTCTCGGCAAGTGCACGGTCTCTGAGACGCTGCAAGGTTGAATCCGTTTCTCTTCCGGAAACAGGAAGAGACGCGGCCGTATCTGCCGCGTCCTTCTTTTCATCTTTCTGTGTGCTACGTAGCGACTTGAGGCGGGCAAGCTCTTTCAGATATTGCTCACGCTCTGTCTTTTCATCTGCGGCCATTCCGGAATTCCTCTTCCTTCTTTAAGCTCTCGAGTATCATCTCAACAGCACCTTCCAAGCCGAACTTACTGCTGTTGATGCAGAGATCGTAGCTTCTGGAATCTCCCCAACGCTTATTGGAATAATAGTTATAGTAGCTGGAGCGACGCTTGTCGGTCTTCAGCATAATTTCTCTCGCTTTATCGCGGCTGATGTTTCCGCCCTGGTAAGCCTGCACGCGCGTAATCTTATCCTCCTCTTCTGCGGAGATAAAGACCGAGAGCACACCCTGCATGCCGTCCAGCGCATAGTCTGCGCAACGTCCTACAATGACGCAACTCTCTTGCTGTGCGAGATTGCGAATCGAATCGAACTGCGCAAGAAAAATCTTCTGATTGATCGGCATATCCACGTACGGCGAGGAAGAATAACCGAGAGAATAGGTATCCATGACCAGAGAATAGAGAAAGCTGTTGGTCGGCTTCTCATCATTCGATTCCAAAAGTTCACGACAAAGACCGCTCTCTTTTGCCGCGCGATCCAGGAGCTCCTTGTCATAGCACTTTACACCGAGCTTCTCCGCAAGCATTTCACCGATCTTGTGACCGCCGCTGCCGGTCTCACGTCCCAAGGTAATGATTCTCTTTGTCTCCATAAGTCACCTCCACAGAAATACTAAAAATAGTGGTTTCTTTCCGGTTCTATTGTAACATTTTACGAGGAAAAGGTAAATCTAAGCTTTCTTTCTGAATTTGCGCAGAAGTTCCTCAAAATAATCCGGTAAGGGTGCGGAAAACTCCAGATATCGACCGTCTGCCGGATGTCGAAACCCCAGCACCGCCGCGTGCAGGCATTGCCCCTCCAAATGATAGGGATTTTTTTGACTTCCGTAAACGGTATCTCCGAGCAAGGGATGCCCCAAGGAAGCGAGATGCACGCGTATTTGGTGCGTCCTTCCGGTCTCCAAGCTGCAGCTTAGATAGCTCGCGGCGGAAAAGCGCTCCAACACCCGAAAGTGCGTGACGGCATGCTTTCCGCCCGGTAATCCGCTTTTCATTTTCTTTCGATCTTCCGGATCGCGCCCCAGGGGCGCATCCACCGTGCCCTCATCTTCTCGGATGACACTTGGGCAAGCGCCAAATATCGTCGGGTGATGCTGTGCTCTTTCAGCTGTGCCGCAATGCACTGATGCGCCCTGTCGTTCTTGCACGCAATGATGACGCCGGTCGTGTCCTTATCAATGCGGTGTACTATGCCGGGACGCAGAATTCCGTTTATGCCGGACAGGCTGTCCCTGCAGTGATATAACAGCGCATTGACCAGAGTTCCGCTCGCATGGCCCGCGGCCGGATGGACTACCATGCCCTTCGGCTTGTTCACCAGAATGACATCGCTGTCTTCATATAAGATGTCCAGCGGGATATCCTCCGGCAGAACTTCCAACACCTCAGGTTCCGGGAGTTCTACCGCAAGTAGCTCACCGGCGGTCACCGCATAAGCAGGTTTTCGAGGCTTCTCGTTGACCGAGACCGCCCCCTCTTTGATCAGCTTCTGTGCATGTGCACGCGTGAGCTCGGGAAAGAGCAAGCTGACAACCAGATCCAATCGTTTTCCGCTCAGTTCTTCCTGTATGATAAGCTGCTCCAAGCGGACCTCCTTTATCGCAAGAACGTGAATTCTTCTTCCTTATAATAAAAGCAAAACAGCAGAACAAAGGCAAAGGCGGATCCCGTCACAAAGATATCCGCGACATTAAACACCGGAAACGATATCGGGATAAACGACAAAAAATCAACCACGGAACCGCGCGTGAGTCTATCCCATAAATTGCCGAGCGCCCCGCCGGTCAGAAAAGCGAGGTTCGCAACCAATAGCAGATACCTGCGCTCAGCGGGAAGGCGATGGAGTACATACAGTATCAGCAGAAGAATAACCCCTGTAATCGCAAAGAAAAAGAGCATCTGTCCCTGTAAGACACCGAAGGCCGCACCTCGATTTTCAATGCGAAGAAACTCGAGAAAGCCCGGGAGAAAAGGCCTCGCCTCTCCGAGCGGCAGATGTCGCAATGCGAGAAACTTACTCCCCTGATCCAAACAGACACAGAGGGCTGCGATTGCAACATAGAGCACTCTCATTCCGATTTTGGAAGCGGTATTTCTTTTCAACTCTGCCATAAAGCCATCCTTCCGAATTAAATATAGTACGCTATATCGATATACAGGCGCCCGCTCTTCGTAACGCGCGCTTCGGTACTGCATAGCTTAAACTTTCCTTTGCCGCGCAGACTCACAAAATCTTCCGCTTTCAGTTCTGCGGAAGGGTTTTCCAGTTCGATTCCGTTCCGAAAGACCTCTCCTCTCGCAAAGGACTCTTTTGCCTGTGTCCTCGATAAACGCCAGACCGCGGCGATCAGAACATCCGCACGCAGCGAGGCCGCATTGACACTGCGTATTTCCGTGCGCCGCACCGCCGAAAGTTCATCTCGGGCAATTTCGCTGACCCGAACCTTTGTGTGTGCTTCACTTCCGTCAACTCACGAAGCAAGACCTCTCGTACGGTGGAGAGTGCCGCCAACTGCGCGCAATTCTCCGTTACGGCAAGGTCTCCGAGCATTTCTCGTTTGATGCCGAGCCCCATCAGTGCGCCGAGAAAATCACGATGCGAAAGCGCTTCCGCAAACTTTGCCGCACGGGGCTCAATCCGAAAACAGCTGATCTCTTCCTCCGGCGCTTCCTCTAAATAGGAGGGCAAAAAAAAGAGCAGCTTTCGCTCCGCATCACAAAAAACGCCGTCGGATATCACACGGACTCCGTCGACGTTCAATATAAACTGTTCTGCAAGTCGCTGCTCTTCCACGGTCAAAAAGTGGGTGTGCGTCGCAATGTTTCTGTCCTCACACTGCCTTGCGAGATCCGACAGGCGATTTCGAAACAGCTGTAACTCTCTGTCAGTCATCAGACAGAGCGAGCCTGCATCAGGGGATCTGCCTGACTCTCTCCCGAAGTGAGTGCACCGGAGAGGGTGATATTACGCGGAGCGATAATGAAAATGGATTCGGAAACCTGGCCCATCTTACCGTCCACGCCGGCACAAAGTCCCATCGCATAGGTATAAAAGTTCATGCGGGTTGTTGCATCGCAGCTCTCTAAGTTCAGGATGATAACACGACCCTGATCCCGAAGATTGCTGACGGCCTCAAACATTTCTTTGTCTTCAAACGAACGAGGCTGCATCATTGCGATGTTATCACAACCGCCGCGCGATACAAGCGAAACCTTGGAACTACGGCCTGCAGCCGCGGAGGAATGCTTCTGCGTCGAAGTATTCTTTCTGCTCTGATAAGCGGAGACACGATCTACACCGCCGAAGGGATTGCTGCCGCCCATCCCGTCATCTTCCTCGTCCTCGATATACTCCTGGCCGTATTCGTCGTCACCGATGAACTCATCGTCTTCGCCGTAGGTTCCGTAAATTTCCTCATCCGGATCCATGCCGTCATCGCCGCCGCCAAAACTTCCGCCGAACTTCTCTTTGATTGTGCTAAAGAAACCCATCTCAGAACCTCCCCTTATGCTCGAGCGCCGAACAGTCCGGTTCCCACCCGAACCATGGTGGCACCTTCCTCAATTGCAACGCTGTAATCTCCGGTCATACCCATAGACAAAATATCCATACTGATATTATCCAGTGTATTCCACTTTGTGTCAATGGATATTTCTTTCAATTTTCGAAATATCTCTCGATTATTCTCCGCATTCGTTGTGAACGGAGCAACGGTCATGAGCCCGCGAATTCGCAAATTTTTATATTGGCGAAGACGGTTCAGCAGCTCCCACAGTTCGGAGGGGTGAAAGCCAAACTTACTTTCTTCCTCGGCCACGTTCACTTCAAGCAAGCCTTCCACGGTAATTTTCTGTTTCATGGCCTCAAAATCGACCGCATCCAAAAGCTTCAGCGAATCCAAAGAATGAATTAAAACCGTATTGGAGAGAACCGACTTGACCTTATTTGTCTGCAGATGTCCGATGAGATGCCAACGAATATCCGCCGGTAGTTGAGGGCTCTTTTCCGAGCATTTCCTTGACCTTATTCTCGCCGAAATCACGAATTCCCAGGGCATATGCCTCCTCAATCGCAGAGACCGGCTGCGTCTTGCTCACCGCAATCAGAGTCACACTTTCCCGTGCTCTTCCGACCCGTTCGCAGGCACTCTTGATATTGCTTTCCACTTCCCGTAAATTCTGACTCAGCATAGTTCCTCCTCAATAAATCAATGCCCCGTCACGCCCCTCGCTACCGTTTAACAGAATGCGATCATAGGGACTGATGCTGCCGCTGATATCGCGGTGTACAATGGCATACTCATCGTTTTCCTCGATGATTTTGACTTTTCGAAATTCCGCAACGCCGGCTGTCACACTGTAGACGCCGATGATTTCTCCCGTTGCTCCGACCTGAAATTTTTTTGATCGCGCGCATCGTTGATCAGCTGATCTCCTTCCTGTAAACCGGAGCCGCCGTCCATGCTGATATAAAAATAATCATCATCGCGATCGACAACCGTGACCGGCACATCGCTCGCCTGCTCCTGACCGTTTTCGATCTTCAGGCGATGTACGACATTCCCGTTATTCGCCCCGCCTCGGGTCAAATAGATGAGTGGAATCGCGTAGAATTTTTTTCTTCGTAAGCGCACTTTTTTGCACCTTGAGACCGTCCTTGCTTCCCTCCACAATGCGGAAAGAAACAAAGCGGTCTTCGAGAAATTGAATCATATAACGCTGGAAAGTTAAGACACCGTAACGCTTCTTGCTGCTCTCATCCTTGTCGGAAATCTCATGGTAGTCACCGCTCATACTGATATTGCTGCCGATAAATTAACCCGAAGACTCTTCGTATTTTCACGCGTCTCCTTATCGCCGAGCGGAAAAATCACTTTCCACTCCTCCGAAGGAACAATGCGATACACCACATCTCCCGCGTTGACATAGTTGTTTTGCCCCTTCGTCCCCTGCATGGCAGCGTCTTGCTTCATGGTACTCTGTTCAAAGAGACTCGCGCTGATATCGTCTTCGGTCAATCCCTTTGCACTGTAGGAGTCGATATGAAACGAAACGACACCCGCCAGCGGAGCGCTCACATCCGTAAGCTCGATGCCCTGTTTTTTCATCTCGGCATCCAAATTGTCCAGAAGACTCAGAGATGCATAGGAAGAGAGCAGAGACTGAATATTGTCCTCTGCGGCATAGTTTTGAATAAACTGGTCTCTGTCATAGCTTTTGCGATAGGACGAAAGACGGTTTTTAATTTCATGGATGTTATCGGCATCCAGCGCGTTGTTCCCCGATAAACTGCTCTGAAGCAGGGGGGTCACATCCGTCGACGTCAACGCATAGATGCGATTTCCGACAGCCGCGCGCTTCCCTTCCTGCAGATAATAAACCGGATAACCGCTGCGCGGTGCCGTCTCAAGCTGCTCATCTCTCAGTATGATACCCGTGTAATCGGTGTTACTTACGATCTCTCCGGGTTCTACCGTGACGATGCGCGGATGCTTCTTCATAAACGGTGCGACAATGATCAAGGCAAGATAAAGGATACCGCCAAACAGGAAATAGTGCTCCGGTCTTACGGTTCTATGGCGCTCCTGTTTCGCTTTCTTTTGATTCTCCAAAAGCACCTCCGCTTGTTCGAAAAAGCCCATACACAAGTACGGACAGCCCGAAAGGGCTGCCCGTAAAGTATTGAATCGACTCTGTTTTAGAGTGCGACGACAACGTCTTTCTTTGCATTCTCCGGAAGATCCGCAGCATCCATCGAGACACTGAGCACAAACTTAACGTTGTACTTCTCACCGATCTTCTCAAGCGCATCAATCACCGGGGTGATATCGCCGCCCTCAAGGTTTGCGAGCTTGAGGAAGCTATCGAGGAACATGGTCTCCAAATCATGATCCTGTGAAATGATGCCGGAGACGAAACCGGTAAAGCCGTCACTGCTCATGATGTCAAAGTCATTCACATTGATCAAGCGAATCTTATTGCTGAGCTCATACATGTGCTTTGCGCTCTTATCAAGGTAGACAACCGTGCCCTTTGCGTCCTTAACAGCCTCATTTGCCATCTCAAGAAGACGCTTGGTTTTTCCCTTTCCCTTGACGCCCACAATAATCTCAACCATGTTTCTACCTCCTTGGTATCTTTCTGTTATGATAATTATACGTTAGTGCCCCAAAAAGTTCAATGCACTTGTGCGCTTTTTTGGAGCAACAAGCTGGTGTCTTGATATAAGGTATCGTGATTCGGTGATTTCAGCACAATCGAATAATACTCTCTTCCGGACTCGGAGGCGCTGAGCTGCGCAAGGCAGGCGCCTGCCGCCATGGTAGTTCCTGTCTTGGCTGCGACAACCGAAAATCCCGTCGGAAGTTTTGCCTTGCCGACCAGATAATAGTTGGTGCTGAACCATTTTTTTCTGCACGGCCTGTCCGGCCGCATCCACATAGTCCGCGACATAGAGCTTCTCGCTTGCCAGCTTACGAAATTCCGGGTATTTCATCGCCTCATGAAGAATGAGATAGAGATCGTAAGGCGTTGTGTAGTGATTGGGATCCGTAAGACCGTGCGAATTGGTGAAGTGCGTCCCGGTTGCGCCGAGCTCTTTCGCGCGCTCGTTCATTTTCTCAACGAAAGCCTCTTCGCTGCCCGCGACGCGTGTTGCGACCATATTCGCGGCATCCGCGCCGGATCGCACCATGAGACAATAGAGCACCTGCTCCGCTGTCAGCTGATCTCCCTGCTGAAAGCCGCCCATGCTTGCGCCGGGTTCCGAGACCACAATTTCCGGTCCGGCCGTCCATAGATCGTCCATATGAATCTCCGGATCTTCGAGTGCAATCAAACAGGTCATGATTTTCGTTGTCGAGGCCGGATTCATTCGTGTGTAGGCATTGTGTGAGAGCAGACTTTTTTTGTTGGTCCCGTCAATCAGAAGAACTCCTTCGGCGCGCACGTCCGTCAGATACTCGCTGCCGCTCTCCGCTTCGGGTACCGCCAAGTCCGCGGCAAAGGGGACTAGCACCGAGCTCGGATTTGTGCTCTTCAGTAGTGCCGTGCCGTCTTCCGCCGCCGCATAGCGCTTTGAAAAACGCATCCCGAACTCGCGATAGGCCAGAACTCCGCAAATCAAACAGAGTAGAAGGAACAGGCGAAGGAGCGGTAATCCTCGCTTTTTTCGCCTTCTGTTTGCCCTTCTCCGGCTTCCGCCGTACTCAGCGCCTGTAGTAATTTCGGAATTCAAACTCGCCACGCTCCATGGATTTAATCAGCAGTTCCGCGGTTGCAAGATTGGTGGCAACCGGGATGTTATGAATATCGCAAAGTCTGAGCACATTGCCGACGTTGGGTTCGTGCGGCTTCGGCTGCAAAGGATCACGAAGAAAAATAACGAGATCCAGATCATTGTCTTCAATCTGGGCACCGAGCTGCTGCTCGCCTCCCAGATGTCCCGCAAGATACTTGTGAACCGTTAAATTCGTGACCTCCTCCACGAGACGTCCCGTGGTTCCGGTTGCGAACAGCGTATGCTTCGCAAGTATTCCGCGATAAGCGACACAAAAGTTCTGCATCAACTTCTTTTTTGCATCATGTGCAATCAATCCGATATTCATACTGCCATTTCCTCATTCTTTCTTTGAAAGATTGCTCAGCGGTATCTTCCCCCAAAGCCGACTCTGCCGCGCGGCATGTCATCTTCGTGTACGATATCCCGCCGTTGCAGTCCGACATTGATTACCAAGCCAATTTGCACGTAAAAGGCGAGCAGTGAGCTGACTCCGTAACTGATAAACGGAAGCGTAAGACCTGTGTTTGGGAAAATACCGGTCGCCACCGCAATGTTGCTGAAGCCTTGGAACGCAATCAGCGCACCGACTCCGGTGCAAATAATACGCCCCTCCATGTCACGCGCCTTTCCCGCGAGATAAAAACACTCGTAAACCAAAATTGCATAGAGCAACAGCACCAGAAGGCAACCGACAAAGCCCATTTCCTCCCCGATGACAGCAAAAATAAAGTCTGTCTGTTCCTCCGAGAGGAAGTTTCCGCTTTTAACGGAAGCCAAGGTGTTATTGTTCAGGCCCTTGCCGAAGAGCTGTCCCGAGCCGATAGCCATAATGGAGTTGTCCTGCTGCCAGTTTGCATCCGCATACTTAGCCGGGTAAAGAAAGGCCAAAATACGCCGCACCTGATAGTCCTTCAGGAAAGGAACCATGCCCCTCTGCAAAAGAAACACGGAACTCACCCCGAAGGGCACCGCAACCAACATGCCGAGCCCGATCCAGCGATAACTGAGCTCTGCCGCAAAAAGCATGGCCAGGATGCTGACGGTCACGACAATGGTTGTCGAGAGGTCCGGTTCCGAACTGATGAGACCGATCGGAATCATGGCAAATGCCCCAAAGATAAGCAGAAAGCGGGGCTCATTGACACTCTCTCGGTTCTTTCCGAGCAACCAGGCAAAAAACATCACAACGCCTATTTTTGCGAACTCCGAAGGCTGTACCTGTCCTATGGCGGGAAGTACCACCCAGCGCTTCGCGCCGTTGACGCTCCTTCCGAAAAAGCGCACCATGAGCAACAGAATTGCACATATCGCAAATACCAGCACCGCATAGCGCAGCAATTTTTGATAGGGCACAAAGCAAATCAGAGCAATAATCGCAATGCCCAGTGCCATACCGGTCGCCTGACGTCCGACATAGGCCATACTCTGGTTGGTCGCGCTGTTAATTGCCAGTATTCCGATGACATTCAGCGCACAGACCGCAAAGAACAGGCGGAAGGAAAACGCTCTCAAAAAATGCTTTACATCCATTACGCGCAATCCTCCTCAAATTCTAACGGAAAAACAGGTATATTTCCAGTATTTTTCGGTAAAATGTCGAAAATCTTCAAGTTTTTAATCCTCTATCCTTGCATCGCTGGCACGCTGTGCACCTGCATTCAGGACTTCATCCACATTGGTATAGCCGAAGCACAGACGATAGACGTCTTTTGCCACCGATGCCGCATTTGCCGAGGTATAACCGTAGGGTATATTGACCGTGACCGCAAGCGTCGGGTTCTCGTAAGGTCCGAAGGAAATAAAGAACGCGTGGTTTGCTCGCGTTTTCGACTCCTGTGCCGTACCGGTTTTTCCGGCAATATTCACTTCAAATCCCTTGAAAATGCGGCTTGCCGAACCGGACTCGACCACCCCGCGCATACCGCGCTGTACGACGTCCCAGTTCTCCGCTTTTACGTCCATGGTCTTAATGACATTGGGTTCGTAACTCCGGATGGCCTCTCCCTGCCAGTCCGTCACACGATCCAAGACCGAGAGATTAAAGACCGTGCCGCGGTTGGCGAGCGCCGTCACATAGCGAGAAAGTTGTACGTTGGCAAAGGAGTTCGTACCCTGTCCGATGGCCGACTGCTCCGGGCTCTGATTCGAAATCATGGGATCGTTCTCGATAATTTCAACACCGGACTTCTGGTCCAAACCAAACATGATCGCATACTTGCTGAGGCGCTCCATGCCAAGCCCCGGGTCATACTCGCCCTGCGCGTTGGTCGCGAGACGATGTCCGAGATCCGCAGAAAAGAAGTTACAGGAGTTCCGTATTCCGGACTCAATGTTCTGGAGACCGTGACGGCCGGGGTAAATCCAACAGCGAAGCGGCGGCGTAATCTCATCGTAAATACCGGTACAATTAATGGTATCGGTGAGACCGATTACATTTTCCTCAAGTGCCGCAATCGCAGTGATGGGCTTAAAGGTAGAACCCGGCGCTTTTCTCGCCTGCGTCGCGTTGTTGTAGAGCGGAAGGGATTCGTCTTGTACGAGGCGTGTATAGTAACGTGCGTCCATCGTGTTGGTCAGACGATTGTTGTCATAGCCCGGATAGGATACCAGCGCTTTTACCTTGCCGGTTGTGACATCGGTCACGACACAGCCCGCCGTACAGGGATCCAGCGCAAGCTGAGCGGGTGTGATTTTCAAATCCGACACGAGCTGTACAAAATAGCTGTAGGCATAGGCGGGACCGTTTGAAGCAAGGGCGGCCTGTGCGGCGGGATCCGGCTCCAGCACGCCTTGATCGAAGAGCGCAAGACAAAGTTCTCTTCCGCCGACCAAATTATTTCGTATCATGTATTGGCAGAGCAGCTTTTCAAAGTCGGAATTACTCTTCAGTTCTTCCAGCGAAGAATCAATCAAAGCCTGATAGACTTCTTCCGCTCCCGCATATTTTTTGACTCCCTTCACTGCGGTGGTATTGATCCAACCGTCTTTAATACCGTCCTGCAGGAATTCACGCAGCGAAATGGAGTCTGCCTTCCAACGGGCATAGTAATCTTTCCTGCTGTCAATCTGATCTTTCTCAACAATACCGCTCTCCGAAGAGGCGAGATAGGTATAGAGGAAATAGAGAAATGCGCGCTGATCGTTCGGAAGTTCCGCCATATTGAGCGGGGCGGAATCCATGAGTTGGGATCGCATCGCGGCCAAAGAACTCTCCCCGTAGCTGCGAAGACGCTCCGCGATAAAACGCTCGGTCTCACTCGCAGACTCGCCCTTGATGTGATCCAGAGAGAGTACATTGTTTCCGATCAGCTGGTAGTAAGCATCCTTAATCGGAATGAGGCGTGCCGTTGAGTCCGTGGTATCGTTGTTCGGATTGTCCTCATTCACCAGCTTTGCGGCGAGTATACCCGCGAGATGCTGCTCGAGCTGATGATAGATACCGACCTGTAAGTCACGGTCGATTGAGAGGTACACATCGTTACCCGCGACCGGTTCGGTCTCACTCTCCACTTCCATCACGTGGCCGACGTTATCGACATACATGGTACGGGAGCCTTTTTTGCCGTGCAGATCCTGCTCCATGTACTCTTCTATGCCGGTGCGTCCTATGGTATCGCTGAGACTGTAGTCCGGATTTTTTTCGCGCAACTCTTTTAACTGCTCATCCGGCACTTTACCGACATATCCGATCAGCGATGAGAACGGAACCGCATCGTTATAGACACGCTCCGTGGTCTGCTCACAGTTGACACCGAGCAACTTTGCCTGATTCTCGAGAATGTCGACTCGGGTCTCATCCTTCACGTGTGTCACAACAACGGTGCTCTCGTAGCTTCGATACGCTGTGAGCCCCATGGTATAGCGGATATTCACGAGTTCCAGCTTCTCCAAATTGCTGAGACTCAGCGGATTACCTTCTTCATCCTTCAGCTCATTTAACTTATAGCTTTGAAAACGCTTGTTCAGCAACTCTTCGGCCGTAATTTCCCGAGGGGTATTTTCCGGAAGCACCGGTCAATTCCGTAACTCGCTTTAAGCCGTAAAAATCGCGGAGAAAACGCTTTCTTGCCTCCTCATTGGGGCTCGTAAAGTAAAACGCGCCGTTCTCGTTCAGACCGATTTCCAAACGTCCGGTCACGGTCTCCCCGTGCGCATTCAAAATCCGGATCAGACGATAATACATGAGATTGCGCTGCGCGGGCTTCCTGTATTCGCCGCTGTCCTTGATGGTCACATTATAGGACAGACGGTTATACGCCAGCAGCTTTCCGTTTGTATCAAAGATATTACCGCGTGTCGCGGGAATGGACACCGTCTTCTCGGTCTTTTGCAGATAGTTCTTCTGGTAAGACTCTCCGTTGATTATCTGCAGCTGATACAGGCGAAAGACCATGACTGCGAGCAGCCCCATATAGCCGAGGCCCAATATAAAGAGTCGCGACGTTTTTACCTCTCTGCGCAGTTCTGCAAAGCGTTCGCGCAGTAATTCCAGAAAATCTCTCAGCACTGATTTCTCCTCAGACGGTCGCCCGCCTCTGGTCCAAGAACTCTAGCTTACGGTTGTACCATAAGAAGAAGCGGTAGATGACCAGCGTAAACAACAGGGAAATGATAATCTCGGGAAAGACGATATTTCGGAAGTAAAACGGAAAATCGAACTTGCCCCGTATGACAAAGCGGAACACATAGATGTAGAAGTTATAGAGAAACTCGTTGATGGTACAAAGTAACAGCGGCAGCGTGATGTAGCTCTCATAGTAGTATTTCGAGAGAGCCCCGTTCAGAAAGCCGATCCACACAAAAAAGAGGGTGAAAAAGCCGAAGGCGCCCGAGTGGAACAAGTCCATGAGCAGTCCCGCCGCGAGTCCGTAGAGCATGCCGTCCCTCTGCCCGTAAATAAAGGCGTAGGCGAAGGTAAAAATCAGCATCAAATTAGGCGTCGCCGAAAGGAAGGGAATAAAAGGCAGGATGGAGCTTTGCAGCGCAAAGGCCGCAACCAGCACAAGTAAATTTAAGAGGGTACGCTTCATAAGGGCCTCCTCAAGGGTTACTCGGCAAACTTTCGACCGTTTGCACGGGTTCGGTGGCCGCCGCACTCTCCTGGGGCTGCGCTGCCGTGGTCTCGGGACGCGTTCTCTCTGTCTCTTGCTGCCTTCTTTCCGCGGAGGCCGTAGTTTCACGCTGTCTCGTCTCACGGGACGCTGCCGTGGTCTCACGGCGGGTCTCGGCCGCACGCGTGGTACTCGCTGCTGTCGTACTTCTCGCCGCCGTGGTACTTGCGGCTGTTGTCGTTGCGGCAGTTGTCGTTTCGGCCGTCGTCCGGCTCTCGGAGGTCTCCGCGGCGACAGTTGTCTCCGCGCCGGCGCCGCTCTCTTCACCTGACAGCGTCTCGGAAGCTGCGCTACTCTCCTCCGCTGCGGAAGTTTCCGCAGCCGTCAGACTCTCGGGATCCGGCAGCGAAGTCCGCGGAGTCTCAAAGCTACCGTCCTCTCGCATCTCCGACTTAAGATCCAAGATGACCAGGACTTCCTGTATGGTTTCGAAATCTGCCACCGGAACCAAGGTTCCGCTCCGCGTGAGTCTGTCCGGATCGGTCTTCAGATCTCCGGCGTAACCGATCAGTATGCCCGGGGAGAAACTTGGAACTCACCGTGCTCGTCACAATGGCGTCACCGTCTTTGATATCCGCCGTGTCGGTGATATCGCTGATCTTTAGCTTGCCGTTGGCATAGAGCTGCAGATTGCCGGAGACAATGCAGGTGTCGTTCGACTGAATCGCCATGGCACTCACGCGGCTCACATCATCGATGATCGAACGAACCGTCGCATAGTTATCGCCGACATCGGTCACAATGCCGATGAGGCCGCCGTCACCGACTACGTTCATATCCGGCTTGATGCCGTCGCGCGCCCCTTGTCAATGCGGAACACGTGAAACCAGTTTCCGGTATCCTTCGCGATGACCCTGGCTCCCGTCATACGATACTGTCCGTAGGTCTGATTCAACTCATAGAGTTTGCGAAGACGACTCAGTTCGTAGCTGTCGCTCTGCAGACGCGTGTTTTCCATGGTGAGTGTGGCAACTTGTTCACGCAGAGATTCATTGTCCGCGAGAGCGGTTCGCATTTTCTCCTGATTCTTGAAATTGCTGTAAACCGCACTGCCCACCCGATTCACACCGGTCTGGACCGGCAACAGAAAATAACCCACCGCAGTCCGGATGGGGCGAAGCTGTTCGTTTTTAATTGTCGTCAGTCCTATCATTCCGACGCAGGATACGCTGAGAACAATGAGAACCAAACGGTTATTCGATATTTTCACAATAGACCCCACTCCTTAAAACTGTAGTAGGCATTATCTCCGATGACAATGTGATCTTCCAGCGGAATGCCGATGAGCTTCGCGGCCGCCTGCACTTCTGCGGTCACGCGTTGATCGTCCGCGCTGGGACGCGGATCTCCGCTCGGGTGATTGTGCACGAGTATCATACGCACGGCCCGTGCACGGAGCGCGGCAATCATGAGCTCCCGCACAGAGACGACGGAGGCATCCACCGAGCCGCGGCTCAGGAGCTGATCGCTGATAAAGCGCAGTTTAGTGTCGAGAAAGGCCGCATGCAGCTCTTCCTGCTCGAGGTGGCGCAGGGCCTCCATATAATAGCGCGCGCAAAGCCCGGGATCCGAAAAGGCGGTCGTCAGATTCTTTGCGGCCTCGCGCCGCCATATGCGCTTCGATAGTTCTCCGATGGCAACAAGCTGCAAGGCCTTTGCCTCTCCGACGCCGCGAAGGCGCATGTAGTCCTGCATGCTGTTGTGTAAGAGTCCGAGCAGGCCTTCCCGCCGCGGTTCCATCTCGAGAACCAGCGCAGAGAGTGCCGTGACATCCTGCCCTCGGCAGCCGCTCCGCAAGAGAAGGGAGAGCAATTCGCGGTCGCTCAGGCTTGCAATGCCGAGGCGTCTTGCCTTTTCCGCAGGTCTTTCTTCCGGCCGTACATCTCTCAACTTTATCATTCGTCTTCCTCCCAAGCTCTCCAGGCACAGTGAGGAAATACGTTTTTATTATAGCACAGTTTAAACGAGCCCGGCGTCCGCAAGCTTCTGGAGGGACATGAGCACGCCGATTTTTGCGTGGGCATAGGTGAGTCCGCCCTGGAAAAAGGCGGTGTAAGGCGGACGCATGGGACCGTCGGCCGAGAGCTCAATCGAAGCGCCGGAGACAAAGGTGCCGGCCGCCATGATAACAGGCTCCTCATAGCCCGGCATATCCCAGGCCTCCGGTGTCACAAAGCTGTCCACCGGGGAGGCAGCTTGGATGCCGATGCAGAAAGCAGAGAGCGCCTCCGGAGACTGTAAGTCGACAGACTGAATAATATCATGACGGAGCTCTTCTGCCCGCGGCTTCACCGCAAAGCCGAGATTCTGATAGAGCTGCGCCGCAAAAATTGCCCCCCTTCTCCGCGGAGGCCGTGACGGTAGGCGCGAGGAAGAGTCCCTGGAAAAACTGGCGCGTCACGCCGAGCGAAGCGCCTAGTTCTTTTCCGAGGCCCGGCGCCGTGAGGCGATAGGCTGCGTTCTCGATGTACTCACGTTTTCCGGCAATGTAACCGCCGATCGGTGCAAGACCGCCTCCCGGGTTCTTGATGAGGGAGCCAACCATCAGGTCTGCGCCGTATTCGCTCGGCTCATGGCGCTCCACGAATTCGCCGTAGCAATTGTCCACCATGCAGATGACATCCGGTTTCACGGATTTGACAAAGCGAATCAGCTCCGCAATCTCATCGACCGAGAGTGTTTTCCGCGCGGAATAACCCTTGGAGCGCTGAATTTCGATTAGGCGCGTTTTCTCGTTGATGCCCGCTCGAATCGCTTCAAAGTCAAAGCTGCCGTCTTCTTTTAAATCCGCCTGGCGATAGCTGACCCCGTACTCCCTGAGGCTTCCGCACTGCGGCCGTATCCCGATCACCTGGTCCAGGGTGTCATAGGGCTTGCCGACCGGAGAGAAAATCTCATCGCCCGGGCGCAGGTTTCCGAAGAGCGCAACCGTAAGCGCATGGGTGCCGCTCACAAGCTGCGCGCGAACCAGTGCATCCTCGGTGCCGAAAACAGAGGCGTAAACTGCCTCCAACGCATCACGGCCGAGGTCGTTATAGCCGTAACCGGTGCTCGGCGAAAGATGTGCTTCACCGATGCGATGCTTTCTCAGCGCATTGAGTACCTTCATTTGGTTGTACTCGGCAATCGCATCGATTTCCGCAAAACGCGACTTGCACTGCGCCTCTGCCTCTTGTCCCAGCTTCAAGATTCGCTCCGACAGTCCCGCCGCACGGTAAATATCATGTAGGCTCTCTTCAAAGTTCTCGCTCATTCGGTATCTTCCCTTCTGTTACGAACGCGGCGCAGCATGTCTTCGAGTATCGCTTCCTCGGAGGCATAGTCTTCCCGCATAAACCACCGCGCATCTCTCTCCCGGCGAAACCAGGTGAGTTGGCGCTTTGCAAAATGTCTCGTATCCGTTTTGATCTGTTTTTACAGCTTGCGAGCTCTGCCTCTCCGTCGAGGTAAGGAAAGAGCTCGTGGTAACCGATGCCCTGCATGGATGTCGCTGTCCGCGGTACGCCCCGCAGAGCAAGTGTACGCACTTCCTCGACGAGTCCCGCCTCAAACATTGCTTCCACCCTGGCATCGATTCTACGGTAGAGCGAGGCTCTGTCCATATTGAGCACAAAGTAGAAGAGGCGGTAGGGGGAGCGGCGCTCCCTCGCCGCCGCATTGTGAAGCGAGATTTTATCGCCGCTCGAAAGATAGTACTCAAGCGCACGGAGGACCCTCTTCTCATTGTTCGGATGAATTTGCGCCGCAGCTTCCGGGTCGACCCGGGTGAGTTCCGCGTAGAGCGCCGCCATCCCCTCGCGGGCTCTTCGCGCCGCTAGGGCCGCATGCACGGCCTCATCCCGGCTTTCTTCGGAAAAGGGCACATCGTAGAGTACGGTCTGCAGATAAAATCCGGTTCCGCCGACCAAAATCGGGACTTTGCCGCGCGCCTGAATGTCCGCTATCGCATTCGTTGCGCGCTGCTGAAACTGCATCGCGTCAAAATTCTCTTCGGGCTCCAGAATGTCGATCAGATGGTGCGGAATTCCCTGCATCTCTTCTGTTCGAATTTTAGCCGTCCCGATGTCCATGCCGCGGTATACCTGCATGGAATCCGCGGAGATAATTTCACCGTTCAGTTCTTTGGCAAGTGCAAGGGAGAGCGCGGTTTTTCCGACCGCCGTGGGGCCGGTGAGCGCAATCAGCGTCTGTTTCTCACACAATGCGCTTAAACCTCCGTTCCAGTTCTGTTTTTGTGAGTTCAATGATGGTCGGTCTGCCGTGCGGGCAGTTGTAGGGGTTTTCGAGGGAAAAGAGCTCGTCGAGCAGGGCTTCCGCCTCCGCAAGCGAAATGTGCTGATTTCCCTTGATTGCCGCTTTACAGGACATGGATGCTGTCTTCTCGATAATGAGGAGTGGCACATCGTCCGCGCGCTGTCCCTCGGCAAGGCTCGCAAACATGGTCTTTAAGAGCTCTTCCTTTAGGACAGAGGGCAGAATATTCGGCACGGCGCGCACCGCATAGCTGGAACCGCCGAAATGTTCGACGGAAAAACCGATTTTTTCAAAGCTCTCCCGCTCACTCTCAAGCAACGCCTGCTCTTCCGCACTCAGGGTGATAAGGAGCGGCGGTTCCAAACGCTGCGAACTGAGTTCCTGCTTTCGATAAGACGCAAGCAGCCTCTCGTAGTTCACCTTCTCGTGTGCCGCATGTTGATCGATGAGATAGAGTGAATTTCCGCGCTCCGCGAGCCAGTAGGTGTCAAAAACAGCGCCGATTAAGCGGAGATTTTTTCTCTCCTCAGGCCGAAAGAGCGCATACTGCCCCCCGCGTTCCACAGTTTCAAACGCCGGTTTTTCCTCGGCGACAGCCTTGCGCTCCGAAACCGACTCTCTGTCCGCTGTCTGCCCGGAGTCCGGCTTTGCGTGGCTCTCCGCCGTCTTGCTTTCGCTCGTCCCTGTGCTCTCCGCCTTCGCGCTCTGATTGATTTGCCGCTGCCCGTAGGCCGAGAGAAAAGAGGAAAGCGAGAGCGCCTGCTCTTCTGCCTCCCGCTTACGCTCTTCCGTTAAGCGCTGCGTCTCAAAAGGTTCCGGCGGTTTTTGTGCTGCGGACGTACACCCGCCCGCACTTCTTCCTGAGAAACGGAGTCGCGTCCGAGCGCCGCACTTTGTGCAGCCTTCTTTTTGTTTTCTTCCTGCAGAGGAAAGACGAATCAACTCCGCGCGCTGCAGCGCATCCTCCACAGCGGAACGCAGAAAGAGGTAGCAGGCCTGGGTGTCCGAAAAACGCACTTCCCGCTTGGTCGGATGCACATTCACATCGACTGTCTCCGGATCCGTCTCAAGAAAGAGTACCGCAAAGGGGAAGTTATGTTGCATCATGCGGTCGCCGTAGCCGTCCTCTATCGCCTTTGCGAGCAGCTGGCTCTTGATGTAGCGCCCGTTCACGCAGTAGTGTTCTAGGGCACGGCTTCCCCTTGAAATCTCCGGTCTGCCGATAAAGCCCTGCACCGAAAAGCCCTGTTCCGTTCGCGAAACCGGAAGCAGCTTACTCGCAATCTCCCTGCCGTAGAGCTGATAGATGATATCCTTCACTTCTCGATTCCCGCTCGTGTGAAAGCGGCTCTGTCCGTTCGCAAGAAAACGGATGGAGATTTCCGGATGCGACAGCGCCAGTTCTTCCGCGAGCGCCGCGACATGCGCGGTCTCGGTGACCGCCGCCTTCAAAAAGCTGCGCCGCACCGGCGTATTAAAGAAGAGGTCGCGGGTGATGACGGTCGTGCCGCCCGGTGCCCCGACTTCTTCAAATACCGTCTCTCTGCCGCCCTCGGCCGCGTAGCGTATACCGGTCAGTGCATCCCGCTGTCTTGTGATGAGCTCAATGCGGGAAACCGCCGAGATACTGGCAAGCGCCTCACCGCGAAAGCCGAGGCTCCGAACGTGAAGGATATCCTCCGCGCACTGAATCTTGGAAGTCGCATGGCGAAGAAAGGCGGTCTTTACCTCATCCGCCGGGATGCCGCCGCCGTTATCCGTCACACGTATCATCGAAATGCCGCCGTCGCGTATCTCTATCGTAATGACGCTCGCATCGGCATCGATCGCATTTTCCGTGAGTTCTTTCACAATCGAAGCGGGGCGCTCAATGACCTCGCCCGCCGCAATCTTATTGATGGTGCTCTCATCGAGAAGCTGAATGCTCATAGTGTCTCCTGTATACCGTAAAGAAGATCGATGGCCGCGCGCGGCGTGAGCTCCGAGAGATTGATTTCTCTGAGTTGTCTCAGAACCTTAAGCTCTGCCTCCGTGACGACAGGTTTCGCGTTCTGCTCGGAAGCGGGTACGGACGGCAAGTCAGCCCCGCGCGATGCGAGTTCTCGGGCGCGCGCGGCAATATCCGCACCCGAGAGTTCTTCCGCGATTTCCCGCGCCCGCGCCGTAACCGCCGCCGGTACGCCCGCGAGCTTCGCGACCTGAATGCCGTAACTCTGGTCCGCACCGCCCTTGATGATTTTTCGGAGAAAGGCAATTTCATCTCCCTGCTCCTTCACCGCGATGCAGTAGTTATTGACCCCCGGTATGCTGCCTTCCAACTCGGTGAGTTCGTGGTAGTGGGTCGCGAACAGCGTTTTTGCCCCCGAAAGGCGTCCGACCGCAAGATACTCAACCACCGCCCAGGCGATCGAGAGACCGTCGAAGGTCGAAGTGCCGCGTCCTATTTCATCGAGGATAATGAGACTCTTCTTCGTCGCATTTCGAAGAATGTTTGCGACCTCTGTCATCTCAACCATAAAGGTAGACTGGCCGGAAGCGAGATCGTCCGAGGCACCGACACGCGTAAAGATGCGGTCGGAAAGTCCGAGTTCCGCGCGCTCCGCCGGAACAAAGGAACCTGTCTGCGCAAGCAGCGCAATCAGCGCGGTCTGACGCATATAGGTGGATTTTCCGGCCATATTGGGACCGGTAATGATGGCGATGCGATTCTCCTCGCTGTCAAGCAAGGTGTCGTTTTCGACAAAGCGCCCGCTCTCCATCATGCGTTCCACAACCGGATGGCGCCCGCCCACAATGTGCAGGGGGCCGTCTGCCGTTAATTTCGGCCTCACATAGTGATAGCGCTCCGCGACATCCGCAAGGGAGAGCAACGCGTCGAGGTAGGCCACGATGCCGGCGCTCTTTTGGATGCGTGCAACTTCCGCGGAAAGCTTCTGTCGCAGTTCCTGAAAGAGATCGAATTCAAGGGTGAGGAGTTTCTCCTCCGCGCCGAGTATGCTCTCTCGAGCTTCCCGAGTTCTTCGGTCGTGTAGCGCTCTGCATTCGCGAGCGTCTGCCGCCGCCGGAAGTAATCCGGCACCTGGGAGAGAAAGGAATTCGTCACCTCAAAATAATAGCCGAATACCTTGTTGTACTTAATCTTTAGATTCTTGATTCCGGTCTTAGCGCGCTCTTTTTCCTCGAGTTCCGCGAGCCACTGCTTGCCCTCGCTGCTTGCCCGCCGGTAGCGGTCCACATCCTCGTGGTAGCCTTCTCGAATAATATGCCCCTCTCGGAGCGTGAGCGGCGGATCCTCCGCGATGGCGGAGCGAAGCAGGGCGCAGAGATCGCTTAAATCGTCGAGCTCGTTCGCAAACTGCTGTAAGAGCGGCGCGGAAAAGCTCTTGAGAAGCTCCCGTATCGGCGGCAGAGCCGCAATCGAAGTACAAAAGGCGAGCATATCCCGCGCGTTTGCGCTGCCGAGCGTAATGCGCCCCATGAGGCGCTCCATGTCATAAATCGGGGCGAGATACTCTCTCAGCTCTTCTCTGTCGATGTAGCGCTCCAGAAATGCCTGGATGGCGTCCTGTCTGGCCTCAATGGTCTCAAGACTGAGAAGCGGCTTTTCGATGAGATTCCGAAGGAAGCGCGCGCCCATCGCGGTCTTGGTGCGATCCAAAACCCAGAGCAGCGAGCCGTGCTTACTCTTATCCCGCATGGTCTCCGTGAGCTCAAGATTTCGCCGAGAGGCCGCGTCAATCAAGAGATAGGCAGAGCCGCGGTAAGCCTTGAGCTCGGTGATGAGCTCGCATTGGCTCTTCTGCGTGTCATAGAGATAGCGAAGCACCGCGCCGGCCGATAGCGTTCCGAGCGAATAGTCCGCCAAGCCGAGGGCTTCGACCGAAGCCGTGTGAAAATGCCCGCAGAGTAAGCTGACGGCACTTTCCTTTGAGAAGGCAGAGTCTGACAGTATGCTGGTCGCAATTTCTTCATCCGTGCGAAGCACCCCGTCCAGCGTAAGGCTCTCCTTCTTTAAAAGCTCTGCCGGATGAAACTCCGACAAAATGTCGCCGAGCTCCTTCTTCCCCTCCGCTTCTGTCACAAGGAAGCTGCCGGTCGAGATATCCGCGAGGGCCAAACCGTAGCGACCGCCGTCCTCAACGACTGCGGCGAGGTAGTTATTCTTCTCCTCTTCTAGCGCCCCGGCTGCCGTGACGGTGCCGGGGGTCACAACGCGTATGACCTCGCGTTTCACAAGCCCCTTCGCGAGCTTCGGGTCTTCCATCTGCTCCGCGACCGCGACCTTATAGCCCTTTTTCACGAGACGGTTGATATAGGTCTCCGCGGCATGGAAGGGGACACCGCACATCGGGGCTCTCTCCTCGAGTCCGCACTCCTTGCCGGTCAAAGTGAGCTCAAGCTCCTTTGACACCAGGCGCGCATCCTCAAAGAACATCTCGTAAAAATCGCCGAGGCGATAGAACAAGAGGCTGTCCGGATAGGCCTTTTTGGTCTCCAGGTAATGCGTCATCATAGGCGAAAGCGCCACTTTAGTCCCTCCTCTCTCCCATGTAATAAAAGCCCTTGGATTCCCTCAGTAAAACCGGTACCACTGCGCCGATTAAGCTCTCGTCACCGGGGAAATGTACCATTAAATTGTTGGAAAGCCGCCCCGTCACATAGCCCGCGCGCTGCGCATTCACTTCTTCGACCAAAACAGGCTCTATTTTCCCTTCGTCGCGGTCCGCTGCCTTTGAGGCAAACTGCTGCACCAGGGCAATGAGGCGCTTCATGCGGTCCGCAACCACATCCTCCGGCACCTGATCCTCAAACTCCGCGGCCGGCGTACCGCTCCGCTTAGAGTAAATAAAGGTGAAAGCCGCCTGATAGGAAGCGCGGGATACCACATCGAGCGTATCTTGAAAATCCTCTTCCGTCTCCCCGGGGAAGCCGACAATAATGTCTGTCGTGAGTCCCACTTCCGGGAGCTCCCGCCGTATTTTCTCGACCAACGCGAGGTAGGACTCCTTCGTGTAGCGGCGGTTCATGCGCTGCAAAATCTTACTGCTGCCCGACTGGAGCGGGAGGTGAATGTGGCGGCAAATCTTCGGATTTCGCTTGATGGTCTCAATCAGATCATCGGAGAGATCCTTCGGGTGCGGCGTCATAAAGCGTATGCGCTCCAGGCCCATCGACCTGGCATACTTTTTCAAGCAGGGAGGCAAAGCCCTCGCCCCCTTCAAGCCCCTTGCCGTAGGAATTCACATTCTGCCCGAGCAGCATGATTTCTTTTACGCCGTCCGCGACGAGCGCCTTCACCTCGCGCACAATATCCTCCGCCTCGCGCGACTGCTCTCTGCCGCGCACATAGGGGACGATGCAGTAGGTGCAAAAGTTATTGCAACCGTACATAATGTTCACGCCCGACTTAAACCAGGTTTTTCGGCGGGCGGGCATGTGATCCCGGAAGGTATTTCTCTCTTCCGCCGTGTCGATGACGCGCTGATTCTCCGCCTCGACCGCGTAAAGCAACTCCGGAAACTTCCAGATGTTATGTGTTCCGAAGACAAGATCCACGAAGTGATACTTCTTCTGAATCCGCAGCACTTCATCCTTCTCCTGCATCATGCAGCCGCAGATGCCGATCAGCATGTCCGGATTCAGCTTTTTAAAGTGCTTCACAATGCCGAGATGCCCGTAGAGCTTCTCATTCGCGTTTTCACGCACCGTGCAGGTATTAAAGAGGAGGATGTCCGCGTCCTCGGTCGGAATCTCCTCACAGCCGATTTCCGCGAGTATGCCGGAGAGTTTCTCCGAATCGCGCGCATTCATCTGACAGCCCATCGTTGTGATGTGATAGCGCACCGGACGCCCAAGCCGCTTGCTCTTCTCTTCAATGGTATCCTTTAGCTGCGCCACAAAGAGTGACTGCTTCTTGCTTTCCTCCATAAACCCAAAACCTTTCCGCGGTTCCGTGGAACCGATATTAACATAATATATTTATGTGAACTCTTTGTGACCGGATGCATTCCTCAGTACTTCGGTGTATAGCGACCGATCACCGCCTCCGCGACCCGTATGCCATCCATCGCGGCGCTGGTAATGCCGCCGGCATAGCCGGCTCCCTCGCCGCAGGGATAAAAGCCCTGTATGTTGGCCTGCAATTCGCTGTCCCGAAGGATACGTATCGGCGAAGACGTTCGGCTTTCAACACCCGCCAGGATGACATCCGGCGCGTCAAAGCCCTTGATCTGACGCCCGAAACTCGCCATACCCTCAAGGAAGGCCTCCTCGAGCGGCGCATCCAGAATGCCGTTCAAAGCGGCAAGGCGATACTGTCCCGCAAAGCAGGGCTCTGTGCCGCCGAAGGCACGGCTCTCGCGCTTTGCGATAAAATCGCCGTAAAGCTGCACCGGAATATGTCCCTGTCCCGCCTGATACGCGCGACGCTCAAGGACCTCCTGATAGGAAAGCCCCGGCGAGCACGCCCTCACCGTAGCGCAGAAAGTCCTCAGGCCCCACCGAGACGATGATGGCCGCATTTGCGTTCGCCGAGCCGCGGTCCGCATAGCTCATGCCGTTCACCACCGTGCCTCCCGCCTCACTCGAAGCATTGACCACATAGCCGCCCGGGCACATGCAGAAACTGTAGACGCCGCGGCCCGAGCTCGTCTTTGCCGTTAGCTTATAGGGTGCGGGCGGCAAAAAAACGGCTTCTTTCAGGCCGTACTGCGATATCGAGATATCACTCTGTCTGTGCTGCACGCGAAAACCGACCGCAAAGGCCTTGGCCTCCATTTGAAAGCCCCGCGCGTGGAGCGTCTGAAAGGTATCGCGCGCCGAGTGTCCGGTCGCGGCAATCAGTACTTCACAGGGCAGCTCGTACTTTGTGCCGTCCGTCTTCTCCACAAGGACCGCGCGCAGCCTGTCCCCTTCGACACAAAAATCCGCAGCGCGCGAAGAAAAGCGTAACTCGCCGCCGAGCCGCTCAATTTCTTCCCGCATTGCGGTCACGATTTCAATCAGTCGATCGGTTCCGAGATGGGGTTTCTGCTCATAGAGAATCGAGCTGTCCGCCCCGAATTTGCAAAACACTTCCAGAACCTTCCGATTTCTGCCCGCATTGTCCTTGACCAGGGTATTCAGCTTGCCGTCGGAAAAAGTCCCGGCACCGCCCTCGCCGAAGGAGACATTGCAGTTCGGGTTAAGCTTCCCGCCCGCCCAAAAGGCATCGACCGCCTGTTTCCGCTCTCTCGCGGGAAGTCCGCGCTCCAGAAGAATGGGGCGGTACCCCGCCTCCGCGAGCATGAGCCCCGCAAAGAGTCCCGCGGGTCCGCTGCCGATGATAACCGGGCGCGTGCCGAGCGCAGCCTCCCCCCGCTCGGGGAGGCGGTAGGGTGCGCGCGTGTCCGCACTTACATTCGGGAGCTTTAAGAACTTCGCTTCGTGCGCGAGCTTAAGCCGGATTAAATAGACATAGTTCACCTCCGGCTTTTTTCGCGCGTCGATTGAGCGGCGCACAATCTCGATTTCCCCGAGTTCTTGTGTCCGAATCCGGAGCAGTTTCGCGACTTTTTTCCGAAGCATCTCCTCGGTGTGGCGCACCGGCAGACTCACATTGTTTAAGAGTATGGCCATCAGAGCACTTCTCCCGTCATGGTCTCATGCTCCGCGCGGATTGCGTCATAGAGCTCTCTCAAGGTCCAACTCGCATTGGTCTCCGTGAGCGCCGCCTTTAAGGGCGCACGAAGTTTCTGCTTCCTGAGCTGAGCGAGAAAAGCATCAAAGGTCGCAGCGCTGAAACCGCAAAACAGAAAGAAGGGCTGTGCATGCTCCCGCATTTGCACCGCTTCGGGCGCGGGTTCGAGCACGCGTCTCATCTCTTCGCCGACTTCCTGTCCCGTGAGCAAAAAGCCTATGTGCTTATCCAATGCCTCGCTGCCGAGTTCCTTATACTTAACCTTTAAGAGTGCACAGATGCCCGCGACCTTCGGCGCTTCCGCCCCGTCCGGAACATAGCAGAGCAGAGTGCCGCCCTTCTGATTTGAAAAAATTCGATTCATCATAAAACCTCATCGTTAGCGGCACTCTGCCCGGCAAGAAGACCGCTCGCAAAGCACCAGTGGAGATTATAACCGCCGCAGGGGCCCGTCACATTGAGAATTTCCCCGGCAAAATAAAGCCCTGTCATTCGTTTTGCTCCGAGTGTATGCGGATTTAGTTCCCGCAAGGAAATTCCGCCTGCCGAAACCTGCGCTTTATCGTAAGCTGCAAGTCCCTGAATCGGAAAGCGCGCTGCCGTAAGCTGTTCGGCGATTGCCGCGAGTTCCGTTTTCCGAAGGCTCGTCGGCGACATGCCCGCAGACAGACCTGCGCGCCGCAAAAGAGCAAGCCAGAGATTCTTCGGCACGAGACCGTTTCCGTAGGCTTCAAGAGTCGTCGCAAAGGGCTGCGCACTGCGCTTCGCAAAGAAAGTAAGATCCGCTTTCAAATCCGGCAGGAAATTCAGCATAAGTTCTGCCTTCTGCTTATGTTGCAAAGCCCGTCCGGCAGGCAAAGATAACTGGAAGACGGAAATCCCGGAAAAGCCCTCCTTCGTGAGCTGGAGCTCTCCGCTCTCTTCCGCCACCTTCTTTCCGTCCACCCATAGGCTTAAGGCAGCAGGTACCCGTACCCCCTGAGAGGCACGGAAAAAGGCATTTTCTCGCTCTGCGGAACGAAGCGGGCAGAGCGCCGGGCGAAGCGGCTGCAACTTGAGTCCCAGCCTTGCGACAAGCTCCGCACCGCTGCCGTCGGATCCCGTCCTTGGGAGCGCCGCACCGCCGAGTGCAGCCACCACGCGGTCCGCGCGAAATTCGGCCTTTTCCGTTTTCACCGCAAAACCGCCCTTTTGATTCTGTCGGATTCCCAGAATGCGAGCATCCGTCACTATCTTCACCCCGAGCCGTTCCAGTTCCGTGCGGAGCGCATTCAGTACGGCCGCCGCCTGTTCGGCGTGCGGATAAATCCAAGTGCCGTGCCTCGTAAGCGGAGGAACCCCGAGTTCTTCCAGAAAACGTATCACCGCCTCCGGCGGAAACGGTGCCAGAACCTCTGAAAGCATAGATGGCACATCACAGTCGTAGCGCTCCGGCCGAAGATCCAGATTGGTAAAATTACATTTTCCGTTTCCCGTGAGCAAGAGCTTTTTGCCGATGCGATCGTTTCGCTCGAGCAAGCTGACCGCCGCTCCGCCTCTTGCCGCCGCGATTGCGGCCGCCATGCCTGCGGGGCCGCCGCCGAGCACCAGAACTTTCATCATCCGTTCTCCGTCATTCTCAAAGTAAATGCAGGCGCTTTGCGAGACGGCAAAGGCTCGCTCCCTTCGGGAAGCGCAGCAGTTCCTCCTCGCGTATCGCACCGGTCAGCAGAAGCAGAGAGCCGTAGACCGCCACCGCAAGAAAAATCGGCAGCAGGGTGTAGAATACCACCCGGCCCGTAAGGCGCTTTAAAGCGTATTTGGCACCCGCGGTCGCAAGTCCCATGAGCAGCGCGCAGAAGCCCGGCAAAACAAAGCTGCGCCCGATTTCCTGCCGGTACTTTAAGAGACGTTTGAGACTACCCGCATTCAGGATGCACATGCTGACCGCAAACACCATGTCCGCAATCACAACGCTGACGACACCGAGTTCAAAGATGCGGAGTAAGGTTTCCAGCACCAAGACATGAATGCCGAGCGAGAGCGCCGCATGTGCCACCGGAACCTTCATGTGATTGGTTCCCTGCAGAATCGCATTGCTCACGGTGGAGAGCGAGTAAAAGACCACACTCGCACAGCCGAGATGCATAATATGAACCGCCAGTTCGCTCTCCCCGAAGAGCAGCGGAATCAGAGGATCCGCCATGACGCCGAGTCCGACGGCCGCGGGGATCGCTACAATCATCGAGAAGCGAATGGCAAGCGCAATGTTTTTCCGTATTTCCTTTTTCTGATTCGCACCGACCGCACGGCTCAGCGCGGGCACGAGAGCAGAGCCGAGAGAGTTTGCGATCATAATCGGCACATTGAGCAAGAGCTTATATTTTCCCGTATAGACACCGTACTGCTTCGCGATTTCCCCCTGCTTGCCGAGATCGAACATGGCCTGTCCGAACAGCGCATTGTCGAGGATGCCGCTCACATTGTATATGGCGGTCGAGAGTATGACCGGAACCACGGTGAGTACCAGGAGTTCCGTGATTTCTTCATAACTCTCTGCCGGGTGCTCGCGGTCCCGGCGTGCCTTTTGAAGCCTTGAACGCCTTGTTATCAGAAACAGCAGTATGAAAATCAAAAGGGCGGAGGCAGCGCCGACACCGGTTCCTATGGTGCCGCCCGTTGCGCGAAGGCGCGGGCAAGCGACTCGTTTTTTCCCTGTCGCAGCGCCCACTTCATCAGGAAATAGGCTGCGCCCACACTGACCGCCGCATTTAAAATCTGCTCGACAATCTGGGAGATTGCGGTCGGCACCATGGTCGACTGTCCCTGCCAGTAACCGCGGCATACGCCGAGGTAGGACACAATCCAAACCGTGGGTGCGAGCGCTCTCAGCGGGTACGCGGCTTCCGGAATGTGAAGAAACGAAGCCGCAAGCCAATCCGCGCCGAAAAAGATTGCGGTAAAGCCGATGCCGCCCACCACGGTCGCGTAGAGCAGCGCCGCGCGCAGGATGCGCTCGGCATTGAGATAGTTTTTTGCGCCGACCCGCGCGGAGATCAACTTGGACACCGCAAGCGGCAAACTGTAAGACGAAAGCAACAAAACAATGGCGTAGATATTAAATGCCGCCGCATAATAGCCGTTGCCTTCGTCGCCTATGATGCGTGTGAGCGGCATGCGATACACCAAGCCGATTAAACTTGAAATGACACCGGATGCCGCATAAATGGAACCCTGCGCCAAAAAGCCGCCGGATTTCGGTTTCTTACTTTTGGGCGCGAAATTCTCTCTTCTCTCTTCCATACAGCTCTTCAGCGCCGATAGCCGAGCGCGTCGAGTATCTCTCTCTGCCGCGCCTCCATGCCCATGCGCTCCTCTTCCTCCATGTGGTCATAGCCCATCAGGTGCAACATGCTGTGTGCAATCAAAAACGCAAGTTCACGGGTCTCGCTGTGCCCGTATTCCGCCGCCTGTGTCTTGACGCGGCGCACGTTAATCACGATGTCGCCGAGCGGCACCTCTCCCGTGTCCGGGTTGATGTCCTCTTCGCCGATTTCCTCCGGAAACACGGCGGGGGCTTCAAACTCGAGCATGGGGAACGAAAGCACATCCGTCTCGCGGTCTATCTCGCGGTAATCGCGGTTCAGCTCCCGTATCTCCTCTTCATCCACAAAACTCAGGGATACCTCGGCCTCGAAGGGGCAGTTCTCCGCCGTAAGGCAGGCATTTACCACCTTCTCCGCAATCTCCTCATAGGGAAGCTCCAGGCTCTCTTCCGCCTCATAGCAGATCTCAAGGCTCATCGCTTATCACCTCGCTCACTCCCTTTTCCTCTGCCCTTAGCGTCCTTACGCCAAGCACTGCGGCGCTTTTTCTCGGCGCTCTCCTTTTCCTCGTACTTCTCGTAAGCATCCACAATTTGCTGTACCAGGGGATGGCGCACCACATCGCGGCTTGTGAGGCGACAAAAGCCGATTTCTTCAATGTTCGAGAGCACGCGGGAAGCCGTGTCTAGGCCAGAAATCGCATCCGCCGGCAAATCCTTTTGCGTGAGGTCACCCGTAATAATGGCCTTCGAACCGAAGCCGATGCGGGTTAAGAACATCTTCATCTGCGAGGGTGTGGTATTCTGCGCCTCATCGAGGATGATGTAGGCGTTGTCTAAGGTGCGACCGCGCATATAGGCGAGCGGCGCCACCTCAATGAGTCCCTTCTCCGCATTGTGGAGATAGCTCTCCGGCCCCATAATCTGGTAAAGCGCATCGTAGAGCGGGCGCAGATAGGGATCGATCTTGCTCTGCAGATCGCCCGGGAGGAAGCCGAGCTTCTCACCGGCCTCCATCGCGGGACGTGTGAGAATGATGCGCTCGCAGTCCCCGTCGCGGAAGGCGCGTATCGCCATGGCCATGGCAAGATAGGTCTTACCGGTACCTGCCGGGCCTATGCCGAAGGTAATCATGCGCTTTCGTATGCTGTCCACATACTCTTTCTGACCGAGCGTCTTCGGTTTCACCGGACGTCCGGCTGCCGTGCGGCATATGAGCTCCCGGTCAATTTCCAGTATCTTCTCTTCGCCCTCCGAAAACGCGAGGGAGAGCGCGTAGTTGACCGTCTGCTCCGAGACCGTCTCGCCGCGCCGTGCGAGCGCAACCAAATTCTCAAAGACGGAGATGGCCTTTTTGACCATGCCCTCTTCGCCCATGACCTTGACACTGCCGTCACGCTCTATCATTGTGACCTGCAGGGTGCGCTCAATTTTGTGAAGGTTGACATCCATGAACCCGCAGACATTCTTCTCTAACTCTGCAGGGATATCAATTGTCTGCTCTGTGCTTCCCATCTTTTCTCCCTCATACGTGCAAGACGCCCGGTCTCGTTGAGACCGGGCGTCAATTATGCAATAGTTGAATTTACGCTTTCTTGCAGCCTCGGACTTCTTCTTGCGTCTGACGCTGGGCTTCTCGTAATGCTCTCTCTTGCGAATTTCCTGCTGAATGCCTGCCTTCGCACAGTTTCTCTTGAAACGTCTCAGTGCGCTGTCCAAGCTTTCATTTTCTTTCACAATCACGTTTGACATGAAACGGCCTAACCTCCCTCCCGGTTGTGAAATTGAAATCCTGTTTAGTATACCACAATTTCCGCTTGCGTCAAGTGTATTTTCGGGCATTCTTTCCGCCTTGCCGCTCTCCGCATTTCAGCTTTCGCACCCGGCTTTCGGCGGCATTTGCTTACTTTCTCAGGTGACTTCGACGGCTGCCCACATGGGTTTTTCGGCGTGGCCGCAGCTGCTTTGCATCACAGAAACTCGGGAGCAGGCCAAAAGGGGACTGTGCGCTCGCACAGTCCCCCTTCCGCTTTCTTCACCGATACATTTTATGCATCCGTATTTTACTGCTCTTTTCTTCTTCTGCCGCAGATTGCGTAAGCCGCAAGCAGGAAGCCCGCTGCGGTACCCGCAAAGTTCAGCGCAAACGGCGCCTCACCGGTCTTCGGGAGTCTGCCCTTGTTGGTGCCGACTGCCGCACCGCGGTTCGTTGCTCTCTTCCCGCTGTTCGGAGAAAGCCCCTCGCCCGTCCGCTGATTCAGCGTATCCGCATTCTTCTGCGGGCTCGGCTCGGTGATCTGCTGCTTATCATCGTTCCGGTTCGCTGCCGTGTTCGACTGCGTGTTATTCAGCTGCGTGTTATTCGGCTGCGTTGCGTTCGGCTGCGTGTTGTTCGGCTGCGTTGCGCTCGGCGTTCCCGTCGCGACATTGTTCGGGGTCACCGTGCCGCGGCGTCCGCTGCTGCGGCTGCCGCCGCCACCACCGCCACCGCCGCTGCCACCGCTGCCGCCGACAGCGTTCTCGCCATCGCGGTCCGTCTGATAAACAGCGACCAGAGCAACGTCATGCGTGGTGCTGCCGGAATGGTGTTTAAGAACTTGCCGCCGACAACCTGCCAGGTCCAGAACTTAACGCCCTGCTTCACAGCGCCGTTCGGGTTAATCTCGTCCTCGATCGTGAAGGTGGTCGGGTTTGCTGCGTCGTTGATACCGCCTGCCGCATCGTAGGTAATGCGATAGCGAATCGGTTCCCAAACAGCTCTGAACACAGCATCGCCGTCGCTGCCGGAAGGAATCTGATTGACTGCGACACCCGGTGCCGATGCCATCTCCCAGCGCGTGAAGGTGTAACCGACACGGCTCGGGGTGGGCAGGGTGATGGTGCCGTCCTCAATCGTATAGCTGGTCGGAAGCGATCCGAGGCCCTGAATCGGGCTGTTTGCCGTCTCGCCGGTATCGTAAGTAATGCTGTAGTGGTTGAGCGTCCAGTCTGCCGTCAGGTTCTGCGGGCCGGTCGTACCTGCCGGAATGCTGGTCACGGTCTGACCGTTCAAGTTCCAGCTGCCCGTATAACCGCGGCGCACCGGCGGCGCAAGCTGTACATTGTCATCGACCGTAAAGCTCGGCACATTGGAGGCCGGGTTGGTCGGGGTTCCGATGCCGGTTCCCGGGTTCAGGTTGTAGTTGATGCTGTAGCTATTGAGCTGCCACTTTGCGTAGTAGGTTTTCGCCGCCGCATCCGCGGTGTGAAGGGTCGTAATCGGCGTGCCGGTAAGGGCCGCGTTGTCATACCAACCCTGGAAGCTCGCGCCGTTACGGGTCGGAATGCCGAGCGCAAAGTCCGCATCCTCAACCGTGTAGGAGTTCGGGGTGACCGCAGTTGCCGGGCTGGCCGCCGAATCGTTCATCACATAGGTGATCGGGTAGCTCAGCGCATTGCCCCACTTTGCGTAGTAGTGCTTGTCTTCCGCATCCATCGTGTGAAGCGTCGTGACCGGCGTGCCGGTGAGCGCCGCATTGTCATACCAGTTCTCAAAGGTATAACCGGTGCGGGTTGCCGGGCGCAGAGTGTAATCCGCGTCCTCAACCGTGTAGCTCGTGAGCGAAGCGTTCGGGTTTGCCGCCGTGAGACCCGCCGGAACCGTGTCGTTCAGCGTCCACTGCACGTTGTAGGCATTCGGTGCGCTCCACTTTGCGTAGACCGTGTAATTGACCGCGCTCGCCGGGTTGATGGAAGAAATCGGAGTCGTGAGACCCGCATCCGCATACCAGCCGAGGAAGGTGTAACCCGTGCGGGTCGGTGCCTGCAGGTTAATGCTCGGATCTGTCACATCGAAGCCGCCCGGGTTGGTCGCCGGATTGCTTGCCGTGTGGCCCGCCGGAGTCGTATCGTTCAGCACATAGGTGATCGAATACGGAAGCGGTGCACTCCACTTCGCGTAGAGATCGGTCGGGTTCGTATCGCCCTGCGCAGTCAACAAAGTTGCCGGTGCCGCAGTCGTGAGACCCGCATCCGTAAACCAGCCGAGGAAGGTATAGCCCGGGCGGGTCGGGGTGCCGAAGGTATGATCCGGAGACTCCGCCGTGTAAGTCGTAAAGCCCGCATCCGGGTTGTTTGCCGGCTGCGCTGCGGAATCGTTCAGGTGATATGCGAGGTTATAGTTCTTTGCGGTCCACTTCGCATAGTAGTGCTTATCGCCCGCCGGAACCGCACTCGTAACCAGAGTCGAAACCGGGGGTGCCCGCAAACAGCTGGTTGTCGTACCAGCCGTCAAAGTTGTAGCCCGGCCAGGTCATGGGCTGAATCGTGACATTCGGGTCCGTGACCTTATAGCTCGTCACGGTGTTCGGGTTCATCGCAGCGCCCGCGGTGCGGGAAGCCGGGTTCACATTCGTCGTGTACTGAATGTTGTAGTTGTTCTCGGTCCAGTTCGCGGTCATCGTAACAACAGCACCGTTCTGGTTCGCGAGCAGGGTCGGCATGTCGCCGTCCGCATAGGTCTGGCCGTTCGAACCGCTCCAGCCGTTAAAGGTATAGCCGTTCACAGCAAAGCCGTTCGTCAGGTTTGCAGCTGCAGTGCCGGTGATGGTCTGATCCGCCATGGTGCCGGTCGCGGTCTGTCCCGCCGGTGCGTTCGCAACAAACTTCACCGTGTACTGGTGCGGGTTTCTGGTCACCGGGCCCGTACGTAGGTAATCGTATAGGTACCGATTGCAGCGCTGCCCGCCGTGCCGTTATCAAAGGTAGTCGGCGCAAGCGGCGTCGCATTGTCCGTCGTTGTCGCTGCGACCGGCTGACTGTTGTCAAAGTTCACACTGACAGCCGACACGCGGTCGTTGCCGATGAGGCCCGTCACCGTCACATCGGAGGGATCCCAGGTGAGGGGCTCGGTCGCCGTCACGGTGCGCGGATTCACGGTAATCGTGAGCGGCACATTGACCGCACCGCTGCCCGCGTTACTGAAGTTGCCGTTTGCACCCTGCGCAACAAAGCTGCTGCCGGCCGGCGCGTTGATGCTACCGTTGTTCACAACCGTGCTGCCGGCCGGAACCGTGAGCGTGTGGCCGCTCAAGTTGATGGTCACGCCCGCCGGAACATTGCTGGTAAGCGTCGTGTTGCCGATCAGGTCGACCTGTGCGTTGCCGTTCTGCGAAGAGAACGCAATCGCATCGTCCGCATTGTTAAAGTAGTAGGTCTGACCACCCACCGTAACCGTCGCGGTGTGTGCCGTGACCAGCGGCACCGATTCATTGGCGGTATCACCGGTCTTGTTGTATCCGCTGAACTCGATGTAGTAGCCCTTGACATCGAGACCGCCGCCGGTGTAATCACTGCGGTTATGAAGGTCGTTCCAGTAACCCGCGTTGTGCACCTGCATGACGCCCTCGTAACCGCTGACCGCAACGCCGTGTCCTACCGCAGAGTTCGGCTCGCCGGTCGGACGGAAGTGCGTGTACGCCGGCGTACCTCCGGAATAAGGCGTAACGAGCGGCGTTCCGTTTCCTAAGGGGTTCGCACCGCCGGTACCCTGCTCATAGTACTCAATGCCGCTCTCCGGACCGTTCTGCCAGCGGAAGCGTCTTGCCGCAGTCGCTGTCGAGGTAGAAGATGCACTCACGTTCTGGTTTGCGAAAACGGTGCCGGTGCGTCCCGCAACCGAGTTATCGGACCAAGCCGGAACACTTGTCGCGTCGTTGATGCCCTCAAAACGCGCGCCGCCGGACCAAGCGCCGGTGGTCGTCGAGGTGATCTGGTCAAGAACCTGATCCTCTACCGCGGAGGTAATCGTTACCAGGTAGCCGCGCATGCCGTCCAGATAACTCTGCTTTGCGGTGTTATAGCTGTCCGCCCAGCTCACAAGACCTGCCGGCTGCGGCTCCACGTACATATAGTAGTGCTCCGCGCTGTCACCCGGCATCGGGTTCGGAATGGTCTTCTTCGAAATCTTGATGGTTGCGTTGGTCGGGAAGTTGTTCTGACCGTTACCGAGCGTAATCTTAAGCTGCTGGTTTGCGCCCGGGCTCGCAAGCTTGAACTTCATCTGCTGTTCAATAAAGTCCTTTGCCTCGGCCGCCGTCAGCGCGGTCGGGAAAATGAACTGATAGAACAGGTGGCTGCCCGCCGGGTTGATGTCCGTAAGCTCTGGTAGGTCTTGCTGCCGACCACCGTACCGCTCGTAGGCATGTCGATAATGTTACCCGTGTCAACCTGGAAGTTCATCGAGGTAATTCCGTTGCCGGCACCGTCGACCACAGTCACATCGCCGAGCTTATACGTCTGACGCGTCGCGTCTCCGTCATAGTCGAGAAGCTTAAAGGATGCGCCGAGCTGGGTATTGCCGGTCTGATAGTTGACGACCGCAAACGGCGAGAAATGCTCTGCTGCCGCCTGCAGCACCGGCATATTCTCATCGAGCCCCGTGCGAAGCGTATCTACCTTCGAAGCCTCCTCATCAATGTGAAGCACCGCTACGTTCGTGTCCTGTGCTTCACTGTCCTCGCCGGTCTTCGAGACCTCGGCAGAGACAATGCTCACGTTGCGGAAGGAAACCGCAAGGGTGCCCTTCGTGTTGTCCGGCTGAATTTCTTCGCCCGCTGCGTTTAAGACCGTGAGATCGCAAAGGAACTGCGCCGTTGCGGTCTTTCCCGTCTCGCTTGCGTGCGCCGCGATCTTTGTGAGTGCTTCCTGCTCTTCTTCCGCAGTCAGCGCTCTTGCACGAAGTCTTGCGCCTTCCGGCAGAACGCCGGCCGGTGCCGTGACTTCGATTTCAACACCGTTTAATTCAGTGCGCAGTACCTTTGCCGCATTGGACGGCGTGCCCCAGCGCTTCGAACCGACAAGGATATCCCCTGTCTTTTCACCCTGCTTTGCCTCCGCAGCTGCCGTTGCATCGGAAGGGCTTGACGTTCCCCTCTGCCGCAACTCTCTCTGCTCCTCCCTCGAAAGCCCGAGGTCGTTGATAAGTTCTGCGTCCTCGCGAAATTCATCCGCCGAGGGAGCCGCATAGACAGGCACCGCGGTCGAGACGTTCAATACCGCCATCGCAGCACTGAGCATCACCGCAAGCAAGCGTTTTGACTGCTTACCACGTTTACCATACCGTTCCTCCTAATAATTAACCAAACTACAGTTGTTTTTCAACGCATATACTCTACCCAAAAAATCAATTATACGCAAGTGCTTATGAAGATTTTTTTAAGTTTCTTAGGAATGTGCTAAGTATAACTTCATAATCTTTGTGTTTGATTTAACAATACAAAGCAGTTTCTTTCTTGACTTTCAATTTGTATTCATTTCCGCCGTATTGCAGCAATCACGCTCTTCTCTTTTCTTTTCGAAAGCCGAACTTCCAGAACCGCCATACATTACGCGCATTTTATAGAACAAATTTCTCTTACAGCACCGTCTCTCACGCCGTAAAGCGCAAGCAAAAAGAGCTGTGCTTACGCACAGCTCTTTTTGGATTCTGTAATGAATGCAAGGAACCCGCAGCTCTTATGCCAGTTCTTCTTCCAGGGCCTCGGCCGCCTTTTCAAGCGCTGCCTGCACACCCGCGGGGTTCTTACCGCCCGCCTGCGCGATGTTCGGTCTTCCGCCGCCGCCGCCGCCGATCAACGGCGCAATGGCCTTGATGAGCTTTCCTGCATTGGCGCCCTTCTCTTCCGCCGCCTTACCGACCATCACGAGGAGGTTTACCTGCGCCTCATCCGCGCTCGCGAGCACGGCAACACCGCCCTCAGTCTTCTTGAGCAAGCTGTCGCCGAGGTTACGGAGCTCATTCATCTCAATCTTTGCGAGCGCCGTGGTGAGGAGCTTGACGCCCTTCACTTCTCGAATATCCTCGCCCGCACTTGCCGCCGCATTGCGCGCAAGCTCGGCGCGGAGCTTCTCGTTCTCCTTCTCGCTCTCACGGAGCTCATGCTGGAGCTGTAGGACGCGCTGCGGCAGTTCCGCACGGTTGGTCTTTAACTGCGCCGCGAGCTCCTCAAGCTCCTGTACCGCCGCTTCATAATAAGCGGTCAAGGCATCGCCGGTCAGCGCTTCGATGCGGCGCACGCCCGCCGAAATGCCGGTCTCGGAGACAATCTTCATTGCGCCGATGTTCTCCGTATTCTTTACGTGGGTACCGCCGCAGAGCTCGGTCGAGAAATCACCCATGCGCACCACACGGACCTCATCGCCGTACTTTTCGCCAAACAGTGCCTTTGCGCCGGCCTTCTTGGCATCTTCGATGCCCATGACCTTGGTCTCAACCGCGTGTCCCGCCTTGATCTCGCGGTTCACAAGTTCCTCGACCTTCTTGATTTCCTCGGGCGTGAGCGCCGCGAAGTGCGTAAAGTCAAAGCGCAGTCTGTCCGCGCTCACAAAGCTACCCGCCTGGTTCACATGGTTGCCGAGCACTTCGCGAAGCGCTTCGTGCAGCAGGTGGGTGCCCGAGTGGTTCTTTGCCGTATTGTCGCGGTTTGCCGCATCGACCGCAAGGGTCACGCTCTCGCCGATACGGAACATGCCCGAGAGTACCTTACCCGTGTGACCGACCTTGCCGCCCTTTAAATGGATGGTTTCGCGCACTTCAAAGCGATTATCCCCCGCCGATATCACGCCGGTATCGCCCTGCTGGCCGCCCATGGTCGCATAGAACGGCGTCTTGTCGGTCACAATCGTGCCCTCATCGCCCTCTGCGAGCGCCTCGGTAAGCGCCGTTGTATCCTCCTCGCTCTCCTCCGGGAGAATGCGGACCATCGCCGTAATCTTGCCCTCGTCCGTCAGCTTGTCGTAGCCGGTGAACTCGGTCGTGAGCGTCGGATCAATCTGCTGGTAAGCGGTCTGCGCCTCACCCATATAGTTCGTCGCTTTTCTTGCCTTCCGAGCGGTCTCGCGCTGTACCTGCATGGCCTGCTGGAAACCTGCCTCATCGACCGTGAAACCGCGCTCTGCGAGAATTTCACGCGTCAAATCGAGCGGGAAGCCGTAGGTGTCGTAGAGCTTAAACGCGTCCTCGCCGGAGAGCTCGGTCTTTTTCTCCGCGGATAGCGTCTCCTCGAGCTCCGCGAGAATAGAGAGCCCCTGGTCTATCGTGCGGTTAAACTTCGCCTCTTCCTCGGTCAGAACCTTTAAAATCATTTCGCGCTTCTCTTCCAGCTCCGGATAGCCGTCCTTCGAGGAGGCAATCACGGTCTCGGCAAGCTTGCCGAGGAAGGCCCCCTCAATGCCGAGGAGTCTGCCGTGGCGCGCCGCGCGGCGCAGGAGTCTCCGGAGCACATAGCCTCTGCCCTCGTTGCTCGGCATGATGCCGTCCGAAATCATGAAGGTGCAGGAACGCACATGGTCGGTAATCACGCGCAGCGAAACATCCTTCTTCTCATCCTCGTGGTAACGGGTCGAAGCAAGCTTCGCCGCCTCATCGAGAAGTGCGCGAATCGTATCTACTTCAAAGATGGACTCGACATCCTGGACCACAACCGCAAGGCGCTCAAGGCCCATGCCGGTATCGATGTTCTTCTGCTTGAGTTCGCTGTAGTGACCGTGACCGTCGTTATCGAACTGACTGAACACGTTGTTCCAGACTTCCATGAAGCGGTCGCCCTCGCCGCCCATCACGTCCTCGGGGCCGGTTCCGTACGCTTCGCCGCGGTCATAATAAATCTCCGAGCAGGGGCCGCAGGGACCGGAACCGTGCTCCCAGAAATTGTCCGCCTTGCCGAAGCGGTAAATGCGCTCCGGTGCGATGCCGATCTCGTCCCGCCAGATATCGAAGGCCTCGTCATCTTCCTCGTAGACGGAAGGATAGAGACGATCCGGCTCGAGTCCCACAACCTCGGTGAGAAACTCCCAGCTCCAGTGAATGGCCTCGCGCTTAAAGTAATCGCCGAAGGAAAAGTTTCCGAGCATCTCAAAGAAAGTGCCGTGGCGCGCGGTTTTACCGACATTGTCGATATCACCCGTGCGAATACACTTCTGACACGTTGTCACACGGCGGCAGGGCGGAATCTCCTGGCCGGTGAAATACGGCTTTAACGGTGCCATACCGGAATTGATGAGCAACAGACTATTGTCGTTGTGCGGCACCAGGCTGAAGCTCTTCATGATTAAATGTCCCTTGCTCTGAAAGAACTCAAGATACATCTTGCGGAGCTCATTGACTCCGTATTTCTTTGCGATCATTGCACTGCCCCTCTGTTTTGATATTGTATGATTTTCCTAAATTTCTATTGTAGCCGTAAATTACCGTTCTGTAAATCCGCTTTGCACACAGCGCTAACGCAGACGACCCTTATATTGTTCCAAAAGCGCATAGGCCCGCGCTCTGGTATTCTCTGCCTGTTCTTTCACGGAGAGAACCGTTTCGTTTTCCCCTGTGCCGCGCTTTTTTCGCCACTCCTGCTGATCTTTTAAAAAGGCTGCCGCTTCCTGATCGCTCAGTACGTACGGAAGAACCTGACAGAGTGCATTCAGTTGTGTCTCCCAGTAGCGCAATTCTTCGCTCGCAAAGCGCTCACCGTCCGCCTCGCGCTTCTCGGTCTTCTCTCTCTCCCGGAGCAGGGCGATAATGCGATCGGTGTCTTCGAACTTCTTTTTAAAGTCCCGATAGCCGTAGCCCACCTTCAGACTGCTTTCTCCCTGTACCCCTTCTTGCAGCGCGACACGTGCCGCAATGCGACGCCTCTTTTCGCTCAGTATTGAATTGATGAGAAGCGTCAGCAGGATGCCAAAGAAGAGGACAGTTGCGAAAAGACGCCATCTCTCATGCCGTCTCATCGACCTTGTCCTCCTCAAATGCGCGGTGATCCGCGGCATCGGTTGCAAGCGCGTCACAGCGCTCGTTTTCGGTATGCCCCGCATGCCCCTTGACCCAACAGAATTCTACCCGGTGGGGCGCCATTGCCTTTAAGAGGCGCTTCCAAAGGTCTACATTCTTGACCGGCTCATTTTTGCCGCGCGTCCAGTTTTTTTTCTGCCAACTGTCAATCCAGTGCTGATTAAAGGCATCGACCAGATAGCGGGAATCCGAGTAAACCGTCACTTCACAGGGACGAGTCAATGCCTCAAACCCCGCAATGCAACCGAGCAGTTCCATACGGTTGTTCGTGCTCTTTCGAAAGCCCTGTGAGAGCTCTTTCTCGTGTAACTTCCCGCTGCCGTCCGTTACTTGCAAAATGGTGCCGTAGCCCGCCGGCCCCTCGGGGTTCCCGCGCGCGGCGCCGTCCGAAAATAATTTGACCTTCGTTAAGCTCATATCCCCGTCTGCCTTATTCGCTGAGATAAGCACTCTTCACCTCGGCATTGTTTAAGAGCGCTTCCGCCGTTCCGGAAATTCGTATGGTTCCTGTCTCCAGGACATAGGCGCGGTTGGCGATGGAAAGTGCCTTTTTCGCGTTCTGTTCGACCAGAAGCACCGTGGTTCCGCTCTCATGAATGGACTTAATGATATCGAAATCTCATTCACGTAAATCGGCGAGAGTCCCATCGAGGGTTCATCGAGCACCAGCATCTCCGGCTTACTCATAAGAGCACGTCCCATGGCGAGCATCTGCTGCTCACCGCCCGAGAGTGTTCCCGCAAGCTGGTTCTTTCTCTCCTCAAGTCGCGGGAAGCGGCGATATATTTCTTTTAAGGTCTCTGCCTTTTCTTCTTTGCTGCGACGCGTAAAAGCACCGAGTTCCAAGTTCTGCAAGACAGACAACTGGGAGAATACTCTTCTGCCCTCCGGAACATGCGCGAGACCGCGCCGAACAAGCTGATAGCCCGGCACATGGGTGATGTTTTTCTCGTTGTATATCACCTCGCCGCCGGACGAAGGCAAGAGTCCCGTAATTGTGTGCAGCGTGGTCGTTTTACCGGCGCCGTTTGCACCGATCAGAGTCACGATTTCTCCGCGATTCACTTCAAACGAAATACCGCGTATCGCATGTATCATTCCGTAATAGACATGTAAGTCCTTCACCTTGAGCAATGCGTCCATAAGTCCTCCTTACTCACCGAGGTAGGCCTTCACGACCTCGGGATCGTGAAGCACTTCCTGGGTATCTCCCTGTTTCAACAGTTTTCCGAAGTTCAGGACAGTCAGGCGCTCGCAGATGCCGGAGACCAACTTCATATCATGCTCAATGAGCAGTATGGTCATGTGAAAGCGCTTCCGCACCAGCTGTATGGTCTCCATGAGCTCGGCGGTCTCATTCGGATTCATGCCGGCCGCCGGCTCATCGAGCAATAAAAGCTTCGGCTCGGTTGCCAAGGCGCGTGCAATCTCAAGCTTTCGCTGCGAACCGTAGGGCAAGTTCTTGGCTTTCACCTCGGCCATCTGTTCCAAATGAAAGACCGAGAGCAACTCTTCGGCCCGGCGATTCATCTCCTTCTCCTGCGCACGGTAACGCGGCAAGCGGAAAATCCCCTCAAAGGTCGAGTAGGAATGATGATTGTGAAGCCCCGCCTTAACATTGTCGAGAACCGAGAGGTTCGAGAAAAGACGAATATTCTGGAAGGTTCTCGCGATACCGGCTTGGTTGATTTCGATGATGGATTTTCCGGTCAATTCCTTGCCGTCAAGGCGAATCGAGCCGTTGTCCGGACGATAGACCCCGGTCAACAGATTGAAGATGGTTGTCTTCCCCGCGCCGTTCGGCCCTATCAGTCCCGAAAGTTCATTTTCCTGTAATTCCAGAGAAAAATTATCGACTGCCTTCAAACCGCCGAAGGAGATGCCGATATTTTTCACTTCTAACATAGCCATAACTTCTCCTCCTTTACGCCTGTTTCCCGGGCTTGCGGATGCCGGAGAAAATTCGCTCCCGATACTGTATAAACGCGGGGGCGGAGGTAAAGAGCATCATAAGAATCAGGACAACCGCATAAATCAGCATGCGGAAATCACTGAGTCCGCGGAGCAACTCCGGCAGCGCGGTCAAGACCACCGCCGCAATGACGGAGCCGCGCATATTGCCGATTCCGCCCATCACGACAAAGACCAAAATTGCGATGGACATATTATAGCCGAAATTCTTCGGCAGTGCCTGTAAGGTACTCAGATTGTGCGCATAGAGCACACCGCCCACGCCGGCAAGTGCCGCGGAAATCGTAAACGCGAGAAGCTTATAGCGGGTCACATGAAGACCGACCGACTCCGCCGCGATTTCATTGTCTCGAATGGCCATAATTGCGCGTCCCGTGCGGGAGCGAATCAAGTTCTGCACAACAAAGAGCGAAATCAGCAAGAGGACGATGCCGGCAAAAAAAGCTCGAGAGCCGCGGCGTTCCGGTGATGCCCTGCGCCCCCTTAATGAGAATCTTGCCGCCGGTCTCCAGTTTTAATGCCGCCGTATCTTTGAGCGATACATGAATGCCTTTCGCATCCACACCGAGATAAAGCGCGTTGATGATATTTTTGACAATCTCACCGAACGCAAGTGTCACGATCGCAAGGTAATCGCCCTTAAGACGGAGCACCGGTATACCGATCAAAAAACCGAAGAAAGCCGCAACCGAAGCGCCGATTAAAACGGCGAGTGCAAAGTCAAGCCCGCCCGGGAGTTTGCCGGCCATGAGATTCGTAAAGAGGGCCGAACTGAATGCGCCCACACACATGAATCCCGCATGCCCCAGCGACAGCTCGCCCGAGATGCCGACCACCAAATTCAGACTGACCGCAAGTATCGCATAGGTGCAGAGCGGCACGAGCAGTCCCTTAAAGAGGGAGCTCACAGCGCCGCCGTTCACCAAAAGCTGTACGATGACAAAGGCGATGACGACAAGGGCATACGTGATGCAATCATTGATAAATGCTTTTTTTTCAGAGCTTCTGTTCATATTACACCTTCTCTCTCATCTTTTTCCCGAGTATGCCGGTGGGCCGCACCACCAGAACCAAGATAAGCACCGAGAAAACAATGGCATCCGAGAGTTTGGAGGAGATATAGGCCTTCGAGAGGTTCTCGAGCACACCGAGCAGCAGTCCGCCGATCAGCGCGCCGGGAATGGAACCGATTCCGCCGAGGACCGCGGCGACAAAGGCCTTGATGCCGGGCATCGCGCCGGTGGTCGGCGTCAGCGTCGGGTAAGCCGAGCAGAGCAGCACACCCGCAAGCGCGGCAAGCGCAGAGCCGATGGCAAAGGTCAGTGCGACCGTCGCGTTGACATTGATGCCCATCAGCGTTGCAGCGCCCTTATCCTCCGCCACCGCAAGCATGGCCTGACCGGCGCGGGTCTTGTTGATAAAGGTCGTGAGCGCCACCATGACAAGGAAGCAGGCGGCAATGGCAGCGACGGTCTCACCGGATATGACCAGTTGCCCGTTTGCGAAACTCATCGACTGAATCGGAACAACAGACTGAAAGCTCTTCGGGTTTGCGCCGAAGATAAGAAGGGCAAGATTCTGTAAGAGATAGGAAACACCGATGGCCGTAATCAGGACCGCAAGACTGTTCGCGCCGCGCAGCGGCTTGTAGGCGACACCTTCGATGATCACACCGAGTGCCGTGCAAAACAACACCGAGAGCAGTACGGCTACGGAGGCCGGTAGGTTCAGCGCGGACATCGCCGTAAATGCGACATAGCCGCCGACCATAATGATATCACCGTGCGCAAAGTTCAACATCTTCGCGATTCCGTAGACCATTGTGTATCCCAGGGCAATGATGGCATAGATGGATCCCAAACTGATGCCGCTGAGAAAATAAGATAGAAATTTCATAACCGCTCTCCTTTTATGATAAAGAAAGGGCTGCAAACTACGCAGCCCTTTCGCTCATTCCGTTCGTATGCGTCAGTCTTCAATCGACTGGTAAGCGCCGTCCTTGATCACAACTGCCTTGGGCTCCTTGGACGGAGAACCGTCCGCATTCCAGGTGATGGTACCGGTGAGACCCTCAAGCTGAATCTCCGTGATTGCCTGCTCCATTGCCTTGCCGATTTCCTCGACCGACATGCTCGGGTTCAGATTTGCCTTCTCCGCAGCTTCCTTAATGGCATACATACCGTCATAGGTATCCGCAGCGAACTGAATCGGAACCTCCTTGAAACGCTCCTTGTAGGCAGCGACAAACTTCTGCGTCTTCTCATCCTTCGCATCCGCAGAGAACGGGGTCAGAAGCATGAGGCCCTCCGCCAGCGACTTGTCAAAGCCGTCGAGGTTCAGAATACCGTCCATACCGTCGCATCCGAAGAAAATCGGGCTGTAGCCCATGTCCTTGCTCTGCTTCAAGACGAGCGCCGCCTCGGTGTAGTAGAAGGGCAGGAAAACAAGCTCTGCGCCGGAATTACGGATGTTCTGAAGCTGAATGTTAAAGTCCGTCTTGTTGTCTGCCGTGAACTGCTCGTCCGCAACAATCTGAAGACCGTTCTTCTCTGCGTTCTCGACAAAGCTGTCGTGAATACCGCTCGAATAGACATCGGAAGAGTCGTAGAGGATACCGATCTTCGTTGCAAGCTTGTGGCTGCCGATGTACTCTGCGGACTTCTCACCCTGCTGCGGATCCGAGAAGCAAACCGCAAAGGTGTTGGAATTCGCAATGCAGTCCGGCGCAGAACCCGACGGGGTCAGCTGGAACATATTGTCCTTCACGGACTCATTCGAAACCTGAATGCAGGGCGCGCTCGTAACCGTACCGAGCAGCATCTGCATGCCCCAGTCCTTCAAGTGGTTGTATGCATTGACCGACTTCTCGGCATCATGCTCATCGTCATCAAACTCAATCTCGACCTTGTAGCCGTTGATACCGCCTGCCGCGTTAATCTCATCCACCGCAAGCTGCTGTGCGTTCTTGCAGGAGAGGCCGTAAACCGCCGCGCCGCCGGTCACCGGGCCGATACCGCCGATTTCCAGACCGCACCCTCAGCGCCCGTCTGGCTCTGTCCTTCTGCCTTGCTCTCGCCTGATGCCTTGCTCTCAGTGCTCTTCTGCTGTCCGCAAGCCGCGAGGCTCAGAACCATAGAAGCAGCTAAAACTGCCGATAACACTTTTTTCATACTGACTTCCTCCCAATTCAACATACCAAACAGATATGTCGAAGATTATAAAGAGCATATCTAGAGATGTCAACCGGCGAGACGCAAAATATAGAGATTCAGCAGTTTTGGTATTTGCTGTTCCGTATCCCTATCGCTTTTGGTTTCTTTGATGAAAGACCGTTCTTTCTTTTATAAATGATTCCACTCCGCAACCGGATCGCGCTCCATGAGCATCTGCACAGCTTCCGCCGCCGGGAGGCCCGAAAACAGCACACGGTTCACGACTTCTACAATCGGCATTTCGACCTGCTCCCGCTCCGCGAGTGCGAGCGCTGCTTTCGCGGAATAAACGCCTTCCACAACCTGGCCGACTTCGCGCATGGCTTCTTCCATCGACTTGCCTTGTCCGATCAGAATGCCGGCCCTCCGGTTTCTGGAGTGCATACTCGCGCAGGTCACAATGAGGTCGCCGATGCCGGTGAGACCGGCGAAGGTCTCCCAGTTTGCCCCGATTTTCACACCGAGACGTGCGGTCTCCGCGATACCGCGCGTTATTAACGCTGCCTTCGTGTTGTCGCCGTAGCCGAGTCCGTCGGCAATGCCCGCGGCGAGCGCAATCACATTTTTGACCGCACCGCCGAGCTCAATCCCTCTCACATCGGTTGAAGTATACACACGGAACACACGGTTCATAAAGAGCTGTTGCACCTTCGCGGCAACTTCGCTGTCCTCCGCTCCGCGACGCAGGTCGTCGGGAGCCGTCTTGCGACTTCTTCCGCATGACTCGGTCCCGAAAGGCAGGTCACAACCGCATCCGGTATCTCCTGCTTGACTTCGTCCGTCTGAAACAGGAGACTCTTATCCTCGATTCCCTTGGCCACACAGACAATCAGCTGTCCGGGCTTCACAAAGGGCTTTACCTCTTTTGCGACACCGCGCGTATACACCGATGCGGTTGCGAAAACCAAAAGCTCTCGCCACTCTGCCGCTTCTTTTAAGTCCGAGGTAAAGCAAAGGCTCTCGGGAAGTTCGACTTCACCGAGCGCCGCGGACTTCCGCGTACGTCGAAGCTCTTCGGTCTGCTCCGCAAAGGGAGACCAAAGCGTTACCTCATGTCCGTTGTCCGAGAGCAGCATTGCGAGCGCCGTACCCCAGGCGCCCGCTCCCAATACCGAAGCCTTAGCCATCACTTCACCTCCATACCGTGTGTAAACAGGCGCAGGGGGCTCTCTTCACCGCGCATCAAGCGCCCGATGTTCGCCCTGTGGCGGAAAATCGAGAGCAGCGGATTAAAAAGACCGAGCGCCAGAAATTCAAGACTCTGTGTCTCTCCGACCGGCAGGGTATGCCGGAAGTAGAGAACCGACACAAGCACCAATAAAAACACCATAGAAAGAATGGACGAAAGCGAAACATAGTGAAATAAGAAGCAGGTCACAATAAAGAGAAGACACCACGCAAGCGCCACGCGCCAGTCGAGTGCAAGCAGCACACCGACCGTACTCGCGACTCCCTTGCCGCCTCGAAAGCCGAGGTAGAAGGGATAGTCGTGTCCGAGCATGACGCCGGTCGCTGTCCAGAGCGCCATGAGGAGCGTGAGCTCCGGCTTTCCCGCAAAGAAGTGACGCGCAAGCACACAGGGAATGATGGCCTTAGCCGCATCGAGCAACAAGACCAGGACACCTGCGCCGGTTCCCATGACGCGAAGCGAATTGGTCGCTCCGGTCGAATGGCTTCCGTAATTCCGAACATCGATGCCCTTCGCCTTGCCGAGAAAATAACCGCTCTGAAAACTACCGAACAGATAACCGATTGCGAGCCAGAGTATTTTTTCCATCATCAATCACTCCTTATCCTTTCCCTGCCGCTCCCGGATAAAGAAGCGCAGCATGGTCCCGCGGAAGCCGAAAGCTTCTCGGATACGGTTTTCAAGATAGCGCTGATACGAAAAATGCATAAGTTCCTTGCTATTCACAAAGAACACGAAGGTCGGCGGTTTCACCGCAACCTGAGACGCATAGAAAATCTTCAGTCTGTGCCCCTTGTCGGACGGCGGCTGCTTTAAAACCGTCGCCTCGGTAATAATCTCGTTCAAGACACCCGTGCGGATACGTAGCGTCTGGGAGGAACGTATCATGTCAATGAGTTCAAAGAGCTTGTTCATGCGCTGGCCCGTCGCAGCCGACACAAAGAGGAACTCCGCATAGTTCATGAAGGAAAGGGTTCCCTGAATCTTTTCGGTGAACTCCTTCATGGTCTTCCCGTCCTTCTCGACAAGATCCCATTTGTTCACGACCACGAGTATGCCCTTGCCCTTCTCATGGGCCACACCCGCAATCTTTGCATCCTGCTCGGTTACGCCCTCGCTCGCATCGATGACCAGGAGCACGACATCCGCCCGCTCCACCGCAGTTACGGAGCGGATGATGGAGTAGCGCTCAATATCCTCGTGAATCTTGGACTTTCGCCGTATGCCCGCCGTGTCAATGAAGACATACTCCTGTCCGTCGTGCACCACGACCGTATCGATTGCGTCGCGCGTCGTTCCCGCAATGTCCGAGACAATCACGCGGTTTTCGCCGAGCAGGCGGTTGATGATGGAACTCTTACCCACATTCGGTTTTCCGATCAGCGCTACCTTCGGACGCTCATCCTCTTCTTCTTCTCCCTCGTCGACCGGCGGGAAGTGTGCTTCGACGGCTTCCAAGAGATCGCCGATGCCGAGGCGGCTCGCCGCCGAAACCGGAACCGGATCGCCGCAGGCGAGGTTATAGAACTCGTAGATATCGTTTTCGAACTTTGCGAAACTGTCCACCTTGTTGACCGCGAGCACCACGGGCTTCTTTGCGCGGCGCAGCATGTCCGCGACGCGGTCGTCCGCATCCGTGACGCCGGTTCTCACATCGGTCAGAAAGATAATCACATCCGCCGTATCTATGGCAATCTGTGCCTGCTCACGCATGGAGACGAGGAGCTTATCTCTCGACTCCGGCTCGATACCGCCGGTGTCAATCAGCGTAAAGTCACGATTGAGCCAGCTGCAGTCCGCGTAAATTCTGTCCCGGGTGACGCCGGGAATGTCTTTGACGATTGAAATGGGCTCTCCCGCAATCGCATTGAAGAGCGAGGATTTTCCCGTATTCGGCCGTCCGACGATTGCGACGATTGGTTTACTCATTTCCTTCTCCTTTTCATAGCGCAAGGCGTTCAGCCTTTGTGAAATTTTTCCGTTGCGAGCTCATAGGCGCTGCCGCCGCCCATGTAGCGATAGTCTCTGTCATTGATTGCGTCCACCAAATCATCTCCGCCCATACCGATGATCACGCAGGGGACGCCGAGTTCCCGCTCGAGATCCGATCGCGTCATATCGTCGAGCAGCACTTCCTCACCGCTTCGGAACACGCACTGCGGCAGTAAGAGGCGGTCGCCAAGCTCTTTTCCCTTGAGACCGTCCAGAATGTCTCGCCCGGTCAGAAGCCCCGTCACTGTGATTTTCTCACCGAAAAAGTGATTCTCAAGCGGATAGAACAGGATATTTTTGGCGGGGAGTTTTTCCCCGATGCACTTAAGCTCCCGCTGAAGCGATGGCGCCGCAAGCAGGCCGCTGAAGGTACTAACGGTCTCCGTCACGGCGGACGGCACAACGCTTTGCAGCGCCTCGCTGATTTCTTCGTGTAGGAGGGTCAGCATGCCGACCCCGTTCTCAAGCTGCGGGTACCCGTCATAGCGAGAGGGCTCGGGGAGCGGACGCCCCGCGGTCAGATAAAACTCGTCCGAGGCCTGGACAAAGTGGATGCCGCACTTTTCCATGGCAAGGCGCTGCGTCTCTTCTATAATATCGATGGCCTCGGCACAGTCCTCGGGTCCGAGGAGCTCAAGTTTCTCCAGCTTGTCACGGTAATTTGGTAAGACCGACCGGCACCACCGATACCGACTGCATGAGAGGCGCATAGCGGAGTAAATCCGTGAGACTGCGGCGCAACTCCTCTCCGTCGTTATAGCCCTTGCAGAGCACAATCTGCCCGTTCATCTGTATGCCCGCGTCATAGAGCTTATCGAGGTAGCGCAATTTTTCACCGGCAAAACGATTTTTTAGCATGCGCACGCGAAGCGAGGGATTGGTCGTATGGACAGAGATATTGATGGGCTCCAGTCGATATTTTATGATGTGCTCAATATCCGCGTCCTTCATATTGGTGAGCGTCACATAATTTCCCTGGAGGAAACTGAGACGCGAGTCATCGTCTTTAAAATAGAGTGTGTCCCGCATTCCTCCCGGCATCTGATCGATGAAGCAAAAAATACAGCCGTTTGAGCACGAGCGATATTCGCTCATCAGGCCGTTTTCAAAGACCAGTCCCGGATCCTCTCCGCCGTTTTCAATCTCGTATTCCCACTCCTCACCGTCCGGCTTTAGGACGAGCAGGGTGATAACTTCCGCACTCACCTGATAGCGGTAGTCGAAGACATCCGCAACCGCTTTTCCGTTTACTTCCAAGAGGCGGTCTCCCGCCGCAATTTCCAACTCCGCTGCGGCGCTCCCAGGCTCCACGGCGGCGATTACATGACCTAAATTTTCCGCCACAATCCCACTCCTTTGCTTTATCGCATTTTACATGAATTGGCCCTGCTTTGCAACGCGACCTTGCGGCAAAGAATCGAAAATGCTATGATTTAGAAAATATGCCATGTCTCAGACAGACCACGCTATTTTTAGAAGGAGAACGAAGAAAGATGTCAAATCAGTCCACCGAAAACAATCGTCTTCCCGTCGCGCCGCTGAAAATCGCAGCGCTCGAGAGCTGTCGTGATCTCGCGGAAAAAGTCAACGCACATCTTGTACGCATGCGTGCGTCCGGTGAGGAAGAAACCGAGGAGCGCCGTCGCTCTCTTCACTATCGCGGCTATGACGCCGATTCCTATCTCCTCTCCATCAGCTGCCCGCGTTTCGGCACCGGCGAGGGCAAGGGTGTCATCAACGAGTCCGTCCGCGGCTCCGATCTCTTTGTGATGGTCGATGTCACCAACTATTCTCTGACCTACAAGGTGGACGGCAACGAGAACCACATGTCTCCGGACGACCACTTCCAGGATTTAAAGCGTATCATTGCGGCCGGAGGCGCCGCGGCACACCGCGTGAATGTCATCATGCCCTTCCTCTACGAGGGCCGTCAGCACAGAAGAACCAAGCGGGAGTCCTTAGACTGCGCTTACATGCTGACCGAGCTTGCAAATATGGGCATCGAGAACTTTATCACCTTCGACGCGCACGATCCGCGCGTTCAGAATGCGACCCCGCTCTCCGGCTTTGACAACTTCATGCCGACCTATCAGTTCATCAAGACCTGCTTCTTAAACATCCCGGATCTGAAGGCCGACAAGGAAAATCTCATGATTATCAGCCCGGACGAGGGCGCGATGGACCGCGCCATCTATATCTCAAACATCCTCGGCGTCGACACCGGCATGTTCTACAAACGCCGCGACTACTCGAAGATTGTGGACGGCAGAAATCCGATTGTCGCACACGAATTCCTCGGCGCGAGCGTGAAGGATAAGGATGTGCTGATCATCGACGATATGATTTCCTCCGGCGAGAGCATGCTCGACACCGCAAAGAACCTGAAAGATCGCGGCTGCAGACGCGTTATTGTCTGCGCAACCTTCGGTCTTTTCACGAACGGCGTGAAGAGCTTCCGCGAGAAGTACGATGCCGGCATCATCGACTATGTCTGCACGACCAACTTAAACTATCGGAGACCGGAACTCCTCGAAGAGCCCTGGTATCTGGAGGCGGATATGAGCCCCTATCTCGCTTATATCATTGACAGCATCAATGCGGATTCCGCATCGAGCGACAAGCTCTCTTCGACCCAAAAGATTCAGGACTTCCTGAAGAACCTGCAGAACGAGGACTACCAGTACTTCGGCTCTGTGATTGAGTAACACGGCAAAAAACGGAGCGCGGCAAAAGCCGCGCTCCGTTTTATCTGTATGTTGTCTGCCTTAGCTTTCCTCCGACCGCTTCGAGACCTGTGGTTCATCCCGCCTGATATGCCCCGCAGCCACGTGGCGCTTTAAGACTTCATCCGTGACCCGAAAGAGTTCGCTTGAGCCGAGTTCCGTGCGGCGCTGCCGCCCGTAGACCTGGGCCTCGGTCACCGCATGCTCCTTCCAGTCTCCGCCGTCGTTGCTGTCGTTTAGGAGGAGAGGCTGGAGGTTATCCATGGCGCGCGCAAAGCGCGCATCAGCACTCTCGCCCGCATCAAACTCCTCAAAGAGGGCGCGGAACTCTTCCGCCTGGTCTGTCGGCAGGAGCCCGAATATGCGCTCTGCGGCAGCGGCCTCCCGCGCCTCCTGGCTTTCCTTGGCGGCTTCGTCGTAGGCGTAGGTGTCGCCCGCATCAATCTCGACCACATCGTGTAAAAGGCACATCAGCATGACCCGCGCAATGTCGACCGGTTCATTCGCGTATTCACGAAGCAGGTACGCCATGAGTGCCATGTGCCAGGCGTGTTCGGCATCGTTCTCGCGCCTCCCGTGATCGAGAGATGGGTCTGACGGAATACGGATTTCTCCTTGTCGAGTTCAAGCGCAAAGGCAAGCTGCCTTTTGAGCCTTTCCTTCATCGAGTACCGCCCTCTTCCGGCAGCCCCAGAAAGGCCGCATTCAGACCGCGCTTTACCCCTTGGGCGCGGTGCGAAAACAGACGCTTCGCATTTCGATAGGTACAGACACCGCCGTCAAAAATCTCCTGTACGCCCGCGTTTTGCAGCAGTATATGATTTGCGCGCGCAAGGTCAAGTTGCCAGTGCCGTGCGCCGTCCTCGCCGATGTGCGGGTCTGTAAAGATGCCTTCCATGTCCCGATCCGTGAAGGTCTCGGCAAACAGGATTCGTACCGCCTCGCTTGTCTCGTAGCAAGCCGCCGAGATACCGGGACCTATGCCCGCAATCACATCCGAAGCTCTGGTTCCGTAGGCCTTCTGCATCTTCAAAAGTCCGGCGGACACAATGTTGTCTACCGTGCCGCGCCACCCCGCATGCAGCAGCGCAATCGCCTGATGGGCGGGATCGTAGAGATAAACCGGCAGACAGTCCGCGTGGTAAGTTACCAGCGTGATGCCCGGCACATTCGTCATAATCCCGTCGACATTGTCATAGGGGCGCGGAAAACGAACACCTGCGCCGCGCTCAGCCATGGTAATTTCCTTAACATTGCTTGTGTGCGTCTGCTTTGCGACGGTCAGGGAGTCATAGCTCACGCCGAGCGCCGCGGCGATGCGGTGATAATTCTCTCGCACATGCTCCGGGTCGTCGCCGCGGTCAAACGAAAAATTCATGGTGCCGAGATAGCCCTCACTGACACCGCCCTGCCGTGTCGAAAAGCCGTGCCGAAGCTTCGGATAGGCGCGAAACGCCGGAAAATAGAGATAACTGAGTTCACCCGTCTCGGCCACCTCCATCTGATGCCCGGGCTCAAACTGCCAGGGGGGAAGCTGATAGTCTGCCATGCGATACACTCCTTTCTCTTGCTTTCAATGTACACCTCAATGCGCCGGGCGTCCACTGTGAACTATATTCTTGTCTCCCGAAATGCATCCTTAAGCCAAATAATCTCTTCTCCGAGTATCCCGATGGCATCGAAGCGCAGCGGCGTGTTTTCCGGCAACTGTTGCCGATAGAGATATTGCCGCGCCGCAAGAAATATCCGCCGCCGTTTTACACCGCCGATTGCCGAGAACGGAAGTCCGTCCTTTCCGCTGCGGCGATACTTGACCTCAAAAAAAATGAGATACTGTCCGTCACTCCCGATTAAATCGATTTCACCGCCGCGGCAATAAAAATTCTTGGCAAGTATCTCGATGCCGGCGGCACTGAGATATGCCGCCGCTTTTTCTTCATACCGCGCACCGATGGCGCGCGTGTTCTGTCTTCTCATGCCTCACTGCCGCCGAGTTCAAAATTTCGAATAAAACTCCGGCGATGGAGCGGGGTCGCACCGTGCGCCTTGAGTGCCGCAATATGCGCCGCTGTTCCGTAGCCCTTGTTCTTTGCGAAACCGTATTCCGGGTAGAGCGCATCGCAACTCGTGATAAAGCGGTCTCTTGTCACCTTCGCGAGCACCGAGGCCGCGGCAATGCTGAGACTCTTTGCATCTCCCTTCACAATCGGGACCTGGGGAAGCGTGACCCCCGGTATTTTAACCGCATCGTTCAGACAGAGATCCGGCGCGGGGTTAAGCTTTGCGATTGCCTCCCGCATCGCTTCATACGTTGCCTGCAGGATATTGATCTCATCGATGCGCGCGGGCGAGACCGTGCCGATGCCGTAGCTCACGGCCTTTGCGCAAATTTCATCGTAGAGCGCCTCGCGCCTTGCCTCCGAGAGTTTCTTCGAGTCGTTCAAAAACAGGATTTCCGCGTCGAGCGGCAGTATCACCGCCGCCGCAACCACAGGGCCGGCAAGCGGTCCTCTTCCGGCTTCATCGATGCCGCAGATGGCCGTGTAGCCCTTTGCCGTATAGTCTCGCTCAAAGGCGCGGAGCTGCTCCAGTCTTACGCGCTCTGCCTCGAGTTTCTCACCCTTCAGTGTTCTGAGTGCCATGCGCTTCTCCCTCCGGTGCTTCCAGCGAAATGCGTCCCAGCGCGCCGCTTCGGAACTCATTGATCACGATGCCGGCCGCTTTTTCCGTATCAGGCTCGCCGCCCGCCATCAGACAGCCGCGAAGGCGCGCGATCTCCGTGAGCATCTCCGCTGCCGTCTCCGTCCCCTTGAGCTGATAGCGCTCCTTTGGCTCCCTTCCAGTTTCCCGTTGGTTTCCAGAAAGGCCAGCAAGGTCACGGCAAGTTCGGTTTTATCCACAATCATCTCGTTGACGGAACCGAGGAAGGCAATTTTCTCGCCGATGGCAGGGTCTTCGAATTTAGGCCAGAGTATGCCGGGAGTGTCAAGAAGCTCGATGGACTGCTGAAACCGTATCCACTGGTTTCCGCGTGTCACGCCCGGCTTATTGCCGGTTTTCGCGGAACTTCTGCCGGATAGCATATTGATCAGGGTGGATTTTCCCACGTTCGGGATGCCTGCGACCATGGCTCGCACCGGGCGATTTAAAATACCGCGCTTTTTGTCGCGCTCCCGCTTTGCGGCGGCCGCCGCCTCAATGGTCCGCATCAAGAGTTTACGGTTTCCGCTGCCGCGCGCATCCATAGCGATGCAGTGCGCGCCCTCCGCTTGAAAGCAGCGTATCCAGGCTGCCGTGGTCGCCGCATCCGCGAGGTCGGATTTATTCAGGACAATCACTCGCTCTTTGCCCTGTCCCAGTCTCCGTATTTCCGGGTTGCCGCTCGCCATCGGCGCTCTCGCGTCCAGAAGTTCGATTACCATGTCGACGATGCGCACATCGGCTTCCATCTCACGGCGCGCCTTGGTCATATGTCCCGGATACCACTGTATATTCATTTCGTTTCCTCAATTCTCAGCGGATGCGTCCCAGGGAACCGAAGGGTTGCATTCGGAACCACACCCGACCGCGTATCATTTTCCGCGTGACATTGCCTATACTCTCGGAGCGGGAATCTTCTCCCGACTCCAGGTTATCACTCAACACAAAATATTCGTCCCGACCGAGCGAAATGCTCTCGCCGACCCGGCCGGGGCTCGTAATTTCCCCGAATTTGAGATGGGAAGGGCTCTCGAGAAGCTTGCCGTTCACATAGAGCTTGCCGTCCCGAATCTCGACGCTCTCGCCGGGCAGCGCCACGATGCGCTTTATATTGGTCTGGCCGCTGCTGCTCTTAAAGAGCACGATGTCAAAACGCTGGGGACCGAATAGCTTAAAGCCGAAGCGATCCAAAAGCAGCCTATCTCCGTCCTCCATGGTGGGACGCATGCTTTGGCCGCTGTTCACCACCTGGGTTCCGAAGGAATAAACGATAAACCATGCAAAGGCGATGACCGTTACAATCTCAACAATCAGACGGCATATCCGCCGTAATAAACTATCTTCCGTTTCATACGCAGCGCGCATTGTATCTCCGTTCTATTCAAAACAGGGACTCAGCCCCGGATATTTTCAATGATCATAGTCAGTATAGCAGATTATTAGTATAGCATAAGAAACTCAGGTTTTTACTTACGATTCCATGAAACTAAAATGAGTGCCGATTCCGCACAAAAAGAAGAACCATCATTTTCATATGAAAGATGATAGTTCTCCTGATATGCGGATATGATGTTTAGATGATCTCCTTGACCTTTGCAGCCTTGCCGGAGAGCTTTCTCAGATAGTTGAGTTTTGCTCTTCTGACCTTACCGCGGCGGATCACATCGACCTTGTCGACGAACGGAGAGCTGAACGGCCAAGTCTTCTCAACGCCGATGCCGTTGGAAATCTTGCGGACCGTGAAGGTCTTTCTCAGGCCGCCGTTCTGAATCTTCATCACAACGCCCTCAAACATCTGGACTCTCTCGCGGTTTCCCTCTTTGATCTTGTTGTGAACGCGGACGGTATCGCCGACGTTGAACTCACCGGGAACACGAATCTGCTCTGCTTCAATCTTCTCTAAAATCGGGTTCTGTCTCATTTTCTTTTCCTCCTGCAACATTCGACGTTCTTGGGCGCAAGCCTTTTGCCCCAGCGGAACATCTCTTCATAAACAGCTTTACTATTCTAGCACGCCGACTTTAAAAGCACAAGGGCTAGCCTTCACTTTTCTCAGCTTCTTTTGCTTCCTGTTCGCTCAGGAACTTGCGATCCGCCTTTGTGAGCTCCACCTTCGAAAAAGAGGTCCGGCCTGCGCTCTCTGGTGCGAAGCAGGGCCTGCTCTCTTCTCCACTGCGCGACCTTTCTTTATGATCGCCCGACAGAAGTACGGGTGGCACGCGTAGCCCCTCATAGACCTCCGGACGCGTGTACTGCGGGTATTCGAGGAGATTTGCCCTCGAAGGACTCAATCTCACCGCTCTCTTGGTTCGAGAGCACGCCGGGGGCCATGCGGCTGATGGCATCCACCATGACCATGGCGGGCAGCTCACCTCCGGTCAGCACATAGTCGCCGATTGAGTAGGGTTCTGCGGAGAGCAGTCGAGTGCGCGCTCATCGACCCCCTCGTAGTGTCCCGCAGAGTATCAATAACTCTTCTTCCTGCGCGAACATCTTCGCGTCCGCCTGGGTGAACTGCTTGCCCTGCGGCGTCACATAGACAACGCGCGGCGCCCTGCCCCGCTCTTCCGTGACCGCACGGTAACAGCGCAGTATCGGGTCTGCCTGCATGAGCATGCCCGCGCCGCCGCCGTAGGGCGCGTCATCGACATGACCCGTGCCGCTCCGTCGTATAGTCGCGGATATTTCGCACATCAAAGCTGATAAAGCCCTTCTCCTTCGCCCTGCCCGAGTATGCTGACCGAGAGCCCCTGCTCAATCATCTCCGGAAAGAGGGTCAAAATCGTAAAACGCATCAGATGAGCCCTTCCATGAGATGCACCTTGATAAAGCCCTCCTTCGGATTCACTTCCAGGATGCAGTCCTTGATGTGGGGAGCAGAAGCTCGAGCCGTTCTTCCGTGCAACCGAGACAACCTCGTTTGCGCCGGTCGGCCATATGGCCTTTCACGGTTCCCCAGCGTCTCTCCCGCATCGCTGATAACGGGGAGCCCGATCAAATCCGCGACATAGAATTCGCCCTCTTCGAGCGCTATCCCTTCTTCCCGCGGAACCCAGAGTTCCATGCCGATGTACTTCCGGATTTCCTCCGGCGTATCGATGCCTTCAAATTTACAGATTGCCATGCGCTTAAAAAAACGGACCGAGCTGAGTTCCAACTGAACCGCCCGGTCTGTCTTCTTGCCGATGTAGCGCGCACCGCCTGGGTGCTGGGCGCTCTCCGGACTTTGCGCATGCACATATTTCAGCTTGCGAAAGCGTTCGGGCTCGTCCGAGGTCACATAGACCTTCGCCTCGCCGCGTATGCCGTGCACAGAGCTGATGACGCCGATTCTAAACTTGTCTGTCACGCGCGTTCCTCACTATTATACTCAGTCAATGTCCAAAATGATGTGCTTTGACTGGCGAGCGGAAGCCGCTCTCAGGACAGCGCGAATCGACTTTGCGATACGGCCTCCCTTGCCAATCACCCGTCCCATGTCGGCTTCCGCAACCGAGAGCTTCAGCACAATCGCATCTTCTCTCTCCTCTTCGGAAACACGGACTTCTTCCGGGCAGTCGACCAGCGCCTTTGCGATGACTTCCACCAACTCTTTCATCGCTTTATTCCGTGATGCCGGAGAGCTTCAGGAGCTTAGCGACGCGCGGGGTCGGCTGCACGCCGTTCTTCAGCCACTTCTTTGCCTCTTCCTCATCAAACTTGATCAGGCTCGGCTCCTTGGTCGGATCGTAGAGGCCGATCTCAGCGATGAAGCGTCCGTCACGCGGGCTTCTCTCATCCGCGATGATAATGCGGTAAAACGGTGCCTTCTTCTGTCCCATTCTGCGAAGTCTCATCTTAACTGCCATTGTTGTTTCCTCCTAAAATCAAATGATTTGTATGTACAATGCAAAATTTGCAGTGATACCGAACTTAAAAACCGAGCTTACCGAAAAGCCCGCCGAGCCCACCGCGACCGCCGCGGTTCTTGCTCTTCATCATACCCGGAAGCTGTTTCATCATCTTCCGCATCTGCTCAAACTGTTTGACCATGCGGTTCACCTCGGTGATGTCCACACCGGCGCCCTTCGCAATGCGATTTTTCCGCGAAGGATTCAAAAGCGAGGGGTTTGCCCTCTCCTCCTTGGACATGGAGAGTATCATCGCTTCGACACGCCCCATATGGCTCTCGTCGATTTCCGGCATGCCCGCACCGGCGGTCGGCATCATCGCCATAATACCCGCAATGCCGCCGAGTTTCTTGACCTGCTTCATCTGGTCCAGGAAGTCATTGAAGTCAAACTCCGCCTTCTTGAGTTTTTCGCTCATGCGGCGTGCCTCGGCTTCATCGACCTCCGCCTGTGCCTTTTCGATCAGCGAGAGAATATCACCCATGCCGAGGATGCGCGATGCCATGCGGTCCGGATAGAACTGCTCGAGATCCGAGAGTTTCTCACCCATGCCGACGTAGAGTATGGGTTTTCCGGTGACTGCCTTAATCGAGAGAGCCGCACCGCCGCGCGTATCGCCGTCGAGCTTGGTAACAATCACGCCGTCGACCCCTATTTTCTCCTCGAAGGTCTTTGCGACATTGACGGCCTCCTGACCTGTCATCGCATCGACCGTGAGCAGCGTCCAATCGGCACGAAGCTCCTCCTTGATGCGACGCAGCTCCTCCATCATCTGCTCGTCGATCTGCAGACGACCCGCGGTATCGACAATCAGGATGTCGTTGTGGTCCTGACGCGCCTTCTCAAAGGCCGCGCGGGCGATGTTCACGGGGTCGGTATTGCTTCCCATCGAAAAGACCGGGATGCCCACCTTCTCGCCGTTCACGCGCAACTGTTCGATTGCCGCAGGGCGGTATACGTCGCAGGCCGCAAGGAGCGGTCTGTGCCCCTTCGCCTTGAGTTTTCCCGCAAGTTTGGCAGCCGTTGTCGTCTTACCGGCACCCTGGAGACCTGCCATCAAAATGACGGTGATATCCCTGTCCTGCGAGAGTTTAATCTCCGTGGTCTCGGAGCCCATGAGCTTAATGAGCTCTTCGTTGACGATTTTGACAACCTGCTGGCCGGGCGTCAGGGATTCCAGCACTTCCGACCCGACCGCTCTCTCCTCGATGCTCTTTACAAACTGCTTGACCACCTTGAAGTTGACATCGGCCTCGAGAAGCGCCATGCGAACTTCCTTGAGCGCTGCCTTGGTATCTTCTTCGCTGAGTTTTCCCTTGCCGCGCAGATCACGAAAGACGCGCTGTAATTTTTCAGTCAGACTCTCAAACGCCATTTCATCCCTCCGCCTAGCGCGCTGTGAGCTGCATGAGCTCGTTTGCGAGTTTCCGAATCTCCGGGAGCAAGGTTTCACCGTTCTCCGCCTCGCTGAGACGAAGAAGCTCCCGCGCAATCCGCTGTTCCGCTCGAAATTTCTCCGCCATATGGAGCTTTCTCTCATAGGCGTAGAGTTGCTCTTCGGTGCGCCGCACGAGGTCCGAAACGCCCTGGCGGCTGATGCCCGCCTCCCGCGCAACTTCACTGAGAGAACAGTCGAGGAACGCGACCGCTTCAAAAATATGCCGTTGGTGCTCCGTGAGGAGCTCCGCGTAGAAATCAAAGAGAAGGTCTCGGTCTGCGAACTTCTCCGGACTTTCATTACCCATGGGTCCAAGTATAAAAAGAACCGAGAGTGCTGTCAAGTATTTACCTTGACACTCTCGGTTTTTTTTTATTTTTCTTCTGCGGCGTCGCCGGGATGCTCCCAGAGTTTTCTGGGCCCCTTGCGGTTGATAAAGAGCGCCTCGGTCTTGGAATACGGGAACTTCTGACTTGTGTAGAGCCCGTAGTAACCGGAGAGCGTAAAGCTGACCGCAATCGCAAAGGCATAATAGGGCATTCCTTCAAAGCCGAAGAGCTCAAAGCAGAGAAGCAGGGAGCTGAAGGGACTGTTGGTCATGCCGACAAAAAACGCTGCGATGCCTATCCCTGCATAGAGCTGCACAGGCAGATGAAAGAGCTGCGCAAAGGCTGCACCGAAGCAGGCGCCTATGGTGAGGGTCGGCACAATCTCTCCTCCCTTAAAGCTTCCGAAAATACAGACGCAGGTAAAGAGAATTTTAAAGAGGAAGCTGTACCAAGCCGCCTCGCCGCGAAAGGCCTTTTCAATGAGCCCGAAACCGCCGCCGTTAAAATCCAGCGCCCCGGTAAAAAATCTCTGATTTAAGGCTGTGAGAGCAATTAACGCAAATGCGCCGATCAACGCCCTGAGCCAGGGATTCGGGATGCGCTTCGCGGTATAGTGGTGTCCGCGATACAGGATAATACTGAACCCCATTGCGAGGAGCGCACAGAGCATGGAAAAGAGAATCACCGTGACGGCCCCCGGCAGATGAAAGTCCGGTACCTCCGTAATCGGGAACACTTCTCCCGCTACGCAGAAGTGCAGGGAGACATGCGAAGCGATGAAAGAAGCAAAGAGGCAGGGAATCAACGCGGCATAATACATGACGCCGACCGAAATCATCTCCATGGGGAAAACGGCCGCCGCAAGCGGCGTTCCGAAGATGGCCGAAAAACAAGCCGACATACCGCACATAATTGCGATACGCTTGTCTTTCTCATCCATACGGAAGAGTTTCGACAGCGCCTCGCCGAGGCTGCCTCCCATCATGAGCGCCGCTCCCTCTCTGCCCACCGAGGCACCGACGAGATGCGAGAGTACGGTCGAGAAGAAAATGAGCGGCGCGGTCTGCACCGTGATGTGCTTTCCCTCGGTGATCGAGTCGATGACGGTATTGGTTCCGCCGTTTTTCTCCTCGTGCAAACCCTTTTGTAAGGCGACGATGAGCAGAGCCGAGAGGGGCGACAAGAGAATGAACTGCGGGTGCTGTTTCCAATTTGCGATTCCGAAGTCAACACCCTTCCGGAACAACATGCCGACCAGGCCGATTGTGAGGCCTGTGACAATCGCGTAGATTGACCATTTTACAAAGTAAATCGCATTGGTTTTCGCAGATTCATTCACTGTAGGTCCCCTTTGAACGCACCAATTTCGGGCGATAGCCCTCCTGCTTCAAGCGATCGCAAATTTTCTCTTTGTGTTCGGTTCCGAAGGCCTCCATCGTAATGCGAAGTTCCACGGCCGCATTGCGGTTGATGCTCACAAACTGATTGTGTTCGAGCTTGATGACATTTCCGCTCTCCTCCGCGATGACCTCCGCGACCCGCGCCAACTGACCGGGCGATCGGAAGCAGCACGGACACCGTAAAGATGCGGTCTCTCTGAATGAGGCCGTGCTGAATCAAGGATGCCATGGTAATCACATCCATGTTGCCGCCGGAGAGTATGCTCACAATCTTCTTGTTTTTGATGTCGAGGTGTTTGAGCGCCGCGACCGTCAGAAGGCCAGAGTTCTCGACAATCATCTTGTGGTTCTCGACCATGTCCAGGAAAGAGACAATCAGCTCATTGTCCTGAATCGTGATGATGCTGTCCACGTTTTTCTGAATATAGGGGAAAAGCTTTTCACCGGGGCGCTTCACCGCCGTGCCGTCCGCAATGGTGTTGGCGCTCGGCAGCGTCACAACCTCTCCCGCCTCGAGCGAAGCCTTCATGCAGGCCGCATTTTCCGGCTCGACACCGATCACGTGTATGTTCGGGTTCAACAGCTTCGCGAGGGTCGAGACACCGCTCGCAAGGCCGCCGCCGCCGATCGGCACCAAAATGTAATCGACGGTCGGGAGTTCCTTCACGATTTCCATTGCAATGCTGCCCTGTCCGGTCGCGACCGTCAAATCATCGAACGGATGCACGATGGTCGCACCGGTCTCCGCCGCGATCTCATGGGCGCGCTGCAGCGCATCGTCGAACACGTCGCCGTAGAGCACCACCTCGGCGCCGAGTGCCTTGGTGCGATTAATCTTCATGAGCGGCGTCACCTTCGGCATGCAGACGGTTGCCTTGATGCCGGCGAGCTTTGCCGCGAAGGCCACGCCCTGTGCGTGGTTGCCTGCGGATGCCGTGATGAGCCCCTTTTTCCGCGCTTCCTCGTCCATGGTCGCAATCTTATAATATGCGCCGCGCACCTTGTAAGCGCCGGTTTGCTGCATGTTCTCGGGCTTTAAGTAGACCTTATTTCCGCTCTGACGCGAAAAGAAATCCGAGTAAATCAGTTTGGTCTCCTTGGTCACCTCGCGCACGCACTCGCTCGCCTCTTCAAATGCCTCCAATGTCATTGGTTCCATGATGACTCTGCCTCCTCTTCACTCTCACTGTCCCGCGCAAACAGCGCTTCGACATACTGCGCCGCGTCAAACTTTCTGAGGTCGTCGATTTTTTCTCCGACGCCGATGTACTTGACCGGCAATTTTAACTCTGCCTGAATCGCAATCGCAACGCCGCCCTTGGCCGAGCCGTCGAGCTTGGTCAGCGCAACGCCGGAAATCTCGCAGATATCGCCGAACTCCTTGGCCTGTTCTATCGCATTCTGTCCCGTCGTGCCGTCCAGCACGAGCAGGGTCTCGCGTCGATAATCCGGGAGTTCTCTCTGCAGAACACGGTCTATCTTCCTGAGTTCTTCCATGAGATTCTTTTTGTTGTGTAAGCGCCCCGCCGTATCGCAAATCAGGAGATCCGTACGGCGCGCTCTCGCTGCCTGGCAGGCATCGAACACAACCGCCGCCGGATCCGCGCCTGCCGAGGATTTGACCATCTCGACACCGGCGCGCTGCGACCAGGCCTCCAGCTGTTCGATGGCCGCCGCACGGAAGGTATCGGCCCCGGCGAGCAGAACACGCTTTCCGTCTGCTTTTGCCTGCGCCGCCATTTTTCCCTGCGGTCGTCGTCTTGCCGACACCGTTCACGCCGATTAAAAGCAGAACCGAAGGTTGTTTCTCGAAGTCATACGCATTCTCCCCGAGATCCATTCTGGACTTGATGCTGTCAATCAGAAGATCGCGGCAGGCACTGCGCGCCCGCACGTGCTGCGCTTCGACCGCCTCGCGGAGCTCCTCCAAAATCTCATCGGTTGCGCGGACCCCCACATCGCCGGTGATTAAAATCTCCTCGAGTTCGTCAAAGAACTCATCATCCACCTCTCCGGGGCCGTTGAACAGGTCGTCGAGGCCGTAGACCACAGCCTTTCTGGTCTTTTCAAGTCCCGCAACCAGACGGCTGAAAAACCCTTTCTTTTCCTCTGCCATTACTCCTCCTACTTATCCAGCTGATCTTCAATGAGACTCACGGAGACCAGGGCGGATACGCCCTTCTCCTGCATCGTGATACCGTAGAGCCGATCCGCCGCGACCATGGTGCCGCGCCGGTGGGTGATGACGATGAACTGCGTGTTCTTTGCGAGCTTTTTCAGGTATTGCGCAAAACGATCCACGTTGGAGTCATCGAGCGCCGCCTCGATCTCGTCGAGCAGCGCAAAGGGCGAAGGCTTCAGGTTCTGAATCGCAAAGAGCAGGGCAATCGCCGTGAGCGCCTTCTCGCCGCCCGATAGCTGCATCATGTTCTGCAGCTTCTTGCCCGGGGGCTCTGCGATAATCGCAATGCCGGCTTCCAGTAAATCGACCCCCTCTTCGAGCCGAAGTTCACCTTTACCGCCGCCGAAGAGCTCGCGAAACACCTGGTTGAAGGCCTTCTGTATGCTCTGAAAGCCCTCTGAGAAAGCGCTTCCGCATGCCGAGATCCAGTTCCTCGATGACCTGTTTCAGTGCATCCTCGGCCCGTCTCAAATCCTCGCACTGCGTGCTCAGGAAGCTGTGACGCTCGGAGACCTCCTTGTAATCCTCAATCGCGTTGACATTGACATTGCCGAGGGCACGCATCGCCTCTTTCTTTCTCGCGTATGCTGCGCTTTGCCTCCGGCATATCGCCGAGCGAAGGGATCGCGGTACTGCCTAGCGCCCTCCTCGGTGAGATTATACTCACTGAGGATGTACGCGCACTGCGCCTCACGCTGCTCTGTCTCCTTGTCCCGCTGCGCGTTCACGCGGAACAGATCTTTTTCAAGCTCGGTTCTCCGCGCCGTGATTTCATCGCGTTTTTCAAAACGCTGCTTCTGCTCGCCGTTATGACGGCTTTTCTCGGCCTCAAGCGAGGCCAGTGCTTCCTCAAGTTTCCGCTGTTCTTCTTCGAGCGCCCGCAGCGCTTCCCGCGCCTCGCCTATACTTTGCCGCCGCGCTTCGACCGACCGCTCGGAAGCCTCACGCTCGGCGAGAAGTGCCTCGGACTCTGCCGCGATTCTCGCGATCTCTTCTTCGACTCGGCGCAGATTTTCTCGGAGATGACGCTGTTGCTCCGCCGCAAGACTCGCTTCGATTGCGGTCTTTGACTGCTGCTCGAGCAGGGCCGTATGCGCCCGCCGCTTTTCTTCCAGCGTTGACTGCAGCTTTTGGATCTCCGCCTCTTCCTCGCGCTGTCTCAAATCGATGCTGTCCAAATCCCCCTGTAAACCGCCGCGATTCATCTCCAGGGACTCAAGGCTGGTCGTAATCTCCCGGCGTTCGCTTCCGAGCTCCTTGAGCTGCGACTCGAGTTCGTTCTTCTTTTCGCGCAAGCTCTTCTTGGAGAGTTCCGCCGTATTCAGCGAAATCGAGAGCGTATGCTCTTCCTCTCCGAGCGTCTGAAAACGTTCGGAGAGTGTGCGAAGGCTGTCCCGCAGTTCTTTTAACTCCCGCTCCTCGCTCTCGTTTCGGTGTAAAAGCTTTTCCTGCGCGAGTTTAAGCTCATCCATCTCGCGACGGCGGCTCAGGAGATTCGAGCTGTTTCGAAATGCACCGCCCGTCATGGAACCGCCGGGTTCAACTGATCCCCTCGAGGGTCACCAGACGGTAACTCTGGCGATACTTTTTTGGAGATGGCAATCGCGTGGTCAATGTTGTCGACCACGATGTCTCTTCCGATCAGGTTTTGAAGCACGACGGCGTACTGTGCCTCCGTCTTCACAAGATCGGACGCAATGCCGAGGACACCGGGCTCTTTCAGCACCGCCCCGGCGTCAAAGGGTCGCGGGTTCTGGGCACTGCGCGGCAAAAAGGTTGCCCGGCCGTAGCGATTCTTTTTCAGGAATTCGATGAGCTGCTTCGCCGTCTCTTCGTTATCCACGACGATATTTTGCATGCGCGCGCCGAGTGCCGTCTCGATGGCCTGTTCGTAGCGCTTTTCGACCGAAATGAGGTCCGCCACCACGCCGTAAATACCGCGCACGCGGTCACGGACGCCCATGACGCGCTGCACACTCTGGCCGAAGCCCTCATAGCGCTCCGTAAAGTTTCTGCAGGGTCTCGAGCCGGGCCGCATTGGCCTGATAGGCTTTCTGTGTCTCACGCAGCAGCGAAAGCAAGGGAACTCTGCGCCTTTTCATTCTCGGCAATGCGCTTTGCCGAGTTCCGCCCTCTCCTGTCCCGCGGTGTCTCGCTTTTCCCGGAGTTCGCTTGTCTCCGCTTCCGCACGCTGCAGGGCAAGTTCCAGACCGTCAAAAGTCTGTCTTTAACTGCAAGAGTCGCTGCGCGCTCTTGGACGCGCGGATATTGGCCTCCTGCATCATGGCCTCGTAACGCGCGCCGCGGGAACTCATATCCGCGCGCTCGTTGATCAGCGAAATGACCGTGTCCTTGCGGCGCTGTAGCTCTTCCTCAAGGGCCTGCACGGCCTGTTCGGAGGCAAGGCGCTCGGACTCCGCTTTTGACGCGCGACTGCCGGCCTCTTCGGCTGTCTTTGCAATACTCGCTTGCTTTTCCAGGAGGCTCCTGCGTTCCTCTTCGCGTGTGCCGCGCTCTCGCTCGCTGCGTTCCCGTCGCGCGGAAATCTCTTCGATTTTCGTTTGTTCCGCGCGGGTCTGCTCCTCCAAAACAGCGATGCGACCGCTCACATTGCCGTTCTCCCTGCGCCGCGCTTCGAGCTCTTCCCGCGTTGCGGCGAGTGAGGCATCCAGTTCTTCGAGCAGGCGATCCAAGGACTCGTACTGCCGCTTCAGCGCCTCCTCCTCACCGACCGCACGCGCCACCTCATCGCTGAGAATCTGCGCGCGCTTTTCGATTTCCGCAAGTGCGCTTTTCGAAGCCTCGCTCTGCAGCAAGAACAAATTCAAATCGAGGGCCTTTACCTCGTCTCTCAACTTGAGGTATTTCTCGGCTGTCTCGGACTGCTTCCTGAGCGGTTCCACCTGTTTCGAGAGCTCCTGCAGAATATCGGAGACGCGCACCAAATTGTCGTGTTCGCTCTCAAGCTTCTTCTCGGCCGCAGCCTTGCGCTTTCGGAACTTTGTGATACCCGCCGCCTCGTCGAAGAGTTCACGCCTCTCCTCAGGTCTGCCGGAGAGTATCTTTTCCACCTGACCCTGCCCTATGATGGAGTAGCCTTCCTGCCCGATTCCGGTGTCCATGAAGAGTTCATTGACATCCTTTAAGCGGCAGGGACTCCCGTTTAAGCGATACTCACTCTCCCCCGAACGGTACAGCCGCCGCGAAACGGTGACCTCGTCGTAATCGAGTGAGAGGGCACGATCCGCATTGTCAAGAGTGATTGCCACATAGGCAAAGCCCTGCGGTTTCCGGCTTGCGGTTCCCGCAAAGATAACGTCTTGCATGTTGCCGCCGCGAAGACTCTTTGCACTCTGTTCACCGAGCACCCAGCGCACCGCATCGCCGACATTCGACTTGCCCGAGCCGTTCGGACCCACGATGCCGGTGACACCGTGCTGAAACGAAAACAGAATTTTATTTGCGAAGGACTTAAAGCCCTGTACCTCAATACTTTTTAAGTACATGAAGTCCCTCCGGATTCCGCAATACCTAGGGTGAGGAGCGCTGCATAAGCCGCGCGCTGCTCAGCCTCCTTCTTGCTGCTTCCCGTGCCCTCCGCAATGGCAACGCCGTCCCGAAGCGCCGCGACCGTGAAGCGCTTTATGTGCTCCGGCCCCGTCTCGGCGAGGAGTTCGTACGAAAGGACCGCATCCTTGTCCTTCTGGATTTCTTCCTGCAATATGGTCTTTGCATCATAAAAATAGCGTTTTCCCTCAATGTCGTTCAGAATAAAACGCTCAATAAAGTCCCTTGCAATCTCAAGTCCCCCGTCCAGATAGAGTGCTCCCACCACGGCCTCCATCGCATCGCTCACAATGCTGGGACGGGTTCTGCCGCCGGTCATCTCCTCACCTCTTCCGAGCAGCAGATACGGGGAGAGCGGAATCTGCTCCGCGCAATAGGCGAGTGCCGGCTCGCAGACAAAACTTGCCCGGAGCTTTGTGAGTTCTCCCTCGCTGAGCTGTGTCTTCTCGCGGTAAAAGAAATCGGAACTCACCAGTTCCAGCACCGCATCGCCGAGGAACTCAAGCCTCTCGTTCGACCCGAGATGCCCGCTGTGCGCCTCATTCGCAAAGGAAGTATGCGTGAGCGCCTGAACCAAAAGCTCCTTGTTTTGAAAGGAGTAGTTCAGATGCTCCTCCAACTCTTTCATGATATCGGAATCCAAAGCCTCTCCTCTCACCGCCCGGCGCGGAGTGCGCGAACGGCGCGCTCCGCAGACTCGACGGACTGTATTTTATCGACCGCTTCGGGCGGAAACCGAAGCTGAAAAAAGCTCTCAAGCCCAAGCACAATGCGGTAGCGCTCCAGAGAATCCGCAAAATAAAGCTCGGTGAAGTTCGCGCGGTCATCCAGTTCTTCCGTGGGTAGTTCCAGAACCTCCGCGACAATGCGCCGAATTTCATCTCTCTCCAACATTCACTGCCTCCGCAATGCTCTGTAATATGTTCTCTCGATGGAAGGTCTCGCACTGCAACACCGCATTGCAGACCTCGGCCGCCTTTGCGTTTCCGTGCACCTTGACCACAAGGCCGCGCAGACCGAGCATGGGTGCGCCACCGTAGCGGGATGCATCGAAGCCCTTCAAGGCTTCTTTTAAGGCCGGCTTCAGAAGCGCCGCACCGATCTTGCTCCGCAAATTCGACATGGCCGCCCGTTTAATAATAGTCTGAAAGGTCGCAGCGGTTCCCTCGATGGCCTTTAAGACCATGTTTCCGGTAAAGGCCTCCGCGACGCAGACATCCGCCTGACCGTGCAGAACCTCACGCGCCTCAATGCTGCCGATGAAGTTGAGTCCGGGCGTCGCCTTGAGGAGCGGATAAGTCTCCTTGACCAGCGCATTGCCCTTTTCTTCTTCCAGTCCCACGTTCAAAATCGCAACACGCGGGCAGCTTATGCCGAGCGCTCTCTCCATATAAAGCGAGCCCATCTGCGCAAACTGTACGAGATGCGCCGCCTTCGCGTCCACATTGGCGCCCGAGTCCAAAAGCAGGGTGGCGCCGCCGTCCTCGGTCGGGAGCAGGGGCGCAAAGGGCGCGCGCTCCACACCGGGCAGCCGACCGACCAGTACCTGACCGCCGACCAGTATCGCACCGCTGTTACCGGCGGAAACAAAGGCATCCGCTCTCTCCTCACGTATCAGCTTCATGCCGACCACGAGAGAGAGGCATCCTTCTTTTTCCGCACGGAAATAACCGGTGAATCGCCGGTCTCAATGACCTCCGATGCCGGTACCGTTTCCAGGCGCTCCGTCGGGTAGCTCTGTCCCGCAAGCGCTTGCTCCAGGGCCTCCGGTTTTCCGCAGAGCAGAATTTTTACCTCGGGACTCTTTCTCAGCGCCTCCAGGCAACCCTTTACAATTTCACCGGGCGCGTTGTCACCGCCCATCGCGTCTACTGCTACTCTCACCATACGTTTTCACCTCTGCCTACTTATGATAAAGCAAAGCCCCTGCCCCCGCAAGTTGTAAAGAAAACCGCCCCGGACTTTCGTCCGGAGCGGTTCATGCATTATTTCGCAGGAAGAAAGGCTCAGTCAGCGACTTTCACGATCTCCTTCTTATTGTACGTCCCGCAGTTCTTGCAGACGCGATGCGGCATCATGAGCTCGCCGCACTTCGGGCACTTGACAAGGTTCATCACGCCCATCTTCCAGTTGGCTCTTCTCTGATCTCTGTGGCCTTTGGAAGATTTATTCTTCGGACAAATCGACATCCTGAAACACCTCCTCACCTCGTAGCGTTAACGGTTGAAAACCGCAATCATCCATTTCTGGCATAACGGGAATAGTGTAATATACAACATCTATCCTGTCAAGCTGTTTATGACACTTATGCGAGTGCTGCGGTCACGATTGCCATCGAGTAGACCTCGAGTGCGTTGCAGCCTCTGGAAAGGTCGTTGATCGGCGCATTCAGACCGAGCAGGATCGGGCCGTAGGCATCGAAGCCGCCGAGTCTCTGTGCAATCTTGTAACCGATGTTACCCGCATTGATGTCCGGGAAAATGAAGGTATTCGCATAACCTGCGACCTTGCTGTCCTTCATCTTGGTGCGCGCGACAGTCGGGGAAACCGCTGCGTCAAACTGCATCTCGCCGTCGATTGCCTCGTCCGGGAACGCAACCTTCGCCTTTGCGCAAGCATTTCTCATCTTGTCGACATCCTCACCGGAGCCGGAACCCACGGTCGAGTAGCTGAGGAAAGCGACCTTCGGCTCGATGCCGAAAATCTTTGCGCAGTTCACGGTCTCACCGCAAATCTCGACCAACTCGTCTTCGGTCGGCTTGATGTTGATTGCGCAGTCTGCCATTGCGAGCAGCTCGTTGTCACCGGTAGCGGACGGACGAACCAGGATGAAGCAGGAGGAGACAATCTTGTTGCCCGGCTTGGTCTTGATAATCTGGAGGGCCGGACGAACCGTGTCTGCGGTGGAGTAGGTAGCGCCGCCGAGCAGGCAGTCACCGATACCCATCTTAATCAGCATGGTGCCGAAGTAGTTCGCGCCGGAAAGAACCTTCTTGGCCTGCTCCGGGGTCACGCCCTTCGACTTTCTGATCTCGCAGAACATCTCGACCATCTCGTCAAAGCGGTCAAAGTTCTCCGGATCGATGATCTGTGCACCGCGGATGTTGTAGCCGGCGTCCTCCGCAGCAGCCTCAATTGCCTCCGGGTTGCCGACCAGAATCGGCTTTAAGAAGTTGCTTGCCAACAGGCGGGAAGCAGCCTCGAGAATGCGCGGGTCCGTGCCCTCCGTAAACACAATGGTCTTCGGGTTCTCTTTGAGCTTGTGGATCATCGTACCGAATGTGTACATGGGATTTTTCCTTTCTCCCTCTGCGGGAAACAGATTCGGAGCGTTCTGCCCCGAAAACTTACTTCGTCAGTGCGAGCGTATCTCTTGCGATTGCGAGCTCCTCGTTGGTCGGAAGGAGGTATACCTTGACCTTCGAGCTGTCCGTCGAAACCAGGCGCTCTTCACCGCGCACATTGTTTCTCTCGTCGTCAATTTCCACGCCGAGGTACTCGAGGTATGCGCAGATATTCTTTCTCATGAACTTATCGTTCTCGCCGACACCTGCCGTGAAGGCAATCGCATCGACACCGTTCATTTCGGTGATATAAGCGCCGACATACTTCGCAACGCGGAGCGTGAAAGCGTCGAGTGCCACCCTTGCGAGCTTGTTGCCGTCGTTTGCCGCATCGTCAATGTCGCGGAAATCGGAGGAAATGCCATTGCTGAGGCCCAGAACACCGGACTTCTTATTCAGAACATCCGTCATCTCCTCAACCGTGAGCTTCTCGTGCTCGCAGATAAACTGAATGATCGCGGGGTCAATGTCTCCCGAGCGAGTGCCCATAATAAGGCCCTCGAGCGGAGTCATGCCCATGGATGTATCCACGCACTTGCCGCCGATCGAGGCCGAGACCGAAGCTCCGTTGCCGAGGTGGCACACGACAACCTTTGCATTCTTCGGATCCAGACCGCCCTTGCGAATCACCTCGCCCGCAACAAAGTTGTGGCTGGTGCCGTGGAAGCCGTAGCGGCGAACCTTATACTTCTCGTAGTACTCGTAGGGCAGTGCGTAGAGATAAGCCTTCTCCTGCATGCTCATGCCGAAAGCCGTATCAAACACAGCGACATTCGGCTTTCCGGGCATAGCCGCCTCGCAGGCTTCAATACCCATGAGGTTTGCCGGATTGTGAAGGGGGCCAAATCGAAGCAGTCCGCAATCGCCTTCTTGACGTTCTCATCAACCAGAACGGACGCACTGTAATACGTTCCGCCGTGAACCACACGATGTCCGATTGCGGAAATCTCATCCGTGCTCTGAATCACACCGTGGTCGGGATCGACAAGAGCCTTCATGACAAGCTCAATCGCCTCCTTGTGAGTCGGCATCGCAACCTCGAGCTTATACTTCTCGCCGCCCGCCGGCGTGTGAGCAAGCAGAGAGCCCTCGATTCCGATTCTCTCGCAGAGACCCTTCGCGAGCACACTCTCATTCTCCATATCGATCAGCTGATACTTGAGAGAAGAGCTTCCGCAGTTCATGACAAGAATTTTCATTGTGTGTTTCCCCCTTCAACTTTATAATATTCACAATCTCTGTTATTATAGACCAATCGACAAACGAGTGACAAGACGGAAGGCTGTTTTTTTCAAAATACAGGAGAGAGTATGATAAATCTTGCGCAGGTCGTTGGAATTATTGCTGAATATCATCCGTTTCACAACGGGCATCTCTATCAAATGCGAAATGCGCGCGCACTGACCGGTGCCTCCTACTGCGTGGTCTTCTTGAGCAGCTACTTTGTGCAGCGCGGCATGCCCGCAATCTATTCGCCCCTGAAGCGTGCGGAGGCGGCGCTGCGCGCCGGTGCGGACGCCGTTTTCGAGATTCCGACCCCTTTCAGCTCTGCTTCCGCCCGTGACTACGCGGCCTACGGCGTGAGCATGCTTGCGGGACTCGGCATTCCGAATCTCTGCTGCGGTACCGAAGATGTCTCTGCGGAAGAGCTCTCCATGCTCCTCGATGTGATTGATGAGGGCTCGGAGGCGTTTCAGCACAGTCTGCGTGAGGGTTTAAAAACCGGCCTCACCTATGCGGAAGCCAGGGTCAATGCCATCGCAGCCGATTTGTTTCAGGCAGGCGCGGACAATTCTCTCCTGCTTCGCACCCGTGAACTGCTTTCAAAGCCGAACAACATTCTCGCCTTTGAGTATGCGCGCGCCGCACGTGCCGAACGCATACCGATTCGCCTGACCACGGTCTCGAGAAAGGGCAGCGACTACCACGATCCCATACTGCAGGGCGATTTCAGTTCCGCAACCGCCATACGCTCTCACATTTTAAACGGCGGCTCTTGGGATGATTTGGTCCGCATGGTGCCGCGCGCCGCTTCGGAGGTCTTTGCCTCTGCCCCCTATTTAAATCCCGCCTGCATGGTCGGTCCCATTGAGCGCCGCGTTTTGGACCAGCTCTATGAAGGCACTGCGCTTTCCTCCTTCTCCGATGTCTCGGAGGACCTTGCGGACCGCATTGCGAATGCGGAGTTCCGGGAGGAGAACTATGAGGCACTTGTGAACAGTCTTAAGACCAGACAGTATACGCACACCCGCGTGGCCCGTGCACTGACACATATCTTCCTCGGCATACGGAAGTCCGACCTTCTTCGCTGGAAAAATGCCGCGCGCGAAGAGGCTGTGGCAGCCGCTTCGGCCGAGGGCAGAGAAACCGGAGAGTTGCCGCCGATCGGTGCCGCGCCCTATGCGCGTCTTCTCGGTTTTCGCCGGGATTCGGAGGCGCTGCTCTCTCTCTTAAAGCAGGCTGCCACCATTCCCATGGTGAGCCGGCCGGCCGCAGCCGAGAGCCTGCTCCGCTCTCCCGCCGCGCGCGATCTCTTCCAAGCCGAAGTGCACGCCGCGGATCTCTGGAATTCTCTCTGCTACGGCGACAACGGAACCTCGTTGCCCTCCTATTTGCGGCAGCAAATCGTCATTGTGTAATATAGTTCCGCTTTTATTTGCTCTGCTTTGTTGAAAAGAGAGATTTTCGTAAAATTGTCGGAAAACTCCTTTGTCTGTGTTAGACTAGAGAAAGGAGGTGGACTATGTACCAGATTGACGATATTGTTGTCTATGAAAGTTCCGGCGTGTGTCGCGTCCGCGATATTCAGGAGCTCACCTTCTCCGAGGCAGCAGGCGCAAAAGCGCTACTATGTCCTGACGCCTCTTTTCTCATCCGGTGACGTCATTTACACCCCTGTCGACAGCACAAAAACCGTCCTTCGCCCCGTGATTTCGAGAGAAGAAGCGCTGGAGACCATTCACAGTATGCAGGGAGAAGAAGTCATGAGCTTTGAGGGCCTACGCCCCGCGGAACTTGAGTTCCGCTATCGGCGCGCCCAACAGAGCTTCCGCTGTGCGGATCTCCTGCGTCTCTACCGCGCCATCACACGGAAAACACGCTCTGCGCGCCGCGCCGGAAAAAAAGTGAGCGAGATCGATCGTCGCTTCCTAAGGCGCATCGACGCGCTGGTGCTCGGCGAGCTCTCGGTCGCTCTGAATGTCTCGCAAGAGGAAACACGCAAACCTGCTCGAGCGGGAACTTTGAACTTGTCTAAACCTTTCGACATAAAAAGGACTGGCGAAAGGGAGCGGTGAATTGAGATAACATTGAAGTAAGAAACGGCATAGCCAAGCGGCTATGCCGTTTCTTGTCCCAAATCAGTAAAGTGTAGAAAGTTATTTCCTGCTTTCGTGAGAAAACCACCCTTGCGCAAGAGCTTGACTCCATGGCTGACGCTCGGCTTAGAAATACCAATGGTATGAATATTGCTTTCAGGTAATCCTCCTCAGAAAGTATGAAGTTTCATTGGGCTCCTCCTGTATTACAACAGCCCGGCTTTCTCAAAATGTTTTTTCAAAATTCGGGTGGAAAGTACCGCACCAAGGAAGCTGGTTACAACCGTCAATGCTACCATGATAAAAAACATAGGCCATGTGAACATCTTTAAGTAAACAGTGAGGGCTTCATCAGTCAGATGAAAAATTTCCTGCCTGTCGATCAAGTATTGCGCATTGGACAGGTACATAGGAAGTGTATATCCGGCGGAATGAAGTGTGCAGCCGAGAACATACGCAAAGATCAACACTTTTTTATTCTTATAGTGATTGGCGCTTACTACGATCTCTGCCATGAGCCAGCCGACAACGGATGCTATAACACCTATCACATTTGCAGCCATAAGACCCGGAAGCGCGCTGATTGTTCCCATAATCAGAAAGGTTCCTCTTTTTCTGACCTTTGAAACGAGCAGCATGTAAGCAATAGACGTGAAGAAAACGGTTATCGGTATATTGGCAACCGTTCCAATGAGCGTCATTCCGGCGGCTCCGCCAATTACAAAAAAGATAACAAGACTGATGGCGGCAAAAATGCCAATGGTAATAAAATCACGGGTGTCCAACTTTTCTGTTTTGATGGTGTTCATTTTGAATACCTACTCATTTGAATTGTAAATAGAATAGTACGGCAACGATCAGAGTTGATACTATCCCAATGATGTAGTCAAGTGTTTTCAGCTTTAGCGGATAAAGAATCGTCTGTTCATTCATGTGTTCAAAGCCTCGAAGCAATGCGGACGCCGCTAATTCATCCGATGTGCGGAGGCTTTTCATCAGGATCGGGATGAACAGGTATTCCACCATTCGCACAGGATGAATGACAAATTGCATCGGTGACAGGGAAACCTTACGAATCCGCAGGCTGTCCTTTAGATTGTGATAGTCCTCCCGTATCGTTGGAAAGAAGCGCAGCGCCACCATAATCGGAATGGCAGCAGCGTCCGGTATCTTCATCTGCTGCATGGCGGACAGCACATAGGGAAATGTAGTCATTCTGACAAAGAAACTGCCCATCATCAACAGAACGACCAGCTTTGAGCGAAATAGCTGAGTGATACGACAACAAGCATGGCGCTTGTGTTATGAATCTTGTCCACATTCGCCATGAGAAAGGCAACGGCAATGTAAATGAAGAGATACAAGGCGAACGGCTTGTATGCCTTTGCGGTAAGCAGATAAACTGCGGCTACCGCGCAGATGATATGCGCGGTCATGGCCTTGTTCATAAACATGGCCGTTGTTCCGAGCAGAATTACTACAAACACAACCATCCTTGGGTCTAATACAGGCTTAGTCTTATCCAGAAGAAGCACCCCCTTTCCGAAGCAGACAGAGCACCGTGTCTTTGCTGTTTTCTGTCAAAGGGAAGTCCTGATCTATTTTCCCTTCGTTCAGATAGAGCACGCGATGGCAGGCTGTCAAGATAAATTCGTAGTCGTGTGTAATCACGAAAACTACACGGTTTTCCCTCGCAAGCGATTCCAACTCCGCAGCGACACGAAGCATATTCCCGCGATCCAAACCGCTGGTCGGCTCGTCAAAGAACAGTACGAGGCTGTCCGCTTTCAAGGCTCCGGCTATCGTGAGCCGTTGCTTTTGCCCTCTGGAAAGGGCGGCGGGATGATCTTCTCTTTTTTCCCAAAGAGAGAGCTTTTCCAATATCCCTTGGTCTTCTGTATCATCCGATTTCTTCCTACTGACTCCGATCCGCAGCTCGTTTAACACGCTGTCACCAAAGAGCTGATAATCGGAATCCTGCATAACAAAGTAAATCCGGCCGATGCGCTTTTTTCGTGAAAGTTGTCTTTCATTGATAGCGATTGTCCCGGCGCTTTCTTTCAGCAGCCCACAGCACAGTTTGGCAAGGGTTGTTTTTCCCGCTCCGTTATCCCCGATGATGCCTATGATTTCTCCGCTGTACGCATCAAAAGAAATATCTTGCAAAAGCGCAACCTTCGCCTGTGAGCACCTCTTGCGCCGCCCATAGTCAAAGGACACATGGGAGAGGGATAGAATCGGTCTTGCTTCCTTCTGCAAATCTGACGGATGTGGATAAGGCATAAGTGCATCGAGACTGAAATTCCTCAATTCGAGCCGCTTAAGATCACTGTCGCTTAATGAAAGCGTTTCTTGCCTGCTGAAATCGTCTCGTATGACGCCATCCTTCAAGAAAAGCATGCGATCCAAAAGGTCGGCTAAATAGAAAACCCTGTGTTCCAGTACAATCAAGGTTTTTCCCTCGCTTTTCAGCTCCGCAAGGATATCGTGCAGCTCCATGATTGCTCGAAAGTCCAAATTCGCAGAGGGCTCGTCGAATACATAAATATCCGGGGTCATAGCGTAACAGGAGGCGATAGACACCTTCTGCATCTCTCCGCTGGACATCTGAAAAAGGCTTTTGCCTATTAGTTTGGATATATTGATCCTTTCGATACTGTTCTTTGTTCGCTCCCATACTTCTTCACGCGGCAGCTTCATGTTGACGCAGCCAAAGGCAATCTCATTTGTCGTGTCCGTCATAAAAAACTGGCTGCGCGGGTCTTGGAAAACAGAGCCTACGATTGTTCCAAAGTCGCGCAAAGCAAAATCCTCAGTATTCCTGCCATTCAAATAGACCTCTCCGCTAAAGGTGCCCTCATAGAAGTGCGGAACAAGCCCATTGATGCAGCGGGAAAGCGTTGTTTTCCCGCTGCCGCTTGCGCCGCTTATCAGTACAAAAGAGCCTTTTTCTATTTTGAGGTCAATATCGTGAATAGCAGACCGGGAATGACCCTGATACTGATACGATACGCCCCGCAGCTCAACCGCATAATTCTTCATTTGCGCTGACCCCCTTGCTGCCGCGAGCGTTCCACAGCTTGTGGTAGTATCCGCCGGTATCCGATAGCAGGGTTTCGTGCTGCCCTGACTGAACGATACGTCCGTCTTGCAATACCAAAATCTGATCCGCGCTGCGGATTGTGCTCAAATGATGGGCGATTACCAAAACTGTCCTGTCTCGTGCAAGCTCCGAAATGGCCTCCTGAATAAGAGCCTCGTTGATCGGATCGACATTGCTTGTAATCTCGTCCAGAAGCAGGATTGGGGCGTCTTTCAAAAAGGCTCGCGCAATAGAAATCCGCTGCTTCTGTCCGCCGGAGAGCCCTACACCGTTTTCTCCGATCATGGTCTGATACCCATCGGGAAGCGACAGGATAAAGTCGTGGATGCGGGCCTTTTTTGCAGCTTCAATGATTTCTTCCTGTGTAGCTGCCGCCTTTCCCAACCGGATATTCCCTCTATGGTATCCGCAAAGAGCCGGACGTTCTGCATGACGATGCTGACAGAGCCTAAAAGCTCGTCGTAGCTCATATCCCGTACATCCACACCACCGATACGGATTGCTCCGTTCGTTACATCCCAAAAAGCGCAACAGTAGATTTGTAATCGTTGTTTTGCCGGAGCCGGAACCGCCGACAAGTGCGGTAATTGTTTGCGTCGGGGTGTGGAAAGAAATGTCGTTCATGGTAAAGCCGCCTTCCTCATAAGAGAAAGTCACATCTTCAAAGTCAATCGAGTATTCCGAGGGAGAAACAGGGGTTTTCGGCTCCGTGACGGTTTCGGCTTCGGTAATCTTCTTGATGCGGCGATAGCTGTCTGCTGCCGTCAGATAGTTCGCCCAATGGCTTTCCAACGCAAGGAAAGGCTTGTAAAACTCCCGACTGATGATGGCAAAGAGCAGAAAACCGTAAACAGGGATACTGCCCGCCAGTATCAGGAGCAGCCCCGCAGCGAGCATAATACATAAGGATACATCTATTAGGAAGCCGTAAACAGACAAGACCGCCGCCCGATTTTTGGATACGGCTTTACTGCTCTGTCCGAAGTCGCGGGCTGTCTGCTCAACCTTTTCCTCAAAGTGGCGGCTTTCGGAAAAGGCTTTCAGGAGAGGAATCCCTTTTACATATTCCACAAAGACACTCACCATATCGGCAAGATCATTCCCGGCTTCTTTTTCTAATCGCTCCCCGCGCTTCAAGCCCAAAACGAGAAACAAAATCGCGACAGGCAAGGCCGAGACCATAAGCAGCGCCATTTTCGGGCTGTAAATAACCAGCGCCGCAAGCAAGACAGCAGACACGATAAAGTCGGCAAGCATTCGCGTCCATATATGGCCGACGACCATTTCCATTTTGTCTACATCTTTATGAATGATGGTACTGATTTCACCCAAACGCTCGTTGGTATAAAAGCCAAGCGAAAACTCCTTCAGGCGACAAATGATATTTTTGCGTATCTGAAAGACAATATCAAAGCCCGCGTGGTGCTTTTGTACATCCGCAAGTATATTGCTGCCGCCTTTTATCAGTAGGCAGGCGACCAATGCAGCCCAGTACGACATCAACGCGCCGTTGCCTGACATGACGGACTCCAAAGATTTGAGAACAATGTACATCATAGCAATCCCTGAAAGAGCATACAGAGTAAAACCCGTGACGGAAAGCAATAGAGAGCGTTTACCGCCGGAGGTAAGGGTATTCCATATTTCCTTAATCAAAGGGCCACCTCCTTGATTTTCCAATTATCCACCTTGTTTTGATTCTCCACCATCTTCCGATACAGGGCGCAGCGGTCGAGCAGCTCGTTATGCCTGCCGGTATCCACAATCCGTCCGCTGTCCATGACGACAATCTGATCTGCGTCACGGATGGTGTTTAAGTGGTGAGCAATCATAATGACTGTTTTATCGCGGCTTAAATCGTCGATTGCCGCCTGAATATATGCTTCGTTTTCCGAATCTACCGCTGCGGTTGCTTCGTCCAAAATGATGATTGGTGCATCCTTCAGAATCATACGGGCAATGGAAATACGTTGTTTCTCTCCGCCGGAGAACTTGATGCCTGCCTCTCCCGCCATGGTCTGATAGCCGTTTGGCAGTAACATGATAAAGTCGTGGATGCGCGCTTTCTTTGCAGCCTCTATGATTTCTTCCATCCCGGCATCCGGTTTTCCGATCCGTATATTCTCCTCCATACTTAGGTTAAATAGAAAGACCTCTTGTTGAACGATAGAAAAGAGGCGGTTCAACTGCTTTTCAGAGAAAGCTGCAGCATCTTCTCCCGCTATGGTGATATGTCCATCTGTCGGTTCCCAAAAGCCCATAAGCAGGTTTGCCAGCGTACTTTTACCGCAGCCGGAAGCTCCGACCAGCGCGGTTTTGCTGCCTTTCGGAAAACGAAGATTGATATCCTTCAATACCTTCCCGTCGCTGTTATAAGCAAAGCTCAAATCTGAAATAGCGATTTCGCCATTGACCGGTTCTTTGCTTTGCTCCGGTCTTTTTGATACAGAAACGCCAAGGATCGACCAAATCCCTTCCATGGCCTGCTTGAACACAATCTCGTAATGCTGTAAGGTTGCGACCTTGGTAATAGAGGATGTAAACAGACCTCCTAAAACAATCGCAAGAATCAGTCGCGGAAGCTCAATCTGCCCGACAGAAAGAAGATAGGTACCGAGAATCATCACAAGGACAACGCCGGATTCCATGAACAGGATAATCAATCCCATCGGGACAGAAATCCCTGCCATGGATTTTTTAACCCAGTAATCATAGTCTTTTGCGGACCGGATCGTTTTTTCTGTCTTGTTTTCTTCCTTGCCAAAGGCTTTAATGACGGAAATATTTGAAACATATTCCATGACGTTTTCTTGCATTTTTGTCACGGAATCCGCATATATTTTGAAATTCTTTGTCCAAAGCGGAGCAGAGATTTTTTTTGTGATCCACATCAGCGGAAGCCCTACAATCATTACGAGAGCCAGACGCCAATCCACCCATAGCATAATGAGGAAAACGGCAGCGGGAAGAATGGTAGCGGACATGATTTCCGGCAAGCCGTGAGCGAGATATCCTTCCACCTGTTCTACGTCATGCTGCACAATATTTGTCAGATCTCCCGTCTTTCGTTCCTGAAAAAAACCGAGAGAAAGTTTTTTCAGATGTTGGATAATTTGCAGTCGTAAGTCGGTCAGACAGGTATACGCTGCTTTGTGCGCTGTCCATGTCGCAAAGTAGGAGCAGACAGCTTTTCCTATAAAACAGATCAGCATTGCCCCACACTCAAAATAGATATGCTCTCTCGTAAGTGAAACGGCAAAATATAAGCCAATCATGTGGATTAAAAGCACCTGTGGAATCAGGTCAAAAACTGTTTTGCAGCACAACATTAAGTTAGACAGCCTGTTTTTACCCGCTACCTGTTTTACAAGTTCCGGTTGGTTTGTCATGAATTACACCTCCTTTTAATATCGAATTGCAATTCGGTATTTGCTCAAAAAAAATAGTTATTCACTCTAACGCACCGGTGAAAAAACAGGGTCTATGCTTATCTAAAACGAGTAAGCATAAGACCCGTTTTTTTATAGAGAGTTTACTCCCTCATAGTAGCATTTGGTTACCAGAGAAAGCATAGTTTGGGCAAACTCACGATCTTTATAGTGCCTTGCGACCTCCAAAATGCCTTCCGCAAAATTGCTGGCAAGGATATGACAGAGCATGTCATTATAGGAGACATGCGTTTTTTTGTCGAGTTGTCGATGGATATGCTGTTCAATAGAGTGAATCAGCTGATCTTTCGCGTATTCATACTTTGTCCCCTGACTTTTATCCATGAGAATTACAAAGATTTTGTGATTCTCCAATAAATCAAGGATATAATCTTCAGCAACATCCCTGTACTTTTCCGATGGGAGTCCCGCAGCTTGCTCTTCTTCTGCAGCAATTTTGTCAAAGTTTATCCGTAAAGAGGAGGCAATCTTATCAAACAGTTCTTCTTTGTTTTTATGGTAAGTGTAAATCAAGCTGACCGGGATTCCTGCCTTGTCAGCTATTTCTTTCATTTTTGCGCTGCGATAGTCTTTTTCATAGAACACATCTACACCAGCTTGGAAGATACGCTCGAAAACTTCGTCTTTTAATACTTGCGGCATAAAACCACTCACTTTCAAAAACCGAATACTAATTCGTTTTTTATAATATAGTATAATCGGGCTAAAGTCAAGAGGGTTCTCGAACCTTAACAAAAGGGTATAATCCCAATCCTCTGGCAAGGACATCATTTGTGAAAACAGCTCCTTTGCCTTAGAGAAAGCGTCCTGTTTCGTAAATGGTAGTTCTCATTACGGTATAGCCCTTATTTTGCTCTCCCCGGGAAACTGCCATCGTCTTTCCTCCTTTACTCGTTTGGTTGTTACGCAATAGAACGGTGGTTTTGAGGAAGTAACGGTAGGCGCGAAAAAAGCGACATAGACTTCTGACTGAAAATCTATGCCGCCGGCAAAATCGAAAAGGGATGCTCCTTGCGGAAACATCCCTTTTTCACTCGATTATTCGATTTTTGCCTCACCTGTTTGCCCACTGCCATAGAGTAGCGCGCATATCCGCTAGTCTTTTTTCTGTTGCCATGCCATATCCCAGAACTTCAGTTCATAGCGGGAACAATTGACAAAGATCTCACGAAGACGCTGCAGTTCAGCTTGTGAAGCCGTCTTCGTCACGGTATTCAGCGCAGCAATGAGTTTCTCATTCTCCGCAGCGTAAGCCTCCGAGGCGTATTCCCGCACCCAGGCGCCGTAGAAGGAATCGCTCTCTGCCTCCGGTCTCTCCGAAAGCATGCGCTTTGCAATGACTTCATAGCTGTACGCGCAGGATAAAATCGCAGCCAGAATTTCGGCCTCGCCGCCCTCGTAGCCGACGCGGAGCATATAAGAAGTATAGGACAGATTGTCGAGCGCACGCGTCGCGGTTCCGAGCTCTTCTGCGCTCACCGAAAGTTTCTCAAAATAGCCGCCGTGCACGGATCTCTCCCGATTGATGGCCGCGAGATACTCCGAAAACAACAGGGCACTCGAGAGACTTCCGCCTTCGCCGCACCGAGCGCAAAGGTCTTCGCGTATTCTTCCAGGTACAAATAATCCTGAATGAGATAAAAGCGAAAACGTTCTTTGTCGAGCGTCCCGTTCCGTATCCCCAGCACAAAGGGGTGACGGTAATAGGCCTCCCAAATTTCCGCAGACGCTTCGAGCAGATATGCGGTCGTATTCATTCGTTCTCCTTCTCCTGCTTGAGATAGGCAAGCAATAACGGACGCTTGATGCGGTTGATGCCGACGGGCGGCAAAGCCGTCTCTTCCTCCGAACGCACGGCTTTAAGCGCACTCCCCTCCGGGAGCTTTAAGCCATCCCGTTGCGCCGTGGCTAAAAAGACACCGCGGGTTTCACCGCCCTCTCCCGCGAGCATTAGGCTCTGTACAGACAAGCCTTCGCTCGCAACGGTAGTCTCAAGGCAGCGATAACTCAGCGGATAGTGCTCCGGAGATACGGTCTCCACGACAAAGGCACCGCCCTCCGTAAGATGATTCGCACACATGCGGTAAAACAGATTGGTAAAGGCGCGGTTTTCGGTCTCGGTCTTCGGCGCGGCGAGCGCAACAATGATAAAGTCGTAGTGCTTTTCGCGCGTTTCGAGAAATTGGAAGGCGTCTTCCGTATAGCAGTGAAGGCGCGACTGCTCCGGTCTAAATAAGGGCTTCGCCGTTAAAACAAGATCCACCCCTTTTACCGATGGATTCCTCAGTACTTCCCGGGCCGCCGCGGTGCTGCCGAGTACCAGAACCTGTTCGTACGGCGCCGCAAGTTCCGCGAGCGGTCGGTAAAAAGAGGCCCTCTCTCCGATTCCGGAAATACCACTGTCCCAGCTGATAAAGCAGCATACAGAGCAGAACGGCGGCGACAAAGAGCAGCGTTCTGCGCATATTTTTCGTTCCCGTCATCAGTTCTTAAAGGAGTGGATCGGGGCGGGAATGCGGCCCTCGCGCCGCACAAAGTCCGCACAGCCGTAGGGGTTCACCGCAATCACCGGTGCATGGCCGAGAAGCCCCCCGAACTCCACCACATCTCCTACCTTTTTCCCGTGCGCCGGGATTAAACGCACGGCGGTCGTCTTCTGATTGATCATGCCGATGGCCGCCTCATCCGCAATGATGCCCGCTATGGTCTCCGCCGAAGTATCTCCGGGCACCGCAATCATATCAAGTCCCACGGAGCAGACACAGGTCATCGCCTCCAGTTTTTCGAGACTCAGTGCGCCGCGTTCCGCCGCCCGTATCATACCCTGATCCTCACTGACCGGAATGAAAGCGCCCGAAAGCCCCCCGACATAGGAGGAGGCCATAACACCGCCCTTCTTTACCTGATCGTTCAAGAGTGCCAGGGCCGCAGTCGTGCCCGGTGCGCCGACGGCCTCAAGTCCTATGGCCTCCAGTATATCCGCAACCGAATCGCCGTCCGCCGGCGTCGGCGCGAGCGAGAGGTCTATGATGCCGAAGGGCGTGTCGAGCCGACGGCTCGCCTCCCGGGCAACCAGCTGCCCCACGCGCGTAATCTTAAATGCCGTCTTTTTGATGGTCTCGCAGAGTACTTCAAAAGCTCTGCCCCTTGGTCTGCTGTACCGCCGCGCGCACCACACCGGGGCCGGAGACACCGACATGAATTACGGCATCGCCCTCGGTCACGCCGTGGAAGGCCCCCCGCCATGAAGGGATTGTCATCCGGCGCATTGCAGAAAATCACAAGCTTCGCACAGCCGAGAGAGCCGTTTTCCGCGGTTCGCGCCGCCGTCTCTTTGACCACCTGCCCCATGCGGCGCACGGCGTCCATATTGAGACCGGTGCGGGTAGAACCCACATTCACCGAGCTGCATACCCGCTCCGTCCGCGCGAGCGCCTCGGGGATGGAGTCGATCAACAGCGCCTCCGCCTCTGTCATGCCCTTTGCGACCAGCGCAGAATAGCCGCCGATAAAGTTGACGCCGATTTCCTTGGCCGCGCAGTCCAAGGTCTCCGCGATTTCCGCAAAATCCTCTTTGCTCCGGCAAGCCGAGCCGCCGATCAATGCAATCGGCGTCACCGACACGCGCTTGTTGACAATCGGGATACCGTATTCCCGCGAAATAGCCTCTCCGGTCTCCACCAGCTTTCCCGCGCGCCGAAGAATACAGTCATAGATATTTTGCGCAAGTTTTTTCTTATCGCTGTCAATGCAGCCCAGAAGGGAGATGCCCATCGTGATGGTTCGCACATCGAGCAAATCCCGCTCTATCATGGTATTGGTCTCAAGGACCTCAAATCCGTTCAACATGCCGCAGCTCCCTTAGATGCGGTGCATCGCTTCGAAGATTTCCTCGCGCTGCACATGGATACGGAGTCCCATTTCCTCCCCGATTCGGTTCATTGCGGCGGTCAGCTCTTCGAGGCTCTCATCGGCCGTCGAGATGTCAACAATCATCATCATGTGAAACAGATTCTGCACAATGGTCTGGTTGATGTCCAGTACATTGATGTGCTTCTCGGCAAGGTGGGTGCAGATTTTTGCGATGATGCCTACCATATCTTTGCCGAGTACGGTGATGATAACCTTGTTCATTCTCTATCCTTTCTGCTTTGTGTGTATACAATCAAAACTCATACATGTCGGAGCAGCAATCCCGCGCTGCCACGGAGAGCGGCAGTTCCGCGGCTTCTCCGCGCCCCTTGAGAAGACTCAGTTCGCAGCGCACCGTTTCATAGGCAAGCTCCGGGAGATTGTTCTCCTTGCTGAGATGCCCGAGCAATACCTGTTGTAAGCCGCCGTGGCAGAGCGAAGCGAGCAGTCTGCCGGCACTCTCGTTTGAGAGATGCCCGCAGTCTCCCAGAATACGCCGCTTCAGCGGATAGGGATAAGGTCCCGCCTCCAGCATGCGCACATCGTGGTTGCTCTCCAATAGGAGGGCATCCAGACCCTGCAACGCATTTTCAAGATCCTCGGTCGCATGGCCGAGGTCCGTTAGGAAGGCCGCGCTCTTACTGCCGTTTGTGATCCGGTAGCCGACCGGCTCGGCGGCATCGTGGTCTATGGACAGCGGGAGCACCGTTAAATCCCCGAGAGAAAAGGCCTCTCCGCCCCGAATGACATGAATCTGTTCCGCCGGAAATTCGTCCAGCATTCCCTTCTTTTTGATGGCTGCGAGCGTACCTGCGGTCGCATAGAGCGGAATCGCGTCCTTTTTGAGCAGGATTTTCAAGCCGGTCACATGGTCCGCATGCTCGTGGGTGAGCAGCACGCCCGATAGCTCTCCGGGCTTTAGCCCCGCGACCTCGAGACCTTGGACGATGCGCCTTCTGCTGATGCCCGCATCAATCAAAAGATGCGTGCTCTCACTGCCGAGATAACCGGCATTGCCGCTGCTGCCGCTTGCTATGGTCATGAGTCTCATCGGAGTTCCTTTCCCGAGAGCCTCTCGTCAATGCGTCGGTAGAGCACTGCCTCGTCCGCATCGTTTATCAAGGTCCAATCGGCCATGCTCTCGTAGGCGGCATCACTCATCTGTCTCTCCATAATCTCTTCCGCGCGCTCTCTCTCGTGTATCCGCGGGAATCCATGAGACGCCGTATCCGCAGTGCGCGCGGCGTGAAGACATACCAAATCTCATTGTAAATATGATTGCGCTCTCTTGCGGGCAGCGCAGTCTCGACAACCAGAAAAGCCGCTTCCCCGCTTCGCGCAAGCGCTTCCACCCGGTCATAGACCAAGGGGTGCACGGTCGCATCCAGAGCGGCGAGCAGGGAGGGCTCCCGATAGAGCCGATTGGCCATGGCCTTCCGATTGAGACTTCCGTCCGCCGCGCGTATCTCGTCTCCCATGAGTTCCAAGGCGCGGAGATATCCCGCCTCCCCGGGCTCATAGAGTTCATGCGCGAGCTCATCCATCCCGACTATGCTTGCGCCGTAGTTTTCTTTCAGATAGGCGAGCACCAGGCTCTTTCCGGACCCGACACCGCCGCAAATTTGGAGCACCATCAGTGTGCCTCCAGCCAAGAGTTACCGATGTGCGCATCCACCTCAAGGGAAACACGCAGTTCCGCGGCATTCCGCATGGTCTCTTTCAGGAGTTCCAGAACGCGTGCTGCGACTTTCTCATCCGCCTCCACCAAAAGTTCATCGTGAATCTGGAGCACAATGCGCGCGTCCAGTTTTTCTCTCTCGAGGGCGCGCCGCACCTTGACCATCGCAATCTTCATGATATCGGCCGCCGTGCCCTGAATCGGCGCATTCATGGCGACGCGCTCTCCGAAGGCGCGCTGCATGAAATTGGAGCTCTTTAACTCCGGCACCGGCCGTATTCTGCCGAAAAGCGTCCGCGTAAAGCCGTATTCCTTCGCCTCTTTAATTTGGCGATCCAGGAAACGCTTTACCTCGGGATAACTCTCGAAATAACGGTTGATATACTCCTTCGCCTCATTCCGGGAGATGCTTAAGTCCTCCGAGAGGCCGAAGGCAGAGATGCCGTAGACCACACCGAAGTTGACCGCCTTCGCGTTGCGGCGCTGGAGCGGCGTGACCTCGGCAAGCGGCACATGAAAGACCTGAGAGGCCGTGACAGCGTGAACATCGACCGCGTCGCGATAGGCCGCAATCAGATTCTCATCGCCCGAGAGTGCCGCGAGAATGCGGAGCTCGATCTGCGAGTAATCCGCGTCCACAAAAACCTTGCCGGGGGCCGGAACAAAGACAGAGCGAACGCGGCTTCCCATCTCAGTCCGGATCGGAATATTCTGTAAATTCGGATTGGCCGAAGAAATACGTCCCGTCGCCGTGATGGTCTGGTGGAAGGTTCCGTGAATTCTGCCGTCCGCCTGAATATAGGCGGCAAGCCCCAGCGCATAGGTCGAATTCAGCTTTGTGAGCATGCGGTAGCGGAGTATTTTCTTGACGACCGGATATTCCGGGGCAAGTTTCTCCAAAATATCCGCGGCCGTCGAATAACCGCTCTTGGTCTTTTTTCCATAGGGGAGCTTCATCTTTTCAAACAAAATTTCCCCGAGTTGTTTCGGCGAATTCAGATTGAATTCTTCTCCGGTTTCCGCGTAAATCTCGGCCTCGATGCCCTGAATTTCTCTCTCCAGTTCCTCCGAGAAGGCTTTTAATTTTTCGGCATCGACCGCGACGCCGTTCTCTTCCATTTCCGCGAGCATAAAAATGAGCGGGCGCTCAATCTCCGAATACAGTTTCTCCATGCCCTGTTCGCTTACCTGTTCCCGAAGCGGCTTCCGCGCCGCAAAGGCGACATAGGCCTCGTAGGCCTCGGCCGCGACCGCATCTTCCTTGGCACTCGGCAAGAGCAGGGAGAGGTAATCCCGCGCGATGTCCTCGCTCCGATAGCTCTCCTTCAGGGGATTTAAGAGGTAGGCGAGCACGCCGAGGTCATCGACCGTATCCCGCTCCTCACTGCCCACTTCTTTTAAGAGCGGCTTTAGATCGAGAGCGGACACTGTCTTTGCGCGGGCAAAAAACTCTGAGAGGAGCTTTTTCTCTGCCGCAGCGTCCAAAACCATCCCTCCGCTCTGCTCCGTAAGCGCCTTCAGTTGTTCGCGCTCTCCCGCCTCCGGTTCCCGACGGAACAAAACGGATACACGCTCCGCATCGCTGCAGAACGCGGTGAAAGCTCTCCTCGTGCAATACCGATTTCACCTGCCTTTACGGCGCGCTCTGCCGCCTCCCACAGTGCCTCTTCCGTCTGTATGAGTTCAATCCGCGGGCGATGCTGCGCGCGCATGTGTTCCCGCTGCACCTCACTGCCGAAGTGCTTTAAAAGCGAGCGGAACTCAAGGCGCTGAATCTGCTCGTAGGCCTCGCTCGTGTAGAGCTCCCCGAGCGCCAGCTCCGAGAGATCCAGCGTGAGCGGCGCATCCAAGCATATGGTCGCGAGCCACTTTGAAAAAACCGCGTCCTCGAAATGCTCTTCGAGCGCCTTCTTGGCACGCGGCGGCTTCACTTCCTCCAGATGTTCCTTCAGGTTCTCAATCGAATGCCAGCTCTGAATCAGAGCGGTCGCCGTCTTCTCACCGATTGAGGGGACGCCCGGAATATTGTCTGAGCTGTCACCCATCAGTCCCTTGACGTCAATAAACTCCTCCGGCGTCACCCCGTAAGCCTCCTTGACGGCGGCGGGCGTGAAGTCCAGCATTTCGGTCTTTCCGCGGCTGGTCTTCGGCAGGCGTATCAAAATGTGGCTATCCGCGAGCTGCAAAAGATCCCGGTCTCCCGAGACCACCGTGACCTCGAGCCCTTCCTTCTGGTAGCGCTTTGCAAGGGTGCCAATCACATCGTCCGCCTCGTAACCAGCAAGCGACACGGTTTTAATGTTCATGGCCGCCAGCAATTCCTTTAAGAGCGGCACCTGCTCCCGCAGCTCATCCGGCATGGACTTTCTGGTTCCCTTGTAATCCGCATAGCGTTCGTGGCGGAAGGTAGGCGCGGGCAGATCAAAGGCGACCGCGAGGTAGTCTGCTCTCTCTTCCTCGACCAGTTTCAGTAAGATATTCAAAAAGCCGTAGACCGCGTTGGTGTGCAGTCCCGCCGAGTTCGTGAGCTCCGGCACGCCGTAAAAGGCGCGGTTTAAAATGCTGTGTCCGTCAATCAGTACTACTTTTTTTCTTGTTTCCAAGTCGCTTTCCTCTTCTCTCAAGCCACACTCCAGTAAAGAATGCGGAACATTAAAAGTCCCGCGACCGCAACCCCGGCGCCGGTCAGCGCATCCATCACATAGCGTATCTTTCTCCGCAATCGCGCACGCCGCAGTCGCAAAAAAGCATGGCGCAGTTCGCGCTCCATCGCGCGTTTTCCGTCAAAATCATCGCTGTCCGTGTCCAGTACACGTAGCCCCTCCAACAAAAAGAAGTTGGTCTCCAGTTCCCGGCGGCATACACTGCAACAGCGAATGTGCTCTAAGAACTCTGCCGTCTCATCCTCTGTGAGTTCACGCTGTATGAAATGTGACATCTTACGTTCCGCTTCTCTGCAGTCCATTCCGCCTCCTCTCTTTCGGCCCATTTTAGCACAATCCGCCGAAAAAGGGCAGGAATCCGTTCACGCAGCGTCCCGAAATACCGTCTCAATATCACCGGAAAGCGCCGCTCGGCGGTTTGTCCGTTTGCTCTTTCTAGGTTCTTCGGCGCTTGCTTTGGCCTTTGCAAGCGTCTTTAAGCTCTGTCCCGATAGACTGCTTTCAGATAACTCCGCGTGTGGAGCGGTAGCCTCGGCACGGCGGCTTTTTGCTTCGCTCGACTGTTTTCTTTGAAACAAAATCACGGCTTGCTGCCTCCGTGAAAAGAGCTGCCTGCTTCTTCTCTCGGAAAGACAACAAACCGCGCTTCTGTTTGTCGCAATACGCTTTTGCCTGCCGGTATAAAATTAAGAAGCCTTCACGTCTTTGGATAGCGCTCAGACCGCCGCCAAAAAGCGAAGGAAAGCCTCTTTGCCTGCTTGGTCTCTTTTAAAAACGCCAGCATCCTCAAGCACTTCGGCAAAGACAAGACCTGTCTCCTTCTGCACGATTTCCAAGGCATTTTCCGCTGTGATTTCATACTTCTCGCAGAAAGCTTCCGCCCAGTCGGCGTGCTTTTCGGTCAGTTCGTTCGTTCGGAGATCCGTACCGCTGACCAGTGCATCCGCAACGGCCGAGAGTTCGGTCTTAAGCCGCGCCGGCAGCACCGCAAGTCCCATGACCTCGATGAGGCCTATGTTCTCTTTTTTGATGTGATGCAATTTGGCGTGCGGGTGGTAGAGCCCCAGCGGATGCTCTTCCGTGGTCAAATTGTTCCGTAACACCAGGTCCAACTCATACTTGCCGTCCCGCATTCTCGCAATCGGCGTGACGGTGTTGTGCGGCACGCCCTCGGTCTCGGCGAAAATAACAGCGTCAGCATCCGTATAGGCACGCCATGCGTTCAGGATGCGATCTGCGAGCGCAATGAGACGTCCGCGTTCCTTTGCAGCGATGCGCACCACCGACATCGGCCAGTTCACAATGCCCGCACTCACATCTTCAAAGCCCGGGAACGTGAATTTCGTCTCAATCGGCGCCCGCTCCATGGCGAAGCTGTAGTGACCGCCCTGGAAGTGATCGTGCGCGAGGATGGAGCCTCCCACAATCGGGAGATCCGCATTTGAACCCACAAAGTAATGCGGGAACTGATGTACGAAGTCCAGAAGCTTCGCAAAGGTGTCGCGGTCTATCTTCATCGGCGTATGCGCACTGTTAAAGCAGATGCAGTGCTCGTTGTAATAGACATAGGGCGAATACTGTAAGAACCAAGGCTTTTCGTTGATTGTAATCGGAATGATGCGCAGATTCTGCCGTGCGGGATGATTCACGCGCCCCGCATAGCCCTCATTCTCCGCACAGAGAAGACAGCGCGGGTAATTTGAGGCCGGAAGATTTCTTGCCGCCGCAATGTCTTTCGGGTCCTTCTCGGGTTTGGAGAGGTTGATGCTGATATCCATCTCCCCGTATGCCGTGTCCACCTTCCAGCGAAGGTCCTTCGCGCAGCGCTCGCGGCGAATGTAGTTTGTGTCCTGACTGAACGCATAATACCAATCCGTTGCCGCCTTCGGACTCTCCGCATACAGCGTTTCAAAATGCGAAATAACCTCGGCCGGGCGCGGTGTCAAGCGCCCCATGAGTTCCGTGTCAAAGAGATCCCGGTAGGTCACCGTATTCTCGGAAATAAGCCCCTTCTCGTAGGCATAATCACAGAGGACGTCCAGAGTCTCCGCGAGCCCGGCGTTCTCATTCAGTTCAAGCTCCGGCAGCGCATCCGCCTTTAATACATCGAGAAGGGCATTGAGCGCCCAAGTTCGCTCACAGTCTGCTATCAAGCAGGCGTTTACCGCATAATTTACCAAATGTACGACTGCATTCATATTCTTTTCTCCCGCTCCCTTCGGAGGTAAATCTGTCATAATTTTACGCCCGAATCCACCCTCTTTCAAGCGCGCCGGGGCACTTCTTCCCGCCTGCGGAAGCAGGCTCGAAAGCATCGAAATAATCTGATTTTTCCGAAGCATTCGCGCAGTTGTCATATTCTTGTTCCGACGCAAAATCTCGCATGAAATCGGCTTTTTCTTACAACTTGGTTCATGTATTCCCACGATGTTATCCAAATTAGGTTATCAAAAAAGGACGGGGCGAGAAACGCCCCATCCTCATTTTGAAGCTGTCTATTTACTTGGTCACCATATCATACTTGAATACCACGACAGAGCCGTACTCCGCGGGCAGTGAAAGCGAGAAATAAATTTCACCGTTCTTCACATAGCTAAAGCTCTCCGGCCACTTGAGCTTGCCGTCTTCGCCCTTCTTGAGCGGAAAATCGGAAGCTTCGAGCTTCTCTGCGATACTCTTCTGCAATGCATCCTTACCGTTTGCCTGAATCCAGGCCTTGTAGGCATTGACCTCGTTTTCTCCCGCGTTCGCAAGCTCAAACGCATCGCTGAGCGCATAGTTTGCCATGCTGTCCGCATCCACCGCATCGCGAAGGCCGAGATCCTTCAAGCTTCTCACCGCAACGGTGTTGCTGTAGAAGAGCTGTACCGGTGCCGTGTCCCCGCTTCTCTGCATTTCGCCGCGGTAAGTCACAACCACGCGGTCTGCATCCGCCGAAATAACCTCCGCCGTCACCGTGAGTTTATCCTTCGTCGGGTCGGTAAGCAGGGCCTCGATCGGCGAGAGAGCGCATTCTCCTTTAAGTGCGCATTCAGTTTTTCCTGCTGCGCGCTGTCCGTGAGACCGCTGACCACCGGATAGCCGATGGAAATATTGTCCTTCTGATAGTTTTCTGTTTTGGCCGAAATCAGCGCTCGCTTCTCTGCCGCCTGACTGCCCGCCGCAGTACTGCTCTCTGCACTACCGGAGCTTGCAGCCACACTTGCCGCCGTCTCTGCCGCGCGGTTCTCCGCCGAAGTCTCAACAACCTTGGAGGACGACTTCTTTCCGCAGCCCGTCGCCAAAAGCGCTGCCATAAGCGCAGCCGCACACACCATTCCGATTTTTTTCTTATGCATTATCCACCTCCGCTGTGTGTTTCCGTGTTCCCCGTAAGTATAGGCGGGAAGTTCCGCGCCGTCAACCGAACCGCATCCCCCGCCCGCGTGTTGCGCAAATGAACGCGCAAGCAAAATAAAAACCGGCTGTTCTCCCTCTTGGGACAACAACCGGTATTCTGCCTGCCGACAGTGGGACTTGAACCCACACGCCCTTGCGAGCAACAGATTTTGAGTCTGCATCGTCTGCCATTCCGACATGTCGGCTTACTGGCAGAGTATAGCATTTCAGAGGCGGCAATTCAAGGGCTTTTTGCTTGCCTCTGAGCGTGCAACTAAAAATAGTTGCATAGAGCAGAACTCTCGTCTATACTTTCAATGACGGAGGTAAATCCGATGGGACAAAAAGAAAAATTGATTCAGCGCCTTAAGTCTAATCCAAAGGACTTTACTTTTGATGAAGCTGAATCACTACTGAAATACTTTGACTATGAGTGCTCAAATAAAGGCAAAACAAGCGGTTCCCGTATTATTTTTTCCAACAAGAACCACGGAAGCATCTTGCTTCACAAACCACATCCCGGAAACGAGCTGAAAAGTTATCAGGTGAAACAGCTCATTACACTGCTGACAGAGGAGGGGCTTATATGAACAATACCATTCAGTATAAAGGATATGTAGGTAGCGTCGAGTTTTCAGAGGAAGACGGTATTTTTTTCGGTAAAGTCATGGGAATTCGTTCTCTTATCTCGTATGAGGGCGAATCTGCCAAGGAACTTTTGAATGATTTTCATGATGCCGTTGATACCTATCTGGAACATTGCAAGGAAGAAGGAAAGAAACCTGAGCTTGCTTTTAAAGGTAGTTTTAATATTCGACTCTCCCCTGCGCTTCATAAAAAACTCTTTCTTTATGCAACCGCACACCAGATGTCTATCAATCAGTATATCGAAGACACCTTAGAGGCCTCTCCTGCCTCGAAACTCGTGATTTGAACGAGTGTTTAGCTTTTCTGAATCGAACCCCGGCATATTCAATCGGAAAACACTGCGCCGAAGCGTCAAGCAAAGAAATCAGCTTTTCAACGCAGTGCTTCGTGTTTCCGGTTCCGCTGAAATAGATTCCTATCATGAATGTCTCACTTCCCCGCCGCAACTCTTGCGGGGTACCAATTTTGAAACCAAGCCGTAAAGAGTCCCATGAGAATCGGCATCGCCTGCACCACAATGCTGAGCACCAAAGCCGGTACCTTCCCGCTCAAATAATAGCTGACAGCCGCAATCACGATATAGACCACTCCCCAGGCAGCCGCAAGAATGTAATTGGTTCGCATAAAGATGGGATTTTGAAGCGCATCCTTTCCGTAGCGGTACTTTACATAGGCTGCGCAGAGCGGCTCTTTTGTGAAACAGGAACCGAGCCACAAACATCCGAAAGCCAAATAACCTGCGCACACCGCTTGTAGGCCGTTTCCCGTGACAGCGGCATAGATGGCAAGCCCTGCCACCAGCGCAAACGAGAGTCTGTCGTAGCGGCATAATTCATAGCGCTCCGTGACAAGCGGCAGAAACGAACATACACCGAGAGTAATGAGAGCTCCTATCCTCGGCTCTACCGATACGGCAACCCAGAGCGCAATCCAGGCGAGCAGCATATTCTGCATGCTCGGTGGCTTTTTTTCCGTTGTAAGTTTCACAACCGGCCGTGTGTTTTCAGCCTGCTCCTCCGTGCCGAAGTAGCGGTCCCAGTTCATCATGAGTGAAAAATCGCCGCTCACGGTATACAGATGTTTCGCGAGCGCCTCATCGCCCCGCATCTCTCCTCTGGAAAGAGCAAGCCAGACCGAAAAGGGGGTGTCGATGCGGGTGGTGGCATGAAGACTTTCGTCCGTCAGTACCTCTGCGCCGTCCTTTCCGAGCTTGATTCGGTAGGTTTTTCCGAGATCCGTATAACAGATCTCGAGCACCCGCTCCCGTCCGTCAAAGCGGTCTTTGTTGTAGAGCGCCGCCATCTGCCTGGTAAAGATGAGGCTCTCCTCTTCCTTTTCACCGCTGTCTTTCGAAATTCCCCAGCTCGCATCCGCCATTTTTTCAAAGACCTCTCGCGGATACAACAGTGCTTTTAGCTTGGCCTCGGTCTCCTCACGAATAGCGCCTGCCGCATATTCTTTTCCTGCCTGCCGCACCGCAGCGAGATAGGCATCGGTTCTCGCTGAGAGTTCTTTACGCGGAACAATTCGCCCTGCCCGCAAAAGATGCTCGTGTACTTCCCCTGTCCCAGCACATGGTCAAACATCCGTGTCACACTGTCGTAATTGCCCTCAGCCGAATAAAAGCCGCAGGTCGAAATGAGCACATGTCTAATCCCGCTTCTGTCATAGCGGGAGGGATGCCCGCCGCTCCCGTTCCCGTCTCTGCTCTCGCACATAAACGGCAGGCTCATGGGCAGCTGGCGGTCAATCAGAGTTTTGAGCGGCCCCGGCACACTGTAGTAATAGAGCGGAAAACTCCAGATGACCAGATTTGCGGAGAGCAGCCCCTCAATCACGGTCTGCATATCGTCTTCCATGCAGCAAGTTCCGGGCGTCTGCTTCCAGCAGGCAAAGCAGCCCTTGCAGGGCGCAATCTGAAGAGTATTCAGATGCAGCTCTTCGACCTCGACCGACCTCTCTCGTTCGCTCTCATGTTCGCGTATGCCATCGAGAAAGCTGTGTGCGAGACGGAGCGAGTTACTCTTAGCCCCCTTGGGACTTCCGTTAATCAGCAGAATCTTCATGCTTAAAACCCTCCAATTCGCGTATGCACTCCTCGCACCAGGCGCGCACCATCTCCTCATACATAACGCCGAAGCGAATCGTAAACTTCCAGAACAGTGCTTTTTCGGGCAGGTTCAGCATATCCCGATATTGGTCGCTGACCGCCTCCGCTTCCCCGCTCTCTTTCGTAAAGAGGCATTCCTGTTCCGGCAGGGACTTAAAATAAGCGATGTTCTCATCCAAATCGCATTCGCCGCGAAAAAAGGTTTTCATGAGCATGGCATTGCGGACCAGACTCCTGTTCGTATCCTCCCGAAGCCAGCGAAGCAGTTCTTCTCGTCCCGCTGCGGTAATCGATAAGACATTCTTATCCGGTTTTCCCGCCTGCTCCACATGCACCGCCGCAATCCACCCGTTCTTTTTCGAGGCCTTGCAGTTCCCGGTAAATCTGACTCGTCTGCGCAACCCAGAAGTGGCTCAGAGAATCCCGGAATACGGTCATAATTTGATAGCCCGTCATGTCTCCGTAGCTCAACAGCCCCAGAATTCCGTGCTTTAACATCGATTTTCCCCTCTAGAATACTTCCACTTGTTGAATATCTTATCCACATTCTAGTTCCACTTGTAGAATATGTCAAGAGACAAAAAATTGCGCCGACCACCCGGTGCATCCCGGGAAATCGGCGCAAGAAGCTTTATTCTCAACCCTTGTGAATCAGCAGCAAACCCAGTCCGCAGACCAGAATGCCGGCGAGCTGTTTGATGCTAATGTGCTCCCGGTAGACCAGAAAGCCGATTACCAGCAGCGCGAGGGCGAGACACATACTCGATGTCAGCGCACCGTTGCTCACCTTCCAGCCGGAGCGGTACAGAAACACATACCCGACTTCGATTCCCACAATCGACAGACCAAGGACATACGAAGTCCAGTTCGCCTTGCCGAGTTCCGGAAGCAGGGCGTTCGGTTTGACGCTCGCAAGGAACAGGGCCGCCGATACTACCCCGGCAGCAAGATAGGTGATGGTGAGCGCGCCGAAGGTATTCGCGCCCTCCGGCATCGATTTCGTACAAATGTTGTAAAAACAATTCGATCCCACAATCAAGAGCAAAGGCCAAAGCATATCCCACATCTTACTTCCTCCGAAGATTATCTCTTTCTAAGACTTCCTGTCAGATACACAGGTAAACACTATGCGCAAGCAAGTTTGACAGCTGTTTTTGGACTAAACTAAAAAAGAACGGTTCCGCAATGCGTGACCGTTCTTTCCTATGGCGTGAGACGAAAACGTGTCACTCATGTAACCGTTCCTTATCAAAGTTAAGTCCAAACCGCTTTCGTTTGTACTTTTTATGACAGCTATCTGTGTTGCGTATCCGGGGAATCTACTGCGTAGAAAGCTCCGACTCCCTGTTTTTATTATAGTTTCAATCTATGGACAAATCAAGCGCTATGCGAAGTGAAAGTGAAATTTTCTAACGCAAAAACAAACAAAATTTGTCTGCGTCAACTCCCGGGAACCTGCCTAAAACGCAGCGACTCGGTTCGATCTCCGTGTGCGCACATGCCTCTCGCGCAAGCGGAATCCGCAGCACTTCCGCCTGCCGCGGATTCCAAAGACGTACATCTTTTTAAAATCCGAATAATAATAGAAATCACATAGTCCGACTTTCTTAAAAACGCAACTGATAATACCTTGATTTCCTACCATCCTCAGTAAACTCTTCCATCAACTGAAATCCGTTTTTTGCAAGAACTTGTTGTGACGAAAAGTTATCCGAAAAAGAAAATGCTCCTATTGTTTCAAGCTCATATCTGTCATGAATTTCCTTTAGAAACAAAGAAACAGCTTTCGATGTAATTCCTCTGTTCCAATATGCTTTTTCAAAAATACAGAAACTCAACATTGCATTCGGAGTTTCTCCCCGATTAATACAATAGCACCATATATCTCCGACATACTCGTCGTCAGCGTAGATTGTATGCCCGCAGCTCGTACTGCCGGGCAGAAGTGTTTTGCGATAAGCGGCGACTGCCTCTTCAACGCTTTTTGCTTATTGAGGCAGCATCTCTTTTATTTCCGGCTGCTGCGCTTTTTCATAATAGATTCTGACATCTGCTTCTGTTCTATGCTTAAGCATGACTCTCACTTGTGCACCTTCCCGTCCGGAGATTTCTTTATCGGTACTTTATTTCCGATTCCACTGCATTTAATCCATGTTTTCGCGTAAACAGGGACTTTCCACCGCAACGATATCCTCAATCGGTATCTCGCTCCCGTCCGTCAGGTATATGCATCTCGGAAAGTCCGTTATCTTCTTGATTCGTCCGCTTACCGTCACATAAGCGCCGCCCGCCTTGCGCGTATCCGGCACAAAATAGAGAAGGCTCAGTTCCGGCTGCTCCTGCTGCCGCTTGCTCAGTAAAGCAAGCCGCTCTCCGAGACGCTCAGCCTCCTGCGGATCAAGCTCAATCCTCTCTTCGGTGAGTCTTGCGGTCTCCGAAACCGCGGCATCGTAACCGGTGAGCGCCGCAAAGGGCAGGAATTGCGCCGCTCTGTCTTCTATCGGCATGGGGCTATGCTTCTTTGACTGCGGACGCGCTAAATGTAAGATGTCATCGTACGCCCCGCTCACGCCCTGTGTCCTCCGATCTGCTCATTTCTGTCCTTTCCGGTCGCGCCGTCTAAGAGACTGCGCCCCTTTAGCAGCGCATTCTTTCCGAACTTTTTCTTGATTGCGAGGGTCGCTTCCTGTAATTTCCGCTCGCGCTCCCGCTGCGCTGTCTCCTCCGCCTGTTTTGCCTCCTCCCCCGCGTAGTCGGTGAACAGACTGAGCTGCGCATAATTCTCCGAAGCTTTCTTTACCTCTCGCTCGGGGATCACATGGCTTGCACTGAGCGCCAGTCTGCGAACCGTGAGCGAGGGATTCACAATGCGGTCAAAGAGCGCGGAAAATGCCGCGACAAGCTCCCGCGCCGAAGAGCTGTAGTGAGACAAGCTCTCACTCCCGTGCGCAGGCTTCGGAAGCTGTCTCCCGTAGTAGTCCGTAACGATCTCGCCGCGATAGTGTTTGCGGCGCTCGGGGTCACTTAGGTTCTCAAGATCGTAACCGATTGTCAAAACCACTTGGTCGGTCACAAGTTCTTTTTCCACGAGTTGAAGGGCAAGAGCATCCGCCATCTCGCGCATCACGATTTTTGCCTTTTCGGCTTCATAGGGCGTTTGCAACACCTGCCCCTCCCCGAGACTCTTGCTCGCGGGGCGATAAGCCTTTACCTCAGCGATGCCGCAGGGCTCATAACCCCAGGCATGGTCGATTAGGAGCTCTGCGTTCTTGCCGAAAAGGCGGTAAAGTAAGTCCTCATCTTGCAGAGAACAGCGGGCCACATCTCCCATCGTATAGATCCCGTAGGCTTCGAGTTTCCTTGCATAGCCCCGCCCGACGCGCCAAAAATCCGTGAGCGGTCGGTGAGACCAGAGTTCCCTGCGGTAACTCAGCTCATCCAGCGCCGCAATGCGTACGCCGTTTTTATCCGCCGTACTGTGCTTTGCCATGATGTCCATCGCGACCTTTGCGAGATAGAGATTCGTCCCGATCCCCGCCGTCGCGGTGATGCCGGTGCTCTCAAGGACATCCAGAATCATCTTACTCGCAAGTTCTCTTGCCGAAAGGCCGTAGGTCTTTAAGTAGGCCGTCACATCCAGAAATACCTCGTCAATGGAGTAGACGATGATGTCCTCCGGTGCGACGTACTTCATATAAATCGCATAAATCTTTGTGCTGTAGGCCATATAGTGCGCCATGCGTGGCTTTGCAATCAAAAAATCCGCGGCAAGCGAGGGATTTTCCTGTAGCTCGGATGCGAAATGGGAACTTCCGGAAAAGTCCCTGCCTCTCAGCTTTCTGCGGCGCAAGGCGTTTACCTCTTTTAGCCTCTGTTTTACCTCAAACAAGCGGGCGCGTCCCGGAACACCGAAGCTTTTCAGAGAGGGCGATGCAGCGAGACATATGGTCTTATCGGTGCGGCTCTCATCCGCGACCACAAGATTGGTATCCATCGGATCCAGCCCCAGTTCCCGGCACTCCACCGAAGCATAAAACGATTTTAAATCAATGGCAATGTATATGCGCGCTTCCGTGACACTTCCCTCCTCTCCGTTTCCAGACTCCATTATACGCGAAAAAGGGGGAGCACGCACACAGAATCAGAACAAATGTTTTGTGTCATGCAACGCCGGCCCGATAGAACTCAATTACAAGCTTCATGACATTTTCCGCGAAACATATGGTTTTTAAGCGTGATATTATTCTCTGAATCTTGCGGGAGCTTACCGATTTGTTGATACGATCACGCAAAAAAAAGAGGCGGACTTTCGTCCGCCCCTTCCGGGAATTAAAATTATTCGGTCTTGCTGTCGTCGTAGAGCGTGACCAGCTTCTTCAGGTACTCGTAGCGAGCCATTGCATCCTGCTCGTTCTGCGTGAAGAGCTTCTCCGCTCTCTCCGGGTTCTTCAGCATGAGGGAGTTGTAACGCACCTCGCCCATGAGGAACTCTCTGTACTCGCCTTCCTTCGGCGGCTTGGAGTCGAGCGTGAACTTCTTCTCTGCAGCCGGGTTGAAGCGGAAGTTGTTCCAATAACCGGACTCAACCGCAAGCTTCTCCTCGGTCATAGCCTTGTTCATGCCCTTCTTGATGCCGTGGTTGATACAGGGCGAGTAAGCAAGAATCAGGGACGGACCCGGATAAGCCTCTGCCTCGGCAATCGCCTTGAGTGCCTGGTTCATATCCGCACCCATGCTGATCTGCGCGACGTAGACATAGCCGTAGGTCATCGCGATACCTGCGAGATCCTTCTTCTTGGTCTCCTTACCGCCAGCCGCGAACTGTGCGATTGCACCGGTCTTGGTGGACTTGGAGGACTGACCGCCGGTGTTCGAATACACCTCGGTATCAAGACGAGGATGTTGATATCCTTGCCGGATGCGAGGACGTGGTCCACGCCGCCGAAGCCGATATCATATGCCCAGCCGTCGCCACCGAAGATCCACTGGCTCTTCTTGTTGAGGAAGTCCTTCTGCTTCAGGATCTCCTTCGCGAGCTCGCTGCCGTCCTTCTCAAGGGCCTCGACCAGCGCATCCGTTGCCGCGCCGTTCGTCGCACCGACAGAGTAGGTGTCAAGCCAAGCCTGGCAAGCCTTCTTGGTCTCATCGTGATCTGCGGTCTCGTTGAGCTCCTCAACCTTGCTCTTCAGACCGTCGCGAATTGCGCGGTTTGCAAGCAGCATACCGTAACCGAACTCAGCATTGTCCTCGAAGAGGGAGTTGTCCCAAGCCGGACCCTGGCCCTTCTCGTTGGTCGTGTAAGGCGTGGACGGCGAGCTGTTGCCCCAAATCGAGGAGCAGCCGGTTGCGTTCGAAATGTACATTCTGTCGCCGAAGAGCTGGGTGACAAGCTTTGCGTACGGCGTCTCACCGCAGCCTGCGCAAGCGCCCCGAGAACTCAAGGAGCGGCTTCTTGAACTGAGAGCCCTTGACGGTGCTCGTCTTGAACTTCTCAATGACTTCCTGCTTCTCCGGAAGCTTGACCGCATAGTCAAAGAACGCCTGCTTGTCTGCATTCTCCGCGAGCGGCTGCATGACGAGCGTCTGGTTCTTCACATTGCCCGGGCAAACATTTGCGCAGCTGCCGCAGCCCGTGCAGTCGAGGACGGAGACATTGATTGCGAACTTGTAGCCCGGCATCATCTTGAGATCCGTCATCTTCATGCCTTCCGGTGCATTCTTCGCCTCTTCCTCGGTCATTGCAACCGGGCGAATCGCTGCGTGCGGGCAGACATAGGAACACTGTGTACACTGGACGCAGGTGTCCGGATTCCAAACCGGAACATTGACCGCGATGCCGCGCTTCTCGTATGCAGCGGTGCCGTTCGGCGTGGTGCCGTCCATGTAATCCATAAATGCGGAAACCGGGAGCTTGTTGCCCTCCTGCGCGTTAACCGCAGACTGAATCGTGTTGACGAACTTCTGAACCGACTCCGGTCCGTGCGTTGCGTGCGTGAACTCGAGGCCCTCGTCCTGAGCGTCCTTCCAACTCTCCGGAATCTCAACCTTGTGAGCGCCCGAAACGCCTGCATCGATTGCATTCCAGTTCTTCTTGACGACATCCTCACCCTTGCGGCCGTAGGTCTTCTGCGCAGCATCCTTCATGAGACTGATCGCCTTCTCCTCCGGGATGATGCCGGTCAGCTTAAAGAATGCGGACTGAAGGATGGTGTTGATACGGGTCGGGCCCATGCCGGTCTCGATACCGATCTTCACACCGTCAATGGTGTAGAGCTTAATCTTGTGGTCGTAGATGTACTTCTTGACCTGGCCCGGCAGATGCTCCTCAAGTTCCGCATCGCTCCAAGCGCAGTTCAGCAGGAAGGTACCGCCGTCCACAAGTTCCTGAACCATGTTGTACTTGCGAATGTAAGCCGGGTTGTGGCAAGCCACAAAGTCTGCCTGGTGAATGAGGTAGGTCGACTTAATCGGCTTGTGACCGAAGCGGAGGTGAGACATCGTGACACCGCCGGACTTCTTCGAGTCATAATCAAAGTATGCCTGCGCATACATGTCGGTGTTGTCACCGATAATCTTGATGGAGTTCTTGTTTGCACCGACGGTACCGTCTGCGCCGAGACCCCAGAACTTGCAGTTCGTCGTGCCTTCCGGCGTGGTGACGAGGTCTGCGCCGGTCTCAAGGGAGAGGTGGGTCACATCGTCCACAATGCCGACGGTGAAGCGCTTCTTCTCCGTGTTCTCGAACACAGCGACAATGTCCTTCGGCGTCGTGTCCTTGGAACCGAGACCATAGCGGCCCGTAAAGATCGGAACATTTGCAAACTCGGTGTCGCGAAGTGCAGCGACCACATCGAGATAGAGCGGCTCACCGATGGAGCCTGCCTCCTTGGTTCTGTCGAGCACTTCGATGCGCTTCACGGACTTCGGAAGAGCCTCGACCAGTGCCTTCGCGCTGAACGGACGATACAGGCGAACCTTCACAAGACCGACCTTCTTGCCCTGCTTCAGCAAGTGATCGACGGTCTCCTCGATCGTGTCGTTGACGGAACCCATCGCGACGATAACGACTTCCGCATCTTCTGCGCCGTAGTAGTTGAAAAGCTTATAATCCGTGCCGAGCTTTGCGTTGACCTTGTCCATGTAGTCCTGCACGATTTCCGGCAGTCTGTCATAGTACTGGTTTCTCGACTCGTTGATCTGGAAGAAGACGTCCGGGTTCTGTGCCTGCCCCTTTTCCTCCGCGTGATTCGGGTTCAGCGCCTTATCGCGGAACGCCTGAATTGCGTCAAAATCAGCCATGTCCTTCAGATCCTCGTAATCCCAGATCTGAATCTTCTGAATCTCGTGAGAGGTACGGAAACCGTCAAAGAAGTTGATGAACGGAATCTTACCCTTGATTGCGGAGAGATGTGCCACCGGCGTCAAGTCCATGACTTCCTGCACGGAAGACTCACAGAGCATTGCACAGCCGGTCTGTCGACATGCGTAGACATCCGAGTGATCGCCGAAAATGCTGAGTGCATGGGTTGCGATCGCACGTGCGGAGACGTTGATGACACCCGGAAGCATCTCACCCGCAATCTTATAGAGGTTCGGGATCATGAGGAGCAGACCCTGAGACGCCGTATAGGTCGTGGTCAGAGCGCCTGCGACGAGGGAACCGTGCACAGCACCGGCCGCACCTGCCTCAGACTGCATCTCCGTAATCTGAACCGTGTGACCGAAGATGTTCTTAAGTCCCTGTGTTGCCCACTCGTCCGTATGCTCTGCCATCGGAGAAGACGGGGTGATCGGATAGATAGCCGCGACATCGGTGAACGCATAAGACGCGTGCGCCGCCGCCTGGTTACCATCCATGGTTTTCCATTTTCTTGCCATGTGATACCTCCCAAGTGATATCGGAATCCGAGGGCGCTTGTCCTCAGAGTTTTAAAGCGTCTGATAATATTATAACAGGCAGCTGCACCAAAAAACAATGTGCAACTGCCTGTTTCGTGTATCTTATTGGGTACATCCCTCAGTTCTCGGGAGCCGCGGAAACCGTCTCTTCCGCCATGGTCGGACCGTCATGCAGGTTGACGCCCGGCCCCTTTTCCACCGTGGTTTCCGTCACCGCGGATTTGCTCTCGCCGCTCTTGGAACTCTTGGTGCTTGCTGTGGTCTCGCTGCTCTTAGAGCTCTTCGACTCGACCTTCGCTGCCGCGCTCTCCGCCGCCTTACCCGGGTTGACTGCCTCGGTCGGCGAAACGGTCGCTGTCCCGCCGCTGTCTCGGTGTTCTCGGTAATAGTCATCGCGTTTGCCGCCTGCGTCGCGGTCACAACGCCGCTCGTATTGCGGGCAATCTTCTTCGAATGTCCCTTGTAGCTCGAATTGTGGAAGAATTCATCCGAGGTGACCTCGCCGTTCTTCTTGGTCACAATGTTTGTGACCCAACGGCTGCCGATGCTGCCGTCCGCAATCTTCTTCTCAACCCCCGGCTTCAAGGTCGTGTCCTCGACATATTCCACGCCGCCGTTATCCATTTCCTCTAATTTCTTTGAAACCATGGAGATGGTGACGCCCTCATCCAGAACCGGGATACCGACCAGCGAAACCGTGACCGTCTTTGCCTTGGGGTCAAACTTCGCGCGTACCGCCATCGAATACTTGGTCGTGTTGACAAACTTCATATCCGGGCCGTCGTAGCCGTCGTAGCTGACCGCCGCATCCTCGCCCGGCGTCACATAGGTCGGTGCAAAGGTATGCGCATGGCGCTCGGTCGGCATGATGCCCGCCTTCACAACCGTGTTGTACAGCGTGGTCGAAACCTGGCAGACACCGCCGCCCGGCTCCAACACAACCTTGCCGTTCTGGTAAGCACCGGCAGGCTTGTAGCCGCGCTCCAAGGTGCGGTTCCCTGTCGTGTGATTAAACGAGAACTCCTCGCCGACCTTTAAAATCTTACCGTCAAGTGCTTCGCAGGCAAGCTTAAGGTTGTTGTTGCGATCCGCGTTGTCGGTCGCGGTCGTCGTGAAACTCGCAATCACCTTGTACTTTTCCTTCGCCTCTGCCGCCGTCATGGCAGGCGCGGCTGTATCGGCCTTGAGCGGCAGTACCGCATCGTAACGCTGATTGTTCATAGCGGCCTTAATGGCATCCGCCATGGCTGTTTCATCCACCTTGCGCCCCTCGACGGCGTCGCTGTACTCAAAGACATTGGTCGTCTTGTCGAAGCTTTTGATTTCCGAACTCTTCGCGCTCCGGTTCCATTTCTTGGCAATTGCCTCTGCCTCGGTCGCAATCTCCGCATCCAGTCCTTCGGCATCCAGATAAAAGCGCCGCTCATTCTCATTCGAAGCGGTCTCGCCGTAAATCTCCGCAAGGAGTTTTTCCAGTCTCAGTTTGAGTAAATCCGAGACCGCATACGTCTCGCCCGAAATCTCCGCTGCCGTTGTCTCTGCGCTCGTAACCGCAGCGCTTGTACCGCCTTCCGCCGCCGTGCTTTCCGCACTTGTGCTCTCGACAGTCTCAGCCGGTGCATTTTCCGCGACACGAAGATTCCAGCGATACTTCGCGAGCACAGCTTCTCTCGCCGCCTCCTTTGTCATCCCCGAAATGTCAATGTCATTGATAAAACAACTGCCCTTTAACTTTTCGGCAAGTTCCGTTTCGCTTGCCGCAGTGCTCTGATGATGCTTTCCGCTCCTCGCCTGTACCATGCGGGAGATGCCGAAAACCGAAAGCGAAACGGCAAGTACCGCTCCCGCCGCTCCGATGATCATTTTTTGCCGCCGCTCGCGCAATCTCCGCTGCCGCTGTCTGTAAAAGTGACTACCCCTATCGCCTCTCACGCTCATTGTCCGCTCTTCTCTATCTTCTGTTAAAAATGAATGTTGGTCCGGTTCTTGCGAGGTGTATCCTGTACCCCTACCGCAATATTAAGGAAAGTATAACATAGTCTGCGCGAAAAAAAAGGGCTGTTCCTGTTACGAGACATTACAAATTCGTTAGGTCATTTTGAACTTTCTGTTCTGTTTGCACAAAGGGCTGCCGCTCCCCTGTCATACTCCCCCTGTCCCGTACAGAATTATCTCTATTTTCCCCAAGTGTTGCGAAATTCTTGCGCGTCCGACACAACATTTTGCCAAGCGGACACCTCTTCCGCATCGGCACTACGCTTTTTCGTGCCTGTGCTTCTTTGCGTTTGTCCCATGACATGTTCTCTGCATCATTCACAAAAAAAGGAGCATGGTCGAACCATGCTCCTCGCTCTGCGTAACAAACGCAATATTTCGATATTTTTAATTCATCTCCTCAAGGCTTAAGTGAGATATCGCCCAACGGCGCAGACGTACATAGCCCCAGGAATAATAGAGACCGCAGGTCACGATGCTCAGCAGGAGCACGATAATGTACTGACCAAAGAGCTCCGCACCGCTTCCTTCAAACCGGAGGCGCTTTCCGGAAATGCGGACATTCGGTGCATACCACTTGTTAAAGCTGCAGACCACCCACGGAAGCGCAATGCCGCAGGTCAGACCCGACGCCAGTGCCATAACCAAATTGTAACCGATCCACTCAAACATATTGCCTTCAAAGCCGGAATTCGGGAACACATCCGTGTTGTTCGGATCGCTCACTTCATCCGCAAAGGTCGTGTGGCTCAAAATCCACTGTTCCAGTTTGAGACCCATCACAAAGCTGTAAAGACCGCAGGTTACGATGGTGAGCAGGAACCAAATAATCCACTTGCCGAAGAGCTGTATACCCGTGCCGTTAAACGCCAACCGTCTTCCGTTGTAAACCGTGTGTCTGCGATCCCAGCCGATTCGATAGCAAATGACCCAGGGGCTCGCCAAACCGATCGTAACCAGGCAAATGAGAGCGCCGACCAAATTGATGAGGAAAAGTTCCAGTCCGCTTCCGTCAAATACAGACTTGTTCGGATCGAGTATCTCCTCGGTAACAGCCGTACCGCTTGTCCCTTCGCGCTTCATCTCCGCCGCAAACTGTTCCGTCTTTTCCTTCGGATTTTCGGCAAAGCTCTTGAAGGCCGCAAAATCCTCACTCGGCTGAATCTCCGATGCGATTCCGGTGCCGCGCAAAAAGACGCGGGACAGCGCATCGAGCGCAAAGAGAGCCAATGCAATACCGAGGAGAGTAAAGAAGAAGTTACCCTTGCCGAACAAACGCAACAGGGAAGCAATCAGCGCGAGCACATTGGCGCCGAGGCACACTGCCATACCGGTGGTCTGGTATTCTTTCTTCCCGTAGAGCTGCACGCTCGCCGCAACGCCCGCCAGCGAAAGCAGGAAGAACAGGAACTTGCTGACATTGTATACAATTCCGAGCATACCGGCCAGGCCGTACGCTACGCCGTAAAGCGGCAAAACATGTGCGAAGACTGTATAGGAGACGTCGCGCAAAAAGACAAGGATAAACGCAATCACCGTAAAGGCGAAAACCGCGAGCGGTGCAAACGCCGCCAGGCGCTCCATATTTCCGGGGGTCCACTGCTGCTTCAGCGCCTCTCCCTGTCGCGCTGCTTCCTCGGCGGTTTCACGCGCCGCGCGCGCAGTGCTGTCCGCTGCCCGATTCGCCTCCCGACCGGCCTGTTCCGCTTTTTCTTTGGCGTACTTCGCGGTATCTTCACTTGCGCGGCGCGCTTCTTCGGCAGCCTTTGCCGCAGCTTCCCGCGCACGTGCCGCGGCTTCTTCGGCTTCGCGCTGAATGCGGCTCGCGTCGCTTTCCGCATCTGCCGTATGTTCGCTCTTAGCTTCCGCTTCCCTATCCGCTGCCACGCTGTCACCCGCAGATTCGTTCCGAGCTTCGCTGTTGCTTTCTGCCGCGGTATCGGACGCAGCTTCGCTTGCAGCCGCGGTATCCGTTACGCTGTCAGTCGCAGCCGTGGTATCCGTTACACTGTCGGTCGCAGCTGCGGTATCCGCCGCCGCGTTCTCCGCGCTCTGCTTTGCTTCCCCTTCCGCCGCGGCAAAGTCGACTCTCTGTCCGCAGTTCTCGCAGAATTTTGCCCCGGGTACTATCTTGTTGCCGCAATTCGGACAAAACATCTTTTTCTCCCTCCCCAAATCTACTGTCACAACAGGTTCCTGAGCAGCCAGAATGCCAGAACGACCACCCATAGGACTCCGAGAAATACGATTTCCCATTTCCGGAAGTCCGTGCGCGCGGTTCGGATGTATACCTCCGCCCGGTAAGCTCCATAGAGAAGCAGCAGAGGCACCACGCTTAAGCTCAGCGGGTTTCCCGAAAAGCAGTCTTCGGCTGACCGTGAATCAGCGCCATCGCGGCGTGTGTCATGCCGCAGCCGGGACAGCGGTAACCGGTCACCAGTCGAAACACGCAGGGAATCCCAAGACCCGTACACTGTATGAACAGCGCGTAGGCAAGTCCCAACAAAACAATACGGACAGTGAGTCTTCCCACTGCCCGTCGACGCTCTTCCGTCCCCTGAACCTCAGCAGCTTTCATTCCGACCTCCGACTTTGCGCATATAACCTAGCTAGTATACGCGAAAACAGTGCGAAACAAAAGAAGTTTCAAGAATCTGTAAGCAAAAATCAATCTTTGTAAGATTTATCCCGCATAGCGCATGCCGGAGAACACATCGATATCCCGGTACTGTTCCTCAATCATCCAGACGGATCCCTCTTCCCAGTCATTCTCCGGATAGTTCTTGATGTGTACGCGAACCTCTCTGCCGTCCTCCAAGCGGAAGTCCACATAAGTCTTGTTGTCTCCCGCATAGAAGAAGTAGTTGCTGTCCGCAGGTACCTCTGCCTTTTCTCCGGTTTCCGCGCCGTCCTTGACCAGGGAAAGTGTGAGTGCCTGTTTCGAGTGAAGCACGGTCAGGCCGCTGAAGTAGTAGCGATCGCCGCTTGCTTCCGGCGCTCCGTCACTGCCGATTTTTACCGGAAAGGAGGTGTAAAGCGTACTTAAGGTGTCTGAAGGAACCGATAACGCGAGTGCGTCCGGATTCACGGCATTTTGCAAATCAAAGCCCATCCCGAGCTCCCGATCTTCCGGCAGCTTGCTAGCCTTCCCGGTTTCAAGATTCACGGGGAGCAGATAAGAAAAGTCCGAATAATCTCCCCGAAACTCGGGGTAGAGATACGTATTCGTCCCCTTCTTCACATACAGCAAACTGATGAGTCCGCCCGCCATCTCCGGCTTTTCAACGGTGAACTGCTTGTCATCCACAGTCACGGTAAAGCTTCCGCCCTCGGTCTCCGGAGCGTTCACTTGAACCACTTTGCCGTCGATGTAGTTCTTTCCCGTGGTCATAAGTTGCGCCGCATACTCTGCGGGACGCAGAGTCACACCCTCTTGAAAGAGCTCGGGATAGCGCTCATAGGAAACCACAATGCGCCTATAATCCACGTAGCTTCCGTCACTCTGCGCGATAAATAACTCCAGGCCTTCGTTGCCCAGAGCCCAGACAATCGCGTCCTTTGAAAGGGCCTCCTTCGCGATGGCCGCGCGTTCGCCCTGACCGTTCTCTTTTAGGACCTCATCCACCGCATCCTGAAGTCGATTCATATCCTTGACGACCTGCGAGAGCTTAAGCGCCTCACCGGTACGACTGTCATAGCTATACCCTTCCGCATCCGCCGTAAAGCTGTTAACGCCGCGCACAAAGCTCAAAAAGTTACTGTCGCTCCGGCATATCGTCACATCGCCCGCATATTGATAGTTGTAATCTTGTTCGGCTTATTCTGATGCGCAGCCGCATATTGCTTGAGCGCGGCAAGCTGACCCTCTTCGTAAGCCTGCATGGCCTTCTGAAGTCCCTCGGAGGCTCCGTCGGGCAGCGTGGGAATTTCCGCCCAATCCGAATAGCTGTAATGCTTGTCTTCGATTCCCATGCCGTTCGGCTCGAGGTTCACGATTTCCCGCCCGGAGTTTCGAACCGACAACGAGACCGGGAGCTGCTCCGGCGTCTCAAGCTTTGCCTCGGCCGCCTGCTTGGTCTCCTCCGCCTGCGTTGATTCCCGATTCGCAACGGTCTCCGTTGTCTCAGGCGTTTTCGTTTTCTTCTCGCCGCACGCAGCCGTGCCGAGTGCCAACAAAGCACATGTCAAAACCAATGCATGACGTGATTTTTTCATTTTCTTCCGCCTCCGAAGCAATCTGTTTGCACCTTAATACCCGCCGAAGTTCTGCACCCAATACGGTGTGTCATTCAAGTAATACACGCCCACCCCGATTTTTCTGTACTCGGGTTTCAAAATATTATCGCGATGTCCTTCACTGTTCATCCAAGCCGTGACAACCGCACGCGCATTCGACTGTCCCATTGCAATATTCTCACCCCAGTAACCGTAACCCGTCACACCCCTCTCCTTGTAGAGGCTATCATAACTCTGTCCGTTCGGACGGTTATGAGAAAAGAGCTGCACAATCTCCTGCGCGCGCTGATCCGCAACGCTCTCAAGCACCGGATCTGTCGTAAGCGGTTCCAGACCGCGCTTCGTTCTCTCCTCGTTGACAAGGCGCAGCACTTCCTGCCGTTCCGCCTCCGTTTGAAAAGCGCTTGCGGCGCTGTTTGAAACCATGACTTTTCGCGTATAGACCCTGCCGTTATAATCCACCCAGGCACCGTTTCCGTTCACGCGACAATGATCGGGGGTCAAGGTATTCTGTAGGATATAGCCCGCCTGATCGAAATAATAGCACTCGGCTATGCCGTTCCGGTCGCCGTCGATCCACATCCAGCCGTTCACCGGATATCGACCGCCGTCCATGCTGTACCACCATCTGCCGCTGGTCTGTTTCCACTCTGCCGCCGCAGCCGTCAAAGGCATCGCAAGCGCAAGGCCGAGTGCCGCAAGCACACCTACAATCTTCTTCATGTCGATCCCCTTTAGTTTTTCTTAATTCTCGCTTAAGATTGTAGTTTTTTTCTGACAAAAAAGCAAGTTAATTCCCTAACCTTGTCTAAACTTCACAAAGCGACAATCGTCTTCTATCTTATCCCTTTCGTCGGAGCTTCCCTTTCCCTCAGTGCTCGTGTTGTTTTGCGCGATAGAGCGCCTCATACTCTTCCGTACTCAAACTCTTACCGTAACAAATCTGATAATACTGCTTGACCTCCTGCTCCAAATCAAAGTTAGAAGCGGACGGATAGAGCGTCTTCGCGAGCCAGAGGGCACCGATCGGGTACTGCGCCGGGGTGAAGAGCCAAGCCCGCGGTCTGGTCGGCGTCTTGTAGACCTGTGTGTTTTTAACTGCCGCAAGTTCCTGCCAGCTGCTGTCACTGTTGATCTGTTGAAGAAAGCTCTCCGTATCGGTGATAATCACCGAGGGATTGAGTTCCTTCACCTCATCCGCCTCCAGTATCATAAGACCGCTGCGCTGCTGCGCCTCGGTGCCGGAAATCTCCGCGAGGTTATCGGCGAGCATATTCACAATTTCACTCGCCTTTGCGCTCTTCGGGAGCACTTGGTTCCCCGCCGCACCTCGGAAACAGAGCAGTTTGGTCTTATCTTTGCCGGACACAGCGACTGCCTCGACCTTGCGATAGACGCTGTCCATGTAGTTTCCGAGTTCCTCGCCCCGCTCCCGCTTGCCGAGGAGATCGCCGAGCATGCGGAAGGCATTGCCCTGACCGGCAAAACTCGAGTCGATTTCAACCACCGGAATGCCGAACTCTGTCTGCAGCTTTTCTGCCATCGCACCGGTTCCGATTTCCTTTTCATTTCCGTCCGACATATAGATAATAACTTCCGGTGCAAAGGAAAGCAGCGTCTCCTTCTGTTCGCTCGCCTTGACATTGCCGATCGCCGTGAGCCCCCGGTATGCCGCGTCGATATACTCCTCCTGCTTCGCATTGTGCCAGACCGACACGAGCTTCTCGGGCGCAATCATATAGAGGTAGGACTGGGCATCGGTCGAGAGCACCGCAACGCGCGTGATGTCGGCTTTCACCGCGACTTCTCTGCCCGAAGCATCCCGAAAGCGGCGAAGCCCGTCGCTCTGACTCTCCTCCGACTGGTAGCTGTAAGTGGGGCGCTCCGCCACGGTCTCCCGGGCCGCCGCTTCGCTGCTCTCGGAGCTCTCCTTGTGATCTGCCTTCTGTCCGCAAGCGGCAAAGAGCAGCGCAGTCGCAAGCGCCGCCGCCGATAAAACCTGAATACCGAGATTTCTTGTTCGCATCTTAATTTCCTCCGTCCGGTCACTTGGATGACCTCTCCGTGTGTGCTTCCATCGGTAACTTTCTCCATTTTCTCATGAAGCGACGTGGAACTCCAGTCGGAAAGCGCTTACGTTTTTATGACTTCGATGAATATTCTCATAAGCATCCCTTATCGTATCAATCGCAAGACCTTCCTCATCCGGCTTATTATTATGCTTCCCCGAGACACTGCATTCCCTCATGATACTATACTCTCTATACTCTCAGTTTTTTCGATACAGGATACTTCAACTCGTATGCGCTGAAACGCTCGAAAGAATTCTGCGACTCTGAGGGCATTGCCGGGCTGCGGACGGATTCTTCTCTTTGAAGGATGATGTAAGCAGAGAAAAATCCCCGGCACTTTTGCATGCCGGGGATACGCCTTCCTTCTTACTCTTCTTCGCCCTTCAACAGCGAAGCTCTTGCCTCGACCTCGCGCTTCTGCACATCGCCCGGGCACTGTTCGTAGCGGCTGAACTCGTAGGAGAATTCGCCGAGACCGCCGCTCAGGGAGCGAAGGTCTGCGCCGTAGCCGTAGAGCTCGGACGCCGGAATGTCCGCGTGAATCAGCTGTCTGCCGTGGTGATCGGACTCCATACCCAGCACTCTGCCTCTTCTGCGGTTCAAATCGCCCATCACATCGCCGGTGTTTGCATCCGGCACGCGCACCGTGAGCGCAACAATGGGCTCAAGAAGCACAGGAGTCGCCTCGAGGAAGCCCTTCTTAAATGCCATGCTCGCCGCCATCTTGAACGCAAGCTCGGAGGAATCCACCGGATGGTAAGAACCGTCGAGCAGCACCGCCTTCAGACCGACAACGGGGTAAGCCGCGAGCGGGCCCTTCTTGCAGCACTCTGCAATTCCCTTCTCGACCGCCGGGAAGTAGTTCTTCGGGACTGCGCCTCCAAAGACCTTTCTTCAAAGATATATGCCTTTTCCAAATCGCCGGAGGGCTCAAAGCTCATCTTGACATCGCCGAACTGGCCGTGACCGCCGGACTGCTTCTTGTAGCGCCCCGCCGATTCGACTTTCTTTCGTATGGTCTCACGGAACGCAAACTTCGGCTTTTCAAGGACAATTTCTGCCTTATAACGGCTTGCAAGCTTGCTCACAACAATGTCAAGCTGCTGGTCGCCGATGCCGTAGAGCAGGGACTGGCGATTCTCGGCGTCGACCTCGGCGCGGAGCGTGCGGTCCTCTTCCATGAGTTTTGCAAGACCGGAGGCAATGCGATCTTCATCGCCCTTGTTCTTAGCCACATAAGCCTTATAAGTGTAGGGCTTCGAAATCTGCGGCGCGTTGTAGAGTATCGGTGCCTGCTTCCGCGCGAGCGTGTCGCCGGTCTCGGTCTCGTTCAGCTTTGCCATCGCGCCGATATCTCCCGGGCGAAGTTCCGTGACTTCGATTGCCTCCTTGCCGCGGAGCACATAAATCTTTCCGCTCTTCTCCTCGACTTCTTTTACCGTATTGAAGAGCTCGCTGTCCGCACGAAGCACGCCGGTCAGAACCTTGACCAGGCTGTACTTGCCGATGAACGGGTCCGCAATGGTCTTAAAGACCTTCATCGAGAGATTCACATCCGGCTTGTAGTTTGCGACAAAGTGCTCGCCGGTCGTCAAATCCACACCGCTGTCCCGCGCCGCTCTCTCGGGCGAGGGGAAGTAACGGACAATGGCATTCATCAGTGCGTTTGCGCCCTGCGCATTCACGCCGGAACCCATCATAACCGGAGCCATATCACCGGTCGCAACCTGTTCGCGAAGTGCGCTGTAAATCTCCTCCTCGGTAAAGCTCTCGCCCGAGAAGTAGCGCTCCATAAACGCTTCGCTGGACTCCGCAACCGCTTCGAGCAGAGCCTCGCGGGCAATCTTTAAGTTGTGCTCGGAGTAATCCGGGATATCCGAATCCGTATACGCCGCACTGTTCGCCTCAAAGCGGCGACCCTTCATCTTGACGACATTGACAAAGCCGACAAACTTCTCGTTCTCACGAATGGGAAGCTGCAACGGTGCAACGCGCTTACCGAAGCGGGACTCCAGTCTCAAAAGAAGCTCGCGGTAGCTCGCCTTGTCATCGTCCATATTGGTCACAAAGAAAATGCGCGGCAGGCGAAGCTTCTCGCAGAGCTCCCACGCCTTGATGGTGCCGGGCTCCACGCCCGCCTTGCAGTTAATCACAATCACGGCTGCATCCGCCGCTGCGACTGCCTCTTCCACCTCACCGACAAAATCGAATAACCCGGGGTATCAAGGAAATTGATCTTAACCGGCTCTGCGTCCTGATCCGTATATTCGACCGGAATGAGCGCTGTGCTGATGGAGAAGCCGCGGCGCTGCTCTTCCTTATCGTAGTCGCTGAGCGTTGAGCCCTGCGGAACACTGCCCATCTTTTTCACCGCACCGCCGACAAAGGCACAAGCCTCTGCGAGCGTCGTTTTTCCGGCACCTCCGTGTCCCATGAGCACGACGTTTCGAATCTGTGAAGTCTCGTAAACTTTCATTGTAAACAGCTCCTCCTATTCGTTGATATCCCGATAACAGCTGTCTGAGCCGAGCTTTTATCTCTAATTATTCTACTAATTTTAGCCGAAAATTGCAAGGCGTTTACAGCATAGCGCACAAATTCAGCTTTGTTGACAGGCCCCGTTAGAGCCGATAAAATATAAGAATTCTCAGGAGGATGCTTATGACTTACGGTTTCATCGGTCTAGGACTCATCGGCGGTTCCATTGCAAAGGCACTGAAAGCAGGGGAGCCCGACTGCCAGATTTATGCATACATGCCTTCGCGGGAGATGTTGGAGGAAGCGCGTGCCGACGGAACGGTAGACCGCATTCTCAAAGGCGCGGAACCCTGTCTCGCAGACTGCGATGCGGTCTTTCTCTGTGCTCCGGTTGAGACAAACGGAAGCTACCTCGAAGCGCTACGCGGGATTCTGACACCGCACACCTTGATTACCGATGTCGGCAGCAGCAAACAGAGCATAGAACGCGAAGTTTTGCGCCTCGGACTCGGTGCGCAGTTTGTGGGCGGTCACCCGATGGCAGGTTCCGAGAAGAGCGGTTATAGCTACGCGGACGCTCTGCTCCTTGAAAATATTTTCTATCTGCTCTGCCCGACCGGAGACACAAAGCCCGAAATGCTGTCGCGCATGGAAGCCCTGGTCCGCACCATGCTTGCAAATCCCTATGTGATCGATGCCGCTACCCACGACCGCGCGGTTGCGACCATTTCCCATCTGCCGCATCTCATTGCGGCTGCGCTCGTAAATCTTGTGAAGGATACGGACAACGAAGCGCACACCATGCGCTCTCTCGCCGCGGGAGGCTTTAAGGATATCACGCGAATTGCCAGTTCCTCTCCCATCATGTGGCAACAGATTTTTTCCGCAAACCGAGAGGCCGTGCTCTCGGTTCTGAACCGCTATATCGACTCCCTCACGGAAATACGCAGTTCTTTGGAAGCGGACAATATGCAAGACATCCACGAACTCTTCCTAAAGTCCGGCAAATTTCGAGACCGGTTCAGCGATGCCGCCGGGCTCCTCAGCGCACAGTACTCCTTCTCGGTGCATGTCTCGGATAAGCCCGGCGCCATTTCCATCATTGCCGCGATTCTTGCGGCGGGCAGCCTAAATGTGAAGAATATAGGCATCAACCACAACCGTGAGAGCGGAGACGGCGCCCTCCGCATTGAATTCTACGATGCCGAAAGTTGTCAGAAGGCCGCGAGTCTATTATGCGGCTACGGCTTTGAACTTGAGCTGAACCGCTGAGCGCTGCATTATCGGATCGTAATGAAGAAAGGACGTTTCATGAATATCTCTGCTTCCAAGCCGCTTCGCGGCACACTCACCGTTTCCGGCGATAAATCCATTTCTCACCGCGCTGTGATGTTTGGCTCCCTTGCGACCGGCACCACGGAGATTGAAGGTTTTTTGGCCGGAGAAGACTGCCTCTCCACCATACGTTGCTTCCGCAGTATGGGCGTTCAAATTGAGCAAAACGGCAGCTCGGTCAAAGTGTTCGGGCGGGGTCTAAGGGAATTGACAGCCCCGGACGGGATACTTGACTGCGGCAACAGCGGAACCACAACGCGGCTCTTAAGCGGCGTCTTGGCCGCGCAGCACTTCGATTCCGTACTGAGCGGAGATGCTTCGATTCAGCGACGCCCGATGAAGCGCGTCATCACACCGCTTCGCGCGATGGGTGCCGATATCAGCAGTGTCGCAGGGAACGACTGTGCGCCCCTCTCTGTTCACGGCAAGCAGCTCTACGGCATTCATTTTAATTCTCCGATTGCCTCTGCCCAGGTAAAATCCGCGGTCCTGCTCGCAGGTCTCTATGCCTCGGGGCAGACCACGGTCACCGAACCCGCCCTCTCCCGCGACCATACGGAGCGCATGCTTCGCAGCTTCGGCGCAAAGGTCTTGACCGGCAGCTTCGAGGGCCGTCCCTCGGTCACGGTCACCGAGACCCAAAATCTCTACGGCACTGAAATTTCCGTGCCGGGCGATATCAGTTCCGCTGCCTTTTTCCTGGTCGGCGCGAGTATTGTGCCGGGCAGTGAAGTGGTGCTCCGAAATGTCGGCATCAACCCGACAAGAGACGGTGTGATTTCCGCACTCCGCGCAATGGGCGCCAAGATTGAAGTTCTGGAAGTTAGGAACGAAGACAGTGAACCGGCGGCGGATCTTTTGGTGCGCTACGCGCCGCTTCACGGCACCGAGATCGGCGGCGCGCTGATTCCGCGCTTAATCGACGAACTCCCGGTTCTCGCTGCGGCCGCCGCAGTCGCCGAAGGTCGCACCGTGATACGGGACGCCGCGGAACTGAAAGTGAAGGAATCCAACCGCATCCGCACCATGGCGGAGGGCCTCTCCCGCCTCGGCGCTACGGTGCGGGAAACCGAAGACGGCCTCATCATCGACGGCGGCGCTTCGCTTCACGGCGGAGCGGTCGAGAGTTATTCGGATCACCGAATCGCAATGAGCTTTGCAATCCTCTCCCTCGTGACCGACGGGGAAGTGAAGATTTCCGATCCCGACTGTGTCAATATTTCCGCGCCGAGCTTCTACGAAGACTTAAGAAGCCTGCTCGCCTGAGTCTCCGAATTGTGTCCGGTCCCAAAAAACACTTGCAATTTCCATCCGTTGTGCTATTATAAACAAGTGCTTTGCGGGATCGTAGCTCAGCTGGGATGAGCGTTCGCCTCACACGCGAAAGGTCAGGAGTTCGAGCCTCCTCGGTCCCACGATGAAAACTCTGCCGATTATCGGCAGAGTTTTTTTGTACCGCGAAAATTCGCTTTCTCACCAGGGACCTATCCTCTGTCTCCCGCTCTCGCCATCTTCTCTTATCTCTTCTCCTATTTTATCTCTTTATATCGTCTCTTGCTTCTTCTCTGTGCGCACTTACTTTCTCGTTTTCTTGCGACTGCCGCATTTCTTTCCCGTATCTTTCCCGTGCGACGACTTTTCTGTACTATTCTCTGTGCCTTTTTTCCCTTGTTTCTTTTCTTCTGCCTTTCTTGATTCTTTCTCTCATTTCCCGCCGTTATTGCTCTGTCCTTCCGCTATCGCTGCGCCATGCGCGTCCATTTCTAATCTTTTGATAAACTTTTCACACGCTCCCTTGCTTATCCTCTTCGCTTGTGCTACAAACTATATAACATATCACAGCAAAGGAGAACGTTATGCAGGAGCACAAGGATCCCAAGCAGCCAAAGCCGCTAATCCCAAATCTGTACTTTGTCATTCTTCTGATTACCCTGTTCTTAAATGCGGTCATCGTACCGCAGTTACAAAACGCGAGGGTCAAAGAAGTTTCCTACAATGTCTTCATGGACCTGACCTCCCAACAGAAAATCGACAAGGTCCAGGTCGACTCGAATCAAATCATTTTCACCGAAAAGGGACAGAATGCCATTTATAAGACCGGCGTGATGACGGACCCGGATTTGACCCAGCGTCTTTACAACGCAGGCGCAGACTTCCGCACCGACATTGTCCACGTGCAGACGCCCATGGAGAAGCTGCTCTACAACTGGGTTATCCCGATTGTCATCATGATGATTTTCTGGCAGTTTCTGAGCCGCCAACTCGGTTCCCTCACCTCCAAAATGGGCGGCGGTCTCGGCGGCGGCAGCCCCTTCGGCAATTTCGGCAAGAGCAACGCGAAGGAGTATGTACAGTCCACGGACGGTATCCACTTCCACGATGTGGCCGGGGAGGACGAGGCAAAAGAAAGTCTGCAAGAGATTGTGCAGTACTTAAAGGATCCGAGTCAGTACACCGCAATCGGCGCGCAGATGCCGAAAGGCATACTGCTTGTAGGCCCGCCCGGAACCGGTAAGACCCTGCTCGCAAAGGCGGTCGCCGGAGAGTCCAATGTCCCCTTCTTCTCGATTTCCGGCTCTGAATTTGTCGAGATGTTTGTCGGCATGGGTGCTTCCAAGGTGCGCGATCTCTTCCAGCAGGCCAAGGCGAAGTCCCCCTGCATTGTCTTTATCGACGAGATCGATGCCATCGGCGGAAAGCGATCCGCCGGCTCCTTCGGCGGAAATGACGAGCGCGAGCAGACCCTGAATCAGCTGCTCACCGAGATGGACGGCTTTGAGGGCAATTCGGGTGTCATCATCCTCGCAGCGACCAACCGCCCCGAATCTCTGGACCCGGCGCTCCTCCGCCCCGGCCGTTTTGACCGCCGTATCCCGGTGGAACTCCCGGATTTAAAGGGCAGAGAAGAAATCCTCAAGGTGCACGCCAAGAAGGTGCGCCTCGCGGACAATGTAAACTTCCACACGATTGCGCGCATGGCCTCCGGTGCCTCCGGCGCAGAGCTTGCGAACATCATCAACGAAGCGGCGCTCCGCGCTGTTCGAAGCGGCCGCAAGGTTGCAAACCAGCAGGACCTCGAAGAGAGCGTCGAGACCGTCATTGCGGGCTACCAGAAGAAAAATGCGGTGCTGACCGACAAAGAGAAGGCGACCGTCGCCTACCATGAGATAGGCCACGCCTTGGTTGCCGCGCTGCAGAGCCACTCCGCGCCGGTGCAGAAAATTACGATTATTCCCCGCACCTCCGGTGCGCTCGGCTACACGCTTCAGGTCGAGGAACACGATAAATACCTCTACACCAAAGAAGACCTGCTGAATAAGATTTGCACCTACACCGCAGGCCGCGCCGCCGAAGAAGTGGAGTTCGGCGTCATCACGACAGGCGCTTCGAACGACATTGAGCAGGCGACCAAGATTGCGCGAGCTTTGATTACCCAGTACGGCATGGATCCGCAGTTCGGCATGGTGCAGCTCTCCCAGCGCAACAGCCGCTACCTCGGCGACGAGAGCACTTCAACCTGCTCGGAAAAGACGCTCGAGGAAATCGATAAGCGCGTTGTCGCTCTGGTGCAGGAACAACACGACAAGGCCGTTGCCCTGCTCCGCGAGAACAAGGACAAGTTAAACGAGCTCGCACAGTTCCTCTATGAGAAGGAGACTATTACCGGCGAGCAGTTCATGGACATTCTGAACCGTCCCTCGGCCTACGCTTCTCTCGCACAGCCGACGCTCTGAACAAAGTCAAAATTTGAGGCGTAGCGTAAGAACAAAAGCCCCCGGAATTACCGCAATTGAACGGTGATTCCGGGGGCTTTTACTTGACTGACAAACCTAGCTTCATAATAACGTTGCATCGACCTTACAAATACTATGTCACAAACGCACCCAAGCACCTCGACTCTTAATTACAGAGTACACCCAGAGGTATACTCTGTCTTCTTAAGCTATTTCAGCGTAGCTTAAGCCTTGATGTAACTAAAAATCCCCTCTATCAATTCATCTTGATAAAGGGGGGTTCGTTATTTGCAAAACTCTGTTGACATTCTATTCCGGCTGTCACCTGCTTCTTCGGGCAGCTATATCAGCCGAGTCGCTCCAGCACTTCCGAAATCTCGCGGAAGTGCTGAATGCGCTCCTCTTCCTCCGGATGTCGTCCCGCGGGATCAAAGAGCAGCGCATGCATCTTCGCATTTCGCGCGCCCTCAATATCGTGCTTCGGGGAGTCGCCGACAAAGAGAATTTCATTGATTTCAATGCGTTCTGCCCTGCCTTGACGTTCCAGCACCTCATTCGCCTTCTTAAGGCAATACTTAAAGAAATGGCGTATCGGCTTATCCACGCCGCAGACCTCACTCGTCACAATGAAATCGATGTAGGAACCGAGTCCCAACTTTTCAATCTTCTTGTACTGTACATAGGCCGTCATATTGGTGCCGACTCCGATTAAGAAGCCGCGCATCTGCAAATCCCGCAGAACTTCCGCCGCGCCCTCGGTCGGCTCGGCAGCAGCAATCAGCGCTTCCCAGTAGCGCTCCGCAAGCGCGGTCGCATGCGGAAACAGGGGTAGCCCGTGCTGCTCAAGCCAGAGCTCTGCGCGCAGTACACGGTTATGGGAGGCCGCAAGCGGTCCTATCTTCTCCGCCTGCACCTTGACGAGAGCGCTCACTTCGCTGATGGTCTCATCGGGCGCAAGGTGAAACTGCTGTTCCGCGTATGCCGCCCAAGCCTTCATCCCTTCGACATGCGCTCTCTTAAAATCAAAGAGCGTGTCGTCCAGGTCAAAAATAATTGCTTTAATCATGCTTCCTCTCATGCTTCGCGCCGCAGGATGCGGCAAATTTGCTCCACGTCCGCGAGCTCCAAATCCGCGTAGAGCGGAAGCGTCAGCACGCGTCTCGAAATATCTTCCGCAATCGGCGTGTATCCTGGATCGACACGCCCCTTAAGAAACGGGAACACATTGGTGCAGGGATAAAAGTACTTCCGCGGAAAGTAGCCCTTCGCCTGTAAACGAAGCGCCGCCTCATCCCGGGTTTCGCCGTAGGCATCGGTGAACACGACCGGAAAGTAGGCGTAATTTGCCGTGACGCCGGGCTGCCGCTTGGGAAGTCTCAGTCCCTCGACCTCCCCAAGCAGTTCCAAATAGCGCTCATAGACGCGCTGTCGCTTTGAGAGCTCTTCCGGTAAATGGCGCAGGTTCAAGAGCCCCATGGCCGCCTCAAACTCATTCATCTTGCCGTTGCCGCCGACACAGTAAGTCTCGTTTTCCTCAATGCCGAAGTTCTTCAAGCGAAAGAGCTTCGTACTGAGTTCCTTGTCCCGGCAGCAGACCGCACCGCCCTCAATCGTGTGGAAGACCTTGGTCGCATGGAAGGAGAACATGGCAATATCCCCGAATGCGGCCGCACTCACGCCGTTCTTTCGAACGCCGAAGGCATGCGCCGCGTCGTAAATCAACGGGAGCTTATGCCGCGCCGCAATTTCCGCAAGCGCCTCGGTGTCGCAGAGATTTCCGTAGACATGCACGGGGAGTATGGCTGCCGTCCGCTCGGTGATCAAAGCCTCCAGCTTCGCCGGATCCAGGGTATAGGTCTCGGGATCGATGTCACAGAATACCGGCGTGAGACCCGAGCGTAGGATGGCCCAAGTGGTTGAGGCAAAGGTAAACGGGGTCGTAATCACTTCACCGCTGAGTTCCAAAGCCTGCAGTGCAAACTCGAGCGCCAGATGCCCGTTTTGAAAAAGCGTGAGCTCCGTTACACCGAAAAACTTGCGAAGCTCCTCGGTCAGCGCCTCATGTTTTACCCCCATGTTGGTGAGCCAGTGACTTTCGAAAATATCGCGTATCTCTTCGACATACTCTTCGAGCGGCGGCAGCGAAGAACGTGTCACCAGTATTTTCTTTTCCATTTTCTCCCCCTGCCTCTCAGGCCTCCTGCCGTCCCTGTTCCGTTCGTGTTCTGTCAGGCGAGAAATGCCTTGACAGCGTTGTACACGCCTTCGCCGTCCAGACCGTAGTGATGAATCAATGCTTCCGCGGGACCGGATTCCGTGTAGCGGTCATAGATGCCGACGCGCTTTAACTTTGCAGGGCACTGCTCTGCGATCACTTCCGCAACCGCGGAACCGAGACCGCCGATGATCGAGTGTTCCTCGACCGTAACAATCTTCCCGATTTCCTTCGCCGCGCGAAGCACAGCCTCCTCATCGAGCGGCTTAATGGTGTGCATGTCGATGACACGCGCCTCTATGCCCTCGGCCGCGAGCTTCTCTGCCGCCTCCATTGCCGAAGCGACCGGAAGACCCGCCGCGATAATGGCGACATCCTTGCCTTCGCGCATCGTAATCGCCTTGCCGATCTCAAACTTGTAGGTCTCGGGATTGTTGAACACCGGCGTCGCGAGACGGCTGAATCGCATGTAGACGGGTCCCTTGTGCGCATATGCCGCACGCACCATAGCCTCCGCCTCGACATCGTCGGACGGAACCATGACCACCATGCCGGGAATGGTGCGCATGAGGGCAAAGTCCTCATTGCACTGGTGCGTCGCGCCGTCCTCGCCGACCGAAATGCCGCCGTGGGTCGCCGCAATCTTCACATTGAGCTGCGGGTAACCGACAGAGTTCCGAATCTGCTCATAGGCTCTGCCCGCCGCGAACATCGCAAACGAGCTTGCAAACGCCACGCGTCCCGTCGCCGCGATGCCGGCTGCGACACCGACCATATTCTGCTCCGCAATGCCGCAGTTGATGTGGCGCTCCGGAAATGCCTTGCGGAACACCGCGGTCTTTGTGGAACCTGCGAGATCCGCATCCAATACGAGGAAGTCCTCGTGCTCTTTACCAAGCTCCGCAAGGGTTCTGCCGTAGCTCTCGCGGGTCGCAATCTTCTTTCCCTGACTCATAACATCTCCTCCGCCTTGTCCAGTTCCGCCAGTGCCTTTTCGAGCTCCTCATCGTTCGGGCCCTTGCCGTGCCAGCCGACCTGATTCTCCATAAAGGAAATGCCCTTGCCCTTCACCGTCTTCATGACAATGGCCGTCGGACAGCCCTTCGTATTTCTCGCCTCCGCAAACGCAGCGCGAAGCTGATCGAAGTCATTGCCGTCCTCCACATTGATCACGTGGAAATTGAAGGCCGCAAACTTCTTGTCGATTGGATAGGGCGAATTCACCTCGTCAATCGGACCGTCGATCTGCAGATTGTTGTTGTCCACAATCACCACGAGATTATCCAGCTTACGGAAGCCCGCGAGCATAGCTGCCTCCCAGACTTCTCCCTCTTCAATTTCACCGTCGCCGAGCAGCGCGTACGTGCGGTAGGAATCCCCGTAGACCTTTGCCGCGAGAGCCATGCCGACCGCCGCGGAAATACCCTGGCCCAGGGAGCCGCTCGACATATCGACGCCCGGAATGTGCTTCATGTCCGGATGTCCCTGTAAATAGGAACCGATGTGACGGAGGGTTAAAAGATCTTCCTCCGGGAAAGCCGCGTGCCGCAAGTGCCGCGTAGAGACCGGGCGCACAGTGTCCCTTGGAGAGCACAAAGCGGTCTCTCTTCGGATCGTCCGGATTCTTCGGATCAACCTGTAGTTCCTCAAAATAGAGCAGCGTAAAAAGCTCCGTTGCCGAGAGCGAACCGCCCGGGTGTCCGGACGCAGCCGCGTGCGTGGAGCGGAGTATGCCTCTCCGCAGCTTTATCGCATTTCGTTTCAGCTCCTGATTATCCATTTATCTCCTCCTATCCCCAAAGCCCAAAACAGACTTTGGATTCAGTATAGCAAAAGCTTCCATATTAGAGAAGGACCTATCTTGCGAAAAAGCTTGCGGGAATCGCGCTGTAAAATACATCAAAAAAGCTCAGGCATACGCCTGAGCTTAATCGAGCTTTCGGCCGGACTCGAACCGGCGACCCACGCATTACGAATGCGTTGCGCTACCAACTGCGCTACGAAAGCAAACTGACCGATCCGGGAATCGAACCCGGGTTTGAGCCGTGAGAGGGCTCCGTCTTGACCGCTTGACCAATCGGCCTTACTGTGTTGCATCTGCTCTAAAAGAGCGAGTCGAGGCGACAAGATTCGAACTTGCGGCCTCAGCGTCCCGAACGCTGCGCTCTACCAAACTGAGCCACGCCTCGAACTGTTTCCTCAATGCTTTGACAGTATACTGGACTGCCCCGTTCTTGTCAACATAAATTTGAAAAGAAAAAAGGGAATCTCCCAGCATTTTTGATTCCCTCGGAATTCCGTTAATATCTCTATGTTCTTCCGAAGAAGATACCGATTGTCACTCCGACTCCAGATGTAAAAAGGCCCCGTACTTGCCTTTCATCGGCAAGTACGGGGCCTCTCTTCGATTCATAACAAATCTCACTTCACAACAAGGTTCACAATCTTATTCGGCACATAGATTTCCTTGACCAGGTTCTTGCCTTCGAGCGCGGCCTGCACTTTCTCATCCGCCTTTGCGAGTGCAAGCGCCTCTTCCTTCTCGCAGTCGGTCGGAATTGTCACGGTCGCTCGGAGCTTACCGTTCACCTGTACGCCGATTTCGATGCTCTCATCCACGGTCTTTGCCTCGTCATGCTCCGGCCAGGAAGCAAGCTGCAAAGAGCCCTCGCCGCCCTGTGCCTGGTAAATCTCCTCCGCAATATGCGGTGCAAAGGGATTCAGGAGCTTCACGAAGCTGAGCAGCTGCTCTCTTCCGATCTGCTTCTCTTTGCCGACCTCGTTCATGAAGGTCATGAGAGCGGCAATCGCCGTGTTAAACTTCTGCTCCTCAATGTCCGAGGAAACCTTCTTGATGGTCTTGTGGAGCGGCGCCTCGAGTGCCTTGACTGTCTCCGGCACAACGATATCCTGCAGGGCGAACACGCGCTCCAGGAAGCGACGGCAACCCTTCACCGAGCTGTCGTTCCACGGTGCCGCGGAAGCATAGTCGCCCATGAAAAGCACATAGACACGCAGGGTATCCGCACCGTACTGAGAAACGATATCGAGCGGATCCACGACATTGCCCTTCGACTTACTCATCTTCTCGCCGTCCGGCCCGAGGATAAGTCCCTGCGCCGAGCGCTTCTTATAGGGCTCCGGCGTATTGACCTCGCCGAGGTCGTAGAGGAAGTGATGCCAGAAGCGGGAGTAAATCAAATGGCGGGTCACGTGCTCCATACCGCCGTTATACCAGTCCACCGGCATCCAGTAGTTAATCTTCTCTCTGTCCGCGAACTTCTCGCTGTTGTGCGGGTCGCAGTAACGAAGGAAGTACCAGGAGGAACCAGCCCACTGCGGCATGGTATCGGTCTCGCGCTTTGCCGCGCCGCCGCACTTCGGGCAAGTGCAATTGACAAAGGAATCCACTTTCGCAAGCGGCGACTGTCCGTCCTCGCCGGGCTTAAAGTTATCCATATCGGGCAGACGCAGCGGGAGCTCCTCGTAAGGAACCGCGACCACGCCGCAATCCGGGCAGTGAATCAGCGGAATCGGCTCACCCCAGTAGCGCTGACGGTTAAACGCCCAGTCCTTCATCTTGAACTGAACGCCCGCATGGCCTATGCCCTTCTCCCGGAGAAACTCAAGCATGCGCGCAATCGAATCCTTCTTGTTGGTAAATCCGTTCAGGAAGTCGGAGTTAATCATGACACCGTCACCGCTGTACGCCTCTTTCTCGAGATCTCCGCCCTCAATGACCGGGATGATCTCAATACCAAAGCGCTTTGCGAACTCATAGTCGCGCTGGTCGTGCGCCGGAACCGCCATAATGGCACCGGTGCCGTAGCCCATCATGACATAGTCGGAGATGAAAATCGGAATTTCCTTGCCGCTCACCGGGTTCACTGCGGTAAGTCCCTCAATGCGAACGCCCGTCTTGTCCTTGACAAGCTGGGTTCGCTCGAACTCGGTTTTGTGAGAAGCCTCCTCGCGGTAGGCGAGCACAGCGTCCATATTTCCGATGCGGTCCGCCAGCTTGTCGATGAGCGGATGCTCCGGCGCAATCACCATAAAGGTCACACCGAAGAGCGTGTCGCAGCGCGTTGTATAGACCTCAAGTTCTTCGTTCACGTCCTTCAGCGGGAATTTTACGAAAGCACCGGTCGACTTACCGATCCAGTTGAGCTGCTGCTGCTTGATGTTCTCGGGGTAATCCACTCGTCGAGCCCCAGAAGCAACTTGTCCGCATACTCGGTAATCTTTAAGTACCAGACATCCTTCGAGAGCTGCACGACATCCGAATGACAGATATCGCACTTGCCGCCCTGGCTGTCTTCGTTCGAGAGCACCACCTTACAGGAGGGGCAGTAATTGACCAGGGTCTTGTTGCGGAACACGAGTCCCTTCTCAAAAAGCTTCAGGAAAATCCACTGTGTCCACTTGTAGTAGTCGTCGCGGGAGGTGTCGATCACACGGGTCCAGTCAAAGGAAAAGCCGACACGCTTTAACTGCTCGGAGAACTTCTCGATGTTCTTATCCGTGATGTAACGCGGGTGCGTATTGGTCTTAATCGCATAGTTCTCGGTCGGCAGTCCGAAGGCGTCGAAACCGATCGGAAAGAGCACGTTGTAGCCCTGCATTCTGCGCTTTCTCGAAATGACCTCGATGCTCGAGTACGCCTTGATGTGACCCACGTGCATGCCGGCGCCGCTCGGGTAGGGGAACTCCACGAGCCCGTAGAACTTCGGCTTCTCCGAGAAATCCTTCGCGTGGAAGATGCCCTCTTCCTCCCACTTTGCCTGCCACTTCGGCTCTATCTTTTGAAACGAATAATCCATCGTCTTACCTCCGTCTTCCATGTCTTTAAACCATAATTCTAAGTTTTCCGCTTCTGTTTGTCAAACGCCGCTCAGCGGAGATCAAAGAGAGAGAGCTGGTTCGATTCCGGCAGTTTTCCGAGTATGCCGAGCCGGTCGAGCAGATCGCAGGTGGTCTGTCCGACGCCGCTCCGTGAGCGGAAATCGTCCTTTGAGATAAACTCCCCCTCTGCCGCCGCGCGCACAATCTGCTCCGCCGCGCTCTCGCCGAGTCCGTCGATCGAGGTGAGCGCCGGCATAATCTTCCCGTCTATGATGGTAAATTGTGTCGCGCTGACGCGGTAAAGATCGATCGGTAGGAACGAAAAGCCGCGCGCATACATCTCCTGCGCGATTCTTCCGTCCTTAATCATATCCTCTTCCTTCGGAGTCAAAGGATTCGTTCGATTTCCCTTGTAATTCCGTTTGCCGAGCTCCGCAAGCAGGAACTCAAAGCCGCTCCTTACCTTGACACATGCTCTCGTAACTGAAACCGGTCGCGCGTATGGTAAAGTAGGCCGCGTAATAAGCGAGCGGGTAAAAGATTTTGCAGTATCCGATGCGCCAGGCCATCATGACATAGGCCGCGGCATGCGCCTTCGGGAACATGTACTTGATTTTTTTGCAGGACCAGATGTACCAGTCCGGCACCTCGTGTTCCCGCATGTGTTCTTCCCACTCCGGCGTGAGTCCCTTGCCTTTGCGGACCGACTCCATGATTTTAAAGCTCTCCTGCGGGTCCATGCCCCACTGAATCAGCGATAACATGATGTCGTCTCGCGTGCAGATGGCGGTCTGAATGGTCGCCGTGCCCTCGGAAATGAGCACCTGTGCATTGCCCTGCCAGACATCGGTGCCGTGTGCAAGTCCCGCAATGCGCACCAAATCGGAAAAGCCCTTCGGCTTGGCCTCGATGACCATGTTCATTGCGAAGTCCGTGCCGAACTCGGGAATGCCGAGCGCGCCGAGCTGACAGCCGAGAATGTCCTCCGGCTTGACACCGAGTGCCTCGGTGCTCTGAAACAGACTCATCACCTCGGGCGAATCGAGCGGTATGTCTTTGACCGGATCGATCTGCGTCAAATCCTGCAGCTTACGTATCATGGTCGGGTCCTGGTGTCCCAGGATATCGAGCTTTAAGAGGTTGTGATCGATCGCGTGATACTCAAAGTGGGTCGTTACAATCGGCGTGTTCATATCGTTCGCCGGGTGTTGCAGGGGCGTAAAGGAGTAAATCGACTCGCCCTTCGGCAAGACGACAATGCCGCCCGGATGCTGGCCCGTGGTGCGCCGTACCCCGACGCATCCCTGCACCAGGCGGTTAATTTCGCACTTTCGCTTTCTGGTCCCGTGTTCCTCAAAGTAATTCTTCACGTAGCCGAAAGCTGTCTTTTCGGCCAAGGTACCCACGGTGCCCGCGCGGAAGGTCTGCCCTTTTCCGAAAATGACCTCGGTATAGGCGTGCGCGGAGCTCTGGTTCTCACCGGAGAAGTTTAAATCGATATCCGGTTCCTTATCTCCCTTAAAGCCGAGGAAGGTCTCGAAGGGAATGTCAAAGCCGTCTTTTTCTCATCTTTGCGCCGCAATGCGGGCAAACTTGATCCGGCATATCGCAGCCCGCGGTGCCCGCAAACTGCTTTCGGAATCTCCGAATCGAAATCCGAGTAGCGGCAGTCCGGGCAGACGTAATGCGGCGGCAAGGGATTCACCTCGGTGATGCCGGCCGTATAAGCGACAAAGGAGGAGCCGACAGAGCCTCGGGAGCCCACGAGATAGCCCTCTTCGTTCGAGTGCTTCACGAGTTCGTGGGCAATGATGTACATGACGGCAAAACCGTTCTTGATGATGGAATTCAGCTCCTTGTCGAGCCGCTCCTGCACCAGAGCCGGCAGCGGATCTCCGTACTGCGCATGTGCCATGCCGTAGCAGAGCTCCTTCAGCTTTTTCATCCGAGTGCTCAATGACGGGCGGGCACTTGTCGGGCCGCACCGGCGAGATGCGCTCTACCATGCGTGCGATTTTCTGCGTGTTTTTGATGACGACTTCCTCGCACTTCTCCGCGCCGAGATAAGCAAACTCTCGCAGCATTTCCTCCGTGGTGCGAAAATAGAGCGGCGGCTGTCGGTCGGCGTCATCATATTTATTGCCGAAAAAGATCATGCGCCGGTAAATCTCATCTTCCGGATTTAAAAAGTGTACGTCACAGGTCGCAACCACCGGCTTTTGCAAGGCCTCACCGATGGACACGATGCGGCGGTTTAAGTTCCTCAAATCTTCTTCGGTATCGGGCGTATAGCGGTCGCTGTCCAACATGAAGAGATTGTTCGCAATCGGCTGTATCTCCAGATAATCATAGAAGGAGGCGATGCGGTTAATCTCCTCATCCGGCGCGTCGCGGAGCAAGGCCTGATAAAGTTCGCCCGCCTCGCAGGCGGAGCCGATGATCAAACCCTCGCGGTAGCGCTGCAGTTCGCTCTTCGGTATTCTGGGCCGCTTATGGTAGTACTTGAGGTGGGAGTCCGAGACCAGACGGTAGAGATTCACACGTCCCAGTTCATTCTTTGCGAGTATGATCACATGGTAGCTGTTCATCTTGCGAATCAGCGCCTCGGAACTGTCTCCGAGCGCCGCAACCTCACAAAGCGTATGCGCGCCTCTTGCCTCCAGCATCTCTATGAACTTCAGAAAGATGCCCGCCGTGCACTCGGCATCATCCACCGCGCGGTGGTGATTCTGCAGGGACACCCCGAGCGCCTTTGCGACCGTATCGAGTTTATAGCGGTTCAGCTTCGGCAAGAGCACGTGCGCGAGACTCACCGTGTCCAAGATGGTTGGCGCGTAGTCAAGCCCCTGTGCGTGTGCGTTCTCGCGGATAAAGCCGGTGTCAAAGGCCGCATTGTGCGCGACCACGGCGGAATCGCCGCAAAACGCGAGAAAGTCCGGCAGCACTCGTTCAATCGGCGCTGCGTTCCTCACCATCGCGTCATTGATGCCGGTGAGCTGCTCGATGCGGTAGGGAATCGGCAGTTCCGGATTTACAAATTCCGAGAAACGGTCCACGATTTTACCGTTCTCTACCTTGACCGCGCCGATCTCTATGATACGGTTTTTTCGCGGCGAGAAGCCGGTGGTCTCAATGTCGAAGACCACGAAGCTGTCATCAAGCGTGCGCTCACCGGGCGCAATCACGAGTTCTTTTAAGTCGTCAACCAGATAGCCCTCTACGCCGTAAATTATCTTCGGGTTCTTCTGTAAATCTCCGGAAACGGCGTGCCAGGCCTCCGGGAAGGCCTGCAGATTGCCGTGGTCGGTAATCGCGACCGCCTCCATGCCCCAGTTTTTAACCTGTTTGATGATGTCCTTTGCGCTGTTTACCGCGTCCAAATCGCTCATCTTTGTGTGGCAGTGGAGTTCCACCCGCTTTTCCCGCGCGTGGTCCTCGCGCTTGCTCTCTTCGAAGGACTCGGACTTTTTCATGCCGTTCACCGAGCCCAAAATCAGCTCGCCGTCCCGGTTGTCTATGGTGGTCGCGCCGCGAAGCTTTAAGAAGGCGCCGACCTTAATCTCGCTCTTCAGGCGGTCCAGTTCTTCGCCCTCGCCGCGCACAAAGAGCTTCGCCGTGATGGAATCCGTAAAGTCGGTCACGGAGAAAATAAAGAGCGTACTCCCGCTCTTCTCGATATAGCGCACATCGAGTTCAAAGACTTTTCCGCGTATCGTAACTTCTCCCACGACCTCCGTAATCTCGGAAATCGGAATAAAGTTGTCTTCAAAATCTCTGCCGTAGAGAACGTCCGGATTGTCGGAGCGGCACAGCTTGCGCGTAAATTCCCGCTTCTCCCCGCGGTAGTTCCCTTTTTGATCGGCGTGTTTTTGCCTGCTTTGCCGCTTTTTCCGTTTTGGACTTTTCCGCCTTTGCCTTCTCTTCGCTCGGCTTTTGATGCTCGGTCGGTTGAGCTTCGTTTGCTTCCGTACTGTCAGTGCCTTCCTCGCCCGCGAGGAAAAGCCCTCTTCTTCGCTCTCTTCCCGGCTTCTTACCGTGAGCGCCTCGGCCGGCACTTCTTCGAGCTTCTTTCTCTCATAGGGCACATAGTCCGCTCGAAATTCCATGGGAATGCCGCAGCGCCCCAGAAATACTTCTTCTTCCAGATAGCGCTTTAAGTCCGGCAGCACACGGCGATTTAAGGGCATATCTTCCACTTCGCAGCAGAGTACTTCGGGGCTCGGAAAGCGCACGGCGCCGTTCTCCAGGATGCGCGCGGCAATCAGGGAGCGGCTCTTCAATTCCGCGAGCAGACTCTCACGATAGGCACAAAACAGTTGCTCCGGTGTGAAATCACCGCCGAGCTGAAAGCGCTCTCGAATTTCAACCAACACCTTGCGCTTCCCGAAGAGCTGTTCTTTGAGTTCCTCCGCAAGCGCCTGAAAGGCCGTGCGTTCCGCAAAACTGCGGGACACCACATAGACCGTGAGACGGGACATATCATCCGAAACACAAACTCGCTCCACAAGCAAGCAGGCGACAAGCGCCTCTTCTGCCGCTGTCGCCTGAAAATGCGGAAACACTTCACAAAGCGCTTCATTGCCGTTCTGCCCTGACGCGCTGTAATTCCGCTTCCAAAGCCGGGAGCAGTTCGCCCTCGGGCATGGTCCGAATCACTTCGCCTTTCCGAATCAAAACACCCGCTCCCTTGCCGCCGGCAACCCCGAAATCTGCCTCTCTCGCCTCGCCGGGACCGTTCACCACGCAACCCATGACCGCGACGCGGACATCCAAATCGCTGTAGCGCTCCACAAGGCCTTCCACCTGATTCGCAAGGCCGATCAAATCGATCTCCGTGCGGCCGCAAGTCGGACAGGACACAACTTCCACCCCGCCCTTCCGAAGGCCGAGGCTCTTTAAGATTTCGCGCGCCGCCTTGATTTCCTCGAGCGGATCTCCGGTCAGAGAGACACGTATCGTGTCCCCTATGCCTTCATAGAGGATTACGCCGAGTCCCACCGCGGACTTCACGGTTCCGCGGAGCAGGGTCCCCGCCTCGGTGATACCGATGTGCAGAGGATAATCCGTTTTATCCGCGAGCAGCTCGTGCGCTCGAATGCACATCAAGACATCCGATGACTTGATACTGATGACCAAATTCTCGTAACCGAGTTCTTCGATGCGCCCCACCTTTTCGAGTGCGGATTCCACAATGCCCTCGGCCGTAACGCCGCCGTACTTTTTGAGAATCTCCTTTTCGAGCGAACCGGAGTTCACGCCGACTCGTATCGGAATATTGCGCTCTTTCGCTGCGTTCACAACTTCCCGCAGCTTCCAATCCTCGCCGATGTTTCCCGGATTAATGCGTATCTTATCGGCCCCGTTTTCCATGGACGCAAGTGCCAGACGATAATCAAAGTGGATGTCCGCGACCAGCGGAAGCTTGATCTGCCGACGAATGTCCTTAAGGGCCAAAGCGGCCGCCTCATTCGGCACCGCAACCCGAATGATTTCACAGCCTGCCGCCGCGAGCGCGCGAATCTGGGCGACCGTGGCTTCGACATTCTCTGTCTTGGTATTACACATGGACTGGATGCGTATCGGGTTCTCGCCGCCGATTGCGACATCTCCGATGCGCACCGTCCTTGTCTTATGACGTTCTCTCATCTCTTCTCCTTAGAAGCCCGTGTGCTGCACAATGCGCATGACATCGTTCCAGAGCACATAGAGCATGAGGCCCATCAAGAGGGCAAAGCCCGCCGTGTGAACCATCGCCTCGATTTTTCGGTTGAGCGGCCGGCGTATGACCGCCTCAACGGCTGTGAGCAGCGCGCGCCCGCCGTCCAGCGCCGGCAGCGGCAAGAGATTCATAACTCCGAGGTTCGCGCTGAGCAAAAGCCCGAACGACAAGAGCGAGAGCAATACCGCGCGAAGCCCGTAAGGACGCGCGGCATCCATGTTATCGCTGATTGCCTGCACAATGCCCACAGGTCCGGTCAGATTTTTCGGGGAGACCGCCCCCTTCACCAGCATGCGCACCGACTGAATCGCCATGCGTATGTTGAGCTTCACTTCGCCCGCTGCGTAGTAAACCAGCGAAAGCGGATCCTTGACCGGCGTGCTTCCCGCGGACACAATTCCGGTGTAATAGCCGCCCTGCTCTTCGAGGTACTTTGGCGTCACCGTGACCGTCCGCACCTCCCCTTCCGCTGTCTCATAGCGGAAGGTAACCGGCTCACCTGCGTGAAACTGCAGTTGAAGCGAAACATCGCGGAAAGGTAGCCTTGCTTCCGTTGACCGCGAGTATACGGTCACCCGGCTTAAGTCCCGCCGCCTCCGCCGGCATACCCGGCATCAGCTTACCGATGTAGGGCTTGTCCACGCCCGTCTGCACGAGCAGGACGGCCGCGAGCAGAAACGCAAGCAGAAAGTTAAAGCACGCCCCCGCAATTAAAATGAGAAAGCGCTGCCAGGGGGCATGTGCATTGAAGTCATCCGGACTCAATTTCTCCGTCGCCTCATCCTCGCCGCACATGGCGCAAAAGCCGCCAAAGGGCACGGCACGAATCGCATACTCGGTACCGCCCCGCTCTACCGCGAGAATTTTGGGCCCCATGCCGAGCGAAAAGCTGACCACACCGACGCCGAAGAGACGCGCAGCGAGAAAATGCCCGAGTTCATGGAAAAAAATGATAAAGCCAAAGAGTAAAATTGACAGGATGACGTTGATTAACTGCTGCACAGACTCCCTCTCTTCCTTCGTTTCAGTCCAAATGATAGCGTGCCGCGAGCCACTGCTCGGTCGTCTTCTGCAGTGCAAGAATATCCGAAACCGTGGGCGAGGCAAGGATGCCCACCTTCTCGTGGTGCTCCATCGCATCCGCAATGCAGGCCGCAATCTCCAAATAGCGGATTTTTCCGTTCAGAAAGGCGCGAACCGCTGCTTCATTCGCCGCGTTAAATACCGTCGGCAAACTTCCTCCCGTTCTTCCCGCATGGTACGCGAGTTTGAGTCCGGGAAAAGCCTCAAAGTCCGGCGCGGAGAAATCCAGTTTTCCGAGTGCCGCCAGATTGAGGCGCTCGCTGCCGGAAAGTTTCCTGCGCTTCGGGTAATAGAGCGCATACTGAATGGGAAGCTTCATATCCGGTGTCCCGAGTTCCGCCATGACCGCCCCGTCCATAAATTCAACCGCGGAGTGCAAAATACTCTGGGGCTGCACGAGAACTTCGATGTCATCGACCTCGACGTCGAAGAGCCAGCGCGCTTCGATGAGTTCAAGCCCCTTGTTTACCATGGTCGAGGAATCGATGGTCACCTTATGCCCCATATTCCAGGTCGGGTGACGCAGCGCATCTTTCAGCGTCACCTTCTCGAGCTGCTTTCTCGTATAGCCGCGGAAGGGGCCGCCGGACGCCGTCAGCAAAATTTTGCGGATTCGATTCTTCTTGTTGCCGCGAAGACATTGAAAGATAGCCGAGTGCTCCGAGTCGACCGGCAATATTTTGACACCTTCCCGCGCGGCGAGCGGCATAATGAGATGCCCCGCGCAGACCAGGGTCTCCTTATTTGCGAGCGCAATGTTCTTGCCCTCACGTATTGCCGCAACCGTGGGCTCAATGCCTATCATGCCGACGATTCCCGTGACCAGGGTTTCCGCCTTTGCCTCGGTTGCGACCTCCAAAAGTCCCTCCTGCCCCGCACAGATTCTGGTCTTGGTATCGGCGACCTTGGTCTTTAACTCGGCCGCTTTTGTTTCGTCATAGACGCAAACCGTGCGCGGATGAAATTCCCGAATCTGCGCCTCGAGCAGCTCGATGTTCCCGTGTGCCGCGAGCGCCTCAACGCGAATGTCGCCGTTTGCGCGCGCCACCTCGAGCGTCTGCGTTCCGATGGAACCGGTGGAACCGAGTATGGAAATATGTCTCATGCTGTCCCTCCTCAGTGATGGACAAATTGACTGTACAAAAACAGAGCAAAGAAAATCGCGGGTGCCGTAAATAAGAGGCTGTCGAAGCGGTCCAGAATACCGCCGTGCCCCGGAATCAGATCTCCGTAATCCTTTACCTCGTGATCGCGTTTGATGGCCGAGGCCGCGAGATCGCCGACCTGCGAAATAATCGCGCCGAAGGCGCAGGCAAAGAGGCAGGCAAACCCGGGATTTCCGAGCTCCGTTAGTTCCTCTCGCAGGAAAGTTCCGAAGGCAAGGCCGAGTAACGCGGCGCCGACCGCGCCGCCGATCGAGCCTTCCAAGGTCTTCTTGGGACTCAGCACCGGCGCAAAGTGATGGGAGCCCAACAACATCCCCACCACATAGGCGCAGGTATCACAGCCCCAGCTCGAAATAAAGATGAGCCAGACCAGATACGCACCGTGCGGCATGCTGCGCACGCGATACACATAGGCAAACATGACGGTCGTGTAGAGCACGCCCATAAGCCCCACGGCAATTTGTTCCGTGCGGTAACGCGGATAGCTCAACACAAAGAGCGCCATCAATGCCATCAGGGTGCCTATCATGAGCGGCATCCCGTAGTCGTAATGGTGTGCGAGCAAAGCAGATAGTAGCCTATGCTGGACAGATAGCCGACCGCGCCGAGCGGTTCCCGCTCCATCTTGAGCACGCGGTACAGTTCGTACTGTCCTACCAGGGAAATTGCCATCATGCTACAGAAAAGAAGCTTGCCGCCCTGCCGCAGGATCAGGAAAGCGAGCAACACCAGAACAAGACCGCTCAAGAGACGCAGCCGAAATTTCTTGCTGCCTATGATATTCAATAAGCGGGACATGGCTCCCTCCTTATCTGCCGCCAAAGCGGCGCTCTCTCTGATTGTAAGCGAGGATGGCCTCTTCCAGCGCGCTGAGATTAAAGTCCGGCCAGTAAAGCGGCGTGACATAGAGTTCGCTGTAAGCGAGCTGCCAGAGCAGGAAATTGGAGAGACGCAGCTCCCCGCTGGTGCGAATCAAGAGATCCGGATCCGGAATTCCGGCCGTATCGAGGCTGTTTGAAATCTCCTCTTCCGTGAGACTCGTGTCCCCGCTCGCCCGCTTTTTGTCCATTAGGCGCAGAAAAGCGCGGCGCAGTTCATCCCGACCGCCGTAATTGATCGCAATCACAAAGGTCATGCCCGTATTGTCCTTGGTCTCCTCCACCAGACGGTCAATGCTCTCGATGATATCCGGCGCAAAGCGCTCTTTATCGCCTATCATCTTGCAGCGACAACCCTCTTCCATTGCGACCTTTAAGAGCTTTTTTAAGTACAGGCGAAAGAGGTGCATGAGTGCACCGACTTCTTCGGCGGAACGTTTCCAGTTTTCCGTCGAAAAGCCGTAGACCGTGAGGTACTTGACGCCGAGCGCCGCGCAGTCGCGCACGGTCTGTTCCACCGCCTCGCAGCCTGCCTTATGTCCCATGGCGCGCGGCAGGGAGCGCTCCGCTGCCCATCTTCCGTTTCCGTCCAATATGATTGCAATGTGTTCGGGAATTACTTTTCCCGCCAGACGCTCTGTCATTCTGCCTCCCTATGTTGAAAAAGGCGGTCCTGCTCGGACCGCCACTCGATTTCACTTTAACGGCACGTCAGACTGTCATAAGCTCCTTGTCCTTGACCTCGACCGCCTTGTCAATGCGCTCCACCGCTTTGTCCGTCAGCTTCTGCAGCTTTTCGTTCGCATCGGCGAGATCATCTTCGGTAATCTCATTTGCCTTTTCCATCTTCTTGAAGGCATCGGCGCCGTCGCGGCGAATGTTGCGCACCGCAACCTTTGCCGCCTCTCCCTTCTTCCGGATGTCCTTGGCAAGTGCCTTTCTGCGCTCCTCGGTGAGTTCCGGGAACAGGAGACGAATCACAGAACCGTCGTTTGTCGGATTGATGCCGAGATCCGAGGTAAGGATAGCCTTTTCAATCTCCCGCAAAAGACTCTTATCCCAGGGCTGAATTAAAATCAGTCTTGCCTCCGGCACAGAGATATTGCCGACCTGCTGAAGCGGGGTCTGGGTGCCGTAGTAATCGACCGTAATACGATCCAGCACATGCGGATTGGCTCTGCCGGCACGGATTGCCGAGAACTCTTCCTGCATGAACGAAATCGTCTTGTTCATTCTCTCTTCCAACTCTTTGAGTGTATCCTTTAAGTCTGCCATCTCATCCTCCAGGGTATCTTGTTATACCGTCACCGTTGTGCCGTGAATCACGCCGCGGAGCGCATCCGCGATTGCATTGTCGCCGTGCAAATCAAAAATTGCGAGCGGAATCTTATTTTCCATGCAGAGTACACTCGCCGTTAAGTCGATGACGCCGAGTTTTTTGTCGATCATCTCCTGCATGGTCAGGGTGTCGTAGCGCTTTGCGCTCGGATCGAGCTTCGGGTCTGCCGTGTAAACGCCGTCGATCGACTTTGCGAGCAAAATCTCGTCCACACCGAGTTCCGCCGCCCGGAGCGCAATCCCGGTATCGGTCGAGAAATACGGGTGTCCCGTGCCGCCCGCAAAGAAGAGCACCTTCCCCGCAGCAAAAAGCGCATTCGCCTTGTCGACCGAAAAGAGCTCGGTCATCGCGCCGCAGAGGAAGGGACTGAATATCTCCGTCTCCATGCCCTCGCCGCGGAAAATCTCCGAGACATAGATGCAGTTCATGATGGTAGCAAGCATACCGATCTGGTCGGCCTTCACGCGGGCAATCTCCGTCCCGGTTCTGCCTCTCCAGTAGTTGCCGCCGCCGATGACAATGCCGACCTCGACGCCCGCATCGACCGAGCGCTTCACCTGCCGCGCAATGTCGCGGACCACCGCCTCGTCATAGCCCTTGCCGCTTGCGCTTGCAAGCGCTTCGCCGGAGAGTTTCAGCATTACTCTTCTCTTTTTCATGCCTGTTCCGCCTTTTCTCTGTGCATTTTTATCTGGAAATATCATAGCACGCGGGGCGCGGCTTCTCAAGCTTGCTTTCCCGTATACAGACGGTAATAGCGCCCCTTCTTCTCGAGCAACTCCTCGTGATTGCCGCGCTCGATGATGCGCCCCTGCTCCATAACCATGATGCAGTCCGCATTTTTAATCGTACTTAAGCGGTGCGCAATCACAAAGGTGGTGCGCCCCTTCATCAAAGAATCCATACCGCGCTGCACCAGCTGCTCGGTCCGGCTGTCGATCGAGGAAGTCGCCTCATCGAGGATTAACGCCGGCGGATCCATAACCGCGGCCCGCGCAATCGCGAGCAGCTGCCGCTGTCCCTGCGAGAGGTTTGCGCCGTTGCCGCGGAGCATGGTCTGATACCCGTCCGGCAGGCGGTTGATAAAGCCGTCCGCGTTCGCGAGCTTTGCGGCTTCGATACACTCTTCATCCGTCGCATCCAGACGTCCGAAGCGGATATTCTCCATCACCGTGCCGGTAAAGAGATTGGTATCCTGCAGCACAATGCCGAGCGAAGCGCGGAGATCCGCCTTTTTGATTTCGAGATATTGATGCCGTCGTAGCGAATCTTTCCCTCCTGAATCTCGTAAAAGCGGTTGATGAGATTCGTGATGGTCGTCTTGCCGGCGCCGGTCGAGCCGACGAAGGCAATCTTCTGTCCGGGTTCCGCAAAGAGGCTGATGTCGTGGAGCACGGTCTTCTCCGGCACATAGCCGAAGTCGACATGCTCGAGTTCCACGCGTCCTTTCAGCTCAATCAGTTCCACGCGGTTATCTGCCTTATGCACATGCCGCCACGCCCAGAGCCCGGTGCGCTGTTTGGTCTCGATAAGCGAACCGTCCGGATTTCTACTCGCGCGGACCAGGGTCACATAGCCCTCGTCGATCTCGGAGGGCTCATCGAGCAGCTGATAGATGCGGTCTGCACCGGCCGCCGCCATCGCGAGGGAATTCAGCTGGGTCGCAATCTGCGTGATGGGGCGCGTAAAGTTCTGGTTCATGGTCATAAAGGCGACCAGGGTACCGATGCTGAGTCCAAAGTTCCCGTTCAGCGCAAAGACTGCGCCGATCGTCGCAATCAGCACATATTGCAGGCGACCGAGCTGCGCCGCAATCGGCATCAGGACATTCGCAATGCCGTTCGCTCTGGCGCTCGCGTCCCTAAGCTTTTGGTTTCGCTCTTCAAACTCCGCAATGCTCTGCGATTCATGGGAGAAAACTTTGATGACCTTCTGTCCCTCCATCATCTCCTCAATATAGCCGTTTAAGCCCCCGAGCTCCTTCTGCTGAATGCCGAAATATTTGCCGGAGATATTTGCGACCTTGCCGGAAATAAAGAGCATGAGCGCCGTCAAAACAAGCGCAATCAGCGTGAGCGGAACATGCAAAAGAAACATGCTCGCGAGAATCGTGATGACGGAAAGAGTCATACCGGCGAGCTGCGGAAATACATCGACAATCAGCTGGCGCAGCGTGTCCGTGTCGTTCGTATAGACCGACATGATGTCGCCGTGCGCATGCGTATCAAAATAGGATATGGGCAGCGACTCCATGTGCGCAAACAGGCGCTTCCGGATTTTGAGGAGCGTCCCCTGTCCCACATAGACCATGAGAATCTGGTAGATGTAGGTCGCAACCACGGAAATCAGATAGATGAGCGCGATATGCTGAAGCGCCGCGAAAAGAGGCGTAAAATCGCGCTGCTCGGAATGTAAGAGCGGCGTGATATAGTTGTCGATCAGCTTCTGAATAAACAGCATACCGTAGGCATCCGCAAAAGCCGCCGCAATGACACAGATCATCACGATTATCACCTGCAGTCCGTAATCCTTTAAAATACCGGAAGTCAGGCGGCGCATGCTTCTCGATGCGATATTACCCAAAATTGCTTTTTTCTTTGTGTTTGCCATCGCGTCACGCCTCCTCTCTCTCGTCAAAGTCGCCGCCGCCCTCTGTCTGTGCGGCAACCACAGAGGCGTAAATTTCGTTGTTCTTCAACAATTCTTCGTGCGTGCCGAAACCGCTCACCCGTCCCTCATCGAGCACCAGAATGCGATCCGCCTCCTTCACGCCCGAAATGCGCTGGGAGATGATGAACTTCGTCGTATTCGGTATCTTCTCCCGGAACGCCTTGCGTATCGAGGCATCCGTCGCGGTATCCACAGCGCTGGTCGAGTCGTCGAGAATCAGAATTTTCGGCTTCTTTAAGAGCGCTCTCGCAATGCAGAGACGCTGCTTCTGTCCGCCGGAAACATTGCTGCCGCCCTGTTCGATCCGGGTGTTATAGCCGTCCGGGAAGTTCCGCACGAACTCGTCCGCACAGGCGAGGCGACAAGCCTCCTCGCAATCCGCATCGCTCGCATCGGGATTTCCCCAGCGAAGGTTGTCGTAGATGGTGCCGGAAAAGAGCGTATTCTTCTGGAGTACCATGCCCACTGCGTCTCGGAGCGCCTTTAAGTCGTAGTTCTTTACGTTTTTACCGCCGACCAGAACCTCGCCCTCCGTCGCGTCATAAAGGCGCGGAATCAGGCTGACCAGAGAAGTCTTCGAGGAACCGGTTCCGCCGATGATGCCGATGGTCTCACCGGAGCGCACCGAAATGCTGACGTCACTCAGCACAAAGCGCGGATTTGCTTCCTCGCGGAAATCCGGGTCCTGTCGCATTGCCTCTTCCCCTGTCATGGTCCCGTTCTCAACGGCTGCCATGCGCTCCTGCTTTTCCTTCTGTCTTCTGACTTCCTTCGGGTTATCCCAGTCGACCGGCTCCTCGCGCTTTCCGTAGGAAAACGAGACCTGCGAGAAGACCACCGAGCCGTCCGCCACTTCCGTGACCGGCTGCTCGGGCGTCTGAATCTTCGGGATTTCCGAGAGTACCTCTTCGATGCGCCGTCCGCTCGCAACCGACATCGTAATCATGACAAAGACCATTGCAAGCATTATGAGCGACATCAGTATGCTGATCATATAGGTAAAGAAGGAGGTCAACTGTCCCGTGGTGAGCGAACCCGCCACAACTTCATGTGCGCCGAACCAGGAAATGCCGATCATGCAACCGTAGACCGCGACATAGAGCGCCGGGAATATAAAGCAGACCAGTCCTTCCGCCTTGACAAAAAGCTTGTAAATATTCTCGGCGGAAACTTTAAATCTTCCGATTTCAAACTCTTCGCGCACAAAGCTCTTGACCACACGAATACCGGTCACATTTTCCTGGACGCTCGCATTCAGCGCATCATACTTCGAGAATACCCGCGTAAATGCCTTATCCGCAAACTTGATGACGAGGATTAGTACAATCAGAAGAAAGCCGAGCGCGACCAGCAAAATCATCGAGAGTTTCCGGCTGATGCTGAAGGTGAGCGCAAGCGTGAAAATCAACGTGGCAGGCGCCCGCATGCAGGTCCGCAGTATCATCTGGTAAGAGATCTGAACGTTTGAGACATCCGTCGTGAGCCGCGTTACGAGGCCCGCGGTCGAGTACTTGTCGAGATTGCCGAACGAAAAGCGCTGCACGCTTCTGTAGATCCCGCTCCGAAGGCTTGCGGCAAGTCCCGCCGCCGCATCGGCCGCAAAATAGCCGCCGATCGAACCGAAGAGCAGGCCGAAGAGCGCGAGCGCTACCATAAGACCGCCCGCCCGGAGTACGACATTAAAATTCTGCGCCTGTATCCCGTTGTCAATGAGATTCGCCATCACGAGGGGCACCAGATTTTCAACCACCACTTCCATAACCATGCCGAAAACGGCGAGCAGGGAAATGAGGCGGTATTTCTTCCCCAAATATTTACCGAACGTTTTAATCATATGATTCCTCCGTGCGTTTCTTCCGTCGCGAGTGAAAGTGCCAGTTCCGCCATATCCGTAAAGCCGGCTTCTCGCTCCTCTGCGGAGAGCGTCTCCCCGGTCAAAAGGTGGTCGCTGACCGTCAGGATGGAAAGTGCCTTGGCCCCGAGAGAGGCTGCGGTCGCATAGAGCGCCGCCGTCTCCATCTCAACGGCGAGAACCCCCATCTTGCTCCACTTTTTAACGGCAGCCGTGCTCTCCGCCGGACCGTAGAACATATCGCTGGTCAGTACCGCGCCGACCGTTACACATTTGTTCATGCCCGAAGCGATACGTGCCGCGCGATACAGCAGTTCAAAATCCGCGAGCGGCGCAAAGGTTCCGGGAAGTTCAAAGAGGGCCGGGAAGTTTGAATTGGTCGAAGCGCCCTCTGCGAGAACCAGATCGCGCACAGCTATACTTTCCTGCATGGCACCGGCCGTGCCGATTCGAATCAGTCGCTTGGCGCCGTAAAAGTGAATCAATTCGTGGGCGTAAATTCCCATCGAGGGACAGCCCATGCCGGTGCCCATGACCGAAACCCGCTGTCCGCGGTACAAGCCGGTAAAACCGAACATATTGCGCACTTCGTTAAAACCGTGCACTTCTTCCAGAAAGTTCTCCGCAATCCGCTTTGCGCGGAGCGGGTCGCCCGGGAGCAGAACCGTCTCTGCGATATCTCCGGGCAAAGCCGCAATATGCGGTGTCGGCACCGACGCCTTTGCTTTTCTCTCTTCTCGCATTTCTCCTCCTCTCTCCGAGCATACGTTCCGCTCTCTTTCTTCCTTTCGCTTGCCGCTTGCGCCGCAAAGCGAACTTTCATGTTCCGCAGTTTGAAAAGAAGCGCTGAAAACATCAGCGCTTCTTTCGAGACTTAGGCCTCGCCCTCGGCGCGCTTCAGCTCCTCCAAATCCATGTGTCCGTCTCGATGCATCGAGAACTTGTCCATAGGATAGTTCTTCAGGTTATCGAGCACCTTTCTGTCGTCCGCGCGTTTTAAGAGCGTCTCGCGGGACCGTTTGATTTCAATTTCCGTCTTGTGTTTCGACGGACCGCCGACACAGCCGCCCGGGCAGGCCATGCCTTCTATAAAGTCTTCCGCGACTCTGCCGAGCTTTAAGAGCTGGAGTGCCTTCTTGCACTCCGCACCGCCGGCGCAGCGAAGCAGTTTAATATCGGAGACATCCTCGCCGCGCTCGCTCATGCACTCAAGCACAGCATTTGCGACGCCGCCCGAGGTCGCAAAGCGCTTTCCGAAGATCGAAGCCTCCTGACGCTCGCTCTCTTCCGGCTCGAGCACAATGTCCGCCGAGCGGAGAAAGGCATTGAACTCACCGTAAGTCATTACGTAATCCGCATTGCCCTCGACGGACTTATCCGCAGACTCGGACTTCTTTGCGACGCAGGGTCCGATGAAGACCGTCACACAGCCCGGGTGAGTCGCCTTTAAGTAACGGGACACCGCGCACATCGGGGAGACCGTCGTGGACATATTCTCCTCATACTGCTGCGGGAAATGCTTCTTTAAGAGATTAATAAATGCCGGGCAGCAAGAGGTTGTCATCTTCTTGCCCTCTTTTCTTGCCTCCGACCACTCAAGTGCCTCGTAAGCCGCAGTCATATCGCCGCCGAGACCAACCTCGACCATGTCCGCAAAGCCCATCTTCTTCAGTGCGTTGCGGATGGAGCCCATGCCGACCTTCTCGCCGTACTGACCCTCGGTTGCGGGTGCACACATGGCAATGACTTCTTTGCCCGCCTTGATTTCCTCAATTATCTTCACCAGATAGCTCTTTGCGGAGATTGCGCCGAAGGGACAACTGTGGATGCAACGGCCGCACTCAATGCACTTGTTCTCGTCGATGACACAGATGCCGTACTCGTCATAGGTGATTGCATCGACCGGGCATGCCTTCTTACAGGGACGCACAAGGTGTACAATCGCGCCGTAGGGACAGTTCTGTGCGCACATACCGCACTCTTTGCAGAGCTTGGAGTTAATGTGGGAACGGAACTCGCCTATGGTCACCGCGCCGAAGTGGCAGGAAGACAGACAGGCCTTGCCGAGGCAGAGACGGCAGTTATCCGTGACCGTGTAGGTCGAAAGCGGACACTCGTCGCAGGCCGGCTTGATGACCTGAACTTCGTTCTTCGACTCCAAATTGTCCATCAGGTTCTCGCCGCTCGCAAGCCGCATTCTGTGACGGACAATTTCTCTCTCCTTATAAACACAACATCTGCCGATGGCCGGCTTGGGCCCCGGGATGATTTTAAACACCATTTCCTCTTTGTGCTGTTCGTCCAGCTGATCGTTCCAGGCGAGACGGCAGGTCTCTTCAATCACCAGATGCCTAGTTTGGATCAGGGCCTCGTCGTTGTTAATCATAATTTCCCTCCTAGCGTGACAATGCTATCATTTTAGCATAATCCAGGCGAAAAGCCACGCTGTATCTTGTCCTTTTCCGCATACCTTTTGCTCATTTTGCGCAGGCTGAAATCAATGCGCGGAGCAAAAGCGACAAAAGTTTTTCGGCGAGCATCGCAAAGAGCACAATACTGAGCGTCCAGGCAAACACCTCTCCGGTCTCCAAGTAAATTTTTGCGCGGTAGAGGCCGTTACCGAAGGAGAGCAGGGGCTGACCGATCAATTCCGCAGCCGCTCCCGCCTTAAAGCTCACACCGACCGAAAGGCTGAGCGCACTCTCCAAAAAAGGCGCGAGTACCGGGAGGTACAGGGCCCGTATGCGCGTGTGCCGCGAGAGCCGGTAAAGTCTCGCGACCTCCGTGAGTTCACGCGGCGTCGCGCCGAGACCTGCCAGGGTATTCAGATAAAAAATCGGGAACGAGACAAAAAAGCAGATAAAAAGGGAGGCGTTTCGATTTCCCACCCAAATCAACAGAATCACAACAAAACTTGCGACGGGTATGGCCTTTATCACATTCACAAAGGGACTCAGAATCCATCTGAGTCCCTCTCTCTTCTCGGCCGAAACGGCGAGACCTATGCCGGCAAGCGCCCCGGTTAAAAACCCGCCCAGCACACGCAGGGTGGAGTTCCGGACCGCCTGCCAGTAACTTGCTCCAAGCGCCATACGAAACAAGACGCCGATCGTCTCGAGCGGTCCCACCAACAGCAGCCGGTTGTGTAAGAGGCGCGCCGCGAGCTCCCAGAGCAGCAGCCAAAAGCACCAGCGAAACAGCTCCCTGCTCTGCGCTTTCAGCCCTTCTCTCATTTTGCCTCGGTCACCGCGTAAAAGGCATCGTCCGGAAGCTTGCCGCCCACTGCCTTCGGATCTGCCTCATAGAGCACATTTAAATAGCCCGAGAGCGCCTTCTTCATTTCCTCACCGGTAATCGCGGTAATGTTGCAGGCCGGGAGTGCCTTCTTCGCAATGCCCTCATTCTCCAGGATGCCGAAGGCGACCACGCGAGCCGCAGTCCGGTCAACATCCTCAACCGCCGTCGCGGCGCTTCTCTCCTGCTCCGTGACAAAGTTCGCAACTTCCGCGGGACGGCTCTCAAGCACATCCTTGCGCACCACCGTCACACCGGTCACGAGGCGGGAGCCGTTATTTAAGCTGTCCCATGCATCGGTCAGGGAAAAGGCGGTTTTAAGCTGCTCGTTCTTTGCCTCCGCGACCGTAACAAAGGGCTGCGGGAGCACTGCGATCGCCGTTGCATCCGCAGCGAGCAGGGATGCGATTTCGGTCGGCTCCGACTTGAATTCCAAATTGCAATCCGTGACACCGTTCTCCTTCAGTAAATAGCGAAGCACATACTCCGGTGTCGCGCCCTGGCCGGTTGTATACACGGTCTTACCCGCGAGATCCTGTACACCGTGAATGTTCGTATCCCCGCTCACGCAGTAGAGGACGCCGAGCGTGTTGATGTTGACGACCGCAATTTTGCCCTCCGTCTTATTGTAGAGCGCGGAAGCCATGTTGGCCGGAAGCAGCGCGATGTCAAGTTCTCCGGAGACCAGCTTGCTCGCAACTTCATCCGGCTGCGACGCTATGCTGAACTCGTACTTACCCTCGCTCTTGCCGTCCTGACTGTCCTGCATGAGGTTCACAAGCCCCATCGCGGTCGGTCCCTTCAACGCGCCCACGCGAAGCGCTGTGTCGGCATCCGTCTTCGACTCCGCAGCACTCGCCGCCGCTGTGCTCTCGCTGCCGCTCTCCTTGGCGCTGCTCGCTGCCGTACTCTCGCTCTTCGCCGCACCGCAGCCCACAAGTCCCAGGCCGAGCAAAACCGCTGCAGCCGTTGCGACAATTTGTCTCTTCCAATTTTTCATCGCTTTTTCCTGAAACCTTTCTCTCTGTTTTGCGTCTTTCTAAGTATAAAGGCGCACTTTGTCGATTTACGCGGTCAATTATATCACGCTATCTTCTTTTAGACCAGACAAAGCACTTCGCGCTTCGTCGCAAGCGAAAGCTTACGTTTTTCCGTTTTTTATATCGATTTTTACAAGAAAAATCTTCCTTGCTATTCCCGCGGAACTACTCTAAGCTGAACTCATCATTCGGATTATTTTCGAACGTGACGATGCCCGCAAAGGCCTTATCGTTTTTATGATAGGAGGGATATTCATTTGGCAGAACCTATTATCTCCGTACGTGATTTAAAAAAGATATATCACGTCGGCGAGAGCGAGGTTCACGCTCTGGACGGGGTCAGTTTTGACCTGTATCCGGGCCGTTTTCTCGCAATTGTCGGCACTTCCGGCTCCGGTAAATCCACCTGCCTGAATTTGCTTGCCGGACTTGAGCCGCCGAGCAGCGGCAACATACATATACTCGGAAAAAAACTCGAGAAAATGAACGAGCAACAGCTGGTTCGTTTTCGCCGCGAGCATGTCGGATTTATTTTTCAGAGTTACGGTCTGATTCCGACCATGAACGCGGAAGAAAATGTCGCGCTCCCGCTCCTTTTCCGCGGTGTCGGAAAGGAAGAAAGACAAAAGACGGCAAGAATGTACATGGAGCGCATCGGCATACTGGATCAGGCCCTGCACATGCCCGGTCAGATGTCGGGCGGCCAGCAGCAACGTGTGGGCATTGCCCGTGCCCTCGCAAGCAGACCGGAGCTCATCTTCGCCGATGAGCCGACCGGTAACCTGGACTCCCGAACAAGCGCCGAGGTGCTGGCACTTCTAAAGGACATTGTCCGGGAACAAAAGGTGACGCTCGTCATGGTCACCCACGACAACTCGATTGCAGACCGCGCCGACCAACAGATTCGCATTGTGGACGGCAAAATTGTAGAACGGAAAGGATAAATCACTATGCAGGCAAAACTTCATCGCAGTTCTGTATTTCTCCGTGTGCTCGCACTGGAGATAGCACTCTCGCTGCTCCTCTTCTTCCTGATTCCCCCGCGCCTCGCGCACGCGTCCTATGTGAACACAAATCTCAACACCTTTGTCCATGACGCCAACGAAGTGCAAGTCGGTTATCCCGGCCAGGACATGAATTTAAGCTTCCGCGTCGGTTATAACAATACGAGCGGCATGAAGAATCCCAAGACCGCGGAAATCCAAAACGTCATTGTGCGTCTCTCGAACGATCAGAATTATCTGAAGCAGGACAAGGACCCGGATCAGAATACGACAGATCAAAAGAACCCCTACGACAAGGAAGATGAGAGCGATCTCTACAATGCTTGGAGGGCCGGGCAGAAATCCGGCATTGACAAGGCCTACGGCGGCAACTCGGCATTCACCGTAGACGGCGGCAACTACCCCTTTGAAATCAACGCAACAACCTTCACCGAGGAGAATCGCTTTGCCTCGCTGAAAGCCGGCGAGTATAAGACCGTCACCTGCACGTGACCGTTCGCGCGGATGCGAAAGAGGGCTACTACGGCGTTCCGGTCGCTTTCTATTATGCGCTTCCCGGCAGCAATACCGCGGATTTCCGCGGCCCCATGCAGGTGGAGTTCATCAACGTGTACATCAAGGCGGCGGGCGAAGTCGCAAATCCTTCGACCGCAACCGGCGACAAGACCTTTGTGCTCGGCGAAGGCCAGGAAACTCCGGTCGGCACCGCGCCCGGCGTCATGAATTACAGTTTAAAGTTCCGGAACCAGAGAAAGGTGCCGGTGTACCGCGTTCAGGTACACATGAATACGGCGCTTGCGGACGGCGCTTCGCTGCAGGCAACGGCACAGAACAAGTCACAGGCCTCCACGGGCTTCCCCTTTAATCTGAACGACGCAAACTACGATCGAAACTTTGAGTCCGCGCAGCCGGATGAGGTGCTGAGTGCCGACTACTCAATGGCCATCATGCAGAATGCGGCGAACGGCTACTACCCGCTCAGCTACACCGTGAGCTATAAGCTCACCCCGGATGCGACCGTTTCTTATCAGGAGACCTATGTGAGCTATGTGCGCATCAACAACCCTTCCATGGTTGAACAGCCGCCGGCAGCGGACAACAAGCAGGGCGATTTTAACCCAAACGACCGCCAGAAAGCCCGCATCATCCTAGACGGCTATCGCACGGAACCCGAAAAAGTCTTTGCCGGTCAGCCCTTCACACTGGTTCTCAGCGTGAAGAACGCCTCCGGCGATATTCCGGCAAGCAATATTTTGCTCTCCGCCGAGTCCGAAAAAGTGGACAATTCCTCTGTCTTTTCGACCGAGGCGGGCTCCAATTCCTTTGTGATTAACAGCCTGAAAGCAGGGGAAGCAAAGGAACTCAGACTGAACCTCGAGGCATCCGCGGGCGTGGACCCCCGCTCCTATACCATCACGCTGAACGAAAAGTTTGACTCCCCCGCGTTTAAGAACGCCGAGGATAAGCTGACCCTCGATATTCCTGTCTTCCAGGTGGCCCGCTACTCTATCTCCACGCCGGAGCTCTCGCCCGACAGCATCGAAATCGGCAAAGAGAGCAATGTCATGTTCAACCTGAACAACACGGGTCGCGTGATGCTCTACAATGTGCAGGTGAACTTTGAGGGCGATGCCATTAAAAAGGCGAGCGCCTACCTCGGCAACATCAAGTCCGGCGACAGCGGCAGCGTCGATGCGATGCTGAGCGGCGCCGCGGCGAGCAGCGAGGAAAACAATATTAAAATGACCATCCAGTACGAGGATGTAAACGGCAACGTGACCAAGGAAGAGAAAACCCTCACCCTGACCGTCACCGAACCTGCGCCGGATGTGCCCGAGACCGATGCCGACAGCGAGAAGAAGCCGGAGAAAAAGCATTCGCCTATCCCCCTCTTCGGGATTCCGATCGGCATTGCCACGGCGGCTCTCGGTATCTACAAAATGCGCAAGGAAAAACGTAAGGGAGGCGACGCGGAATGAAATTCCGGGATCTCCTGACACTCGCACTCCGCAATCTCTTCCGGCGAAAGACGCGGACCGTGCTGACCGTGCTCGGCGTCATCATCGGCACTTCGTCGATACTTGTGATGATGAGCCTGGGTCTCGGTATGAGCCGCCAGACCAAGCAGCTCTACCAGGAAGCGGGCTCCATGAAGACCATCACGGTCTACGCCTTTAACCAAAAAGGCAACGAGACGGAAATCACCGATGACACGCTGAAACAGCTGAAGCAGCTCGATCACGTGGAAGATGTGAGTCCTCAGCTGGATGTCTCCGTGACCGCAAAGTGCGGCCCCTATGAGGGATATTTGTCGCTGACCGGCGTGTCCCAGGCATTTTTGAAGGAGCTCCCCGTGAAATCCGGTAAAGCTCCCGCCCGCAAATGCGGACAATCTGAGTCTGGTCTACGGCAATCACTTTCAGGATAATTTTTATAAGGCTTCAAAATCCGGCTCCGGAAACATCGGCAGCAGCGGAGACGTGCAAATCGATCCGATGAAGGATACCATCTTCTTCATCTTCCCGGAGGGCTATAAACCCGCGCCGAAAACAAGCGGCGGCTCTAGCAGCGGCTCGGGCGGCGGCTCGGGCACTTCCGCCCAATCCTCCGCCCCCTCTTCTTCGGGCGGAGACAATGCGGAAAAGGGACAGAAGAAATACATCCTCGATACGGCCGCCATCCTGGATGGCGGCAGCAGCGGCTACAACAGCTACAGCTATTCGGTCTACTGTGACATCGATACGCTGAAGAGCTTTTTAAAGCAGCGCTACCGGAAGTACCTGGTTCCGGAGCCGAAACTCAACAAGAAGGGTAAGCCAGTCGACTACTATGTGTATTCACAGGCCTATGTCTTTGTGGACGACATGTCCCATGTCTCCGAGGTGCAGAAAAAAATCGCAACCCTCGGCTACCAGGCCGATTCCAATATGGAGTGGCTGGAACAGTCCAAACAGTTCACCGGTATGGTGCAGGCCGTGCTCGGCGGCATCGGCGCGGTTTCCCTCCTCGTTGCGGCCATCGGCATTATCAACACGATGATGATGTCCATCTACGAGAGAACAAGGGAAATCGGCGTCATGAAGGTGCTCGGCTGCGATATGACCAACATCCGAGATCTCTTCCTCGTCGAGTCCGGTTTTATCGGGCTGATGGGCGGCATCATCGGCACAGTTCTAAGTCTCCTGATTTCGCTGCTTATCAACTTCCTTGTGGCGAGCGGCGGCAGCGAACAGCTCTCTGTCTTCTATCAAGGGGCCAAAGGAGCGGCCATATCCTACATTCCCATTTGGCTTGCACTTTTTGCGATTGTTTTCGCTATCTTCATCGGCGCGGCCGCAGGTTATCTGCCCGCCAAGCGCGCCATGCGCCTAAGCCCGCTCGCGGCCATGCGAAACGAATAAAACCTACGACAGGCAGAAAAAACCGCTCCGACTCAAAGTCGGAGCGGTTTGCGTTCTCACACTGTTCTTCGATCCAAGTAATGGCCTCTTCGAGCCCCTCCGCACTGTAGGAAAAATCTCGGAAACGCTTCTCCTCTTCCGTGTCGTGAAAGGAATAAGGGCCGTCCCAGACATAGGCGCGAAGCGTGTGCGGCTCTCGTTTCTCAGGCGGCGTCCAGTGCACGTTCTCCAGCGGTTCAATGCCGAGGCGGTAATAGACGGACTGACAGCTGCCGTAATAGGCCTCGCCGTACTCGTAGTGGTCCAAGCTGTAAAAGAGACTGTGGTCTAAGTGCATACGACCTCCTCAAATCATGCTATACTTTTAAAATCAAGTCACAGAAAGGAATCTTTCCATGTCAACATCCGAATCATCCCGTCAGTTTCTGCTCACCGTCTCCATGGGGAAGCGCCTTATCGCAGATGCACTCGCGGCCGATGAGGCCGTATTGCGCGCCGCAAAGGAGCATTGCCTCGTTGTCATCATGGGCAGCACCAATGCCCGGATTGCCGCAGCGCTCGCAGAAAAGCTCTCCCTGCCCTTCTCCCCGCAGGGCTTTCACCGAGGCCTCCAACTGGGACCTGCGCGCCCCAGCGAGCATCCCACCCCGCAGAGCGCGGACTTCATCGTACGGGCGGGCGAGCTCTTGCGCGATAAAACCGTCTTTGATGTCGCGGATACCCTCGGCAAGGACGATCTTATCTTAAAGGGCGCAAATGCCGTCCATCTAAAGACACAAAGTGCCGGCGTGCTGATCGGAAGCCCGGTCGGCGGCACCATGATGCCCATTCTTCAGGCAGCGGTCGGACGGCGCACCCGCCTCATTCACCCGGTCGGCCTTGAAAAGCGCGTTGAACGCCCGATCAACGCGCTTGCTGCACTCGCAAATCGAAGCGCTGACAGCAAGGGGCTCAGATTGCTTGAGAGCTGCGGTGAGGTCTACACCGAGCTCAATGCCATCGAAGCTCTCTTCTCCCTCCGTGCAAATCTGCTCGCCGCGGGCGGCGTCTGCGGGGCAGAAGGCAGCGTACTCCTTACGCTCGGCGGCAGCGAAGAAAATCTGCTCCGCGCCGAGCGCTACTTCCGTTCGATTCAGGACATCCCGTCCTTCTCGCTCTGATTTCCGATTCGAAACACAGCTGTCTCGGTGATCAACGCATCGACCCGCTGATCGTGCGGCTCTAAGGGTATCTCGTCGCTTAGCATGCGCTCTCTGATGAGAAGTGCCCGAAACGCAGGGCTCTTCGGCAGATAGCGGTCATAAAACCCGCCGCCGTAGCCGAGACGCGCCCCCGAGCGATTCGCGCTCACACAGGGCAGGAGTATAAGGTCCAATGCTTCCGGCGCTACCACAGGTGCCTCCGCCGAAGGTTCCGGGATGCCCATGGTCCCCGGGCGCAGCTCCGCGAGACTGCGGATTACATGTGCGTGCATAATTCCCTTGCCCGCGCAGCGCGGCACGGCGACCTGCTTGCCTGCACGGAGCATCTCTTCAATCAAGACGGCAGTCCGGATCTCCGCCCGCATACCGACAAAGCAAAAGACTGTCCTTGCGCTCCGATACTCCGGGAGCGCAAGAATTTCCGAGAAAATCTTTTCATCCGCCTCGCGGCAATAGTCCTGCGGCAGCGCATTCATCCTCTCGATGCAGCGCTTCCGCAGTTCTTTTTTTTCTGTCATGACAACACCTCCGCTCTTCCGTCCCAGTGTAGCAAATTTTGCCCTGCATTTCCACGCGCCCCTCACCTATCGCGGCACTGCTCCTGTATAAGCCACAAAAAGCGCCCGCCCGGTAAACCCGGACGGGCACTTCTCTTCTCGGATTCAGCCAAAGAGACCAAAGAATCCCTTTTTCTCGTAAGGCTCCGTGCGGAAGCCCTCGTAGTGGTAGCCGGTTTCATCGATCATCTTTTTGACGGTCGCCTCATCCGCGGGCTCTTCGGTGACAAAACTTGCCTCCTTCTTCCCGTGGGATGCACTCACCTTCTTCGCATTCGGAAACTGCTTCCGGATTGCATCGCCCACATGCGCCTCGCACATGCTGCAAGCCATGCCGTCAATCTGAATGATATTCTTGACCATAGTTCTACCTCTAAGAAACTTACAAATCAGATGCCGCTCACTTCTTCAGACGGAAGCGCTCCGGCACCTCCGCCTTCTCCTCTTCGAGGTGGGAGCAGCTTGAGCAGCCCGTCGGCGCGCAGTGATGCTTGTGGTCACCGCCGCAAGCACCGCCGCAATTTCCGCCGCAGGAGCCGTTCCGCATGCAATAGCGGATTGCCAGAACCAGCAATACAACCAGGACAAGAAGTACCACGATGGTTTCAGGATTCATCGTCACTGTCCTCACTTTCTAATCAAACAAAATGAAATGTTACGCGATACTCAGCCGTTTGCGCGAACGGCACTCACATTCTCATGCTTCACGTGCTTCGGTGCCGGACGGAAAATGAAGTAGAGTGCGGCAAGCACCAGAAGAATCGCAACTGCGGTCCAGAAGGTAAAGCTGCCGCCCTGGGCAAGGCTACCGAGCTGGAACACGCAGAGCGAGAGGCAATAACCGAGACCCATCTGGAAGCCGAAGGTAATCCAACCCCACTTCGACTGTCCCTGCTCACGGAACGCGGTCGCGATTGCAACCATGCAGGGTGCGTCAAAGATATTGAAGAGCAGGAAGCTAAGGCCCGCAAGCTGGCTGCCGTTGAACATGTTGAAGATAGCCGTAGAGACATCCGCCTTAGCGTCGGAAGCCGCGTGTGCAAGTATGCCGAGCGTACTCACTGCCTGCTCCTTTGCGAGCTCCGCACTGACGGAAGCCACCGCTGCCTGCCAAGAGCCGAAGCCGAGCGGCGCAAAGATAAACGCAATCGCCTCACCGATGACCTTCAGGATGCTGCTGTCCAAATCGTCCGCGACATACTGGAAGGAGGTGTTAAAGTGCATGAGTATCCACAGGAACACAGAGACGATGAAGATGATCGTGCCGGCCTTAATCATGAAGGCCTTTGCTCTCTCCCAGACGTGAATCAGAACACCCTTCACGGACGGCATGTGGTAAGCCGGAAGCTCCATGACAAACGGTGCCGGATCGCCCGCGAAGTAGTCCATCTTCTTCAGTGCGATACCGGAGAGAATCACGATTGCGAGGCCCAGGAAGTACATGCCCGGCGCCACAAAGTGGTTGGTCGGGAAGAAGGTAATTGCCATCATTGCGACGATCTCCATCTTCGCCGAGCAGGGCAGGAAGGTCGAGAGGATGATGGTCATACGTCTGTCCTTCTCGTTCTCGATGGTTCTGGACGCCATGATAGCCGGAACACCGCAGCCCGTTCCGACCAACATCGGGATAAAGGACTTACCGGAGAGACCGAAGCGACGGAACACGCGGTCCATGATGAATGCGACACGCGCCATGTAGCCCGAGTCCTCGAGGAAGGACAGGAAGAAGAACAGAATTAACATCTGCGGCACAAAGCCGAGGACGGTGCCGACGCCGCCGATGATGCCGTCGACAAGCAGGCTCTGCATCCAGTCAGCCAGGTGGAAGGTCGCAATGAAGTTATTTGCGGCATTCGTCACAATCTCACCGAAGAAGACATCGTTCGTCCAGTTCGTGAGCGGCGTACCGATTGCGGTAACCGAGACGAAGTAAACAAACCACATGATAAAAGCAAAGATGGGCAACGCCAGGAAGCGGTTCGTGACAATGTGGTCAATCTTATCCGAAGTCGTGAGCTGACCTTTGACTGCCTTTTTCTTCACACAGTCCGCGACAACCTTCTGAATGAACTCGTAACGCTGGTTCGTGATGACGGACTCGGCGTCGTCATCCATCTCCTTCTCGCAGTCCTTGATGTGCTGCTCGATGTGCTGCTTGGTCGCAGCATCCAGCTGTACCTTTTCGATAGCCTTCTCATCGCGCTCAAAGAACTTGATTGCAAACCAACGAAGGTTGACCGAATCTACCTTGCCCTCAATCGACTCCTCGATGTGCGCAAGCGCGTGCTCCACGGAGCCGGTGAATACATGCGGGAGCTCACCCTTTCTATGCTCCTCGGCAAGTTTGAGACACAGCTCTGCCGCTGCCTTCGTGGACTCACCTCTCAGGGCGCTCATCTCGACCACCGGGCAACCCAGCTCTTCGGAGAGCTTCTTTAAGTTCAGCTCATCGCCGTTCTTTCTGACAAGGTCCATCATGTTGACCGCGATGACGGTCGGAAGACCGATCTCCAGAAGCTGGGTGGTCAAGTAGAGGTTTCTCTCGATGTTCGTGCCGTCGATGATGTTCAGAATCGCATCCGGCTTCTCCGTTACGAGGTAGTTTCTGGTGACCACTTCCTCTAAGGTGTACGGACTCAGCGAATAGATACCCGGAAGGTCCTGGATGATGACATCCTTGTGTCCCTTTAAGCGTCCCTCTTTCTTCTCGACCGTAACGCCCGGCCAGTTACCGACATACTGTGTACTTCCGGTCAGGTCATTGAACAGCGTTGTCTTACCGCAGTTCGGATTACCTGCCAGTGCAATCTTAATTGCCATCTAAATCCCCCTCTTTCCTTACTGCATCTCCAGAATTTCCGCATCCGCTTTTCGAAGCGAAAGCTCATAGCCTCTGACCGTAATCTCGACCGGATCTCCGAGGGGTGCCACCTTGCGGACATAAATCTCCGTGCCCTTCGTGATGCCCATGTCCATAATGCGTCTTCTGAGCGCGCCCTCGCCGTGAATCTTCACGACCACCGCAGTCGAACCGACCGGGATGTCTTTCAGTGTCTTCATCTCTGCCTCCTCTCTCAATCCTTCTTTGCCGGCTGCACCTGAATCTTCTGCGCCATTTCCCGCGTGATTGCGAGTCTGGACTCTTTCACATTGACAATGATGTCGCCGCCGTGCGAAGAAATGACAGTCACATAGGCCCCCGGCACAAAACCAAGGTCACTTAAGTGCTGTTTCGCCTCATCATTTCCGCCGACGCGAACTACTTCAACATAATCTTCAGCATTCGTAAAAGCCAAGGGCAGCATACAAACCTCCTTCGAAGTTCTAGGTTAGAAGAATCTATCGCTTACTTCTTAGTGATTTTAAATTTGCAAGTTTGTTTTGTCAATCTTTTTCCGTTAAGAACGTCAAACAATACAAAAAAAAAGCCGTGGGCAGTTCGCACCACAGCTCTTTTTACATAAGATATTCCGATTTTAAATCAGGGAAGCTCCAAGTTCCTTGCATGCCGCAAGCGCTGCTTCATCCGGCTCTTCCTTGCAGATCACCGGCTCGTGCTGCATGAGGACGCCCGCCTCTTTGCAAGCCGCAGCCCAGTCATTCATCCATGCGCCGTTGCCCCAGCCCCAGGAACCGAAGAGAGCAACCTTCTTGCCGTCCAGAGCGCCCTTCACGCGATCGAACATCGGCTGGAACTCGAGCTCCTCGAGGACCTCGGCACCCATCTGCGCACCGTACGCCGGGCAGCCGAACGCAATTGCATCAAAAAGCTGCACCTTTGCGCCGTCAAAATCAGCCGGTGCAAACAGCGTGACTTCAGCGCCCTTGCTCTCTGCGCCGGCCTTCACTGCCTCTGCCATCTTCTTCGTGTGTCCCGTGCCGCTCCAGTAAACAATCGCAACCTTGCTCATACGTTTCTCCTCTCTATTCTCGTGCGCCTTAGCACATATTGCCATTTTAACACGATAAGAAGACCCCCGCAACGTGGAAGCTGCCGAAACGAAGAAAGTGCCGCGACTTTCACCGCGACACTCTCCACCGTACGTTATTAGGAGGATATATTATGATAAGATGACTGCTGTTTAGACCAGAGACTCGCCGAGCTCCTTGCACTCCGCAAGCGCTGCGTCGTCCGGTGCCTCCTGGCACATAACCGGTGCGTGCTGCATCAGAACGCCTGCGTCATTGCATCTAGCCTCCCAGTCGTTCATCCAAGCTCCGCCGCCCCAGCCCCAGGAGCCAAAGAGCGCAATCTTCTTGCCGTGAAGCGCACCCTCGACGGATGCGAACATCGGCTCGAACTCCTCTTCCTCGAGGACTTCTGCACCCATGGACGGGCAGCCGAACGCGATTGCATCGTAAAGTGCAACCTGATCTGCACTGAACTCGCTCGGTCCGAGCACCGTGACCTCTGCGCCCTTGGTTCTCGCGCCCTCCGCAACAGCCTCTGCCATTGCCTGCGTGTTGCCGGTTCCGCTCCAGAATACCACTGCGACCTTGCTCATATTGATAGTCTCCTTTTCATTGTGATTTGCCTCCGCTTATGCGGATTGAACAGGACTTACGCGATTGTGACGCCGCCCACAGTTTCCTTCTCTGACACGCCGTTCCGCACCGCAGCGGACAATCAGCGTTTCCAACTTGCGCCCGCGCTGCATGTTCTCCTCGAACACTTCCTTGCAGCGGCGGTAGCGCCAAAACACTTCTCTGGCTCTTTCCTCGTCTCCGTAGACCTTCCAGCACCCGACACATTTCACCCCGTCCCTGCTGCTCTTCATGAAGCCGCGTACATCCTCCGGCGGATAGCCGAGAAACAGTCCCACCTCATGCGGAAACTCGGTCTTCTCCCGCATCATACGCGCGAGAAAGGCAACCGAGCGGTTCACACTCTGCGGCTCATACCCAAGCTCCCGCAAAATGCTTGCAGCCTCTTCACGGCCGAGATCCCTTTTTAGGAAGTCCGGACGATAAAGATAGATGAGTGCAAAGTGCTCTGTCATACGCACCGGTACAGCCCTAAGTCCCTTGTGTTTCAGAATTCCGTTGAGCTGCCGGAGCTCGTCGCGAAACAAACGCGCATCCGCATAGTCGATGCGGAACAGATTTCCGGTCTTCAGACCCGCGAACGTCGGCGCACAGTGCTCGACAAGAAATGCATCCGACATTGCTTATGCCGTGTGCTCTGCCAATATGCCCTTCAGGGAGGACATGGAGCTCGTGTGAGAACGCACCACACAGGTATCTTCTCCCGCCGAGTTCAATGCGTACTGGACCATCTTGTGTGAGACCGTATGCGTGAACAGTATCATCAAATCGGGCTTGCCGATTCTGTCCCGCATGCCGTTCTTGAACTTGCAAAAGACCTTTGCCTTACATCCGTGCTTGGTACAGAGATCGCAATACTGCCGCTCCATACACTCGTTTCCGCCGATGATCACAACATTCATCTTTTCGCTCCTTTCGGTGTCGCGCGTGTTGTCACGACTAACTGCCGTGTCAAGGAAAAGCCCGCATTTCTGCGGGCTTACAACTTAAGTCTACCTATCAAACATTAGCCTCAACTAAAAGTTAGTATAGCATAATATGCCTTGAGGTCAAGACTCTTTTTTTAATTTTTGCAACAAATTTTTTTCTCTGCTGCGAAGAAGGGTTCCACCCGCGACCAGAGTACCGCAAGGCCGCCTTCGTTTTCCGCTTCCAGATTCATGGGAAGCACCGGATCATGCAGAGACTGCCGCAGCAGTATCCAGCCTGCGGCTTCCCCGTCCTTACAGCTCACACGAACGCCCTCATAGTTCGGTTCGACCACGGTAAAGCGCGGGTCTTTTTCGACAAAGTCGCGGAAACGCTCCAGAACGCCGGCGCCGTAGGTCTTAAAATCGCTTGCCAAAATCCGGAAGCGACGCTCCTCCTCCTCTGCGGGATTTTGAAGCTCCGCAATCATGTCCTCAATGCGCTGTCCCTTCTTTCTGAGAAGGGCAAGGCGACCGATGATCTTTGCCGCGATATAAGCGCCGTCATCCGAAAAATGATTCTCTTCGAAGGCACCGTGGCCCGAGGTCTCGATTGCCAGGGGACAATCTTCGCCGCTCATTTTTGAGCTCAAACCCCTTGTCAATCACGTTCTTATAGCCCCTGCGGTACCGGAAATGCCGGAGCCCAAGCGTCCCCTCGAGGAAGCGCGTCAGACCGTCCGAGGTCACGGAATCCGTCACTATCACCGCGTGCGGGTGTGTCTCTGCTTCGATGGCTGATAGCAGTGCAATGAGCTTATTCCGATTCACCTCTGTCCCGTCCGAAAAGACCACGGCAGCCCGGTCGCCGTCACAGTCAAAAATCACACCGAGATCGGAACCCGAGGCTTGTACGGCGCGTTTTGCCGCGTCCATGGCGCGCTTGTCCTCGGGATTCGGCACATGATTCGGAAAATTACCGTTCGGCGCAAGGAAAACGCTGCCGCTCACATCCGCGCCGAGCGGTTCCAGAATCTCGGTCGCAAAGAAGCCGGCTGCGCCGTTTCCGGCATCCACCGCGATTTTAAGACCTTCCAGAACTTTGCTTCCCTTCTCTTCGCCCGCCTCTTCGCAGATAATATCGCGCATATGAGCAGCATATATGCCTCGAAGCGGAAAGTCGGAAGCAGGTGCGTAAATCTCATAGGCGCGCCGCAAAATGCCGTCGAGCTCCTTGCCCGAAAGCGCACCGCCCACCGTGAAAAACTTCATGCCGTTCCGCTGATAGGGGAGGTGGCTCGCCGTCAGCATAATGGCACCGTCAAACGAAGCCTCATCCAGCATGGTCGACTGGAACATGGCCGGGGTCGTGATGAGTCCGCAACGGCTTCTCTGTACCCCTCTGAGGCCTTCGAGGCAGGCCTCTTCCATCATCTCCGCCGAAACACGGCTGTCATGGCCTACGGCAATTCGGAGTGTCTCCCGATCCAGCTCCGGATCATCCGAGAGATAATCCGCAAAGGCCGCCGCGATACACTTGACCATCTCCGGGGTCAGTGTAATCTCCTCGTCCGCGGTTTCAATGACCGTGCCGCGCACGTCGTTCCCGTTCTTGACGCGTAAAAAGTCTTCTAACTTAAGCTCTTCTCTCTCCATACGACTTCGTTTCCTTTCTGAATGACAAAACCGCCCTCTTTGCCTTTCTCTGTATCAGCGAGTAAAGAGAACTTTTTTCTGATTTGAACGGCAAACAGGACATGTTACTATCCTGAACTTAAATTATAGCAAAACCCTTCCGACTGCGCACAATTTTAAACGCAGGTTCGCGAAGTCTTTTTCTTCCTCGAAACGAGGAGCGAATACGCATGTCCAATCTTAGACCGATCGCTTGCCGGGTATGACACAAAAAAACGCCCTGCCGAAGCAGGACGCTCATTTCAGAGAGCGATAGACGGGACTCGAACCCGCGGTCTCGACCTTGGCAAGGTCGCGCGTTACCAACTACGCCACTATCGCATGTTTACACCCTGAAAACCGCACACAGAATTTTTATCTATTCATCTCTTTCCCAAACCCTTTGGTTAAACCCTCGACCGATTAGTAAGAGTCAGCTGAACGTGTCACCACGCTTACACCTCTCTCCTATCTACCTTGTAGTCTTCAAGGGGTCTTACCGCTTTCGCATGAGATATCCCATCTTGAGGGGGGCTTCACGCTTAGATGCCTTCAGCGTTTATCCCTGTCCCGACTTGGCTACCCGGCCATGGGGTTGCTCCCCAACCGGTGCACCAGTGGTCAGTCCATCCCGGTCCTCTCGTACTAAGGACAGCTCCTCTCAGATATCTTACGCCCGCGCCGGATAGGGACCGAACTGTCTCACGACGTTCTGAACCCAGCTCGCGTACCGCTTTAATGGGCGAACAGCCCAACCCTTGGGACCGACTTCAGCCCCAGGATGCGATGAGCCGACATCGAGGTGCCAAACCACTCCGTCGATGTGAACTCTTGGGAGTGATAAGCCTGTTATCCCCAGGGTAGCTTTTATCCGTTGAGCGATGGCAATCCCACTTTTATACCACCGGATCACTAAGTCCTACTTTCGTACCTGCTCCACCCGTCGGTGTCGCAGTCAAGCTCCCTTCTGCCTTTGCGCTCTTCGAATGGTTTCCAACCATTCTGAGGGAACCTTTGAGCGCCTCCGATACTCTTTCGGAGGCGACCGCCCCAGTCAAACTCCCCACCTGACATTGTCCCCCATCCGGATTACGGATGTAGGTTAGAAATCCAGTGCCACAGGGGTGGTATCCCAACAGCGGCTCCGGAAAGACTGGCGTCCTTCCTTCTTAGCCTCCCACCTATCCTGTACGAGTAACACCGAATCCCGGTATCAAGCTGGAGTAAAGCTCCATGGGGTCTTTCCGTCCTGGCGCAGGTCACCAGCATCTTCACTGGTACTTCAATTTCACCGGGTGCATTGTTGAGACAGCGCTCAAATCATTACGCCTTTCGTGCGGGTCGGAACTTACCCGACAAGGAATTTCGCTACCTTAGGACCGTTATAGTTACGGCCGCCGTTTACTGGGGCTTAAATTCAAAGCTTCGCTTTCGCTAACCTCTCCTCTTAACCTTCCAGCACCGGGCAGGCGTCAGCCCATATACCTCACCTTACGGTTTCGCATAGACCTGTGTTTTTGCTAAACAGTTGCTTGAGCCTTTTCTCTGCGGCTGCATCTCTGCAGCACCCCTTCTCCCGAAGTTACGGGGTCATTTTGCCGAGTTCCTTAACAATGCTTCTCCCGCCGGCCTTAGGATTCTCTCCTCATCCACCTGTGTCGGTTTGCGGTACGGGCTGACATGATACAATAGCGGCTTTTCTCGACAGTCCCTCCACCGGCTTCGCTACTTATTTTTCGCTCCCTATCACGCTTTCGGATTGTGCGGCGGATTTGCCTACCGCACTCCTATCTTCGCTTCGCCCGGTCTTTGCTCTCCCGGGTCCGGTTTTGTTCCTGTGTCCCCACAGTTCTGATCATGTCAGGTGCAGGAATATGAACCTGCTGTCCATCGACTACGGATTTCTCCCTCGCCTTAGGTCCCGACTTACCCAGGGCAGATCAGCTTTACCCTGGAATCCTTGGATATTCGGCCATGATGATTCTCACATCATTCTCGCTACTCATTCCGGCATTCTCTCTTCTCAGAACTCCACGCTTCCTTACGGTAACGCTTCGGCACTCTGAGATTGCTCCTCTACCAATGTATTGCTACATTCCTAAGCTTCGGTATCGTGTTTTAGCCCCGGAAATTTTCGGCGCAGGACCTCTCGACTAGTGAGCTATTACGCACTCTTTGAATGTGTGGCTGCTTCTAAGCCAACATCCTAGCTGTCTTCGAAATCCCACATCCTTTTCCACTTAACACGTATTTTGGGACCTTAGCTGTAGGTCTGGGCTCTTTCCCTTTTGACTGTCCAACTTATCTCGTACAGTCTGACTCCCGACCATCATCAGTGCGGCATTCGCAGTTTGATATCCCTTGGTAGGCTTTGACGCCCCCTCAGGAATTCAGTGCTCTACCTCCGTCTGACTAAGTCGAGGCTAGCCCTAAAGCTATTTCGAGGAGAACCAGCTATCTCCGGGTTCGATTGGAATTTCTCCCCTATCCACACCTCATCACCACCCTTTTCAACGGATGTGTGTTCGGTCCTCCATTCCCTTTTACGGGAACTTCAACCTGGACATGGATAGATCACCCGGTTTCGGGTCTGCCGATGCTGACTGTAAGCCCTATTAAGACTCGGTTTCCCTTCGGCTCCGGACCTGTAGTCCTTAACCTTGCCAGCACCGGCAACTCGCCGGACCGTTCTACAAAAAGTACGCGGTTGTGCGTTCATGTATCGCACTTCCACTGCATGTAAACATAGGGTTTCAGGTTCTTTTTCACTCCCCTCCCGGGGTCCTTTTCACCTTTCCTTCACAGTACTATGCACTATCGGTCACTAAGTAGTATTTAGCCTTAGGGGGTGGTCCCCCCGTATTCCCACAAGGTTTCACGTGTCTCGTGGTACTCTGGATCCCTGCCGAGTTTCGAATCGTTTTTCCCGTACGGGGCTTTTCACCCTCTGTGGCGGACTTTTTCCAAAGTCCTTCCGGTAACCATTCAATTCCCCTTACGCAGTCCGAACCCCTGCGGTGCACGCACCGCGGTTTGGGCTCTTCCGTGTTCGCTCGCCACTACTTACGGAATCACTGTTGTTTTCTCTTCCTCCGCCTACTTAGATGTTTCAGTTCAGCGGGTTCCCCGGCTGTACGCTATGGATTTACGCACAGTCACTGCAGGTTTTCTGCAGTAGGTTTCCCATTCGGAAATCTGCGGATCAATAGATATTTGCTCTTTCCCCGCAGCTTATCGCAGCTTATCACGTCCTTCATCGGCTCTTAGTGCCAAGGCATCCGCCCCTACGCTCTTTTCTGTTTAACCTCTTACATGTTCTCTAGCGTAAGAACATGCGGGTTGGTCAACTCTGCTCTCACAGAGTTACGTATTATTTGTTACATGATAGACGCAACTTTCGTCACATCTATCGGATACGACTTTCGTCGTATCACCTCGGATGTCTAGATATTCTTAATTGAATATTCATTCTGTATGCGATTTTCAAGGTGCAAAAGCTGATTTTCATCAGCCATAGGAGCGTTCCAGCCTTGCGGCTCAAGCGTTCCGATCGCTTATGAAAAAAAGAGAAAAATTCCGGCGCCCACCTATTCTCCCATGTCGTTACCAACATAGTACCTTCGGCCGTCCTCCTCTTAACCGTCGTGTTCGGGATGGGAACGGGTGTTTCAAGAAGACGTATCGACACCGGAAATCCGGTGCGAACCTTTGATCAAAAACCAGACAGCACAAACAACCCTTACTTCTTCCTTAGAAAGGAGGTGATCCAGCCGCACCTTCCGATACGGCTACCTTGTTACGACTTCACCCCAGTTATCCGCCCCGCCTTCGGCAGCTCCCTCCTTGCGGTTGGGTCACTGACTTCGGGCGTTGCTGACTCCCATGGTGTGACGGGCGGTGTGTACAAGACCCGGGAACGTATTCACCGCGACATGCTGATTCGCGATTACTAGCAATTCCGGCTTCGTGCAGTCGAGTTGCAGACTGCAGTCCGAACTGAGACGTTATTTTTGAGCTTTGCTTAAACTCGCGTTCTCGCTTCTCTTTGTTAACGCCATTGTAGCACGTGTGTTGCCCAAATCATAAGGGGCATGATGATTTGACGTCATCCCCGCCTTCCTCCCGGTTATCCCGGGCAGTCTCGCCGGAGTGCCCAGCTTTACCTGCTGGCTACCGGCAATAGGGGTTGCGCTCGTTGCGGGACTTAACCCAACATCTCACGACACGAGCTGACGACAACCATGCACCACCTGTCACTCCTGTCCCTGAAGGAAAGCACCCATTACGGTGCGGTCAGAAGGATGTCAAGATTTGGTAAGGTTCTTCGCGTTGCTTCGAATTAAACCACATGCTCCACTGCTTGTGCGGGTCCCCGTCAATTCCTTTGAGTTTCATTCTTGCGAACGTACTCCCCAGGTGGAATACTTATTGCGTTTGCGACGGCACCGATGCCCTTTGGGCACCAACACCTAGTATTCATCGTTTACCGCGTGGACTACCAGGGTATCTAATCCTGTTTGCTCCCCACGCCTTCGAGCCTCAACGTCAGTTTTCGTCCAGCAGGCCGCCTTCGCCACCGGTGTTCTTCCTAATATCTACGCATTTCACCGCTACACTAGGAATTCCGCCTGCCCCTCCGATACTCAAGTCGCACAGTTTCCAAAGCAGTCCCGTGGTTAAGCCTCGGGATTTCACTTCAGACTTGCGCAACCGTCTGCGCTCCCTTTACACCCAGTAAATCCGGATAACGCTTGCCCCCTACGTATTACCGCGGCTGCTGGCACGTAGTTAGCCGGGGCTTCTTACTCAGGTACCGTCATTTTCTTCCCTGCTGATAGAGCTTTACATACCGAAGTACTTCTTCACTCACGCGGCGTCGCTGCATCAGGGTTTCCCCCATTGTGCAATATTCCCCACTGCTGCCTCCCGTAGGAGTTTGGGCCGTGTCTCAGTCCCAATGTGGCCGGTCATCCTCTCAGATCGGCTATCGATCGTCGCTTTGGTGGGCCGTTACCCCGCCAACTGGCTAATCGAACGCGGGTCCATCTCATACCACCGGAGTTTTTACCCCCGCACCATGCGGTGCTGTGGTCTTATGCGGTATTAACAGTCGTTTCCAACTGTTATCCCCCTGTATGAGGCAGGTTACCCACGCGTTACTCACCCGTCCGCCACTCGAAATGAAGGCTTCCGCCCGAAGGTTTCCATCTTCATTTCTCGTTCGACTTGCATGTGTTAAGCACGCCGCCAGCGTTCATCCTGAGCCAGGATCGAACTCTCAATTTAAAGTTTGTTCGTTCCGGTCAAAATAACGTTGGTCTTTCTCAGTTATTTTACCCGTTATTACTTGGTTTGGTTCTTTTTTGAAATTCTTTTGGAAGCTCACGAACACATTCGAAAAATGTCCGCAAGCCCTCTGTTTTCACAGAGATTTCAGGGTTGTTTGTACTGTCTGATCTTTGATTTTCAAGGTTCTTGGCCCGCCCTCATGAGCAAGCTTGTGTACTATACCATTCCGAAAAAGAGGCGTCAAGCATTTTTCAAAACTTTTTCGGACTTTTTTCTTTCCTCCGAAGTGTGCCGTGCCGCAACGCGTTTGGAAAGCAGATACAGTAGCAGAAGCAAGAGAGCTCCCCCAAGCAGCCAGAGCGGATTTGCGGCGCGCTGCAAACTCTCGCCGAGCAAAGAAAGAGAGGCAATCATCACTGCCTTTGCGGGCAGCATGACGAGAAGGTAGCGCCTTGCGCTGTAGTGACTTACCCCGCAAGCGAAATTGACAAACGAAGACGGGGTGAACGGCAACATAATCAATAAGAACAAAGCAAGCGGTTTCATGCGTCCCACAAAACTTCTTGCACGGTCCAGTTTTTTTCCCGCCCGAGCAACTTGCGAAGTGCGGGCAAGCCGAGAGACCACGAACCGCAAAAAAACACCAGCGAGCTGCCGAATGCGGATCCGAGCCAACTGTAGAGAAATCCGAAGAGGCCCCGAACGCCGCCACATTGGCCGCGACCACGGCGGTCAGCGGGATGGGCGGAAACAACGATTCCAATGCCGCCATACCGAATGCAGCCCAAGGCGTAAGCCGGTGGAGCCACTCCATTATTTGTGTCCAGATATACATAAAATCCTCCGTTCTGCCGAACATGCGAATTTTAGCACAAATTTGTGTTTATTCTGCGTCCGACGAACGAAGGATTCTCGAAAGATTGTTTTATGAATCAGAGTAGACTGCCATAGCCCTCGCGCTCTGTTTTTCGAAGCGCGAGATAGGCACTCAGCGGAGAAAACAGCCCCGCAAAGAGCAACACCGTCAGTATCAGCCCCGCCGTAATCGGAAGCGCCGGTGCCAGGTAGGGAAGCTGCAACAAGTTTTGCATGGCCGGTGAAAACAGCAGCCCGACCGCAGCCCCGAAGACAACACCGACAAGCGCACCGAAGATACCGAGCAGGAATCCCTCCCAGAGCACAAGCGCGCGTATCTCACGCTTCTTGGCGCCGAGGACATAGAGCGCGCTGTATTCCGCACGTCGTTCCCTGAGTAAGACGCCGTATAGCAGTCGCAGTATCAGGCAGCAGAGCAGCCAGATAAGTCCGATCAAGAGATAGACATAGAGCAGCATGCGGTCCACATTGCCCGCGACCTCGCGCATCATATTTTGCGCGGCGAGCACATAGACGCCCTGTCCGCTCCAACTCTCCTGCAGGCTCTTTCTCAGCGCATCGACATCGGTGCCCGGCTTTACCTTTACCATGACCGAAGAAATCAAGCTGTCATCGGCGCCGATCGGGCTTTCCAGCAATTTCTCGTATTCACGCGACAAACTTCGCACCTCCGGCATCCCCATGAACACCGAGGTGTCAAAGCCCATGCCCGTTTTGGCGAGCTTGCCCTTAATTCGATAGGTCTTTCCGAAGAGGCGTATCTCATGCCGGTAATCCCCCTCCACGCTCGCGCCGACCAAGACCTCATCGTCCGCGAGGGGAAGCTTGGCGCTTGCCTTGAGCCAAGGAACCACGGAAAAATCCGAGTCGAAATCGAGGCCTATAATCTGCAAGGGATAGGAGCAGCAACCGGCCGTAAGGGAAGCCAGATAAAGCTGCGGCGCTGCCTCTTCCACCGCCGGATTTTCCCGCGTTTTTTTCAGCACATCCGTGTGGAAAAAGAAACTGTTCGGCTCCCCGCGGAGTATCGCACCGCTGATTTTGCTGTCGTAGCCCTCCGGCACCAAAATCAAATCCGCCCCCATGCGACCGGAGAGCGAGCGCAGTCCGTTCTTTAAGCTCAGCATCCAAAAGCTGCTTAAAAAGAGCATGAGTGCGAGCAACGCGGAGAGCGCGGCGATTCCGAAGGAGCGTCCGCCCCGAACGCGTATGTTCTGCAGCGCCAGACCGCGCGCATCGAGCCACTTTCATCCTGCATTCGCCCGGGCTCCTTACTTTGCGCCGTCCAGCGCAGCCTTGGCAGCCTGAACAAAGGCTTCGCGGGAGAGCGTCGCGCCGCTCACGGCGTCTATGCTGTCCGGATCCTGGCTCTCGACGAGAAGGGCGGGAAGCTTATCGGTCCCCAGTATCGAATTCTGCGCGATGCTGTAGAGTCCCTGATTCAGAGGCTCGCTCTTTCCGTAGTCCTCGCCCTTCTCCTTGCCATCGCGGTCCAGGTTCTGCATATCCACAGTCGTGATTTTACCGCCCGAGACCGTGATATTGAGTTTAATGGTGCCGCCGACTTCTTTGACCTCGGCTTCTCCGCTGTACGTTCCGTCCTTGTAGCCCTGCGCGGTCTTGCTCTCCGCGCTCTCCTTCTTGCCGCAGGCCGCAAGGCTGAGCAGCATAAGTGCCGCAAGCAGTGCGATTCTCTTCTTCATCTTTGCTTTCCTCCTTTATTCCGCGATGACCGGTCTCTGCCGTTTTTTCTTCTCCTCGCGGGCAATGCGTCCGTGCTCCAGCACAATCATCCGCTCCGCCTCGTCTCCGACCTCCGGGTCATGTGTCACAACGATGATGGAGCTTCCCGCATTGTGAAGCTTCTCGAAAATATCCATGACGAGATACTCGTTCTTTTCGTCGAGGTTACCGGTCGGCTCATCGGCGAGGAGTAGCGCCGGATGATTGATCAGGGCGCGGGCAATGCAGACACGCTGCTGCTCACCGCCCGAGAGCTGGTTCGGCAGGTGCTTTGCGCGGTCCGCAAGCCCCACTTCACGGAGTGCTTCCATGGCCTCCTCTTCATCCGGCATCGAGTGGTAATACTGTGCCATCATAACATTTTCAAGCGCTGTCAGGTAGTTCACCAAGTGAAACTGCTGAAACACAAGGCCTATCTTATCGCGCCGCACCTCGGTCAGTTCCTTCTGGCTGCGCTTGGTGATATCGGTTCCGTCGAGGATCACCTCGCCGAGCGAAGGCTTATCCATGCAACCTATGATGTTCATCATGGTCGTCTTACCGCTGCCGGAAGGGCCCATGATGGCAATCCACTCGCCTTTTTCAACCGTCAGATTGATTTGATCGAGGGCCTTTAACTCCCCGTAGATTTTGGAGACATCTCGTAAGCTTAAAATATCCATCTTCTCTTCTCCCACTCACTTATTCACCGCGCAGCACAAGCGCCGGATCGATTTCCACGGTCTTTCTGACCGGAATCAGGCAGGCAACCACCGCAATCAGCGCCGAAACCAATATGGTAATCGGCACCAGCGCAAAGAGGAAGTGTACCGTGCGCGAAAAGACGCTCAGGCTCACGCGAAGCGCAAACAGATAGCCGAGGCCCGCGCCGAGCGCACCGCCGAGCACACCGAGCATGGCACCCTCGCCGAGAAAGTCCTTGACCACACTCTCATTCGATGCGCCGAGCGCCTTCTTTAAGCCGATTTCCTTCCTGCGCTCGGTCACGACCGCCATCATTGTGGTCGACACGCAAATCATCATAATGCAGAGCACAATGACCGTGACAATCCAGACCAGAGCCTGCAGTTTTTTGAGGACCGTGTCCTGGGAGGCCGTGACACGTTTTACCGCCTGGGGAAGCAGAGCGGAATCCGCAGCCGCGATTTTTTGCACCAGCTGATTCAATTCCGCCTGCTCCATCTCGACACTGCATTCAATGACATCCGGTCCCTGATTGCCGACGATACCGGTCAAATCTTCCATGCTCATAAAAATGAGCTCTTCTTCCTTCCCGCCGGTTGTCACGGTTCCGGAAACGAAGAAATCGGTCGCGGTCTCTTGACCGTCCCCCTTTGAGGTGTTCACCGTGAACTTGTCACCGATATCGAGTTTCAAGGTCTTTGCGATTTCATGGCCGAGCAGGACTTCCCTCGACTTTTCCGGCCAGTTTCCGTGAATCAACCAGTAGGGACTGTTCTGCTTTGCGCCCGCAAGATCCGTGCCCGCGAGCAGGTAGGGCTGTTCTCGCACCTTGGCATTTTGATAGAGGTAGGGCGCCATGCCGACCAGCTTGTCCGCCGGTATGGTGTCTCGTACTTCTTTGACCTGCGCCTCAGTGAGAGAGCCGCCCGACTCTGTCGGCATAATCAGTAAATTCGCACCGTAGGAACGAAACTCCTTGCCCATCTGGCGCGGAATGTCATAGTAGATGGTCACGAGGCCCGAGAGCACCGTGGCCCCCATCGCAATCGCGAGGAGTGCGGTAACCATGCGGGAGCGCCGTCTTGCAAGCGAGGCCATCACCATGTGAAAGTACATGCGACGGCGGCTCATCTTCCGCTCCCGCGGCTGTTTCTCTTTATTTCCATGCAGAACCTCCGTCGGATTCAGATGCAGCAGGTAGCGTATGGCCGGTATACTGCCGAGCAGGGTCACAAAGAAGATCAACAGGGCGACAATCGGAATCACCATGGCCGCCGGCGGAATGGCAGAACCGAAGACGCCGAAGCCGATCAGCTGGGTCAGCATGAGGCCCACGAAATAACCGGCCACGCCGCCGATCACACCGGTCAGCATAATTTCCGTGAGTATGGTGCCGATGATGCGCCCGTTGCTCGCACCGACCGCTTTTTCAAGGCCTATCTCGGTGCGCCGCTCCATGACGGCAGCCGTTACCAGGTTTGAAATACCGAGCGCCGAGCCGAGCAGGCTGAGCACCGTAATCAGCACCATGAGGAGCGTCGTCTTATTCAAGATATCGCCCTCGGACTCCGCAACCTGACGTATGGGCTTTGCGACCGAATCCGGAATGACTTCCTGAATCTGATAGCAGATGGAACTCACATAGGCCGTGCAGTACCAGACTTCCCATTCTTTGACCGTAAGGCTCAGCGGATTCTGCGCCGCCTTTCTCGCAAGCTCATTGTCCGGCGTCGTGAGCGCCGAGACTTCGATGCTGCTCACCACATTTTCCTTGCCCGCAAACGCCTGGGCAACCGGGAGCACGCAGTAAATGTACTGATCCTCATCGCTTCCGGAGCTGAAAATGCCTCTGACCACCATGGTTTTTTGTCAGTACATTGCTCTTTAACTCCAATTTGTCGCCGACGGATAAATTGTTTCGGAGCGCGTAAATCGATCCGACCATCACACCGTCCGAATCCGCTTCGTCAAGCCACTCGCCGTTCATCTCCCACCAGCTCTTTAAATGCTGCATGCCGGTGTCCACGGATTCGCCCGTCGGCAAATCCATGTGATGTTTGACCCAGGTTCCGACCAGCCTTGTTTGCTCCGCATTGCCGTTCACCTGCACCGTTGTGTTGAAGTAAGGGGTGTAATCGACAATGTTAAAGGCCCAGAATATGGTCTTGATGTTTCCGAGTTTCGACTCGTCGAGATAGCTTCGCTGCGTATCCGCTTCGTCGCCGATGCCGTAGAGATCGCCGAGCAAAGAAGCATCCTTCGGCACGACATTGATGTTTGCGCCGTAGGTCTTTAATTCCTGGTTCACCTTATCGCCGACGCCGAGCATGGTGTTCAGCATCGCGGTCGAAAGGCTCACGCCGAGCGCAACGGTAAACGCAATCATGAACATCTTGCTCTTTTGCCGGAATACGGCTCCCAATACCATGCGTAAAAACATAGCGCCCCCTTTACTTGAATACATAGGACAGCTTGTCAAGATCGGCCGTCTCTATGTATATCTTTTGGTCGTGCACCAGATAGGGGAAGGGAATGGGATTGCATCCGCCGGAAAAGCCTATGGTGCCCTTGTTCATCACGACATCGCAGAGTTTGCAGACCACCTCGTTTTTCCGCTCAAAGTAGCCGGTCGGCCCGCAAATTTCGCAGGCGTCGAGGCCCACACCGTAGGCGCTCTGTGATTTCTTGATCAGAATAAAGCGCATCTTGATGCCGTCCTTCGCCGTGTACTCATAGCGGTGCAGGTGTTCGTCCTGCAGACTCTCGAGCGGCACGACAATGCGCCCGTCCTCAATTGCATAGTCCTCCGGTGCAGAGAGCGGAATTTCCCGCCCCGCATAGGACTTGAGCGCCGTGATGCTCGAGAGATCAAGCGCAAGAAGCAGGGCAAAAAATGCGGCCCAGTGGCGCACGCGGCGGTGTCCCGCCTTCAGCTTTCTGAGTTCCGCCCGATTTCGATAGCTCTCCGTCACTCTTAAGTGCCGAAGTATGAGCGTAAGCGGTATCACCAGCAGCAGAGCAAAGAGGAGCGCGTCGAAGACGAGGCTGTGATTGATGACAAAGCTGAGTCCCTCAAAAAACTTCGGATTGCGCGGAATGATGCGCAGCGAATAGAGACGCTGCAAAATGAGTGCGGCCTGCGAGACACCGCGGAGCAAAAGTACCGGCGGAAGCAGCAAATCGAATTCCCGCTCTCCGAGGCAGAGACCGCAGCGGAACGCCGCAATCCCCGAGAGCAACATGACGAGAATCGCGAGACTGTAGCCAATGACACGGAACAAAACCGCCGTGCTGACCGCGCTCTCTCCGTAGCTCACAAAGCTGCTCACATTGGTCATGATCAGCGGGAGATACGAGAAAAACGAGGCGAGACTGTATAGGACCACAGCGAGGCTCAGCAGGATTTCATATGCCTTACGCTGTTTTTTTCGAAGATAGGAGCCGAACAAAATGAGCAAAAGCAGCAGCAACATGCTCCCGACAACGGGCAGCATGCTATAAAAGTTTAAGGCGGTTCGGTTTAAAAAATTCGGTATCGAGCGCAGATACGCCGAGAGCGCCGCGGCGAGAAAGCCGCCGATGACGGAAAAGCCTATGATGCGAACACGCTTGGCTCTCTCCTCATAGCGCAGTAAGGAAAACAAAAGACCCATGGTGACCGAAAACGCAATTCCGCCCTCCATGATTTTGACAAACAACTTTAGGATAGAATCACCTTCCCTCTCGAGTGATATACATGGCAATACAGGCGAAGGGTTGCCCCTCCGCCCGTACTGAAGTCAAAGCGTTCTTTTTACCACTGCGGTCCGTTCCACTCAAAGTCCGGCCACTCCGCAACCAGCGGCTCGGTCCAGAAGCGACCCGTGACACCTGTCTCCTTGTCGACGTGGAGCAGATAGTCGTTGCCCGGAGCGCTCACAACGAACTTGACATCATAGACGCCGACACCTTCCGGGAACTTAAAGTTTGCACCGTAGTGCGGGCCGTCGGAAGCGTTCATCGGCATGAAAGCGACCTCGGTCGGCTCCTTGTCGGAACCCTTCTTCTGGATAATAGCCTTGACCTGCAGCCACGGAACAAAGTCACCCTTGCCGTAGCCGAGGGTCGTGCCCTCCTGGCTCGCCGTGATATCCGCCTCGATGTGGCAATCGGAATCTGCCTTCGAGAGCGAATTGCCCGCCGGCTCCATGTCGACCGGCTGGAAGTAAACGCCCGAGATAATCAGCGGGCCGACCTCCTGATCGTCACCGATCGGGAACTCCTCAAAGCCGGCATCCTCACCCGGAGCCTTCGCCTCAGCCTTGGTCTCCTCCGCCTTGGTCTCGCCCGCAGCCGCCATGGTCTCACCGGCCTTGGTCTCCGCAGCGCTGCCCGCAGCCGCCGTGGTCTCCGCGCTCTTGCTGCCGCCGCAAGCGCTCAGCGCAACCGCGGCAATGAGCATCGATACTGCCAAACTTCTCTTCATCATGACTCTTTACCTCCCTGTTTCTGTGTTTTGTTTTTACCCAGCTGGTAGCGATAGGTGAATATCGTAAGCGCCAGCAGAATAAGCTGAGGAATGAGATTCTCGTAGCGATCGTAAATGCCGAGAAGCTCGAAATGAAAGCCGTTCATCCACGGGATGATGGTTCTTCCGATGACATCTGCCTCCTGCAGTTCGTAAACGCCTTTGCCGACAAAGGAGATGCAGAGGATGAACATGAGCACGCTCGTAAGGTGAAGAAGGGCTTTAAGGGCAAGCGCACCGAGAGCTTTGTAATTGCGAAGTAGACAATCGCAAGTATCACAATCGCGACCGCCAAGCCGGCCCAGAGCATGTGCGGGTTATTGGTGATGTTCGAGCGCATACCCTGGAAGAACATGATGAGCTCCGCGCCCTCTCGTGCCACCGCGAGGAAGGCCGAGAAGGAAAGTGTGTACATGCTCCCCTTGTCGATACTCTGCTGTACCTTGTCCTTAATATATTTGTTCCAGGTCTCCGCCTCTGCCTTCGAGAGCATCCAGTTGCTCACATAGAAGAGGACAATGACCGCGAGGAACATCGTGATACCTTCAAAAATCTCCTGTCCCGCACCGGACTGCGCATCGCCGAGGCTCGCCGCAATCCCGTTGAAGATCATAGCGAGCACAACGCTGAACAACACGCCGAGTCCCGCGCCGATGTAGACCGAAGCCAGATACTTTCGGCTGTTTGTCTTGACAAGATAGGCGATAATCGCGGCAATGACCAGAATGGCCTCAAGTCCCTCTCGGAGCGTAAGGCCGAGAACGGCGAGAAAGGTCTGCCAGGCCGCCCCGTTATTTGCTGCTCCGCCGTGTCGCTGCCGCCACCCTGTGCCGCCGCTTTGCCGCCGTCCAAGGTGATTGCGTCCTCGGTGAGCATGCTCTTTAAGGTATCGACACTGCTCTTTAACTCCTCTTTCGAGCCGCCGTCGCGAATTACCTTTTTCACCAGATAAAACTGGTGCTCCACATCGGAGCCGCGACTTCCGGAGATGGAAGCCATGACCGTCTTTTCAAAGCCGAGCTTCTCGTAGAACTTATAGTAGGCTACGTTGACCTGCTCGGTCGCTTTCTTGCCGGCCTCTTCACCGCCCGCGCCGTAGGCTTCGACCGCGCCGTCCAGAACCGTTCCCATGGTGGACGCGACTTCCTGCCAGTTCGCATATTTGGTCTCGGCATACGCCGGAACAATCAGAAACAGCGCCATGCAAAGCGCCGCCAAGATTGCCGCAAGCCCGCGAGCCCCTTTCTTTCCTTGAAAACTCATTTCTTACCCCTTCCCCTATCCTTGCGCGAGCGTTTCCCGCGCTTCCTCAAAAGCACGCACATGCCCCTCTTTCAGTTCCAACACGCGGTCCGCGCGCTGCAGATGGGCATGTTCATGTGTCACCACCAGAACACCGCAGCCATTCTTGCGAAGTTCCGAAAAAAGCTCGATAAAATCCGCCGCACTTTTCGGATCCAGATCCGCGGTCGGTTCGTCCGCAAGTAAAAACTTAGGTCCGGGCATCAGCGCCCGCGCCAGTAACACGCGCTTCGTTTCTCCGCCGGACAGTTCCGAAGGATAAGCATCCTTCAAAGAGAGTGCGCCGACCTTGTCAAGCAAGGCACTCGCTCTCCCGTAAACTTCCTCCGTGCGCCGTTCCCGGCTGTTCAGCATAACGGGCAGCGCCACATTCTGCACCGCCGTCAAGGCTGTCAGAAGACCAAGCTGTTGCGGCAGATATGCGAGTTCCGTGCGCCTGAATTCGCTCCAAGCGTCCTCGGTAAAGCCCCCGGCATCTTGCCCGCTGTAGATGAGCCGCCCGGCATCCGCCTTTAAGAGTCCCGAGAGAATTTTGAGCAAGGTCGTTTTTCCGCTGCCGGACGCACCGACCAAAAACACCAGCTCACCGCATTTCAGACTGATTTCGGCGTCGATCAGTGCTTCGACGCGACGACTGCCGCGGAGGAAGTACTTACGGATTCCCTCTGCTTTCAGCTCATCCATGGACCTTTTCTCCGCGCAGGGCAAACAAAAGATAAACCGCGCTCACCGCGACGAGCAGGCCAGACAGGAAATACACCATGGGTCTCGTGTAAAGATTGCAGGCCATGTCGTGCATCTTGCAACCGCCGATTAAGCTTTTTGCGAACAGAAAACTCAGCACACCGAGCCCCAGATTCATGGCTGCGATACCCGCGCCGAGTTTCTCCGGAGAAAGCAGCGCCAGTACACCACCGAAGGCAATGACCGCACCGAGTCCCTGCTCCGCGATATCCATCCAGTGACACTTCATAAAGCTGCCGTCCGGCATCGCGGGACAAACCGGCGTGATAGTACCCGGCGTCAAGAACAGCAGTATGCCGAGTGCCAACATCAGGACAGCGAAAACACGTTTGAGTCGCATAATTCGTTTATCCTCTCAAAAATTAGTATTTACTAATTGCTGCGGCAAAAAAAATACAAATTCAAAGGAATTTGTACCGTGCTTGCCATTGCTTTTCTAAAGCATATGATAGACATGTTTAATTGTCAAGTTCGTTTCGGCTAATATGACGATAAAAATGATATTTCAATAAAATAAAGCGAATCGGACGCTTTCGCAACCGCTTCGCTTTATTCACTCAGAACTTTACCTGAATCAAATCTGTCTCTTTGATTGTCTCGGCGGATTCCGCATCGACAATCAAACATTTAAACGCCGCCTTCCGCACAGAACTGATTTTTTTGTTGTCCAGCTGATCGTCAAAAAATGTCATGGCCTCGACCGCATGTTTTCCCGGCGCGATTTCCGGACTGAAGATGGGTTCCAAGCCCGCGTCATTCACCGCGACATCCGTCGCATGAATTGCGATTTTCTTATCGCTTTTGTTCTCGATGTACAGAAGGATTCCGGGCCCGAAACCGTTTTCTCTTTCAATCGGTCCTTTCACAACGATTTTAACGCCCTCTCCCTCGTAGGCCAAGGTTCCGCTGTCATCAGCGCGTTCTTGATAGCCTTCCGCCGCCGAGGTCCTTAGAGTAATCGGCTCCGACTCATAGATTTTATCGAGTGTTTCACTGTCCAATACGCAGAAGCGGAACGTAAGCTCGGCAAAGGTATTGATTCCGCCGAGCTTCAGCGCGCGGGCAGAAAAGCCTATGCCGTCTTCTTTTGTTTCCCCTTTGCCGACCGCAGAAGAAAGAAGCGGCGCTATCATGCAGCCGTTCACGCTCATATCACGGACCTGCACCGTCACATTCCGATTCGTCTCGTTTTCGATGAGCAAGCGAAGGGTAGGCCCCAAACTTCCGTTCATATCCAGCTCTTTCGCGGTAATTTTAAGTCCCTCATGATCCAGCACGAGCGTCTCCGCAAGCAACGGCGCTTCCGCCGTTTCTGTATTGCTCTCCGCCTCACCCGAAGCCATCGCGCTTTCCGCCACCGTTTCGACGGAAGCAGTCTTTGTCTCTTCCACGGACTCTGCTTTCTTGCTACCGCCGCAGGCCGTCAAAGCGAGCGCGATCGCAACGATTGCCAAGCTTGCTTTCTTCATTGCTCCCCCTATGTTCTCTGTCTTAGCTTCTATCATAGGGGCTTTCCCATAAAACGCAAGTACGAAGACTTTCTTCGCGTTCTTTTCCCGCATTTCGCGCCCCTTGCACGAATATAACGCCGACTTCCCCCATTCCCTCACACTGCTTCCTTACCACGCCTTCTATGTGTGAAAAAGCTAACGTTTCACGGCGCAAATCAGTCGAAATTCGCAACAAAAACCGCCGGACTCCCGTATTTTGAATACGACAGTCCGGCGGTATCGTTACCCGTCCGGGAAATAAGCGTAATGCGAGAGCGAATTAGCCCTGCATCTGCTTTGCGACTTCTTCCGCAAAGTTCTCGCTCTTGTGCTCAAGGCCCTCGCCGGTCTCAAAGCGGACAAAGGTCTTGATTGCGATGTTTGCCTGGTTCTCCTTCGCGACGGAAGCCACGTATGCAGCTACGCTCTGCTTGCCGTCCTCTGCCTTGACATAAACCTGATCCAGAAGGCAGATTTCCTTCAGCTCCTTCTGGAGACGGCCCTGCACAGCGCCCTCAATGACCTTCTCCGGCTTGTTTGCCATCTTCGGGTCATTCTTAATCTGCGCCGCAAGGATTTCCTTCTCCTTCTCAAGGTAGTCCGCATCGACCTCGGCATCGCTCGTGTAGAGCGGCTTCAGCGCTGCGACCTGCATTGCGACATTCTTTGCCATCTCCTTGACCGCATCGTTCACAACATCGGTCTCGACCGCAAGAAGAACGCCGATCTTTCCGCCCGCATGGACATAGGACTCGACAAAGCCGTTCTCCTCCTTGAGCTGGCGGAAACGACGAATGTCAAGCTTCTCGCCGATCACGGAAATCATAGCGGAGAGCTGCTCCTTCACCGTGAGGGAGTTGTCTGCCTTCCACGGCTCTGCGAGGAAAGCCTCGAGATCTGTAGCATTGGTATCCAGCGCCTGCTGTGCAACCTCGCCGACATAGTTTCTGAACTTCTCGTTCTTCGCGACGAAGTCGGTCTCGGCATTCACTTCGACCGCAACGCCCTTCTTACCGTCAGCGCTGACAAGAACAGCAACCATACCTTCTGCTGCGATGCGGCTCGCCTTTTTCTGCGCGCCGGCAAGTCCCTTCTCACGAAGGAACTCAATCGCCTTCTCCATGTCGCCCTCGACTGCCGCGAGAGCCTTCTTGCTGTCCATCATGCCTGCGCCGGTAAGCTCTCTGAGTTCCTTAACCATTGCCGCTGTAATTGCGCCCATCTCTTATCTCCTCTCGCTCTTTCTCTTAACGCTCGTTTGCTTCGATTGCTGCCTTGATTGCTGCCGCAGCCGTATCATCGCCCTCTGCGACTTCCTCGCTGCGGTGCTCCTCACCCTGGTGTGCCTCGACAACAGCGTCTGCGAGCTTGGAGACAATGAGTCTCACCGCGCGGATAGCGTCGTCGTTGCCCGGGATGACATAGCTCAGCTCCTCCGGATCGGAGTTCGTGTCCGCAATGCCGATGAGCGGAACGTTCAGCTTATGTGCCTCCGTGACGCAGATGTGCTCCTTCTTCGGATCGATGATCACGATTGCGTCCGGGATCTTCTTCATATCCTTGATGCCGCCGAGGTTCTTCTCGAGCTTCTCAAGCTCCTTCTTGAGCTCCGTCACTTCTCTCTTCGGAAGACGCTCAAAGGTGCCGTCCTGGCTCATCTCCTCGATCTGGCGCAGTCTCTTGATTCTGGACTGAATGGTCTTGAAGTTGGTGAGCATGCCGCCGAGCCATCTCTCGTTCACGTAGAACTGTCCGCAGCGCTCTGCCTCTTCCTTAATCGCATCCTGCGCCTGCTTCTTGGTTCCGACAAAGAGAATCGTGCCGCCCGCAGCCGCGATGTCCATGACTGCCTTGTAAGCATCGTCCACCATGCCGACCGTCTTCTGCAGGTCGATGATGTGGATGCCGTTTCTCTCCGTGTAGATGTACGGTGCCATCTTGGGGTTCCAGCGTCTGGTCTGGTGACCGAAGTGCACACCTGCTTCCAAAGTTGCTTCATTGATACTACGCCCATTTTATTTGCCTCCTGTGGTTTGGTCTTCCGCCCGCCTTTCGGCGACGCTCCACTGCTCTTCGCAGCACCCGGAGCGCGCCTCGGCGGACGTGTTGTCTGGGAAAAATCCCGTAACTCACTTACTCTATCACTTTTTTGGTCGTTTTGCAAAGGATTTTAACGTTTTGCGGCAGCGGTTCTCCGTTTTCCGTTTTCTTCCTGGTAGGCCGCGATCTCTTCAAAGACCGCATCGTTCAAAATTTTAATGTAGGTACCCCGCATACCGCTGGAACGGCTCTCTATGACGCCCGCGCTCTCGAACTTTCGGAGCGCATTCACGATAACCGAGCGGGTGATGCCGACTCTGTCGGCAATTTTGCTTGCGACCAGGACGCCTTCGGTCCCGTTCAACTCGCTAAAGATGTGGGTAACAGCTTCCAGCTCCGAAAAGCTCAGGGTCTGAATCGCCCCGCGCACAATCTGAAGCTTTCTCGCTTCCTCCTGATACTCCTCATTCACACTTTGGCGCATCGCCATGCCGATGACCATCGCCGCGTACTCGCTCACAATGATATCGTCAATGGTAAAAGCCGCCTCTTTGTATGCCATCAAAGTTCCAAGACGCTCACCTGCAATATAAATCAGTGTAACAAGCGCCTGGCGGTTCTGTACCGCCTCGCGCAAAAACCCAGAGTTTCCAGATTCACATTTTCCTTGGTAGACAGGATGGCAAGCAGCCGCTCGTTTAAAAAGCGAATCGGCATAATCTTCCCACCTTGCCGCTCAATAGACCGCCAAACTCTTCTTGCTCTCCCCGTTTATGCCGCCTGTACCAAGAATTTTTACCCTTCTTGCTGATGACCAGCGTACTTCCGTCCAAGACAGAGCTGAGAATCAGCAAGATGTCATTGAACTTTACCCTCACATTTTTTCCGTTTTGCAGCAGCTGGTTTATCTTTCTGGTCTTGTCAAGTAATTGCACGCTCATGATGTCTCTCCTCTAATGTCAATCTCCCGGTTGTGCCTTTGCTGCAATCGAACTTCTCAGCCTTTGTCCTCCTTTCTGAGCACTTCGCTGTGTCCGCAAGCTTCATTTGCGCAGACCAACTTATTGCCACGTTCCGTCATATAGCCACCGCACTTCTCGCAACGCTTTTCCGACGGCTTTGCCCAACTCATAAATTCACAAGTCGGGTTGTTCTCACAGCCGTAGTAAATGCGCCCCTTCTTGGTTCTCTTACGCACCAGTTCTCCCCCGCACTTCGGACACTTAACCCCGATTTTCTCGAGATAGGGTTTCGTGTTCCGGCACTCCGGGAAGCCCGGGCAGGCAAGGAACTTACCGTGCGGACCGTACTTTATGACCATCCGTCTGCCGCAGAGTTCGCAGTCGACATCACTCTCTTCGTCTGCGATTTTAACGCTGTCCAAATCTTGTTCCGCTTTCTTTACCGCAGCATCGAGATCCGGATAAAAATTCTCTACTACAGTCTTCCAATTCATTTTACCTTCTCCGACCGAGTCAAGCAAGCGTTCCAGATTTGCCGTGAACTGCGGGTCGACAACGACCGGAAAAGACTGCACCATCATACGGTTTACAACCTGTCCGAGCTCCGTCACATAGAGATTTTTCTGTTCCTTAATCACATAGCGACGCGCCAGTATGGTCGTAATGGTCGGTGCATAGGTACTCGGACGCCCGATGCCCTGTTCCTCCATGGCGCGGACCAGGCTCGCCTCCGTGAAGTGCGCCGGCGGCTGGGTAAAATGCCGCTCCTTGTCAAAGCCTTCGAGCACAAGTTCCTCGCCCTCGCTGAGCTTTAAGAGTGCCGCATCCGGCTTCTCCTCCTCTTCTTCCTCACTGTCGCTGTACACTTCCATAAAGCCGGAAAATTTGAGTGAGGAACCGGAGAGCGCAAAGCGGTGCTCCCCGCAGGCTAGCTTGACGGAGGTGGAAGCATAGACCGCCTCCCGCATCCGTCCCGCCGCAAAACGTTTCCAGATGAGCTGATAGAGTCGGAACTGATCGCGAGAAAGCGAGGTCTTTGCCATGGTCGGTGTCAAGCTGATGTCAATCGGACGGATGGCTTCGTGGGCATCCTGAATCTTCTGCCCGCTCTGCTTCTCCTTCCTCTCCTCTGCGACATAGTCCGCGCCGTAGTTGTCACGTATATACTCCGCGCGAGCTTATCCGCCTCTTCGGAAATACGGGTGCTGTCCGTTCTCAGATAGGTAATGAGAGCTATAGTACCTCTGCCCTCCACCCTCGACGCCCCTCATAGAGCTGCTGCGCAATGCGCATAGTCTTCTGCGTCGAGAAATTGAGGCGTTTCGAGGCCTCCTGCTGCAGGGGTGGAAGTCGTGAACGGCAGCGGCGCCTTGCGACCTCCGCTCGCTCTTCTTGATTTCCTGCACAAGCAGCGGCTTTCCCTCACAGTCCGCAATGACCTTGAGACACTCTGCCTCACTGTGAAGTTCCACCTTCTCCTTGCCGACACCGTAGTAGCGCGCTTTCAGCGCCTTTTTGCCGCCCTTGGCGTGCGTCTCCGCTTCCAGAGACCAATACTCCTTCGGCACAAAAGCCTCAATTTTCGGCCTCACGATCGCATATCATACGAAGTGCGACCGACTGTACTCTGCCTGCGGAGAGCCCGCGCTTTACCTTGGCCCAGAGCAGGGGGCTTATGCTGTAGCCCACCATGCGGTCCAAGATACGGCGTGTCTGCTGCGCATCGACCAGATCCATGTCAATGGCTCTGGGATGCTTGATGCTCTCGCGCACCGCGTTCTTTGTGATCTCGTTGAAACTGATGCGGTACACCTTTTTGCCGGACTCATCCAACTTGAGTGCCTTCTGCAAATGCCAGCTGATGGCTTCGCCCTCGCGGTCCGGGTCCGTTGCGAGATAAATTTTGTCCGCTTTTCTTCACTTCTTTCCGAAGTTTTTGCGAGCACATCGCCTTTTTCCGCGAATTGTGATATACTTTGGTTCATATCCGTGCTCGACATCGATGCCGAGCTGAGATTTCGGGAGGTCGCGAACATGTCCCTGACTCGCATCCACCACATAATTGGAACCCAAAAACTTCTTAATTGTTTTCACCTTTGCCGGTGACTCCACGATCACTAAATTTGACGCCATTCTGATTGAATCCTTCTCAAAAATGTTGTTGTTTTTTTCGCGGAACACTGCGAAAAGTCTCCTATAGCAAGAAAGCGTGATTAACATTACCGCATTTCAGAGAAGTTTGCAAGTATGTTTTCAATCCCAGTGACTTCAATTTCTGCTTTTTAAGCTAGTTTTTCACCGACTACAGAAAGGAAAATATATGGCTTTTAGACGGTATTGTCATTGCAGCGCTCGTCAAGGAATTGCGCGACACGCTGCTCGGCGGGCACATTCAGAAAATCGCAATGCCCGAAAAAAACGAACTCCTCTTGACCGTTAAGAATCACGCGGCGCAGCATCGCCTCTTAATCTCCTGCGAGGCCTCGCTTCCGCTCCTCTATCTCCAAGCGGACAATAAGCCGAGTCCGCTCACGGCTCCCGGCTTTGCAATGTTACTGCGGAAGCACATCGGCTCCGGCAAAATAACCGCCGTGGAACAACTCGGGCTGGAGCGCATTGTCCGCATCGAGAGCATGCAGCTCAATGAGCTGGGAGACATTGCGCCGCGCGCACTGTATACGGAACTCATGGGCAAGTACTCGAATATCATCTTCACCGACGAAAACGATATTATCTTAGACAGCATGCGGCGCGTACCCGCGAGCGTGAGTTCGCTCCGCGAGGTGCTGCCGGGACGGCCCTATTTTATTCCGGAAAAAAACTGAAAAACCAACCCGCTCGGACTTTTCCGCGACGGATTTTTTTCCGCTGCCCTCACCGCGCAGGGCTCGCTTCCGCTGGACCGTGCACTTTCATCCGCCTTTTCCGGAATCTCCTCGCTGGTCGCACAGGAGATTCTGTTTCGCGCCTCTCTCGACCCGCGCGAAGTCTTTGACGGTCTGTCGGATGAGAAGCGGAACACGCTCTATTCTGTCTTCTCTTCCTTTCTGGAAGAGGTGCGTGCGGAGCGCTTCGATCCCGTTATGTACCTCCGAGACGAAATCCCGGTCGAATTTTCGGCCCTCCCGCTAAGGACCCTCGAAGCCGAAGGGCTTGCGTGCCGTCGCTTTTCGTCCGTGAGCGAATTGCTCTACTCCTACTATGCGCTCCGCGCGGAGAGCTCCCGCATGCGGCAAAAGTCCTCGGACCTCCGTCGCCTGGTTCAAAACCATTTGGAGCGCAGTCAGCGAAAGCGTAGTTTGCAGGAAAAACAGCTCGCGGACAGCCAAAAGAAGGAGAAGTACCGCGTCTACGGCGATCTTTTGAATAGCTATGCGTACCAAATTCCGGCGGGGGCGGATCACTACGTGGCCGAAAACTTCTATGACGAAAACCGGCCGCTTCGAATTCCGCTCGACAAGAACTTAAGCCCCGCCGAAAATGCGAAAAAGTACTTTGACCGCTACGCCAAGTTAAAGCGCACCGAGCTCGCGGTCGGCGCGGAACTCGAAAAGACCGTGCAGGAAGAAGCACATCTCGCCTCCGTTCTGACCGCCCTTGAACTTGCAACCGAAGAGAGCGACCTCGCGGAGATACGCGAAGAGCTCGCATCTTATCAGTATGTCAAACGCCAGCGTTCACCGAAGGGAAAACGCCCGCAGAAAATTCAGTCGCACCCGCTTCATTTCCGCTCGAGCGACGGCTTTGATATCTATGTCGGCAAGAACAATTTCCAGAACGAGGAGCTCACCTTTAAAGTGGCTTCCGGCTCTGACTGGTGGTTTCACGCAAAGGGCATGCCGGGATCCCATGTCATTGTCAAAGCGAACGGGCAGGAACTTCCGGACCGCTGCTTTGAAGAGGCCGCTTCGCTTGCCGCCTACTATTCCAAGGGACGGGATCAGGACAAGGTGGAGATCGACTACCTGCAGCGCCGCAACGTGAAAAAGGTAAACGGCGCACCGCCCGGCTTTGTGATTTACCACAGCAACTGGTCCATGATGGCAAAACCGCGGGCGGAGATTTAAACGCCGCTCAAAATCTGCGACTACTTTTCCGCTGTATGAAACCCGGATGTAGCAAGCAGGGATTTTCACCAACTCTTTTTGTCCCTATATCTCTAGTGACGCAAAAAGCGGGCAGTTCGAATTCTGAACTGCCCGCTTCTATTTCATTATGTTCGAAGCGGCTTTTCTTACATCATGCCGCCCATGCCGCCTGCCGGCATTGCCGGTGCCGCCTGGGGCTCCTTGATGGTCGCAACCGCGGACTCGGTCGTGAGCAGGGTGCTCGCAACGCTCGTCGCGTTCTCGAGTGCCGTTCTGGTCACCTTTGCCGGATCCAGAATGCCCTCCTGACCATGTCGACATAGACCTCGTTGTAAGCGTCGAAGCCGATGCCCTTCTTGCTCTCCTTGACCTGGTTCACAATGACAGCGCCCTCAAGACCCGCGTTCTCCGCAATGTAGAAAAGCGGAGCCTCCAGTGCCTTCATGACAATCTTTGCGCCGGTCTTCTCATCGCCTTCAAGGCTGTCCACCAGCTTCTGAACTTCCTTCGAAGCGTTGATGTACGCCGTGCCGCCACCTGCGACAATGCCCTCTTCGACAGCCGCTCTGGTCGCATTGAGTGCGTCCTCCATGCGGAGCTTCGCTTCCTTCATCTCGGTCTCGGTTGCCGCGCCGACGCGAATCACCGCGACACCGCCGGAGAGCTTTGCCAGACGCTCCTGGAGCTTCTCCTTATCGAACTCGGACGTGGTCTCTGCAAGCTGCGCCTTGATCTGCGCGGTTCTTGCGTCGATATCTGCCTTCTTTCCGAGGCCGTCCACAATCACGGTGTTCTCCTTCGTGACCTTGACCGACTTAGCGCGACCAAGCTGAGCCATTCTCGCATCCTTGAGCTCAAGGCCGAGCTGCTCGCTGATTACGGTGCCGCCGGTCAGAACCGCGATATCCTGCAGCATCTCTTTTCTTCTGTCGCCGTAGCCCGGTGCCTTGACCGCAACCACATTGAAGGTACCGCGCAGCTTGTTCACAATGAGGGTCGTGAGTGCCTCACCCTCGACATCCTCCGCGATAATGAGGAGCTTCGCACCGCTCTTCACAACTTCCTCGAGCAGCGGGAGCACTTCCTGAATGTTGGAAATCTTCTTATCGGTAATCAGGATGTACGGATCCTCGAGGGTCGCCTCCATCTTCTCGACATCGGTTGCCATGTAAGCGGAGATGTAGCCGCGATCAAACTGCATGCCCTCAACCAGATCAAGCTCGGTCTTCATGGTCTTGGACTCTTCGATCGTGATGACACCGTTGTTCGTGACCTTCTCCATAGCGTCCGCGACCATCTCGCCGACCTCGTCGTTCGAAGCGGAAATCGCAGCGACTCTCGCAATCTGCTTCTTGCCGGAAATCGGCTGAGACATCTCCTTGATGGTCTCGACAGCCTTGTCGCAAGCCTTCTTCATGCCCTTCCGGAGCACAATCGGGTTGGAACCCGCCGCAATGTTCTTCACGCCCTCGTTGATCATAGCCTGTGCGAGAACGGTTGCGGTCGTCGTGCCGTCACCTGCGACATCGTTGGTCTTCGTCGCAACTTCCTTGACGAGCTGAGCGCCCATGTTTGCGAACGCATCCTCCAGCTCAATCTCCTTCGCAATCGTCACACCGTCGTTCGTGATGAGCGGTGCACCGTAAGCCTTGTCCAGCACAACATTTCTGCCCTTCGGGCCGATGGTAACGCGAACCGCGTTCGCAAGCTCATTGACACCCTGAATCAGCGCTTCTCTCGCCTCAACGCCAAACTTAACTTCCTTTGCCATAATTCCACTCTCCTTCTGTCCGTTCTCTTATTCCATTACCGCAAGGATATCGCTCTGCTTAATCACGACATACTTTACGCCGTCCAGCTCCACATCCGAACCCGCATATCTGGAGTAGAGGACCTTATCGCCTGCCTTAACCTGCATCTTTACTTCCTTGCCGTCCACAAGGCCACCGGGACCCACTGCAATGATCTCACCCTGACCCGGCTTCTCCTTGTCGCCCTGACCCGGCAGCACGATTCCGGATGCGGTGGTCTCTTCCTCTACCATCTTCTTCAGCACGACACGGTCAAACAACGGTACCAGCTTCATAATACAATGCCTCCTTAATAAACGTGAAACGCTTTTCGCTTTTGTCTTCTCAACAAAAGCAGTTATAACATTAGTTATTAGCAGTGTCAGCCATGAGTGCTAATTTTTTTCATATTTCTCGGCAGACAGAAAAAAACCGACGCCCTTTCGAGCGTCGGCTCCGATTACGATTCGTCTGCGATGAGATATTCGATGCCGTCGACCACGTCGTTGGTCAGATAAATCTTGAGCTCCGTGTCGCCGAGCGTAGTAGAGAACACCCTCTTCCTCCCGGAAGCCTCTGCCGTACGCCTTCTCGACCGCCTCGCGCGTCGCACCGAGACGAATTCCCTCCGGTGTACTGACGTTCTTGTCGAGAATGCAGATGGACTGCACCTTCTGCGCACCGTTGTTCTCACTCAAGGTGCAGAGTTCAAAGCCCCTTGAGCTGTATATTCTCTCCTTGCCGTTGCCCCTGCACGGACTCCTGCACAATTACCTTATCCGCCTTGCCGAGTGAGTTGAGCGCCCTTTGCGCTCTGACCGCAGGTAATCTTTGCGCCGCCACTCTGGAAGGTATAGGCACTCTTCTTTGCGCCGAACGCAGCAAAGCTGCCGGCAACAATCGCAGCGCTGAGTAACACTGCCGTAACTACCTTTTTTTCCCTGTACCCACGTTCTTTTTCATTCCTATCCTCTCGACTCTGCCGACTACGGCACTATTCTTTACGAATTTATTACATTTTATCCCAAGAATGCAAAATATGCAAGTACTTCCCTCAGTTCGAGAGGTCGGAAACATCGGCATCGGTCGTGATATCTATCTCATAGCCGGGATAAGCAGCTTCGATTTCCTGCCGCACTCATTGACCGCATCCGTCCTGCTCTTTGTAAAATCCACAACGACATCAAAGCGCATGTACTTCTTGACCGTCTCTGCATAAAAACCGTGAATCTGCAAAATCCATGCATGAGAAAGCGCAATGTGCTCGACCGTATGGCGCATCTCCGCTGCCACCGGATCTTTAGTATTGTGCGCGTAGACACCTATGGTGCTGATGCGGATGCCGGTCGCCTCTTTGACACGCTTCTGAATGCGTCTGGTCAGCGTGTCGACCTCCTCTACACACATCGTATCCGGGAGTTCCAGGTGCACCACACCGTAGCGTCGCCCGGACCGTAATCCGAGATGAAGAGATCATAAGCCCCGATAACAACCTGTTCCTCCATAATGAGCGCACGGATTTTTCCTGACAAGTTCCGTATCCGGACGCTTGCCCAGAATCTCATCGAGGGTATCACATACCATGCCGTAGCCGGACCCTCACTATCATCACCGAGATTAAGCTGCCCACATAGGCCTCAAGGGAGATGCCGGTGCGAAGAAAGATAAGGGCGGACGCGAGCACGGATGCCGAGAGCAAGGCATCAAACGAAGCATCGGAACCCGAGGCTATAAGTGCATCCGAGTTCAGCTGTTTTTCCCCTGCGCTTTACATACTGCCCCATCAGAATCTTCACGAGTACCGCCACCGCAATGATGACAAGGCCGACTGCACTGTACTGCGGGGTCTCGGGATGCAGCATTTTTTTGACCGATTCGACGAGTGAACTTAAGCCCGCATAGAGAACCAGCGCCGCCACCAGCAGCGCACTCAGATACTCAATGCGTCCGTGTCCGAGCGGATGCTCCCGGTCGGGTTCCTTTCCCGCGGCTCTTGCCCCGACGATTGTGATGACCGAAGACAGCGCATCGGTCAGATTGTTGACGGCGTCAAGTAAAATCGCGATGGAATTGGATGCGAGTCCCACGGCCCCTTAAATACCACGAGAAACAAATTGGCTACAATGCCGATGACACTTGTTCTTACAATGCCTTGATTTCTCGCTGCGGGTGTCTGTGCCGTTTCCTTTTGCGCCGCTCCCTTTGTGCGCCCCTTGTCTCCTTCTGTCGGCAGCTCTTGCCTCTCTTTTTCTTGCATGCGGTGATTCCTCTTTGTTTGCTTTTATCTTGTATACAATGTTTCGGGGTAAAAAGAAGTCCTTTGCCGCTGACAAAGGACTCTTTGTTGTACTGCTCAGATAATTGCCGTAATTGCTGCGATGAGACCGAAAACGATGCCCGGCGCATTCGCCATCGCGACCGGATAATCGCGATTTTTCTTTAAGAGCGCATAGGTGACCCAGAGGGTGCAGTTGATTGCCGCGACCAGGGGCTGAATCGGTGTACCCTTCATTCCGTGCAGATTGTTCATAATCTGCGGAATATAGGAGACATACATCATGACGGAGACACAGGTTGCAAACCATCCGAGTCCGGTCAGTGCTTTTTCTGACATAGTATCCTTTCTCTGCCGCGGCAGGAAACCACGCTCATCAAGCGCGCAACACAGTAACTTGTGTCTTAGATACTAGCAGTTCTCTCCGTTCTCCGTCAACTTCCGTATTTGACAAAATTATAACGCCATTTCCGACTGTTTTTGACAAGACGACAGCTGCACCTTATCTTTTTCCCGGGGGATCACGGAGATTCAAAGAATATACTCGAACGCATGGATGATATGACTGTCCCGCAGACTGCCGAGAAAGGCATCTTGAACTTTTTCGTTTGTTTGATTAAAAAAAACAGATGCCACCCGTTCTGAGTAGCATCCGTCCGGTAAGTTTTTATTTCCCGCTCATTCCCAGCGAGTCTGATCCGCATGAACCTTGTAGCGGAGCGGCTCTCCCTCCATGGTAAAGCTGCCTTCAAACACATAGCTCGTAAAGAGTGTGTAGGGTTCGGTCTGCAGCCGCAGGAACACAAAATCCGCTTGCACCGATTCTTTCACTTCCGGTGCTTTTATCGCAAACAACTCTACGGGGGGCTGTTTTTGAAAATCCTGCGCCTTCAGTTCCGCTATCTTTTTGCCCTGCACGGCGACCTCCGAAAAGCCCTCGTCTTCCGGCGTGAAATAGCAGGAAACCAGCACGCAGTCTTTCAGCTTGGCCTGCTGCTTTCCGTCCGGCACCAGCCTGACCCTGCCGTAGCGCTTTCCGTCCCGCCGAAGCTCCATGGTAAGCGCTTTGTAATCATAGACCCCCTTGATCTCCGCGTATTCCACCTCCGTATCGGCGCTGTTTCCGTCGAGCGAAAAACCCCTCGGCCAGCAAGTCCTTTCCGCGGCTCATACTGGTGTCAGTGTGCTCCCCGCAATCTGTACCCGAAGCGGCGGCGCCGGAACTCCCGTTATGCTAACCGTTAGCATGAGGAGAAAGGAGGTAAAAAATGCCGTGCCCCAGACTGCCATGGAAGCAGAATAGTAATGTATCTCTTCATGGCGATGAAACAGCCACCAAAGATTCTTTCCCTGTACCACGAGAATGCGCATCACGAGGACAATCCCAAATTCCGCGCGCAGCGCAAAATAGCCGGCCGCATAGAGATTAAGTCCGCTGTGGTACTTGTAGGCAATGACCAGGAGATTGCCGATCACGATGCCGATGAGGAAGAGTCTGCCTCCCTGAGCGCCTCGGGCGTTGTCAAGTCCTCATAGTGATCCGTGCCGCGACCGTGTACCGCATGTCCGAGCTTATATACCCAGTCCGGCACTTCTCTCTCCGCCATAACGGCATTGCGAAGCGTAATATACACGACCGGCACCGTAAAGGCGCAAGCCAGCGTCATTCCGACAAATAGTAGCGCACCGATATAAAAGCCCATTGCACAGTAACCTCGTTTTTCTCAAATTCCGCTAAGGAACCGCGTCAACAGGATTATACCATTATTTCTTACTTCTTGCTGTTTGCGAGTGCCTGCTCAATCAGCTGATTGAGGCGCTCCGCCTGCTTTTTTTATCCGCAATTGCGCCGACAATGGGCTCTCCCACAATGTTCCTTTTGATCGACCACATAGCTGGTCGGGAAGGAGTAAATGCCCATCGCGAACTTTCCCGCATCCGTGTTCGTATCAAAGCGAAGGTTCCGGTAGCTTGCTCCCTTCTTCGCGAGCACATCCTTTGCCTCCGCAATTGCCGCCTCGTCGCCGTCCAGCGTAAAGCTGTTGATGCCAACCACGGCGCCGCCTTTTTTTCCGCGAGCTGCTTGTTCAGCGCATCCAGTGCGGGGAGCTCTTCCACGCAGGGACGGCAACTCGTAAACCAAAAGTTCACAACCGTCACGGTATTCCCGCCGAAGAGTTCGCCGCTCTTGACTGTATTTCCGTCCAGATCCTTGCCCTCAAAAAGCCGGGAAACTGCCGAGCGAGCTCTCCGAGACAGGCTTTGCCGTTTTCCGCCGGAACAGCGGTATTGCCGCCATCCGGCTTCGCGCCGCTCTCCGGATACTTCTGCTCCAGGATGGTAAGCTTTCCCTCAATCTTTTTGAATCTTCTCCGCACCTTCGCGAAGTGTTTTGAGTTCCTCTTCGCTAACTGCCCCTTTGCGTCCTCGATGGTCTTTAAGAGGAAATCCCTCGTAGTTACTGCCGTCCTCAATCATCGTCGAGCCCTTTATCCGCCGCGAGAAATACCCTTTTCCCAGAGCGCCTGATTCTCCGTGAGTATAGCGGTCTCTGCCTCCGTGAGCTTTTGATGCAGCGCCATGGCGGCCTCGGTGTTATCGACCTCCAGATTTAAGAGCGTGTCAAGATCCGTGCTCGCTGTGTCGTTCAGGCTTCCGCCTGCCTGTGCGGCTGCGCTTGTTCCGGCTTCGCTTGTTTTTAGCCGCCGTTGTATTTTTTTCCGCCGCAGGCAACCAGGCTACCCACCGTCAGTGCGAGTGCGATTCCGGTCAACAGTTTTGCTTTCTTCATTTTGCTTCCTCCCGTTTGATTTTCATTTTTTTATTTTCGATCGTTTTTCCGGCCCCGAAGCCGCAGCGGAAATGCACTGCCTTGGTCGGGCAGGCGTCCACACACATGCCGCAGCGTATGCACTCGCTGTGGTCCGGCGTCTTTGTCACATCGACATCCATCTTGCAGGCCCGCGCACATTTCCCGCAGGAAATGCAGCGACTTTCATCCACCCGCATACCGACCAACGAGACTTTGTTAAGCAAGGCATAAAAAGCGCCGAGCGGACATATCCACTTACAGAAGGGGCGGTAGATGAACACGCTCAGCAAGATAAACGTGACCAAAATGCCGAATTTCCAGACAAAGAGTTTGCCGAGCGCCGCGCGTATCCCCGTGTTCACGACGGAGAGCGGTATCGCGCCTTCCAACACGCCCTGCGGGCAGAGGTACTTGCAGAAAAAGGGTTCTCCCATGCCGAGATCATTGACCGCAAACGCGGGAGAATCATCACCATAAGGAGCAGCACCGCGTATTTAATCCAAGTGAGAGGACGCAGTCTTTTTGGTCGACAGCTTTTTCCCCGGCAACTTATTGAGCAGCTCCTGAAACCAGCCGAAGGGGCATAGAAAGCCGCAGATAAAGCGCCCAAGCAGCACGCCGAAAAAGATCAGGATACCCTGTCACATAGTAGGAAAAGCTGAACTTAGAACTCCTGACGACCGCCTGAAACGCCCCTGATCGGACAGGGAACCCGAGGCAGCGGGACAGGAATAACAATTGAGACTCGGGCGCACAGGCAAGTTTTCCTTGCCCTGATAGATGCTCCCTTCAAAAAGTTCGGCAGATGAATGTTGGTGAGCAAACGCGGCCGCCGCCTGAATCCATTTTCTATCCAATGCCGACACACCCAGACAGAGTCGTATCGCCTTACTCAGCACGGTATCTGCCTCCCCGCGCCAGGCACCGAAGCCTATCATTGCGACCGAAGAGAGCAATAAAAACAACTTGCAGCATCGTTTTCTTTGAGAGCTTCACCGCAATTCCTCCTTTCATTTGACCCCATGTTAGCAGTACAGCGTGTAAAATCTCCGTTAAGAGAAAACTTAACGCGGATTTTTACGCCGGCTTATGATACAACTTAAGAAGACTTCCATTGAAGCTGCATCCTGAATTTGACCCCATCAATGCGGAGGGAGGATTTCTGATGCATATCTTAGTCGTTGAGGATGAGCGCGCGCTCCAGAGACCATAGTACAGAGTCTGCGCCGCCTTGCCTACAGCGTGGATTTTTGTTTTGACGGAGACGAAGCGCTCTCTCTGCTAGAGAGCGAGCGCTTTGATCTCATCGTCCTCGACCTGAACTTACCGGGCGCGGACGGCATGACCGTACTCAGAACGCTCCGCACGCACGACCGAGACACTCGCGTCCTGATTCTCTCCGCGCGGAGCGAAGTCAGCGACAAAGTTGCGGGACTGGATGCCGGGGCAAATGACTACCTTGCGAAGCCTTTTCACTTAGCCGAACTCGAAGCCAGGATACGGAGCCTTACCCTCAGGCAGTTTACCCAGCAGGATGTACTGCTCCGCCTCGGAAAACTTTCCTTCGACACGAAGGCAAGGCGTGTCAGCGCGGATGGGCAGTTGCTCTCTCTCACCAAAAAAGAACTCGGTATTCTTGAGTATCTTCTGCTCCATCGGGGGCGTCCGGTCAGCCAGGAAGAATTACTGGACCATGTCTGGGACAGCAATGCGGACCGCTTCAGTAACTCAATCCGCGTTCACATCTCGACGCTCCGCAAAAAACTGCGCGCTGCGCTCGGCTACGACCCGGTTACCAACCGCATCGGCGAGGGCTACGTGCTCACGGAGGCCGCAGAATGAAACGTCTCTTTGCAGTGGCGCATCACGCTGATGACAGCGCTGCTCATAGCCACAGCCTGCATCAGCATGAGCCTCTTACTCGGCTACTCCGGCAGGCACTATATGGACCGCATCGGCACTTCGATCTCCGCCTACGGCGAAACCGTTTCGGGAAACGATACCGCAGAGCACACCGATGATTTCCCGGACACAGCGACGCTCGGACCAAACTCCGATCTGGTCATCGTAATCGACGGTGCGCAGGCTGCTTTTACCGCGAGTAATTGGCTCATCACCGCCGTCGTGACGCTACTCAGCGCGGCGCTCGCCTACTTTGTGAGCGGAAGGGCGCTTAGGCCCCTACACAGCTTTGCCTCCCGTCTCGAGGAAATCGAGCCGAACAATCTCGGAAAAATGAAGCTTCCCGAGGACCTGTTGCCTGAGTTCCGCCGCTCCCGCGATGCCTTTAACCGCATGCTGGACCGACTGGACGAGGGCTTTCGCGCGCAGAAACAGTTTACCGGCAATGCCGCCCACGAACTCAGAACACCGCTTGCCCTCATGCAGGCAAAGCTTGAGCTCTTTTCCGCCGAGCACCCGAATGCGGATGCCGAAACCGCGGACTTTCTTCACCTGCTCGGAGAGCAGACCGAGCGCATGGCGGAAATGAGTAAGACCCTCCTGGAACTGAGCGAGCTCCGCTCCGTCCCCTGTGCGGACAGGATAGAACTGGAACCCCTGATGGAAGAACTATGCACCGATCTTACGCCGCTCGCGGAACAACAGAACATCGAACTCCGCTACGAAGGCAATGCAACGCTGATCGGCAGTGACACCTTGATTTACCGCCTGCTCTTTTAATCTCAGCGAAAACGCGATACGCTATAACCGCCGAAACGGCAGCGTACGTCTCTCCGTGCGCGAAGAAGCGGGCTGTATCGAAATACGGGTTGCGGACAGCGGCACAGGGATACCGGCGCAGTACCGCGAGAGCATTTTTCAGCCATTTTTCCGCGTGGATAAGTCGCGGAGCCGCCGCTACGGCGGCGCGGGGCTCGGCCTTGCCCTCGTGCGGGAGATAGTCTTGCTCCACGACGCGGAAATTCGGGTCGAAGAAAGCAGCGACGAGGGAACCACCATGGCAATCCGCTTTCCCAAGATGCGAAACGCGAATCTCAAAAACAGCTCTGAGCCCTCCTGAGCTTTTCAACCGAACATACTTTGTCCGCCCTTCATCTTGTTTCAAAGAACCCCCCCCGCAACGCCTGATTCTACTCGTTTTGAGGGGCGGGGACTACCAACCCTTTTGTCCCATCATCTGAAAAAGCCCCTGAAGTACTCGCGACTATAAGTACTTCAGGGCTTTTTGATGTGATTTGCATTCACCTTAGCGCCAGCAGGGCGGCAGGTTCTGCGTTTCCATCCGCACGGGTGCGGGATAAGTTTCTCCGAAAAGCTCGAGCTCTGCCCGCTCGATGATTTGGGGCTCTGCGGGCTCCAGGATTTTTTTATCGGTACCGGGGTAAATGACTTCGCGGGTCGGAAGTTCCGCAATGCGCCGTATCTCATCCATCCCCTCGATCACCTCGCCGAGCACCGGATAGATTCCGCGAAACTCCGGGAACTCTTTCAGCGGAAAGAATATTTCCGCGCTCGCAAGACCGGCTTCATCGTAGCCTCCCATGCAGATCACGCCGGGGCGCGGGGTCAAGGGCTCCAAGTTAGGATTCAGTTTAAATTCATCGGGAATCAAATAGCGGCATTCCTCGTGTCCATACGCATTGTAACTCAGATCCACCCACTTCCCGGGCGCAATGCGCTGAATCGCGTGGTGATCCATCCAGCCGTGAGAGACCACATAAATCAGACTATTCACGGCATTCGGAGCCGCTTCCGGCCAAAGTTCTATGACAATCTTTGCGCCGCTCTTAAGATACAGCTTGAGATAGGGCTTTGAATGAAGTTTGGGTTCCATGTCTCGGTCTCCTCATGTTCAATGCTACGATTGCTGTCTATGAAACGCTGCCTCTATCATAGCACAGCCGCCCTCAGGCTGCTCTTTGAAAAATCCGGCGCGCCCTGTTTTTGCCGGGCGGCCGGATGCTTCTGTCCTTAGTGAATGACATCCAGATCGCGAGAATAGTGGTTTAAAGGCTCCACACCGTCCTCGGTGACCATCACGAGGTCTTCGATGCGAACGCCCGTATCTCCGACCAGATAGATGCCCGGCTCAATCGAGAAATCATACCCGGTTCCACCTTCCAGTCAAAGGCCGAGGAGACATCGCCGTACTCGTGGTCCGTGAGTCCGATAAAGTGACCGAGGCGGTGGTTAAACTGTGGACCGTAGCCCTTTTCCGTGATCAGATCGCGCGCAGCCTTATCGATATCACAAAGTCTCACACCGGGGCGAATCAACGCAATCGCAGCCTCGTTTGCCGCGCGCGTGGTCTCATAAACCTCGCGGCAGTGGTCGCTCACGCTCTTATAGTAAAAGGTGCGCGTCATATCCGAGCAGTAGCCGTCCTTCACGCAGCCCACATCAAAGAGAACACAGTCTCCCTCTTTCAGCACCGTGTCGTCCGGCTCATGGTGCGGATCCGCCGCATTGGCACCGAAGGCCACCAGCGGCGTAAAGGAAAAGCCCTGCGCCCCGAGTTCCTGATAAATGCCGAGAAGCTGATCTCTGATTTCACGCTCCGTGACTCCCTCGTGCACCAGCGCGCGCAGTCGCGCCATTGCCGCATCGTTGACGGCGGATGCGCTGCGCATTTTTTTCCTTCTCCTCCTCGTCCTTCACCGCGCGGGTCTTATCGACCGCAAGGGAACTGTTCACAAAGCCCGCCGCAAGTTTACGCTCCATGAGCGGGAGCAGGAAGCGCGCCGTAATCTCCTTGTCCACGCCGAGGACTTCATCCTGCTTGAGATACGGTGCAAGTACTCGGCAACCGGATCTGTGTCCGAAAACCAGACTTCTTTTGACACCGCTGTTCACTGGTGCATAAAAGAGCTTGTTGAGGAAGAGAACATGCTGTCCGTCCTTCCGAAGCAGAAGCCCGAAGAAGCGCTCATAGGGAGGTTATAGTAATCGGTCAGATAGTAAATGGACATGGGATCCACAATCAACATCTGACTGAGACCCTCGTGTTCCAGTGCCTGTAAAATACGTTTGACTCTCTGTTCTCTCATCACAATACCTTTAAGCCGCCTGTTTCGACAGCTTCTTTCCGAGATGCTATCTCACTATCTTTTTCCGCCCGAATACCAGTGCGAGGAAGCTGTCGCCCTCCTGAAAGATAAAAGACTCCGTGCCCTTCGGCACGGAGTCTCTTATGATTCCGAAAAACTCAACGCTTCCGGTCTTGTTCTGCTTTACAAGGTAGTTCGGATTTCCCGCATCCTTACCTACGTTGAACTGATCCCAGCGAAGCTGATGCTGACTTCAACACTCTTGTGCTGGCTGTCTGCGTCTGCGTTGTTCGACATCACTCCGTGGAACCCGTCGGTAAACGCCCTCGGCGTCCGGATCCATTGCGACTATGCGAGGAAGAGGTCCATTCTGTTGTCCGTTGCCGGGCTGCAGAGGATGGTTGCGTTCTCGATGACGTCGCGAACTCTCTGTCGGAGAGCTTCTTCAGTGCGGAAAGTCTCGCGAAGTGCACACCGCCGACCGTGAAGTAGTCACCCCTCGCTTGCGAGAGAATCAACCAGCTTGAATACGCGGGTTCCCTCAATCTTCTTCGGGCTGTACTGCTCGCCGTCCATGTAGAGTGCGATGCCGAGCATATCTTCCGCCGCGCCGCTGCACTCAAGGCCCTTCATCTCAAACTTGATGCTGCTGAGCTTTTGCCGCGATGCTGCCAACGTTCAGGACATCGGTGCGGAACGCCCTGTGCGTAGCCCGGATACATCTCATTGATTTCAAGAACGATCTGATCGCCGCCCCTTCGTGTTTGCGGAGGTGTAGACACCGACATTTTTCGGTATCCAATCTGCATTCACAAGCTCTGCGTTAAAGTCCCACGTTATTGTAGCCCTTCTGACGCTCCTCGTAAGCATCGACGCTGCCGTCTTTCGCAACCTTGTTGTAGTCCGAGGTGCCTCTCATGAAGAAGCTGTCGTCCACATAGCCGCTGTCGCCGATACCGTCCACGACACTCCAGCCCGACGGAAGCGTCTCGTTTCCCGTACTGTGCATAATAGCCGAGGTCCGCGAACATCATGCTGAAGTCACCCGTCGTTGCTCTCGTCGTGACATTCAGCGTGTCCGTCCAGTACGCAGCCGGTTCCTCGCGAGAACCAGTGACAGTGCAAGGAGGCCGCCGATGATTGATTTCTACCTGCTCTTCTCATAACCATTCCCTTCCTTCGTTCGCTCTGTGTTTTGGTCATCCTGTACAGTTCCTGACTACAAGCACAGTTTACGCGAAGAAAGGAACGCGCACATCCGGCGAAGGTCCCCCTCCCGGGATACTTTGTTCCCCTTTTTCACTCCGAAAGTGGTAGGGTCTGCGGTATTTGAACATAAAAGCTTCGATTGCCGCTTCGGACGGTGAATATGCCGTCGAGCGGAAGCCCCTCCGCATCCTGGCTGCAGACCGCAGGCTGCCTGAGTTCTTCCGCCACCAGAAGCAGGCTCTCAAGATTTTTGAGCCGTATCGCATCCTCCGAACTGCTTCCGGGCTTTCGGTAAATAGAGCCTTTGCACCGTACTTCCGAAGCAGGCGACGTAGTTCGATTTTCCGGGCCTCTTCCGCAGTCGGCGCCTTGGAAAATACGAGGCCCGTTAGGACAAGGAAAAACGCCGCTTACAAGAAGCAGGACAGATAACGCAAGTTTCGGAGGAAGGGACAGCGCAATGCGCTCACGCCGCGTAATGCTTCCGCTGTCCTTGGTTTTCGGCCCCCGTTTCAGGGTGTAGAAACCGCTGTATCGTCCGGCAGCGGAATTTCCAGAGAGAACGGCTTTTTTCCTGCTGTTCCGCCTCACTTTCCAAGACGAACTTGCCGGAAAAGACGAGTTTCAATTCATGTTCAAAACTGCCTCCCCAGCTCTCTCGATTGCCGCAAAGCGCTCCGCATAGTCCGCCGGATTCAGCTGCGCCGTTGTCTCTGCGAAGGCACTGCCTTCCTCGCCCGCTTGCATTTCACCGCTCTCCAGCGAAATCCGCTGTGAAAAAAATCTGTTTTTTCGCCGTCCCGGTTAGTAACCGGCGAGTTCCACAGCGGCTTCATACTGCCCGCTGGCGCACCGCAAGGCTACCTTCTCCCGTCAGCTTTGCGCTGAATTTAACCCAGAGTAAATCCGCTACAAATTCCTGGATATACCGCACCGGCCGAGAGCCATTCCTCCGAAAAACACCGAGTTTTCACGGAGATGGATCCAAGGTTCCGCGTTTTGCACTGAGTTCATAGAATACAGCGCTTGTTCTCGCACCGTGCTTCCCTTCGCATGGCCTGGAAACAGGAGGAACACACCGACGGCAAGACAAATCAGTCCGACAAGCGTTGCCGCAATCTTACGTCTCATGTCAAATACAGGTCTTATGCTCATTTTTGCCCTTCTTCATTGCCTCTTCCATACTGTCCCCGTCTCCTCTTCCCCTAAGCCGCTCTGTCTCCACCGGGATGCGGCGCTCAGGGATCGCTGTCTCATCTCGTAAGCCCTGCTGAATTTCCGTCGGAACCTTCCGCCTGCTGTTTAAGAGCAGTACGGGAATGCCGACCCGCGGAACGACCCGAATCACCGTGCCGCTGATATCGTTCGGGTGAACGACTTCGGTGTCCGCGGAAGGGTTATTGTCCCCCTTCGTGATGAACGTACGGTTCCCCGCCTCGTCCTCGCGCACCGCAAGAATTCTGTGTAATGCTGATATCTCCCCGCCGAGCTGATGACCGTTCCTCTCGAAAGTGCCGTGATCTCCTGTTCTTCTCGGAGTTTTTCGCACCAGTACCCATCGCCCGGATGAATGACCGGTTCCATACTGCCGGTCAGTATGACCGTCGGATAAACCGGAAACACCCCTGACACAGAACCAATAAAGATCACGGTCGCAAGAAGTTCCGCGTACCAGCCAAGAGAACTGCCCTGCGGCTCCGGCTGCTCCCCGAACTCCTCCGCGCGGAAGCGCTCCCTGACAAAGAGGAGAAAGAAAACCGGAAAACAAAGTCCATGGCGGCATTCGCAAGCCAAGGAAGATCAGTAGGAAAGGGAAGATCCGTTCAAAACACCCTATGCCGCCGCTGTAAAGCACCGAGGGCCACATTCCCCTGCTCAGCACCAGCCCGGTCTGCAGAGCATTCCGCGCAAGTGCGGGGAGCACGGTTTCCGCCGCGAACACAAAGCGATTTTTCCGCGCCTTCCAGCCGCAGTGCCTGCTGCACATTGAGTTCCAGCAGGGCAAACAACAGGGTCAACAAAACTACGGAAAGCGTGCGGTGGCGTACGTGCACTTTTCTGCTGAGCTGAAACCGTAGGCGCGAACGCCCTCGCGCACAATGAGCGGCAGAAGTATGAGAAGCACATTCCGTACCATGCCGCCGATCGAGCCGTCATAGGGCTCCCCTTCAGGCATTTCGATAAAAACAGCGCTCACAAAACGGAGCGCTGTGAAAATTGCCGCACCGGTCAGTGCATAGATGCACATTCCTCCTAAGGGCAGCGCGACGATGCACACCGACTCGGCAGCGCAAAGAAGAGCAAAGCCGCCATACTTCCGTAGCAGAGAAGGAGAGCGTCAAATTTCCTCCAAAAGCGTTTTTGCACGCCGGAACGGCAGTTCCACCAGTAAAAACAACAGGAAAAAGAAGGCGTCCCGTCATAACGCTCCTGTTCTTACCGGTGTTTTCGATTTTCTTCCGTTTTTCCCGTTTTTCCGCGCATTCGATCCGGTCGCAAAGGCACGGTCATCGATCACGGCGCCATCCGCCGGAAGCTCACCCGCCTCGAGTAACTGAACGGCCACCGGAAAACGGAACGCCGCAGAGCCCTTCACATGCAGGCGATCCGTCCAATAAGCATAACTTGTCAGCGCACCGAATACGGAAATCCGTTTCCCGCTGACCGCCGTCTGCTGATCGATGCGCAACTCGCTTGTAAAGGAATAGTCTACCCAGACACCGCTGTTCGGAAACAGCCGCTCGGCAGCGGCATGACATGAGACTCTCTTCGTCCACCTGGATAAACTCCGGCATAAGCGCTTCCGGCTTTCTCTCTCCGCCCGTAGATACAGGCAGCACAGAGCGCATCCTCAGCCGCCCACGCTTGAAACACTTTCAGCCGCTGCGGCTCCAGAAAATAGGCATCCGGCTCATCCCAGTCGTAGGCGACATCAGGTAGGGCCAGATAGACCTGTTCAGCGTCAGCAGAATCTCTCTCCGGGGACAGTGAAGTCAACGGCCTGTTCCTTTGCCTTCAAGCTCTTTTTCTTCAATCGGACAGGAAATTCGCAGGTAGCTCTCCCCGCCCAAAAAGTCATCCGGCATTCCTCCGAAAGACCAACGCTATGCTCTTTTTCATCCTCACCCGCTCTCGCCTCCATCGGTATTTCCGCAAGCACCTTCTCCGCCATCCCGCACCAACTCGGCGCGGTACGTCCCTTCGCTCGCAAATGCGCAGTCCAGCTGCCCCTGTTGCGAGCTTCCTGGCGACGCGGAGCGTACCGTCCCAATACGCATAGCCTGGTACCCAGCGCTGCCAGACAAAGTGCCGAACAGCACAGGCAAGAGTTTTCCCCTGTCTCCTCATCTCTTCTTACCCTCCCTGTCCGCATCATCCTGTCTTATACGCTGAGTTCTGAAAGACTGTCGCACTTTCCCCTGCAAACAACACCGCCTCCACGCGACTCTTAAATCCGAGCTTCCCGAGTATGCTGCTCACTGTTTCTTGACCGTCCTGAGGGAGATAAACACAAATCTCCGATTTCCGCGTTGGAGCAGCCGCGACTCATGAGACGCAGAACCTCGATTTCGCGTTCCGTGAGCTCCTCGAGTTTTCTGTCCTCCTCTGCCGCCTGATTCAGTTTTTCCACGAGCGCGGCGGAATAGAACTATTGCTCGCTGCACGGCGCGCAGTCCGGAACATAATCTCATCCACAAAGGCGTCTTTAAGACATAGGGCATCCACCCCCATCTCCCGTGCCCGGAAGAAATCGTCTCTCGCGAAGAGGAAGTGATGAAGATGGTACGCACGTCGCAGCGGCTTTCCCTTGACCCATTTGAGCACATCGAAACCGCTCTCCGCGCCGAGGCGGATGTCGATAAAGGCCACGCTGACCGCGGCCTCCCCCATGCGCGACACCGCTTCTCGCACCGTTCCTCGCCTCCAGAACCTCTTCCTCCGGACAATACACATGAATGATCTGCTCGAGTCCCTTCGCGCCAGCGGATGTCATCCACTACGAGATACATACGCCTTTCCCCTTTGCATAGCGCTCACCGGAAGAGTGAGTGTGATTTCCGTTCCCTCGTCCTTCACCGCTCTCTAAGCGAAGCGATGCGCCGAGGAGTGCCGCAACCTTCTTCATACTAGCGAAGTCCCTTGCCCCCGGCACTCTGAACTCTTCTTTCCTCAAAGCCGCTTCCGTCGTCTTTTACGCGCAGGACAAAGCTCTTCCTCCGCGCGAATCTCCACCCGGATTTCTTTTGCGCCTCGTGCCGTGCGGCATTGTTGACTGCCTCGCAGGCTACGCGATAAAGGACGGTCTTCTGTGCCGCTGAGAGTTCTTCGATACCGCTCGCAACTTCAAGCGGAATACAGACAGCGTACTGCCGTTCCGCTTCCTCCATATAGCTTCTAAGCCTTCCTCAAAACTTTGCTCCCCGCTGCGGGCAAAATTGCGCCCGTAAACCGTCTCCCGCACTCCTGCATGGTGAGTGCCGCCGTCTCTTTGAGAAGTACAATCGCTGCAGTGCGGCCCCCGCTTTGTCTCCTCCTTCTCCACAAAGAGTTCCAGTTCCTTTAAGCCGCAGTTTAACCCTGAAAAAGTTTCTGGATCACCGTGTCGTGAATTTCGTCCGCAATCCGGTTCTTTTCCTCCGCGGAAATATACGCCTCCATCTGACTCTGCATATCGAGCCCGCGAAAGATGATGCCGCAGAGCCGAACGTAAAACCTCGTTCCCGCCGAAGAAGTTCCTTAAGACCGCTCTCCTTTGCAGCAATACTCTCCGCATTCGGCGCCCTGAGGATCAGTATGCCGTCTCCGCTGCTGCTCTCAACGGAAAAGAGCTGATAGCGCCGCCCGTTGACTCGCACTTCTCCTTCGCTTCGACTCATCGACGTAGCGCGGGATACCAGCTCTTCCCCTGTTTTTCCGGCATACCGCGGATGATGATTTCGCGTATCATCTGTTCCTCGTTGCGCCGTATCAGGACGCAACCCTCGGGCGATACACTCGCCGCAATCAAGGTGGCAAGCTCCCCGAGCACCCGTTCGGAATCCGTCATCGCCATGAGCGCGAAGCCTTTCCTACATGTCCGCGACACGGGAAAGCGCGTACTCGCTGCGCCGGTTTTTCTCCACAAGACAAGCGTTTTGGGTCTCTGCAGTTCTTCCCGTCCTTTCGCGTATGGACTGCACGTGTCGCCGCAACACGTAGAAGTTTCCGAAGTGCAAAGAACCCCCACCAGAATGTTGCTCTCGCCGTACCGGATTTCTGTCCTGCTGTCCCACCAAGGCGCAGGCAACACACCAGATTGCGGCGAGCAAAGGCGTGCTTCCGTCGAACCTCCGCTGTAGCTGATCATCATGCAACAGAGTACGTACCAGAGATATGACTGAGAGCCCGCCGCTCAGGTAAATAAAAATGCCGTAGGCTGCGAGTTCCACGCCGAGCACGGCTCCCATCGCGTCCTTGTTCTTTTCCGCTCGAACGTAGAGATAGTTTCCGATGAGGCAAGACAGAAACATACCGAATATAATGCCCCAGCCGGTCAGAGAGCGTATCTCTTCTCCCACATGCCCGAGAGAAAGACAGCCGTCGAGAGCAGAAGGGAGATGATGCGGTAATGAATGCACAGTGTCAGATAGTCATATTGCTTCTCTGCCTTTTTCTCCCATAAGTCCCCCGTCTTTGCGCAACAGTCTTTTCTGGGAATAAAAAGTACAGCAAACAAACCAAACGACACTTTGAGCCCATCCACGGTGTCCGAGACAGACGCGCTTTTACGGACGATAAGCGCTACTCTGCCACACTCTTTTTGTCCCACTCTGCTTTTTAATTATTTGTGCAATATTGCGAAGATTAATCGATTTAACTTTTCTTTATCCACACTTTATTTTCGACTAGTATAGCGCAAATCCGAATTTCTTACAAATAAATGAAGATGTGCTGCTGTTTTTATTGAACGCTTATCCGAGTTAAAGTCTTTTATTTCAAACATTTTGCATACAATTTTAATTTAAAGCAAAAAAATGGTACCAAAGTTCCATATAAAAAGAGGAATCCGACAACCGCCCCAACGGACTGTTTCGAATCCTCAACAATTACTTATGATAACTATTTAATTCTGTCCGCTCGTCGGAACGACAGACGATTTTGTCTCGCTTCGATTTTCGTTTGCACCTGTGTAAAGCAGAGGCATTTCTCGCGCAGTTCCTTGTAAAACACAAGCTCCCAGCTGTTCTTTCGCAGGAAGTCTCTGTATTCCGCAGCCGTCCATTGATCTCGTAAAACGCACGCCCACCATAGAAAGCAGAGCTCCCAGCAGCGAGTCCGCAGGCTCTCCCGCTGCTTCACAAAAGTTCGGCGCAATCAGGATACCGTCCGGTCTCAGCACACGGGCTATTTTCGCAGCGCGCTCTGGGCTCCGGCAAAAGATGCAGGGCATTCACAATGATCACGGCATCGAAGCTCGCATCCGCATAGGGCAGGGATAGGCATCCGCAACCTCAAAGCGCAAGTTGTTCGGGCAGGCGCCCTTTTTGCTTTCCGCAATCATGCCCTCCGAATAATCGGTCGCGAGCATGCGCTCGGTGACCGGCGCTAATGCAGCTTCGCGAGCACACCGGGCCCGGTGGCAAGCTCCAGCACTTCCTTCGCGCGAACCAATTTCGGAATGCGGCGATACAGAAACGCATAGCTTCTCTCCTCCGCCCGCATGGCCCGGCTGTAGATAGGTGCATACAGATCCCAGATTTTTCCCTTTCATCCGCCCCTCCTTTCCGAACGCGAAAACAAAGTTATATATAACTACTATAGACACGAATCCACTGAAAGCGCAAGATTTACGCAAAGTTGATTCTGATCTCGGCACACACTCTCCGATACGGATTATCGTGCTGAGAGCAAACTCCGCCGCGTGAACACCATCGTAAAAATCAATTTTGTCCGCTTCGCTCTTCTGCTTCCTCACGAGACTTTGCTTCACGCCGGGCAAGCTGATTTTGGGTATCTTGTCGAGTACGGTTACCTGCCTGCTCGGCGAGGCTGCCGAGTGCAGCTGTCAATTCACGTCGCTTCTCTTTCGGGAGCTTCCCAAGCCCCTTTATGATAAGCCCGCTATTCTTGATTAAATTCTTCCGAACTCCAGGAAGGTCTCAGCCTCCGTCATCTCAATCATGGAGAAGACCGTCTCAACCAGAGATTTCCGCGCTCGTCGTCCATGGTTTCGAGCCAGGTTCCGAGTGATTTCGACAAAATCACTGAAGGCATCCGGTTCCGCGCGAACAAATTTGTCCTTGGTCACTTCCCATGTCGTCACATCATGCTGAAAGATACCCTGCGGCAGTGCTCTTTACGACAGTATGCGCCGCCTCGTTCGAAAGCGAAAGCGCCTATGATAGAGGTCTGCGGGACTCATGTTGGTAATCTTCGGCAACAGCTCTCGGTACGCTGCCGAGCGCACAATCTCTTCCCGAAAGCCGGGGCCGTCAGTTATAGACCTTGAGTATCCGTTCTTGACCACATCATCGCAGAAAGCAGCCGCGAACATCGCAAAGTTGCCGCCCTTGGAGTGTCCTCCGAGGATTAAGTCGCCCTCAACACAGCCGCCACCCGTTCAGATAGGAAACTGCCTTGGCGCCCCTCGGTCTCCGCGGTAAAGCTCATCAAAAGTCCTCTTTCCAACCGGTGATACTTTTAACCGTGCCGCGAAAACGAGACATACCTGGTCCCGTCCGAAGCAAAAAGACGAGCGCCGTGAACTGCTGCACCTTTTCCTTGTCAAAGACCTCTCTGAAGTGCACGACTTTGTTCCCGGAAGCGTGCCCCTGCGTACCATGTCTTCCAGTAACAGCGGGCTCTCTCGATAAAGAGCTTACTCTCCCGCACGTTTGCCAGGTCGTGTTTTTTGCAAAAGCGTTTCAAGCAGGTTTCGATGCTCACAGCCGCTTTTTCTTCCTGCAAGAGTTCCCCGAAGTCCGCATAGGCGAGATAAGACAAAATGACATTGTCGATTTCATTAAACGGCGCTGCCCTCAGACTCACGTCATTTCTCCACTTTTAAGCAATCCATGAGCTCCATCTGATTTCACCTCTATTCTCATCCATTTTCTTTATTCTTATGACTCTTTTTCCAGCAGCGCCACACACCCAAGTGCCTTAGACAACGCCGTTGATGTCAGAGGTTTTCAATTTTTGTGTTTAGAAACCATCCACAAAACCGCTTTTGAGGGAAGTTGTCCACAGGTGTTTTTCAGCCCGATAAACTGGAAGTTGTTTGTAACCCTAAAATGTAGAATCCGTTATATCTTCTTGACTTAATCAGCCATTCTATCAATACTTCATAATCTACCGGTTTTTTCACGAAGTCTTTCTATAATAGAATCTATTAAAGCTGGTGCATAGTAGTTGATTCCGTATATATCTACCGTTCCGCATTTCAAATTGTTATATATACCACAATCAAAAATACTACTGTATTCTTTTGTAAAATACATTTTCGTCATCTATATACAAAGAATCATCTTGCCAGTTATTTATACTATCAACTGCAACTAATCTATCTGTAGCAGTTCCACTTGGTAACTTACAAAAATTGTATTTCAACGAATGCAGAACCACTATAGTTCCTTCGTTCCTCCTGAGAATTTAAAATGTGAAATAACACCGTATCACCTCTACAACTTCAAAGTTATCAGAGCCCTGATAAACCTTGACCGCCTCTTATATTTCTATTTCAGATGGCAGCTTCCGATCGGACATAGTGCGTTTTTCTTCCTGCTCCCAATCGTGTAAGGGTTCCATCCTCGACTAGTTTTTTAGGCTGATTCCACGGAGGAGCTTCCGAGACTCGGACATGCCATCATCGCTTCCTGCTTCGAAATGTTCCGATTTTATTCAGAACAAATCTCTTTACGATATCATGAGATGTGCTTTGACTCCCACTTTTTCTGCAATAGTCACTGCGCCTCAAATTCCTGTAGCAGGCGAGTATAACACCCAGCATATATTTTTATAAAGGCTTCGGATCATTCTTTTCTTCATGCCACAGTTTGTCGGCATCCGCCAAGGCCTTGTAATACGACTCTTTTGTACCCGCAATGGCCTTTTTCGATACTGGATATACTGTCCGACCATATATCCGCTAGCGATAAAGCAAGAGCAGCGTAAGAAGTCTGCTCATTCTTCCGTTTCCGTCATTAAATGGATGAATGCAGAGAAAAATCCAGTATAAAACACGGAATCAGTATCTTCTTTCCATTGCCAAGAACCATGTCTATTTCATTTGGCGCAGTTTTAAAGTCCCTGCCATATGATAGATTTGTAAACCGCAGCAACCCTTATGCATCTGCAGGATGTAGTTAGGGTCTTACCGGTATGGCATTATAATCTTCATGCACCAAAGCTAAAACATTTTCGATAGCTGAGAATTCTCTTCATCACGATTTCTTGGCGTGGTCTTATCGTCCATAAGCTGTTTTAACCTTGGATTGGTTGTTACTAAATCCATCTCAATACGGTTAGAGCTTTCGTACTCTGTATCCTAGCTATCTCAATAAGACGTTTAAGCTCCCTCGGCTTTTTGCCTTGTAACAATCCCTGCTTTGCTTTATACTCCCTGTATCTAGAGACTTATGACAGTATTCCATTATCCCATGTTCTATCTTTTAATATGGAGTAATCAAATTTTCTAATTGTCTTTTGTCTTTTTCTTTTCTCCCATCGCTTTTTATTTGCTCCCAATTATATCAACGTTTTGGGAGAAAACCAATTACTTTGGGAGCCTTTACCCGACAAACGAAAAAGACACACGATCATCGCCGAGTGCCAGATAGTGTCAATACACAGGAAATCCTGTTTACAGAGATTTCTTTCACACACCCCCTTCAGGGCAGATCCCGAACCTTTACTCCTTCAGGGCAAAAAAGATCCCGAACCTTTCTGGTGCGAGATCTCAGCAGAGCATATTCAGTTTTCTTCCGACAAACCAGATTTTTATTCTCCCGTCGCTTCACGGTATTCATCTGTACCCTACATCACCCAGGCATGTCTGCCCTGCCATGATGACTTTTGCCACTGGCGTATTCATATGCGTACATCTCCATGATCTGCGGATCTGAATCTTCCTCCTTATCCGTTGCTGACTGATAGAGTACATACAGTGCACATTTCCATCTCGTGGATTCGCGATTATACAGGATATAGGTATACGCCTCCGAATCTGATGAAATCACGAACTCCGGCGTCCCTTTCGCGGTATATGTGACATTCGCCTCATCTACATCTGCATCACCAACTGTACGTGCTGCAGCTCAGCAGGCCGTTAATAATCTGCAGCTCTCCTTCATCAGGATATTCATCTGCCCGTTCAGCATCAGCTGATCCATATTCTGTTTCCTCATTTCCAGAGGTTTTTCCTGCTCATCCCGCCAGTCAGGCCTGCCATCCGGATAATAGCTATATGAAGCCAGCACTTTACCGTCATCTGCCATATCCACTTTCACACCTCCCCACAGGTCATCATAATTCTGATCGACAGACAACGTTACCACATCTCCACCCAGGAGATCTCATATGCAACCCCTGTGCAATGGCAGCAAAGCCGTCATCCGGGAACAGGGTGGCATCAAGCTCCCTGATGAATATCGGTGAAGTTCGTTCATAAAGTCGGATATTGCCGAGGAGCAGAATGTAGACTCTCCCGCGACCAGCGAATACCGCTGATCCGGTGAATCGAATTCGTGCCAGGGTCGTAACTGCATGACGTCCCAACCAGATCAGACTCCCCAACAGCAGTCCGGAGATAACCCCTGATCCAGCCACAGACCAGCAATGCTTTTTACCGACTTCCGTACCTGTTTTGCACCATGTACGAATCAAAAAGGAAACTGCACTGACACAGAGAAGACTTAGCAGGATGAACAGAAAAATCATCCAGATTCAGTCTGACTGACCTTATCAGAACGACCTGCCGGTCACCCGCTCTGCAAATGAACAGGCATAAACAGAAGACACCCCTATCCAGTCAGCAGATATCCAAAAATTCTCCTTCTTATATCTCATGATTGATCTTAATATTAATTCTGATGGCCGATTGTAAAATCAGGTTGAACAAATAAACTGAAAAAGTCCATAAAGTTTCTTTGGTAGAATGTATGTGCTCAATCATCATTCACAAGGAGAAGACCTATGACCGAAGTACATTCTATAACTGAACTCAGGAAGGGTAAACATCTTTCATTTGAAGAACGTGTTGTCATTCAAACTCGTCTCAAAGATGGATGGATACCCAACAGGATCGCCGGAGAGTTAGGTTTGCGAGGTGTGAAGAAATCTCTGTAAATCAGATTTTTGTGATAGGATTTATGTCTGAGGGCTTTACAAAAAGCAGCGTTATCGACCTTCAGACGGTTGCTTTATTATATAACGGATACAGGTTGATCATGTCTACAGCGGACGGAGAACCGCCCGTTTCGGCTGTTTATCGTGTCATTCGGGAAGCCGGTCTTCGTACATGATCGACAGCTCGCCGTAAACCTGCCCCTCAGTTCCGGATTGTCATGCTCCATTTTTCATAGCTTCACAGGTGGCGGATACAGAGCCTTCAGAAGAGCCTGACATTGGGGAAAACGCTTCTCTGACGATTCAGCTTGCGGTATGTGGCGTTCAGACTCAATCGCGTTCGTCGTGTAGATGACGGTTCTCACATTTGCGGGAAAACTTGAAGATCGGAGTGATGACATCCCAGTCGCGTTCCCTAGCGTTTCATGGCGTTCGGATATTTCTCCGACCACTTCTCTGTGATCCGGTCCCCGATTGGCGCGCCCCTGTCCCTCGCGTTGGGAGCATTATAGATCGTTTTAAGGTCATTGGCGAAGGCCTTGCGGTCTTTGTCTCGACACGTATTTTAACGTGTTCCGGACCTGGTGGACGATGCAGCGCTGATATCCCTGCCTTCGGGAAAGCCGTCTGGATCGCCTCGCGGATCCCAGTCAGCCCGTCAACGCAGATATGGGATATCTTTAACCCCACGGTTCTAAGGCTGTTGAGGACGGCCAGTACTAGCACTCTCGTTATCGCCGACCCTGATCGTCAGGGACATCTTTCTTTCCTTCGCAGCTTATCCCGAGGATGACGTAGGCCGCCATCTTCCGAATGATCCCATTATCCCGAACTGAGTAGTGGATTGCATCGATGTAGAGGATGGGGCAGGATCTTATCCGTCACGTCCGATATGAATCTCCCCAGAGGCCTCAAAACCATAGATATCCGCTGAGCGTGTCAGAGATCTGGCGGGTGGTCATCCCCTTGACATACATGGAGATGATCTTTCTGATCGATCTCAGAAATGTCTTTCGCCGCTTTTTAAGACTTTTAGGCTCAAACGTGGACTTGCGGTCCTGCGGGACGTCGATTCGCATAGAACCGTAGCTGGAGTTGACAGTCTTTTCCTTGTAGCCGTTACGTGGTCATCCATCTCGGCTTCCATCATCTCCTTGATGGTGCCGCCGAGCAGGTCTTTGAGAGCATCATGGATATCCTCGGCAGTCTCAATGTCGTTCTCTGCTAGGAGTTGCTGGATAATCTGGCGTTTGCCTTCGGTCATCACGGACTTTGTTGACGGGTTTCTTTTCTCTTTTTGCTGATAGTAAAAGGACCTCCGTGATTAGTGTGTATCACAGGAGCCCTGAAGGTATTTCTTATTCCGTTTTTACAGAAAAACTTTCATACTCTCAATCATGAGGATGCAAACCAATTTCAGCATAAATCTTGACGGTCCCTGCACCAACCTGAACAGTCAACGAAACCATCCTCGAAGAAATAACCGTCAAAGCGCTCAACCAAACCTAAGCAGCAGAAAAGTATTCCTGAAACAGCTGCAGAGAACATCGCCGAGCGGTTGTCACGACCGACACACTCGCCGGACGGCATACAGGCCAGACTGAAAGAACTACAAAAAGACTCTCGTCAGTCGTCGGCGACCAGAAAAACTACGACGCCCCTAACTGACTAAATTCTCCGACCCCAGCATATGAAAAAGACTCCGAAGTCGATGACTACGATTGACCTGCGGATCGATTCCTGCAGGACTTTCTTCTGAACCGGGTCCCCGAATACTGCCGAAAGCCTTTCAGAGATATGGCTGGTCAATCCCTTGAATCGCTTCATCAGGATATCCAGAGTCTGCGTGATAATGCTTTTTCTGTTGCGGCGTGTTTCTGTGTTATCGGAAGTCAGTGATCTCTCACTCTTTTCGATCTCGTCAAAGTCCGCGTTATGCGTTTCCTCGATCACCTTGTCCGTGACCACTTCCACCGCAGTCTCATAAGCGTTCTCGGAGACTTCATCGATGAACTTCTCTGTGTCTTCGATCTGGACCGTGAGCCTGTCCACTTTCTCTTCCTGTCCGGAGATCTCTTCAGCCTGTTCCGCGAGTTTTTGTTTCTGCTTCATCAGGATATAATCCTGTTTTTCCAAATAAGCCCTTCCGCCGTATTCCGGTTCCTGTTCCAGATGCAGGCCGTGCTCTTAGCGATATCAACAGCATCGCGCGGCAGGCAGCGTCAAAAGTCATCTTCCTGTTGTTCAGCCTGCTTGGTTTCGATCCGGATCCGGCAGGTCGAAGCCCAGTGCTTCCAGAGCTTTTTCCTGTTGTGGGGCGATCTCACCGTATCGGTTTTCACAATCAAAGACATTTCGCTCGTGGATATGTGGGGTCGCTTCACCCAGATGCAAAGCCCAGCCCAGGATATGGATGTTCTCGCCGAAGCGGCGGTAAAATTCTTCAAAGAACTCTGTCGCGATCTGCGCCAGGCTGGGCAGGCGAAACAGATAATTCCATCGTGCCGATCTGGATCAGGATTCTTCCGGACAGGGTCTTTTGTCTTTCCAGAAATCATCCGTTGTGCGGTCACGGCTTGAGTGTCCGGTCTTCCGATTTCGTTCATGTTGCGCTTCACAAAATCATCGTAGCGATCAGAATAATAAGCTCGCTCAATCTGTTCAAAAGGAATACACGACATTATCTCTTCCTGCTCCTAATCTTTCGGGAAAATGAAACTCTGATAACAGTCCCAGTACACGTTCTGTTTTCGCACGTTCCTGATCGATATGCTCACTGTTGGCGATATCGAATCTGCGGTCATTGTGTTTTCGATTGTAAGTTCCATTCTTGCCATGCCTTCCGTTGTGTCTTGTAACTCTTTGTTTTTTCCATTGACTACCTCTCTTTCTTCTGAAAAATGAAAATCATGCTGAAGACCTGCCTCTCCAAATCAGTCAAAAACTGAAGAGTGTGTTGGCAGGTAATACCCACTACTAGTGACGGTTCCCATCACTTAACTGGGCGGGGCTGTCTGCCCTCGACTTGATCAGGACGCTTCGCCCTGAACCCAGATAAGAGCCTGCCGTCTCTAATCCCTCTGCCAAAGGGAATTGCATCCCCTTGACCTCCACCCGCAAACCTGAACCCCGCTTGTGTCCCGACAGCGCATTTCAGTTTCTCCCGGATTTTGAGGAACCGTTCACTGGAAGCTTCACAAAAATAGCCGCTGAGTATTTCGCTGCCATCCGCAAGTATGCGGGGAGCGAAGCTCAACGGCTTTCTCATATGACTCAGCCAGGGCGATGCCTTGGCTTTGTCATATTCTAGAGCAAATCAAAGATGGATTTTGCTCTCATCTTTAATACTGTAGTAGCAGTATTATTTCTTTCTCATTTTTAGGATTGGTGAATCTTTAGGTATTCTCCATGGGCTTCCTATCGCGTCTTGTTCAACTCGAGGGTCTTTTCTTTTTCTCGACACCATTTACAGATTGTTGCCTGCGAAAAGTCCGGTTATAAAGGCCGCTCTTTGGTTCCAACAGAATCTGCCATAATCCCTCCTGTAAAGATGTTTTGAGCTACTTTTTTTCGAATATGTTACCTTTAAGCCATCATCTGGATGATATGTCCATGAAACTTTATATTTATTTGTTTCTTCCGTTGTCGTCCCATCAAAGCATTCGTATTTAACATATCAGAATAAACTGAACCGGAAATCCCAATTCATTATTTGCGTATTTGATGGCTTCCAATGCATGCTTTTTCGTGAGAAGGTAACATGATTTCACGGAATGTTGAATCCATATTATCCCATGAATCAGGGATTGTTTCAATTGTAAAATACCCTTTCCTGGAGCTAATCATACCTGCAATATGCTCACATTCATTCTCGACTCTTTTGAATTTTTGATGGAATAAAACTGATTATAGCAATAACGGCTGCTATCGCTACTATTGTTCCAATAATCTCCATCTTATTCTTGGATATTGTTTTTCTTTGAGTCTCCATCCTCCTCACGCTTCTCTTCGACAGGGTGCCCTCCTCCTTGAGCACTTCGTCCTTATCCTTTGGCTCTTCTTGCAATATTCTCACCCCAGAAGCTTCTGTCATTTCTCTCGAATCTCGTTTTTCAGTATACCCTTCGCTCATTGTTTGCCCCTCCTTTATAATTTTTGGAAAGTGTACTTTTTGAAGCCCGTAAGTTGAGCGCAATAATTTCTTGAGCCGATTGTAAAATCAGGTTGAACAGGTAAACTGAAAAGTCCATAAAGCTTCTCTCAAAGATGGATGGACACCCAACAGGATCGCCGGAGAGTTAGGTTGCGCGCCAAACACCGTTCGTAACGAGATCAAACGCGGTACCGTCACTCTTTATAAGGGCAACATCTTCCGTTACAAGGCAAAAGTCGGGCAGGCCGCCTACGAGAAGAATCGTGAAGCTTGTTGCCGTCACTATGATCTTCTTGAAAAGAGCGCTTTCATCTCTTATGTAGTAGAGCACTTCTTTGAAGACGGATGGTCGCTGGATGTCTGTGCCCACCGCGCTCTGAAGGATGGAACGTTCACCAGAGAGCAGATCGTCTGCACGAAAACGCTTTACGGCTACGCAGATCTTGGGCTACTGAACATCAGAAACATTGATCTTCCGGAAAAGCTGCATCGCTCACCCAAAACAGCACGAGTTCGCGAAAACAAGCTAGTTCTGGGCAGAAGCATCGAGGAACGGCCAGCCAGCATCGAAGATCGTACGGAGTTCGGACACTGGAAGGTGGACCTGGTCATCTGGTCAAAAAACGGTAACGATGACGCACTACTTACTATGATCGAACGGAAGACCCCGAATACTGGATGATCCGCATACCGGGCCGCAATCCGAACGGAGTCATGGAAGCGCTTCGGGAGATCAGATCCCAGTACGACGAACACTGGGATGATGTCTTCAAGACGATCACCACGGACAACGGCTCCGAGTTCTCACTGTTGTCTGGCCTGGAGGACCTGATCCGCAGATTCATCCCCAAGAGTTGCAGGATTGACAGCTTCACGGACGAGCAGATCTGCCAGATCGAAGTCTGGTGCAATAGCCTTCCGAGGAAGATACTCGGTTACAACCCCGGATGAGCTCTTTGAGGACGAACTGGACAGGATATACACCGTGGTCGCGTAGCGTTCGGTAGCACAGGCTGACTGTCCGCTCGCTCTGTGCTTATGAACACAAGAGGAATGTAACCATTCCTCCAGGATAACCATCCTGTGTGCTTAGGAGTTATTCAACTATCAATATTCAACTTGTTATTGCACTTGCGCAATAATTTCTTGCGAAAACTGAACAACCTTATTGCAAAAAGTGGAACGCTTTTGCTACAATGTCTTGTGTAAGATTGCATTCGTCAAATTTTGCAAAGGTACACATTTCCAAATTATTGACCATCTTTCTTTAATCGGATTTCTCATATTTTCGGGCCTTTCCGTAGAATGTGCCTTCAGGCATTCCACAGGCTTCAGCCGCCCTGCCGGAGTGTCATTTTTGTTTCGCCAAGCTTGATGCACTTCATGAAAAATTCTCCGGTAAAGGGTAGGCGGTCTGCCGAACTTCACTCCTTTGGCCTTTGCCGCAGCTATGCCTTCCTGTTGGCGCTTTCTGATATTTTCACGTTCCGACTGCGCCACAAACGATAGTATCTGTAATACCAGATCTGCGATAAATATTCCCATCAGATCCTTTCCGTTTCTGGTGTCCAGAGCAGCATATCAAGACACAGATGTCAATGCCGATTTCTTTTTGTCAGAATGCGCCATTGGTTCTGGATCTCTTCATAGTTGCGGCCCAGGCGGTCAATGCTGAGGATATGAGAAGATCCCTGGCTTCAGCTTTCACCAACTTCTGTATTGTGGCCTGTTGAAATCCTTGCCGGAGAGCTTATCCATAAAAATGTTCTTCTCCGGAACGTTAACCTTGTTCAAGGCCATCATCTGTCGATTTTCATTCTGATCAGTGCTGGATACTCTAACGTATCCGTAAATCTTGCTTTTCCATAATGCCTCCTTATTTGCTCATTAACGAAAAATAACCGAGCAACGGCACATCTCCGTCATTCCGGTCACTCTCGAAAATAGTGAAAGCGCCGACATTTACGCCGACGCTCTTATCACATTTCAATTATTCTGTTTTGCAGTCCGCTTACAGTACGGAATCTGTTATTCTTCTTTGTCTTCCCACTTTTCCAGGACGGCTTCAACCTGAGCAATCAGCTTCTCCTTTTCTGGGATCACATATGTGTAGGTCGAAGCGAAGATGTTGTTGGAAAGGCCACCCAAAGCGTACTCTGCGCTTACATTGTCCTTGTCGGTACAAAGAATGTGATTCTGGTTAGATTGCAAGATCAAGTAGGACAGTCTGGAATAATTTCTCCGGCGAACTGTAGTGAAAGGATTTTCGGGGGAGCTGATTGATCCAGTCCTGAATCTCTCGTATTTGCTCATCCGTAACGACATCAAAAGAACGCCCCTTCGGCAAGAACCGGCGAATCAATGAGTTCTGCTTTTCGTTCAGTCAGCGTTCGTAGGCGGAGTACGGATGAGCATAGTATATGGGTATCTCACTTGTGATGGAGCGAAAAACTTGGCTGAATCGTTCTCCGTACAGCTCTCGGAGCGTTTTTAAACCTTGTTCAACCGCCTGTGTGCTTCTACCGGGTATCTTTATAATGTGTCGAAATCTTGTGGTTCGCTCATCCAGTGTCAACAAAACGGATTGCGATTCCCTTCGACCGACCACGGTATCAATCTCCCAATGCCCAAACTCTTCCCGCTGATTAACTACTTGGGGGCGAGCTTCAATACTCAGACCATAAAGCCGCTTATGCTGCGGATGTCCCTTACGGTGTTGTTTACGTTTGACCTTTAGCGTGAGATCGATATTTCGAGCTTTTAACAATCCACGCTCAATGAAACAGCCCTTTTCTCTGGCAAGACCGCAAATCGTATCAGGTGCCAGATGCTTTGTCAGTATCTGCTTTACCGCAAAAGGCACGAATTTCTTGGCTTTCGGCAGCTTTATGGGGCAATGACTATTTCGTCTTCGATGTTCGTAGACACGCTGTCCCGAATCTCCAAAGTACCGCGTGTATGGCTCCAGATTCCGTCCTAACTGCTGCACAGTACCTCTGGCAAGTTCATTATATAAAGTTGACCTTGCAATCCCGACTTCGCGCGCAATGCGACTTTTGGGGAGCTTTAATTGCAGCAGTACTTCAATCTGTGCGCTTTTCGCGTGTCAGGTGGCGATATGTTTTATTTGTGGTATACTCGTTCTGGGCCATGGCGAACCTCCTGGTGTGTTGGTGTGTGTAGCTTCATCATACCACGAGTTCGTCATCGGCTCTTTTTATTGTCCTAGTTCATCTTACAATCATCCCAGCGAAAAATAAGCTGCCAATGCTTTTTACACATCAACAGCTTTGCTTTTTGCTTAACTTCGGTGTTTTTATTTTTCAGTCCTGATTCTTCTTGGCGTCTTTGATACGGTAGTAGTCTTCCAGATCCACATCGATCCTGACTTTCGTATCCGATTTTCGGTTGCTCAAGAGCACACCGTCTCCAAGTGCTCCGTCAACGGAAAAATTATCAATCGGTACAATGCGCTCACAGTGGTAGTTCCAACGCTTTAAGAGTTGCAAATCCCGCGCGAGGGTCTCCGGATTGCAGGAGACATAGACAATGCGCTTCGGCTTTACCTTGCAGGCGCTCTCAAGGAAGCGCTCGGTGCTGCCGCTTCGCGGCGGGTCCATGATGACTGCATCGAGCTTCTCTCCACGCTCCGCAATGCGCAGCAGAAAATCGCTCGCATCGTCCGCAAAGAAGCGTATGTTCTCGATGCCGTTCCGCTTCGCGTTCGCAATCGCGTCCCGAACGGCGGCCTTGTTGAGCTCAACGCCGATCACCTGTCCCGCGCTGCGGGAGGCCGCCATGCCTATGGTGCCCACGCCGCAGTAAGCATCGAGCACCGTGTCGTTTGAACTCAGCTTCGCGAACGAGAGCGCAGTCTCGTAGAGCTTCTCCGTCATCTCGCATTCACCCTGATAAAAGGAGGCCGGAGATAGGCGGAACGTAAGTCCCATGAGTTCATCTTCGATATAGCTCCTTGCCGTAGAGCACCTTGTCGCGCTCTCCGAGTATCATGCTGGTTTTCTGCGGGTTGATGTTCTGATGACGGTCGTAATCTCCGGACACTGCTTTCTGAGGGCCGTGACGAAGTTCTTGCTGCCCGGGAATATGGGCGTACCGGTCACGAGCACCACCATCGATTTTGACCGGTCGCCTCGGAAGTGCGAACCAGAACATGGCGGAGCGTCCCGATTCTTAAGTCCTCGTCATAGGCCTTCAGACTGGAAAGAGACCGCCAAATGCGGATGATGTGGACGATGCGATCTGCCGCGCGGTTTTGGATGCGGCAATGGTCACCGGAACCACCCTGTGGCTGTCCCGCTCATATATCACCGACCACGAGCTTCTTATTCTGAAAAACCGAAGCTCGCCGTCACCTTGTTCCGATAGTGCAAAGGCTCCCTGCTGCCGCTACAATGGGCTCGACCTCACAAAACTTGCCGAGCAGTTTCTCTGCCTGTCTCTGCTTTTTCCTAAGCTGTTCTTCGTAGGGCAGGCCGCTAAAGGAGCAGCCGCCGCAACGCTTTTCATGGGGACAGCGTCCCGTCTCTTTGACAGCGCGAAGCGGCGCAGCTGGTTTTCGCTGCGCCGCTTTTTCAAAAAGCGCTTTCTTTTCCAGAATCACCGTGCCGCTCAGTGCTTTTTCTCGCGGCGGATTTTTTTCTTGTCTCATGAATGAGCCATTTCTCTCTTCTTCCGGAAGCAGCGGCGCAATGGTCTTGCGAACGCGCTTCTGATACTTGTTAAAGCGGCGGATATCGTCCTTCGACATGACACTGAGATCCAGAGCGTCCGGATCGAGCGGTGCCCAGGTCAGGTTCTCGAAGCAGTTGAATCCCTCATGTTCCGTATCCTTCACGCAAATCAGCATGTTCTCGATGCGGATGCCGTAAGCGCCGTCAATGCAGACACCCGGCTCGTCACTCGTCACCATGCCCGGCTGGAAGGTAACCTCTCTTCTGCGGTCCGGATGCGGCCACGGGCGAACCGAGACCGGAGCTCGTGGACATTGTTCACGAGCCGACGCCGTGGCCGGTACCGTGACCGTAGTCTCTGCCGAACTTCCACATTGCCTCGACGCGCATAGGTGTCGAGCAGCGGAGCGGTCGCATAGTACGGGAATACCGCAAACATGAGATTCAGCATGCCGATGACAGTGAAGCGTGTAGTCGCGGCTCTGCTCCGGCGTGATATCGCCGAGCGCAAGCGTTCTCGTGACATCCGTCGTGCCGTCCAGATAGTGTGCGCCGGAGTCCACAGGAAAAGTCCTCGGCTTTACGACATCACTCTGCTCCTTGGAGGGCATGTGAGTGTGCCATTGCCGCATTTGCCTGGTAAGCCGGGATGGTAGAAGCTCAGGGTCACATATTTTCGGATCGCTGCGCGGAACGAATTCAGCTTCTCGCCGAGATCGTACTCGGTGTGAGTATCCGCCTTGCCCTCCTTGATGGTCTTCTTGAGCCAGTAGAGGAAGCGGGTCAGATGCACACCGTCACGCACATGGCAATCGCGAAGCCCTTGAGCTCGGTATCGTTCTGATGATCTTCATCAGGAGATCGGGCTCAGCTCGTCCCACAATCGTGTTCTTGTCAACGACCGCATTGTAAAACCGCGAAGTTCAGGTCACGGAGATCGGTCAAGACGCGCTCGTCCTTCAATTTGCCGACAGCCGCGATAAAGTCGTCGTAGGAGCCGACCGCAATGCCCTGCTCCTCCAGATGCTCTGTGCCTCATCGGTAAGTGCATTCTCCTGGCAGAAGAGCTTTCGCGGAGCGAGCCTTCACCATCAGATAAGACAGGAATACCGGGTTACAGGAGATATCTGCGCCGTGCAGGTTCGTGACCCAGGAAATCTCATCCAGTCTGCCGGTCAGGAAGACGGAAGCGTCGAGCTTCTTCATCTCCGCCTGCACGCGATCGATCTTGTCTTTGCCTCCTCGCCCGCGTACTTGATATCATGCACCCAGATCGGCTTCATGGCTTCTCCGGGCGATCCTTCCAGAATATCATCGACAAGGTCGATGTCGGTAATCAGCTTGCCCTTCTTCGCGACAAACTCTTCAGCTCCTTGCCGTATTCGTTCCGAGCAGCGGTGCGTAGAATGCAAAGGGTGCCGCCCTCCGGGAAATGATTCTCCAAGTATTCGACTATGGTCGGCGTACCGGGAACGCCTGCCTTCATCAGCTCAACGCCGCTGTCCTTCAGCTCGATGTTCGCCTGTACGAAGAAACGGCTGTCCGTCCAGAGGAATGCCTCTTTCTCCAGCACCACCAGGGTGCAGGAATCTCCCGTGAACCCACTGATTTTGCGAACGCTCTGATCTCTGGCACTGATTTCCTCACCGCCGTGTGCATCGGAATACGGCTGATAATAAACCGTGATTCCACGCTTCTTCATCGCCTCGCGAAGCTGCTTCAGTTTCTTCTCTCATATCGGCCTCCTTGTGATTTTTCCTGCGCACTCACACCAGCTGAAAGTGTCTGCAGGCATTCCAAATACTCATCTTGATCGATCGGGCTCGTGATGTAATCCGTCAATCCTTGAGTTCCTCCTTGGCATTGCCCATCGCAATGCCGACCCCCGCTTCTTCCAGCATTTCGCTGTCGTTGTAGGAGTCGCCGAAAGGCGCAGACATCGCTCATCTCCAAGCCGTAATACGCGCAGAGTTTCTTTAGCCCTCTGCCTTGCTGATGCCTTTTTCAATGATGTCGGCGCCGTAGTTCACGGAGAACATGTGAGCTGCAGCTCCGGAAAGGCCTGCCCATGGCTTTTTCGCCTCTTCCTCCGTGCCGATAAAGTTGACTGTGCGGATATCCTCGTGAGGAGCGCTCGCATCCTTAAACTGCCGTCCGCACTGCCCCCAGCGCTTCATCTCCGCCTCGCGGATGCGCTCCGGGTTCAGGTAATAGTCCTCATCCTCTATGGTCACGCCGAAGCCTATGCCGGTCCGCTCCGCATAGTCCATCATTCGCTTTTAAGAGCCCGCGGTCGATGAAGTGCTCAAACAGCACTTTGTCGCCGACAACGACCTTTGCGCCGTTCTGCTCGACGCGCGCCGCGGCGTTAACCAAGTCAAGATACGGCCTGGAATAATGGTCGACATATCCCGCCCGGTCGCAAGCACAATGATGTGCCCCCGCTCTGAGCGCCTCAGTGCCCGCTCGGCGCCTCGGGTATGCTAGCGTCTGATGATCGTAGAGTGTCTTATCAAAGTCAAAGGCTATCAGCTTTTTCATAGAAAACAATCCTTTATCGCGCTGACACATGTGCAATTATACCATGTGTTCTTACAAAAAAACAGAGCGGCATCCCACGATTAGCTATTGCAAATAAAAGATAATGGTGCAGATGCTGTGAGCATGTAACATAAAAAACAGGAGATTTCGCAATCTCCTGTTTCATTCAAATCAGGGCGACAGGATTTGAACCTAGCGACCTCACGGACTCAGCCGTGCGCTCTAGCCAAACTGAGCCACGCCCGCAGCACGGCTTTCATTATAGCCAGAGCGAGCTCAAAAAGCAGGGGCTTTTTCTTAGGTGGCCGATGAAACAAAACTTACGGCTGAAGCACCGAATAGCCCGTCACCTCATAGTAACCAGCCGGATCCGCATCCTGACCGAACCAGACATGCGCATACTTGCCGTCGATAACGACACCCATGGTCTTTAAATCCGACCATGCCCTGCGTCGTCGCGACAGCATTGTGGCCGGAGAGCCCTTTCCAGGAGTCAAGCGCCACTTCGGGCGTCATCGTAGGCTGTACCAAGCGGAAATCTCAGCCGCTGCCCGGATGGGACGTGAGTTCGCTCTAGCTTACTCCACATATAGGCTGCGAATTATGGTCGGAGGTATAGACGACCCGGCGTCCAACTGCTGTAGGCAGACCAGCTGTGCAGATTACCCATGATGCCTCTCGCATCCACCCTGGTTTTCCGGGGTGTGCGCATTGGAATCCGCCACGTGGGTTCTCGCAACCATGGTTAAAGACTTCGAGAGCGATAAGCTTCGGAAGACCGAGACTCACGGTAGGCGCTAATGCCGTAGTAGAGCTTTGCTTCCTTCTCGCTGAGCCCCATGGACATCAGCTCGGAGATGACTCTGCCCTCCTCACCGGAAAGCTGCGTTCCCGCTGCGCCTGCCGTAGTCGCGCTGTCGCCGGCATTGCCCGTGTTCAAAGCATTGCCGCCGTTTCCCGCATTCCTAGCATTGCCGGCATTGCCCGCATTCTCAGCATTGCCGCCGTTTCCGCTCGTTCCCGACATTGCCGGTATTCGCGGTGTTTCCCGCCGCTACGCCGCCGCCGTAGGAAAGATCCCGGAACCGCCGCCGCTGCCGCCGAGAACCGCCGCTCTTCTGCCGCGGCTGCTTCCGCCACCGCCGCTTCTTCTCTTTCCGGCCGCACTGCTCTTACTCACGTGGGAGAAGCCATCTTTCCCTCAATCCACTTTCCCGTCTCGTCGACATAGTAGCCGTCGGGCGTCACGGTGCTGACCAGCATGGCGCCGTCGGCACCGACATAGTATTTCGATCCAGCGGCTCTCGGCCATGCAGCCGATGCCGTCAAAAGTAGTACCATTTATTGTTGATGAGTTTCCATGTTGCGGTCGGATAGGAGCCGTTCGCCTCCTCACCACCAGCCCTGTCATTGCGCTTCCACTGCGCCGTTGCCGCCATCGACGGAATCACGAGGCAAGCCGAGATTGCCGCAATCGATGCGGCACACACAAACTTCCGTAGCAATTTCATAAGCACCCCCAAATCAGAAAACTGTGGTTTCAATACCCTTGACTCTTCTTACCATTCTTCTCACAAAGGGTTCAAAGCCTTTTGCGCGCTTTTCCCGATTCATTTCGGATAGTACCTGTATTGTTCTCCGACGCGGACCGTAGCACAGCTTCTGTTTTGATTTTATTCCGCTTCTGTTATCGTTTTTCATCCTTTGTCCGAGCGGTTGAAAAAGGCTAAGCGGGAAAAAGAGTCAGTGACGCTGTTTAAAGGAAGATGTATACAAAGAAGATAGTATCCCGCAACGATTGATGCTACCGGCGTTGCGGTGTGTTCACCAACTCTATTTGGCTTTGTCCTATAAATCTGTTTCTAAGGAGACGAAAACCCACAACGACTGATACTACCGGGTTATGGGGGCACCGCTTTTTCCCTATGACTCGAAAAGCGAAGTGAAATGAAAAAGAGCCGCTTCCTCCCGGACAGAGGTTGCGACTCTTTGTGTTTTACAGGTGAATGAATCGATGAGCAAAAAGCCACGCAAGTCCGTAGTAGGTCACAACGCCGACCAGTCGGTAATGGTTGTGATCAGGGGACCGAAGCTGCTGCCGGGTCGATGTGGATGTGCTTGAAGAAAATCGGAACCGCGGTACCGACCAAGCTCGAAATCAACATCGCGACAACGAGCGATACACCGATGCAGCCCGAGATTGCGAAGGAATAGTGCAGCGGCATGCCCTTGAACACGGTGACATAGAGACCTACACCGACAAAGGCTAGAAGACCCAGAATGATACCGTTCAAAGTACCGACATTGACTTCCTTGGTGAAGCTTTTAGCTTCTGCTTCGGCGTGAGCTGATCGTCCATGAGGGCACGAATCGTGACCGCAGGGACTGGCACCTACGTTACCTGCCATGTCGAGAATCAGGGACTGGAAGGCCATGACAATCGTGAGCTGCGCGACAACGTTCTCAAAGAGGCCTACCACGCTCGAGACGACCATGCCGAGGCCGAGGGCAGTATCAGCCAGGGGAGACGCTTCTTGATACTCATGCGGGAGCGGCTCGTTCAAATCCTCCTCGGCAGAGAGACCTCGCCAACTTCATAGGTCCTCTCCCATCCTATCGCCGACCACTTCCGCGATTTCCTGCGAGGTGATGGCACCGAGTATGCGTTGTCCGAAGAAAAGAACCGGAATACTCTCCTCGGAATAATCGCGGATAATCCAGAGGCAGTCCTCGATGCGCTCATCGGCGTAAACATAGGGGAACTGCGTCGTGATACGTCAGAGAGCTCCGGTGTCTCTGCGGGCTATGATTAAGTCCTTTAAATTGATGGCACCGTAAAAGACGCCCTGCGGATCAAAAACATAAATCACGGAGATGTTGTCGTGCTCCTCCGCCTGCTCGACGAGGGATTTCGCACTCCCGCACGGTCATATTGCTGTACAGCCAGACAAAGTTCGTCGTCATGCGGCTTTGCGATCAAATCCTCGTCGAAGGAAGCAAGGCTCTGCAGCTTTGCTCTGACTCCGGATCCATGAGTTCAGCCTACCCTTCTTCTTTACGGAATCGCTCTCCTTCATCAAGTCGACGGCAACGTCCGGCTCCATTCTGGTGAGGACACTCGCCGCACGGTGCAGGCTCATCTCCCCAGATACTTATCAGCGTAATCGCTGTGCTCTAACACTTCCCGCGAGGTCTTCATCGCTCTGCAGACGATAAAAACGCTCTCTCTCTTCTAAGTTAATCTCATCCAGCGCTGCGGCAAATCGCTCGCATGGTATTCATCGAGCTCATCTCGCATAATCTTCGGGGACTTTCTTCCGCGGAGAATTTCCAGAATTTCCTGCTGGAGTTCTTCACGGTTCTTCATGCCCTTTTCTCCCATACCTCTCCTCTCTTCACCTGAACTGACAAGGCAGTTCGCTTGACGGGTTGCGCACTGACAGCTAAACCGGAGGCGCGGCGAACAGGAGAGCGGCACAAAGCCCCTCACTCTTTCGGAATTCCAAAAGGTTCCCGGGCTGCCTGAGAGCGCAAATCCTGTGAAACACCCTGTTCGCAGCGGTTCTAGCTTCGCCCTCCACCATCACTGTCACTCATCCCGGTCACCTCCTTCTTCTATGTAAATGTATACCATTGAAACTATAACATTCCGCCTTTTTGATTTCAGGAAAAAGCTGTGTTCAAAAAGACAGTTTTGTACGGAAAAAGCCACTTCCGCTGTATCTTACCGTAGTTCTTATGTTATGATGCTCTACGATGATAAACAAGGGGGCGTCACTATGGAACCCGACAAAAACATTCGGAACATAAGGTCTCTGCTCTCGCTAGCTCGGTGCCACCGTCGGCGCACTGATTTATGCGGCTACGACCAACTGGTTTATTGTTCCTGCCAAGCTCTCACTCCGGCGGTCTCTTCGGTGTATGCCAGCTGATTCGTACCGGTTTGGTCTCACTCTACACCTCAACACCGGAAATTTTGATATCGCCGGTATTATTTACTACCGCGTCAACTTTCCGGTGCTCTTGATTTCGATGCGCGCCATCGGCAAAAATTCTTTTGGAAAACGCTGTTCACGACCACGCTGATTTCGTTCTTCCTCTCCGTGATTCCCGTGGTACACGTGATGGACGATATGCTCTCCACCTGCATTGTCGGCGGACTGGTCTCCGGCTTCGGCCTCGGTATTATGCTTCGAAACGAGCGCATCCGCGGGCGGCATGGATGTCATTGCGCTGTTGCTCATCAAGTGGAAAAAGGATTTCCAGCGTCGCAAAGGTCGGTATCGGCGTAAACGTTGTGCTCTACGGCATCTGCCTCTTCCTCTTCAACGCGCAGACCGTTATCTATTCTCTGATTTGCACGGCTGTCTGCACGGTCGCCGAAGACAGAATGTCACATCCAGAATATCAACGTACTGGTCACGATTATCACAAAGCAGGGACAACTCGCTCGAAGCAGCGATTCTCGAAGCAGCTCGGCCGCGGTGTCACGACCTGGGCGCGCACGGCGCTACACGAACGAAGAGACCGCGTTCTCTTCTGTGCGGTCTCGAAGTACGAGGTGCGACAGCTCAAGTCTGTCATCTACGCAATCGATCCGCAGGCCTTTGTCGTCATCAACGAGAAGGTGAGCATCGAGGGACACTTTGAAAAGCGTCTCGCGTAAGTTGCCTGAATGAAAAAGAGTCATGCAACCGCATGACTCTTTTCTTTTATCATCTATCCGCGCCTTTGCCGCGCTTCTCTCTCAGCCCGCGGCACTCTTCTGCTCGAGGCGGCGACGTATCGCAAGCATCTTCTCGTCGGTATCCGCGATGATATCCGCGCAGGCGCGGAGTTCCTCCGGATCTCCTCGGCATCGGGGATTTCCTTCTTGTACTTGAGTTCGTGGTCCAGACTCGCCCAGAAATCCATGGCGATTGTGCGTATCTGTATTTCCACCCGGATAAAGCTCTTCTGTTCGGAGAAATAGACCCGGACTTCCGCAATGATGTGGTAGAGCGGTAGCCGTTGTCCTTCGGATTCTTGATGTAATCCTAATCTGAAGAACGCACATCGTCCTGACGCATCATCATCCCCGCAATCGCATAGATATCGTCCACAAAGGAACAGATGACACGTATACCGGCAATGTCGTCCAGATTATCCCTGCATGGCCTGCAGGGTCAGCGGATAGCCCTTGCGCTTTAATTTTTCGACAATGCTCCGCGGCTGCTTGACCCGCGACTTAATCATCTCAATGGGATTTCTTTGATTTCGCACCGAGAGCTCATCGTTTAAAACTTCCAGCTTGGTCTTAACTTCCCTGTATGGCACAACTCGTACATCATCATGGCATCCTGAAACTGCTGCGCCCATGCGACCATGCTCTCCGGAACCTGGAATTCGCCCGGGCACTGAGCATGGATTGCTCAAGTTCGCTGTTCGGATTGCCGCCTCTTGTTATCACTCTGCCTTCTTATCTCCCGTCACTGCGGCAACCGCTTCGTCAAGCCACGGTGCCGTGAGGGTTTCAACCTTACCCGCATCGACCGCCGCGGCAATTGCGAGTCAATCGGTGCCTTTGCAAGCACTTTGAGTCCGTGACCGGCCGCAATTTCATCGATGTGGTCTCTCACCGAAGACCGCATGGGGCTTCCTGCAGTCCGGGCAATTGAGTAACTCAGATTCTCAACGAGGCCGAGAATCGGAACATCCATCTGACGCGCCATGTTGACGGCCTTTTCAACAATCATCGACACCAGTTCCTGCGGGCTTGTCACCACGACTATCCCCTCGACCGGCAGCGACTGGAATACCGTGAGCGGCACATCGCCGGTGCCCGGCGGCATGTCGACAAAGAGATAATCGACATCTCCCAGTAAACATCGGTCCAGAACTGCTTCACGACACTCGCAATCATGGGACCGCGCCAGATGAGCGGCTCCGTGTCATCGTCGAGCAACAAATTCGAGCTCACAATCTTGATGCCGCTCTGGTCTCGGCCGGCACCATCAGATTCTCACGGGAATGAAGGCTCTGTCCGTCCACGCCGAAGGCCTTCGGAATCGAGGGGCCGGTGATATCCGCATCGAGTATACCGACGCGATAGCCCGCCGCACTGACGCGGGAAGCGAGCAGGCTTTGTGACGAGCGACTTACCGACGCCGCCCTTGCCGCTCGTAACGCAATCACATGGCAGATATTGCTGTTTTCATTGCTCGGAATCTGAAAATTCGGCTTCGGCGGCTCCGGCATACCGCCGTGATTACAGTTACATGCTTCAGACATAATTCACCTCTCAGGAGCCCTGGCTCCGCTTTATTTCCTAAATTTAAGACGAGTTCAGTCTACAACATTCCAAGCAATCCGCAAGCAGTGGCAAGTCCGCCCTCCTTTGTGGTATACTGTCCGCGAAGAAGTTCCAGATGATTTTGCGGCGCAACACTTAGTCACTGCAAACTGTCAGAAAAGGAGAAGATGGCATCAGGCAATTCAGATGAGCGATACGCTCTGGTATCTCGGATCCAGCGACCGTAGACTCACTGAGTTTGAGAACTGCCACCCGGTTCCGCTCGGCATTTCCTACAATTCTTACTTGGTTATGGACGAGAAGACCGTCCTGCTCGATACCGTAGATCACGCAATTTTGCGGGTATTCCTCGAAAACATCAGGCTGTGCTGAACGGCCGTCCGCTCGACTACATCATCGTAAACCACATGGAGCCGGATCACTGCGCTACGCTCGCCGAAGTGCTGCTCCGCTACCCGGAGCTACGGTTGTGGGCAGTGCAAAGACCCATGCGATGATCCAAGCAGTTCTTCGAGATCTCAATCTGCAGGGCAAGGTCATGCAGGTCAAGGAGAATGATACGCTCGACCGGTCGCCACAACTTCCGCTTCATCCTGGCGCCCATGGTGCACTGGCCGGAAGTCACCGTCACCTATGACGAGACCGATAAAAATTCTTTTTCTCCGCGGATGCCTTCTGCACCTTCGGTGCGCTCTCCGGCAACCTGTATGCGGATCAGCTGAATTTCGGCGACTCTGAACTCTCCGAGATGCGCCGCTACTACTCGAACATTGTCGGCAAATACGGCGTGCAGGTGCAGGCGCTCTTAAACAAGGCGGCGGGCCTCGACATTCAGATGATTTGCCTTGCACGGTCCCGTGTGGCGCGTCGCAAACAAGATTCAGTGGCTCATTGAGAAGTACTCCCTGCTGGGCAACCTACCGCCCCGAAGACAACGAAGTGGTTATCTTCTACGCTTCGATTTATGGCGGCACCGAGAATGCCGCGGAGGTGCTTGCAAACGCCCCTTTGGCGAGCGTAAGATTAAGAACATCAAAATGTACGATGTCTCCGTGACCGATGTCTCCTACCTGGTCTCCGAGGGCCTTCCGCGCAAGCCACCTGGTCTTTGCTTCCGCGACTTACAACAACGAGATTTTTCCCCACATGGAGGGACTGCTCCGCGAGCTCTGCGGCACACAATTTGCAGAACCGCTCGATTGCCCTCGTGGAGAACGGCTCCTGGGCGCCGGTATCCGGCAAGAAGATGAGCGAACTCTTCTCTTCGATGAAGAACATGAACTTCCTGCAGGACACGGTCACCTTAAAGTCCCGCGGTCGCGAGGAGCAGCGTTACAGTTGCTCGCGCTTGCGGACACGCTCGCCGAGTCCGTCTTTGCCTCGAGCACCGCTGAGCCTCTCTCCGCTCCGCATCCCGCTTTGAGTAGGAGCAGCCGCAGTAATCCTGGCGGTAAAGCCCGTGCTCTTTTCGATAGCTCCGTCGAGCGGAGAAACCGTTTTTCTCTTTTAAAATCAGAGGCAGGAAGGCAACCCTTCCTCCGGCACCGACGCGCTCCTGATTGCGTTCAGCCGGGGCGCTTCATCGGCGAAATCGTGAGGCTGGTCGTAAAATAGTCAAAACCGCCCGCCCTGGCAGCCTTGGCGCTCTCGCGGAGGCGAAGCTCAAAGCAAATGCCGCAGCGCTCACCGCCCTCCGGATCCGTTTTCGTGCCCGCGCACCGCTTCGTGAAAGCGCTCGGATTGTACTCTCCTCCAGAAATCCGACCGGGCGCGGCAAATCCATTTCCCGGGTAGAGCGCTGCTCCTCCTCGGCGCGCCGGTGGTATTCCTCCGGGTCGTCGATGTTCGATTACAAAAAGACGGTCACATCAAAATGCGGTGCCAGGCTTTCCAGACAAAAAGAAGAGCAGGGCGCGCAGCAGACGTGAAGAAGAAAGCTGGGACAAGTCCCGAAGCTTTTTTCGGACCAAGAGGTCCTGTTCTCTCTGATAATCTCTCTGATTCATAAAAGTCTCGAATTCTCTTGGATCTCACCGGTTTCTGAGCTTCGAGCGCCTTTGCCTCAATCTGGCGGATGCGCTCTCGGTCACCTTGAACTCTCTGCCGACTTCCTCGAGCGTGCGCGGATGGCCGTCCTCAAGACCGAAGCGAGCACGATGACCGACGCCTCTCTCCTGAGGTCGCCGAGCAGTGCATCGATGTGCTCGCGCAGCATGGCGGACTCCACGTGTCTCCTCCGGGGTCAACACGTTGTTGTCCGCACAAACGTCGCCGAGGTTCGAATCGTCCTCCTCGCCGATCGGCGTCTCGAGCGAAAGCAGGCTCGCGCTATCTCGCATGATCCGCGACCTTTTCCTCGGTCATCGTCGAGCGCCTTTGCGAGTTCCGCGACACTCGGCTCGTAGCCGAGCTCCAGCGTCAGCTTGCGCTGCATCTTGCTCATTTTATTGATGGTCTCGACCATGTGCACCGGACGCGTATGGTTTCTCGCCTGATCTGCGAGTGCGCGTGTCACGGACTAGCGTATCCTACCGTTGCGTAGGGTCGAGCTAAAGCCCTTCTCGGGATCGAACTTCTCGACGCCCTGATGAGACCCAGGTTGCCCTCCCGCTGCAAGGTCCAGGAAGCTCATACCGCGCCCCGTGTAGCGCTTTGCGATGCTGACCACGAGACGGAGGGTTCGCCTCGATCAGCTTCTTCTTCGCCTTCTCATCGCCGGCCTGCTTTCTTCGCGCGAGTTCCATCTCCTTCCGCAGTGAGCAGCGGCACGGTTCCCGATCTCCTTTAAATACATGCGGACCGGGTCTTGGTGCCGAGCACCTTCCAGGAGCTCCACAGGGGTTCAGATTGATCTCTTCTCCCTCGATTTTTCTCGCTGTTTTCATCCTCGCTGTCAAGGTCGTCATCGAGATCCAGGGTCGATCCTCGAGGACATCTCCCTTTATCGACCTTTTTCCAAATCTTCCGGCGGTCTTTCCTCACGGTGATGCTGCACTCGATGTTGTTGGCCTCGAGATGGTTGTAGATATGCTCGATGCCCTCGGGACTCAGCTGGTAATCCTGAAAATAGTCGTTGATTCTCATCGACATCAGCGGAATCCTTGTTCTTGGCTTGCTCGACCAACTGCTGCAATCCCTGCATGAGCTCCTGCTCGCGAATCTCCCGCTTCTCGGCCTCCGCTTTCTGCCGCCCTTTGCGCTCTTCTTTCCGTTCTCTTCTCTCTGCCATTTGGATTCATCCTCCTGTTCTTGCTCCGCTGAAGATACGAAACTTAAATATAGCCGTAAATCCCACGCACACTGGCCTCACTGCTCCGAACCGCCATGAGACTTTGATCTTCACGCCGCACCAAGAGCTCTCCGCCCTCCGTAATACCTTCCGCAACGCCGCAATACTCGCCGTCGGGATCCAGAACGCGCACTTCTCTGCCCCGGTTCGCAAGCAGCGCCTCGTGGCGCTCCTTTAAGGGCCGTGAAGCTGCCTTTTTCCTCAAACAGCCTCGCTAGCGCGCAAACTGCTTCCAGACAGCGGCAATGATGGGGTGCGCGCGGTCTCCTTTGCCCTGTTCGATGGCGAGCGAAGTCGCAACCTCGCGTATTTCCTCCGGAAAGCTATCCGTATTCACATTGATGCCGATGCCGATGACCAGCAAATTCGATGCGGTCCAAACTCAGTACTCATCTCCGTGAGTATGCCCGCGACACTTTTTTCCGCGCACCACGACATCGTTCGGCCGCCGATGGCCGCCTCTGAGGCCGGTTGCTTCGCGTATGCCGTCCGGTCACCGCAAGCGCCGTGACCAAGGTAAGCATAGAGGCGCGCTCGGACGGAGCTTCGGGCGCGTAAGAGCGACATCCAGATACCGCTGCCGGGCGGTGAACCCACTTCTGCCCCTGACGCCCCGCTTCCCGCGGTCTGCTCCTCCGCGACAAACAGCGTGGGCCCTTCGTCACCCTCTGGCGGCGCGCTTCCCAGATTGGTCGAGTCGGTCTGCTGCAAAAAGACCCAGCGCTTCAAAAACCGCTGATCGCCGAAGGCTCGTCAAGAGAGGCCTGACTCAGCAAATATCCTGTATTCCGCAATAAGTATCCTCGATTCTGTCTCGCTTCGATGCTATCGTCCTCATCCCGCAGCTTTGCGACCGCCTTCCAGACGGCTGTCCGCGATCATGAAAGCGCTCGTAGAGCGCCCTGACGGAGCAGTGATCGCCTGCGTCGAGCAGGGGCCTTTAAGATATCATCCTTTAACAAGGCTTCACCTCAGAGCATGACAACCGCGCTGATTGCGCAGAGCATGAGGAGCAAGAGCCCCAGAAAAACAATTGCAAACGCGGTTCCCCTTTTCCGGTGCGCCCGTCCGAGCGCCGAGAGGCGCACCAGGCCGTTTGCAGGCCAGAAGGCCCGCCAGACCGAAAATCAGGAGAAAAAGAGCGGATGCTCTTCGGCGACAAAAAGGCGAAAAACAGCCAGCACCGTGACCGCAATCCCGACAAAGACATGCAGAGCATCCAGTAAAAAGCTGTTCTGCGCCATCGCGCTTCCTTCGCATCGCTCTTTCTTCTGTCTCGCGCGCTCATGAGTAAAACTCGATGCGGCAACCGCCGCATTTAAGGATTCTACCTGCCCGAGCATGGGAATGTGAATGCTCTGATTTGCCGCGGCAATCGCTTCCTCGCTGAGCCCGGCCGCCTCATTGCCGATTAAGAAGGCGGTCTTCTCCGGATACTCTATGCTGTCATAGGGCACTGGAGGTGCAGCGCCGCCGCATAGAGGCGTATGCCTTCCCGCGCAAGCGTTAGGAGGCTTCCCGAAAGTCGTCGACATAGACCACCGGGATGCGGAATATGCATGCCCATGGTCGCGCGCACCAGCTTCGGATTGTGAGACATCCACCGTACCGCGGTTTGCGAGTATCGCGGAGACCCAGCGCCCTCGCCGCGCGCTGAAGCATGGTTCCGAGATTTCCGAGTCCTGAAGCTCTCGACCGCAAGAAAACAACTCGCGCCGCCCTTCAAAACTTCCTCGAGACTCTTTCGCTGCATGCGGACGCACGTACGCCCTGCGGCGTCTTCGTGTCCGACATCTTCGCAAAAATATTGTCTGCGACAGTCTCCGCCTTGAGCGCTTCTATCTTCTATCCGAACTTCCCCCTCGGCGCGCGCGCAAAACTCTCGCTCACATAGAGCTCTTTCGATTTCCGCCGCGGTGCTTCCAGGAACATGCGTGACCCCTCAATCGGGAAGAGTCCCGCCCGCGCGGAGAGGCCTTGTCAAAGAGCGCCCGCACTTCCTTCACTTTTGTGGCCGGCGAAGTAATCATGGTCTCTGCTCTTCGAGCCAGATACGGCTCACCGCATCCGAGGGCAGTGGAAGATCGCCGCGCGGCGAGACCGGCAACACTGCCCGTCTTCGGACCGTCCGGCAGACGGGGAGCGTTTAAACTGCTGCGTGAAGAAACGGCGGAGGAAGGTGAATAAGCCACTTTTTGACGGTCGCCCGTCATGAGACGCCCGCAAACGCGCGGCTGGCAAGGCGGTATATTTTTCCGCGGACTGCTGCCGTGAAAGCGCAGCATCTGAAACAGGAAGAAGTCGTGGAGCTCATGCAGGGGCCCAGCAAATCTTCTGTCTTTTGGCTGATGACGCCGTCCTTCGGCGGCAGAGCCTCGGGCTCACCGGTGTATCGAGAATGTCGAGGCGACCTCGCGGGAGTTTTTCCGCTCTGCGGCCGGCCTCGTCTCTGCAGTACGCGCACCAAGTCTTCGGCACCGAGACAGTGACCGCGTACATCGACAGTGTGGTCGCCGTTGTAGGTGGCCCAGCCGAGTGCCAGTTCCGAGAGGTCTCCGGTTCCGATCACTAGGGCATTGTCCCGGTTCACGCGATGTCCATGAGCACCTGGGTGCGTTCGCGCGCCTGGGCGTTCTCATGTGATGTCATGCTTTCGGGGTCCTGCTTGATGTCGCCAAAAGCTGCTGTAACACGGCTTCGCGTATCGAAATCTCCTCGAGGCTTGTCCCGGAGTGCCGCCGCAGTCTCGCAGGCATTTTCGGTAGGTTCTGTCCGTGGTGCCGAAGCCAGCATGGTAATCGTCTCAATGCCGCTCCGCGGAAGGCCGAGCGCATCAAAGCTCCGCACCGCAACCAGGAGAGCAAGGGTCGAATCAAGTCCGCCCGAAAGCCCCAGCAGCGCGGGAGCCGTGAAGTGGTCAGACGCTGTTTTCAAACCGAGCGACTGTATCCGAAGGATTTCTCAGTCGCTCCGCGCGCGCCTCCGAGCTCCGCGCGGCAACAAAGGGCGCCGGATTCACCTTCCGCGTGAGTTCGGTCTCCGTGAGACGAAGGTCAAAGTCGATGTCATAGTACAAATTCGACTCGCTGCTCTCTCCCGGATAACTACTCTGCCGTCTTCTTAAGAAAAGGATTTTTCAGATCCAGTTCCGAGGCAACGACTGTATTCGTAAGTAAGGGCGACTCCGCAGAACTTCTCCCGCCTCCGCAATCACGTTATGGGCGCTGGAACACGAAGGTCCTGCGTCGATTTCGCCTTCGCCGGCGCTCGCGTAGACATAACCCGCGAGCAGCTGCTGCTCTGTGCCTGACAAGCTCCGCCGCGCCTTCCGCTTTCCGGCGAAAGCGCGTTCGAAGCCGAGCAGTTCTACGATCAGCGTAGCCCCCTGCCGTACAGAGATCGATGGAGGGCGCATTCGGCGCCAGAGATCCTCCAGATCTCAACGCCGATTTTGAGCTCCGGCGAGGCTCTCGCAGGAAAAGAGCAGTCGCGCGCGCAAAAGGCAGCCGCTCCCCGAAGAGCGGCACAAAACCGGTGCTTCAAAGCCCGGCGTAAAGTAGCGTCGCTCGTAAAACCTCGCCGTAATTCGAATGTGCAGCTCGGCTGCAGGACCGAGCAACTCCCTTTTTGAAAGACCGCGACCGCATTGTAAAGTCGGTTCAAATGCAAAAGGCAGACCGACAAAAGCAAAGTACTTCGCTGTCCGCCGTGTTGTGCAGCAGCTGCCGCAACTCCCGGAGCACCGCTTCCTGCAGCGCGTCCTGCAAAAACAAATCCCCTGCAGGTGTAGGCGCTCAGCGCGAGCTCGAGGAACACCAGTACCTTTGGTTCCCGAGCCGCTTCGCCCGAATGATGGTCTCGATTTGCTCCGGTTGTAAGCGGGTCTGCAACCCGCACGGAAGGCGTCGCGCTGCGACGCGAGAAACCCGTCTCTCATGCCTTCTTCACTCCCATCGCCCGGCGTTGCCACCGAAGCGGTCTCCTTTAAAGCGGTCACCAGTCCCGCCAAATTCTGAATGTCGGACGGAATCACGATCTTGGTCGCTTTGCCGTCGGCGACGCGGGTCAAAGCATCCAGACCGCGGAGACGCATAACACCTCATCGGCTACCCCGCCTCGCGAATCAGACGGATACCCTCTGCCTCTGCCTCCTTGACGGCGCGAATTGCCTTGCCTGACCTTCCGCCTCCTGAATCTTTCTCTCCTTCTCTGCCTCTGCGCGGAGAATCGCGGTCTGCTTCTCTGCCTCCGCATTCAGGATAGCCGCCTCCTTGTTACCCTGCGCGTTCAGGACCGCGGACTCCTTCTTACCCTGTGCCAGGGTGATGAGCTCACGCTTCTCGCGCTCTGCCTTCATCTGCTTCTCCATGGCTTCGAATCGCATCCGGCGGAAGAATGTTCTTCAGCTCGACACGGTTACCTTGATGCCCCAGGGATCGGTCGCGACATCCAGCTGAGAGCGCATCTCGGTGTTGATGGTCTCACGGAGAGGTCAGCGTGGTATCGAGGGTCCATGGAACCGATGATATTACGAAGCGTGGTCGCCGTCAGGTTCTCGATTGCGGAAATCAGGTTCTCGACACCGTAGGCATAGAGCTTCGGCTCGTATCCACAAAAAGACAACGGGTCGATGCGCATCGTAACATTATCCTTCGTAATCACGGGCTGCGGCGGGAAGTCCGCCACCCTGCTCCTTCAGGTTGACGCGCTTTGCAATGCGATCCACAAAGGAATCTTAAGGTGCACACCGCATCCCAAGTCGAGTGGTAACGTCCCAGCCGCTCGATGAGTAAGAGCCTGTGCCTGCGGCACAATGCAAATACCGTTAACGAGATCGCGAGAAACAGAACCAACAGAATAACACCGGTATAAACGGCATACTTTTCCTCCTGAGAAAATACTCCAATTGTTTTCGTTTCGGTATACCATAATTCGGCCTGTTTGCTTTAGCAAAGCGTCCTGCTATTCAAAGTCGAGGTGAATTACTGGAAATATTGGCAAGCAAAAAGCTTGGAAGGAGTTGTCGTGAAAATATCCACAGAGGGCGCTACGCGCTTCGCCTGATGATGGAATTTGCGAGACAGCCGGAGCAGTCACGCGTTTAAAAGATGCCGCCGCAAAGCAGGAGCTCTCGGAAAAGTATCTGGAGCAAATTGTGTCCGTGCTGAGCAAGGCGGGTTTCGTGAAGAGCATACGGGGCGCCCAGGAGGTTATCTCTGACCCGCGCACCAGAGCTACTCGGTCGGCGACATCTACGCCTGACCGAGGGCAATATGGCGCCAGTTGTCTGTCCGGACGGGACTCGGTCTCCTACGATCTCGCCGGAGATGTGTGTCCCGTTCTGTCTTTTCGCGCATTGAGGACGCGCGGTCAATGAGGTGATCGATCACATAAGCCTTGCGGACCTGCTACGCGAAGAGGAGAACCTTTTCCTCACGGCGGCCCTCTTCCGGAGGATGCCCACCGACGCTGTCAGGGGCGCGCGCTGAGCTCGACGGCTAACGCATAGCCCCTAAATACGGATAAACTACCCCGTGCGGTTTTCGACCTCAGCCGAAACCGCACGCGAAGGTCAGTTTCTGTTTCATCTTGATGAGGCGAAAGTTTCTGGGCAGTTTCGCTGTTCTCGCGCTCTGGCGCCGTTTCCTCAAAAAGCCGCGAGGAACTCTCGACGCTCACATACTTCACGCAGAGCGCAGAGCTCTGCCGCGATGCGCAAATCGTTGAGGGGCGGGAAGGAGGGCGCTATGCGGATGTTCGGTCGTGCGGATCGCTTGCCGCCCGGCCGGTAGCGCCTGCGCCGGTCGCGACCACCCGCCTTGGCGCAGCGGGACAACCTTCTTCGCGCAGCCCTCGAGGTATCGAAAGGAGATAGCAGCCGCCCTTCGGCTTGGTCCAGCTGCCGATGCCGAGACCGCCGAGTTCGCGCTCCAAAAATCTCATCGACCATCTCGAACTCTGGACGCAGAAACTGTCCGCTGCTTTCTCCCATGCTCGACCACTGCCGTGAATGTCCTCGAAGAAACGGACGTAGCGCAGCTGGTTCAATTCTGTCGTGGCCTATGGTCTGAACTTGAGCTGCTTCTTGTATGTCCCTCGAGGTTATTGAGAGACGAGGCGAGCGCCGCGATGACCGGGTTTCGGGAAGCTGACCTTCGAGGTCGAAGCAACCTAGACCGGGTCCGGATTTCCCGCGCGCTTGCACTCGGCAAGAATCTTGATAATCGTATCCTGTTCGTGGTCGTAGAGATGATGAATCGTATAGGCATTGTCCCATAGAGACGAAGTCCTCGCCGCGGGCTTTGCGTAGCCAGACGGCGCACGGTCTCATCCGAATAGGAGTTGCTGGTCGGGTTCGAATACTCGACGCACTGACCACCCTTGATGGACTCGTCTCTCGCGACCAGCTTCTCGACCATATCCATGTCGGGACCGGTCAGCGCATGGGCACCGGACGTTCTCGATGCCAGTACTCGGTAATCGCAAAGTGACGGTCGTAGCCCGGCACAACACAGAGAAATTTCCCTGTCGAGTACCACGGGGTCGCCCCATCACACCGTGCGTATAGCGGCGGGAAAATCGTGTCGTACGTGACGTTTTAAGCTCGAGTTTCCGTAGAGGATGATGTGGTCGTGAGGCACTCACCATCAGTATCCCCAGCGAGCTCCAGCGCCTCGGGAATACCGGTCAACACGCCGTAGTTGCGGCGGTCCGTGCCGTCTTCGGGCGAAGTCGCTGTCCTCGTTCAGCACCGCCATCCCCATCGAGAGATCCAGCGCTGCTGTACGGGGCTGCCGCGGCTCATATCGAGTTTCAGGCTAGCCTGCATCTCCTACTGCTTTTTGAGCTCCTTCTTTAAGCCAGCAATTCTTCCTTGGTCAACTCTGCATATGGTTTTCATCGCCGCTCCTTTCGGGCTGTGTTAATATTTTTCACGAAATTTTAGCACTGATTTTGGCTTCCGCATAGTCCTGTGTTTAAGCACGCGTATCATATTCCGAATATCCTCCACGTTAAGACACGGAAGGAACCAGATGCTGAGCTCTTCTGATAGCTACGATTCGATCCGCAAAGGCCAGAATTTCTTCTTCGCTCGCCAGCATGCTGAGAAGTTCGCCGAGGCGTATCGGCATGCCAGAGGAGGCAAAAGAAATCTTCGCTTGCCTTGACGATCACCGGCCCTCGATGCGCCTCCTCTTCCGTGCCCTCCGTGATGCCGAGACCTTTTCGCAAAGCGGACAAAGCGAAGTTGCATCCTTCGCCTTAGCGCGCCCGGGCGGGAAAAAGCCGCAGTCAGCGTCGCGCCGTGGTAGCCGCCGATTGCCGAGCGCCATGCCGAGCTGGTGGCAGGACCAGTCCCTCGTCGCGGGGCGTATCGCCTTTCGAGCCAATGCCGGTCAGGCCGAGCATGGTACAGAGCCGCACCAGCATCTCTCATCGCCTCGTAATCCTGCGGGTTTTCACCGCAATCGGACCGAGTGCACGGCATCCCGGGAGTAAAGCCTCCGCGATCTCATCGCTCAGATGATTGCCGAGTATGGTGCGTAAAATAGCGCTCCGCCGTGTGCATGAAGATATCCGCGGCGCCCACGCCGTCTGCCATACGGGCAGCGTCATCGTGAGCTCCGGTTCAAAATGCAAATTTCGGGCGGTTAAAATTACTCGTGATGCCGCGCTTCGTGGGCTGCGGGAGGGTATCGTTTGTGAGCACCGCTGTGCTGGTCTCGAGGGCGCCGCAGAGATGGTGAGAAATTACACGCGATCGGGAGCTCGCTCCCACTGCTTTCTCGCCTGTCCAGAACTCCCAGACATCGCTGCGGGGCCGCCACGGGCTGCGCGACACCCTTTGCCGTATCGATTGGAGCCGCCGCCGACGCTGCCAAGATAGAGTCCGCGAAGGGCCCTCGCCTCCTCGACCATGCGGCGCGCGGTCGATACCAGGGGTTCGGCACCACCGCCGCTCGACAGTACGCTAAAGGCCCGCACGCGCGTTTCTTCTATCCGCGCGAGGAGACCGCTCTTCTTTTGCGGAGTTGCCGCCGTGGGATTACAATACCCGCTTACCGCCGTAGCTGCTGTACCAGCTCTGCCGCTCGCCTCTTCGCCGCGCGAATACGATTTTCCGTCGGCGCATACAGTGGACAAACTTCTGCGATACCTCTGCTCCTCGTGCGCTCGATGCTGTTGCTCGAATCGATCTTTGTCGGGTTTCAATCTCTCGCCCCGCCGTATCCCGGTATGCAGGTAGCCGGTGGGCATCGTTTTTCTTTCTATCCAGTTTTTCTTTCTATCCAGTTTTCTTTTCTGTCCGTTTTCTTTGTCGGCTTTTTCCCCGTTCTCTTTCTTTTTAAAGTACTTGTCTGCCCGTCCGGGTTCGGTTGTCGATTGTTTTTCGCTCGAGACGACGGCTGGTTTCCTCTCCGGGCCGTTTGCTGGGTCTTAGTGTCTTATGCCTGATGAGCTTTTACGAAATTCTTCTGCCGCGCTGAGCTTCCCTCGCCACAAAAGAAATCGGCTCATAGCTCATCGCGATATCCTTCACGCCTCGCGCGTCCATGCTGGCACCGCCCTGCTGGACATTTACGTCTCGCCTCGGAGCGGGAGGCGCAGACTGCCTTCATAAGCAGACTCAGGATATCCCGCCCTTGCCCTCAACAAAGTCTTCATCCAGCTCCCGACATGCGGGACATTCTCGGATGCCACTCCACAAAGAGTGCCTGTGCGTCCCTCGCGCGCCTCTGGCCTCCCTCTTCGCCGTGCACCAGCGTCGTGAGCTCGTAGACGAGAATATCTTCATTACAGCTGCTCCCTCCCAGCGATCCATCTCATCAGATCTTCCCGAGCGGCGAAGGTCGGCATTCGGAGCACTTTTAGCACATCCTGATCGCCGACATTTTCTCAGTGCTGGTAGAAGTTAAAGGCGAGTCTGTTCGGATCAGCCAGACCGCCGACGGTCTTCCCATCTTCTTGCCCTCGAGTTTAAGAGGAGGTGATGGTCGTGGCGTGCATCTCGCTGCCGAGCTTACGGCGAATCAGCTCCGTGCCCGCGAGCATGTTGGACCACTGGTCGTCGCCGCCGAACTGCATGTTGCAGTGATAGCTGCTGAAAGAGCTCGTAGACATAGCCCTGCCTGAGCATGCGTAGTTAAACTCGAGAAGGGTCCCTTTCTCCATGCGGTTCTTATAGCACTCGCGCGGAGCATGTTGTTGACCAAGAGTGAAAGTAGGGCCGTGTCGCGGATAAACTCAATGTAATTCAGTTCGAAGCAGTCGGGTCATTTGTTCACCATTCTCTTGCGCTCGCCGAACTCGATGAGCGGGACATCTGACGCAAAAGCTCTCGCAGTTGCTGTCAATCCGTCGACGGTCATGATGCTGCGCATGTCGGTTCTACCGGGAAGGATCTCCGATCATTCCCGTGCCGCCGCCGACCAGAGCATCGGCTGATTGCCGCCATCTGAAGCCTTCATCAGGCAGAGCGCAAAAATGTCCCACGTGCAGACTGTCCGCCGTCGGATCGAAAGCCGATATAGAGGTCGCCTTGCCCTCGTTCACGAGGCGGCTCACCTCTTCCTCGTTGGTCACCTGTGCAAATCAGCCCGCGGGCCTTGAGCTCATCGCAGCATCATCTCTTCTCCTCTTCAAAAATCGTGGAACAGGTTCAGTCACGGCGCTTACATTCTCTAGCGCATCATGCCGCCTCGATTATCATCGCCGTGCATCCGTTCTCCTCGCCGCAGCCGTGTCCATCACCAATCGCGCCTGTGCGCGGCAGCTAACCAGGTGCCGTATGGCTCGGGTGAGCGAGCTCTCGACGCCGCTGCCAGTCCGAAAATAAGTCGGGCAGTCGACGGTGATGCCCGAAACCGTGAAAGTTCCCGCGTAGTTAGTTCTCCGATACAACGATTTGCTCCCAGAGAAAGGTCTCCGCTCATTGTTCCAGAGACCTCGTCCGCAATGTCCGCGTGCACTGCAATGAAAGTCCTGACACTCATACCAGGTCCGCGTATGGTCCTTCAGCCAGACTGCGTCTTTCCCCGGCGCTATCTTTCTCTCCTCCAGAGACGCAGGTCTCCCTGCTGCCGTTCTGCTTCAGAGGAGACCGTAACTACTCTGTTAAGAGCAGGGCATCGAGGGAGCACTGTTCGTCGCCGCGCGATGTAGAACAAAGCGTTTTCCATCACTCCCGCAAGATTCCGGAGGGCGATATAGGTCTCCGCCGAGAGGTTCCGCAGTCCGGCATCCTCCGAGCACCACGAGATTCCTCCGTGGGGAATCGAAATTCAACTCCTCAGCGATACAGCAGAAGTTCCCGCCTCGCCTGGATGTCCGATAGTGCCGATTGTGCGCTGCTCATAGACAGCAGCCCCGCCGCGGCGGGCAGAGATGCGCGCAGGCGACGCGATATCAATCGTGTGAGTTCTCAGCCTTCTGCTCGAGCGCAGTGCGAGCGGTTTCCCGTGCGTCGACGCCGTCAGCACATTGACGCCGGTCTCGACCGCATTTCTATGCGAATCTAAAGCCGTCCTTCTCGCGGTCCGCGCCCTCCGGCGTGTCGATGACAGGTCCATCTCGTGGCAGGATGAGATCCAGAATGGTGGATGCTCCTGCTCGAGCTTTTCTCACTTCGAGTGCCTGTGATGCCGGCCCTTTAAAACCTTCGCCGTGCCGCAGGTCGAGAAGATGCGATCGAGCGCCTCAAAGGCTGCGATCGGCGCGTTCCGCCTTGTCCTCATCCCGAACGGTGTCGGTCATGTTCTTGTACGCTCGGGAGCTTCACGCCCGCGCCCTGGAGGCCTTGCAGAGCGCTCGTCAGCTCTTCGCGATGCCGAGGCACTCGCCCGTCGATTTCATCTCCGGTCCGAGGCTGATGTCGGCGCCGCAATCTTCTCAACGAGAAGACGAGCATCTTGACCGCAATGTAATCCGCCTCCTTCTGGAGACCCGGCTCATAGTCGATTCACGGATGCCGTGATCCGCAACTCACGCGGGTTGCGAGCGAGATGATCGGAATGCCCGTGACCTTCGAAATATAGAGAACGGTGCGCGAGCGAGTGTTCACCTCAATCACATGGACTTCCTCGCCCTTCGCGATGAACTGAATGTTGATCATGCCCTTTTACGTGCAGCGCACGCGCGAGCTTTTCGGGTAGATCGCGATCGTCTCCTTCACGGTCTCGGAAGCGACTGCGCCAGGTAAACCGAAATCGAGTCACCAGGTGAATGCCGGTGCGCTCAATGTGCTACGCATGATGCCCGGGATCGGGATATCCTTGCCGTCGCTAGACCGCATCGACCTCAACCTCAATGCCCTGAATATGCTTGTCGACCAGAATCAGGGTGTTCCTGCGCATAGCGGTTGATCACAGCCGATGTACTCGTCGATATCGTGGTCCGAAAATTGCGATGCGCATGCCCGCGCCCTGGCACGTAGGGCGGGACGCACCAGCACCGGATAGCCGAGGCGGTGGGCAATCTCCTTGCCTCTTCCGCCGTAAAGACATGCCGCCAGCCGCGCGCGCGAGATGCCGGTTTCCTGAGAATCGCGTCAAGCGCTCTCTGTCCTCGGCGCATCGACATCCTCCGCCGCCGTGCGAAAAGTCAGAACGCCCATCTTCATGAGTGCTTCGGTCAACGATTGCGGTCTGACCGCCGAACTACCGACTGCGCCGTCCGGCTTCTCAAAGTTCTGCAATCGCTGTCGGACATCCTCCCAGGGTGTCAGCGGCTCAAAGTCGACATCGCAATATCAAAGTCGGTCGAGACCGTCTCCGGATTGTTGTTGACGATGATGGTCTCATAGCCTCTTTCCTGAAGGTGAAAGGTGCAGTGCACGGGCAGAAGTCCGAACTCGATGCCTGACCGATGCGTATCGGGCCGGAGCCGAGAACCAGAACCTTCTATGTCGGCTTCGTCTCCTCCGCCTCGTTCTCGCGCGTCATAGACGACTGCTGAGTAGTACAGGGTCTCCGCCGCAAACTCCGCAGCGCAGGTATCCGACCATCTTAAAGCCGGGTAAATCTTGAATTCCCGCGCGCCTTTTGCCTTGACCTCGGCCTCGGTCCTGCCGCTGAGGCTGCGATCACGTGATCCGGGAACTCAAAGCGCTTCGCATCGCGGAGCAGTTCCTCGGTCAGCGGTCTTCTGCGGAGCTCTGCTCCATGCGGACCGAGACGGTCCAGCATGGATGAACCAGCGATCGATCTTGGTCAGCGCGAAGATATCGTCGTAGGGAAGCCGCGGCGCAATGCCTCCGCGATGAGCCCGAGATGCGGCGATCGTCGACCACGCGCAGCTCTCTCTGGAGCTCACTCGTCGTCAGGAAGCGTAGTGCTAGCTCATCAGGCTGTCCACGTGCTGCTCGAGGCGAACGTATCGCCTTCATGAGCGCGCCCTCAAAGTTCGTGCGGTTGCCGCGACCTCACCGGTCGCCTTCATCTGCGTGCCGAGCGTGTGCTGCCGTGATGAGACTTATCGAAGGGCAGACGCGGCATCTTGACCACGGTAGATCGAGCATGGGCTCAAAAGGCGTAGGTCTTCTTGGTCACCGCGTTCTTGATCTCATCCAGGGTGTATCCAGCGCAATCTTCGCCGCGACCTTTGCGATCGGATAGCCGGTCGCCTTCGAAGCGAGCGCAGAGGAACGGCTGACGCGGATTCACCTCAATGACGCAGTACTCAAAGCTGTTCGGATTCAGCGCGTACTGCACATTGCAGCTGCCGGTGATGCCGAGCTCGGTGATAATGTTGAGCGGAGCTGCGGAGCATCTGGTACTCTTGTCGCCGAGGGTCTGAGAGGGCGCAACCATCAATCAGTCGCCCGTGTGCACGCCGACCGGATCTAAGTTCTCCATGTTGCAGACACGTGATTACGTTGCCCGCGCCGTCGCGCATGTGACCTCGTACTCAATCTCGCTTCAGCCCCGCAATGCAGCGCTCACTGAGCACCTGTCCCACGCGGGAGAGGCGGAGACCGTTCTGCGAGTATCTCAACGAGGGCACGGCGGTCTTCCGCAATGCCGCCGCCGCTGCCGCCGAGCGTGTATGCCGGGCGCAACACGACCGGATAGCCGATTTCCTCCGCAAACGCGATGCCGTCCTCGACATTTTTCGACGACCTTCGAGCGCTGCGACCGGCTCGCTGATCTTTTCCATGGTCTCCTAAAGAGCTCTGTCCTCTGCCTTCTTGATGGTCAGCGCCGTGGTGCCGATCAGGCGGACATTGTGCTCCGCACAGCCTCCTCCTCGAGCTCCATCGCGAGATTGAGGCCTGCCCTGACCGCCGAGGGTCAGGGCACCGAGTCCGGCTTTTCCTTCAGATTGAGCGCTCCAATACCTCGACCGTCAGCGGCTCGATGAGACATGGTCCGCAATGTCCTTGTCCGTCATGATGGTCGCCGGGTTCGAGTTTAGAAGCACAACCTCTATTCCCTCTTCGCGGAGACTCACGGCGCAGGCCTGGGTGCCGCATGATCAAACTCCGCCGCCTGTCCGATGATGATGGGGCGGAGCTGATCACTATCTTTTTGATTTCCGGATTCTTAGGCATGCTGCACCTCCATCATTTCGAAAGCGGTCAAAGAGATACGAGGTATCGTGGGGTCCAGGCAAGCTCTCGGGTGGAACTGTACAGTCAGAATGTTCTTGCCGCGGTAGGCAAAGCCCCTCGTTAGTGCCGTCGTTGACGTTCACAAAGCGCGTCTCCGCGACCTTCGGGTCAAGGCTCTTGTCATCGACCGCATAGCCGTGGTTCTGGAGGAGATATACGCTCTTCCGCTGACCAGATCCCGCACCGGGTGGTTGCCGCCACGGTGGCCGTACTTCATCTTATAGGTCTTCGCACCGGTCGCAGCGCTGCCGTGAGCTGGTGGCCGAGACAGATTGCGAATATGGGCATATCCGTGTCGTATAGTTTTTGATTTCCGAATCAGACCCCACATTTCCGCGGGATCGCCGGGGCCGTTCGTCAGGAAAATGTGGTCCGGCTTTTCACGAGAATATCCTCAGCGCGCGCATCCTGCGACCATACCGTGGGTTCCAGACCGCGCGCGCTGAGTTCGCGGAGCATGTTGCGCTTAATGCCGCAATCGATGATAGCGACCTTCTTGCCTTGCCGGGATCACCTACTTTTCCTTACGGCTCACACGGGCCACGGCGCCGAGCACCTGATACTCCTTCATCCGCCGCATTGCGTCTTCGCGGTCAAAATCCGGATTCGTGGTCAGAAAACCGTTCATGGTGCCGCGCTCCCGAAGGAGCTTGGTCAGTGCGCGGTATCGATGCCCTCAATGCCGGGCACTCCTCCGCAATCAGGAACTGCTGCAGGGTCTCGCGACTCCGGAAGTTCGATGCGAGGCTCCGCGAGCTCGCGGACTAATGAGGGCATCCGGCCATGCGCGCCCCGACTCCATGTCCTCGCGACACACGCCGTAGTTCCAATCAGCGGATAGCGTCATTACTACTGCTACCCGCATAGCTCGGGTCCGTCAGCACTTCGAGATAGCCGGTCGTGAGGTGTTGAAGACAATTCCTCACCACTTCCTTGACTGCACTATGCTTCTCCGGTAAACAGTGTGCCGTCTTCGGTAAAAGATACGCTCATCTGCAATCCTTTCTATGGTTCTGAGCTGAATGCGCCATTTTCTTCCGACCTACTACTAGCAAAAAGGCCGCTGTCACTCTGAAAAATAGCAACCGGAGAAGACTTCGACCGCCGGTCCCGTCATGCGAAATGCCCGTTCGAAAAGACGCTCGAGTTGTAAACTGCCACCGAGCAGTTCACCGTGACGCGCTCCGGCTGCGGGGCCACGCTCCATCGCCACCGCGAGGCGACCGCGGTTGCGCCCGTGCCGCAGGAATGAAAGTCTCTCCGCTGCAGCGCGCTCATACACCCGCATGTGCGGCTTTTCGGGACTCTCTGCAGAGAATTCCGAATTCACGCCCTTCGGAAAGCGCGGGTGGTGTTCGTGAGGCAGGTCCGATTTGATTTAAAATCAGAGTCCTTCAGCGTCTCTAAGCTATCGACCAAGTAAACGGCGTGAGGATTTCCCACTGACCGGCGTCATGCTTGCTCTCCCGCCCGTCCACCGTAATCGGCTCGACAAGTTCGCCGTCGAGTTTCACTTCGCCCATGTCGATGCTGACCTCCGTTCTAAAACCTCCGCCTCACGCGAGTCCCGCACCGGTCTCGACCATGAAGCGTCTTGTCTTCACCAGGCCGTGGTCAAAGGCATAGCGCGCCACACAGCGCACGCCGTTTCCGCACATCTTTCCTCGGAGCCGTCCGCGTTAAACATGCGCGATGCGGACCGGCGCGATTTCGAGGGCAAATCGAGAATCAAACCGTCGCCGCCCGCGCCGAGTGGCGGTCGGCAATGCGTACCACAAGCGCCTCCGGATTCTCGACCCGTTCCGAAAAAGCAGTCGATATAGACATAGTCGTTTGCCGAGCCCTGCATCTTTGTGAATTTCATGTGAACACTTCCTCTCATATGGCTTTCTTCCGCCGTTTTCCTTCAATATAAACAATAAGAACCAAACTACACCCAGCGCATTTTCAAAGCTTGCCCCACGCAAGCGGAAAGGACAGACAATGAAACGACATTTTCTGCTTCTTCCGATTACGCTGCTCTCTCTCTCGCTCGCTTCCTGCGGGATGCGGGAGAGCTCGAGCGACCGGGACGCCTCCTATGCCGCAAGAGCGCTGCGGAACGAAACGATGGCTGTGTCGAAACCAATTTCCTATGATGTGTCCGACAGTAGCGCCGCAAGCAGCGACTTAATCACGCTCACAAGAGGCGCAAAAGAGGCAAAAAGCTGGTCACAACCGTGAGTCTCGACATGGAAACGCGCGATCTGGACGCTTTCCTCAAAGAGCTGAACACTGCGACAACGGGGCAGAGGGCTATTCGGAGTTCCTCGATGAACGGCTCCTCCACACGATGCCATAGATAAGTCGCGCTCCGCGAGGCTACAGCGCGCATCCCCGAAGATAAACTTGCGGACTATGTGCGAAGCTGAAAAAGCGGCAACGTGCTCTCGGAGAACAGCTATGTGCAGGATGTGACCCTCGAGTACACCGATGTGGAGAGCCGCAAGCACGCGCTGACCGCCGAGCAGGATCGCCTCTATGAACTGCTTTCTCAGGCCGCATCGACCGAAGCCATACTTTCGATACAGCAGCGCATCGGCGAAATCGACTCCCAGCTGGAATCCTACAGAATCTCAGCTTCGTCACTTCGATAATTCGGTCAGCTATTCGACCGTGAACCTCTACGTCATGGAAGTGCGCGAGTTCCGCACCGTACAGAGCGACAGCTTCACTGCAGCGCGTCAAGACAGGCTTTCAGAACAGCGCCTGCTTCGGCATAGAACTTTGCACCACCGTTTTGGTCCTGCTGCTCGAGTCTCCCCGATTTGGATTCCTGTCCTCATCCTGGTTCTTCTGCTGATTCACTTCGGAAGAAGCGCCGCGAAAAAGAGGCCAAAGCCCGTGAAGAAGCGAAGGCCCGCCGCGAAGCCGCGCAGGCAGAAAAGAAGCCGCCGCTGCCGCCAGCAATTCCGCTTCCTCCGAATCAAAGCTAACCCCTGCTCCCGATAATATCCGGCAACATTCCGGAATCACTTGGAGCGCATTTTGGACCGTCGTCTCCGCGACACAGTACGCGAAGCGCACGCAGCCCAGGCACGCAAAAGCTCGTGCAGGGCACGGTCAGAATGCGCTCCTCTTTTAATTTTACCGCAAACGCCGCATCGTCTCCGTTCGGCGCGCTTTAAAAAGCAGATAGAAACGCTCCATCGGGTTTCACAAGTGATAGCCCATGGCCGGAAGCTCCTTGAGGAGCAGAGCACGGTTCCGCGCGTGAGACCGAAAAATCCGAGTGGAATAAGTGCGCGCGCTTCAGTACGCGCTGCATGTAAGAAGGCGCGTTCACAAAGCCGGAAATGCGGTTCGCGATGACCGCCGCCCGGTAGATATCGCGGGACTCCGGTATGCTGTCCGGCAGAAGCAGCCAGCCGATGCGCTCTCCGGCAGCGAAAGGGTCTTGGAATACGAGTAGACCACCGCCGCATGAGGCACAATCTTAGGCACCCACGGTACTTTGGCCCCGTCATAGACAGAGTTCGCGGTAGGGTTCGTCCGAGATTACCAGAATGCAGGTTCGAACGCCTTCCTTTTCCTCGAGTACCGCCTGTATCCCGCAGAGCACTTCCTCGGGTAAATCACGCCGCTCGGGTTATTCGGCGAGTTCAGGATGAGGGCCCGCGTCTTTTCGCCGATTGCCGCGCGGAGCGCATCGAGATTCGGGAGAAAAGTCTCGGGGTCGGTCGCAACCAACTTGAGCATAGCGCCGTAGTTCTCGACATAGTTCTTGTACTCCGAGAAATAGAGGCTTAAAAGCTCAGTACCTCATCTCCCGGGTTTAAGACGGTCTTTAAGAGGGATGTTCAAGGCTGCCGCCGCGCCCGTTGTCATAATGAGCTGGTCGGCCCGATAGCGTTCTTCCGACTGCCAAGAGATGGTCAGTGCGAAAGCTCTTTCCGAACATCGGAAACCTGCGTTATTCATGTAGCCGTGCACCATAACACTCGGCTCCTCGTCTATCACCTCACGCATGGCCTGCTCGACACGAGGCGGCGCAGGCACATTCAGGGTTCCCGAGGCTAAAGTCATAGACCTTGTCGCTGCCGTACTCGCGCGAAGACGCTCTCCCTCCTCAAACATCGCCCGGATTACGAATTCTGTCCGAGCATGGCCTGCATCTGCCTTGAAATCATCCCATTGTCTTTTTCCTCCGATGAACAAGCGATCAGTCCGGTCTCCGGAAATATACCCAGGGTCGCCGGATTTGAAAACCAGGTCGTGAAAAACGATAACATGATATAAATCGAAAAACTGCGCGTAGAACATACAGAAGACCGGGCTGTGCTGTTCTCTGCGTTTCTTTTTCCAGGCGCGCCGCGACAAAGCCCAGTAAGGGCACAAAACGCAACCACCCGAGGTATGCCGAAATCGTACCAGGCGTCACTAGATCAGGGTTACGGTCGTGAGCTCGGTCTTGGTCACATAGAGCGGGAGGCCGTGAGCTCCGGGCGAAGAAATTTGAGCCCGCTGAGCGCAATCACGGGAAACAGCATTTTGAGGCCGAAGCTGTGCTGCGGGAGTTCGCGAATCAGACAGTTCACATTGTCGTAGTTATTCGCAATGTAAATGTAGGGTTGACTCACAAATATCGGAAAATTACGCTTCATCTCAATGCCGTTGGGTAGGAGACACTGTGCCCCGCGCCATGCTGAGAATGCCGTAGGCCCCGAGCAGAAGAACAAAGCCGAGTGCTGCGAGCGGGCCGGGATGGGCTCTCGCCGAAGCGTGAGCCAGGTAAAGCTGCCATCAGAACCGCGAGCAGAAGCTGAAAACAGGACACACAGAGCACGGGAATCAGAAGAGACAAAACCACCGCTCCTGCCACCGCAACCGTTTCTCCGCGCCCCCTGTGACGCACCGCAGTCCGGTAAATCAAGGCAAGTGAAGGCACCAGCACACAGGAGACCGTGAGATAGTGAAGACCGCTCACATGGAAATAGGAATAGGCGTGCGGCATGTGGCGCACCAGAAAGAGCACAAAGCCCAAAATGCGCACCTCGATTAAAAAGGCCGCAAACGAGGCGAGACTCAGGCCGACCAGAGCGAAAAAGGCGTTCTTCCCGTATCGCAGAGTCTGCCCTCCCGCTGTCTCCGCCCGCGAGCCTCCGCTCGCAAAGCGAAAGAGCGAGACGAAAGGCCCCGTAGGCGAGAGAAGGCCGCGAAGGTCTGCCACTCCAAGGCCCCTGCAAGTGCGAGGTTTTAAACAGGATACCCCTCTCCCGCCCACAAGGAGAGCGAAAAAGACGCCAAAGATTTACCTTGCCACCGTTTCTCCCTTTTTCCTCAAAGAGAACAAGCGCTGCAAATAGCAGCGCTGTTCCGGAAAACAAATAATATTGTGTTCTCGCAAAGAGCACCGCCACCGAATAGCAGAGGAAGTATACAATCACGGCGTTTCCTCCGTGCTTCCGCTGCTGCTCTCGCCTGTGCTGTGTTCCGCCGCGGTGGTCGCGGAGCGCTGCTGCTCTCCCCCTTCGACTCTCGCACTGCTCTCACTGCCCGAACTACTCTCGCTGCCCGCGCTCTCACTGCTGCTCTCCGTGCTCTGCCGGGACTCTGTCTCACCTGAGCTCACGGTAATCGTCACTTCGGAACGGCGGTTGCCGTAACCCCTTCAGGAGTGTCACATGCAGCGGAATGAGATGCACGCCTTCGCCGGAGAAGCGACTTCGACATAAGCGCCGAGAGAAGCCGTGTTCATATTCAAGAGATCGGTTGCGAGGCCCTGAACCGAGACCGAGACCGTCTCGGGCGTCATGGAATAGCGATACTGCGACTTCGCGCCGCGAAGAAATACCGCTGTTCAGCCCAGTGTGAAGTTACGGTCCGTGGTTGCTGTGATTTTGACCGTCACGGTAACGGCGGTGCTCGGTGGCCGTGATGCCGCTCGGCAGATAGTTCGCCACGTCGATTTGGAAAAACTTTGTCTCTCGCGCACCCTCGATATTGAGCGCGGAGGCGGGGATGCTGAGTTCGGTGGTCTTATTGAGCAGCGTCGTGTCCCCCGAAGTCACCGGAATCGCGCGAACCGCACTCTCGATGCCGGTCATAGTGAAGCCGGCCGCCGGTTCTCCGGAGGTCTGGAAGCTGAGCGTCAGACTCTTGCCGCGCAGCATCGACACTTCGACTCCACTTCCTTCGGGTCCACGGTGAGACGCTCGTCGCTCAGCGAAATCTCAGTACCGTTTGCATCATAGTAGATGACAGGGTGCCGTGCCGGAAAAACTCTCCGTCGCATCCGAGACCGGAATGCGGACACCGACCGAGAAATACGCCCCACCTCGGACTCAGGGGCCGCGGACACGCACCGAACGCGAACTGAGCGTAAACGGCGCCCACCTCATAGCCGCTCTCCGGCTCCCCTTCTTCGTGGGTGTCGAGCAGAATACCTTGTTCTGCACGTTCTCCGTGTCCACGCAGAATCACACCCGGGCGCGCCGTCGGCATACCGCCGATCAAATCGCGATTGCCGACCACTTCGACTCATAACCGGGACAGCGCCCGTGATGTCGTAGAATTCTCGAGATCCACGGTCGCGCGGAAAATCTTCCGCCTGAATTTTATAGGCATCTCTGGTTCTGACCTGGTAGCTCACCGTGACGCTGTCGGAATTGGGCAGCGTGTAGGTTTTTCCGGCGCGCGTCAAAACGCTCTCGTTCAGAACCGTGAGCGGCACCGTCTTTGGTCCGAACGACCTCAGGGATTCGAGATGTTCACGAGCAGGATCCAAATGACAAAACCCACCAGGAGAAATCAGCTTAAAGCGCCAATTACTGAGTATTATCTTTTTCATGCTTCTCTTTTCCCTTCAGGAAGTTCCATCCGTTAAAGGCAAAGTGCTTGCTGTCCGTCTCATACACAATCAGCGATAAAAGCGGTTCTCTCAGATCCTCAGGGCGTTTCCATGACCTCGAGGTCTGCCCGCGCGCGCTGACTGACGCGTCCCGTCTCCTCGGAGACCACAATGGTCACTGCATCGGTCGCCTCGCTGACGCCGATGGCTGCGCGATACCGTGTTCCGAGATCCTTCGAAATCCGCATGCTGTCGGAGGCGGCAGATAACAGGTTGCCGACACAATGGTATTGCCGCGTATCACAACCGCGCCGTCGTGCAGAGGCGTATTGTGCTCAAAAATGTTGATGAGTAGCTGGTTTGAGACAATGCCGTCGATGTCGATACCGGTGCGCACAATATCGTTCAGCGAAATCTTCTGTTCGATGACCATGAGGCGCTCCGGTCTTTACGCTGCCCATCTCAAACGAAGCGCGAGACCAACTCATTGACCGTGTGTTCGCTGAACGAAGGCGGATCCGCTCTCTCCCATCAGTCCGTTTAGAAGGAGAGGATGTTCCGGTTTCCGAGCTGCTCGAGCGCCGAACGGAGCTCCGGCTGGAAGATGATAATCAGAGCCGTCACGGCTATGGTCGTGACCTGACCGAGCAGCCAGAGTATGGTGTCCAGATGAAAAGAGGGTACAAAAAGCCGACAAAGGCGACAATCAGCAGGAGTCCGCGCAGCAGTATCCACGCCTTTGTGTCCATGACCCAGGTCAAAAACGCACAGGTCATCAGGATATAATGCAAATCTCAATGATGCCCGTGAGCGAGAGCCGCGGCAAAAACTCCATTCCCGCGCTCAAATTCTGAAAGAACAGCTGCATGGCCTACCTCTTCGTCTCGCCTTCATCCGCACTTCTTCGAGGGCGCTTCGGCGTGTTGATTGTCTGCGTTTTGGGCTCAGGCGCCGCGACCGTAATCTTCGGCACCGCCTTTACATAATAGTAGTAGTCATCGTCCTCAAACTGCGAGTACTCCGTCCGCGAATAGTCGACACTGAATACCCAGAAAACGGTAGAGTTCGGCGAGCAGACCCGCGAGCACGAGGCCGAGGAGCAGCGGCACGATTTTGACGCCGACTCCGTACCAGAAATTCCCGAGGAAAAAAACACAAAGAGCATGGTGAGTATGCCCGCAAGTATACCTGCGTCCCAGGCGTAATCCATCGACAGTCTGCGCACACCAGACCACCAGCAGAAAGCGAGAACGCCAGCAGGTAGAGAATCAGCGTCTTGTCGAGCAGAACACCGTTCAGCATTTGCAGATACTTCTGCGCGACATCCACGGACTCGCCGTTGGTGAGCGGCGCCGCGTTGTTGTGTACGTAGTTGATGATGTAGTAGAGGATAATGCCGCCGGAGGCGGAATCACCGAAAACACCGAACCGCCGAGTCCCACCAGGATGGGCAGGAGATACAGGGAGTTTTAACTCAAAAGAGTACCGGTGTCAGGATGAGGATGACGCTGTCTCGCGGGGAGAAACCGTAGTAGAGCAGCGCGAGTACCAGAAGAAGGCGAAGGTAATCAGCGCAAACTCCGCAGAGACCGCAAAAAAATATGGAGCAGCACGGCGATGCCGAGCACCACACAGATGCCGCCCCAGGGCAAAAGGCCGAGCAGCGAAATGAGAAAGCACAGCGACAGGGCGCACGAGGCGCCGCTCGTAGCCATGCCGTTGTTCAGCAGCACGAGCGCAAAGCAGCGCCGTCGAAAAAAATGCAGGACAGGGAACAATGATATTCCCGAAGCGCGCGTAACATGCACGCAGTTTCTCGCGAAACACAAACAAATTAAGCATTCGCGCCCTCCTCCTTTACGAGCTCCTTGATTCTCTCCTCGGTGTCATAGCGCTTTTTGAGGCGATTTAAGCAGCGCAGATGTTCCTTTCGCCTTGCCGCCGACCTGTCGTAGCGCCGACGGAACACAATGTAGGGTCAAATTTCAAACAGCAAAGAGACCCACCGCATACGCCACCACGCAGCGCAACACAAAAGCGAAACACAATCAGTACATTGACCGCATTTAAGATGTGTTCCAAATGATAAAAGCAATACAATGCCGAGTATCAGCGCATAGCTCAGGGTAAAAGCTCAAAAAGACTGCAAAAAGGTGCATGCCGATATAGTCCCCCGAAAGTATTCTTTCGCGGGACGCTCCCATTCGTCTGCACTCTTCTCGTATTTTGCGATTTCATACATCAGACGTATCTTATCTTCACGCAGCATAAAAAAACCTCCGTTCACGGCTTTCAGTATAACACATCGGAACTCTCATTGTCACCGCTTGTATGCCGTGCTAAAATGACTGGAAGCACAGAGGCTTTCAGAGCAAAAGGAAACCATGACAGGAGGTCTATACATGGGAGAAGTATTTGTGAACCGCCACCCGCTGGTGCAGCATAAGATTACCCGTCTCCGCGACAAGACGACCGGGACCAATGAATTTCGCAGCCTGGTCGAGGAGATCAGCATGCTGATGGGATATGAGGCGCTTGCGGATTTGGAGACCGAGGACATTGAGGTCGAGACACCGCTGAACGCACCCTTCGCCGGTCATTGCCGGCAGAAAGATGGCGGTCGTGCCGATACTTCGCGCGGGTCTCGGCATGGTAAACGGCATTCAGGCCCTGGTTCCGACCGCAAAAATCGGTCATATCGGTTTGTACCGCGATCCCGAGTCTCACGAGCCGGTCGAATACTACTGCAAGCTTCCCACCCCGATTGAAGAGCGCACCATAGTGGTCACCGACCCCATGCTCGCAACCGGCGGTTCCGCCTGTGACGCCATTCGTATGATTAAGCAGCACGGCGGCAAGAGATTAAGTTCATGTGTATCATCGCTGCGCCCGAGGGCCTGGAGCGCCTCCGGAACGCGCACCCCGACATCCAGATTTATGTGGGGCACTTAGACCGCCAGCTGAACGAGCACGCTTACATACTCCCGGGTCTCGGCGACGCGGGCGACCGCATCTTCGGCACGAAGTAAATTCGATGCACCAAATGAGAAAAAGGCGGGGCGATTCGCTCTGCCTTTTTATATTCCGTCCTTTGATTCACCCTTCCTCTATACCGATTCTTTTTGTCCCATCACTTTAGCTTTGCTTCGACGGCTTCGAGAGCAAAAAGAGATATCGCCGAAACCGAGTTTAATTGCCGCATCCGCATAAGCGGTGTAGACCAGCGGAAGTTCCGGAAAGGCATAGCCGAGCACAACATTCACGGTGGAAACAAGACTCAAAACAAGCATCGATTTTTCCGTGCACATAATAAAAGGGCAGGAAATGAAGCGCGGTGGCCAGAAAAGCGCCGAGCCAGATGCGTCTCCAATTTTCGCTTGCGAAATACGGTCCGCCGAACAAAGACATCAGCACAAATAACAAGATGATTGCGTAAAATCCCGCTTTTCTTTGAAACGGACTCGAGGGCCCCTCGGAATAACGCCTCTGCAAACTTTGATTGGCATTGATCAGAAAAAAACGCTGCGATATAGCCCAGGCTGAACACCGTCATATTGATGCTTTGTTTCCCGCCGATGACCGCGGCCGCAAAAATGACCAGGGACACCGCGATCAGCCAAAGGCCGCAGGCTCTCTTATGATTAAACGCGAGTTTCTCGCCTCTCGGATGCAATAAAGACATAGCCTCTCCTCTCCGTTTCTTCTCAAATTCGTTCTGTTCAACTCTACAGCAACTGCTTTCCGCTTCTCCGGCAAAAAGGAGACAGCTCTTGCTGCCTCGCTTTAACATACCTCCGGGAACAGCGTATCCGCGTAGCTCACGGTATCCATGGCTTCCTTCGCGTAGCGATCCGCGCCGATATCGTCCGCGTACTCCTTGGTCATGACAGCGCCGCCTACCACGACCTTGGCATCCGGCTTTTTCTCGCGGAGCAACGATGGTCGACTCCATGTTGACGACGGTTGTCGTCATCAGGGCGCTAAGCCGACGAGCTTTACATCGTGTTGCAGCGCGGTCTCTACAATGGCCTCCGCCGGCACATCACGGCCCAAGTCATACACCTTATAGCCGTAGTTCTCCGCAGGCACCTTCACAATGTTCTTGCCGATGTCGATGAATATCGCCCTTTACGGTCGCGAGTATCACGCTGCCGCGCTCGCTTTCGCGCCGTGCCGCTCATGGACTGCTTGACCACTTCAAAAGGCAGCCTTTGCGGCCTCCGCCGCCATGAGGAGCTGCGGGAGGAAGAGGTTCCCTTTTCAAAGCCCCTTGCCCACCACATCGAGGGCGGGAATCAACTCTCGGTTTTACGATGTCGAGGGGCCTCTCCCTCTTCGATGCGGCGCGTGGTCTCCTCCGTCGCCTTCTCGCCGAGACCGAAGCGGATTGCGTCAATGAGGGGCGAGCCCTGCATGCCCTCGGGGAGTTCCGCACTGCCGATTTTTGCCTTCTCGCCGCCCTCTGCCGCGACGACGACCTTGCCCTTACCCGCAAACACGTTGGCCTTACCCGCATACTCCGCGATATAGCCCTGGCACTGCCAGTCAAAGTCCGGATAGCGCCAGGTAGGAGCAGTGAGCCGCCATCATCGCCTCGTTGTTCGGGTTGATGATGGCGCAGGAGAGCCCGCTCTTCATGGCGAGCGAAAAGAAGAAGCTGTTGATCAACTCGCGCTGCGGCAGGCCGAAGGAGATATTGCTGACACCGAGTATCGAGTGCCCGTGCAATTCGTCGCGGACACGGCGCAGCACCTCGAGGGTCACATTCGCCGAGTTGTCGTCGGTCGAGATGGTCATCGCGAGGCCGTCGATGATGATGTCCTCCGGCGGGATGCCGTACTCCGCCGCGCGCGCATAAATCTTCTTCGCGACGCGAGTGCAGCCCTCTGCATCCTCGGGATACCGTTCTCATCGAGGCCAGGCCCGACCACGCCGCCGTACTTTGCGACCAGCGGGAGCACGGTCTCAAAGCTCTCCTCCTTGCCGTTCACGGAGTTGATCATGGCCTTGCCGTGGTAGAGGCGAACCGCGCTCCAACGCCTCCAAATTCGTCGTGTCGAGCTGCAGCGGCAGCGCCGTGACACCCTGGGTCTGGTCATCACCGTCTCCATCATCTCCGGCTCGTTGAGTTCCGGAAGGCCCACGTTCACATCCAGCATGTCGCGCCGGCCTCTTCCTGCTCTATGCCCTGCTCCAAGATGTACTCGATATCGCCCGTTCGGAGCGCCTCTTTAAAGCGCTTCTTGCCGGTCGGGTTGATGCGCTCGCCGATGATAACGGGGCGCTTGCCGAGCTCTACCGTCTGCGAGAACGAAGAGACCATGGCGCGGTGCTTTTTACCGGCGCTTCGAAGGGAAGCGCGCGCGTCGCTTCGATTTCGAGTCAGATATTGCTCGGCGTGGTGCCGCAGCAGCCGCCGAGCACGTGGACACCGAGTTCCGCAATTTTCTTCATCTCCGCGGCGAATTCCTCCGCCCCGAGATCGTAGTAGGTCACGCCGTCCTTCGCATGCGGCAGCCCGGCATTCGGATTTACAATGATGGGGAGCGAGCAGACTTCGCGGAGCTGTTTCACGATCGGATAGAGCTGCAGCGGTCCGAGGCCGCAGTTCACACCGAGCGCATCGACCCGAAGGCCCTCGAGCATCGCCGTGACGCTCTCCACCGTGCCGCCGGTCAGCATCTTTCCCTTCTCGTCAAAGACCGTTGTGACAAAGACCGGAAGATCCGAGTTCTCCTTTGCCGCGAGCACCGCAGCCTTTGCCTCCATCGCATCGGACATGGTCTCGATCAGTACGAGATCCGCCCCCTCTTCCTTGCCCCAGCGCACCGCTTCCCGCAAAAAAATCGCAACGCAGTCCTCAAAAGGCAAGGTCGCCCATCGGCTTTAAGAGGCGTCCGGTGGGGCCCAAGTCCAGCGCGACAAAGCCGTCCGTTCGACCGCTTCGCTGAAGGCCCGTTCTAACATGGCGCACACCCGCGCGGACAATTTGCTCGAGCTCCGTCCTGTCCGGATAGTGCAGGCGGTTTGCGCCGAAGGTGTTGCTGTTCACAATGTCCGCGCCCGCGCGGAAATAGGACTCCGCAATCGAAATGATATCTTCCGGACGCTCTAAGTTCCACCGCTCCGGCAGTTCTCCGCCCTTTAAGCCCTTTTCCTGCAGGAGGGAGCCGGTTCCGCCGTCATAGTAGAGCCACTCCTTGCCGAGACAGGCACGTAAATCTCTCTTCTCCATCTCTTTGATCTCCCTCTCTTATCTCCGAAAACTACAGTCTCTTTTTCCGCAGCTCTCACAGCCCTGAATCAGGCAGTGGGAGTCTTCCGTCGAAACCCCGATCAGCGCCGTCACCGACTTGGTCGGCATCATCAGAAGGCTCTCGGTCAGGGTAATTCCCGTGTTCTTCTGCACTTCGAGCACGCGAAACAGCTCGGGTTGAATTGCGAGCGGCAAGTCACCGTAGCCCGGCGAGAAGCGCGGGCGCAGGAACTTCCCCTCCGCAGCCGCTTCTTCCTTAAGTTTCCGGTTCAGCGCGTCGCAATAACTCTCAATCAGCATGGCTCCCGCGGCTTGGTAGATGACGGCCCGACTCATGCGCCCGATTGCCGAAGCGCGTGCCGCCAGCCTGTCCATCGCAAATCCTATGGTAGCCGCCATGAGATGAGCCTCGTCGCAACCGCGCATGTTCCGCGCGAGCGCCAGCTCTCAAGCTCCATGTCGCCGATGCGGAAGCGCTGCTCGCCGAGAAATTCGAGCGGAAGCGCCGCGCAACCGAGCGGGCTCCGCCTGCGCGACCAGCTCCGCGACACAGCGCTCACGACCTCCTTCACCTCGCCCTCAGGCTCTTCCTTCCGGTAGCCGAGGTAGCGGTACACCTCGCTGTAATCGAGTTCCAATTCCCGCGCATCCATCAGTCGACAATCTCCGAGCTGGTTTAAAATGCGCTCCGCAATCTGCGGGCGGTTCATCGTGTATACATGAATGTGGGTCACGCCGTTTGCGATAGGGTCCACAATCTGCTCGGCCGCATAGATAATACCCGCCTGCTCCATCGCTTCTTTCCGCTCGCCGAAGCGATCCACAATCGCGCGAGCGCTGCGGCTCGCCGTTCCGGACAGTGCGACCGAGCGCTTTAACTGCTCTGCCCGGGTAATCGGCATGATGCCCGCGATGATCAGGAACCGAGATGCCCTTCTCTCTTGCGCGATAGAGGAAGTTATAAAAAAATATTGTTGTCAAAGAAAAAAGCTGGGTGGTCAGGAAGTCGAGACCCGCATCCACCTTCTCCTTTAAGAACTGAATATCGTCCTCCTTGTGCTCGCACTCACATGTCCCTCCGGATAGCAGGCACCGCCGAGACAGAAGAAATCGCCCTCTTTCTCCTTGATATCGCGGATCAGCTGTACCGCATAGCGGTAGTCTTCCGAGCGCGTGCCGTCCTGCGGCAAGTCGCCGCGAAGCGCGAGGATGTTCTCGATGCCCTTCTCCTTGTAGAGAAAGCATTTTGGTCACATGCTCCCGCGAGGAGGAGACGCAGGTCAGGTGCGCAAGGGTCGGAACGCCGTAGCCGTTCTGAATCTCCGCCGCAATCTCCGCCGTAAAGTCTCCCGTGCCGCCGCCCGCGCCGTAAGTCACGGACATGAAGTCCGGATGCAATGCCGCAATCTTCTTTGCATTCGCCGCAGTCGCCTCGTATTTCTCGGAGGTCTTCGGCGGAAATACTTCGAGTGAGAGTGTAACCGGTTTATCTTTCAATAACTGACTGATTTTTCATAAAAAGCCCCTCCTGTGATTGCTTCATTTTGCTTTGGGGAGGGGCTGCTGTTTCTGAGATTATACTATCGCAGTCCATTCATTCAATTAATAATGGTGTTCGATCGGATTCTCGTAGCGCGAGTGCACCGGACGGTTTTCCTTGAGGCTTTCCTTCAGTTCCAGAATGCGCTGGTTTCTGCTCCCGCGAAAGCGAAGTTTGACATCCTTTTCCGCGAGTATGGATTTGCCGTCCACCAAGATGTCCGCGAGTTCCAGAATGCGCCTGGTCGCCTCGGTGTGACAGCGGCGATTCTCCGTGTCAGAAGTTCCTCGAAGGTATGGCCGAGTAGATCAAACAGTCGCATGCGGCACTTCGCTTGACCCGCTCCAGAAACGGCAGGAGGGCGCGCTGGTTCTGCGCCTCCATGGGCTCGCCGCCGAGCAGCGAGAGCCCGTCGATGTGGGAGGGCGAAGATGCTCTATGATATCGTCCTCGACCTCTTTTGTGAAGGGATCGCCGAAGTTAAAATCCCAGGTCTCCTCGTTAAAACAACCCGGACAGTGGTGCGTGCACCCGCTCACAAAGAGCGAGATGCGCGCGCCTATGCCATTTGCCGTATCCGCATAAAACACCTGTCCGTAATTCATTCTTCCTCCCGGACTTTTCGGTCCTCGACGCTCTTACAACCTGCCTCCCGCTTGGCGGTCAGAGACATGCGGGACGCGGTCGCGAATCTCCTGTGTTCTTCCCTGGTTCCAGAACTGCGTGCCGATATAGCCGCAGGTTCTCCGCGCGACAAAGAGCTTCTCCTGATCGTGGTTGCCGCAGTTCGGGCACTCCCAAATCAGCTTGCCGTTCTCGTTCTCGCGAATCTTAATCTCACCGTCGTAGCCGCAGACCTGGCAGTAATCGCTCTTCGTGTTGAGCTCCGCGTACATGATGTGATCGTAAATATAGCGCATCATCGAGAGCACCGCCGGGATATTGTTCTGCAGATTCGGCACCTCGACATAGCTGATGGCACCGCCCGGAGAGAGCTTCTGGAAGTCCGCCTCAAACGAGAGCTTCTGGAAGGCATCGACCTTCTCGCTCACGTGGACGTGGTAGCTGTTGGTGATGTAGTTCTTGTCCGTGACGCCCGGAATGATGCCGAAGCGCTTCTGCAGGCTCTTTGCGAACTTGTAGGTCGTGGACTCCATCGGCGTTCCGTAAATCGAATAGCTGATTCTCTCTGCCTCGCGCCACTCCGCGCACTTGTCGTTCAGCTTCTCCATGACCTTGATTGCGAACGGCCGGCCGATTTCCGCGTCGGTGTGGCTCTTGCCCGTCATCCGCATGCACATCTCGTAGAGGCCCGCGTAGCCGAGCGAAATGGTCGAGTAATTGTCAAACAGGAGCTTGTCAATGGTCTCGCCCTTCTGTAAGCGCGCCAGTGCGCCGTGCTGCCAGAGTATGGGGGCAACGTCGGAGACGGTGCCGAGCAGTCTCTCGTGACGGCAGCGGAGCGCGCGGTGGCAGAGCTCCAGTCTCTCCTCGAGTATCTCCCAGAACTTGTCCATATCGCCGTAGAGGGCAGGCAACATCGACAAGGTTGATGGTCACAACGCCCTGGTTGAAGCGGCCGTAGTACTTGTGCGCGCCGTTCTCGCCGAGGCCCTCGAGATCCGGGGTCAGGAAGGAGCGGCAACCCATGCACGGGTACACACATCGCCGTTCTTGTACTCCTTCATCTTCTTCGCCGAGATGTAGTCCGGCACGAGGCGCTTTGCGGTGCACTCCGCCGCGAGCTCGGTGAGCTCCCAGTACGGTGCGTCCTCGCTGATATTGTCCTCGTCCAGAACGTAGATCAGCTTCGGGAAGGCCGGGGTAATCCAGACGCCCTTCTCGTTCTTGACGCCGCGCATTCTCTGCAGCAGCACTTCGCGGATGATGCTCGCGAGATCGTCTCTTAAGCGTCCCTCCGGGACCTCGTCGAGGTACATGAACATCGTGACAAACGGCGCCTGACCGTTACAGGTCATGAGCGTAATCAGCTGGTACTGAATGGTCTGGATACCGCTGCGAATCTCCTCTTTCAGTCTGCGCTCGGTGATGCGGTCCACGATTTCATCGTCCGCGGACTCACCGCAGAGCTCTCTCTCCTCCAGGACCGCCTTGCGAATCTTCTGACGGCTCACGTCGACAAAGGGCGCGAGGTGCGAGAGCGTAAAGGACTGACCGCCGTACTGGTTCGAAGCGACCTGTGCGACAATCTGGGTCGTGACATTGCAGGCCGTAAAGAAGCTGTGCGGCTTCTCGATCATGGTCTCGCTGATCACGGTGCCGTTCTGCAGCATGTCCTCCAGGTTGATGAGGTCACAGTTGTGCTCGCGCTGCGCGTAGTAATCGGAATCGTGGAAGTGAATCAAGCCCTCCTCGTGCGCCTTCACAATCTCCTCGGGCAGCAGAATGCGGCGCGTCAGGTCCTTCGAGACTTCGCCTGCCATGTAGTCCCGCTGGGTCGAGTTGATGACCGGGTTCTTGTTCGAGTTCTCCTGCTTCACTTCCTCGTTCGCCTGGTCAATCAGGGAGAGTATACCCTCGTCTGTCGTATTCGCATGACGCGCAAGGCTTCTCTTGTAGCGGTAACGAATGTACTTCTGCGCAACCTCAAAGCCGCGCATCTCCATGATGCCGGTTTCGACCATCTCCTGAATGTCCTCGACGTTGACGGCGCGCTTGATGTTCGCAACCTCTGCGGCAATCTTATCCGCAATCGCCTGAATCTGGTAGGTGTTCATCTGGTGAATTCTGTCCACCTCGCGGTTTGCCGCCTCAATCGCATTCACGATTTTCTCGATGTCAAACTCCACTTCCTGGCCGTTGCGCTTAATGACATTGGTTCTGACCTTGGTTTCCATCCCGTTCCCCTCTTTCGCGGTTCATCTCCACTAGATGTGGAGTATCAATAAAATAGAAGCCCCATAATTAGGGCTCCTATAGTGTACCGCTCTTGACTGGAATTGAAAACATGGCAAAGCGCCGAAACAGAGCGAGAAAAGTCCAGTAAGTGCGTTTGCATCCTCGTCAGAGTTCACAAGATTCAAAAAGCAATGGGCAAATTTCACAAGTTTTGTGTTTGCTTTTTGTCACGCCACCACATCTAGTGTTTCACGGGCACATCCTGTGGTTCATGTCGCGGCGAGCGGCAGTTCAAACCAGAACACCACGCCGTTCTCGACGTTTCGCACGCCGCAGGGCATATTGTGCTGGGTCATAATCGCACGCACAATCGAGAGACCGATTCCGCTCCCGCCGTACTTCCGTGTGTGCGCCTTGTCTACCTTGTAGAACTTCTCAAACACCCGCTCCAAATCGGCCTCGGGAATCGGCTTTCCGCTGTTAAAGACCTCGCAGTGCGCCCGATTGCCGTCGACACGGAGGCGCAAGATAACCTCACCGCCCTCGCTCACATGATGATACGCATTGCTCACGTAGTTCATGAGTACTTCGTCGATGCGAAAGGCATCGCGCGCACCAAGAGAGCTTCCTTCGGCGCGAGCAGCGAACTCTTCGCCCCGCTCTCCTCGGCTAGTACCTGCGTTTTCCGGAGCACGCTCTCGGCGCTCTCCCGGAGATCAAACACCTCGAGATTCAGGTCCGGATGCTCGGATTCCAGCTGCGAGAGCGTGAGCAACTGGCGCACCAGCTTGTTCATGCGCTCCGTCTCGTCGAGTATCACGCCGAGATACTGTTCCCGCATCTCTTTCTCCTCGCAGAGCCCGTCCGCGAGTCCCTCCGCATAGCCCTGTATCAGGGCAATCGGGGTTTTCAGCTCATGCGAGACATTCGCGATAAACTCCCGCCGCATCTCATCTATCTCTTCCTTGCGCGCAAGGTCGTCGCGCAACTTTCGGTTCGCTTCCTTTAAGTCCAGTATGGCCCGCTCCAGCTGTTCCGCCATGCTGTTCATGTTTTTGCCGAGCACGCCGATTTCATCCTCGTTCTGTCCGCGGTAGCCTCGAAAAAAATCCATGTGTCCCAGTTTTTTTCGGAGAGGGCCGCGAGCGATCATATGGGACCCGTAATGCGGGAGGTCATGCCCCAGACCAAAAAGACTCCGAACAAGAGGGTCAGCGCACCCACTAGAAGAAAGCGGTTTGCGAGCCGCACACTCTCCTGAGATTCGCAACCGGCGTGGTCATGAGCAGCAGGGTCTGGTTGTCCGAGAGATAGGCGAAACAGTCTATATTCGCACTCTGGCTGCCCTCGTCGTAAGCCTGCACAATGGTGTAGTTCTCGCTTCGCTTCAGCACCACAGTCTTGCTGTCTTCTCCCTGTTGGAAGAGATAGCGCTGCACCCGCTTGTAGAGTCGGCTCTTCCCGTTCTCGCTGCTCTGTAAGAGCTTTGAATTCGCCGAGATCACGATTGCCACCATGATGTTATAGCGACTGCTGTAGGAGCGGAGTAAGTCCTCTACCTCCGTGGACGCTGCGCCCTTCGCCATGGCGAGCGCATCGAGTTCCCGGTAGGCGTACTCCAAATCTCTCACCTTCTGCCTGCGGTAAAAGCGCTCCAGGCCGAAGCTGTTCATTAGGAGCAGGCCCGCCATGAGCAGCGCGAGCACCAGAAAAATCAGCGCCGTAAAGCGCAGGCGTATCGAGTGTTTCACGCCTCCTCCGGCTCGAATTTATAGCCCATGCCCCAGATGGTGCGGATATACGCGCCCTTCTCTCCCATCTTGGCCCTGAGTTTCTTCACATGCGTGTCAATGGTGCGCGCATCGCCGAAGTAGTCGTAATTCCAGACATGGTTCAGAATCTTTTTCCCGCGAGTGCGATCCCCTTATTTTTCGAGAGTAGCGGAGCAATTCGAATTCCTTAAAGCTTAAGTCTATGTTCTTTCCGTCCACGCTGACTTCGTGGGCGCGCTCGTCGAGCCGTATACCGGCAATCTCCAGCACAACGCCCTCCGGATTCGCCGCGGTGCGCTTTAAAACAGCCTCCACGCGCGCCATGAGTACCTTCGGGCTGAAGGGCTTTGCGATGTATTCGTCCGCACCGAGCGAAAGCCGCGAAGCTCATCCCTCTCCTCGCTGCGCGCGGTCAGCATGAGCACCGGCACCTCCGAAATGCGGCGCAGTTCCTTCAAGGTCTCGAAGCCGTCCAGTTCCGGCATCATGACATCCAAAAGCACGAGGGCAATGTCGGGCTCCCGCTCGAAGACCGAAAGCGCCTCCGCGCCGTTCTCCGCCTCCAGAACCTGATAGCCCTTGACCCGCAGATAATCGCGGACGAGGGCGCGCATGCGCGCCTCATCGTCCGCAATCAAAATCTTAATCGTTTCGTTGTTCACGCCTGATTCTCCCGGAAGCAGAGAGAGAGCTCCTCCAGCTGCTTCTCCTCAACAATATCCGGTGCGTTCATCATGAGATCCGAGGCGTCCTTGACCTTCGGGAAGGCAATGACGTCGCGTATCGTGTCCGCCCCCGCCATGAGCATCGCAAGACGGTCAAGGCCGTAGGCGAGACCCGCGTGCGGCGGCACGCCGTAGCGGAAGGCATCGAGCAGGAAGCCGAAGCGCTCCTCCGCGACCTCTCTCGTGAGACCCAGAACCTCGAACATCTTCTCCTGCACATCCGAGCGGTGAATACGGACCGAACCGCCGCCGATCTCATTGCCGTTTAAGACAATGTCACTAGGCCTCGGCGCGAACCGCACCCGGATCGCTGTCAATCTTATCCCAATCCTCTTCCATGGGCATCGTGAAGGGGTGGTGCATCGCCTTGAAGCGCGCCTCTTCCTCCGACCACTCAAGGAGCGGGAATTCCGTAATCCAGACAAAGCGGAACTCGTTCTTGTCGAGAAGTTCCAGCTGACGCGCAAGCTCCACGCGGAGCCTGCCGAGCACGTCAAAGACCGTCTTGTTCTTATCCGCCGCAAAGAGCAGGAGGTCGCCGTTCTTGCCGCCCATGGCCGCAACGAGCGCCTGCATCTCCTCGTCCTTCATGAACTTCGCAAACGAGGACTTAAGGCTTCCGTCCTCCTGAATCGCGACATAGGCGAGACCCTTCGCGCCGTAGCCCTTAGCAAATTCGACGAGCGCGTCGATCTTCTTTCGCGGCATATGGCCCTGGCCTTCCACACGTATGCCGCGCACGCCGCCGCCCGCCGCAAGTGCGCCCGCAAAGACCGCAAACTCGCAGTCGCCCTGACGACCGACGAGACATCCGTGAGTTCCATGCCGAAGCGGAGATCCGGCTTGTCGGAGCCGTAGCGCTCCATTGCCTCTCTCCAGGTCATGCGCTGAATGGGAAGCTGCACCTCGACACCGAGCACTTCTTTAAACAAACTGTGCAGGAGCTTCTCATTGACCGCGAGCACATCGTCCGCATTCACAAAGGAGAGCTCCATATCGACCTGGGTGAACTCCGGCTGACGGTCCGCACGCAGGTCCTCATCGCGGTAGCAGCGCGCCAGCTGGAAGTAGCGGTCGTAACCGGAGCACATGAGCAGTTGCTTTAAGAGCTGGGGCGACTGCGGCAGCGCGTACATGCTGCCCGGGTGGACACGGCTCGGCACCAGATAGTCGCGCGCGCCCTCGGGCGTCGACTTAATCAGGGTCGGGGTCTCAATCTCAAGGAAGCCCTCGCCCGTCATGAAGCGGCGAATCTCCGCCGCAATCCTGGAGCGCAACATGATTCTCGCCTGCAAATCCGGACGGCGAAGATCGAGGAAGCGGTACTTTAAGCGAAGCTCCTCGCGCGTCTTCGTGTTCTCCTCGATCGGGAAGGGCGGGGTCTCGGACTCCGAGAATATGCGGAGTGTCTTTGCCCGCACCTCGAGCTCACCGGTCGGGAGCTTCGGGTTCGGGTCCGAACGGCGCTCAAGCCGTCCCTCGACCGCAATGCAGTACTCGCTCTTTAAGCTCTGCGCCTTGCGGAACACCTCTTCTCCGCAGTCCTCCTCCTCAAAAATGAGCTGGAGCAGACCGCTGCGGTCGCGAAGATCGGTGAACACGACGCCGCCCTTATTGCGGCTGCGCTGCACCCATCCCATGACCGTGACTTCACTGCCGAGCTCCGCTCCCACCACTTCGCCGCAGCGATGTGTTCTCTTCAAGCCTCTCATTGACTCCGACATACTGTATCTCCCCTCTTATGCCTCAAAATAATCCCGGAAATCCGTATAGCCCTGCTGCGAGAGCTGGTCTCGCTGGAATTTCTTGTTCTTTGCCATCTTGGTGACCAGCACATCCTTGCCGGCCTCACGCTCGCGCTCCGCTTCGAGCAGCGCCTCGCCTCGCCGCGCTGCACTGAGCTTCTTATCGAGCAGAATCGCGACCTTCTCCTTCTGCGAGGGAATCACGTACTGCTGATCCATGAGGATTGCGATGATGCGCTCAAAACCGATCGAGAAGCCGCAGGCCGGGACATCCGTACCCGTGAACTTGCCGACCATCTTGTCGTAGCGTCCGCCGCCCGCAACCGAACCGCCGAAGCCTTCCATCGAAACCTCGAAGATAGAGCCCGTATAATAGCCCATGCCGCGAACCAAGGTCGGGTCAAACTGTACCTTGACCGCACCGCCGCTCACGCTCTCAACGGCTTCCGCGAGTCTCCGCAAGTCCCTCCGCGGTGCCCGCCTCGAGGAAGTCGCCGAGGGTCTCGCCGAGTCCGCGCACCGCCGCCGCATCGTTCCCGAGGTTCGCAAGGAGACCCAGGTACTTCTCTGCGGAGGACTCGCTCGCGCCGTTCTCAATGAGCTCCGCGCGGACACCTTCCGTGCCGATCTTATCCATCTTGTCGAGCGTAATCAGAACGCTGTCTTCCTGTCCCGCCGGGAAGCCCGCAAAAGCCACCATGGCACGCAGTATCTTTCTGTCGTTCACGCGGACCAGAAAGTCGTTGGTCGGAACCAGCTTCTTTAAGGTCTTCGCGATTGCGAGGATCAGCTCGATTTCGGCGAGATTGCTCTCCTCACCCAGGATATCGATGTCGCACTGGGTGAACTGGCGATATCTGCCCTTCTGCGGGCGGTCCGCTCTCCAGACCGAGCCGCACTGCAGCGCCTTAAAGGGGCTCGGCAGCTTTGCCGCATTGTTCGCATAATAACGGGTCAGCGGAAGCGTCAGATCGTAGCGAAGACCGCTGTCGCAGAGATCTTCCTCGCCCGCCGCCTCCGAGAGGCGGAGCTTCTCGCCGCGCTTTAAAAATTTTTGAAAAATCAGCTTCTCGTTGTCGCCGCCCTGCTTGCTCGTCAAATTCTCAATGTGCTCCACGCAGAAGTCTCCATGGGGGTGAAACCAAAGCTGCGGTAGGTCTCCTTAATGACACCGATTAAATAATCCCGCAAGGTCATCTCGTCCGGCAGAATGTCCTTCATTCCTGTGACCGGCTGCTTCTTTAAACTCATCGCCTTACCCTCCTTCTCTCCGATTGGCGCTTCTCCCTATCGTCTCTATCTCTTTATCTTAGCACATCTCCGCCGAGGGCACGCTCCTTTTTTGCGAGCATCTCCTCAAGACGTTCCACATAGAGTCCGGGATCCTTGACATTCTCAAGGCGATCGTACTGCCCGGCGCCGTGCATCACCCGCGTCGTTGTGCCCGCGCCGCAGCCTATAATGGTCTCGAGTTCTTCCATGATGAGAATGTTGTAGAGCCCTTCCTTGCCTCTTTTGCACCAGCCCACATTCTCTAAGTTGCCCGCCATATTTTTCTGGCGGTAGAGGTAGTAGGGCGAGAGCCCCATCTCTTCGCAATAGGAAGAGGCGAGCTCCACCATGCGGTTCGCGTCGCCGTAGCTCACATCCGCATAGTCCTCGCGCTTCGTGTTGAGGCGCGCCGCCCGCTTCAAAGCGAGACTGTGTATGGTCACATCGTCCGGCGAAAGCGCGCGTATGCCCTCCATGGTGCGCCGCACATCCGCCTCGCTCTCGTTCGGAAGCCCCATGATGAGGTCGGTGTTGATGTTGTCAAAGCCGAGCTCTCTCGCGAGCCGAAAGCTCTCAACGAACTGTTCTACCGTGTGAAAGCGCCCGATTAGGTCGAGGGTCCCCTGTTTTAGGGTCTGGGGGTTGATGCTGATGCGATCCACTCCCTGTTCCCTTAGGACCATCAGCTTCTCGCGGCTTATGCTGTCCGGGCGTCCGGCCTCGACCGTAAACTCCCGAAGCGCCGAGAGGTCAAAGAGTCCTCTCACAAAGCCGAGCAGTTCTTCGAGTTCCGCGGCACTTAAACTGGTCGGCGTCCCGCCGCCCACATAGATTGCGTCGAGGCGCTTTTCCGCCATCAAGTTCGCGACCAGCCGTATTTCTTCTTTTAAGGCCGCGAGGTAGGCCGTGCTCTTCTTACTTCCGATCGGATAGGAGGGGAAGGAGCAGTAGAGGCAGGTCGTCGGACAGAAGGGAATGCCGATGTAGAGACTGTAGCCCGTCGAAAAGTCGAGCCCGCGAATCGCGCGGAGCTCATTTTCAGCGGTCCTCACACAGAGCTCGTTCCTTGCGTCACTCAAAAAGAAATCGCGTTTGAATTCGGCCCGGATTTCATCCGCCGACTTCCCCGCTTGCAGTCCCGTGAGCGCAAGCTTTGCGGGGCGTATGCCGGTCAGCGTGCCCCAGGGAAGTTCTTTCCCCGTGAGCGCGGAGAGCGCGCGGTAGAGCGCACGCTTCAATTCGTTCTTGCTCTCGATGCGCTCTTCCATCCAAGCGCTCTCAAAGCGAAACGCCTCTCCCTCTGCCGTCCGCAGTTCGGCTCGATAGCTGCCGAGCCGCGGCGCGGCGCCTTCCTCCGCGCAGGCCTCCATGATACAAGAAATCATGGCGTCTTGTTCCGGTACATGACTGAAGCTCTGTCCCGGAAAAAACGCCATGAAAAGTTCCCGGACATCCTGTTCAAAGGGGACGTCCTGTAATTGTAAGGATATCATCTGTTTTATCCTGTCTCAGTAATAGAAAATCGAGTTACTCTTCCGCTCTTCGCCTATGCTGGTCTCGCCCATATGTCCCGGGAGCACCAGCGTATCCTCCGGGAGCGCAAAGAGCCTGTCCAGTGATTTCTTTAAGCTCGGCAGGTCTCCGCCCGGCAAATCCACCCGGCCGAAGGAACCCTGAAAGAGCGTGTCGCCAGAGAAGAGAACTTGCTCCGCCGGAAAATAGTAACAGCAGGAGCCGCGCGTGTGTCCCGGTGTGAAAATTACCTGCATCTCGGTGCCGAGTATCTCTACCTTCTCGCCGTCCGTGAACAGGCGGTCCGGCTTTAAGCGGAGTCCGCTCCGCATGAAACGCGCGTCGCCGTTTAAGTCGGGATCGTTTAAGGTCTCCGCCTCGGGGGCAGCCGCGCAGAGCGGCACATGAAAGGCCTCACGCAGCGCATCGGCCGCGAGCACGTGGTCAAAGTGACCGTGCGTCAGAAGAAGGGCCTTCAGCGTGAGCTCCCGCTCGCGTATCACCTTCTCGATCTGCAGCGCGGAATCGGCCGGATCGATCAAGAGGGCCTCCTTGCTCTCTTTGTTCCAAACCAGGTAACAGTTGGTCTCCACCATACCCAGTGTCATGCAAAGAACGGAAAGTTTGCTCTCGTCCATGGCTCAGCTCCTCTCAATGTCAATGACGCCATCGCACTGCCGAAGTTTATCCTGCAGAGAACGAATCTCCTCCGCGGAGCCGATCTCGAAGGTCACGTCCATCGTCGCAATGTCCTGCTTCGAGGTTCTCGTGTTGAAGGCCTTCACATCCAGACCGCGCTCGGTAAAGACACGGCTTATGTCAACCAGTAGACCGGTGCGGTTGTGCGCAACCACGCGTATGGTCGCAATATAGTGATTCTCCTCTCCCTCCGGCACCTGCCATTCGGCCGTGATGAGACGGGCCCTCTCGATTTCGGGCAGGGACAGAATGTTGATGCAGTCCGTGCGGTGTATGGTAATGCCGCGGCCGCGCGTCACGAAGCCTACAATTTCATCGCCCGGAACCGGCGCGCAGCAACGAGAAAAGTGAACCGCGAGGTCGTGGATGCCTTTCACGACGATGCCGTTTCCGGATCTGCGGAGCGTCGCAATCTGGCTCTCCTTGTTGTTCTCCTCGAGGTTTGCGAGCACGGTCTCATCCGAAATCTGCTTGGCGAGCGCCCGTTTCCGCTCCTCGATCATGCGGTTTACGACCTGGCCCTCTTTGATGCCGCCGTGGCCCACGGTCGCAAGCACCGCGTCCCAGTCATGCATGGAATAGCGGCGCAGCACCTTTTCCTGGTACTCCGGGCGGTTTAACTCGCCCCAATCCTGTCCGCGGCTCTTCGCATAGGCGGCGAGCAATTCCTTGCCCCGCACAATGTTCTCTTCTTTGAGCTCGGTCTTAAACCACTGATTGATTTTATTTCGCGCCTGAGAACTCTTTGCCTGCTTGAGCCAGTCGCGGCTCGGTCCGCGCGAGTTCTGCGAAGTCAGAATTTCGACGCGGTCTCCGTTTTGTATCACATAGTTTAACGGCACCATGCGCGCATTGACACGTGCGCCCACCATGCAGTTTCCGACCGCGGAGTGAATGGAATAGGCAAAGTCAATCGGCGTGGAGCCGGCCGGCAGGGTTTTGACATCGCCGTTCGGCGTAAAGGCATAGACCATGTCCGTAAACGGGTTCAACTCGTTTCGGACACCCGAGAGAAACTCCTTGCTGTCCGGCATCTCCCGCTGCCACTCGAGAATCTGGCGGAGCCAGCGCATCTTCTCCGCCTCGCCGCCTGTCACCGTGGGATTCTCGCCCTTCGCCTTCTCCTTGTACTTCCAGTGCGCGGCGATACCGTATTCTGCGACCTTATCCATCTCATAGGTGCGAATCTGCACTTCAAAGAGGGGTGCCGCCGCGGTCTATGAGGGTCGTGTGCAGGGACTGGTAGCGGTTCGGCTTGGGACGCGCGATATAGTCCTTAAAGCGTTCCGAGAGCGGTGTGAAATTCACATGCAGGGCGCCGAGCGCGGCATAGCAGTCCTTTAAATCCTGCACAAGCACGCGCACCGCGAAGATATCGTAAATCTCGTCAAAGCTCTTGTTCTGACTCACCATCTTCTTGTAAATCGAGAAGATGTGCTTTCGCCGCCCGATCACACTGCTCGGAATCTGCTCGCGGTTCATGAGGTGCTGTACTTTTTCAACCAGACTCTCGATGACGCGCTCCTTGCTTTGACTCATCTCCGCGATTTTTTCTTCAATCTCGTGATACGCCTTCGGCTCCAGATAACGGAGCGCCAAATCGTCGAGTTCCACCTTGACGCGGCTGATACCGAGGCGGTCTGCGAGCGGCGCATAGATTTCCAGGGTTTCCTTCGCCTTTTCGCGCTGCTTTTCCGGCTTCATGTGCTGCAGGGTGCGCATGTTGTGGAGGCGGTCCGCAAGCTTAATCAAAATGACTCGTATGTCCTGGGACATGGCAAGAAACATTCTGCGAAGGTTTTCGGCCTGAATATCAAGTCTGTCCTTGGTCCAGGTGAGGTTTGTGAGCTTGGTAACGCCGTCCACCAGAAGGGCCACATCGTCCCCGAAGACGCGCGCAATCTGCTCCTTCGTGAGTATCGTGTCCTCGACGACATCGTGCAAAAGACCCGCGATGATGCTCTCTTTGTCGAGCTCCAAATCCGCGAGAATAATCGCGACGCAGAGCGGGTGGATGATGTAGGGCTCGCCGGACTTCCGCTTCTGGTCCATATGTGCGTTCTTCGCGGTCATATAGGCGCGGTGAATGAGCGCAGTGTCGTCGGAGGGATGATAGCGCTCAATGGCTGCGATCAGCTCCTCATAGAGTACATCCGGGTCTGTAAATTCTGCCGGCTTCTCCAATTCTCTCTGGTTCTCTTCCATACTGTCCGGTCCCCCTTTCTCAGCTTCGCCCGTGGTCGGACAAGCGCTGAATTTGCCCGCCTTGAGCGGACTTTTGACTGCTTCTTATTTTATATAATAATCTTAGATTATACGGTCTTTAAATGCGGAATGCAAGCGCGGCGGCGATGAGGCCGGCCGCCTCGCAGTTCGTTAAGAGAAAGCCCGCGAGGTCTCCCGTCATGCCGCCGAAGGAGAGGGCTGCGCGAGCGCCGCTATATACCGCCGCGAGCAGCACGGCAGCGAAAATGCAAGCGCCCGTAAACAGAGAACCCGTGCCGAAAAGAGCTGCCGCGGCAAGTATCAAATAGAGGCTCGAGAGGAGCTGCCCCGTTCGCCTGGCGCGCGACGAGGTAAAGTCATAAACCGTTCCGGCCCCCCGCGCGTTCGGGAGCAGATAGATGGAGAGTGCGCTGAGCGCGCGGCTCATGAGGAAGATCGGCAAAAGTTGGGGCAGATACTCGGGAAGCCGTCCCGTCTCGAAGAGGGTAAGCCAGGCCGCAAAGCCGCCGAGCAACATGAGTCCGCCCTGTAAGACCGCCGCGGAACCCGCATGCACATCTTTTAAAATGGCGAGCTTCTCTTCTTTTCCCTTCCAGGAGCCCAGTGCATCCGCCGTGTCCAAAAAGCCGTCAAAGTGAATGCCGCCGGTAAAGAGGAGGGGCAAGGCCGTGAGACAAAGGGCCGCGAGCGGCGCAGCTACCGAAAATGCGCAGCATGAAAATCGCCGCCGCGTAGATGAGTCCCGCCTCAATGACGCCGAGCAGCGGAAAAAACAGGAGTACCGCTGCCTTGCTCTCCTCGTCCCAGCGCACATTCGGCACCGGAAGCCGCGAATACATGGCCGCGGCAATGCAAAAAGCGCGGAGATACTTCATACATTCTCCTTCCGTTTGATGCAGCGCAGGGTGCCGAGTTCCGCGAGATACACGGCTTCCGCGCGCGCGGCGAGCGCATTCTGAAGCGCGGAAAAGATGCGCACATAGCGCTCGGTGTCGGGATCCGCATATCGCGGCTCCTCTGCGAGCAGGGCGCCGACCAAGATAAGTTGCCCGCACTTTGCCTCGAGGGATAGCAGGCTCTCGTTGAGTGCCCGCAGTACATCTGCTTCGGAGAGCGCGGCCGCCTCCGGCGAAAAGAGCTCGTTCCCGACGAAATTTCCGAGATCCTCCAAGAGAACCACAGCGTCCGCGGGCAGCGTGAGTTCGTGCACCGCGCGCGGACATTCTATGGTTCGGAAGCCCTTCTCCGCGCGCTGCGCGCGGTGCTTTTTAATCCGCGCTTCCGCTTCCCTGCCGCCGCGCTCCATGGTCGCAAGGTAGATGAGCGGAGTTCCCGCCGCCTTAGCCGCGCGCACGGCCGCCGCTTCCGCTGCCTCCGATTTTCCGCTCGCGCTGCCGCCCGCATAGAGCACTAGCATCTTGCCGCCTCGCGGGCCCGCTGAAAGGCGCGGCAGGCCGCCGCAAAGCGCACGGCGGCCCGCTGCCCTACCTCGTTTGCGAGATAAATGTGCGGGTAGCCCGCAAAGAGGGTCGCGCTCCCCTGCACGCAGTCCCAGGACTTGCTGCCGTTTGCCTTGGTCGCAAGGCAGCTCTCGCCGTTCTCGCTCGCATCCCAGTAGTGAAATTCGTGCCCGCGCAGGCTCTCCCCCGCTTTTAGAAGCAGCGTATCTTCTTTCGCGGTGATTTCGATATAACCGAAGCGCTGCAGTTTCTCGGTGCGGAAGGCCCGTCCGGGAAGGGCGCCGACCATCTCATGTGTAATCCCGTTCACATCCTCGAGACTCTCCAGCAGGAACATAAAGCCGCCGCACTCCGCAACGGTCGGAAGCCCGCCCTGCACCGCGTCCCGTATGTCCTCGAGAAGAGAAGTTTGGTTTTCAAGGGCCTCCGCGTAAAGTTCCGGGTAGCCGCCGGGAAGCCAGAGCCCGGATAAGCCCGCCGGAAGCGCCCGCTCTCTTAAGGGACTGAAAAAGACAGGTTCACAGCCGAGCTCCCGCAGAACGCGAAGATTTTCTTCGTAGAAGAAAGAAAAAGCCTCATCCCGCGCTATGCCGACACGGAAGGGCGTTTCCGCCGCTCCGCCGCCGAAAAAAAAGTCATCCGGCAAGGACTCTTTCAGGGCCGCCGCCATGCGCCGCGCAAAGCCCAGTATCTCCTCCGCTTCGAGCGGCACAACAAGCCCCAGGTGACGACTCTTTAAGGTCTGCGCGCCGAGCGCCGGGATGCGCCCGAGTACCGGGACGCCGGCAAGTTCGCACGGCAGCTCTGTCCCGGGTTCTGCCACTCCCTTGCCTCCTTCGTTTAAGACGAGGCCCCGAATGCGCGCGCGGTCCTCTGCCGTAAGCGCCACTATTTTTTCCGCCGCCTCTTCTTCCGAACCTCTTGCCACCAGGAGTAGTATCGGCAGGGAGAGCGTTCGCGCCACTTGGAGCGCAGAAGCCCTGTCCCCCTGCCCCGCAATACCGTCCGTCAGCCCCATCGCGGCCTCGACAAGGAGAATATCCGCCTCGCTTTGATAGCGCGAAAAGGTCTCGATAAGCTCGCTTTCACTAAGAAAATAGGGATCTAAATTGATGCAGCGCCTGCCGGTAATGGGTGCGTAGAACTGAGGGTCAATGTAGTCCGGCCCCGTCTTATAGACCTGTACGCTCTTTCCGGCCTGCCGAAAGAGAGCCGCGAGTCCCATGCTGACACTTGTTTTTCCAGCACCCGAGGAGAGCGCCGCTACCATCAGTTTTTGCATGCCGCACCTCCTTCGATCAAAAAGAGCATGGTCGGGTTCTGTCCGAACAAGAGATGATAGCGCCCCAGCTTCTTGGTCTCGGCCGCGCTGAGTTGCAGGCACTCGACATGGCAGCCCGCGCGCTCATACGCTGCGCAAAGCGCCGAGAGCTCTGCGATGGTCTCAAGACTCACGGCGGTCGCGACCACGCGCGCCGCGGGATTCTTCGCAAAAACAGCCGTAAAGATTGCCGCCATCTCCCCGGTGCTGCCGCCCACAAAGACGCAGTCCGGCTTCGGAAGGTCCGCGAGGACTTCCGGCGCACGGCCGAAGCACTGCTTTACCTGCGAGAGCGCAAAGCGCCTTATATTTTGTCCCGTGAGCGCAAAGGCCGCCTCATCGCACTCTACGGCTAAGACCTCCCCGCGGGGTGCCGCCATGGCGAGCTCGGCGGTCATACCGCCCGTGCCGCTCCCGATGTCCCAGCAGACAGCATCCTCCCGTACGCCGAGCAGACTGATTGCCGCCGCGCGTATCTGCCGCTTGGTGAGCGGCGTCTTCTCGCGGAGAAAGCACGCATCCGGAATGCCGGGGCTCAAGGGACGCGCCGCGGACGTATCCGGCAGCGCAAGGTAGAGGCAAAGCAGCACATGCGGCGGGAGCGCCGCAAATTCCGCCGCGAGCGCCTCTTCCGCAAAGTCCTTCAGCAGTCGCCGAAAAGATGCGCTCATCCGGGAGCGCTAAATTTGCGCCGAACGAAAAGCACGCATCCCCCGCGCCGAAGCGGCCAAGCGCTGCCGCGAGTTCCCGGAGTTCGTCAAGCTGCGAAGCCCCCTCCAGAATCACGAAGGCCCTTCTTTGCTTTAATATAACCGGGAGCAAGGCCTGCTTTCGCCCGTGGAGGCGCAGACTCGGAAGCCCCTCGGTCGAGAAGCCGAGCTTTGCCGCAAAGAAGGCGAGCGAAGAAATACCGGGGTAGAGCACGGGCTTCGGCAGTGCCTCCCGCGCGGCAAGGGCTTTCGTAAGCTGACGGGTCAGCGAAAAGAAACTTGTGTCCCCGCTGGTCAACACCGAAATGCGCTTCGCCTGACTCTGCTCCGCAAGCGCGGCAATCTCGGACGGCCGGTAGCTATCCGCGCAGGCCGGTGCCCGGCGACCGGCCGCCCGAAAGAGTTCGAGCGCAAAGTCCTTCATGCGGCTTGCCCCGATTAAGAGCTCGGCGTTTACTATGGCCTCCCGCGCCTCCGCGGTTAAAAGCCCCGCTCGCCCCGGCCCTATGCCGACGATAGCAATTTCTTTTTTGGTCTCTCCTCCGCCGAAGCGCTGCCGAAGCAGTGCCTTTGCTTCCTCCATGGAATAACCGCCCTCTTCCGCAGGCCGCCGTATCGCGAGAAAAGCGACACCGAGCCGCTCGCAGGCCAGCAGTTTTTCAAGATAACTGCCGGGCTGCCCCGACTTCTTGCTGACTACGTAACGCGCGTCAAAACGCTGTAAGAGCGCCTCATTCAGCGCGGTCGAGAAGGGCCCCTGCATCGCCACAATATTGGCGAGCGGAAGCCTCGCCTCGACAGCCTTTTGAAAGCGCCTCTTCGCCCGGCAAAATGCGAACCGCGAGCCGCTCCCGCGGGAGCGCATCATAGACCGAGAGCTCCTTGCTGCCGGTCGAAAGAAAGACCGTTCCCTCCGTTCCCGCTAAGTATGCCGCCGCCTCGCGCTGACTTGCAAAGACCGAAAAGAGTCCCCGCGCGATCAGTCTCGCCTCGGCTAGCCGCACTTCCTCGCTCTCCTCGGCCGCCGCGCGCAGCACACGGCAGTAGAAAACCCCCGCCTCTTTCGCTGCCTCCCGAATGTTTCCGGAAACCTCGGTCGCAAAGGGGTGGGTTGCATCGACAACCACTGAAAAAGCACCCGATTCCAAGAGCTCCCGCATTTCCGGTTCATTGAGTCTGCCGGACTCGGCCGGAAGCGCCTCCTCTCGCAGTAAGGCCTCCCCGTATTCGGTCGCGACATGGCTGAGCACCGGAATATCGCTCTCCCGAAGCCAGGCTGCCAGTTCCCGCCCCTCGGTGGTTCCGCCGAACAACAGGACTTTTTGCTCACTCATTTTTCTCCCCCTCCTATGCTGCGGCGCATCAAATCCCGCGCGTTTCGACTCTCCGCGAGTACACCGTCCTCCAGGGTATATACCAAAATACCGATTTCCGTTTCCCCCCGCACGCGGCTCTCTGCCGCGCGCTCCATTGCGCTAAGCAGGCTCTCGGAAGTCGCCTTGAGATAGCCCGCCTCTTTTAAGAGCCGCACAGCCTCTGTTGTGAGCCCGGCCTTTAAGACCGCCGTAACGAGCTCACGCGGCGCGCCCGCCTGAAAGGCGTGGATTGCGAGTAGTTCCAGGCGGCAGTCCGCCTCGCGGGAATGTGTATTCATAATACCGCCCGCGAGCTTTACAAACTTCCCGAGATGCCCCGCGAGCAGCACGCCCTTTGCCCCGTACTGTACCGCGGCATCCAGGGTTTCGCCGACAAAATTACTCATGACCACGGGATCCGCCGCACCGAGTCCAAAGTGATCTTCCAGGAAATGAAGCCCGTAACTCCCGGGCACGGCGAGCAGGCAGTCCCGCTCCGTCAAATGGAATTTGACATCCGTCACGATGGTCTCGATGAGAGCGCGCCGACTCATGGGGCGCACTATGCCCTCGGTCCCGAGTATCGAGAGCCCGCCTACTATGCCGAGCTTCGGGTTAAAGGTCTTTTGGGCCTTCTCCTCTCCCTCCGGGCAGGAGACGGTCACAACGACGCGCTCTCCGGGGGCAAGCGGCGCGGAAGCGCTCTCTCGGTATGCGGCCCGCACCGCCTCCGCAATCATATTCCGCGGCACGCGGTTAATGGCCGCTTCACCGACCGGCTGTTCGAGCCCCGGCTTGGTCACCCGGCCCACGCCAGGGCCGCCGCAGAGTTCCACCGGAAGCGCCGAAGCATCCGCCGCCGAACCTTTCTCCGTTCCCGCCTGCGCAAAAGTGCTTTCGCTGCTCTCGCTGTTTCCTGCGGCTCTGCTCCTCTCCGTGCGGACGCTCGCGTAAAAAAGAAGCCCGTCCGTCACATCGGGATCATCACCCGCGTCCTTTCGCACCGCCGCAAGCGCGGTTCTCACACCGTTTTTCGTCATGCAGCTCCGCGCATTCAATCGGAATCGGGAGCAGGGCGCCGACCGGCGTGCAAAAGCAAAACCGCCTCGCAGCGCTCGCCCGAAAAAGCAGGGTCGCCGCAGCGGAAGCCGCAGCCGCGGCCGCGCTCCCGGTCGTAAAACCCGCGCGAAGACGCTTTCCGTCCTCAAAGGCCGCATAGGGTGCAAGCGCTTTTTCAGTGCCTCGCTTCTCAAAACTCCACCCCTTTCCCGCGCGGGAAGCCCCTCGTCAAAGGGTGCTTCCGCTTGATTAGTTCCGAGACATAGTCGGCGCGATTCAGAAGTTCCTCCGGCGCATCCCGCCCGGTCAGCACGAGCTCCAGGCCCTCGGGCCTATGGTCCAAGAAGTTAAGGAAGGCCTCCCGCGGAATAAGCCCCAGACGATAGGCCGCTATGCTCTCATCGAGAATCAGGAGTGCCGGCTTTTCCCGCTTGACCGCTTCCAAGATTTCCGTGAAATAGCGCCGCACGGCTGCCTTTTCTTTTTCTCGCTCCGCCTCGCTGAGGGTCCAAAAAAAGCCGAAGTGCTCCTCCATGCGGAGGCAGTGCAGTTCGGGCAATGTTCGGAGGGCGGCAAGCTCGCCCGAACTCCCGTCCTTTAAGAACTGGGCGAGCAGCACGCGCTTTCCGTGTCCCGCCATGCGAAGCGCAAGCCCCATGGCAGCGCTTGTCTTTCCCTTGCCGTCCCCCGTATAGATGTGTATACAAGCTTTCATATCTTTTCTCTTTTCTTAAGACCTTTCTTTCAGCCCCTTCTTAACGGACTTTCCGCTTCAGAAAAAGCGCTGCCCAAGCGGACAGCGCTCTTCTTTTACTTTCCCTCGTAGCTCACCAGCGCAAAGACCGGATAGCCCTCCAGCTTATCTCTGCCGTGCAGTCCCTTTAACTCAATCACAACCAAAACCTTTTCGACCACGCCGCCGAGCTTTTCGATTAAGCGTATCATGGCCTCCGTCGTGCCGCCGGTCGCGATCAGGTCGTCGACAATCACGACGCGCTGTCCCGGTTTGATCGCATCCTTATGGATCTCGATGGTCGCATGGCCGTACTCCAGCTCATAGGTCTCGGAAATGGTCTCCGCCGGGAGCTTGCCCGCCTTCCGAATCGGAACAAAGGGCTTATACTCCGCATAGGCGAGCGGAACACCGAAAATAAAACCGCGGGATTCCGGTCCCACGACGACATCGTAATCGACACCCTTCAGTGCCTCGCGAAGACCGTCGACCGCAAGGTGCAGCCCCTCCGCGTCCTGCAAAATCGTCGTGATATCCCGAAACATGACGCCGGGCTCCGGAAAATCCGGAATGGTGCGCACATAATCCGCCACTGTCTTCATTGCTTTTCCTCCAACGCGAAAAAATTCAGCCTTACTATAACAGTTCAGCGCTCAAATTTCCATGCTTTCAACACAAGTTGCAAGCTTGTTCTGCCGAGATATTCGTTCAGTTCCGGAAAATAGAGGACAGCGAAATACTTGCTTTCCGCCATCTCCGCAAGGAAGGCGTCGCCGTCGGTGAAGGCAATTGCCTCTCTCACCGTTCCGGCTTCGTCCCGGAGACTTAATTTCACGACATTCCGGTTCTTTCCGAGCACTCTGGCGCTTCGTATCTCCACATGCCTCTGCCCGAAGCAGGGGCGCACATTGCCCTGTCCGAAGGGCTCCATGCGCGAGAGCTCCGCAATCAAATCCTCGTTCGCATAGGCAAAGGGAAGCGCAATGTCAATCCACTGGGTCTCTATGAGCTGCGCTTCGCTGAGTTCGGCGTTTCGATTGAGTTGCTCCCGGAAGCTCGTTAATTCGGTCTCCGGAAGCGTGAGCCCCGCCGCCATGGGGTGCCCGCCGAATTTGCTGAGGAGGGGAGAAACTTCCTCGAGCGCATGAAACATATGATAGCCCTCAATGCTTCGCCCCGAGCCCTTTAAAAATCCGGCTTCCTGACTGTCCGTCAGCACAAAGCTCGGGCGGTAGTACTTCTCCTTGAGCCGCCCCGCAATGATGCCGGCCACCGACTCGTGACAATCCTTTAGATAGACCACCAATACTTTCGGGAGTTCGGGCAGCGCGTCGATCTCCTCCGAGGCCGCGCGTATGCCGTTTTCCGTCATCTGCTTTCTCTGATCGTTCAGCGCCTTCAGGCGCTCCGCAGCCTCTTCGGCCCGCGTTTCATCTTCTTCCAAAAGCATCGAGAGGCCGAGCTTTGCGCTCTCCAGACGGCCGCCCGCGTTTAAGCAAGGCCCTATCACAAAGCCGATGTGATAGGTAGAAAGCGCCGCCGGGTTTAACTCGCAGCGCGCAATCAGCTTTCGAAGCCCCAGATTCTCGCAGCTGCCGATTGCTTTCAGCCCTTCTCGCACGATGATGCGGTTCTCTTTTCGGAGCGGCATCACATCGCCGACCGTCGCAATCGCCGCAAAGGGCAGCAGCACGCTTGCGTCCTCTTTGGGCTTACCGAAGTGCAGGTAGAGTTCCTCAATCAGCTTCCAGGCGACCACCGCCCCGCAGATCGAAGAAAACGGGTATTCGGACCCCTCGCGCTTCGGATCTATGACCGCGTGGGCGGGCGGAAGCAGTTCCTCTCCGTTTTCGCCGTGCGCGACCTCGTGGTGGTCGGTCACAATGACCGTGAGCCCCCGTTCAACGGCAGCCGCGACTTCGTTCCGCGCCGCAATGCCGTTGTCGCAGGTCACAATGGTATCCACACCCTCGGCCGCCGCCCGCTCCACAAGACGCAGGTTTAAGCCGTAGCCGTCCGCAATGCGGTCCGGAATGTCATAATCCGCATTTGCACCGAGTGCCCGCATACCCTTAGCAGAATGTAGGTCGAGCAGACACCGTCGATGTCGTAGTCTCCGATGATGCGTATTAACTTATGCGCTCGTAATTTTTCCGCCAGAATTTCGACACTCTTCTCCATATCCGGCAGCAGGGCGCCGCTCGGAATCGCATCAAGTTTCCCGTTCAAATAGGTCTCGATCTCATCCTCGGCAATGTCTCGGTTAATTAAAATCCGCGCGAGCATGGGCGACACGGAAAAGCGGGCCGAAATCGCCCCGAAATCGGCCCGCTTGCTGTAAACCATCCACTTGGTATCTCGCATGATCCTCCTCAGTAGAGCTGCGTGAAACTCTTGTAGTGATCGTCGGTATAAAAAATCAGCCCGTCGTTTGAATAGACAATGCGCTTTGCATTGCGCCGTCCGCCCTGATAGTCGATGTCGCACTCGTAGTAGCGCCGTCCGGACTTCTCGGGAAGCTGTCCCTCGTAATTGCCGAAGCGGGAGCCGCCGACACTCATGCCGGGAAAGGCCTCGCCGAAATCGCCTTCTCCGAAGCGGAAGCCCTGTTCTTCGGCGTCCTGCTTCGAGATAAAGTTCTTCGGAAGCTTACCGTAGGTGTGAAGGTAGAGCGCGACCTCATCGCGGGAGGTATAGCTGCCGTCCTCGCGGATGCCGCTCCCCGCCTCGCTACCGCGCTCCGCCCCCCCGCGGCGCGGAAGCGCTCTTCTTTGCGGCGCGCGTCTCTTCGGCTACTGTGCTCTCAGGTACTTCACTTGTCTCCGTTTCGGTGCGCGCCTCTGACGCTGTTGGCGCCGCGCCCTCGCTCTGCCGCTTGTCGGACTTTTCGGACTTCTTGGATTTTTTGGACTTCTTCTGTTTCTTCTTAGATTTCGCGGCGCTGCTCTCCGGATTTTTCCTTTTGCGTATGCTTAGCTTCCGTCACAACTTCCGTCGCTTCGGATTGACTCTCGGCCCGGCTCTCCGAGCCGCCCTGTGCCGCGCAGCCCGCCAGAAGAAAGAGTACCGGGAGCAGAACCAGTAGGCGCCTAAGCGCCCGCATCAGCTTCTCCCTCATTGTTCGGTCAGATAGCGCACTGCGCTCTCCACGGCATTCGCGCCGTCCGCCACCGCGGTGATCACCTGGCGGAGCTGCTTCTTCCGCACATCACCCGCCGCATAGACGCCGGGCACATTGGTCTCGCAACTCTCATCGCCGAGCACATACCCCCTCTCATCCGTCGCAAGGAAGGGGAAATTTTTCGACTCGGGAACAATGCCGACCGCAATGAAGAGACCGTCGATTGCAAGTTCGCTCTCCGCGCCGCTCTTTTTGTTCTTCACGAGGATGGACTTTAACTGTCCTTCGCCACGAATCTCTTCGACCGTCGAGTCGAGCACCAGCTCGATGTTTTCCGTCGCTCTGACCTTATCCTCCAGTATCTTTGCGCCGCGGAAGCTGTCACGGCGATGAATCAGGTATACTTTCTGACAGAGTCTCGCGAGATAGAGGGCATCGCCGAGCGCCACATCGCCGCCGCCGACCACGGCCGTGACCTTGTTCCGGTAGAAATTGCCGTCGCAGGTTGCGCAGTAGGAGACACCGCTGCCGGTCAGCTCCTTCTCGCCCGGCACGCCGAGCAGGGGAGTGCTCCGCACCGCTCGCAATCACAAGGGTCTTTGCGGTATAACTCTCTTCGCTGCCGACCACGGTCTTGGTGCCGTCCTCATTTAAGCGCACTTCCGTCACCTCATCGGTCACAAAGGGAGCGCCGAGCTTCTCCGCGTGCTCACGGAACTTTTGCCCGAGTTCAAAACCGCCTATGCCCGGGAGACCCGGGTAGTTATCGACCTCGGTCGTATTGAGAATCTGACCGCCGCTGATCATCTGCTTTTCGATGACTAGTAAATCCAACTTGGCTCTCTGTCCGTAGACCGCAGCGGCAAGACCGGCCGGTCCCGAACCTATGATAATCATGTCATAAATGCGACTCATACTGCCTCACTTTCTCCAAAAAGGACGCACCTTTTGCGCCCTTATAGTCTAGCACAGTGCTAGGAATTGGCGCAAGCCCCGCGGCGTGCTACACTGGTAGCGAAAAAAAAGAGAAAAGGAGCTCATCCCCATGACAGGAATTCACCCCCTGACGGATACGCATATGAATCCAACAACGGAAGCCGAAACGCATAGACCTCTTGCCCTCGTGACCGGCGCTTCCCGCGGCATAGGCCGTGCGACCGCAATTGCCCTCGCGGAGGCCGGCTATGACTTATTTCTGCTTGCCAGAAAGGAGGCCGAAAAACTGGAAGACACGGCGCTTCGCTGCCGGAGCCTCGGTGCCCGGGTCGAGACCCGCTGCGCGGACATCGGCGACAGCGCTGCCTGCGAGGATAGTTTCACCGCACTGGATGCATGCCCGGGTAGCCTTAAGCTCCTCGTCGCAAATGCCGGCATCTCTCGGCTCGGTCTCCTCCAAGACATGAGTCCCGAAGACTGGGACGAAATGTTGCGCACCGATTTAAGTTCCTGCTTCTACCTCTCCCGCCTCGCGATACCGCGCATGCTCCGCGGGGGCGGCGGCAAACTCATTTTTATCTCCTCGGTCTGGGGCAGCCGCGGCGCCTCCTGCGAGGTTGCCTACTCCGCGGCCAAGGGCGGGGTCAACGCCTTCACGAAGGCGCTCGCCAAGAGCTGGCCCCCTCGAACATCCAAGTCAATGCAATCGCGCCCGGCGCAATCGATACCGATATGAATGCCTGGCTCTCGGAAGAAGAGCGGGTCGTACTCGAAGAAGAGATCCCCGCGGGACGCATGGGGCAGGCGGAAGAAGTTGCTTCGCTCGTCCGCCAAATTGCCGCAGCCCCCGCCTATCTCACCGGAAACATTCTGACCCTCTCGGGCGGCTGGGAAATTTAAACCGCCTCAGAGATCGTAAAGATCGAAGAGCGAGAGCTGTTGCCCGCCGCGTCTGTCTTGAAACGCATGGCGGAACGCAAACAAATCCTCCGGATCCGTGACGAGACCGCAGGCCGCCGTACTCGTCTCGAAAAATTCCGCGAGCGCCTCTGCATTCGGCGAGAGAAAACTTGCGGTCTTGCCTGCTTTCCCGGGCGGCAAAAGCGCTTCGTAAGCTTCCGGCAGCTCCGGCGAAAGCTCCCGGAGACAGGAGAAAAAGTAGGCCGAAGCACCGGCGCGGAGCGTTACCCCAAAGCCGTTCAGAAGGACGCCGTAGACCTTAGCGTCCACACAATCCGCGAGTAGCGCCTGCAGGTTTTCAAGGCTGTCGGTCAAATACGGCAACACCGGTCCCAGTGTAACGACAGTCGGAATCCCGGCATCACGAAGCGCCTTTAGCAGCTGCCGCCGCTCCGCGACCGTGCTCTCCGCGGGTTCAAGCCGTGCGGAAAGAGCCTCATCCGCCGTGGTCAGCATGACCTCGACCACGCAGCGCGTTTTTCTCTGGATGCTCTTAAGCACATCCAGATCTCGAAGCAAGCGTATCGACTTGGTTCTCAGCGAGACACCGAACTCGAAGCGATCTATCACTTCGAGGGAACGGCGCATAAGGAGCAATTCCTCTTCTTCTTTCGGGTAGGGCTCGCTCGCGGAACCCACCATAATCATACAGCGGCTCTGTTTTCGCCGAAGCGTCACCTCAAGGAGATCGGGTGCATTGATTTTTGCTTCAAGCTCCCCGTCCGACTCCCGAAAGCGGCTCGATGCCAGCTTTGCATCGCAGGACAGGATACTGCACACGCCGCCTCGGTAAATGTTCAGACCATTTTGCGTCGACAATATGGTTTTTGCCACGCGCTCGTGCATCGTTTCTCTCCTCCCCCGGCAGCAGCAATCTCACGATACGCCGCCCGCGTATGTGTTCCGACCGAAAATATTCCATGGTCTCGACAAAATCTTCTTTGCCGTCCGCCGCGTTAAAAAAGCGATAGCGCGCGGGCGCTTCGGCATCGACCCGTACAAAGGCAATGTAGTGCGGCTCTCTGCCCTCCATATAGCGGAGGATGCCGCGCGGTGCGCCGTACTCTCGCACCGCCCGAATCAAGGTTTCGCCGCTCCCGTAAATGCGCGCCACCGGGATATTTCGCTCCGCATAGTAGCGCACCATGGTCGGAAACGGCGTGCCCTGCGTCCCGTCATAGGGGAGCATCTTCCGCATCACCTCATAGACAGCCTCTGCCGCAATGCCCTGTCCGATTGCGTGCTCGGCATTGAAATCGCAACCCAACCGCAACCGTTAAACGAAGTCGGATAGCGACCGTAGGGAAAATTTTTGAGATAATCCTGATCCTTTAAATAACCGTCTTCCGTCAGTGCCCGCGGATCGATTTTCATGACCTTCTCCCCCTCTCTCATGTTGCAAACGCGGAGTCCTCCGAACGAGAACTCCGCGTTATGATTAGCGCTATCTTTTATCATAGCATATCTTCAGGTTTGCGACAATCCAGCCCGCCAATCATCAGAGCGAGGTCAGGAAAGTTGCCAGACCCAAAACAACACCGACCGAATTCGGAATCATCAAAATCACATCTCGCTTCGGCTCTTTGGTAAACCCGTAGAGCACCCAGATTAGGCATGAAACCGCCGCAAAGAGCGGCTGATACGGCTGTCCCTTGACGCCGTGCAAATTCGCAAGGATTTGCGGAATATAGGCGACGAAAACAAACACACCGAGAAACGCTCCTACACTGCCGATTGCCGTATTAATTTTCTGCTTAATGCTCAAAATATAAACCTCTCTTTCATAACCGTATTTTTTTGCGACTGATGTAAGTTATAGCACGCTGATATAGTTTTTGCAAACAATGCACCGTCAGCCCGTAAGCAGTCCCACCAAAATGCCGCCGAGCGTCAGCATAAGCGCACCTATGCTCCGGGTCACAATTTGCGCAAAGGGCAGGAGCGCCATGCGGTCCGCCGCCGAGAGCACGGCCACGTTGCCGGAACCGCCCATATTGGTCGTACACATGCCCGCGGCAATCGAAGCCTCGAGCGGATAAAAGCCCATGAGCCTGCTGCCCACAAAGCCCGCGGTCAGGGTAATTGCGAGCACACCGAGCACAACGGTCAGGAGATACGGAAGCGTCAGTACCGCCGCGAGTCGGTCTAAATCCAGAAGCACAATGCCGATTCCCGTGAGGGCTGCCGCCGTAAAGGCGCGTATCACAAACTGCCCCCAGACCGCGGCGGCCTCTTCCATCTCCGTCGGCAGGACAGAAAAGCCCTTTGCCGCCATGATGCAAAGTATCATGCCCGCATAGGCGGGAATTGCCGGGATAAAACCATGCAATAAGGCCCCGCTCATGTAGAAAGCGAGCGAGAGCACAAGCCCCGCGAGCAGTTTTCCAAAGTCGATACGGGAAGGCGAAACCGGCTTCTCGGCCGCCTCGCCGCGGAGCAGTTGACCGCCGCCGCTGATCTTCGGAAACCTCTGCGAAAGCTGCACCGAGAGCGCCCCGAAGAGGATGGACACAATGTTTCCGAGCACCGTAGCCGGCGCAATCCGTGTCAGAATTTCGCCCGCCGGAATTCCGGTCGCCTCGGCATAAATCCCAGAGAGCGGCACCGCGCCCGCGGTCATGCCGCCGGAAGTCATGGGAATCGCGATATAGAGCAGGCTCTCCGCAGGACGGAAGCCCTGCAAAAGCCCGAGCAACACGACCACCGCCGTGCCCGCCGCGACCCCCAAGAGGGCCGTCGGCAAAATGCGGAGCGAGGCCCGAAACAAGAGCCGCCGGTCGATTTGAAAGAGACTTCCCGTAATCAGCGCCGCAATGTAAAAAATCAAGAAGCCCTCTTGCTGAACAAAGCGATCGAGTAAGCCCATGCTGCTCGCGGGAAAGAGCCCGAGCGCAGAGAGCGCCGCACCGCCGAGCACGCAGACCACGGAGCCGCCGAAATAAGTCCTCACAATCGGCACATTTTTTCCGAGTTCGTTTAAGCCCTCACCGAGCACCAAGAGTAAAAACAGGCCGCCCGGCATACCCGCCGGAATCACACCGCGCCACAGCGCGAGAAAGAGCAGCCCGAGCAAGGCCAGGTAAAGCGGCAGCGGAAGTCCCGCGACCTGTTTCATCTCTCTCTTCATTCCTCCCCTCTCCTCTCCGCGCGCAGTCCCTCCGCAGCTGCCCGTATCGCAAAAAATTCGCAAAACGTTTTTTCTTCCCCGTCGATTTCCCGCCTTATTTTTTCAAGTCTCCGTTTTCCTACCCTGCGGTCCAGAATCGCGAAAATGCGGACCAGCATATTTTCGCTTGATAAGCTCTCTTCTATGCTCTGATTGTCAAAGATTGAAAACGCCTCGTAAAAGCTACGCTGATCAAAGACCCCGAGCTGCACCGCGGTGTCGTCCGTAAAAGCCATCTCCTCTTTCATCCGCCTCTCGTAGCGCGCATCCCGCGGAAAGAGCTCGGCTTTCAGCCAGTTGTTGTAATAGCAGCCCGCAATGATCTCCTTACCGTCAAAGCGTATCGCCGCGCGTCCCTCGTGATCGGGACTCTTACTGTAACTCGTCGCATAATATTGAATATGCCCGCGCAGAGATACCGCCAAATATTCACTTTCAAGCTTATGCCGCATGTCGCTCCAGCTCACAGCCATTCCTCCCGTTTTATACTGCTCTCATACTTCCTTCTCATGCTTTCTTCTCATCCTATTTTACCCCGCAATTCCCTGTTAAGAAAGCGACTTCGATGGCATAATAGAGTTTAAACGATAACGATTGATTCCCGAAATTCACTTTGCTTTTAGGAGGCCCCATGCGCTACCCCCATTTTTTACCCGACAACGGAAGCATCGGTTTTATTGCCCCTTCCTTCGGCGCTGCCACGGAACCCTACCGCAGCGCTTTTCTGAATGCTTGCAAGCATTTCGAAGCCCTCGGCTACCGCTGCGTGAGCGGCCCCAATGCCTTTGTGCAAGAAGGCGTCGGCATCAGCAATACGCCGGAAGCCTGTGCGGCCGAAGTCAATGACTTTTTTACGAGAAATGACACCGACATCCTGATTTCCCTCGGCGGCGGTGAACTCATGTGCACCATTTTGGACGAGGTGGATTTCCCTGCGATTGCGACCGCGCCGCCCAAGTGGTTCATGGGCTTCTCGGACAACACGAATCTGAACTTCCTCCTGCCGACCCTCTGCGACACGGCTGCCGTCTACGGCCCCAATGGCCCCGCCTTCGGCATGGAGCCCTGGCACCCGGCGCTTTTCGATGCCTTCGACTTACTCACCGGTAAGCGCTCGGAATTTGAAAACTATGCCCGCTGGCAGTATGCGGCGCTCCGCGACGAAGAACACCCTCTGCTCCCCTACAACTTGGACCGCGAAACCAAGCTGCGCTGCTTTCAGCCAGACGCCGCGGGAGAACTGCGGGAGACCGCTTCTCCGCTCACGCTCCGCGGGCGCTTACTCGGCGGCTGTCTCGATATCCTGGGAGGTATCGCGGGAACCTCCTTTGACCGCGTGGAAGAATTTTTAAATCGCTATCCGGACGAACCCATACTTTGGTTCTTTGAGTCCTGCGACCTCAATGTTTTTGACATGGAGCGCGTCCTCTGGCGGCTCGCGCACTGCGGCTGGTTCTCCCGCGTCGGCGGCTTCTTAATCGGGCGCCCCTTGCACTTTGACGAGCCGCTCTTCGGTCTTGACCAGTACGCCGCCGTGCTTCACCGCCTTAAGCAGTACCGCGTCCCCATCATCATGGATGCGGACTTCGGCCACCTGCCGCCCGCCCTTCCGCTGATTAACGGCGCGCTTGCGACCGCAGAGCGGACAGGAAACCGCTTACAACTCCGCTACGAGTTCCGCTGAAATCCGCACAAGCATGCATTAATATACATGTTCATTTGCATGACAATCAACAAAATTCCCCTGCCTCCGTTTACAGCCCATTTCCGCTGTGATACAGTCCTTTCAAACAGAATGACGACAGCAACAGCTGTGAATCAAAGGAGGAGCTCATGGAAGAAAAGCGTGAAACAATCAATATCGCAGAACTTTTCGGTGAAAATGTATTCAGCGATTGCGTGATGCGGGAACGCCTTCCGAACGCTGTCTATCGGCGCGTCAAAAAGAGCATGACCGAAGGCTATGAACTGGAACGCGACACCGCAGATGCGGTTGCTCAGGCCATGAAAGCCTGGGCTGTCGAAAACGGGGCGACCCACTACACGCATTGGTTCCAGCCGCTCTCCGGTGTCGCCGCCGAAAAACACGACAGCTTTCTCTCCGGGGTAGATTCCGAGGGCCGCGCTCTGCTCGAATTCTCCGGAAAGAATTTGGTGCGCAGCGAAACCGATGCCTCCTCCTTCCCGTCCGGCGGCCTCCGCGCAACCTTTGAGGCACGCGGCTACACCGTTTGGGACTGCACCAGCCCTGCCTTTCTCCGAAAAGAAGGAGATTGTGTGACCCTCTGTATCCCGACCGCATTTTGCGCCTATGCGGGCGAGGCGCTCGATCAGAAGACGCCTCTGCTCCGCTCCATGGAAGCCTTAAACCGCGAGGCCATGCGCATTTTAAAACTCTTCGGCGTGAATGATGCTCGCTGGGTCAAACCCTCGGTCGGTGCCGAGCAGGAATATTTCATCATAGACCGCGAGAAGTATTTAAAGCGCAAGGACTTAATCTACACCGGTCGCACTCTCTTCGGCAGCATGCCCGCAAAGGGGGCAGGAGCTCGATGACCACTACTTCGGCGTACTGCGCCGCCGCATCGCCGCCTTTATGCGCGATGTGGACCTGGAACTCTGGAAGCTCGGGGTCAGCGCAAAGACCGAACACAACGAGGTCGCGCCGGGACAACATGAGCTGGCTCCCATCTTTGAAGAGGCGAATCTCGCCGTGGATCACAATCAGCTGACCATGGAGATACTCCAGAAGCAGGCGGGGCGTCACGGGCTCGAATGTCTCCTGCACGAGAAGCCCTTTGCCGGCGTCAACGGCTCCGGCAAGCACAACAACTGGTCGGTCGCGACCGATACCGGTTTAAATCTCCTGAATCCCGGCAAGCGCCCGCACGAGAATCAACTCTTTCTTCTGACTCTTGCCTGCGTACTTGCGGCCGTGGACACCCACGCGGATTTGCTGCGGCTCTCTGCGGCGAATGTCGGCAATGACCACCGCCTCGGCGCAGACGAGGCGCCGCCCGCCATCATCTCCTGTTTTCTCGGCACCCAGCTCGAGGACATTGTCGCGCAGATCATTGAGATCGGCAGCGCGAGCAGCTCGATTTCCGGAAAGAGCCTGGAGACCCATGTAAACACGCTCCCGAATCTCTATGCCGATGTGACCGACCGAAATCGCACCTCGCCCTTCGCCTTCACCGGCAATAAATTTGAGTTCCGCATGGTCGGCTCCGGCGACAGCATTGCAAGCGCCAACATTGTCCTGAATACGATACTTGCAGAACAGTTCCGCCTCGCGGCCGATCGGCTGAGACAGCCGCTTCTGTCAAAGCTGCCGCGCAGGACCTGATACGCGAGCTCCTTACTGCGCATCAGCGCATTGTCTTCAACGGAAACGGCTACTCCGAGGAATGGGTACAGGAAGCTGCGCGGCGCGGCCTTCCGAACTTAAAATCCTCGATCGACGCGATTCCTGCCTTCACGAGCAAAAAGGCCGTGGAACTCTTTTCGGCCTTCGGCATTTACTCCGAGACCGAGTTAAAGAGCCGCAGCATTGTCGCCTATGAGAACTATGCGAAGCGCATTAACATTGAGGCGCGCGCCATGATCAATATTTCCGGCAAACAGCTGATTCCCGCGGCGATTCACTATGTGACCCGGCTTGCAACTTCCGTGAATCAGGTGAAAAGCGCCTGCCCCGCGGCCGATGTGAGCACGCAGGAAGATTTGCTGCTCCGCGCGAGCGAGCTTCTAAGCGACATGAAGCGAAGCCGCGAGAAATTGCAGAGCGATACCGACCTCGCCGCCTCGATTCAGGACCCTGCGGCACGTGCCGCAGCCTATCACACCCAAATTGTCGCGGACATGCGGGTGCTACGCGAGAGCGCCGATTCGCTTGAGACCGTGGTCGACAAGGACCTCTGGCCTCTCCCGAGTTACGGCGACCTCCTGTTCGAAGTCAGCGAGCCGTAAACAAAAAGCCAGAAAAAGAGAGGCACATGCAAGTTGCATGTGCCTCTCTTTTTAGCTGCTTCGATTGTCCTCTGCTTCTTACTTCAGCGCCTGCTTCAGAACCTCGAGGTTCTTCTGCATCACGCCGAGGTAGGTCTCGCCGTCCGCAATGTTCTTCTCGGTCACGGACTGCATGGAGTCGAGAACCAGAATCTTCTGATTCTTCTCCTGCGTGTTCTGCTGAATCGTGTTTGCAATCTTCTGATCGGAGTTCTCAATCACAAGGATGCTGTCAAGCTTCTTCTCATCCACCTTTTCCGCAAGGAAACGCACGGTCTCGAAGCTCGCCTCGGTGTCCGCGGAGCAGCCCACAAACGCCGCGCTGTAGTCAAGTCCGTAGTCATCCACAAGATAGCGGAACGGGAAGCGATCGCCGAAGAGCAGGTACTTATTCGCAGCGTTCTTTACAACATCCGCATACTGCGTGTCGAGCTCGGAGAGCTGCTTATTGTAAGCCTCTGCGTTCTTCTTGTAGTTCTCTGTATTTGCCGCATCGAGCGCGGAGAGATCCTCCGCAATCTTGTTCACATAGAGCTCTGCGTTCTTCAGGGAGAGCCATACGTGCTCGTCGTACTCGGTCTCCTCGTGGTGATCGTGGCCTGCGAGCTCATCGTTCACTTCCTCTGCCGTCATCGCAGCCGGATAGAAGGTCGGCCAGTAGCTCTCGGGATCCTTGATCGCGTCAAAGCTCTCGTTGCTAAAGCGGATGTGGAAGTGCTCCGGCTCCGCCGGCTCAATCATGTGGTCGTTGATTTCAACGTAAATCGGCGCGCCGGAATTCTTATCCTCCGCCTCGAAGCGATACATCGCAGCCTTGGTGCCCGTGGACCAGTTCTGGATGTAGGTGCCGAGATACTTATAAGCGGACTTCACTTCCTTGCCGCTCTCATCCGTAAAGCTGATGGTGTCGCCGTCAATGTTAATCTTGGCGATATCCGTCTCATACCCCTTCAGATAGTAAGCCTTGTACTCCTCGGCCGTCATCTTGCCGGTCTTCTCGGCCTTCTCCTTGAATGCCTCGTCGAGCGCACCGCTCTTTGCGAGCGGGTAAGCGGACTGCCACTCGCCCTTCCAGTCACTTAAACCTCTGTCCTTAACCTCGCTGTCCTCGAAGGTCGAGACTTCTTTTCCGTGGCTGTGCTCGTGCTCATGCTCGCTCTCCTGCATGCCCTCCTTCATCTCCTCTTCCTTGGCCTTATCGCCGAGGACTTCCATGAGGTTGATGACCTTCATGTTCTTGTTCTTCGCCTCTTTGAGCGCATCGTCAACCCATTCGTCGGACTCTCCGCCCACATAGATGAAGAGATCCGCCTCGCTGATCTTCGCGATATCCTCTGCGCTCGGCTGGAAGCTGTGCAAGTCCACGCCGCTCTTTAAGAGCAGGGTGAGCTCCGCATTCTCCGCCTTGTCACCGAGCACTGCCTTTGCCCAGTCGTACTCCGGGAAAATGGTTGTGACAACCTTAAGCTTCTGACCGCTTGCGGCCGTACTCTCTGTCTTCGCCTCGCTGCTTCCCGCCGCGCTGCTCTCTGCCTTCTTGCTTCCGCCGCAGCCGGCCAATAATGCTGCCGAGAGCGCGGAGACCAAAGAAACTGTCCGAACTTTTTCATATGCCTCCTCTGTTACCCCTCATTGAGATTTGCAAGCTTTTCCCATTTGCAACGTGATTGCAATTCTACTCGGAAATGAAGGCAATGTCAAGGCATTCTGTTAGTATCACATAACTTTTTTCGCCGCATTTTATATACTTTGCGGTGAGTGCATGTAGCGCCACCAGAAAGCCGCTTTTATTCGTCTCTCTATGTTTAGACCTCTATGATCTCTGAGCATGGCTCTAAGTCTTGCATTTACTCCCCCTTCGATTTGATTGTTTGTTGAAGGGATTTTCTCAATTGTATGCAACAACTCTTCATCCAAGTATGTAAATAAGGTCCCGTCACGAATCAATCGTATAAGCGAGTTTCGAGCCTTGACAAGGCGTTCATGAGTCGGTCGACGTTGTCCATTCTCGTCTACTGTCATCTGGTTCAAAAAGGCTTGGTATCGTTCGATCCAGTCTATGAATCGGTGAACCCACTTTTCAGCCTCAGCTTTATTTTTCAGATGCATCAGGTCTTTGGCTAGTATATATAACTCCATTGCAGCCAAAGTCTTAGGCCTGCTAGTCGTGTATCGTCTCACTTGACTGAACACATGGAATGTACACCGCTGATGCTTGGTATGTTTCCAGGTTTGTCTCAAAGCTTTTACGAAGCCGGTACCACCATCTGATACAACCATCCTAGGCTCCGCGATTCGTGATAATAACGCCTTATAAGCGCCTGAATGCTCATATCTGCACAGATACCAGCCAAGTACATGTTGCTCATCACAACAGATTAATACACACGCTTTGCGCCCCATGTAGATACCATCTACAAACACCACCTCTCTTTCAGATTCGATTCGAGGAGGCATCGGCCATATTTCCCAGAACTGTTTAGCTTTCTTCTAAATGTTCTTCCTTCAGCAGGCATCTCACGTTGTGTCTGCTTACCAAACAACCACTTTAAAAAGACTTGTAGTTGTTTTGCCGCATTATCAAACTTGGGCGTAATAATCATTGAGCAGGCATTGCAACGCCACCGTTGGGTTCCGGACTTATTCTTCCCGTATTTAATACAAGGCCCACCACAAGAAGGACAGATAGCATGCTTCATGACTTTTTCCTCCAAACATACTGTTTCAAGGAAGATGTAAGCAGAGAAAAGCCTTGTATATCAAGGGGTTGAAGCACTTTTCACCAACTCTTTTTGTCCACCCTTCATCTTGTTTCAAAGAAGATAAAAACCCCGCAACGCTTGATTCTACTAGCGTTGCGGGGTTTTTTACCAACTCTTTTTGTCCTATAACTCTCTTTTTATTGGCTTCGGTTGCCCGCTACTTCTTACTGCAGTGCCTGCTTCAGAACCTCAAGGTTCTTCTGCATCACGCCGAGGTAGGTCTCGCCGTCCGCAATGTTCTTCTCGGTCACGGACTGCATGGAGTCGAGAACCAGAATCTTCTGATTCTTCTCCTGCGTGTTCTGCTGAATCGTGTTTGCAATCTTCTGATCGGAGTTCTCAATCACAAGGATGTTGTTCAGCTTCTTCTCATCCACCTTCTCCCCGCGAGGAAACGCACGGTCTCGAAGCTCGCCTCGGTGTCCGCGGAGCAGCCCACAAACGCTGCGCTGTAGTCAAGACCGTAGTCATCCACGAGATAGCGGAACGGGAAGCGATCGCCGAAGAGCAGGTACTTATTCGCAGCGTTCTTTACGACATCCGCATACTGCGTGTCGAGCTCGGAGAGCTGCTTATTGTAAGCCTCTGCGTTCTTCTTGTAGTTCTCTGCGTTTGCCGCATCCAGCGCGGAGAGATCCTCCGCAATCTTGTTCACATAGAGCTCTGCGTTCTTCAGGGAGAGCCATACGTGCTCGTCGTACTCGGTCTCCTCGTGGTGATCGCGGCCTGCGAACTCATCGTTCATTTCCTCTACCGTCATCGCAGCCGGATAGAAGGTCGGCCAGTTGCTCTCGGGATCCTTGATTGCGTCAAAGCTCTCATTGCTGGAGTAGAGGTGGAAGTGCTCCGGCTCCGCCGGCTCGATCATGTGGTCGCTGATCTCAACGTAGATCGGTGCGCCCGCGTTCTTATCCTCTGCCTCAAAGCGGTACATCGCAGCCTTGGTTCCGTCGGACCAGTTCTGGATGTAAATTCCGACGTACTTATACGCGGACTTCACTTCCTTGCCGCCCTCATCCGTAAAGCTGATCGTATCGCCGTCAATGTTAATCTTCGCGATGTCGCTCTCAAAGCCCTTCAGGCAGTAAGCCTTGTACTCTTCCGCCGTCATCTTGTCGGACTTTTCACCCCACTCCTTGAACGCCTCGTCGAGCGCGCCGCTCTTTACGAGCGGGTAAACGGACTGCCAATCACCCTTCCATTCGTCAAGGCTTCTGTCCTTGACCTCACTGTCCTCGAAGGTCGAGACTTCCTTGTCGTGGCTGTGCTCGTGCTCATGCTCGCTCTCCTGCATGCCCTCCTTCATCTCCTCTTCCTTGGCCTTGTCGCCGAGGACTTCCATGAGGTTGATGACCTTCATGTTCTTGTTCTTCGCCTCTTTGAGCGCATCGTCAACCCAGCCGTCGGACTCGCCGCCAACATAGATGAAGAGATCCGCCTCGCTGATCTTCGCGATATCTTCTGCGCTCGGCTGGAAGCTGTGCAGGTCCACGCCGCTCTTTAAGAGCAGGGTGAGCTCCGCATTCTCTGCCTTATCACCGAGCACTGCCTTAACCCAGTCGTACTCCGGGAAGATGGTCGCGACAACCTTAAGCTTCTGACCGCTTGCGGCCGTATTCTCTGTCTTCGCCTCGCTGCTTCCCGCAGCACTGCTCTCTGCCTTCTTGCTTCCGCCGCAGCCGGCCAATAATGCTGCCGAAAGCGCGGAGACCAAAGGAACTGTCCGAACTTTTTCATATGCCTCCTCTTTTATCCCCTTGTTTATTTGCAAACTATTTCCATTTGCAAGGTGGTTGCAATTCTACTCGGAAATGAAGGCAATGTCAAGGCATTCTGTTAGTAACAAATAACTTTTTCGCCGCGTTTTATATACTTGCGAATTGTTTGCTGCGGATGCATTTTTCGGTAACACAAAAGACCGGGAAATCATGCTTCCCGGTCTTTCTTCATTCTTCTCACTTAGCGCTATTTCGATTGCGCCTATCGCTTATACCGTCGGGATGATAATCTCCACGCGGCGGTTCTGCTGTCTGCCCTCCGCGGTCTCGTTGGTCGCGACCGGACGGCTCTCGCCGTAGCCCTGCGTCGTAATCTCGGCGGTCACGCCCTGTGCCTTCAGATATTCCTTGACCGAATTGGCGCGGTTCTCGGAAAGCGTCTGGTTGTAGTCATCGTCCGCATTGGAATCCGTGTGACCGTCAATCTCAAACGCCGTAATCCCTGCCTCCGTGAGGAGCTTTGCGAGCTGATTCAGGGTCTCCTGCGCCTCCGGGCGAATGTCGTACTTGTCGACATCGAAGAGCACGCCGGAATCCAGGGTAATCAGGAGACTGTTTGCCTCGAGACTCGGGACAGCGGGAACCGCACCGAGCCGCGGGAGGCGCGGCAGCGTGCCGAGCGGCGCCGCATCCACGGTTGCCTTCTGTGTTCCCTTGGTGACGGTTGCCTTACCCTTGCCGTCGTTCTCGATTTTGAGCCCGCTCTCCGCGTCGGAATAGCTGCCCGATCCGTCCTTCTTCTGTGTAATCCGCACCTTACCCGCGCGGTAGCTCATCGCATCATCGTCCGCGGTGACGGTGACCCCGTTCTGCGTGTTTGTGTACAGGCCCTCGCCGTCGTCATCCACCATCAGCGAGATGCCGTAGCGATCATCCTTATAGCTGCCCGCGCCGTCATCATCCACCATCAGGGTGATGCCCTGCTTACTGTCGAGGTACTGGCCCGAACCGTCGTCGTCGCGCTGAATCGTAATGCCGCGCTCCTTGTCAATGTACTGGCCCTCACCGTTTCCGTCGGTCTGCACCGTCAAATTTCCGTCCTTATACTGCCCGTCACCGTTGCTGCCGAGCTGCATGACCGTGGAACCGCGCTGAATCTGATCGTTCTCCACCTTGACCGCCGTGACCGTAATGCCGGGAACCGAGCTCAGTGCCTTGGTCTTATCGAGCGTAATCTTAGCGGCCGGATTCTCCGCAATGCCGAGCTCCGGCAAAACAACCGCCGGAATCTCCGGAATCTGTCCGAGCGCATAGCCCGGCACCTTCATGTCCGCATCGTCCGCCTGTGCCGCCTTGGTCTCGGCCGCAGTCGCAGTCGCGCTTGTCTCGGCAGTCGCCGTAGAACTCTCGGCCGCCATGCTCGCCGCACTGCTCTCTGCCTTTTTCCGGATGCGCAGCCTGTGGCCGCAACGCTGAGTGCCAAAACCGCCGCGCAGAGCATTGTTTTCTTCATCTGTGATCCTCCCGAAATTTTGTCATGTTTCCCCATCATAACAGAGCCGCATTCTGCTGTCTATTCGCACATAGTTCGCAAATCTGTCGATTTTCTTAGGGTTTCAAAAGACACCCGAATCAAAGGGGCGTTGCCGAGCGATCGCGCGTGTCCTCGCTCTCGTCGTAGGCATCGTAGGGCGCCGCGGGATTGTAAAAGCGCCTGCCCGAAGTCTTGCAGCAGAGATCGCAGTGCGCAAACACAAAGTCCAAATCCGCCGAATAGCCCGTGTGTCCGGTGACCACGAGCGGCTGCAAATTCCGCGCGCGCAGTTTTTCCTCAAATTCCGCGAGGGCGCGAACCGCGAGGCGATTATCCTCGGCGAGAGAGGCAAGGAAGCTGTAGCCGCCGTCCGCGCCGAGCCATATCGCATCCCCGGTCAAGAGATAGCGTCCGTCCAACAAGTAGACCATATGGCCCCAAGTGTGACCCGGCACCAGAAAACACTCGATTTGAATGTCGCCGATCGAAAAGACCTGCCCGTCCCGAAGCAGAACCTTTTCGTTCGGAATCCGAACGCGGGGCAAGCTTCCCAGACGGTAGAGCACACGGCGCTTCCGTTCGCCGGTAAGATAGCGATTTTCGATTTCGCCGAGATACACGGTCGCATGGCGGAACAGACCGCCGCCGTCCGCCTCGACCGCGCCTATGTGGTCGGTGTCGAGGTGGGTGAGCAGCACATTTGAAATTTGCGCCGGCTTTAGACCGAGCCAGCCCATTTTTTCTTCAAGCCGCTCGTAATGATAGCCCGCATCGATCATAAGCACCGTGTCGCCCTTTCGGTAGAAAAACACGTTGGCAACCCACTCCCGCACACAGGCCAGGTGCTCATCAATCCACCCCGTATTCAAAGGGTTAAAAATCCCCTTGCCCCGGTACATCCAACTCATAAACTTGTGCTGAAACGCCGTAGACTTCTCTGACATATCATCACTCCTTTACCGCTCTTGAGGAACACATACCGCCGCTCGTTCGTTTGAATTCCAAAGACCTTATCTCATCTCGATACGCAGCGTTCTCTTATCTGCTTACGCTACCGAACGCCGACCTATCTCATTCCGTTATCGTTCCGTTTTCAAGATTCCGTCACGAAAGTTTGCTTTTTTTTTCTTTCAAATTTCGTTCTGCTGTCCGAATTTCCTTACTGCCCTTTCGCTACCTCTCTGTATACCTCCACTCCCCTCATACTCCCGGCATCCGCTCAGAGGAACTTCTTTAGGAGCTTCAACTTTCCCTCGTCAAAAGGGGCATAGCGAAACGGCAAATCCGGGAAGCCGGTGTTTTTTACGACCGCCTTCTTATGGCTGAAGGTCTCAAAGCCGTATCTTCCGTGGTACGCGCCCATACCGCTGTTTCCCACACCGCCGAAGGGCAGGCGGTGGTTCCCGATTTGCAATAGCACATCGTTCACACAGCCGCCGCCGAAGGAGAGCTTACGTATGAGCATCTCCGCCTTCCGCTTGTCCCGCGTAAAGACATAGCAGGCGAGCGGCTTTTCCCGCGCTTTGATTTCCCCGATTGCCGTCTCCAGCTCATCGTAAGTGATAATCGGCAACAGGGGCCCGAAGATCTCTTCCCCCATACAGGCGTGGTCAAACTCCGCCTCCGGAAAGAGGGTCGGTGCAATCTTTTCCGCGCGCTCGTTCCGTGCCCCGCCGATTACCTCTTTCTCCGCGGCAATCAGTCCGAGCAGGCGCTCATAGTGCCTGCGGTTGATGATTTTCGGGTAACTCTCCCGCTGCTCCGCCTTCGGATAGCGCCGCTCGATTTCCGCTGACAAAGCTTGTACCAGCGCATCCTTAACACGGCGCTGCACCAGAACATAGTCCACCGCAATGCAGGTCTGACCGGCGTTTAAGAATTTTCCCCAGACAATGCGCCGCGCCGCAAGCTTTATGTCCGCGCTCTCATCGACAATGCAGGGACTCTTGCCGCCGAGCTCCAGGGTGACAGGCGTCAGATGTTTGCTCGCGGCTCGCATGACAATTTTTCCGACACGGGGGCTTCCGGTAAAGAAGATGTAGTCGTAGCGCTGACGGAGCAGTTCCTCATGGTCCGTGTCCGGCGCCGTGCAGTACACAAACGAAGCGGGAAAAACGGAGCGCAGAAGTTTACGTATGAGTGCCGAAGTGTGTACGCTCTCCGCCGAACACTTGACAATCGCGCAGTTTCCCGCGGCAATCGCCGCTATGAGAGGCGCAATGCTCAAATAAAAGGGATAGTTCCAAGGGGCGAGTATCAGCACCACGCCGTAGGGCTCTCGGTACACATAGTTCTTTGCCGGGAAGCTCGCGAGACTGCCCCGCACGCGCTCTGTTTCGGCCCAGACACGCAGGTTTCGCCGCGCTTCCCGGAGCTCCCCGTAGACCAAAGCGAGCTCCGTCATATAAGCCTCCGCCCGCGACTTCGAGAGATCCAGCCGGAGTGCCGCGAGAACGGCATCCTCCTGTTCGCGAATCAGCGTTTCCAAGCGTCCCAGCATCGCAAGCCGAAACGCAAGGGGTTTTGTTCTATCCCCGTCAAAAAATTCCCGCTGGGCGGCAATCCGTTTTGCCAAACTTCCCATGCGCCGTCTCCTTTCTTCCTCCGAACGATTCCGTATCGTTATCACCTTATTCCCAATCGCGTACTTGCATTGCTTACGCTTATTTTGAAAACGTGTCTTTCCTACGATTTTAGCTTCCCCCGCCTTGCCTGCTCGGGAGTCGCCGTAGAAGACGTGTTATCCACGACTATTATACGCCTTCCAAAAGGCGATGACACGGCCAACGCCAAATCAAAGCGTCTTTTTTATGCCGCATAGGGCTGAAACCCGATTGCCGCCCTCTTTGCCTCTGCCGATACTTCCGGTGCGGAAAAATCCTCCGGGCGCAGCACGAAGTCATGTATCGCTTCCGTCTCGGTGCCTTTGTCCTCGCCGTAGACACGCAGCGCATAGGAGAGCAGCGCATTCTCGACCAGGTTTCTGCAGAAGCGGCCGTTTCCGAAGCCGGACTGCCGCTCTTCCGGGGCAGCAAGCTTCTTGACGGTCTCTTCCGCCTCGGGCGCAAGCGTAAAGCCGCTGCGCTCTGCCTCGAGGGCCGTAATCTTAAGCATTTCCTCGAGCGAATAATCGCAGAAACCGATTTTAAACGGAACTCGGGAACGCAGTCCCGGATTTCTCGCAAAGAAGTCCTCCATCTGCTTCGGGTAGCCCGCGAAAATCACGACCGTGTCTTCCCGGTTGTTCTCCATTTCCTGAACGATCGTATTGATGGCTTCATCGCCGTAACCGCCTTCCCAGTGCTCGACCAGAGAAGTAGGCCTCGTCAATGAAGAGAACCTTGCCCTTGGCACTTCGAAACACTTCCCGAACGCGCTCCGCGGTCTGTCCCACATAGCCTGCCACCAGAGAAGCACGCCCCACTTCAACGATCTCGGCGCTCTCCAGAATACCGACCTGATTCAGAATCCCGGCGAGAATGCGCGCCACCGTAGTCTTTGCCGTGCCGGGATTCCCGCTGAACTCCATATTGAGCGCCACGCTGAGATTTCCCTTTCCCTGCGCCTTCATTTCTTTCTGCATTTTGGCAAACGCCGCAATTTTTTTAACCTGCATTTTTACCTCGTTTAAACCGATCAGCGTCTCCAGTTCCGCAAAGTAATCCTTCTCGGGGAGCTGACTGATTGCGGGAATGTTCCGGATTTCTTCCAGCTTATACTGAATTTCCCGCACGCTTTTTAATCCCATATTCCGGATACGCCTAAGCTCATCCTCGCTGAGGCGCTTCAACTGCTCCACCGTAAGAATGCCGGCATGTTTCAGGCAGTTATAGCTGCGAACGCTGAGTTCCAAATCTTCAATGAGGATGGGATTTCTGCAGTTCTCAGGCTCTTTCCATTCTGCGGGAAGTTCCTCCGCATTGCTTTTCTCCTGCCTCTGCTCAAGCGCGAAGAGCAGTAACAGAAAACGAATCATGCCCACAGAGAGATAGGATTCGCTGACACAGACCTTCTTCGTTTTTGTCTCCGCTTCCTCAGAAAGCGCTTGCATCTCCGTTCCCGGGAAGGTGAGCGCAAGCTGCGCGCGAAGACGCAGGCTCATTGCGTTCGGAAGACTCAGTAAAATGCGACCGCGCGTATGCGCGGGGTTCTCACTTCCCGTCGAACTTGCCGCTACCATGCGAAGCCGTCCGCCTTCTTGCAAGAGGAGCTCATAAAGCTGCAGAACCAGATCCAAACGATAGCACTCTTCCGCATCCCTCCGGTAGTAACTTTCAACCGTAAAAGAATTTGATTCCGCGGTGGCTACAGCTTCTCCGCTCGCGGTTTCGGCAAGGGCATATACCTTGCGCCCTTCCGCGAAGAGACTATCAAGCGCCCTTGTCTCTGTCGGCTCCTCCGCCGCGCAGTTCTCAAAAATCCAGCTGTAGTCCTCATCGCTCACCGCCGCATCCGGCGCAGAGAAGAGAAAGAACTCTTGTTTTGCACCGCGCTCCGGTAGTAACTCTACCCCGAGAAAGCCCCCCGCGGGAAGCAATTCCGAAGCATGTAAGAAACGATCCGCTGTGAACCCCGCCGCCTGATAAAACGCATGCTTCCCATCCGCCGGGAACCGCAACGAAAACACCGAAACCTTTTCCTGACGCCCGAATGCCTTGTCATTCCGATTCTTCATCTTTCTTGCCTCACTTTCCTGTATGCAAATCTTTCTTGTCTGCTTGCTGTCTCTTTGCCTTTCTCTTTGCCGTTGTTTTGACGTTGTATTTTTGTTTTTTGGTCGCAGTCAGTCAGGATACGCGCCTTGGCACGCTCTCTGCGCTTGCAGATCTCGGCGTGCTTCCCCGAGCGCTTGCTCCGAACAGCTGCGGATTCACTTGTCAAGGTGCCACAGGATTTGAGGCAAAACAAAAAACCGAAGCCTCAACAGAGTAAAAATAGGTACACGAATCCTGTGTTTATTAACCTATTCACTCTGTCGAGACCTCGGTCTCAACGTTTTTTTGAATTATGGCCTTATTTTATGCGCTAAGGCAGGCCTTGTCAAGAGCAATGCAAAAATACATGCAGGCAAAGCGTCTCGACAAGTTCATACTTTACCGAGACAGGGAAGCTGCCGGCAGCAAAAATCGTACCGGTCTCCTGACCGTTGCCGCTCAGGTACTCCGCAACATTACTCTCTGTGATATCAACAAAGAGTATGTTGTAGCATGCGTCACGATAGTATTTTTCAACTGTCTGACTCATGCGTTTTGCCTGATCCGGGCCCACCCAAGCCTCAGCATTTTCATAGTAACCCCAGAAAATATCGGAGTCGTCGTATACCGTCAAAGACCCGTCACTCCCTACACCGATCACGCGGGTAATGTTCTTTCCGCGCATTCTACCGATCACAACCCGATGTGAAGAAGGCATCAGATAATCCCAGGCCTCGATTCCATCCAGAGCATACTGATTTAAATGATCCGTGTAGTAGAAGATTCGAGAAATCGCATCGTCATATCCGCCTGTATCCAACTCCGTCAATAACTCCCAGACCCCATCGCCGTTGATGTCCACGACCGCGAACTGTCCGCCGGGCAGTTTTCTGCCGTTCCAACTTCGGTCGAGAAGTATGTTTCGGTAGGCTTCTACCGCCTTCTCGTTTTGGCTCTTCTCGATCTTCTTACCGTTTCATCCAACTGATAGCCGTCCGGGGTCATTGTCGAAACCAGCATAACGCCGTCCGCGCCGACATAGTAATCCCCGTCCACCCAGCGGTTCACCGCCATGCTGCCGTCTTCTAGGAAGTAATAATACTTTCCGTCCACATTGCGCCAACCGTTTGCAATGACACCGTTCTCATCGAGATAGTAGAAGTTGTCACCAAGCTCCAACCAGCCCGTCATCATCTTGCCGTTCTCGGCAAAGTGATACCAGTTGCCGTCAATCTGCCGCCAGCCGACCACCGGCACCCCGGTATCGTCGTTGTAGTACCAGCCGTTGTCCTTTTGGTACCAGCTGTTCATATGATACTTTTCCGGGTCGAGCTTGATTACATAGCTAAGCTCCACCGGCTCACCGGCCTCCCCCTTTTGATTGACCGCATAGCACTGCAGGCGATAGGTTCCGTTTCTGCGGAAGCGCAGCGGCTTCTCATAATCCTGCTCTTCCGCGCTCTCGCTTTCTGGCGCTTCCAAAAGGGTATAGCGTATCGAAACGCCCTTACTCGTTAACTCCAGATCCACCGGATCCTCATAACTGCCGGATTCGAGCGATGCTTTGACCGTGGGATTGTAGCGTTCCAGCGCCTCTTGAATGAGCGCCGCATCTTTCGAAGTCTTGCCGGACATCGCCTCAGCGGCGGTCTTTAGAAGCGTGACCGCATCCGCGTGTCGATTGTTTCTCTCATAAATCTCCGCGAGCGCGAGATACGCCTCTGCCCGCTTCGGCTTCATTCGGATAGCCTTCTCGTAGATCGGGATTGCTTCTTCCGTGTCTCCGATCTGCCACTCCTGTTCGGCCGCCTGCACCGTCCGCGTATAGCGCGTGCTCTCATAGCCCGCAAAAATCGCAATGCCGAGAACCAGGCCTGCGGCGAGCACCACAGCGACCGGCTTTTGCTTTTTCATCTTTCATCCCCCTTTCAACGATGTTTCAGCCACTCAGTAGCTCAGATACTGCGCCAGCGCATAGCCCCGTCTGCCGTTATAAATTACCTCATAGAAACCGTTTTCCGCCGTGCCGACATAGCTCACCGAGGCGCCGAGCGGAATGTGGGCAAGGTCTGCACCGCTCGTACTCGGAATGCTGCGCAGCGTAATGTACTCGCGGCAGTTCACGCAGTACATGGTGCGGTAGCCGCCGCTTGTATTGTTCGAGACAGAGTTGCCCGCAGGTCTGCTGAGACGCTCCGATTCACTCGGCTGATACGACACGAGATAGGAAGCCAGAGAATAACCGGTCACGCCGTTGTAGATGACCTGATAGAAACCGTTTTCCGCACTTCCGAGTACCGTGACCGGTGCCCCGAAGGGAATCTGCCGCAGGGCCCGCGCCTCTGTGGACGGAGATTCACGGAGCGAAATTGACTCCGCACAGTTTGAGACAAACATAGTCTCTGAATAGTTCGCTGCGGTCGTCACAGGAGCAGTCGTCACCGGGGCTGCCGTTGTCGCGGGCACGGTCGCCGCCACACTTGCCTGCGTCGTGAGCGCAGCCTCCGCTTCCGTCACCGCGGAAGCCAGATTCGCCATATCCGCCGCAACCGAAGCGGTATAATTGCCGTCCCGCTCGCCGCTCTCTCTTCGCTCTCTGCCGCACGGATCTCTTCGCGCGTTTCCTCCTGACTCTCCTCCGACGCGGCAACCGTCTCGGTCCGCGCCGCCGGTCGCCGCGTCGCAATGAGCGCTCCCGCGACAATGCCGCCGGACACAATGAGTGCGGATGCCAGTATCACCAAGTACTTTTTGCCTGTTTCACCTGCCATTTTTCATTCTCCCTGAATCAAAAACTTACCGCACACGCCGCAACTGTCCCTCTTTGAGGAGTTTCAGTGTCATCGGCACCACGTCTCGGTTCTCGCGCCAAATCGCATCCATCTGTGCGGGATCCACCGGATTGCCGCCGTGCCCCGCCTCTATCGTGAGACTCGGGATACCCAGCTTTGAGATGGCCCAGTCCTTATACCCCGCCGTATCGAGCGCATGAAAATTGCCGTCCAAGCGATAGCCCGTGAGCTCGGAAACGCGGTTCGCGAGCAATAAGCTCATGTTTTTCAGCTCACCCTCCTGGCCGAAGTTCCAGTAAATCACTTCGCCCTGCGTGTGATAGCTGAGCGTCGCATCGAATTGAAACTGCCGCGTCAAATCCGCGAGCGCCTTCGACTCAAGCTCGCACTCCGGCGCCGTGCCCTTATAGTGATCCGCCGAGGCGTGCCCCAAGTGATCGTTATAAGACTCCCAGAGCGCGTCAAAGTTCCGGTTTAAGTCAACGCCGTTTGCATTGGACTTCCACTGCCGTAAATAACTTTCCGTGAGTGCCTTTCCGTCCTTTGCGGCAATTTGCCGCACCGTCTCTCGGACCGCCTCTGTGTGCAGCCCCTCGAGACCCAGTTGGCTGATGCTGATGCCGTCTGGATTTGCCATCGGGATAAAGTGGATTTCCGTATTCGAGAGTAACTCCCGGACAGCGATATTCTCATAGCTTCCGTTCGTGCTTTGGTCGCTTAGGAGCTGCACCAGCTGCCGCATAACCAGCTGTGCCGTGATATACTCCCGCGCGTGAATCCCACCGAAGACCAGTAGATGCCGCTCTGCCGCCGGGTTGCCCACACGAAAGTCATAGAGCTTGTTTCCGTCCACGGTCTGCCCGATTTCGTCCACGCGGAGCGCCGTGCCCGCATTGTTTTTGAAGCGCGGCCATGTCCCGCTGAAACTCTCCGTAGGTGTAGAGGCTGCTCTGAAAGCAGAGATACTCTCCGGTCTGAATGATGCCGAGCGTTGCTTCCGCCGTTTCCGCCCTGCCCTCCGCGGTCGATGCAGGCATAGCGGGTTCTGTCGCCGCTTCCGCACTGTCCGAAGCCGCCGCCTTTGCCGAGGCAGCACTTTCGCCCCCGTTGGTCTTTGGCTCCGCTGAAGTTTTTGCAGCCGCACTGCTCTTTACCACCTTGCTCTTCGCGGCGGCATTCGCCTTGCCCTCTCCCGCGCCGCAGGCCGCCGTGCCGAGTACCCCCAGCGCACAAAGCAATAGCCAAAGCTTTCGTCTCATTTCCCCCTTACCTCCTGTCTGTTTTATTCCTCCTCATCATCGCTTCCGTTCGACTGAATGCTGTCCGGACGCAGCCAGTCGCTGTCCGGCCGCGTGAGAAGACGGCTGTTATTGTAGGCAAGATCCAGCGGCAGCACCGTCTGCCCCTGATACGCGCCGGATTGCAGAGGCTCGACCACCAGCGCAAGATCCACCTGTCCCTCCTCCGAGAGGCAAAGCGGCAGTAAGAGCGAGCAGAGATTTCTGGTCGGGAAATACACCGGGATTGCCGTTTTATAATTCCACTCAACCCGCTTTAAGGTTAAATGAATGGCCGCTTCCAGTCGGTTCTTCAGGTTATTCAGCACCATGGGCGTATTTCGAATGCGTTCGCCGAGCTGCTCAAAATAGCGCTTTCTCTCGCTGTCCTTCGCGTGCTTCGGATACACCTCTTCCAATTTGATACCGTCGATATCAAGCATATTCGGCGGGCAATTCTCCTGCAAAAAGCGGAGCGGAAAACGCCCGATGCGCTCCACAATGATGTGCGTGTAATCGCAGAGCAATTGAGTCGATGTGTCGTACACCATGTTCCGGAACTGATTTTCAAAATAGTCGGCGCGCTTCGGCAACGGATAAAAAAGTCTTGCCAGCGTTTTTCCGGACTGCTCTCCCGCGACCACAAAGTCGAGAAGATACCAGTAGGGCTGCGGCGACATGGTGTTCTTCTTAAAGAGAGCGTAGATATACTCGTACTTTTGATCGACCAGGCCGGTATTGAAGGCCGCATACTCCTCACCGGCATGTCCCGCATCTGAAACATCGCCGTATAAAATTTTGTCTTCGAACACAAGACGCTTAAGGTGTAGGCAAGATAATTCTTTAAGATAGGGTAATTCTCGGCATCGGCCGCATTCGCCGCGCCGTAATACCACTTTTCCGCCAGCGCCTTTTCCGCAAGTTCTTTGATCTTCAGGTTCGGGATTCTGGCCCAGTAAAAGAGCCAGGAATCCTTATTCGGGAACTTACTCTCAAGCGTTCTGTGCTCGGGCAGGTTTGGCCTCGGCGCATACGGCTTTGCGGCGCTCTTCTCTGCCTTGCCATCTACCTCTCTTCTCTCATCCTCCCGAAGCCGCGCATAGGCCACCCAAGCCTTACCGCTCGCAGTGGGCTCGTGCTTTAACTCGAGAAGTTCCGGGAACTGCTCAAGGAAGGGCAGTATCTTTTGAAAGCCGAGCAATTTCACATCAACCCCGTTTCCCTTGAGCGCCTCACCGATTCCGGCTAAGTTGACCCAGCCGTCTTCATTCGAAATCGCAGCGCGAACCGCAGAACAAACCTTCGGGCTAAGCTCTGCCTTTTCTTCCGCCGAGAGCTCCGCTTGGCTCGCTTCTTCGCTTCCGAAAACTGCCCCCGTTGACTTAGGGCCTGCAGCAGGTATAGTCGGTTCAGCGACCGTTTGCTCTGCATCTGCACGCGCCGTATGCTCTGACGGCACCTCTCCTGCGCGCCCCGACGGAAGGGCTATCTCCGCAGCGCGAAGCTTCGCATAGACGACCCAGGCCTTGCCGCTCGGTGTGGGCTCCCGCTTTATCGCAAGCAGTTCCGGAAACTGCTCAAGAAACTGAAAAATCTTCTGAAATCCGAACTGCTTGGCATCCGCTCCGTTTTCTTTGAGCAGGGCGCCTAGACTCGCGAGGTTCACCCAGCCCTCTTCACTGGAAACCGCACTTCGAAAAGCAGCTTGAATCTTCGGTGCAAGCGCTGCCTTCTCTGCCGCGGAAAGTTCCGGCTGTGCGGTGTCTTCCGGCGAGACAGGCCGTAACGGCTGTTCGGGAGCTTCCGCTTTCTGCCCCGCTGTCGCTTCTGAGGTATCAAAGTCCTTCAGCTGCACATAGGATTTCGCGGGAAGCCCACCGCCCGCAGGCGCTCCGTCCACCAGATTTAAAACCGCCCGGAATTCATTCAAAAAATCCCGAAGGCTCGCAAAACCGAAGTCCGCATAGCGAAGCCCCTCTGCCATAAAGAGCGGTTCGAGGGTTGCAACATCCACCATATTGTCGGGTGATGCCTGCCGCCCCCGAATGATATGCCAAACCTGCGGCGCCAATTTTTCTCTTTCTTCCGGATGCATACTGTATATTCCGCCTTCCTAATAGAAAGCAGCGCGCTCCACGGTGCGTTTTACTTCTTTTCCAGCACAATTTCCCGCACAATGCCCTGCTTCTTTTCATAAAATATTCATAAATTACCATACTTCCACGGCTGTTTTTCGTCAAGTTGCAAATGTAAAAAGAGCCCGAAACCATGGGGTTTCGAGCCCTATCCTTCACAAATCGCAGTCCAAGCGCCGCACAAAGATGCCGCCATCAAAGAAGATATCCTTGCCTTCCGCGTCTTGGTAAAAGGATACCTTCTCTGTTCCGCGGAGTTCAAAGCCGAGCGAGCGCAGCAAACGCAGCGAGGGCGTATTTCGGAGCGCCGTCCCCGCCTCAACAAACGGAACGCCCCGGTTCCGCAGGAACCCTAACACAGCCCCCAAGCTCTCCCTCGCATAGCCCTTTCCGTGGAAATCCGAATGAAAGCAATAGCCGAGTTCATAGCCCTCTCCGCGTTCATTTAGGGAAAAGTAACCTATCACCCTGTTCTTCAGGCAAACCGCGAGAAAAATGTGGGCGTCACTCTCCGTAAACAAATCTAAGTCTGCAACTCGGGTTTGAACAGAGTCATCATCCAAATCGTTCGGCCAGTCATATTGGGGTACACGGATTTTGCCGCACTGCTCCAAATTGCCTGAATATCCTTCCAGTCTTCTGCTCTGATGCGCCTAAGGAAAAGGCGCTCGGTCTCTATCGTCTGTATCATGAAAAGAACCTCTCTCATCTGTTATTACAGCAGCGTTATCCGACCACCAGCTTGTTAGTCTTCCTGAGATACTTTGCAGGGATGGGACAATCCAGCTTCCATGTAATATTCATCGGCTTGCTGCCCTCGTGCTTTACATAGTTCGCAATTCCGAGATAGGTATAGGCCGCAGCCGTATTGCTGATGCGGTCCGACTTAAATTCGCGGACAAAGAGGAGAATACGGCTGCCGCGCTCCTTGTGGTGGATGTAACGCTGACCGGTCGCGGACTGCTCTCTCGTGGTGCTCTGGCTCTGCCAGTGAAAAAGTGTCTCATTGATCGAATAGTCGTTGTACATGGTGGTCGGCGAATAGTCCTTGTCGGACTTATTGAGCGTCACAAAGAAGACATCCAACTTTTGCTCCGGCAGCCATTTGACACCCTCTCGGACGGTTGCGGGCTTTAAAAAGTCCATCGCCACCAGAATCTGGTCCCTACTGTAGCTGCAGTGCAAGTCCAGCGGGCAGTCAAAGCCGAGATCTATCGGCTCATCAATAAAGTCGATTTGGTCATACCGGTAGCGCAAGAGTTCCTGCAATTCCTGAACCATAAGCGGACTTTCCGCAAGCGCTGTGAGCTTTTCTGCTAATGCTTCCCGGCTTTCCTCATCGAAGGCCTTGCCCCAAATGGTCATATAGAACATGCGAAACATCCGCCGTTCAAGAGCAGAGAATTCCCCGATTTGGAGCGTCTGCAAATTCTCGAGTAGTTTCAAGATGAACTGAATCCACCGTCTGGAATCCATGACCGCGAACTTCGCCATCGCCTTGGTCATAACTTCCTCCAAGGGCTCCGTGAATTCGTCCCTTACACCGGCACGCACGGACAGGCGCGAGAAAGAAGCAAACTTATAAAGACTTCGCGGATCCAGGTGGTAATACCTCAGGAAATTTGCAAGGTTCAGCGCCAAACCGCTGTCCTCCTCAAAAGAGGTAATCCGTGCTACCAGACCCGCTGTGTTGCCATAAGACGCACGAATATTCTCAAGGATATACTTCGCTGCCTGTCGCTCAAGCTGGATATAGCAGCCCTTCGGCGCTGAGACAAAGCCATTTTTGATTTCCCTTGCCACGCTCTGACCGCTATTGGAAAGCAAGGCGGCAAATTTATCCTCAAAATTATATTTTTTGTTTGCCTGCCCGATAAAGTCGAGAACCGTCAGGCACTCCTTTCCCTCCGCAAGCCGGAGGCCGCGCCCCAGCTGCTGTAAAAAGATGGTCAACGACTCCGTTGGCCGGAGGAACATGACCGTGTTGATTTCAGGAATATCGACACCCTCGTTGTAGATGTCTACAACAAATAAGAAGCGGAGCTCCCCGGAAACCAACACACTGCCGGCACTGCGGCGCTCTTCCTCCGGTGACTTTCCCGTCAATGCCAAGGAGGGGATGCCATGTTCATTGAAGAAGTGACTCATAAATTCCGCATGTTCCACCGTCACGCAGAAACCGAGTCCCTTTACGTCGTTGATATCCGTCACATAATTCAGCATGGAGGACAGAATTAAGTTGGCGCGCTGCTTCGCCACATAGCCGCTCATGCTGTAAATGTTTGAGAGTGCCGTCTTATCGTAGCCGCCCGCAGCCCACTTTAAATCACCCAGATCCACACTATCTGTCACGCCGAAATACTGGAAGGGGCAGAGAAGTTTGCGGTCAATCGCCTCCGGAAGCCGTATTTCTGCGGCAATGCGGTTACTCAGATAGGCGAGAATATTCTTCCCGTCCATACGCTCCGGTGTTGCCGTGAGTCCGAGCAGGATTTTCGGCTGGTAGTATGCAAGTAAACTCTGGTAGCTCTTCGCCGCTGCGTGGTGGAACTCATCTACCACGATGTAATCATAAAATTCTTCCGAAGTCTTTTCCGTAAATGCCTGACTGCTAAAGGTCTGTATGGAAAGAAAGAGGTGATCGATTGAATCCGGCTTATGATTCCCGACAAACAACTCGCCGAAGTTCGCATCCTTCAATACCGCGCGGAAGGTATAGAGGCTCTGCTTTAAAATCTCCTCCCGATGTGCGACAAACAAAAGTCGGCAGGGTTTCCCGGGATTTTGCTTCCGAAAGCGGCGGTAATCGAGCGCGGAAATCACAGTCTTACCCGTACCAGTTGCCGCCACAACCAGATTGCGGGTATAGCCCCGGATGCTCCGCTCGGCCTCCAGCTTATCCAGAATCTCCTGCTGATAAGAATAGGGCTGAATGTCCATCGTGTAGACTTCGGTCGGCTGTTCTCCACTGTACTTCTCTGCCTGCAAGGCGCGGCTTAAACGCTCTTTCTGCCCCTCATCGTAGTATTCGAATTCCTTGTCATTCCAGTAGAACTCAAATGTAGCTGCAACCTTTGCTATGGTCTCCGGTAAATCCTGCTTGGTAATCTTGGTATTCCACTCAAGACCACTCGTCAGAGCCGCATTGGAAATATTCGAAGAGCCCACATAAGCCGTGGTAAAACCACTGTCGCGATAAAAGATGTATGCCTTTGCGTGAAGTCGCGTGATTTTCGTGTTGTAGCTTACTTTAATCTGCGTATTGCTGAGCTTCGAAGCTCCTCAATGGCCTTAACATCCGTTGCGCCCATATAAGAGGTCGTAATAAAGCGCAGTTCCCCGCCATTTTCGGTGAAGTGCTTCAGCTCGTCCATCATGAGCCGCAGGCCGCTCCATTTGATAAACGAGACCAGGATGTCAATGCGATTGCTGGATACAATCTCCTTTTTGAGCTCGCTGTACATCTGTGGCTCATGTACAGCTCCGGTGAAGAGACTTGATTGCGCAATCGAGGTCTCCGGTCTTAAGAGCTGCGCCTTTTCATCCAATGCCAGTATGCTGTTCTTCCGGTCAAAGAGTGCCAGTAATTGCTCCGCGCGCTCTGCTACGGAGAGTGCGGCAAAGTCATCCTCCTTGGTACTTTCCAAAATGGCAGCAATCAGCTGATTTGCAAGTGCCACCTGCTCCTGCAAATCAGCCCCCTGATCCTTCAGATTCTCCATACCGCGCTCCACGACCGTGGCAACATACTTGGCAAGAATTTTAGAGGCCTCCGCTGTATCCAGCGGTTCTGTCAAGCGGTACTTATCACTCTTCTCGAGTTCACGCTCCAAGCCCTTGCTGATTAATTGTTCGTAGATTCCGTCGTGTAGCACGTTTCTCCTCCGGTGCAATCACTGATTTATTGTTTATCCTATTCTATCAACAGCCATATTCATACGTGGCTATCTGATAGCTCTATTGATTAAATTATGGACCTGATTCATCGAAACCTCAAGATCAAATATCGTTCCACTTGCAACTATAAACGAGCGACAATAACCTTTGCTTATTCTCCCACCTTCTTGAATAACCGCGCGCTCCAAAACTGCATTCCCAGTTCATCCAAGTAAAAATGTAAAATCGCCTTGCTGTTCTTACTCGCCGTACTGAGCACGATAAATTGCACATCCTTCTTGATTGTTTCTTCCGCAAAGCGAAACAGCGCTTCGCCGATTCCCTGCGAGCGCTTTTCCGGAACAACATACAACTCCTCAACTTCAAAGTACAGGGTTCCCTCCGGCATGATAGATTTCATGTTCTTCGCAGGCTCAATCTTGCCGAGCAGGTACGCTTCAATTCCGTCTTCATCCTCCGCGAGGAAAATCCGTTTTCCCACGATGTCCGCTTCCGTATTCGGGTAATAGCCGTAGCAACTCTGTTCCGCCGCCCACTGCGCGGACAGCTGTATCAGTTTTTCTAGGATCTCAGGGGATTGCTCTGCCTCATATTGTTTCATATTCATCCTTTCAGACAACTGTCACATGTTTGTCAAAAGCAAATCTTTCAATCCACAGGCAAGGTTTGTCCATGCGTTTCCAACTATAATCATTCTTCCGTACTTACGGAAACAACACAGGGGGCAAGGGTGCACTTCTCCGTATTTCTTTTCGATTCACCTTACTTCCTGCATAGACTTCCGTCAAGTTAGAACACGGGAGATGCCGATATGCCCGCAGCATTCTAAAAAAAGGAAAAGGCAGCCCTTAATAGGACTGCCCTGCTCCCCCGAGATTATTTTCGACGAAGAATATATAAATCCATGAATTTTAAATCCTCCCCCACGGGTAGCGGCGCAAGCTGCGCCTGCAAATAGCTCTCTTTATCTCGCACCGAGGCACTGAAAATATAATTGTAGCCGAGATCAAAGAGATAGGCGGGGCAAAGCTCATTGCTCGGGCCGTAAATACCGCGTACCTCTGCCTTCTCACAGCAGGCCAGGATATCCCGGTAACTGTCATTGACGATCGTGCATCCCGTCATAATAACCATATCCAGAGTCTTTAACACCTCCGCATAAGCGATGGCGCTCTTCCCGAGATGCCAGTGAATCCCCTCCGGATAGACTTTCATGCCTTCTCTCCCGATGCGGTAGTTCAAAAGTCCCTTCTCCGGTCGCAAATCAAAGGCATGAAACTCCTTGCATTTTCGGAGGAAAAATTGATTGTAAAGTCCGTAACCTATAATGCCGACTTTCTTGCCCGAAACATCATAGGGAAACTGCAGTCCCGGCTCGCGCACAATTCCCTGCTCCGAGAGACGCTCTGCGGTGTTAAACGGCTTACTCATCAAATTTAACAGTGCGACAAGCGGCTCTCGAAGCGTCTCATCATCTGCCGCAAAAAAGTGCTCAATCACCTGATTGACCGGTTTCCCGAGCTCTTTTGACAATGCCGCCTGATACGCCTCCGGGCTCTTCTCCTTGCCCACGCGTAAGCACTGCGATACCCTGCCTCTCGTATCGGCACACATAAACCAGCGGTACTCAAGGATAAACTCATCCAAAACCGGCATTTCTTCCCGCTCTGTTTCGTAGAGCTTTCCGAGCCGTTCATAAACTTCTCTTAAATCATTGTTCATCGTATCACCTCATTCACGATAAGCTTCACCGCAAATCATGCCGCACCGGTTTCCGGGGCAAACCAAACCGAAATTTCAGTGCCCTGTCTGCGTCAGCAGCAAATTAGTTGTAAATAACTAATCACAGTTTATCGCATTGCGTTGCATCTTTCCAGCGGAAAATCAGCGCGCATCGATAAAAGTTGCCGCATCAAAAAGACAGCCTCTCACTTTTCTAAGAGGCTGTCTCGAACGGAACGTAATCGGTTTTCCGGGTGTTCAGACCTGCGCTTTCATTGCGGACCACGCCTTCCTGAGAGCGATATAGGAAATCAAAAAGTTCGCAAACCAACCCGCCGGAACCGCAAGCCAGACAAACGTAATTCCGAAACGCGGCGCAAAGAGCAGCGCAACCGCGAGTCGAATCGCGAGGTTCACCATATTTGCGATGAGAAACGGACGCATCATGCCAAGTCCGCGAAGCACGCCGTCCGTCGCCATTTTAATTCCCATGAAGAGAAAGAAATAGCCGAGCCATTTCATGTATTCCCCGGACACCCGATACGCGAGTTCTGTTCCGTCCTTCCCCAAAAACAGCGCGGAAATGCGGGTGTGCAGGCTTACAATGATAAGAAACGCAAGCAGCGCAAAGCCGATATCCAGCAGTATCGCGGCACGATACCCCTTCCGAATCCGCTCTGTCTTCCCGCGCCTAAGTTCTGGGACACAAAGGGCGATACCGCATTGCCGATGGATACAAAAATCAACGAGAAAACATTCTCTACCCGCATGGTGGCCGCATATCCCGCGAGTGCCTGGGTTCCGAAGGGATTCACAACCGCCTGTACAATCATCATCCCGACGGAGACGGTGGACTGCTGCAGTACCGACGGAACCGCGATGCGTAGCATGGTCCTTAATTCCTGCCGGTCAAAGCGACGAAAACTTCCCTGATAACGCTTCATCCGGCTCAAAAAAAGAAGGAGCGAGAACACTGCGGAAATGCCCTGAGCGATTAAAGTCGCAAGCGCTGCGCCGAATACGCCGAGTCCGAGCTCTGCCACCATCCAAACATCCATCCCGATATTTAAGAGCGAGGAGAAAATCAGAAGCCCCAGCGGAATCTTGGATTCGCCTATGGACGTGAACATGCTCGAGAGAATATTGTACATGAACAAAAACGGAAAACCGACAAAATAGACACGAAGATACAACACCGCCGTGTCCAGGATGTCATCCGGCGTCTGTAAGACGCGCAGCATCCGCCGCGAAAAGCAAAAGCCGATGATACCGAGGCATATGCTGAGCAGCAAAAAACTGATAAGCGAAGTCGACACGATGGTCTTCATCTTGTCGTATTCTTTGGCCCCGAAATAGCGACTCACCAGCACACCGGCACCGACACCTGCGCCGAGGGCCACACAGATGAAGACATTCGTGAGCGCCGCACAGGCACCGACCGCAGCGAGGGCAGACGATCCCACAAATTGACCGACTATAATGGAATCGGCCATGTTATAGACCTGCTGAAAGAAACTGCCGAGTATCAGCGGCATCGCAAAAACTGTCAGCGCCTTGAGCGGCGCATCTGTGATCAAATATTCATCTTTTGACATTCAGTCATCCCCGCAGTCTGTGCATCACCCTTCCTTTCGTCACATTCTTCGTTTTAGAATTATAACATAAAAAAGAGACCCTCCCCTACCTCTCGCCACCCTGCGAACGTGTAGATCGGAAAGTCTCTTATCTCTGATTTGCCGCGGCGGTAAAGCGTATCTTTCCGCGCTGCGCTATATTTTTTTGATGTATCACTCGGCGTATCGCCTGCTTCGCGATTCCATGCCCTATGAAGACCGCGACGGCGTTTTGATCTGTCTCTTCCGCGGACTTGGGATCTTCGAGACGCACACTGTAGCGTCCGTCCGCCGCGTCAAATCGAAGCGCGCAAGCCCCTGCAGGAATCAGGCCTTTGGCACGAATGATATTTCCGTAGCGCCCGCGTATCAGCGCTTCCAGAAACAGTAGAAACGGTTCCGGGGCGTCTACATAGGCTTTCTCCATCGAAAATGTATCCGGTAATTGCGTTTCCGCTTGCGGCGTCGCACTTCGAAGCTCCGACTTCGGCTCGCCTACATCGGCCGCGCTGAGTAGGAGTTGCTCCCACCATGCATCATCCGCGTCTTTATAATGCGTCGGGCATATCTCGGCACTCGGATTAATCTTCCGCAATTCGCCGATTAAATGCCGCACTTCTTCCGCGGATGCCTGTTCCATCTTGGTAATTGCAAGATACGAGGCATTGCGAATCTGATCCAGATAGAGTTCCGTATATTTGGCGCGATAGCGCTGAAAACTGAGGCCGTCCACCAGAGTCAGTGGCTTTAAGATCTGAATGCGCTCATAGGTGATGCGATTCAGGCTCTCTATGACATTGGACAGCATGCCAACGCCGTGTAGTGGTCAACCCTTTTTGTAACACCACTTCTTAATGCTACACTCCGATCTCTTTTCAAACGGAGTCAGATATCCGTTATTCAAGAAAACGATATGTCACTAATCGATTTCCTTCGCGAAGAATGCCGCTGCTTTTTTTTAAGAAGCTGTTCTCCTTTTCCAATTCGGCTTTTTCACGCCGGAGACGACGACGTTCTTCCATCATCTCCAACTGAGACTTCTCCTCATCATTGTTCTGGCATTCTTCGCGATACGAGCGTACCCGGTTGGAAACAGTGGCTCCGGATATGCCGTACTCAGCCACAAGGCTGGCAATCGTGCGCCCATCCTGAATGTGCGCACGAACAACTTTTCGTCTGATATTCGAGTCATGCGCTTTTCTTCTCTGCTGACATTATAATCTATCAGGCAGAGGTGTTACAAATTCACTGTACCACTACAGTATCAAAGTCCTTGTGCTGCGATGCAGAGTATGCCAAAGATGGGACAGTGCGAGAAGTCTCTGTTTCCCGCTGTGAAGACTGCTCGGACTGTCCTTATCGTTCTGTCTGCTGCAAGACAAAAGATGAGAACAGGAGAAAAGAGATCTACGTCTGCTGGGAATTTCAGAAGATGCGTCAACAGTCTTACCAGAATATTACCACCGAAGAGGGAAAGCTGCTTCGTTGCAACCGTTCCATTCAGGCGGAAGGAACTTTCGGACAGCTCAAGCACAACCGCAGCTTCAAACGCTTCCTGACTGGTGGAAACATTAAAGTTCTGGCAGAGCTACTCTTTCTGGGGCTTTCTCAGAACATTGCTCATTTCATTTCCAAGTACAACAGAGGTTTACAGAAACAGCATCTCCTCCAGCCAAAGGCCTACTTGAAATTTTGATTTTCTGAAAATCGAAAAAACAGACTCTTCCAATGACACCAAAAAGTCGGAAGGGTCTGCTTCTGCTACCTGAGTTTTCAACATTTTGCTCGTTTGACGCTGGTTTTCTACGTCTTTGCGCCGAGAGTGCAAGAAAAAGGGCTGTTGCACTGGCTTTTATCCTTGTGCAACAGCCCCTTCATACATTCATTATAGCTTTTATCATCCATTTTATTTGCCCCAAGCAGCCGCTGCATTCGACCTTACAAGCAGTTCTTCCACAGGCAGACCAATCGGACAAATATCATGACAAGATAACGACTTCCCGCATCCCTCAAAATATTTCTTCTTATATTCAGCAGAAATCTCATTCAAATGAGTGCTTTCCTGTTCTTCATTCAGAATCCGAAATGCGTTGACTGCAGCAACAGCGCCTGCGAAAGTCCCATTTGCAGAGAAGTTAGGACACACTTCAAGGCAGCAGCCACACATCAGACAGCGTGCCGACTGGTATCTCGGTTCATGTGTCCACGAACTCATATAAGCTTCACTTTCAAGCCAAAGGTTCAGTTTTTTCAAATTTTCAAACAGATTTGACCGGTCAACGATCAAATCTCTTACAAGCGGAAATTTGCTTAAAGGTTCCAAGGTAATTGTAGAACCTTTTAACGTATGTAGAAATGTAGAGCATGCCAGCCTCGGACGTTCGTTAATCAGCATGGCGCAAGCCCCACATTTTCGCACCATACAGCTACATTCCCAGCTGATGGGAGTAACTATATTCCCTGAATTATCTTTCAAAGGGGTTCTACTGTTCAATTCCTTTAGAACATTGGCAACAGAGCTGTTTTTGCTTCCGTCAACCTCAAATTCCTGCCAATAACTGTCTGATTTCTGACTCTCCTGCCGCCTGATTCTTATTTATATACCAAGTGAATCACCGCCTTTCTGGAACAGGTACAAAGGAAATCTGTATCTGCTTTCCATCAAATCTGGCTACCGTTGTTTTAAGGTAATCATCGTCATTGCTCTTCGGATAATCCTCCCGCCAGTGTGCACCACGGCTTTCTTTTCTTGCAAGAGCACTCTTTAGAACTGCCACGCCAAGCAATGGAAGATTTCCTGTCAGCGCTTGTACCGTTTGAATCCCATTTAACAACGTATTCTCATTTCTGACAACGCCCATAGTCTCCTGCATCACTTTGTTTAATTGCTTTATTTCTGAAATTTGGGACGCTGGTGGAAAATCTATCTGTGTCGCACAAGATAGATCTACTACATCTGCCTGTTCGCATGCTGATTTTGCCGCAACACGTCCCCCGTATAACGCTCCTAACAGAGAATTTCCACCAAGACGGTTGGCACCATGATATTGGGCACAGCATTCTCCGGCAGCGTAAAGATTCTGAATCGGCGTTCTGTGCTGCTCATCCACCAGAATGCCTCCCATAAAATAGTGAATTCCCGGTAAAACAGACACCGGTTCCTTTCGTATATCTTTATGCAGATAGGTCATACAATCGTCTGCCAGACCAGATAGCTTATTTGAAATAATCTCGTCCGATATTTCCGTCATGTCAAGAAATACCTCTGATTCATGGCTGACCTTCCATATCTCTCTGGCGGTAATATCTCGTGGCATCAGATTTCCAAGCTCCGGGTATTTTTCCTCCATGAAATACCATTGTTTTCCATCTTTCATGGCAAACAACCTGCCACCTTCCCCTCTGGCCGCCTCGCTGATGAGCATGCGTTTTCCACCACATTTCACAGTTGTCGGATGATACTGGATCATCTCGCCATTTGCCAGAGGAACACCAAGCCGGAACAATTCTGCGGTGACTTCTCCTGTATTGCTCAGCGAACCCGTTGTATTTCCAAACAATCCGTGCATACCACCGGTGGCAACAATAACCGCATCCCCCGGTAATTCCACAGTCTCCTGACTGTATTCATCCCTGATTACGCAGCCACAACAAATATTGTCACACAGACGAAGTGTTAGGAAAGAATGATGGCTGAACCGTTCTACCATACCAGATGCTTCTTTCCTGCGAACAGCGTCTATCATAGCTGTCATGATCTGCTTCCCGGTATCGCTCTGCGCAAAAGCAGTCCTTTTCTTTTTCTGCCCGCCAAAATTCCGCAGATCCACATCATCATAGCCGCTCATGTTAAATTGAACTCCAAGTTTTAACAGCCAGTGCACCAGCTCCGGTGCTGCCTGTGTCATTCCCCAAACTGCATTTGGGTCTGCCAGACCGCAAGCCGCCTTTATTGTATCTGTGAAATGTTCTTCGGGACTGTCGTTTTCATCTTTTGTATTCAAAGCTGCGTTGATACCGCCCTCCGCCATAACAGACTGCGCCCGCTCTGATGGAAAGGAGGAAACCAGTTTTACATTGCATCCATTTTCCGCTGCCTGCAAAGCCGCTGAAAGTCCTGCCAGTCCAGCACCTATAATAATAATTGTCTTACTCATAGATATTGCCACCCAATATAATAGAAAATAACTGAGCCCGCTATAAACAGAAGGAGTACCGAAAGAATCAAATAAATATCACCCCTTCGTTCTTTATAACTGATGATTCCCAGCGATACGAGCAATGGGCGGATATTGATAAAAACATGAATAAAGATTGCCGCCACGAACAAAAGCTGAGTTACCATCTTTACCGTTGTAAAAGGGAACAAAATATATGTCCCATTCTGCACCTTTCCAAACAAGCCAATATGGAAGAACAGCAGGATCAGTATTGCCATCCCACTGGCTCGTCTCGCCCAGAATATGGCGTTCTGTTTCAGATACATTTTTCCGGATTGTTTCGCTGCCCGTAAACTCTGAACTGTCAGGACGGTACCCATCACCGTATGCACAACAAGAATACCAACACCAATCCATGCAAGAATTTTCCCTGCACTACTTCCAACTCCGTTCAGCATAAAGCTGCCCATGATTCCATGAATCATAAAAATGAGAAGCATTAAAACAGACAAAATCGTATTCCATTTTCTCATAAATTCCCGCTCACCTCATTTCTTCGCTGTCCATGATCATATAGTCCATCTGTGTTAGCGTTGTAACGTCAATAAAATCATCCGATGCCAGGAATACATCATACTTTCCACTTACCACTCTTGATAGCATCATTGTGTTACTGTACTCTTTCAGATCTACGGAGAAACCGGCCTGTTTCAACCTGTCACAGAGTTTCTTAGCATAACTGACAAGCGGATAATCCGTCTCAGATACATATAACCGAAAACTAATGTCCGTTTTCATGAGATCTGTTTCATTTGTTTCCGAATCGTCCAGTGCCAATTCTTTTAATTTATTCCGGGTGTTCTCGTTGTCGAGACCATCTGACATCATATTAATACCGAGAACATAAGAGCCTTCCAACTGTGCGGAGGCTTGAGCCGCCTTTTTTGACTTCGGTGTTACTCCTGTGACTGCATCAATCATAGAAGGCGGTGAATGTAAAATGGCACCAAACCCTACAAGAAAAACAATCGTAACAACTAACAGAATCAGTTTTCGTTTCACATTTCCACCTCATTTCCTATTTTTTCAAAATTCTCATTGCGTTCAAAACAGCAATTATGGTAACGCCTACATCACCAAATACAGCTTCCCACATTCCCGCAATACCGAGAGCGCCAAGAATCAGGAACACACTCTTAATTCCAAGAGCAATCACTATATTCTGCATGACAATCTGTTTTGTCGCTTTTGCTACTTCAATCGCGTCCACCAGCTTAGACGGTTCATCTGTCATCAGAACTACATCTGCTGCTTCAATGGCCGCATCCGAACCAAGCCCACCCATTGCAATACCAACATCTGCACGGGCAAGGACAGGAGCGTCATTGATACCATCACCAACAAAAGCCAATTTGCTTCCCGGTCTCTTTTTACTATCTAAAAGCTCAACCTTTTCCACTTTTTGGTCAGGAAGCAGCTGTGCATAATATTCATCCAACTGCAATTCTTCTGCAACGGACTTCCCAATTTTTTCATCATCACCGGTAAGCATGACTGTTTTTTCCACGCCGATATGTTTCAAATCAGAAATTGCTTTTTTGCTGTCCGGCTTTACTTCATCTGTTATCAAAATGCATCCGGCATATTGACCATCTACTGCTATATAAACCTTTGTACCAACTTTTTCACAGGCTGTGTACTCCACATGCTCTGAATCCATAAGTTTCGTATTGCCAGCATAAACTTTCTTCTTTCCTGCCATGGCACTGATTCCATATCCGGAAATTTCCTTGTAATCAGAGATAACTGATTGGTCAATTTCTTTTCCATAAGCAGAGAGAATGGATTTTGCAATAGGATGGTTAGAAAAGCTCTCTGCCTGGGCCGCATACTCCAGAACCTGTTCTTTTGAAAATCCATTTGCAGGCAGAATATCAGTCACATTGAAAACACCCTTTGTAAGTGTTCCAGTTTTATCGAACACAATAATGCTGATATTATTAAGCGCCTCTAAATAATTACTTCCTTTTACAAGAACACCTCGTTTAGATGCCGCACCAATGCCTCCAAAGAAAGTCAACGGGATTGAAATGACCAATGCACATGGGCAAGATACCACAAGGAAAACAAATCCTCTGCGAATCCATTCTGTCCAACCTCCACCAAGAAGGATCGGTGGCAGAATTGCCAGAATAGCTGCTAAGATTACAACAACAGGAGTGTAATAACGTGCAAATGTAGTAATGAAATTTTCTGTTGGTGCTTTTCTACTGGACGCATTCTCCACAAGATCAATAATCTTTGAAGCAGTAGATTCACCAAATGCTTTCGTTGTCTTAATCGTTAAAACACCCGTCTGATTCATACACCCGGAAAGTGCTTCGTCTCCTTTATGAACGCTTCTCGGAACCGATTCTCCAGTTAAAGCCCTCGTATCCAGCATAGAATCTCCATCCAATACCACACCGTCTAATGGGATTTTTTCACCAGGCTTTACAATAATAATCTCACCAATGGCAACACTTTCAGGAGATATGGTAATCAATTCTCCGTTCCTTCTGACTGTAGCACAATCCGGACGTATATCCATTAAATCTGATATAGATTTTCTGGAACGCTTAACAGCCAATGACTGGAAAAATTCACCAACTTGATAGAACAGCATAACAGCAACTGCTTCCGGATATTCACCAATGACAAAAGCACCAATCGTAGAAACGCTCATTAGGAAATGTTCATCAAACACACGTCCCTTTGAAATATTCCTCGCAGCTTGCCATACAACATCTCCACCAAGAATAACATAAGAAACAATGAGAAAAGCTAACTCGATAGGCAGTGGCACTTTCGCAAAAACAGTCAATGCCATACCAATAGCATAGATTGCTGCGCCAATCGCTAAACGAATCGTCAACTTCTTGTCCTCATTGTTATAGGATTCATTGGCCTCCTGCTTTTTTTCCGGTATATAAGATTCCTGTACAATTTCAGAAACTTCCACATCGGGCTCATGACTATGAACAATCGTTTCAATCTGACTGGCTATCGTATCTACGGCTGTCTGAGCAACATTGATTGTAAGCGTCTGCTTCATCAGATTTACCACTGAGGATTGCACTCCATCCAACTCTCCGACTTCTTTTTCAATTTTTGCGGAACAGTTCGGACAGTCCAAGCCCTTTAACAAATAACTCTTTGTAACGGGGATAATTGTTTCTTCCTGAACCTCCACACCCGGCTCATGGCTGTGGACAATCGTTTCAATCTGACTGGCTATTGTATTTGCGGCAGCTGAAGCAACATTGATTGTCAGCGTCTGCTTCATCAAATTTACAACTGAGGATTGTACTCCATCCAATTCTCCGACTTCTTTTTCAATTTTTGCGGAACAATTTGGACAGTCCAACCCTTTTTAATAGAAATATGCGTTTCATGATAATCTCCTTATAATTTGTTTAGTTGTTCAATCACTCAACTATAATATAAAAAAAATATTATCTCTGCCAAAGATGCTCAAATCCCTTGTCAATAATCTCTTTCACATGATCATCTGCCAGCGAGTAGTAAACTATCTGTGCTTCTTTACGGAATTTTTACCAGATTCGCTAGGGCGTAATGCCTTTAACTGATGCGAAATTGCAGATTTTGTTACCCCCAGTAGCACTGCAAGATCACATACACACATCTCACTCTGTTCTAGAGCGTGTAAGATTTGTACTCTAGTTCCATCTCCAAATAGCTTAAACAAAGAAGCCAACTGGATATAATCATCTTTTTGGCTGCATCTTGGATTTCACATCATTCACAATATCCTCATGAATTACATCGCAATTACAAATATAAGACGTTTTTAACATATTTTTTTTCTCCCAGTAATAATAGTTGAGCAATTGCTCAACTATTATTATACTTATTTTTAAAATTTATGTCAATAAGCTGATGTTAGTCCCCCATAAATTTTACAATTGAAATCAGCTCTTTATTTTTTTCTTAGTCTTTTTTCTTAGTCTTTTCTCCCAGTATACTGTTTTTGCTTTCTTGTCACACTTCCATCTGCATGACATTCCACATTACCATAATCGGGAAGCATCATTCTTCTTGCCGCCATATCATTACCTCCAATCCTGTTGTTGCTTTCATTATTGCGGATTCATCGTCCATACTCAACGATGTCGATTTCACCGCCGAAAGCTTCGAGGTTCGCAATATGTCGTAGCACGTTCCATCGGTTTTGCACGGTGCGTACATTTTGCAATGTACTCCTGAATCCCCACTTCTTTGAAATAAACGCAGCCGTTTTCCACATACTGAACATAGGAGATCAAACCGTCTGTTCTTGCAGCATCCAGTGTTTTTACGCTGATTCCCAGTATGCTGGCTGTCTCTTTCCTTGTAATCAGTTTATCCATCGCCTTCTTCGCCATCCTTTCGGCATTTGCCCTGTCTTTTTATCTCTGCTTGTTCCGGAATGTAATATCCAAGCTGAATCCTTACAGCTTCATACAGTTTGCTGACGGTAGGGAAACAGTAAGGTATTCCGGTTCTGTCAAGAGAAGATCATTCTGAATTTCTTTCGGATGATTGTAAGATGAACTAGGACAATAAAAAAGAGCCGATGACGAACTCGTGGTATGATGAAGCTACCACACACCAACACACCAGGAGGTTCGCCATGGCCCAGAACGAGTATACCACAAATAGAAAATATCGCCACCTGACACGCGAAAAGCGTGCACAGATTGAAGTGCTGCTGCAATTAAAGCTCCCCAAAAGTCGCATCGCGCGCGAAATCGGGATTGCAAGGTCAACTTTATATAATGAACTTGCCAGAGGTACTGTACAGCAGTTAGGACGGAATCTGGAGCCATACACTCGGTACTTTGGAGATTCGGGACAGCGTGTCTACGAACATCGAAGACGAAATAGTCATTGCCCCATGAAGCTGGTGAAAACTAAGAAGTTCGTGTCTTTTGCGGTAAAGCAGATACTGACAAAGCATCTGGCACCTGATACGATTTGCGGTCTTGCCAAAGAAAAGGGCTGTTTCACCGAGCTGGTTTGCAGCAAGACACTTTATAACTATATTGAGCGTGGATTGTTAAAAGCTCGAAATATCGATCTCGCGCTAAAGGTCAAACGTAAACAACACCGTAAGGGACATCCGCAGCATAAGCGGCTGTATGGCCTGAGTATTGAAGCTCGCCCCCAAGTAGTCAATCAGCGGGAGGAGTTTGGGCATTGGGAGATTGATACCGTGGTCGGTCGAAAGGAGTCACAATCCGTTTTGTTGACACTGGATGAGCGAATCACAAGATTTCGACACATTATAAAGATACCCGGTAGAAGCACACAAGCGGTCGAGCAAGGTTTAAAAACGCTCCGAGAGCTGTACGGAGAACGATTCAGCCAAGTCTTTCGCTCCATCACAAGTGACAATGGCAGTGAATTTGCTTCACTGCCACAGTTGCTTTCCACGATACCCATATACTATGCTCATCCTTACTCCGCCTACGAACGCGGACTGAATGAAAAGCAGAACTCATTGATTCGCCGGTTCTTACCAAAAGGGAGTTCTTTTGATGTAGTTACGGATGAGCAGATAAGAGAGATACAGAACTGGATCAATCAACTCCCTCGAAAATCCTTTCATTACAGTTCGCCGGAGGAATTATTTCAGACTGTCCTACCTGATCTTGCAATCTAGCAGATAAATTCAAAATGATTTCTACAGTCTGATTTCCCAGTTTTTTCTACATACACCCTCCCAATGTAAGTATGACTTTTGTGTGCTTATACCCCTTATTTTTGCCACTGCATTCCATGACAATAAAATAATCACTGTCTCTCTCATCCATTACAACGACCCCTTGTGAATAATCAGTTTTCCAAAGAGGTTTAACACCATAATATGGAGCGACGAATTCATTTGTCGGATATGGAGCGACGAACTCATTTGTAGGATTTATTAAATCTGCAATGAAACCATTTTCAAACAACCACGCATGATAGTTTTTAAGTGCAGGGGGAGGCCCCATCATTTGAAACGAACTCATAATCGCTCTTTGAAATTCCATTTCTTCTTCGATACTTATCACATATTTTTCAGCTGGATTAAGTTCATATCCATCAATTGAGGTTCCTTTTTCGATGCTCTGATTAAGTTTAATTTTTTTCATATATCTCTTCCTAATTTTTAGTCCTCTGTTGGTCTTGTTCCTGCATATGCTTGGCTTTGTGACACATATTCATTTACCTTTAAAAATGCCCTTCCTAAATCATTTAAGCTAAGAACCAACATATATTCGGCAACTTCTCCCGAATAGTCAATACTTCGTAATGGATCTAATTTTCTACGAAATTCTTCAAAAGAATCACCCACTATACTCCATTCATCATCCTCTTTATCATAATAACAGTGGTATTCTCTCCATAAGGCTTCGTCATAATCCTCATAATAGTCTTCATCAACTGAAAAATCCGCCCAAGGAAACAGTCGCGGAAAAACATCAGTGTATGGTGTAAACGGAAACCAATACGGATATGAATACTTTTTTATACTTTCCCCATCATCAACAATTAATTCTGTTTCTCCTCTACCACTGGTCTTGTTTATCCATTCTATTGAATGCAACTTAACTTCTCCACCGTCTTGTATGATTTGCATGAATTCCTTTTGTGACAACAGAAAATTATAGTTGATGATATGTTCTGGTAAATTTGTAAAAGAAAGAAGCTGCTCATTTGACAAATCATTCAAAAAACTTGAGATAAAGGAACCTTAACAAAAAATCCCTTTCCTTCTCCCCCCTTTGTTTTTTCGATAGTTTCAGTCGTTAATTTTTGCCAAATGCAAACATCGTTATTAGGGCTATATAAAACCACAATGCATGGCAAAGAATTTGTTGTCCAATAATTGTATTGCCTCTCGTTGATATCCCGGAAAACTATATATCCTTCTTTTTCCTCTTTGAACCAACTTTCACCTGTTTTAATTTGTAACGCAAGTAATTGCTTCGGATTACCAGATGATTCAACATATTCCATATGAGCATCAATGCCAATATCGTTAACAGGTTGTTCGCGAAACATCCAGTTATTTCGTTCTGCAATTTCTCCACAGTGGCATACACCTATGCGTTCAGTTGAATTTGCCATAGTAACTCCATTTCCCAAAAAACTATTGATAACTCATCGCAAGTATCAAAATGTAATATATCATTAAGTATACTCACGAACCATGATTTTTCAACTTGTAGCGGTCAACACTTTTTGTAACACCACTGCTTAATGGAACGCTCCGCTCTGTTTTCAAACGAAGTAAGATATCCGTTATACGTTGTGGCCGTACCTGATTGTACCAATCGTAAGCAAACTCTGACACGGAATAATCCAGTCCTGCTACAGTTTCAAAACGATACTGATAAATCAACTTGGTCTTTAAGGCAATGTTGTACAAACTCTGCGGGAGTAAACTGACTTCCTTGATCCGAGTGCAAAATCAGGTTTAGTGGGATAGCCTTTGCACTCGACAACGTTTTTTCACGCAAACGCACGGCCTGGGAACTCCTGATAAAAGAGCTGGTTACACTGGCAACAACGTTTCTATCGTATCAATCAATCATGGAATAATTATAGCGCCTGGTTCCATTTGTCAGTGTCATATATGTGAGGTCAGTACACCACACACGATTCGGCTACTCAAGAGAAAATTTCCATTTTAATAGATCCGGGGAAATTTTATGATATAATCCCGATGGTATGCGGATCTCTTTCGGCGACAAATTGAGTGTAGTTGTATTTCACGATTCATGTATTTGTGGTCTGTTGTTTTGTTCAATGAGATTCTTCTCTTTGCAGAAACGCCTTCATTTTACGGTGCCCTATGACACCATGAGAATCATGATTAAATGCTTGAATCCGTTGACAGCAATGAGCTTTTTGAGCGAGATAACCCGCTTTCGCATTTCCTAGGTAGTTGTAATAAGCGTTCGAATGAATGTGTAGCTATTTTAACTCTTTTTCTGTATCATAACTCTTTTTGAGTTAAGATGCGAAATTTAAGTTAAGAACAATCATAATCAACATCATAAAATATTATTTTCAAGAAAAAAAGCCGGTGCAACATGAGCATTACACCCACACTGCACTGGACATTTCATCATCGACTGCTTTGCCTATTTTCTGCTGCATTTCCGATTTGGTTTTGCGGTGCTCTGCATAGGAACATAGGCATCAAACGCCTTTTTTGCTGCACTATACAAGGCCGGCGTATCCCGATAAGCTTCATACCCTCCGATTATAGGCGGATCCTTTATACGCGCAAATACATCTTTATCTTGGCTTAACTCGGAAAAGCTCTCTTTCCGTTTAACGAAGTCACCTCTCGTCTCAGCTGCATTTTTTAGTCAGCATCTGCTTTACGGCATATGACACCAAGGCCTTCGCTTTCATGAGCTTCAAGGGACAACGGCTGTTTTTCCGTCGTTGCTTATAGACAAGCCCCCCTTAAAACCGAGCAGTCGAACAGAATTTTGGGCATAAAAAAACCCCGGAAGCCGTATGCTTCCGGGGTTTTCGTGTATTTTGAAGTCTCGATTATCTCTTGGAGAACTGCGGCGCACGGCGAGCTGCCTTTAAGCCGTACTTCTTTCTCTCCTTCATTCTCGGGTCTCTCGTGAGGAAGCCCGCCTTCTTCAGAACCGGACGATAGTCCTGATCTGCCTCAAGCAGTGCTCTCGAGATGCCGTGACGGATAGCGCCTGCCTGACCTGCCATACCGCCGCCGAGAACGTTGACGCAAACGTCAAACTTCTCGCTGGTCTCAGTCACAACGAGCGGCTGACGAACCGTCATTCTCAAAACCTCAAGGCCAAGATAGTCCTCGATGTCTCTCTTGTTGATCGTAATCTTACCAGTTCCCGGCACCAGATAGACTCTGGCAACAGAAGTTTTTCTTCTTCCGGTTCCGTAATATCTCTCACTTGCCATTTTCTACACGCTCCTCTCAGCCTTTGATGGTCAGAACTTCCGGCTTCTGTGCCTGGTGGTTGTGATTCTCTCCTGCATAGACATGCAGCTTCTTGTACATCTGCTCGCCAAGGGGGCCCTTCGGGAGCATGCCCTTAACTGCCTTCTCAATCACCTTCTCCGGCTTCTTCGCCATCATATCGCGAAGCGTAGTCTCCTTCATGCCGCCGACATAGAGGGAGTGGGAGTAGTAAACCTTCTGCTCCATCTTCTTGCCGCTCACCGCAATCTTGTCTGCATTGATGACAATGACATAGTCGCCGCAGTCAACATGCGGGGTGAAATCGGCTTGTTCTTGCCTCTCAGCACTGCAGCAACCTCCGAAGCGAGACGTCCGAGGGTGGCTCCATCCGCATCGACCACATACCATTTTCTCTCAACGGTATCCGGATTCGCCATAAAACTCTTCATGATTATCCTCCTAGTGGACACGGGAGCAAAGATCCGTGTCTCCTGCCTGATTATACGTGAAGTGCCCATAGCCTACTTCTCCGGGGCTGGTAAAAGCTTAGCCTAGGCGTCACAGCTTTATATTATAGAGACTTGTCCCCCCTCTGTCAATGCAGAAGGCGCTTTTTTCCTGCATTCTTTTGGGTCCAAAGCGACATAGGGAAAGGCTTCCCGGGTCGCGGGATCCGCATTCTCTTCGATTCGGTAAAAGCCGAATTCCCGTCCCGAGAAGAGGCGACTCCCATCCTCCAAGTCCCTGAGATACACGCGCTCTGCGCCGTCCCTGTGACTCTCGTGGATGAGACGTGTCATCAGCCCCTCATAATCCGCTTCCCGGCAGCGCCGCAGTGTGAAAAAGCTCTCTCCGCTCTCTTCGAGCGCTTTCTGCGTAAGTTCGTAAGCCCAGTCCTCGTTCTCGGCCTCGCAGCGGCTCGGGTTCGGAAGATAGCGTATCTCGCGGAGGATGAGTCCCGCGGCCGGTGCTACCGGCCCCGCGGCGCGCCGTGTGCGGCTCCGAATCGCATCTCGGAAGGCAGTCTCGCCCTTTTTTCCGCTCCCGATTTCAAGGAGGGTTCCGGCGAGGATGCGCACCATGTGATAAGAGAAAGCCGCTTCCGGTCACACGGAAGGTAAGGAGGCCGGCAAAGCTTCCGCTCTCCTCGCACTCGGCCGAGAGTTCCGCGCGGTATATGCACCGCACTGTGTGAGCCGCAGCCGAACCGCTCGCGCAAAAGGCCGCGAAATCGTGCTCTCCGAGGAGATAAGGGAGCGCAGCCCGCATCGCCTTTATATCCAACGGGACATAGCAGTGCGCGGCGCTGTTCCTGAGTAACGGGTTCATAATGCATCCGTTCCAGATGCGGTATTCGTAGGTCTTTTCGCAGTGCTGCTTTCTTGGATGCCAACTCAAATCAACTTCATCCGCCTCCTGCACCCGGATGTCCGGCGGCAGGTAGGCATTTAACGCGGTCGCAAAGCGCTCGGCCCGCATGGGGAATTCTGTATCAAAGACAGCGACATTCCCGAGCGCGTGGACACCTGTGTCCGTGCGACTCGCAAATATAACTTGTGCAGGGGCTCCGGTGAGTCCCTGCACAGCTTCGTTCAGCTTCTGTTCCACGGTAACGGCGTTCGGCTGTATCTGTGAGCCGAAATAGCCCGTCCCGTCATAGCTCACGATCAAACGGATTCTTCTCATGTTCTCTCCTCAGAAGAGAATACGGAGGGCGATGATGCCTGCCAAAAAGAGGAAGAGGATTGCGTAGGCAATCCGGTCCGCGCTCCGATAGCGCAGCGGCTTCATCTGCGTTCTGCCCTCACCGCCGTGGTAGCAGCGCGCCTCCATGGCCATCGCGAGATCGGTCGCGCGGCGAAAGGCCGAGACAAAGAGCGGCACCAGGAGCGGCACCATGGCGCGTGCCTTCTGAATGAGGTTTCCGCTCTCAAAATCGGCACCGCGCGCCATCTGCGCCTTCATGATTTTATCGGTCTCCTCCATGAGGATGGGGATAAAGCGGAGCGCAATGCTCATCATCATCGCGATCTCGTGCACCGGTACACGTACGACCTTCAAAAAGCCGAGCCCCCTTCTCCATGCCCTGGGTCAGGGCATTCGGTGTCGTGGTGAGCGTCATGATGGTAGAACCGACCACGAGGTAGATGAGGCGGAGCGCCATAAAGCCGGCGAGTATCAGTCCTTCTTCCGTGATTTTAAAGACGCCCCACTGCCAGAGCACCTTGCCGTCGGTCAGGAAGAGGTTAAAGCTGACGCTGATTAAGAGAATAAAGAGTATGCCCTTTAAGCCGCGCAGCATATAGGAGAGCGGCACACGGGACAGGCCGATGGCCAGCGCGAGGAATACGGTTGCGAGCGCATAGCTCTGCCAGTTGTTGCAGAGAAAGAGCGCCACAATATAAACCATGGTTCCCGCAAGCTTGGTTCTCGGATCCAGGCGGTGGAGTACGGAGTCCACCGGGTAGTACTGACCAAGGGTCACATCCTTCAGCACAGCGCACCTCCCTTCAGGAGTTCCCGCAAGGCATCCCTTGCCTCCGCGACGGTCGTAATCTCATCGCTGAGCGGCATGCCCGCGCGGCGCAGGCGCTGCACGAGGTAGCTGACCTGCGGCGCCGAGAGCCCGAGTTCCTCGAGTTCCTCGTAGTGCTTAAACACTTCCTTCGGCGTGTCGTCAAAGCGCTTTTTTCCTTCGCTCATCACGAGCAGGCGATCCGCATACTTGGCGACATCTTCCATGCTGTGGGAGACCAGGATGACCGTGAGGCCCCACTCGCTGTTCAGCGCCTTCACACGGTCCAGTATTTCGTCTCTGCCCCGCGGGTCGAGACCCGCGGTCGGCTCATCGAGCACAAGGACCTTCGGCTTCATGGCAAGTACGCCCGCAATCGCGACGCGGCGCTTCTGTCCGCCCGAGAGCTCAAAGGGAGACTTCTTGTAAAAGTTCTCCGAAAGGCCGACCATTGCGAGCGCCTCTTTTGCGCGCTGCTCGATCTCAGCCTGCGGAAGTCCCATGTTCTTCGGTCCGAAACACACGTCCTTGAACACATCGATTTCGAAGAGCTGGTGCTCGGGGTACTGGAATACGAGCCCCACTTTCGTGCGGAGCGCCCGCATGTTGTAGCCCTTTTCGTAGATGTTCTCATCGTCGACAAAGAGTTTGCCCTCGGTCGAGCGAATCAGGCCGTTTAAATGCTGTATCAGAGTGGATTTCCGGAGCCGGTGTGTCCTATGAGACCGACAAACTGCCCGTCCGGAATCTCAAAGCTCACATCGCGAAGTGCCGGCTGCTCAAAGGCAGTCCCTCCCCCGTAGGTGTAGCTCAGATGTTCTGCGCGGATTCCCACAGCTTAGTTCTCCTTCCAAAGCGGCAGTATAGCTTCCGCGAGCTCCTCCATGGAGAGCACGCTGTCCGGTAAACTTACGCCGCACTGTCTCAACTCGTGTGCGAGTTCGGTGGCCTGCGGTACATCGAGGCGCAGGCGCTTCAATTCTTCCACATGGGAAAAGACTTCCCGCGGCGTGCCGTCCATAATGACATGCCCGCCGTCCATCACAATCAGGCGATCCGCCCCGACGACTTCTTCCATGTAGTGCGTAATCAGCACCACTGTGACGCCCTCGCTGCGGTTTAACTCCGTGATTGTGCGTATCACTTCTTTTCTGCCGTTCGGATCCAGCATGGCGGTCGGCTCGTCCAGCACGATGCACTTGGGATGCATGGCCATGACGCCGGCAATCGCGACGCGCTGCTTCTGTCCGCCCGAAAGGTGATTCGGCGATTTCAGGCGGTAGGCGGTCATGCCGACTGCCGCGAGTGCGGCATCGACCCGCTTCCAGATGTCTTCGGTCGGCACGCCGAGGTTCTCGGGACCAAAGCCCACATCGTCCTCGACCAGGTTTGCAATAATCTGATTATCGGGATTCTGGAACACCATGCCGACCTCGCGGCGTATGTCGAGTAGCTTTGCATCGTCCGCGGTGTTCATGCCGGAAATAAACACGGCGCCGCCGCTCGGCAAGAGGATGCCGTTCAGGGTCTTTGCAAAGGTGGATTTGCCGGAGCCGTTGTGCCCGAGTATGGCGACAAAGCTGCCCTCCTCGATTTTTAGGCTCACACCGTCGATTGCGCGGTTCACATCCGTGACCTTTGCCTCCTCATCGCGGGTGATGTAGTCAAAGACGAGTTCCTTCGCCTCAATGATTGCCATTGCTCTCCTCCGCTGCCGCAGTCTCGCTCTCCTGCACTTCCGCCGACGCACTCTCCGCTTCCGCACTCTCCGCTTCCGCACTCTCCGCTTCCGTGCTCACCGTTTCGCCGCTCTCCACCGTTTCACTCGCGGCGCTCTGTCCGCCGCCGGTGCCTTCGCCGCCCGGCTGATAGTTGATCACGCCGAACTCTCCCACCTTGCTCTCGCTGAGCTCGGAGGCGCGCACATAGGCCACCACAAACTGATTCTCCGTGAGTGTGGTCTTATCGTACTCTTCGACCGTGCCGCCGGCCCGCGTAAAGTCCTTAAAGCGCTCGGGTACCTCGGACATGGCGAGTCCCTGCGTCATATCCACGCCCGCAAGCAGAATTTCAAGCTTGCCGTAGCCCTGCGCCGCGGTATTGAATTCCATCGCGTCGACGGTACAAGCGCCGATCGGCAGCACCGCTTCGGTCGCATTGCTGTACTTGACGGTCGCCACATAGTCGCCGTCCTTCATGAGCACCACGCTGTACTGGGTCGTGGGATCCGCCTCCGCCGTGCTGTGGTCAAGGTCCGTAAAGTACCCTGCCTCATCTTCATACTTCAAGGTAAATCCCCGGTCTAAGAGTGCGGAAAGCTTGGTCACGCCGACCTCAACTGTTACGCCGCCCACACTGATTTCGGGCACCGGCTGCAATGCGGCCGTGCTCTCTTCGGTCTTACGGTCTCCGAGCGCAATCTCTCCCTCCGGCAACACATAGAGGTACACGGTCAGTGCCAGCAGCGCCGCTGCGAGGACATACATTGCCCCCCAAAAAAGCTTTTTCATGGTATTCCGCCTTTGTCTGTTTGATATGATGGTGCAGGTTTGATTTTACAATACAAAAACCCCCAAGTCCACACGGGCTTGAGGGTTTTACGTGCGTGAGAGGATTCGAACCCCCGACACCTTGGTCCGTAGCCAAGTGCTCTATCCAGCTGAGCTACACACACTCATTGCTTATTGCAAGTACAGAGTATAAAGCCATGTATCCGCTTTGTCAACCTGTTTTTCGATTTTCTTTTTTTGCTTCAGCGAAGCACTTCCATAATGCAAAAATCCTGACTTTCTCCCGCGAGCTGTACCATGAGTTTTTGCATGTGGCGCTCCGAGAGATCGCCGCGCACAGTGAGCAGAAAGCGCACGCTCTCCCTGTCCTCGCTGTAGGATAAGAGTTCCATTTTTTCCATGTTATAGCCGTAATCGCCCACCATGCTGAGGATCGAGGACATGGCATTCGGGCGATTGGGGCGCGTGAGCAAGAGTTTTACTCTCTGCCCCGGAATCTCATACGGCACACCGGCAAAGAGCGCCTGAAAGCGCTCCGGCATCCAGTCGTAGAGCAGTCCGTACTGGTACATGCGACTGGTTTCCATAACTTTTCGCACAATGGCGAGGTACTCCCGGCGAATTTCCTCCGGTACTTCTCCGCCGAGCCGCTCCAAAATGGCCTCTTCCCGGTCCGCGCGATATATCTGCGTCTCGCCCTGTTCCGCTTTGGCACTCGCCACCTCGCGAGAACAGGCAAGGCGCTCCAGTAAGAGCGCCTTAATCTCCTCATCGAGGGTATCTATCTTAGCCCTGATTTCTTCTAAACGCATGGTTCCTTACTCTGCGACCAGGTCGCCATTCTCGGGGTGCTCGTCAAACCACTTGACCGCAAAGGGGCAGGTGAGCACGGCCTTCTTGTTCTCGTCGCGCATGCGGACCACAAATTTCTCGAGCAGTTCCGCACCGATGCCCTGACCGCGAAGCGACTCGTCCACGACGGTGTGCTCTACGTCCACGGTCTTATCGTTCACTGCCGGGAACTGCAAGCAGGCGCGCTTCACGCCGTTCTCATCGTAAGCCACAATCTCGTTTGCTTCATTTTCGTAGCGCAGTGCCATAAAAGCCTCCTTTTTTTAAGAAACGCCTGAGTTCACTGTTGCTGAAAAAACTATAACACAGCACAGCCCCCTTTTCAAATGCACTTGACATATGATTGTATTAACTTATATTCTCTACAAAAAAAGGAGACATAATTCCATGCATATGGCTGATGCTTTTTATCCCCGCCGGTCGCCGGCACCATGTACGCCTGCTCGGGTGCAGCGCTCGCGCACTCGGTTCGCGTATTAAAGCGCGCGGACGATGAGTCCCGCATTCCCGTGATGGGGGTGATGGGCGCCTTTGTCTTTGCCGCGCAGATGATCAACTTTACGATACCCGGCACGGGTTCCTCCGGCCACCTTGCGGGCGGCATGCTGCTCGCCGCGATTGTGGGGCCCGAGGCCGCCTTCCTGACGATGTGTGCGGTGCTCTCGATTCAGTGCCTGCTCTTTGCGGACGGCGGTCTCTTGGCACTCGGCGCGAACATCTGGAACATGGCCTTTTACGGCTGCTTCCTCGGCGGTAAGCTCTGGCAGCTTGTCATGAAGGGCGGTATCAGCAAAAAGCGCATCGTGAGTGCCTCGCTGCTGGGTGCCGTGCTCAGCATGCAGCTGGGTGCCTTCTCGGTTTCTCTGGAGACCGCGATTTCCGGCGTGACGCCTCTCCCCTTCACTGCCTTCTTGCTGCTCATGCAGCCCATACACCTGGCAATCGGACTCGGCGAGGGGCTTATCACCGCAGCGGTTCTTCTCTTTGTCTTTGAGGCGCGCCCCTCGCTTCTCCGAAACAGCCTGCCCTCTGCGGCGCGCGCAGAAAAGCTGAGTGCCGGACGCTTCTTCGGTTTAGCACTCCTTGCAAGCCTCCTGACCGCGGGCGGGCTCTCGCTCTTTGCCTCCGCCTTTCCGGACGGCCTTGAGTGGTCTGTGCTTCGCCTGACCGGCAGCACCGAGCTTGCGAGTGTAGAGACGCCTCTTCACCGCGTCGCGGCAGCCGTGCAGGATTTCACCGCGCGCTTCCCGGACTACAGCCTCGGTGGGAGCGCTGTGGGTAGCTCGGCGGCCGGTATCCTCGGCGCACTCGCCGTGCTCCTTACAGTGGCGCTCTTTGCCAACCTGCTGCGCCGCAGGCTGTACCGAAAGTGAGCCGCTTAGACCTTGCCTCCCGCTCTCTCCTTTCGCTTGAAGAGCTCGCCGCGAGGGATACGCTCTTAACACGCCTCTCGCCGCTTGCAAAGCTCCTGAGTGTCCTTTTCTACTTGGCGGTGACACTCTCGTTTCCGCAAGCGGCGCTCTCGGGGCTGCTCGGCATGGCGCTCTACCCCTGCCTTCTCTATCCCCTCGGCGACCTGCCCCTACGGCGGGCGCTCGGGGATTTTCGCTTTCTGCTGCCGGTTCCGCTCTTCCTGGGGCTTGTTCCGGCGCTCTTCGGAAAGTTTTCCGCCCTGCTCCTCGCTGTCCTCGTGCTAAAGAGCCTGCTCGCCTTTCTCGCGGTCTTTCTGCTTGCGGCGAGCACCGGTATGTACGCCTTGACGGCTTCGCTCGCGCGTCTTCACGCCCCGCGCCTCTTTACCACGGTCCTGCTTTTCAGCTACCGCTATCTCTTCGTGCTGCTCCGAGAGGGCGATCAACTCGCGGACGCCTATGCGCTCCGCGCGCCCGGTAAAAAGGCGGTCTCTCCGCGTAACTTTGCCTCGATGATAGGACAGCTGCTCTTACGAAGCATAGACCGCGCGGAACTGATTTATGAGAGCATGAAACTTCGCGGCTTCTCCGGCGTTATGCCGAATCATACCTTCGCGAAACGGAGCGGCATCGCGAGTGTACTCTTTCTTCTCCTCAGCATGGCCTACTGCCTTTTGTTTCGTCTGTTTCCGGTCTTTGAACGCTTCGGCGCCTTGTTAAGCTGAACGGCGGCCCCCGCCGCAGCTACGGAGGTATCTTCTTGTTAGACGTATCCGGCCTTTCTTTCTCCTATGAGACAACGGAACGGGCGCAAGCCCCATCCTGCATGAACTTTCCTTTTCGCTTGCTCCCGGGGAGCGCGTCGGTTTAATCGGCGCAAACGGCGCGGGAAAGTCAACGCTCTTAAAGCTCTTGGTCGGTCTTCTCCTAACGCCCAAGGCACAGACGCCCGCCATTACCTTCGGCGGGCTTTCGCTTGAAAAAAAGACACTGGCGGAAATCCGAAGGCGTATCGGCTATGTGTTTCAGGACTCGGAGAACCAGCTTTTTATGCCGACGGTCGGCGCGGATGTGTCCTTTGCCGCAGAGAGCTACGGTTATACGCCGGAAGAGGTCGCAGCGCGCACCGAGAAAGCGCTCTCTCTTGTAAAACTCGAAGGGCAAGCAGAGACCGCGGTGTACCGCCTCTCGGGCGGTCAAAAAAAGCTCGCGGCGATTGCCGGGGTACTTTACCCTCTCGCCGGAGCTTTTGCTTCTCGATGAGCCCTCTGCCTCTCTGGATCCGAAGAATCGGCGGAATCTTCTGAACATACTCCGCCATCTCCCCTCTGCCCTCCTCCTTGCCTCTCACGATCTCGACTTTGTCTACGACTGCTGCGAGCGTGTGCTGGTGCTGCACCGGGGACAGCTTGTGGCGGATGGTCCTGCTGAGACCGTACTCCGCGACCAGGCGCTTCTCGAAAACGCGGAACTGGAGCTCCCGCTGCGCTTTCAATAAGGCCCTGTGTTTAGGCTGACGCTTCCTTCCGAACGCGGAGAGGCGGATATCACGCTTCGGAGCGTGCGGCCTACGCTCTGATAACGCTGCATGGAGAAAATTTGCTTTGCTTGTACAGATAACTTTTGGGATACAAAATACCAGCTTGGGCGCATGCGTCTCGCTTGCGTCAAAAGCTATCATATCTGCGTAAAACTGCCGGTTTGAGTCCTGCTTGAAACGACTTGTATGACACGCAAAGAGAGCTGTGGGAGTTGATTCTCCCGCAGCTCTCTTCTCTATATGAATCTCAGACCAAAGCCTTGATTCGGGGGGGTGGGCAAGGTCTGCTTGCATAGTAAGCCGACGTCAGTTCTTGCTCTCGCCGAGCTCGCCGCCCTCCACGACAATCGCGTCCGGATCTGCCGCATCGCCAAAGACCGGCTTCAGAGTCTCCTCGTAGTCCTTGTGGAAGAAGTTCTCCTTGCCGAGCGTGACAATCTCTTCGTTCAGGAAGTTGAGGAGGCTCTCATTGCCCTTTGCGACCGCCGCCGCAATCGTGTCGTAGTCACCGAGGCTGTCAATGCCGACCTCAAAGCCCGGATTTGCCTTTGCCCAAGCAATAACCTCGGTGTTGTCGGTCGAGAACGCATCGCCTCTGCCGTCGAGGAGCGCATTGTAGGCGTCCGCATAGGCATCATACTTCTGGAGCTTCACCTCGGGGTGGTTCTTCTCAAAATAGGTCTCTGCGGTCGTGCCCTTTGCGATAATCAGGGTCTTGCCCTTCAGCTCATCGACCGAGTGAATCACGGCATTCTCCGGCGAAACTACGCCGAGCGCCACCTTCATGTAGGGCTTCGCAAAGTCAACCTGCTCCGCTCTCTCCTTCGTGACCGTGAAGTTCGCGAGGGTGATATCCACCTTGCCGGTGTTCACGTACTCAACACGGGATGCCGGGTCCAGCGAGGTGAACTCAACCTTGACGCCGAGATCCTGCGCGATGCGCTGCGCATAGACCACGTCGTAGCCCTGATTCACGCCGTTCTGATCCACATAGCCGAAGGGCGCCTTGTCCGTAAATACACCGATGCGAATCACACCGGACTTCTTGATCTCATCCACCGTGCGGAAGGTCGTCTTGCCCGCACTCTTACTCTCTGCCGCGCTGCCGTCTGCCTTCTTGCTGCCGCCGCAAGCCGCGAGTACACCGAGTGCAAGTGCCGTCACTGCTGCCAATACCAAAGTCTTCTTCATTTTCATTTCCTCCGTTTGCTTTTGTTTCTGCTTCCGTAGTCACCTCTGCCGTAAGCTCTTTCGCTTTTCGCTTCTTCGGGTTTCAAATTCCCCTTGCTCTCTGCTGCGACTACTCCTCTTTTACTATGTTCTTTCCTAAATAACTTGTTCGATATTCTTTTCTATGGTCTTTTCGTACTGTTTTCTATGTAAAACACGATGCTTGTTGTCGACTTGCGCACCGCTCAATTGTTTTCACCGAATCTGCTTTCCTTCCTCTTACAGCAATGTTGTGAGCTGCTTACAACATCGGTCCGTGCGCCCGCGGCGGCTCAAAACAATTCTCATGCGCTCTTCTCTTCCTTTCTGCTTCTCGCGACAAAGCGGAAGTTGTCGAGGAAGGTTCTTGCGCGCTCGGTCTTCGGCGCCGTAAAGAACTCTTCCGGCTTACCGATCTCCACGACTCTGCCCTCGTCCATGAAGACAATGCGATCTGCGACCGCGCGGGCAAAGCTTAGCTCATGCGTCACAATGAGCATCGAGAGTCCCTGTTCGGAAAGTTCCATGATGACATCCAGCACCTCTCTGACCATCTCGGGATCCAGCGCGGCGGTGACCTCGTCAAAGAGCATGAGCTCGGGGTGCATGGCAAAGGGCACGCACAATCGCGACGCGCTGCTTCTGTCCGCCGGAGAGCATGCGCGGATAGGACTTCTCTTTGTCCCCGAGGTTCACGCGTTGCAAGAGTTCCCGCGCCTCTGCCTCTGCCGCCTTCCGGCTTCGCTTCTGCACCTTTCTCGGCGCCAGGGTGATGTTATCGAGGATATTCATATGGGGGAAAAGCTCATAGCTCTGGAACACCATGCCGAGCTTTTGCCGCACGGCGGTGAGCGCATTCTGCTTGAGGCCGCTGATCACTTCGCCGTCCAGCGCGACTTCTCCGCCCTGTATTTCTTCGAGACCGTTGATGCAGCGGAGCAGGGTAGACTTTCCGCTCCCCGAGGGACCGAGTATCACGACCACCTCACCCCGGCGCAAATCGAGATCCACGCCCTTCAGGATTTCGGCGTCCCCAAAACTTTTTCTGAGCCCGCGTATGCTGAGCTGTATGTCCCGTTTTACTTCTTTCATTCTGTGGCCTTCCTTTCAAGCTGCGTTCAGACTGCCCAGCGTCGTTCCAGATAGCGTGCCAACATGGAAACCGGCCAGCATATCAGGAAATATAAGAGAAATATGACGCCGTAAATCGGTAGTGCCGCCGTGGGATACTGAAAGCGGTTGGCGTCTATGATTTGTTGTCCTGTCTTTAAGACCTCGACCACGCCGATTAAGACAACCAGTGAAGTGGTCTTCACCATGCGCGTCACGAGGTTAATGGCGAGCGGCAAAAGCCGCCTTAAAGTCTGCGGAATAATGACATAGCGGCTACACTGCCCCGCCGTGAGTCCGAGCGCCGCAGCGCTCTCGTACTGATGCTTCGGGATACTGTTAAGCGCGCCGCGCACCAGATCTCCCATCTCCGCCGTGCCCCAGAGCGTGAACACCAAAACGGCGCTGAACTCACCGCTCAGACTGAGTCCGAAAACACGGGCGCTCCCGAAGAAGACAAGAAAGAGAAGTACCAGCTGCGGCATGATGCGGATAAAATCAAGGTAAATGCGACTGAACAGCTTGATGATCCGGTTTTCCCTTGTCATCAAGAGTCCGAAGAGGATGCCGAGCGGGATCGAGAGTGCCACCGCAATGAGGCTGATTCGAACGGTGACTGCAAGTCCGCCGAGGAGACGCGCAAGGTTGTTGCCCGCGAGCAGTATGGAAAGCGGCGAAGCGCTTGCCGATTTAATTGCCAAAGCCTGCATTGCGTAACCTCCTTTCCAGCCAAGTGCCGAGAAGTGAAATCGGCAGGAGCAGCGCGAGGTAGGCAATCACCAGCATGAAGAGTGCCTCCTTGGTCTGATAGTAAATGCCGATTAAATCCTTCGCGACATACATGAGGTCCGCGAGGGCAATGCCGCTGAACACCGAGGTCTCCTTGATAAGAAAGATGATGTTTGCGGTCAGCGAAGGCACCGAGACCGCAGCAGCCTGCGGAAACACAATGTAGCGCATGCTTTGTCCGCCGCTCAGTCCGAGAGAAAGCGCCGACTCGGTCTGAATTTTTCCACCGTGCCGAGCCCCGAGCGAAAGCTCTCGGTCATATAAGCACCGCCGAGAAAACTTAAGCCGATCACGCCGCAGAGCTCCGGGCTTAAGCGTATTCCTATCTTCGGCAGGCCGAAGTAAAGGAAGAAAAGCTGTACGAGCAGGGGCGTGTTGCGCGAGAGTTCCACGTAGACCGTGACCAACTGCGAGAGCAGCGGCATTCGGTAGTAGAGCACCAGGCTCGCGACGAGGCCTATGACCAGCGAAATCAAAATGCCTATGCTCGCGATGGTAAGTGTGAGTCTTGCCGCCTCTACATAGAGCGGCATAAAGCGCTCCATAAACGAAATATCCATGCCCCTCCTCTCTGCTCTTATCAAAAAGCTATTTCCTATTTACCTACTTGTGTAGAAGGTTTTTGTATCATAGCATCGCCCCGAAAAGCTGTCAAGCGAAGTTAGCAATTTTTCTTTTTCCGCGCTTGACAATCATTATTTTCTAGTGTACTATCGCATTAGTTCGCAAGTGCAGTACTTGCAGAGAGGAGCTTCGATGCAATTTAACGAGTCGCAACCCATATATTTGCAAGTCGTTTTGCAAATCAAAAAGGAAATTGTCACCGGGAAAAAGAAAAACGGCGAAAAATTGAAGTCGGGGCGGGAACTTGCCCTGGAGTACCACATCAACCCGAACACGGCCGCGCGCGTCTATCAGACACTCGAGGCCGAAGGCGTCGCTTTCACGAAGCGCGGTCTCGGCACCTTTGTGACCGAAGATACCGCGGTCAATGTGAGCCTGCGGAAGGAACTCGCCGCAGACTTCATCGCCCGCTTCAAAAAAGACATGTCCGAACTCGGCTATACCGAAGACGAGATGCGGGATCTCATTTGACTCTAAGGAGGTCATTTCATGCTGGAAGTTAAACAAGTGAGCAAGAGCTTTGGCAGCAAGACGGCATTGCGGGATTTTTCCTGCACGCTTGAACCCGGTGAAATTTACGGTCTGCTCGGCGCAAACGGCAGCGGTAAGACCACACTCATGAAACTCATCGCGAATCTGATACTCCCGGACCGCGGACAGATTCTGCTGGACGGCCAAGAGGTCAATTATCGGAGCCGTGAGCACATCGCCTACATGTCCACCGAGCCCTACTTCTATTCCTATATGAAGATAAAGGACGTGGGTGAATACTATCAGGACTTCTTTTCAGGATTTCTCGATGGAGACCTTCCGCGAGATTATCGATAAGTTTGAGCTCCGCCCCGAGCTTCGTGCAAAGCAGCTCTCCTCGGGTATGATGGCTAAGCTTAAAGTGGCGGTCACCATGGCGCGCAGTGCCGATGTCATTTTGCTCGACGAGCCCCTGAACGGCATTGACTTAATCGCGCGAGATCAGGTCATGGAGCTCATCATCTCCCACGCGGGCAAGGATTCCACCCTCCTGCTCTCTAGCCACCTGGTCGAAGAGATGGAGCGCTTTATCTCGAAGGCTATTTTTGTAAAAGACGGCAACATGGTGGCCTCGCTGGATGTCGAGGACCTTCGCATCAAAGAAGGACTCTCGCTCGCCGAGAAGTACCGTCAGCTGCTCGCCTAACGCTTTCATTGGTTGCCCAAAGAGGCAGGAAAGGAATTCCATATGCTGAAACTCATGAAATACGAGTGGAAGAAAAGCATCTTCGTCAAACTCTTATTGCTCACGCTGATCGGCGTCGGAGAAGTGGTCTATTTGGTCAGTCTCTTCTCCGGCAACATCTATCGGAGTGATTCTATTCTCTTCATACTGAGTGTCACCATACTGTCGCTGGGACTGTTTCTCGCTCCCATTGTGAGCATCCTGCAAAATCTTTCGACCTTTCAAAAAGAGCTGAACAGCAAGGAAGCCTACATGCTCTACCTGACGCCCCACAACAGCTTTGAGATTCTCGGCACAAAGTACGCCATGAACTTTATCGAGATTTTCTTCTGGGCCTTCCTCGCATCCGTCATCTGTGTTGTGGACGTACTCCTGCTCACCAATGCCTTTGTGGGACTCGACTCGTATGAGGTTCGGGAGGGTATGCAGCGCTTTGTGGAATTGATGCTCTCTCCGGAAACCCACTCGACCATGATACAGCTCACACTCTTTTTCCTCGCGGGACTCTTGCAGTTTGAGAGCATCGCACTGCTCGCCATTGTCCTGCAGTCGACCTTCCTGCCCGGCAAGCGCTTCGGCGGTGTGATTACCGTGATTCTCTACATTGCGCTCAACTATTTCAGCGGTGCATTGCTCCTTCACATTCCCTTCTCGCCCAAACCGATGCTCCGCTTCGGCATCAACTATATCTCGCCGCAGACCATAGGCATGGTGCTTATGAGTATTCTGCTCTCTGTCATCTACTTCATCCTCTCGGCCATCCTGCTTGAGAAGAAGCGCAATATCTAAAGCAAGTCAAACACACGGTGGCGATCCGAAGATCGCCATCAAAAAAAGATCGACGACTCCCCCCTTTGTCGCCGATCTTTCTTTTTTGTTGTTTCATTAATTTGTAGTGCGATGGATTTGCAGTTCTCTAATCTGTCTGCTGTCTGTTTTGTCACCTCTTGATTTGAACGCCCTTGCTTCCGTAAGTTCTCCCGAATCACTCCTCCGAGAAACTTACAGCGCCCGTTCTTATGTCATAGACCCCGGATATAACCGTGAGCGGCAATTCGGGACAGTACTCGTGTAAGCAAGCCGCAAGATCCGCCGCCTCCGCCTTCGCATTGCGCTCCACCGCGCGCAGAGCTACGGTCTCCGTGCCGATGCCGGCGCGGATTCTCTGTCCCATGTGCGCGAGCGCGCCCGAGAGCTCTTCTCCGGAGAGCGTTGCCTTCACGCCGCCGCAATCGCTGTGTCCGAGCACCAAGAAGAGGCGCACGCCGAGATCCTGCGCCGCATACTGCGCCGAAGCGAGGATAGAGTTTCCGAGCACATTGCCGGCGGCGCGCGTCACAAAGAGCTCGCCGAGCCCCGCGGAGAAAATAAACTCCGGTACCACACGGGAGTCCGAGCAGGTCAGGATGAAGGCGTAGGGACGCTGCCCCTTGGTCGCGAGCTCATCTCTTCGCGCCGCGTCGTGTGCCAAGTTCTGCGCCTCACCGCTCACAAAGCGCGCATTTCCTTCTTTCAGGCGCTGAAAGGCCTCCGCAGCCTCGCGATTCTCTTTGAGACCTTCGTCTCGATTCCCGTTCTGATTCTGATTCATCATTGTTCCCTCAAAGCAAAATTCAAGTTTCCCAAGTCTTTTCAAAGCGATCCGGCGAGACATAGAGTTCTTTCAGCTTTGCCGTCCCGCTGCCCCAGTCCGGAAGCTGGAAATGCGGCATGTCCACAATCGACTTCCAGTCGCCTCCCCACTCGAGCCCGAGCGCCTTCCCCATGGCTCCGACCTTTTCAAAGAAGCGATCCCCGTTCTCATAGGGCGGCTTCCCGTCGTCCCGGCAAAAGTCAAAGGCCGTGCCCCACTGGTGGTGCGAGGAATAAGAAGAGCCGCTCGCATTCGTCACAATGCTGCCGCCCGCCGTGCGCCCGAGCGCGTAGAGCGCATCCTGTTCTTCCGCAGTGCGAACCTCCTGCGTGATGCGTATCGGTAAGCCCCGCGCCGCGCACTGCGCAATCAGCTTTTTCTGCAAGCGTTTTAAGCGCGGGTGCAAGCGGCTCACATTGTGACCGCCCGGTGCGGGTCTCTCCTCGAGGCAGACACCGTCCCGATCTGCCCGATAGCGCTCCCCGTTCCAGGACACGGCTTCGGAGACCGCCATGCTCCCATCCGCCTTAAAGTAATAGCTCTTTCCCTTATAAGAGCGCATCTGGTTCCGCGCCATCTCGCCGTTGCTGCGGAGAAAGTACCACTTGCCCTTGTCCTTAACCCACTCGTAGACCGCCATGCTGCCGTCCTCGTGGAAAAAGAACCACTTGCCGTTTATCTGCTGCCAACCGGTCAGCATGAAGCCGTAGGCGTTTCGCCTCACCCGCTTTCCGATCGCTCTCCTGCTTTAAATAGTACCAGCGCTCTTTGATCTTTTGCCAGCCGAGCTGCATGCTGCCGTCACTGCCGAAGTAGTACCACTTGCCGTCAAGCTGCTGCCATCCCGTCAGGGTGTAGCCATAGTCATTTTTCGCCTCGGCGGGCTTACGGTCTGCAGCCTGCTTTAGGTAATACCAGCGATCCTTCTCCTTCTGCCAGCCGAGCTTCATATTTCCCGCCGCGTCGAAGAGATACCACTTGCCGTCTATCAAGGTCCAGCCGGTGCTCAGAACGCCGCTCTCGCGGTACTGCCAGGCACTGCCCTGCTTTTCCCAGTTTCCCATGGCTCACTCCACGCCGCGCGACTTAAGGGACTCAATCACCTCATCGTAATAGGGCGTCTCGACCCCGTAGCGCTTCCCGAGGCGCTGCACCTCGTAGATCAGACCATCCGCCTCTGACTTTTTGCCCGCCGCGACATCCTTCTGGAAAGAGGTGGTCATCTCCTTTGCCAGACGATCCACCACGGCAAGGCAGTCCTTTTCGCCGAAGCCTCCCATGTCAATGCCCATCTTCTCCGCGATTGCAAGCACCTCCCGCACAAGCCCGCGGTAAAAGTTTCGGTACTCGCCCTCGCGCTGCAAATGCGCCGCCGTGATGTAGAAGTAGGTGCCGACCGCACCGTGCGGCGAAAGGTAGGCAAATTTTTTCATGCAATCGCGGCGGATGTTGTCACTCAGCACGGCTTCTATACCCGCCTTTCCGAGGTCCGCCCGAATATCTTTTAGCACTGTACGCGCTTCCGCCTCCGTCCGCGCACCGTAGACCACGCGCATCAGCTTGCCGAGCTGACGAATTTTTCCGGGCTCCTCCACATTCGCCATCACATAAATGCAACCGTCCGTGACCAGCGGCTTCTCCAATTTTTTCTGTAACTTCTCTCCCGTCCCGAAGACATTGCAGAGCGGGATAATCACCGTATTTTCCGTGGCGATGCGCTCCAAAAACGGCAGGACGCTTTCGATCGAATAGGACTTTAAGGCGAGGAAGATGACATCCGGCGTCTCGTTGTAACCCGCCTCATCGAAGGCAGCGACCGGCACCAGGGTTTCTTCGCCCTCATCTCCCACAATGGTAAGTCCCTTTTTCTTCAGCGCCTCCAAGGTCTTTCCGTGTGCCAGAAAACTCACCGAAAGCCCCGCACGCTGCAAGTATGCGCCGAGCGTGCCGCCGACACCGCCCGCGCCGATGATCAAATACTTTAACATCTTTTTTCTTCCCCTCTCTCCCCGCGAAACGCCGAGTTGATTTTTCCTTTCGCTGTCTTATATCCTGTGTTTCTCTCGCTTCTGACTCAAAGTCGGAAGTCCTCTCGGTAACAGCAAGCGTACCTGCATTTCCGCTCAGGCGGTTTCACAGCTCCCCTGAACGGCATCGAGACGCAGCAAATCCCGGTGAATGTCCTCGAGCGTATACTTCCGCATCTCTGCCTCCATGGCACTCTGAATGTCGGTGAACTTATAGTCCAGAATCTTATGGATGTTCCTTCCGACCGGACAGTTCGGGTTCGGATTCTCGTGGAAGCGAAACAGCGCCCCGCGCTCCACCGGCTCAATGGCCGCATAGACATCGTAGAAGGAGATATCCTTCAGCGCCCTCTCGAGGGTGATACCGCCCGTGCCGCGCGCAATGCGGATAAGCCCCGCGCGCCGAAGCTGCGACAGAATGTTCCGGATGATGACCGGATTTGTCTGTATGCTGCTCGCCAGAAAGTCGCTGGTCATTTTGTGGGTCGCCTGAAACGCATCCACACAGGCGAAGATGTGAAGGGCAATGCTGAAACGACTGGATATTTGCATGGCTTCTCCTTTGCGTCTGAAATCACATGCTCTTATTTTAACGCACGACAGCTGTAAACACAATCTTTACAGAGTTTCGCAAGATTTCACGGGCGCTTCCTCAGACTTCTTACCGAAACTTACGGTTTTTGTAAGAAACACGTTCAATTTCAGCCTATTTTTTTTTTGCAATAGGTATTACAATAAATACAGATAACTAGGGCTTGTTGCACTATTTTGGTACCGGAAAACCAGAAGTTTCAGAAAGGAGCAGAGCATGTCAAGAAACCGTATTTTATCTCGTGTTTATTTTGTGAGCCTCCTCAGTGTATGCTGCATGTACTTGTGCTGGTGTGTTTCGCTCATCCCTCTGCAGGCCTTGGCGCAGCCCGTTCGTTTCGTGGAACAATGGCTCTTTGTTCCGATGCTTATTTCCGGGCTAATCACTTTTTTGTTTGACAAAGACAAGTGGTTTACCGGTAAGTTCACCAAGAATTATCATACCAGCGAACAGTGGAAAGATTTGTATCCGCGCACCTATCGTCTGGAAAAAATCACGATTTATCTCGTGAGAAATTCCTGGAAGTATTTTCTGTTGCTCTTCTTGATTTACTGCGTTCTCTGCGGAGTCGGCATTCTGAAATAAATAAAAGGCGGGTTTGGAATACACGATTCATGTATCCCGACCCGCCTTATTTTTATTCCCATACTTCTCACACTTCAGCCGAGAAGCTCTTTTGCCCGCCGCAACACGGGAAGTTCCCGCTGCGCGAGCAGGCGACCGAGACGGCTGTTAAGGCCCGCCTCGTATGCTGCCACGGCCTCTTCATAGCAAAGTTTTATTTTCTTCAAATTGTGCTTGTTTGTTCAGTAAGTGTAATACTGACACCACAAGCAACATAGCAAAACACAACATTGAGTTTTACTTTTTGTGAGTCAGAGAAGTTCAACAAAGTATTGCAGCTAAAGGCTTTCATGGCATTTACCTCTCATACTGCACAATGCAAAACTGAACAAATGAGTTTCGGTTTATTTGTCCTTAAATTTCTTTGTATTTTACAGATAATCACAACATCTTTATACTATTATATCACTGCTTATTTTAGGTATATCACCAGAGGTCCCAGGATGCCCCTAGATTTGATTTTTAGGAATAGGATATATAAATTATAGGTTAATCCATTAAAAATCAATCTGGGGTCAATCTAGTTAATCAGAGGATTATATATAAAAAGACCCCAAGAAAAATTGTCGGAAAAAAATAAAGAAAAAGTTTCAAAAATGGGTGTACAAATTTCAAGACTTGTGATACAATACATATAGATCAAAAAAAGAGCCAGATAGTTTGATATTATGAGCGCTTAGGGAAGCAAAGTTACCTCAGTTGAGGTTTAACTGGCTTCTCTTTTTTTGTTGTCTGAAATTAAGCGAAAGGAACAAAGATGATGAACAATAAAGCAACAAAGCATGAATTTGCATGCAATGCTGGTAAGGTTACCGAGTACGAAGTAAAGGAACATATTGACACTATCATGGTGGGCTTTCGTGGATTCTCAAAGGAAGTGTCGATTATAAAGTGGAACGACAAGAATCCTGTGTTTGATATTAGAGCATGGCGAGTATCTGACAGAGACGGATTGCAATACCCTTTGCGTGGTATCACTTTCTCTAAGGAAGAGTTTATCAAGTTAAGGGAAATCTTGAACAGCATTGATGTGAATTGCATTGATGAATATATTTGAGCAAAGAATATGAGGTATAAATTATGAACGGAGCAAAGATTGAAGAAAGAAATTATTATGCTGAAAGCTACATTGCTTTAATTGGAGCAATTATCAAGGAAACCGCTTCACTAATTAAAGATATACAGAAAGCAATGAGTGAGGTGTGAAAATGGGAAAGAAAAAACTACAAGGCGCAGACGGAATGAATTTTCAACTGCAACTTACAATTAAAGGCTTAGAGAGTATAAATCTTCCAGAGGAAAACCTTGCGAATGAATCCGGAAATGACATTATGAAAATATCATGTTGGGGTGGCAAGCTGTCTGCTTATGTGAATTTGCCTAACGCAATCAGGCCAAACAATGTGCAGCCATTTCAATTATCTGATTGTATCAAAATCGAATTAGTAAGAAACCAAGTCATTGAGCACATGAGGTCATATTTGCAAAAGCACCTAAGAGACAAGTATTCTGATGAATTTCTTTCAATGATGAGTGTCACAAAAATGGAATGCAATCTAACGATAAAATGTGTTGGGGATTGTAAGCCAAGAGATGTGATTAGATTATTTGAGAAGTCTTTTGCAAAGGTTACTGTTTATAAGGAAACAGACCCTAACGGAAAAACGCACAGGAAACCAGAACGAGGAATCACAACAACCAAGCCCCACGAATGGGTGTTAAAGGTTTATGACAAGACTTTTCAGCAAAGGCAAGCAGGCAATCTTAAAGTTGAATCAAATCTGATTCGTGTAGAATTGGTGTTCTTAGACAGAATGCTTGACCGTATGTATTCAAACAAAAAATCATTAGAGGACATTCTCACAAGGAAAGCAATCAAAGCATTGATTGACCAGTACCAAGTGACTTTTGATGAAATATGCAAAAAGAATATTACCCCTATGCTGAATGCCTGTGTGCAAGAGGTATTTGAAAGTTTAACTTGCTCTACTCCACGAAAGGAAGTAAGCGAAACTTTGATTAAGTGTAAGGAACTCGTTGTAGATACTGAGATATTACGCAAGGCATTAAAGAAGTGGTATGTATTCAAGAAACAGCCTGATAGCTCAAAACGCATTGTTTCATTTTATCGAGAGAAAAATATGGGTTTTCCAGAAGATGTGCTTAGAACGCTCAAACTTATGCACAATTCTTTAGGATAAAACAGGTCTGAAAAGTAATATTCGATGTTACCCTGTGACCCCAAACTTGAAAAACTGAAAATCTCATAAATTGAGAATAAACCACCATTCATTGGGGTGTAAAAGGTATTTAATAAAGCATTTGAGCAAAACGCAAAAATCAAATCTTGTCCATAATTATATGAGACAGATACTACAACAGATAACAGTACATTTACAATAAGGGGGTGTTCACTAATGCAGATAGAACGCATATCAGCAGATATTACATTAAAACATAAACCCAGAACGGGAACGCAGGCTTACAATATGCTGATCGAATCTCTCAAAGCAGAGATACAGGAAAAACAGGAGATTTTATCTCATCTCACACAAGATACTGTGAAACAGAAATTCATAGAGAACTGGAATCCTACAACAAGGAGCGTGAACATCTATGATATATAGGAAGGAGTGATTTTCTATGCCTTATGCTAAAGGACAAAGCGGTAATCCGAAAGGTAGACCTAAGCAAACCGCAGAGCAGAAATCACAAAAAGAGCAATTTCAAAGATTGCTTAAATCTTCTACCGTTGAAGCTCTGCAAAGCATAATTCAGATTGCCAGTGACAGATACAACAAGGACCGATTCAACGCTTGTAAGTATATCATAGACAAAGCTTATGGTGCAAATACTGCTTTTCTTTTAGACGGTACAGAAGATACTGCTCCTACTGTAATTAAGATTGTTCCATACGGTAAAGATAACGAGGACGATAAAGAATGGGCTTGGGAGCAAGAATGGAACAATGACCCAGATGAAAATGAGGACGAATAATTATGGTTAAGATTACAAACAGAACAGTTACCACAGAGGTAACGAGAGGTGCGTATGATACATTCTACAAGAAACAAGGCTTTGTGATTGTGTCAGATAAACACGAAAATATTGAATGGGAGGAAGAAGAAAATGACTAAAATCAATACAATTGCAAACAACGGACTAACTATCATTGAGAACTACAATAAACTGTTTGAGCAGATCGCAAAAGCAAAGACTGTTGATGAAGTGCGTACTCTGGTTGCAAGCGTTAAAGATTTTATTTCTGTGTATAAGCGTGTTGATAAGAACATGGTAAATGAAATCTATGACAAATTCCAGAGCAAACTTCACGATATGGTTGCTGAAAATGGTTTTGTGTATGACCATATGAATAACAGAGTCGAAGAAGTCCGTAATCGTGCTTATGACTATGCAAACGAAAAGGACGATACACAAGCAGTACAGAACAAAGCACTTCAGCTTATGTCACAGATGCCTAAGGTAATGAACAGCAATCATGCAAACCGTATCACTAAGGTTTTGACAGATTCTATCAATTCTGGTGTTATCGGTAGCAAGGCTGTTCTGGAACTGCTTAAGTATCCCGCTTATGCTGATATGGTATCTGCAAAGATTAGGGAGCGTGCTTTTGAGGGTAGCAAATCTTCTGCTGAACAGGCTTTTGACAGATTAAAAGAATCTGAACTGAAAGAAGCTGAACAGGGTCTTGCTTCTGTGTATATGCAAGGATTCCACCTTAGAAACATTGAAAAACAGGTCAATGCGTTTAAGAAGCCTTCCGCATGGAATCCAGACGAACAGACAGCATAAAGGATAAGCCCAGAATAACACAGGATAATCCAGATTGAATCATAAGTCATTAGGTAATGGATTTATATGGCTAAAATCAAAAGTCCCTCAGAAGCCATCTGAGAATCTCTGGGGATAAACATAAAATTGAGAATAAAATAAATCGGTTACTAAAGAATAAGTCCAGTTGCCCAGATGGAGCAAACACAAAACATGGACAACAATACAATAGTTCAGTTGAATTTGTATTCGCGTCCCCCAATCGAACGGGAGAATACAAAATGACAAAGAAATACTATACAAATAATACGAACATTTACCAGAGAAGGAGTTTAACTTTATTGTATCAGATGTACGCATTCCTCGTATGGTGCCTTTACAGACTCTTGCAGATGAATCTGGTATTTCGTATAAAGCACTTTGGCAGATGTGCAAACAGAACAAAATCGTGCATATTAAGTCCGGTAATAAGTTTCTTGTGAATGTAGACAAATTCGTTGAATATCTTAATGCCGGCGAATTGGAGGTTGAGGACGATGATAAAATTGAAACAAGAGGTAGGAAACCTAAACGATTGGAAACCACTTAAAGGCTTTTCATGGTTTTTGTTTTCAGCCGATGGACAGGTATATGACATTGTAAAAGAAACGATTAAGCCACAGTTTGATAATGGTGGTGGATATATGCAGGTAAATCTACTCAATGATGATGGAGTAAGAAAACGGGTATATGTTCATCGTGCGGTATATCAAGCGTTCAAAGGCGATATTCCAAAGGGTATGGAAATCAATCACATTGACGAGAACAAAGTCAACAACTGCATTGATAACCTTGAAGCAGTCACACACACTCAAAATCAGAATCATGGTACGCGCTCAGTAAGAGCAGGACGAAGTAAAGGCGGCCTATTGCTCAATACACACCCAACGGTAAGTTAGTCCGTATTTATGATTCAATGACCGAAGCAACCAAATACGGATACGGCATGGGTAGAGTGTGTGCTTGCTGTACTGGCAGACTCAATCAATACAAAGGCTTCATTTGGAAATATGCAGCTTAAACAATGTGGTATCAGAATTTATAAAATTTGATACTATCCCTAAAGGCTTAAAAATAGGGTTCAAAAAGTACACTATAAAACTTTTGATTATTCTCAAAAAAGAGGTGTACTTTTTGATACCTGCCTGATATGATTAAGTTAGAAACGAACAGGCGTTCGATAAAGGAAAGAGATGTTCAGTTGAACGATAAGTTTAAGGCAAGAAGCCATTTGAAAGCACAATTTCCTAACAGGTATAAAATAATCTGTAAAAACTGCACTTTTAGAGATAAATCAACAATTACAATACATGGGAAAGTTATTCCTGTCGGTGTAACAAAAGCATTCTGTGACAAGTACAGAAAACCCCCTCATAGCAATGGGAAACCACATGATGTTCTATTCAATGAAGCTATATGTGAGTATTACGAGGAGGAAAAGCTATGAAGTATGTTGCATATCACAGAACAAGTACAAAAGAGCAGCATTTAGACCGAGGCATTACAGAAATCAAGAAATACTGTGATGAAAATGGAATCTCTTTATACAAGGATAAAATCTACACAGACCAGCAAACAGGAAAGAACTTCAACAGACCACGATACATTATGCTGAAAGATGAGATTCTTGAAAGCGGTGATGTTCTGATCGTTACTGAACTTGACCGTTTAGGAAGAAACAAAGAAGCTACACTAAAAGAGTTGCAATTCTTCAAGGATAATGGTATTCGCGTTATGGTGTTAGAATTACCCACAACATTGATTGACTTGTCAGCTATGGAAAACTCAATGGCTCGTATGATGTTAGAGACTATCAATAATATGATGATTGAGTTGTATGCAAGCATGGCACAGGCCGAGATTGAGAAAAAAGAGAAAAGACAGCGAGAAGGCATTGAACAGAAAAAAGCTCGTGGAGAATGGGACGATTATGGCAGACCAAGAGTTATGGAACTTGAAGAATTTGCTACCCACTATCGCTTAGTACAGCAAGGGGAAAAGAAACCATTTGAACTGATGAAAGAATTAGGAATGACGAAGCCTACCTACTATCGTTACAAAAATCAAATCGAGAAAGGGTGTTAAGAATGGCATCGCTAAAGAGAGTTCAACATAAAAGTGGTAGAGTTGTTTATCGCATTGTAATCTGTATGGGTTATGATAAAAAAGGAAACAAACTGGTTAAGAATCTTACATATTCCGTCAATCAGTCAGTAACACCCAAACAACAAGAACGAGAAGCGAAAGTATGCCATGGATATGGAAGATAAATTAAAATATGGCTATGACTTCAACGCAGAAAAAATGTCATTTGAAGATTTTTCATACAAATGGCTTGAGAGTGTTAAAGATAACATTGCTTATGGTACCTACGCAGGATATAAGCAGGTATTAGAGAGCAGAATCATTCCTTACTTTAAGGGGAGCAAGATTGCTCATATCAAAACATCACACATTGAAGCATTTTACAGAACTCTGGTTGATGACTATTCAACAGGCACCATAAAGAGATTTGCTAATGTGTTGAATCTGATTTTTAAGACAGCCAAGCGTTACAGCATGATTGAAAACAATCCTTGCCAAGACGCACAAAAGCCAAAGAGAAAAGACGAGGATGCGGGATTAAAGTTCTTTACTCCAAAGCAAGCATTGATGTTTATAAAATCTCTGGATATGTCATACGAGGTAACCTATAAAGGCCATCAGCGTATTGACGATACAGGTAAACCATACTATGTGAATGAGTACACAGAATCCTATACTGTGCCGACACAATATAAGGTGTTCTTCACTCTCTCATTATTCTGTGGATTCAGAAGAGGAGAAACACTTGCTTTGCATTGGAATGACATTGATTTTAAGGAGAAGAAAATCTCTATTTCTAAATCGGTGGGTATGACGGAAAATGGATTTGATTATAAAGAACCGAAAACAAAGAAATCTGTCAGAAAGGTATCTATTCCAGATGATGTAATTCCACTTTTGAAGCAGTATCACTTTGAGTACACACAGACACGATTTAGTCAAGGTACTGCGTGGCAAGGCGATTTCAGCAATGGCGGTAATCTGTTCACTCAAGCAGACGGAAAACTTATGGGGCATACAACACCCTATCAGTATTTCACAAAGCATTTACACCGTTATAACAAATGGGTGAAGAATAATCCAGACAAAGCAAAGGCCGAGGGTTTAGAGGAATTACCGATTATTCCACTTCATGGGCTAAGACATTCATGTGCTACCCTACTCAATTATCTGGAAATCAACATCATTGAAATATCAAAGACATTAGGACATTCAACCTGCTCAACAACAATGAACATCTATGCTCACAGCTTTGAGGAACAGCAAGAGGAAGTAGCAACAAAGATAAATGAGTTCTTGCGATTGAACGCATAAATAATTGAGAGCCAGAGGACAAAACCAAAGGCTCTCATTTAGTCATCATTCATCTTTCAATTCCATGTGGTCAAGGGCATATTGTAAAGCCATGCTGATAAGCTCATTACGAGAACGATTAGTTTTAGCTGCCAAATCGTTATATTCCTCTTGTAAGGCTCTATCTATGCGTATCGTCATTGTGACAGATTTATCTTCTTTGGGTGTGACGATAAATTTCTCCATAATGCAACTCCTCCATTGATTTTAATTACATTATAGTATTGACGAAACCCATAAAACTATGACACAATAACGAGTTGAAAATCTACTGTATTTTTGTGTTACATTCTGCTATAATGCTAATATCAACCAAAACTGGGAGGTATGGCATTATGAAAGATAAAGCAACCAAAAACAAAGTCAAAAGACCGATTTATAAGAGGTGGTGGTTTTGGGTAATCATTGTTGTTATTCTGTCCGCTATCTTCGGAACCAGTGGAGCAAAAGACGGTATCGATGACGGAGCAAAGGACACAATCAATTCAGCGGAACAACAGACTGAGGAAAAGCAAGAGACTGAAACCAAAAGCGGCACTTTGCCAATATTGATTGACGGCAGTTGTAGAGCATTAACAAAGAAGTTTATTGAGGGTGCTGTTAAGGAAGAATATTCCATGTTCGCATACAATGTAGAAGAATTTGAGTTAGACGAAAACGAAAACGGTACAATCAAAATCCTATATCTACCATCTAACGCAGGAGATGGAGCAACAAAGGTAAACTTGACAATTTCCCTTAAAGACGGGGTATACAAAATCGAATATGCAATGCTGTCTGGATTGTATGAAGTGGATCTTACACAAGTTTCAAAAAAATATACTGAGTTAATTACATCAGACTAACAAAGAAAGCCTTGACTCATAAAACTGTCAAGGCTTCTCTTATTTTATACTATTGTGATACTAAACTTATGGAGTGATAGAACGTATTGGGGAGAGATACGGAAAGCACAAATCCCAAAAAGGTAACAATAGAAACACTTATGGAGAATTATGGAGAGATAGGGAAAGCGTTAGTTAATCTTCTTCAGATGAAACTCCTCTTCTTCATCCCGAGTGAGTTTGGTTTCGCCGAAGGACTTTACCCGGCAGAGAAAATAGTGGTTTAAGTTGTGGCGATGCACGAGATTATAGTAATCGCTGACAACCCCGAGCTTACAGAGTATCTCGACCTCCGCGCCGAGTTCTTCTTTGAGTTCCCGCCGTATTGCCGCTTCCGGCGACTCACCTTCTTCCACGCCGCCGCCGGAAGTCTCAACCAGCGTCACCGCTCCGAACGCATCCGACCGATCCATGCGCACAAAATAGTAATTCTCTTCGTCATCAATCACAATGGCTCTCGCAATCTGCCTGTCGTGATCCGTGTAAGTAAGCGGCCACTCCTTGTCCTCAAACTCCAGATAGAGTCCCTCATTTCCGCTCTGTTCCGCTCTCAGTTTCTCAAATTTATCTTTTTTATCTCTGTCCATCGGCTTTCTTCTTCCCCTTTCCGCTGCGCGGTTTCGGTCCCGTCAACTCGTAGCTCAGCGCAAGCAAATCGGCAACGGAAGCATCGAGTTCCGGCATTCCAAGGCGTATGCTGAGCCACTTCTCCTTGTTCATGTGGTAGGCAGGAAAATAGCCCGCCTGCGTGCGGAGCGAGGCAAGCAATATCGGGTCGCACTTCACATTCAGGAGTTCTATCTCCCCCGTTTCCGTAAGCCCGAGTTTCGAAGCGGCAAGCTTCAAAACCACAGCGTACCACTTCTCGTTGTCCTTCCGCCGGAGCACGGCATTCTCATCCTGCCAGGGATAGTCCGGCGCGGTGCCGTAACGCTTTTCGGCGAGCGCAAACAATTCTTGCCTTGTCATGGTTAGCTCCCTCCTAAGATCCGCTCCGCTTATCATACCACCAAGCGGAGGAAAAGGTGACTCTTTCGAAACAGAGACAAAAAACGCCCCGGCGGTGGAGAACCGTCGGGGCGAAAAATTCTTTTTTACTGCAAATTCTTATACACTTCCCACGCGAGTTTCTTGCTCGCCGGAATTTCATCGCGGCCTGCGCTCTCGTTCCGTCTCCAGAGGCCAAAGGCACCGCCTGCCGCGACCTGGGATGCCGCGTCGACCTGGCGGGACAGGTACATGCCCTGAATGTAGGGATTCTCCTTCGCAATGCGATAGGCCTCGGCAATCGCAGCTGCCTGTCTCGCCTCGCCGTTCTCAACGGCGGAAGTAAAGCCCATCTCGGTGAGGAAGAGCGGTCTCACCTCACCGCTCGGCGTGCGCATATCCGCGGTCTGCAGATAATCCGTGAGCACATTGATGTTCTTCATATTGATGTTCGGCGTCGTGTTGACATCTGCCGAAATGCCGTCATCGTCCTGAAACTCGGGCTTCGTGAAGAAATGCACCGGATACGGATGCCAAGCAATGCCGTAGTCCGTGTCGCGGAGCTTACTGTTTAGGAGCGGCAGATACTCAGCCGTCGGGTAGCATCCCGGCTCTCCGGTGGTTGCCTTCCAGCGCATGTCAAAGGGAATCAGCACCTTTGCCTCGGGATTTGCCGCCTTGATCTCCTCGTAGAAGATGCGAAAGGCCTTGGCATAGCTCTCCGCATGCGCCTGCATGTCCATCTCGCCGTTATAGTCCCAGTGAATCGCATCGTTCACCTCGTTGCCGATGACCCAGTTGGACACAGAGTTCTTATAGCGCGCCGCAAGACTTCTCGCGTAATTCCGAACCGCAGCCTGTCCCTCCGCGCTTTGCACATTAAAGCCGTAGGTGCCGACGCCCGCCACCGGTGCGCTCGGCATCATACCGGCCGGGGCACCCGGGCGGTTTATGACTATCATGGTCAGGGTGACACCGTTCTGCGTGCAGTATGCCGCGAGCGGATCGAAGGTATTCAAATCCTGATCGGTGCCCATGTTCACAACGACCTGCTTCACACCGAGGTTGCCGATGTCCGCAAGCATGTCCGCCGTCTGCTGCGACAGAAGCAAGCCCTTCTTACTCTGCGGCTGCTGATAAAACGCCAATGCGGGAACCGCGCTTCCCACCGTTAAGCCCGCTGCCAGTAGTGCCGCGAGCACTGCCTTTGCTTTCTTCATTGATACTCCCTCCGCTCGGATTTCTTATTCTTTCATTAAGATATCCTTAAGTGTACTGTCTGTCAAGCGCAACCGGGCATTTTCCCCCGGTTCGGGCTCTCATCCCTCTTCGGGAAAGCTGTAGGCGCGAAGCGCTGCATTCCGAATCCCGAAGGAGGCGAATTCTTCGTTTCCCATGTCGCGAAAATAGGACTCCACAATGCGGGAGATGCCGTTGTGCGCGACCAGAAGATAGCTTGTCTCCCTCTCTTCCCTGAGCTCATCCAGGAGATTATAAATCCGCTGTGCAACCCGCATCATGGACTCTCCGCCCCCGAAGCTATCGATAAAGTTCTCCTTGGCGCGCTGAAAGCCTTCGCCGTCCCGGGCTGTGCCCTCCCACTTGCCGAAGTTCTGCTCCCTGAGTCTCACATCCACCGCAAGCGGCAATTCCAATATGTTCGCAATCTCCTCTGCGGTATCCCGCGCACGGCTTAAGGGCGAACACAGCATGCGGTCAAGCTTTAGCTCTCCCGCATCCATGCGCGCCCTCAGTTCGCGCCCGATGGCGCGCGCCTGCTCCCTGCCGCGTTCGGTCAAGGGACTCTCGGTCGCCCCGCAGATTTTATTTTCGACATTCCAGACCGTCTCGCCGTGCCGCACAAAGTATATCTGATGCATGCTTCCCCTCCGCCTGCTTTGCAAGCCACCTTTCTCTATGACTGTTTCGCGTTTCAGAGTCCCTTCCCGAGTTCATACGCCTCTTTGAGCGCCGGGGCATCCTGCATGGCCCCCTTGTAGCTCATATTGGGGGCGGTGATGATGCCCTGATCCTTCCAGTTTAGATAGCCGCAGATATTTCGGTACATGGTGAGCACCGCTTCGTAGACACCGTCCGAGCCGGAATTTAAGAGGAGCGCTGTCTTATGAAAGTGAAAGCCCCGCCTGCCTCTCGCATAGAGGCGGTCAATTACGGCCTTGGTCTGCGCCGTGACATCAAACCAGTAAATCGGCGAGGCGAGCACCAGCATATCCGCTCGGTCAAGCTCCGCCAAAATTTCTTCCATGTCATCCTTCTGCGCACACACACCGTCGTGGGAAAAGCAGTACTGACAACCGAGACAGCCCGCAACCTTCTTCTCGCGGAGGTTGATGAGGGTTCCTTCGTGTCCGGCTTCCCGCGCACCGCGGAGAAAGGCTTCTGCCAACATTTCCGTATTCCCCTTGGCCCTCGGACTTCCGTTCACCACAACAATCTTCATCTCTTCTCCTCCCGGCCGATTTTCGCTTGCGCCTTTCAAACATTTTATTCCGCAAACTTTAACTATAGCGGATATCGCCCCAAAGGACAATTTGTTGTAAGGCGTTGTTTTTTCATCACTTTGGGAGAATCAGTCCCTTAGTTTCCCGTGAGTTGCAGCTCCTCTGCGTGTTCCTTCATACCTGCGATTGCAATTTCCGCGACCTCTTTGATGTCCATACCGAGCATCTCGCAGCCTTTCAAGATAATCTCGCGGTTACACTTTGCGGCAAAGCCCTTGCTCTTAAACTTCTTCATAAAACTCTTGATGTCCATGTCGGCTATGCCGTTCGGGCGCATGCGCGCCGCGGCCTGAATGATGCCGCTCAGCTCATCGACCGTGTAGAGACTCTTCTCCATCATGCTCTTCGGCTCGACCTCGTTCCGGTGCCCGTAGCCGTGGCTTAATATGGCGCGCACATCTTCCGCCGGCACGCCTTCGGCTAGCAGCTCTTTCTCGGTATGCAAAAGATGTTCTTCCGGAAACTTCTCATAGTCATAATCGTGGAGATAGCCGACCGCCTCCCAGTGTTCCCTGTCCTCCCCGAAATGCGCTGCCATCGCACCCATGCAAGCCGCTACATTCGCCGCATGCAGCTTTAAATGCGCCTCGGAGACCATTGTGTCATTGATTCGTTTTGCCTCCGCAATCGTCAACTTTTCCATGCTGTCGTATCTCCTCTCTTCCGCTTTTGATTGGCCTATCGGCCTGTGAATCTCTTTCAGTTTAGCACAAGAGGCATGCAAATATGCGCCCGAAGCATAGCTTTTCGGGCGCAACGCATATTGTGGTAAGGAGAAAGCTCTGCCTAATTGTTTCGATTAGCGCAAAGAACTCGTACTATATCTGATTTTCATTCAGCGCCCGATAAAGCTTTCGATAAAAGCTCGCTGCATCCTCCCCCAAGGCAAGCCCGGAAACCGAACCGTCTCCGGATTCCAGTATCGTAAAGCTTCCGTCGGACAGTTCTGCGTAATCCAGGGTGTAAAAAACGCTGCCAAGCTTCCGGTAGCGCTGCACCAATTCTGTCGGCGGCTCCGCTACCTTGCCCTCCTGCCCGGAATTACGGCTTATGCAAATCGGCTCATGGTTCACATAAAACACGCGGTACTCGTTGGTCCTGCCTTCATAGCGCTTTAAGTCCAGAAACTCTTTGATGCAGATTCCGCCTGTCAGCAAGTCGCCGCGGTAACGGTAAAAAAGCTCCATCCATACATTGAATGCTTCCTGCGAGCAGTTCTCGTCAAAATAGGCAGGGAACTCGCTGCCCTTCACGGACTTCACATAGTCTTTCACCAAGAAACGAGGAAACACCTTCAGACATGCCCCCACATCGATCTCGGTATGCAGCGGAAATGTGAGCATACGCGCGGTGTTCGGTAAAAGCTCCGGGTACACCCGTGGAAACAAATGTAATTTCTCGTACATCTCGGGCGTTGTGAGCAGTCGTATCTTCTGCGAAAGCAGCTCCCGGTAAAAGACAGCGTATTGTTCCGGTTTCATCATCCAGCCGCGATAAACAGCTGTGATTTCCCGCTCAGGAACGTCACTGAGCCTAAGTCGCTGTTCCCGAAACCAGGCTTGGTAGTCGAAGACCACTGTCTCAAAACCGCCTGCCAAACGCGCCGCGCGATACTCTTCCGCAAGATCTTCATCCGCCTCTCGAGGATTCAGAAAGGAGGAGGGAAACAAAATCACTTCGGTCACGCCTTTTCCCTCTGCTCTTGTTTGTCTCCTTCTTCTCCCTGCACAAGCGTGCAGAGCACTCCCTGCGGCAGGACATAGAGCACTTTCCCCTCCGCAGAGTCTCCGATTTTATCGTAGAGTCGCCCTGCGCTGTAGCTGTCTCCGATTACGGAGTGCGGACTGTTCGCGACATAGCCCACTTTCCCGAGCCCCTCGAGCTCCACGCGGATTGCCTCCTTATCCGCCTTGTTATCCGGCTCCTTGTTGAGTTGAAGCTTCATCTCCGGCTTAAAGTACTCGTTTCCGTAGTAGTAATTGGTTCCCGTAACGGTGAAATAGATCGGATTCATCTTGCTGCCTCCTCTGCTTTTCTTATGTTTCCAGTCTACCACCCCGCCTGTCCCAAAAAACGGACACAATCAAAGCAAAAAGCGGACTGCCTTTCAACAGTCCGCCGGTCCGCTTTTTGCTCTCAACTTCGCCGTAATTCAATCTTAGCTTTTCGAGCTGTTTCCTCTATCTTTTGTTTCCGCTGTGCGCTTCCGAAATGTCTCCAGATCAAGGCATTCCGTCGCGACTTCCTGTAAAAAGGCGGTGTCATGCGAAACCACAAAGAGAATTCTGTCCTCCCGCTGCTGCTGTTTTAAGAGTGCCGCGATGCGCAGCATGTTTTTACGATCCATGCCGCTGGTCGGCTCATCAAAATAGAAAAAGTTCGCGTCCTTAAGGAGACAGGTCGCAAGCGCCAGTCTCTGCTTTTGTCCGCCGGAAAGACTCATGGGATGGCGCTCTTTGCATTCCGCGAGACCGAGCGCCTGCAATAGATTTTTCGATTTCGCGCTGCGCTGCCTCTTCCGCTGCCTTTTCTCGCCTCTCCCCCGCTGTCTTCTCTCTCAGGCATCTCCCCTTCCATGCGAGCAGCAATTCTTCCTCGACCGAATCCGTGAACAGCTGACTGTTGACATCCTGCATGACCAGGGCAGAGCGTGATATGCGCTCACGCCCGGACAGCGGCTTTCCCCGAAGCGCGATGCGACTCTTCTTCGGCGCCTCCAATCCCGTCATTGCGCGGAGCAGCGTGGATTTTCCGCAGCCGTTTTCACCGACGATGCCGTAGATTTTTCCGAAGGAAAAGGAGACCTGACTGAGTTTCAGTTCTTCGCCTCGCCGGAAGGGGCAGCAGAGCGTTTCCACGGTCAGCTCTCCCTCGTTTTTCCACGCGGAGACATGAAGCACAGGTTTTTCCCTGCTCCGAAGTCCCATACCCGCAAGCTCATCCTCGGAGAGCGCGAGAAACGCTTCCCGCGAGAACACCCTGTCTATCTTTCCCGTCTCCAAGAAAATCAGGCGATCCATGAGTTCCGTCAGGTAGTGGAGCCTGTGCTCCGCGATGAGGAGGGCTATGCCCCTTTCCTTTAACATCGGCAGCATTTTCTTTAAAACCGCAATCGAGGCCTCGTCCAGATTGGAAGAAGGTTCATCCATGACAATGAGCTTGCAGCCCGCGAGGTAACAGGAGGCGACCGATAATATCTGTTTTTCTCCGCCGGAGAGCGCAAAGATATTTCGCCCTAGGAGATGTTCTATGGGGAATATCTTCAGCAAATCCTCCATGCGCCTGTCCATCTCCGCGCGATCAAGCCCCATATTCTCCATGTAAAAGAGCAGTTCCAGCGTTGTATTCACATTGAAAGTGTGTCTTCGGATTCTGAAATACACTCGCGATTTGCAGCGCAATCCGATAAATCGGCAGGGTTTCGATACTCTCCCCTTCGAAGCGGATATGTCCCTTTCCTACGCCCTGATTATAGTGAAAGGCTAGGCCGTTGATCGCGTGAATCAGCGAGGACTTACCACTGCCGCTCTCCCCTGTGACCACCAGGCACTCCCCGGCTTTCAGAGAGAGGGTGATGTCTTGTAAGACCGGCTTCCCCTCCCCGTAGGAAAGTGAAAAATTCTCTATCTCAAGCATGGCATCCCTCCTAGCGCAACACAATCCAGCCGAGCAGCATGAGCCCGCCCATGGAGAGCGCATATACGGCATCCACCGGCTGTAAGCGCGCTGTCGTGTATCTTGTCTTCGGCACCGGATTCTCGATACACTTACACTCCGCCGCCTTTGCGATATCCTCCGCGATGTTGGAAGAGATGATGAGCAGCGGAACGGTCACATACTCGAGATAGCGAAGCGGATTCCGCGTTCGGATTCCGCGTATCTTCATGGCCATCGCAATGTTACGCCGCTCCTCGGCAAAGGACGGGAAAAAGCGGAACATCACCGCGACCGGGATGGAGATGCTCTGCGGAATGTGCAGATAATCCATGGATGCCAGTATGCTCCCCACATCCGAAGTCTTCATGAGAAAACGCCCGCTCGCAACGGGAAAGTAGACAAGCCGGAGCATATAGAACACGGACAGGAACATTTTTAAAACAATGGGCAGGGCATAGAGCTTCGGAAACCCCGGAAAAGCGCAGAGCAGTGCAAAGATGACTGCGTTTTGCACCGCGCTTTTCCGGTCGCCGTTTAAGAGATAAAAGAGCGAAAGCAAGAAAACAATGCCCCACTCCGCGAAGGGGTGGAGCGGATGTACTAAGCTAATGCCCAAAAATCCCATAACGAGCAATTTCGTTATGGGATTCGGATTGAAAGGACTTTGCAGCGTTTCCCAGGGTTTTATTTGCCGCTCCATCAGACAATGCCTGCCTTTTCGAAGTGCTTTTTTAAGAGCTTTCGCCCGAGTAATGCGCCGACAATGCCGCCGAGCACGGCGCCGAGGTATACGAGCCCCATGTTTCGGACACTGATTAGTTTTTCAAGGGCTTCCGTGTATTCTCTTCCCATCTCCGCCTCGGTGAGCTGTAAATAACGCGCCTTCATCACGAGCATTTGCAGGAGGGAACTGCAGAGAATGGTCGCCATGACCACATAGGCGAGCATGTTATAGCGAAGAGAGCGGTACTTTCCGATACGCCGTATGCCCTCCGCGACCAGCATCGTAACAAGCGCTACGCCGGGCACCAGAAGGGTATGCCCGAAAAGAAACATAATAATCGGTGTAATCATACCGAAAATCACGAGTGCCCAGGGCTTTTGTACCTTTGCCATAAAGAGCAGGACAATTGGGCCTCCCACCACGCCGAACACCATCGGATAAAGCAGATAGAGAATCGGTACCACGCCCATCATGCCGACCGCAAACATACAGACAAAATAAATCACGCCAAACACGCCTATGGTCACCAAATCTCTGACTTCCAGTCTCGTCTTACTCTGACTCATTTATACCCTCCTCTTGTTTTGCAAGCCCGCTGCGTCTAAGCTGTTTTGGTCGATTTTTCGATAACTTAAGTCAAAGGCTCGCAGTTGTTTGTGCGATTTAACTATATGTTAGGAGTATATAACTCCGCTTTTTCCGTGTCAACCGGCGCCGCAATTTCTTTTTTCTCCCCTCTTTTTCTGTCCGGAAAAACGGACCGGATTCTTCCCTTGCCCCCCTGCTTCTGTTATATTGAAAACAGAACAAGCCGCAGCTATGTGCGGCTCGCGGAGGAGGGAAAATCTATGGCAGGAAATGAGCGGCGCGGGGAACATCAGAAGCAAAAGCTCCTGTATCTCGCCAAACTCTTTACGGAGGAGACCGATGCGCAGCACGCGCTCGGCATGGCGGAAATCATTGAAAAACTCGCAGACTGCGGCGTCAACGCCGATCGGAAGACCCTGTACCTCGACTTTCAGGAACTGCAGGACTTCGGCATGGACATCGAAACCGTAAAAGCCGGTCGAAACACGCTATACCGCCTTTCGTCGCGGCGCTTTGAGCTCCCGGAACTGAAATTGCTCGTAGACTCCGTGCAATCGGCCAAGTTTATCACAGACAAAAAATCCAAGGACTTGATTTCCAAGCTCGAGACGCTCGCAAGTAAGCACGAGGCGAAGCAGTTACAGCGCCAGGTCATCATCGCCGAACGCATTAAGACCATGAACACGAGCGTCTACTACAATGTGGATGCCCTTCACGAGGCCATCAATGCCGGTTGTCAGGTTCGCTTTCAGTACTTTCAGTGGAATCTCAAAAGGAGATGGAACTCCGTCGAAACGGCGCTTGGTATCAGATTAGTCCCTGGGCTCTCGTCTGGGACAGCGAGTACTACTATCTGGTCGCCTATGAAGCCGAGAGTCGTAAGATCAAACACTACCGCGTCGATAAGATGAAAAGAATCTCCGTGGTCGATGCTGCGCGAGAGGGCCTTGAGAGCTTTTGTCAGTTTAACACCGCCCGCTACGCAAAGAGCCTCTTCGGCATGAACGGCGGGGAAGAGACCGTGGTCACGCTGGAAGCGAAGAACGACATGGTCGGTATCCTGATAGATCGTTTCGGAAAAGAGATTCCGATTATGCCGATTGACGACGAGCACTTTCGCTGCCGTGTCACCGTCGCGGTGAGCCGCCTCTTCCTCGGCTGGATTATGGGACTCGGCGGCGACATACGCATTGTCTCTCCGCCCCAAGTCGTTGCCAAAATGACGGACGAAGTACAGCGCCTCGCCGCGCAGTATCCGCAAAAGAAGCCCTGAGACTAAGTCTCAGGGCTTCTTGCAGGTTTATTCTTCCTTGGGAACAAAGCTGATATTCAGAACCAGCCCCATTCCTTCTGCTAACCTCTGCAACAGCTTAATACTCGGGTTTCTACTACCATTCTCAAGCCTACTTATTTCCGTCTGAGCAATTCCCGTTCTCTCTGCCAGCTCCTTCTGGGTTAAATTTGAGCAGCCCTGGCCTCTACGATTGCGCGAATCACCTTCAATTCCGGTTGAACTTCCTGATATGCACGCACAAAATTTGGGTCCTTAAATTTCTTCTCCTTGTATTCTCTTAGCTTCATTGCAATTATCCTCTCGCACTCTATTTAATCCATCGTATCTTTTTTCCCATAACGCCTAAGCCAGTCCGCTCGTCTGGCTTGTGCAAGCTTTAGCTCTGACGGAGGAGTTTTCTGCGTCTTCTTCACAAAACCGTTGGTAACTATGATACGTTTCCCCACGAAAAAGAAGTACATAACCCTCGTAATATTACTGCCTTGCTTACAACGCAATTCAAAGATGCCGTCTTTCAGCGCGGCAGAATATGGCTCTCTCAATTCAGTTCCTTTCTTCCAATAATTCCATGAGTCCGATTAACTTTGCATTCATCTTGTACTCTAAAGAGTCAAGAAACTCCTCCACCGGATGTCTTCCATCCTCGCTCTCATAAAACTCAAGTTCAAACACTTCCTGTCCTTTCACGTGGTCTGACTATCGTCAATTTGATTATATGAGTTATAGCTCATATAATCAAGCGTTATTCTGTCCCTTTACGATACAGAAAAACCGGCTGCCAAATGGCAGCCGGTTTGCTTCCGCGTTCAACGATAGAACTTCACTCTCTCTTCAATCTTCTCTTTCGCCTTGGACTCCCGCTCTTCGACAATTCCACCGAAGGGCATCTCAGCAAGCAGCTTCCAGCTTTTCGGAAGATCAAAGAGCTCCCGCACTGTCTCATCAATCACGGGGTTATAGTGCTGCAAATTTGCGCCGATACCGAGTTCCCGGAGACCGCTCCAAATGTTAATCTGCAGCATGCCGTTCGCCTGATTAGCCCAGACCGGAAAATTATCCGCGTAGAGCGGAAACTTCTCCTGCAAAGCCTTTACGGTATTCTCTTCGTAGAAATAGAGCACCGTCCCCGCCGCTGCCTTGAAGCCGTCAATCTTTTCCCTTGCGACCTTACCCTGAAAGGCAGCGTAAATCCGATCCCAGAGTTCGTCCTGCTTCTCTCCGAATGCCACTGCGACGCGCGCGCTCTTCATGTTGAAGGCATCCGGAACGAGCTCTGTCGTCTCTTCGATGAGCGCCCGCACTGCCTCCTCCGAAACCGGAAGCTCTTTATTCAACTGATAATAACTTCTTCTCTTTCTGAGTCCCTCATACACTGCCATGTAAAACCTCTCTTTCTAAGGCTATCTCAGCCCTTACCGCGCGGTACCTCATTATGCCGCAAACAGTTGCGATTCCGTACTTCTTTGCTTGTTTTGATTGTAGCAAAAACGCACAGCAAAAACAGCCCCGCGTTTTCACGCAGGGCTGTTCTTTTCCTGTAATTGACTCAGCCGCCGTAGCGGTCGTAGTGCTTGCCGCCCCAGTAAACTTCCTGGGCAACCTCGGCCTTTTCACTGAGGGAGACATCCCGGAAGATGTACTCCTTAAACTTTTCAAAGCCGGTGCGATCCACAATGTAGCCGATGTGTTCCTTGTTCTCGACCGCCTCGGGATCGATGTACTCTTCGATGTAGGCGTAGGTGTTCGCCGCAATCTTAAGTATGCTCTCCTCGTCACACCACTTGATAAAATCCTCCGCGAGTCGCGGATTCCGCTTTCCGGTGCGCCCCAGGATAACCAGACGGAAGTAGTGTTCCTTGCTTCTGGTCCAAGCTCTGGTGGGACAGTAGGTGATGCAGACACCGCAGCCGATGCACTTCTTCGTGTCGCGGACAATCTTCCCGTTCACGAGCGAGAGCGCGTCAACCGAGCGCTTCTTACAGTACTTGATGCACTGCTCGCAGGCCACGCAGCGGTTCGGGTCGTACTGCGGCTCTGTCATGCCGATGATGCCGAAGTCCGCCATGCGCACCTTCGCGCAGTCGTTCGAGCAACCGGTAAAGGCAACCTTCACGTGGCGATCGTTCGGGAAAATCACATTTTCCATCTTCTGCGCAAACGCGGTCGTGTCGTAGCAGCCGAAGGGACAGAGTCTCGCGCCCGGGCAGGCAATCACATTTCGCGTGCCGGATGCCGGATAGCCCTTGCCCTTCTCAGGCTGGTTAATGCGCAGGGAATCAATGATGAGCTGCACCTCTTCATTGACCTTGTCCATATCCTCAAGGCGGATTCCGGGAATTTCGATACCCTGACGGTTGGTGATGTTGATGGTTCCGGTGCCGTACTTCTCCGCAATCTCAACGACACGGCCCAGGGACTTTGCATCGATCACACCGCCCGGAATACGAATTCTGGAAGCCGTCTCGCCGCGCACCTTCGAGTAGCGGAAGGCATTCTTTTTCAGTTTCTTTAAGTTGATATCCAAAGCACTCATTTCTTCTCTCCCTTCCGACTCAGTCTACCATCTGCTTGGCATTCACATAGTTGAACACCGGCCCGTCGAGGCAGATGTAGGTATCGCTGACGCGGCAGTGCCCGCACTTGCCGAGACCGCAGCACATTTTTCTCTCGTAGGAAACCGTGATGTTCTCCTCGCGGAAGCCCTTTTTCAGGAGTTCGATAATCGAAAACTTCATCATGGCCGGCGGTCCCACCACGACTGCCTTCGCCTTGCGGGATCCGCAAGCGGCAGTTCCGGGATGTACTTTGTGACAAGGCCTATATTGCCCTCGTAACCCTCCGGCGCGCCGTCCACGGTAAGGGTCAGATTCAGCTTGTTCTTCCAATTCGCGAGATCGTCGCGAAACAGCATGTCCTCCGGACTGCGGAAGCCCGCGATCACATACTTCTGCTTCGCATTTTCGAAGCCGCTCAGCGCCTCAATCACACCGCGAACCGGGGATACACCGGTGCCACCCGCAACGACTACGGTCTCGCCCTCGCGGTAGAGCTCGGTGTCAAAGCCGTTTCCGTAGGGCCCGCGGAGTAAGAGGGTATCGCCGACATAATTTTCAAACACTTCGTTGGTCACGCGCCCCACCTTGCGTATCGTGAGGTCCACAAATCCCTCGCCGAGGCCGGAGACCGAAATGGGGGCCTCGCCGTACTTCGGCACGGAGACCTCAAAGAACTGACCGGGCTTTACCTCTTCCTCGCCCCGATATTCCATGCGGAAGGTGAACTCTTTCTCGGTGTGACGGATGACTTCCAAAATCTTGGAAGGATAGGGGATATACGGATTACGCATTCTTGCTGTCCTCCTTTTCCATCTCTTCGACCGCGGCCGCAACCTTGTTTATGATATTCGAGAAGCTGATGTACTCGCCGCAGATGTCGTCGCAGCGGCCGCAGCCCACGCACATGTCATAGCCGAAGCGCTTGCGATAGTCGCGAATCTTGTGCAGAACCTTAAAGCGCATGCGCTCGCCCTGCTTCTTCCGGTACTGACCGCCGCCCGCAACGTTCGAATAGCCGTCCACCATGCAGGAACTGCCCACACGGCGTCTCTCTCCCACTTTACCGTTGTCCGTGTAGAACACGTCCTGCATGGTATAGCAGGAGCAGGTGGGACAGGCGTAATTACAGCGTCCGCAGCCGATGCAGCGGGTGTTGTACTCATCCCAGAGCGGGTGATTCACGATTTCCAGCGGGATATTCTCCAGAACGCGGACGCGCACCTCATTCTCCGTCACGTGGCACGGCTCCACCGCTTCTTCCGACAGCGCAGCCGCGGCAAATACCGGGTCTACCGCCGCCTCAAGGACGTTCACGCGATACTGTCCGTCTGCCTTGTCGACCGAGAACACATAGCCGTCCTTTGTGATGTTCGATTTCATGTCCACACAGAAGCAGTTGTCAAAGCTATGGCTGCAGCCGATCAGGACATACTGTATTTTCTCGCGGCGTCTCTGATAAAACCAGTCGTTCTCGCGCCCGTTGCCAAGATACATCTGATCCAGGCGCTTCATTGCCTGCAGGTCGCAGCTCCGAAGAAAGACGAGCGCCGGTCTGAGGTCGACATCCGCCTCCTTGCACTGCTCTTCCGTAAAGAAGAAGAGCGTCTCCGAGAGCGGGGTCAGCGCCTCCTTTGCGGAGTAATCCGACTTCGCCTCGAGCTCTATCTCCCCGCCCTCGCCGACTTCGTCGTAGATCACCGTGTCGATATCGAGGAAGCGACCCGCACCCTTTTTCCGCACCGGCGCGAAGAGGCGATACTCTTTCCGAAGTTCTTTCAGTGCAGCCTGAAATCCTTCTTCCGTCAAAATGTAACCCATGAAAATTCCTCCTTTCGGAATCTAAAATCAGTTCTGTAATTCGTAGGCGTACAGGGCTTCCTTCGAAGCGCTGCGCCTGACCGTCACACCGAAACAAGCGCGCAGGAGCGTCTTCTCTTTTCGCACTTCCTCTGGGGTTCCGCTGAGGACTATGCTCCCACCGTTCATGACAAGAATGCGGTCGCTGAGCGAAAAGCCGAGCGCCAAATCGTGCGTGGTCATCACGACGCCCTTTCCGCTCGCCGCAAGCCGCCGCACAATCTCCGTCGTCCTCTTTTGGTGTTCCACATCCATATAGGAAGTCACCTCATCCAAGAGGAAAGGCCGGATCCTGCGCCATCAACATGGCGAGAAAGGCACGCTGCCGCTCCCCGCCCGAGAGCTCCGAGACCGTCTTATCGCGGTATTCGCGCATGTCCGCGGCGGCAAGCGCCGCTTCGATTTTCTCCCGCTCGCGTTCGCCGAGTGTTTGAAACATCTTTTTTCTGCGATAGCAGCCGTGCGCCGCAAGGGTGTGCACACTCATCCGCGGCAAAGTAAGCGTCTGCGGCAGATAGCCTACGCGCTCGGCTCTCTCCTTCGGCTTGAGATGCCTTAGCTCCTCTCCGAACAGGCGTATGCTCCCCTGATAGGGCAGGAGCCCGAGTAGGGTTTTTAAAAGCGTCGACTTTCCGCAGCCGTTTTTTCCGATGATGCAGCTGATCTGCCCCTCCGAAAAGCAGGCCTCGGGGACAGAGACCACCGGCTTCCACGCAGCTTCGCGCTGTTTCGGATCCAAGTCATAGCCCGCTCTCAGCTCTTTGATCTCAATCATACGCCACGCTTTCTGTGCATCAGCATCCAAATGAAGAAGGGCGCACCGAGAAGACTCAGCAGGAGACCCACCGGCAGCTCATAGGGATAAAACAGGCGTCTCGCGAGAAAATCCGCCGCCGTTAACAGTACGCTGCCGTAGAGTGCTGTTAAAAGCAGCATCTTCCGCGCGGGCAACTGCCCCGGAAAGATACGCCGCATCACATTCGGCACAATGAGACCGATAAAGCCGATCAAGCCGCCGATCGAGACCGCCGCGGCCGCAAGTACGGTGGCTGTGAGCAGCGTGAACAGCCTGTGCCGCGTCACATGAAGCCCCAGTCCCTGCGCAATCTCATCGCCGAGGGCAAAGAGGTCTATGCCGCCCGCGAGGAAAGTTCCGAACAGCAAGGCCGGAAGAATAAAGGCCGCCGCAAAGGCGAGTCCCGCATAGCTGACACCCGCAAAACCGCCCAGGGTAAAGGCCTGCTTATCCGCGACCGCGTTCGGGAAAAAACTCACGATGCCGTTTACCGCAGCGCCCATGAGCGCGGAGACAGCGACTCCCGAGAGCACAATTACCGTTCTGCTGTACCCCGCCCGTTTCGCAATCAGGAGTACCAGCGCAATCGAGAGCAGCGCGCCCAAAAAGGCCAGCACAAAGCGTGCGCCGACTGCAAAGGGAAAGAAAAGGGCTGCGAGCAGGGCAAAGAGCCCCGCGCCCGCATTGACCCCCATGATGCTCGGCGAGGCCAGTGCATTGTGCAACGCCTCCTGCATGAGAAAACCGGCTGCGCTGAGCGCCGCACCGCAGAGCAGGGCAGCTGCGGTTCTCGGCACGCGCACATACCATAGGATGCGGCTCACGCTCTCCGCCGTGCCGCCAAGCCCGTAAAAGACAGAGAGCCAAACAAAGAGCAAGAGTAAGCCCGTGCCGAGAATAAGCACCGGTAGAAACGGCTTGCCGCCGTGTGTCTCATTCCCCGCCCTTGTATCTTCGATACTCACTGCTTTAACGAGGCTCTCCGCAGATACTCCGAAAGCAGGGCATAGGCCTCATCCCAGCGCGCATTCGGCTTATACTGGAAGAACTCCTTCGGCAGGGTATAGACCTGTGCCGTTTTTACGGCCTTCAGCTCCTGATACGCCGGCTGCGCGGCAATCAGCTCCTGAAAGGCTGCCTCCGCCTCCGCAGTATCTCCCTGCAACACCACAAAGAGGTAGTCGGGATTTGCTTCGACTATGCCTTCCATGCTGAGCTGCTCCAGCAGGCTTTCAGGCGCGGCATTTGTGAGACCGAGGTCCTCAAGCATTGCGACCACAAAGTGATCCGACTTAAGAACCCTTGTCTTCGCCGCGGAAGCGCGAATCACCAGGAAGCTCTTTCCGTGAATTTCCTTCGGGAGTTCCGCCTTGATGGTATCGATTTTTTTCTCGACTGCGGCGACCTTGCTCTCATAGAGATCGCTGCGCCCGGTCGCCTCCGTGTACTGCTTCATCGCCGTAGCATAGTCCGAAAACTTGTTGATATCGACCGCCTGACAGCGTATGCCCGCTGCCTCAAGCGTCGTCTGCAGCTCGCGCTGCGCCGAAATATCCGGTGCGACGAGCACCAGATCCGGATTAAGCGCTATGATGGCTTCCGCGCTCGGCGCTAAGATGCGCCCGACAGAAGCGGTCTCCGCCGTGACGCCCTCTAAATTGAGTCCGTCCTCCGTCACACCGACCAGCTTTCCGCCCGCAAGGAGCCAGAGCTCGCCGAGCGAGCGGGACAGCGCCACCACCCGGGAATCCGCCGTGAGACCTGCTTCATCCGCCTTCGCAAGACTCTCCGAACTCTCTGCCGCTGTGCCCTGACTCTCCGCCGCTCCTTGGCTCTCCGCCGCCGTGCTCTCTGCCTGCTTTTGTTTCCCGCAGGCCGTGCAGCAGAGTGCCGCAAACAATAGACATAAAAACACCAGGGGCCAAAATCTTCTCTGTTTCATCACACTTTCCTTTCTCACGACCCTTCTCTTTGTGAACGGAACAGTTTGTCATTTTCTTAACAATGCTGTTAAGAATACTTCCTCTGTTCACTTTTTCCTTTCCAGTTTATACTAAAGGAAAATACAGACTGTTTCCTATGCAACAGTTTTTTGTTCCGCAGTTTGAGGTATTACCATGGAATCCAATGAATTCGGTTTAGACGATTTAACTCATTTCCCGCTCTTTGAGGGCTTAGAAACAAGCGATTTGGAAGCACTGCTCCCCTGTCTGGACGGCTACATTCGCGCCTACCCGCGCAACAGCTTCCTGATTCTGGACGAGGACTCTGTCCCCTATGTCGGGATGCTGCTCTCCGGCATGGTTTTTATGCTGAAGGAAGATGAAAACGGCCACCAGTCCTTCTTAAACTATATGCTGCCCGGCGAACTCTTCGGCGAGTCCTTTTCGCTCCGCAAAAAAAAGACGCCCTCCCATGTCTCGTTTCTTGCCGCCAGAAACTCGACCGCTCTCTTTTTGCCGCTCGGAAAAATCATGCGAAGCTGCGAGCATCACTGCCGCTTTCACCGCGTAATGAACGAGAACCTGTACGAGCTCCTCGCAAAGAAAAATGCGCATCTCATGCAGACGCTCGACATCCTCTCAAAGGATACGCTCCGGGATAAAATCCTCTCCTACCTTCTGCTCCAACCGAACGAAGTTCCCATCCCAAACGGCGCACAGCGGGGAGCGGACACAGCGCGCAGCGTCCACATCCCGCTCAACAAATCGGAACTCGCACACTATCTGAACGTAAACCGGACCTCCCTCTGCCGCGAACTGGCCGCCATGGAAAAGGACGGGCTTCTCACAGTCTCCGGGAACCGCTACACGCTCTCTGCCTCTTGAAGAAACTATCGTGAGTACACAAAGTGAAACATTTGCCCTTGTCTCCTGCCGATAAAGTTGCTCGGCACCTTACTTTCGGCAGTGTTCTTTTCCCGCACCAAAAATTTCCGGCTGTTTATTTCTCCGCAATCGTTTCTTGCACATGCACGGATTTACGCTAAGCCGCAAAAAGAGCCCCGAGACTTTCACCTCGGGGCTCTTTTCCGTAACTGCCATCCATTCCGTTCCGCAATCCCGGGGGGCCGAACTGTAAAGTACAACCGGAACCGGTTTCCACCGCCTCGGCTTATTTCATTCGAACGTCCCGAATGTCACGTAGCCCTCTCTCGGTTCAAAGAGCCGCTGTGTGTTGTAGCGGTATGCCCGCTGACTCAGAGACCGGCCTTAAAGAACTTGCGGAATTCTGCGACTTCCGCCGTGGACTGGGTAACTGCGACGGAGTACTTGGCCGAAGCCTTGATTCCCGGATCGTAGGTGATGGGCTCAAGCTGATAGTGAACACCTTCCTTGGACGCCGAGCAATAGCCGGTCCAGCTGGACGCGATTTGCCGCCGTTCTCCTTATTGAAGACCTCGGCCTCGCCCCATTCGGTGAGTTGCGCGTTTACCGGCACAATCACAACTTCACCCGGCTTGTAGCCCACAATGTAATTGCTGTGCACATTGACCTCCACAACGACTGCGTTGTGCGAATCCTGCATGTGGCAGTAAATCAGCGTGTAGGCATCTCCGTCCGCAACCAGCGAGTTGAAAATCTCCCGCATTTTTGCCTTGTTCTTCCGATTGTCCTCATCGGACGCTCCCGTCAGTGCCTTCTTTAACAAATCCTTTAAACCCATTTCTCTTTCCCCCTCTGTCTTTTCTCTTGTTCAGCGCAAAACTTGCCGTAGCAACACTGCATTTCATTATACGACGCGCAAGCGCAAAAACAAGTAAAAGTCGGCGTCTCTCTTCTTATTCTCCCAAAACAGCACCGGGTAAAACTTCTCTGCCGCCGGCCACACTGCTCCCCCCGCTGCGCCAAACACCTACGCTTCTCCTTATCTCCGCCTGCTGCCTCCCCAAGAATTTCGCACTTCGTAAGGCATCCCGGTGCTTCCTCTCTGCCTTCCGTACAACAATCTCGCGCTCAGTCGAGCACTTATACTGCCCTCCCTCACATACTTGCTCTCCAAGAATTCCGCGCTTCACGACGCATGACATAGTTTCTCTGCTGTCTGCCCACGCATACTGCGCTCCCCACAGCCCCGCACATACAGAAAGCAGCGCAAGGAATAACAGTTGAACGCCGCGAAAGATTTTCCCTTTCATACTCTTCGTTGTCTTCGGTATAATAAAAATAACGAAGGAGGTAACTGTGAACCATGGAAAAATACACAAACCTCAAGGAAATGGTCTACAACGCCGTGCTGCAAGATATTATCTCCGGCAAGTATCAGCCCGGCGATATTCTGAACGAGAAGAAACTGATTGAGAAATACGAAGTCAGCAAATCTCCCGTCCGGGACGCCCTCATCTCCCTCTGCGCGGACGGCATTGTAAGGAGCATTCCCCGCTACGGCTATGAAGTGATACGCCTGACCCACATGGACATCTACGAGATGCTCCAGTACCGCGAGTTTCTGGAAGGCGGCATCTTACAAAGCAGCTATAAGCGCTTCGGCCCTTCGGAAATCGCGACCTTAAAGGAGCTGAACCGCGACTGCCAGCGGGACGATGTGGACCCCGTGCAGCACTGGCATTACAACATGGACTTCCACGCAAAGCTCATGGAATTCTGCGGCAACGAGTTCATCACCCGCAATGTGAAGCGCTGCATGTCGCGTTTACTCCGCGCCTATGCCCAACTCTACTGGAACCGACGCGCCGATCGCCTCCTCTCTTTCGATACCAAACACCATGAGCTGATTATTGCGGATTTGGAGCGCAAAGATCCGGAAGCCCTGCTCCGTGATTTGAAAGCCGACCTCCACGACTTCGGCGGATTTATGGGCTTTTGAGCACTTATCCTAAAAAAGAATAAAAAATCTCCGAAAAACTATGAAAATAGCTTGATTCTGATAATATCAGTGGTATCATCATAGTGAAAGGAGGTTTGCTATGTATTCCGATCATCAGGAGAGTTTCGACAATTATACCGCGATTCTGCGGGAAGAACTGGTTCCGGCGATGGGATGTACAGAGCCGATTGCCATTGCGTACGCGGCGGCCAAAGCAAAGGAGCTCCTCGGCGAGGAGCCCCTCGGCATTACCGTGGATTGTTCCGGAAACATCATCAAAAACGTGAAGGGCGTCACGGTTCCGAACTCCGGCGGCCAGAAGGGCATTGCGGTTGCGGCTGTCCTCGGCATCACGGGGGGCGATGCTTCCAAAGAGCTGGAGGTAATTGCCGGCGCGGATGATGCGGCCAGGGCGCGCTGCCGGGAGCTGGTCGATGCAGGCTTCTGCGAGGTAAACCACGCGGAGGACGTTCCGAACCTCTACATTTCGGCGAAAATACGCGGAGAGGCGCATTCCGCCGAGGTCGTGATTGAACACCACCACACCAACATTGTCCGCATGACAAGGGACGGGGTTTTGGTGTTCAGCAAGGAGGCGGAAGAAGAGGCCGAAGAGAAGCAGGCGGCCGCAAACGCCGCAGACCGCAACGCCATGACGCTTCGCGGCATTCTGGACTACGCAAACGGGGTGGATATTTCGGAGGTCAGCGAAGTCTTGGCGCGCCAGCTTCGCTACAACAGCGCGATTTCGCAGGAGGGGCTCGACCACGTCTGGGGTGCCCAGATCGGCAAGACCATGCTGGAAATCTGGGGCAACAATGTGAAGACCCGCGCAATCGCAAAAAGCCGCCGCGGGCTCGGATGCCCGCATGAGCGGCTGTGCGCTTCCGGTCGTAATCAACTCCGGCTCCGGCAACCAGGGCATCACCGTGAGCATGCCCGTTCTAGTCTATGCAAAGGAGATGGAGCTATCGGAAGAAAGGCTTTACCGCGCGCTGATTGTGAGCAACTTAGTCTCGATCTACATCAAACACTTCATCGGTCCGCTCTCGGCTTTCTGCGGCGCGGTGAGCGCGTCCTGCGGTGCGGGTGCGGCCATCACCCTACATGTCGGGCGGGGATTACAGGCACATCGCGGACACCATCACCAACACCCTGGGCAATGTGGGCGGTATTGTCTGCGACGGCGCAAAGCCGAGCTGCGCGGCCAAGATTGCTTCCTCGGTCCACGCCGCCATCCTCGCGCACCAGATGAGCATGCGCGACGAGCACTTCAATGCGGGTGAGGGGCTGGTGGAAGCGGATGTCGAAGAGACCATACGCAATGTGGGCTACATCGGCAAGGTCGGTATGAAGCCCACCGATCATGAGATTCTGAATGTCATGATCGACAAAGTAGATGTCAATGCTTGTCTTTGACAAAATTAAAACATAGAGGGGGTTTTTATGGAAAAGAAAGGTTTTACCCACAGTCTGCCATTTCGTCTTGTTTTGGCGCTGGTGATTGGTCTGGTTGCCGGACTGGTCATGAACTCGATGGAGGAGTCCTCGCTTGTCACGGGCATCCTAAACGTCATTGTCACGGTGAAGTACATTTCCGGACAGTTCATAAGCTTCTGTGTTCCGCTCATTGTCATCGGCTTCATTGCGCCCTCCATCACGCGGATGGGCAACAACGCTTCCAGAATGCTGGGCTTCGCCCTGCTGATTGCCTATGTCTCTTCGATCGGCGCAGCCTTCTCTTCGACGATCGCAGGCTTTGCAATCCTGCCGCATCTCTCGATCGATCCGAACGTTGACGGACTGAAGGAGCTTCCGGACGTCATCTTCCAGCTCCAGATTCCGCCGATTATGAGCGTCATGACCGCACTCTTCTTCTCGGTCACGGTGGGACTCGCAGCTGTCTGGAATCACGCAACCGTTACCACCAACATCCTCGAGGAGTTCCAGAAGATCGTTCTCTCGATTGTCACGAAGTTCCTGATTCCGGTGCTCCCGCTGCTCATCGGAACCACCTTCTGCACTCTGGCCTATGAGGGCAGCATCACGAAGCAGCTCCCAATCTTCCTGATTATCATTGTGATTGTCATGATCGGCCACTATCTCTGGCTCACCCTGCTCTACGGAATCGCAAGCGTCTATTCCGGCAGAAACGGCATGAATATCATCAAGAACTACGGCCCCGCTTACATGACCGCAGTCGGCACCATGTCCTCCGCAGCGACGCTCTCTGTTGCGCTGCAGTGCGCAAGAAAGTCGGAGCCGACCCTCCGCGATGACCTCGTGAACTTCGGCATTCCGCTCTTTGCAAACATCCATCTCTGCGGCTCTGTTATGACCGAGACCTTCTTTGTCATGGCAGTTTCCAAGATGCTCTACGGCGAGTTCCCGTCCGTCGGTAAGATGATACTCTTCTGTCTGCTGCTCGGCGTGTTCGCAATCGGCGCACCCGGCGTGCCCGGCGGTACCGTCATGGCATCCCTCGGACTGATTACCGGCGTGCTCGGCTTTGACGAGAGCGGCACCGCGCTCATGCTGACCATCTTTGCACTGCAGGATTCCTTCGGAACCGCATGCAATGTCACCGGTGACGGCGCTCTGACCCTGATTCTCACGGGCTACGCGGAAAAAGCACGGTATCAAGGAAGCCAAACTCGGCGATGTCCTCTGAGTTTTTCCAAACAAGCCTTCAAAATTGAATTGAAACGATAAAACACCCCCGTCCCGGATATCCGGGACGGGGGTGCTGTCTTCTCTAGAAATAAAAAATCTCCTCGAATTTCTTATCCAAAGCCATACATAGAACCAATGCCAATTTTGCCGTCGGTGTGAACTGCCCTGTTTCAATGGAACTGATGGTATTGCGGGATACGCCGACCATTGCAGCCAGCTGCGCTTGCGATAAGCCCCTCTCCGCGCGCATTTCCCTCAGCTTGTTTTTGAGTACTAAGCTATCATTCATCTCTTTACCGGACCAAGCTCATAAAAAATATCCCGAAAAAAAACACCGCCATTGCGAGTTGCAACAAGGCAAAAATCAAATGCGATATTTTCCTGAGTCGAAAATATTGAATCAGCTCATTTGTTCCGTACATAGAAGCATGCACAGCCCAGACCTCCGTGGGCATGCGCCCTCGGAAGTTCCATTCCAAAGCAATGATAAGGGCACAGATAATCCCGCCAACCAGAAATGCCATCCTTCCGCTTGCGGCAAGTGCATCCCGTTCTCTCTCGTCCAGTTTTTCGTTTTCTCTTCGGCTTCTCTCCAGAATTTCTTCCTTGTTCATCGGAACGCCTCCTTTTTGCCAAGTAGACTTGTCATAACCATATGATAGTCATGACAAGTGTACTTGTCAAGCCTAGTTTGACGAAAATCCCAGATACTTCCCGACCAACAGAAGCCCGCCGCGCGGCACACAGCAAACGGGATTCCGCTGCGCCACGGCTTCCGCGACCGCCTCGTAATCCTGCCGGAGCACGCTCTCCAGCTCTTCGGGCTGTAACTTCAGAGCCTCCGTGTCCACCGGCTTTTCGTAGACATAGACGAAGGCCACTTCCTCATCCCGGAAGAGGGCGCCATGAAATTCCTTTTGATAGGAGATACGAAACGTCCCGATCGGCTTTAAATCAGAGGGCGCTGCCGCGATGCCGAGTTCCTCCCGGAGTTCCCGGAGGGCAGAGACAAGCGGCTCATCCCCCGCCTGAATATGCCCCGCCGAGGAGGTATCCAGACAGGAGGGAAATGAATCCTTATTCTTACTTCGCTTCTGCAGCAGGACCTGCTTTTTACCCGCCTTTTCCCGCAGCACCCAGATATGCGCCGTGCGGTGCAGTATGCCCTCACGGTGCGCAAGCGTGCGGGACACAGTGGCACCGGTGGGCGCTCCCGCCTCGTCGCAAATATCAAATATCTCTTCCATCTCGTTTTCCTCTGTCAGCATTTCAAGCTTTTCAGGTATTCCTTCTCTGCTGCGGTAATGCGGTAGCTCTCCCGCGCCTTCTGTATCGCCTTATTGTGTGTCCACCGCGCAAGCCTCTTGTTTCCAGATAGGGGATGGTTGCCTCCCACTGCTTTGCGAGCGCCGTTGCAAAGAACCAGGCGAGCATCATATTTACATAATATTCCTCGGATTGCACCGCCGCCGGGATTTCCAAATATGCGGCATCAAAATCCGCATCCAGAAAATGCTGCATCAGCATCCCGATTCCGAAGCGGCAGATATAGGTTTTTTCCGATCTTGTCCAGATACGGATGCGCTGTAACAGCTCCTCTTTGTGCTTTGCAAAGACTTTGGGCGAAAAAATATCGCAGACCGCCCAGTTGTCTATGAAGGGCAGAAAGACTTCTGTCGCCTCGAGACAGCGCACAAAGTCCTTCTCTTCCGCAATGAGGAGGGCGTGGAGCAGGTCTTCATCGTAATAGGCATGCGGCAGGTCGTCCAAAAAGGCCGCGCGGGAGGGGTCTTTGGAAACCTGCTTTGCGAGCTTCCTGAGTTCCGGCACCCGGACGCCGATGATGCGCTCCGCGGGAACACCCGGTATTAACTTTTGTTGAAATGCCGCATATCCCTCGTCCCGAAGCGCAAAGAGTTCTTCTCGAATATTCATAGCGTCCCCCTCCGTAGGCATGCCTCCCTCTGCCGAAGTTTCCTCTTCGCGGCAGATTTCCCCATAGTCTTCAAACAGAATGCGAAGGCCGTTTCCCTCACAACAACAGTGATAATGCCCCGCAAACCAGCCCTCACGAATTTCCAGACGCTCATGGATGGTCTGCAACCATTTTTCCGTACTCTTATCTACCTTCGACTGATCCAGTCCCGGGAGAAAACACCACACAGGCTCAAAGTCAAGCGGCACCGTGTGCGAAAGGACATAGTCGACACGCCAATCCGCCGCCTTGAGCTGCCGCTCCGTATAGGCCTTGATTTCCTCACTCGGCTGCTCGCTCTCAAACCAACGGTAGCCGTAGCTCAGCCGATATTCCTTGTCTACGGAATAAGCGCCGCCGATTGCGAGGACACGCTTTCCGCGCATCGTATAGATCTCCCCGTCCTTTGCAAAGAGCAAGTTCGGAAATTCGCGCTCCGCGTACACACTTGCCCCCATCCACTGTCTTTCCTCGTAGCCCTCCGCCTCCCAAGGTCTCGCCTCGTGGTTTCCATGGATACAAAAGAGGGTGATGTTGAGCGCCGCCACCTTTTCCTTGAGCCGCTTATCTCTCTCGTCCAGAAAATAGTTGAGCCCCACATCTCCGAGGATAATCAGCACATCTTCCTTCGTCGTGTGCCGCTCGCGGCAAACGCCGCAATGCGCGAAAAGTTCCCGTGCGTGTCGCCGGTGATGTAGAAATGCATGGCTTTCCCCTCCTTTCGTTCCGGGGCGAAAAATTTTAGATGCACCGTTATCGTCTCGAATCTTGAGGTCATGCAAGCGTTGAAAGGGAAATACCAAGCCCCTCGGTATTTCCCTCATAGTTTTAAACGCTTTTAAGCCCCGGCAGATATAGCAGCTTGTAACAGCCACTCCTCTCTTAAGAGCGGAGCGATATCAGTGCAAAGGCCCGTCAGTTTCCGTCCACCTTCAGCATCATACGCATGATTCCGTAAACGCCTCCATAGAGGACGCCCGCCACCGCCCAAATAATCCAAGACTCCTCCCAGTCCTGCTGCCAAGTGCTCCAGCCGAGATAAATCGCGGTTGTGAAGCACCAGTACGCGGCGGAAAGGGCACCCATCTTTGCCTGTACGCGCTTTTTGTTCTTGGAGTAATCCCCCTCCTGGAGTATGGTGTCGTAACTCTCTTTGATTGTGCTGACACGCACAATCAGGTTTGCCCCCAGCGCAACCAGCGCGAGCAAGAGGTCCACACAGAGAATCAAAACCAAGTCGCTTGCATTCATGGCGCCCGCAACCAGGAGCGGAATCACCGCCACAATGCAGATCACGGTGCCGCCGGCAAGTCCCAGCGAATAGCGACTCTCGTAATCTTGCTTCTTTTCCTTTACCATGCCGCTCACACCGTATTCGGTTTCAAACGGCTCCCGCTCCAAGTATTCAAAGCGGCTCAATTTATTCCGGTCTGTGATCTGAATGAATACACCTACCGCCGTGAGGAGAAGCAGAACCGCCAAACCGACTGCCATCGCCGGACCTTCCGCCAAGTTGTAGTCCGGACTTTCGGCGATTCCGGCAAGCAGAAGCAATGCAACCGGACTTAAGATGAACAAGCTGACCGTATTCGCGAGTCGGGGCGCTGTCTCCCGCTTTGCGTCCAAAAACGCGTTGGCCTCCTCCATGCTCACGCGCCGCAGGAGACTGTCCGCATCTCTCCCGGAGGTTTCGGCGATGCCTCGGTTTTCCTTCTCCATCTCATCTTTCAGAAGGTAATCCGTGCTCACACCGAAGAGCTCTGCCATCTGAATGACTTTTTTGAGATCCGGCACCGAACCCGCACTCTCCCATTTGGAGACCGACTGCCTCGATACACCCAGCTGCTCGGCCAAGTCCTCCTGAGACCATCCGTTCTTCTTTCTCTCGTCTATAATCTTATCCGCCAAAATCATGTCTGTTCTCCTTCCGTTTTTGATAGCTTAAGCATGCCATTTTGCACGTTTGCAGGCTACCAAAGCGGCTTGTCAATTTGTCAAACGGGGGTTGCGTTTCGCTTGCAACGCCCTTGACAACACAGTGACAAGCGGCAGTTCATCGGAGCAGTCGCTTATGTTTCGTTTTCGAGGATTGCCGCAAGTTTTTCATACGTATTCCCGTTTCGTATGGTGACTTCCCTGTAAAACGCCTGCTTGATCAGCTTCTTATGATAGATGGTTTTCAGGTACTCTGCCTCATCGTATTTGCCCCAGAATACCGCGTGCCGCCCGAGGTGCACAACTTCGTTATACAGAGCGGCTTTTTCGATAAAGTCTCGTATCCTGTCCGTGTCCATGCCGCAGGCGTAGAACAACACATCTCTTCTCGCCATCTCCCCGTGCCACCAGTGCGGCAGGGCCGCCCGCTCTTCCAAGTATTCTTCTTTGGTGAGCAGAGCAAAGGGGATTGGAAAGTCATACTTCGCTTCCAACAGCGCTCTGATTTTTGAGATGCAACTCTCTTTCGCTTCCTCACTGCCGAAAAATAGATTTCCGCTGTTGATGTAAGAGCCCACCTCTTCAAACCCGGCGTCCGTGAGCAAAGCGCTTAATTCACGCATCACCACTTTGTTCTTGCCGCCCACATTGACGCCGCGCAGTAAAAGAATGTATCGCAAGGAAAGACCCTCCCGGAAATCGGCTCACATAAATTACAACCATTCCTTCTCTTCTGCCATTCGGAACCGCCGCGAACTTCTGTCCCGAATGGCTTGTACACTGTATCTTATCGATAAAAAAGGGACTTTTCAACACTTCTTACAGGGGTATCCTAATATTAACTTTCACCGGAATCTCCCCGTTGCAATCACCTTCCGCTGCACAAACCAGAACCCGTTCTCTTCGTAATACAGCTCCACTCTCTGCCCCTGTATTCGACAGACATAGCGTATGCCCGCTCCGCCCGCCTTTAAGCTGGCGCAGCGATCCACGCGGAGGATGCGGTCTATCTCATAGCTTTTTCCGTTTTCCCAGATTAGCTTGAGCGGCAGCATTTTTCCGTCCGCGGAAAAACTTGCAATCACCTCGACATAGGCTTTGTTGGGGCTTATCTGCTCTGTCTCCTGCACATGTTCCGCAAACGGCACCGCAAAGCCTTCCGCCTGCTTCCGTTCCCTGTGGTAATCATAGACGCCCACTTCCTTCACCTGCCTTTCGCAGTCAATGCGGTCTCACAACCGCTTCGGTTTCCGTGCTCCAGATAGGAGTGCGGATGTATCATGTGATCCTCGGCGCTCGCATTCAGGGAGGACAGATACTTGTCCTCATACATGATGCCGCGCTGCACGGCAAAATAGCCGTAACGGCTACGGATTGCGCTCACCATGCGGTCTGCCAACATCTGCCGCTCCCGCTGCCTCTCATTGACAAAGAGGGAGAGCTGGCGCGGACAGTGCTCCGCCTGCAAAGCGCCGACGCTCATGCCTATGCTTCGAATCGGCTTCTCCCAGCGATAGAGTTCTCGGAAAACGGAGAAAGCCGCCGCTGCAATCTCCGCGGAAATATTGGTCGCCGTAGCAAGCCTTTTCTGTCGATGAACCCCCATGAGCGCTGTGTCTCGCACATAGACGGAAACGAGCTGCCCCTCAAAGCCGTTCCTTCTCAAGCGTTCCGAGACGCTCTCCGCGAGCAAATATAAGACCAGGCGCACATCCTCGTTGTTCACCAAATCCCGCGGCGTTGTCGTGCTGTTTCCGACACTTTTAATCGGGGCCTCCACGCCGAAATCGTTCACCGGGGTTTGATCCTCGCCCCGCGCAAATACGGAGAGCATGAGCCCGACTTTGCCAAAGATACGGTGCAAATAGGAGGGATCTGCCGCCGCCAGTTCCCCTATCGTGTGTATCCCGCAAGCTTCCAACTTTTTGCCTGTCTGTCTCCCGACATACAAGAGCTCCGAGACCGGGAGCGGGAAAATAAGTTTCGATAATTATCCCGGTTAAAGACCGTGATCGCGTCCGGCTTCTTATAATCGCTCCCGAGCTTTGCGTAAATCTTATTCCAGGACACACCTATGCTCACCGTGATACCGAGCTCCCGGCGCACTCGCCCGCTGATTTCCGCAGCAATGCGGTAGCCGTTCTCTATGGTCTTTGTCCTGTCACCCAAAATCGCACAGCAGTCGGTCAGGTCAATCCAACACTCATCGAGGCCGAAGCTCTCCACCTTGTCCGAGTAGTCCCGGTAAATATTCCTTGCCATGCGGGAAAAGCGGAGGTAGAGATACATTCTCGGCGGAACAAAAATCAAATCCCGACAACATTGCCGCGCCTGCCAGAGCGCCATGCCGGTCTTAACGCCCCTTCTCTTGGCAATGTAATTGGCTGTGAGCACAATCCCGTGCCGCTTTCCGCATCCCCGCCGACCGCGAGCGGCTTTCCCGCAAACTCCGGATGGTAGAGCATCTCCACCGCGGCGTAAAAACAATTGCAGTCCACATGTAAAATGATACGATCCGCCATGCGCTTTCTCCCTTCCGTTTCGATTACGTGACACCCTGACGCGAACAATCTCCTTTTTGTTTCTCGCAGCAGCCTTGCCTCCTGTTCTACCCGGCACATTTTTGCTGCAAGACATTTCTCCGGGCTCCCCCGCTTTCGGGCAGCTTTCTTTGGCTCTCTGTAGTTCCAGTATAACGCCGTTATAAATAGATTAAAACGGTCGTTTCAGCCGCACATTCTATTCTAAATAGATTTTACCTTGTGCTTTGCACTGTTCGGTGTTACTCTGTAGGCAGAGGAACACGACTCAAAACGCAGCCGCTCCGCTGCGGTCCTGCCCATCGGCAAACGAAAGAGAGGTATGCATGGAAAGCATAGGTGCAATCATCACAGCCTATCGGAAGAAGGCGCATATGTCGCAGTTTGAGCTTGCAGCCCTGCTTCGGGAAGAAGGCATTGACGTCACCTCGAAAACCATCTCCGCCTGGGAGACCGGCAGAAATGAGATTTCCGCGCGCATTTCCTGCATCTCTGCCGCATTCTGGAGATTCCCGACTGTCTCGAGGAATACTTCGGGCGCAATCCGAACAATCCGCTTGCCCTTTTGAATGCGGCCGGAAAGGAAAAAGCCCTCTCCTACATCGACTTATTGCTTTACCCGCAGAGCTATGTGAAGGAGCCGCACATCACGCCTTACACTGCCGCGTCGCGTCAAAAAGACGGCATCAAAAAACTCCGGCTCTACGACGCGAGAGTTTCCGCCGGAAGCGGAGATTTTCTGGATTCGGATTATTACACGACGATAGAAGTGCCCGAAGAGGATGCAAGGGGGGCGGATTTTGCCGTCACTGTGAGCGGCGACAGCATGGAACCTCTCTTTCGGGATCGCGATATAGTCTTTGTTCACAGGCAGGAAACGCTGGAAAACGGAGAAATCGGAATCTTCTCCTTTGATAACAAGGCTTACATCAAAAAATTCAATAATGCCGGGTTTGCCGTCTTTCTCATGTCCCTAAATCCGCGCTATTTGCCGATTTCGGTGGATCCGAACCGCGACTCCTTCCGCATCTTCGGAAAGGTCGTTCGGCCAAGGTAAAGCAACATGACAAATAATTTGATGAAAGTTCGAAAAGAGGCAGGTATTTCCCGCACCCGTGTGGCCGAGGATCTCTCTGTCGATGTCAAGACGCTGTACCGCTACGAGTACGGCGTGCAGTGCCCGAATGTATACACAGCCCTGCGCCTCGCGGCATACTATCAGCGGAGCGTGCAGGAACTGTTTCCTCCGGAGGGCGGTTTTTGAGCTTCGACTCTGAGACAGAAAAAAAGCCCCTCACCGAAATCGGTAAGGGGCTTTTCGTATCAAACTTATTCTTTGTCCTTGTTCAGGATATTCTTGACGCCGTCAATCGTTCCTTCCAATGCATCCTTCACATTTCCGGCAACTTCCTTTGCCTTGGCAGATGCCTTCTCCGCCGCCTCTTCCGCTGCCTTCTTGGCATCTTCCGCGACTTCCTTAGCCTTCGCGGTCGCCTGCTCCGCAGCGCCTTCCTTCTCCGCCTTTACATCGCCGGAAATCTTACCGACACCTTCTTTGACAGCACCCTTCAGCTGATCGATCTTATCTTCAAGAGACATAGGAATTCCTCCTTTCGTGTTGGCTTCGATTCCGCCTTGAAACCGAAGCACCTGTTCTTCTCAAAAGAGAAGATACTGTCCCCTCTGCCGCTCCCTTTTGCCAAAGAGAAGTCTATTGCAGAGCAGCCGATACCACCCGCCAAGCATCGAACACATCACGCCTTCTTTCTACGGGGCTTCGACTTGCCTGCATTGTACCCCAGCTCAGTGAAATAAGCAATCGAACACTCTTCTTCTATCCGCTCTATACTTGATATGTTTTTTTTACCATGTACAATAAGAGTATCAAAACATGAGGAGGTTTTCGGAAATGAAACGCTATTCGTATCAAACACGCGGTGTCTGCGCAAAACAAATCAGCTTCGAACTCGAAGACAAGCGGCTGCACAACGTCGTATTCCACGGCGGATGTCCCGGCAATACCTCTGCCATCAGCAGGCTGCTTGAGGGCAGGGATGCGGCCGAGGCAGCCTCACTTCTCCGAGGAAACGATTGCGACGGCCGCGGAACCTCCTGCGCCGATCAGCTGGCAATCGCCGTAGAGGAGGCCTTACAGCAAGCGGGCGTCATTGCTTCTTCGATGTAAGCCGAGCTTACTGTCTCTTATAGCCGGTGATCATCGTCATGACAAAACAGAATACCGTTGCCCATGCGAAAAACTTGTGTGACTTCATATAGCCGGACCTTCCTTTCTTTTTGTGCTTTACAACTGTATGTGTCAATCTTACCTTGAATCGATATGAAATGCCAGTGCCGAAAGGGCACCGGCATTTTTTTGCAATTTCTTTTCAGTAGGCCTGTACCGTTTATGCTTTCATCAATACCCCAAATAGTTGATTGATGTGCTTTTCTGATATATAACATGTAACTGCTTTTGCAAGCCGGTTCCGCAGGCTTTCCGCCTCCGACAGCCCCACATAAGAGCCGTACCGTGGCGCGGGTAAAACATGGCACTTTTATTAATTGTCGACCAAACGGCTCTCCATTTATCCTTCTCCTATTAAATTTTATTGTTACCTTCCGAAAGTCGCAATGTACATTATGATACTGCCACCGCAGAATTATCCGCCAAAAAAGTTTTTACATGCAAATCGTAGAAAAAAACAACTTTGCGTTATACTTATGGTGGTGTTTTGTAAATGCATCTCAAATTTAATCGAATCGGCTACAGCTCTTGGCAAGACAGCGGAGGACGCGAATGATTTACTGTGTTGATCAACTTACGAAGTCATTTGGGAAGCATACCGCACTCAGGAATCTGTGCGTTGAGATAAGCGAACCCGGAATTTACGGGATTCTGGGGCCGAACGGCGCCGGAAAAAGCACCTTTATCAAGCTGATGTTAAAGATATTAACGCCAAGCTCCGGGAAGATCTACTATAACGGCAAAAACATCGAACGCGCCGGAAATGATTATTTTAGGAATATCGGTGCCGTACTTGAAGGAAATCGAAATTTGTATTGGTATATGTCTGCCAAGGAGAATTTGCGTTATTACGGACGCTTAATGGGTCTGGCCGACAACGTCATTCGAAACCGGACAGAGGAGTTGCTCTCTGTGATGGATTTACAGGGGCACGAGAACAAAAAAGTGGGCTATTGCTCCAGAGGAATGCAGCAAAAAGTCGCCTTGATGACAGCACTCATTCATTCCCCTAAAATTTTGTTCCTAGATGAGCCCACCTTAGGCTTGGATTTAACAACGAAGTTGAGTGTTATTTCTGAAATCCAAAAGATGTCAGAACAGGGCACGACTGTTTTTCTGACGACACACCAGATAGATGTATTGGAGCGCCTTACAAATAAACTCATCATCTTAGAAAACGGCGTTGCCACCTATCAGGGTAGCATCGATGCTCTCGTAAACGCGCACAAGGGACAACAACGTACGGAATACACCTTGCCCTATACGAAAGAAACCGTTGAGGCGCTCGCATCTCTTATGCCCTCGGAAGCAATCCGAATCCATGAAGAAAAAAATCAAATTCATTTGATTCTTTCCGAGTCCGAGGAAGCTTTTGCGTACTCTCTTGTACAAATGTGTGCGGAGAAGCAGATAAGAATCATAGCTGTCACACCGGAAACGCCGACCTTGGAGGAGGTTCTCATTTCTTTTTGGAGGAATCATCATGGCTAAGATAAGGCGTTGCTTTACCGCTGAGTTGCGTAAGTACTATTTGGAAGCGAAATGCTATTATCCGGATCACATCGTCAACTTATTCGTACTGTTTATCATGTTCGTCGGCTTCTTCAAACTGTTCTCAAGCTCTGCCGAACGCCCCAACTCTGCGTATTACATAGGCTTCGTATATTGGTTTTACGCCAACGGCATCATCGGCGAATCTTCCATGGCCATTTCATCCGAGAAGCAGAGCGGAACGTTTGAACAGTTGCTGATAAAACCCACCGCTCTCTCCGGCATTTTATTTTGCAGAGCCGTCTGCTGGTTGCTGTTTCAGTCCGTCGAAATCATTTTGGTCATGTCGGCAATTCATGTATTGTTTTCTATCCCCATGGCTTTCTCATGGATGGTTCTCCCCATATTTGCGATTACTATGCTGGGGCTCGTCGGAATATCCTATTTTCTTTCGGCCTTAACACTGATCTTTACCAAAACCGCTTCGTTCATATCCATTGCAAGCTATTTACTCTTGTTCTTTTCGGGAGTGGTAGATGGAAGCAACATTCAAGGCTTTGCCTACTATGTTCTGCCGCTTTCACAAGGCATTTATATTTCGCGCAGCATCCTCGAAGGGAACATGGTCCCCATTTTTGATGTCGGGCTACTCGCACTTAATTCCCTCGCCTATCTTTTCGCCGGTCTATCGGCATTTCACTTTGTGATGAGACACGGCAGAAAAAAGGGTATCAGTATGGAGTACTAAAAACCGAGAGCTATGCCGTTGCAGCGAACACTGCCCGGCATAGCTCTCGTTCTGTTTTTTGGACCCTAAATTGCCCTCTTCATAAATCAATTTTATTGATTTATCAACTGTTTAGTAGTGCATTTAAAATTTTCTCTACACTTTTTCTCTTTTCTTCTTTGTCTTTCATTTTCATACCATTTTGAGTTGCAGGATTTAGACGCGCAACCACTTCGGATTCCTTTTTACAAAGAAGATTGGTAAACTCGGGCATATTGTTACAGCTTAAGACGTCAATTCTTTCTTCTATCGAAAACACCAACGATAGTTTATCATTCTTCAAGTCGTCATCCACTAATCCAAAATATGAAGGGTCATCAAAAACAGATACCAAATGGTCAGATTCTCTTGTAGCAAACAATTTTGATTGACCCACATACAATACTTCTTTCTTTTTTCCGTTAGAAAGGGATATAGAATATATTACAGGCAAAAAAATCAATCAAATTAACTTCACAATCGCTTGTTCCAACAACTTTAATTGATGCTTTTATTTTCAAAGAACTTTGTTCTTCGCTTATACAATTCTAATTTTTTGCATCTGTTTTTAAAGATTCATGAACGATAGAATCCGCAGTAAAACCATTATTCATTAGCCTACTAATGATATCATCCGTTTGGTAATCCAAAGTATATTTTGCACTTTGATACTGTTTATTCTCATTAGAAGAAGATACCTTTTTTTCAAGAATTTCATAACCCAAACATTTAATAGCTTCGTTTATTACATAAGAGTCTGTAACTCTTGCATTCGGATACTTCATTTGCTTAACAGTTGCAATCAATTTTTTTGTATTCTGTGATATGTTAATGCTTTTTCTCATAATGATAGCCTCGCCTTCAGACCATATATTTATGGTCTGAAGGCATTCTACCACATCGCATTAAAATAATCAAGTGTAAAGCCATAAATTTATGGTCAGCTTATAAGCCCATCATTTCTCTGATAATGCAGTCACTCATCTTTACTGCACCGACAAGCACAAGTATATTGAATACAAGTTCTCCGATATATGACCATACCTGTGTGGCTGCCGCAGCGTCCGGGTTTACCACCGGCGGACTTGACGCAAACAGTGAGAAGATTATGCAGGCAAGTACGATAACCGCACCCTCAAGCAGTACCGCACAGTAACTTTTAATAAAACTCTTGTCCACATTCTGCGTTGGTTCTCCAGCAAAGGTAGATAGCGGTATCGGTGCTAATACCGTATACATATACAGTTTGAAAAATCTGCCGTAAACCGTCATTATCAGAATAAATGACAACACCGTAATAAAAAGACCGCCTATCAGAGTCACTGCCCATAGCGGAATGCTTTCAAAGAATCCGCAGTCCTCAATGGTTGTTACCATTTCGGATGGGAGCGTTGTTTGATTCGGTGTTCCAAATCCCGATGATGTCATAATGGTTGAAATGATACCTTGGACGATATTGAACAAAGCAAGCATAAGCTCCATACCGTAGGTTATGACACCTTTGGCAATGACAAAGCGAACAAACAATTTCAGTGCATGTTCCGGCTTTTTTTACATCGGTAATGCTGCCGCAGGTACGGACAACGCCTACCACAAAGAACAGCACCAACAGTGCAAGCCCTTGATGGTGCCACCGAGCAGGTCTTTGAGAGCATCATGGATATCCTCGGCGGTCTCAATGTCGTATTGCTGTAGGAGTTGCTGGATGATCTGGCGTTTGCCTTCGGTCATCACGACTTTGTGGACGGGTTTCTTTTCTCTTTTTGCCATAGTAAAGGCCTCCTGTGATTAGTGTATATCACAGGAGCCCCTGAAGGTATTTCTTATTCCGTTTTTACAGAAAAACTTTCATACTCTCCCTTCTTATTCAGCTCGCTGATTGTTCCCGGAGAGACCTTAGTTCCCCAGAGTGCCTCAGTGATGTACTCAACCCATCAGACAGACACACCTGCCAGATACATCTCGATAAGAGCCTCCTCAACACTACTTTCACGATGGCGATAGCGTTCAATGATAGCAGTCTCAAAAGAGATCCCTTTTAAGCGCGGCATATGTAGCGTAACATCGCTGGAAGTTGTTGTAAGCTTGCGCTCATAACGAGTCGCTTGTGTAAGCGTTTTGACTACTTCTTCCAGGAGTTCATTCAAAGTCTCTTCTACACTACCACGGACCAGTTCTTTCAGCTGCCCCTTGATAACTTCCTCGTTGAACTGTACAATCTTATCAGACATGGTCTGTAGTCTCCTTTCTGAGTGTTGTCTCGCAACTTCATTCTACCAGAGGACTACAAACCATGTCTTCTTTATATGATTTTCAATTTGCGCAACTTATCATACCTTGTACCATAACTACAAATATTGTGGCAATCTTTCCATTGATTTTAAGTTTACTATCAGTATTCATGGTTATTCACTCTTTTTTAATGTCTAAAAACTTGCCTGTCTGTTCCACCCGGCGCTATGCTGCCTCATGGATACAAACCCTGTGATAAATGCCCCTGCTTCTCCATCAGTGTCTCATGGCTTCCTCGCTCCGCAACACGTCCGTCCGAAATCACCAGAATCTCATCGGCGTTTTGTATGGTGTGCAGTCTGTGAGCAATGACGATGAGTGTTTTGCCCTTGACCAACTCAGTTATGGCCTGCTGGATATAGGTTTCGTTGTCAGCATCCACGCTTGCGGTTACCTCGTCCAGTATGACGATCGGCGCATCCTTTAAGATGCAGCGGGCTATGGAGATGCGCTGCTGTTCACCACCAGAAAGGGAAGCACCTCCCTCGCCGATAACGGTATCAAATCCCTCCGGCAGTTTCATAATGAAGTCATAGCATCGTGCCGCCTTTGCCGCCTCTATTACCTCCTCCTTGGTGGCATTCGGCCTTCCCATGCTGATATTGTTGTAAACAGTATCCTGAAACAGATAAGTTCTTTGGAACACGACACTCATCTGATCCATCAGCACGCTTAAAGGCACTTCGCGGACATCTTTCCCACGCACTTTCACTGCACCGCAGCCCACGTCCCAGAAACGTGTGACAAGATTTGCAATCGTGGACTTTCCGCCGCCGGACGGTCCCACCAAAGCAAGCATATGGTTTTTCGGCAGGGAAAAGGACACGTCGTGTAGCACTTCCTTTTCGCCGTAACCGAATGAGACATTGGAAAACTCGATTTCCGGCACATCCTCTGCCGCAGCGGGCAGGTGCGTTTCTCCCGTGTCCGGCATTTCGACCTCAGCAAAGACCTCCTCCATGCGGTCCATGCAGCTGTTCATGACCGTCAGCCTGGTGCCCTGCCCGTAGAGGGCTTTCAGCGGCCCGAACAGGTCAAATACAAACAGCATCATGCCGACCACGTGCATTGGCTCTATCATTCCATAGCTGTATAAAATCATGGACAGGGCCACGATCACAGCCGCACCAAGCCCGTAGACAAGGTGCAATCTCCTCTGCCAGTGGCTGTGCTGCCTTTCAAAGTTCAGACTGGTCTCGCACATTCCTTCGAAATTGTCGGAAAGCTCCTTTGACTTCTCACCCAGCAGGTTGTAGGTTTTGGAGATGCCGATCCCCTCGGCAAAATCCAGCACCGCCTCCGTCAGTTTCTCGCTCTGTTCCTGGCGTCTTACGGAATCCTGCAGAGCTTCCTTTTCCATTCCCTTTGTGACGGGAATCCCGATGAGTACCACGATAACTGCCGCGATTCCAAGATAAAGATTGAAGAACAGCATAAACAACAGCATGACGATTTCCGCGAAAATATCGCTCATCATATCTGCCAATGCGGGCATGCAATTCTCTTCAATGAACACCATATCCGAAGATAAAACAGAACTTATTTTTCCGATATTGCCCTCCGTGAAGTAGCCCATCGGCATCTTCCTTATGTGTTTTCCAAGCTCCATCCTTTTTTCGGCAAATACCATAAATCCCGCTGCGGACTGAAGCCGGTCGGAGATATTCTGGCATAGCGCCTGAAGCAGAATGCAGGCAAGGACTAAGGCTCCAAACCAAAGGCACAACGCCTGCGTAAGCGTTCCGTTAAACCAGTCTGACAGCCCGACAAACGCAATCATTATGGGTGCCTTGGACAGCATCGCTTTCAGGAATGCGAATACAAAGGCCGCAATAACCCTTGGCTTGTATCTGCCCGTTGTATCTATAATCCGTTTCATAAGCATAATCATGCCAGCCCCTCCTTCATCTCACTCTTCCCCCTTTACCAGTCACTCCGCGCCTTCTTCCGAAGCCTGCCACAGCTTCCGGTAATCGTCGCTGTTTTCAAGCAGTTCTTCATGTGTTCCATGCGCCGCCACGCTGCCATCTTTCATTACATAGATCCGGTCTGCGCCCATAACAGAGCGCAAACGGTGTGCAATGACAAGCACCGTCTTGCCCCGGATGACTTCGGCAATGGCCGCATTCATCTTTTCCTCATTATCCGGGTCAACAAACGCCGTAGCCTCGTCCAGCACAATAATCGACGCATTTTTTAAGATTGCCCTTGCAAGGGAAATTCTCTGGCGTTCGCCGCCGGACAACTGCTTTCCTCCGTCACCCGCCATAGTGTGGATGCCATTTTCAAGACGGTTCAGAAACTCCATACACTGCGCTTTTTCCGCAGCCTGCATCACTTCTTCATCACTGGCACCCGATTTGCCGATACGGATATTTTCCATCAGGCTCATGTTGAACAGGAACTGCTCCTGAGACACAAAGGAAATCTCATCATTTAACGCCTCCAGACTCATGTCCGTGATGTCCTGTCCGCCGATACTGATCCTTCCGCTGTCCACATCGTAGAAATGGACAAGCAGCTTTGCCAGCGTAGATTTTCCGCTGCCCGACTCGCCTACAAGCGCAGTCATGCCGCCCTCCTTTAAGCCGATGGATACACCGTGAAGAACCTCATCCTCTTTGTATGAAAAATGTACGTCTTCATATCGGACTTCATGGTCTTTCCCTGCGAACGTACCTGCCCCCTCCTTTAGTGGTGGCTCGGACATCATCTGTTCCAGTGCATCTATCTTATAATTCACCTGCGGAAACTGTGACATGAAGCTGATGGACTTTAAGAGCGGCGCTCCCACCCCAAAGGACATGCACAGCACCAGCACCAGATGCGGCATCGTAGAAAATCCTTTCAGGACGAAAAACATCCCCAAAGGCAGCGTGAACATCGCCACACAGGGTAAAATGCTGTTGTACAGTGCCATCCAGGGCCAACACACCTTATACCAGTCCAGCGTGAAGTCACGGTAATTCCTGACATCCGTTTCAAACCGCTCATAGGATTCGCCGTCCCGGTTGAACACCTTGACCACTTCCATGCCATTGATGTATTCCACAATCGTGTTGTTCATCTTTTGCCCGGCAGTGTAATATGCTCCCATCTTGCTGGTGCCCGCCTTGTACGTCATCATCATGGCAAGCATCCCTATCGGCAGGGATGCAAGAGACAAAAGTGCCAGTTTCCAGTCTATAAAGAACATAGTGATGAATACGACAGCAGGAACAATGATATTGGAAAGTCCCTCTGGGATGGCGTGGGCAAGAATCAGTTCAATGGACTCGATATCGTCCACAAAGGTTTTCTTTATCACACCTACTCCTTTTCCCTGGATTACCCCAAGAGGCTGACGCTCCAGTTTTTCCTGCAGGGAAATACGGATATTCTTTAAGGTGTGGTAGGCCGACTCATGGGAGAGCGACAAGCCATGCACGTATGAAAAAGCATAGCCCACTGCGCAGACGGCAATCAGAACAACCCTCCAGACAATCCCCACCGCATCCATCCTGCTGCCCGTAAGGATGGGTACAATCAGCTGATAAATAAGGAAATACAGGATTACGTTCATCAGCACGCCGAGAACCATAAAAAACACCGCCGCATAGGTTTTCTTCCGGTAGTCTCCGGCGTACTCCAAAACTTTTTTGAACATGATGTTCCTCCTCTACTGATAATTTAATTATCGGTGTGACCTTATATATGCCGCAGTCAAACGACAGCGGCCTTTTATCTTTAACCATCCTATTATTTATGAAAAATTCTGTATTCTATTTCAATGAAGTCCCTCATTTCTAAGTTTGAACGAGCTAACCGTGTGTCCTAAAATATAGCGGATGAAAAATCCGCTATATTTTATAGAGCAAATTAAAATCAGTTTGCCGATATACCCTCGTTAATCAGTAGTTTAATCTGCTAGGGTCATACCAAAAGTTTTATACCAGTCAAAGAGATTACACACAATTTTACAGTGCTCCTCAATCTGCTCCCATGTAAAGCTGTGGATGAACGGTTCGTAGATCGTTGACCAGAATGCAGAAAGCAGGATGTGCAGCTCCTCTTTGGTAACTGCTATGGTTGTCAGCCCGCGTCTTACTGCTTCATTCAGGTATTCTCCTGTGACTATAGACATTTTTCCACCCAGTCATGCTGAAAGTTGGAATAGGCCGTCCCCTCTGCACGGGCAATGAGAAGGACGAATCCGTTCCTGCGCTCATACAGATACTGAAACCACCACTCCATCTGGCCGTTCTGCATATTCCAGGCATCTATGAGCTCTTTGTCTGTCAGGGTACTTACATCCAGATTGCTTTTTTCCTCAATCACGCTGTTTAAATCACGAAGGGTAGGCGCTACCAGGGCTGTGAACAAGCCCTCCTTGCCATCGTAGCGTTTGTACAACGCGCCTGTCGTGACTCCTGCGCCATCGCAGATTGCCTTCAGCGAGGTTTTTTCAAAACCATTCGCCAGAAATTCTTTTTTTGCGCTCTCCAGTATTTTCGGATCAAGCGACCTGTCCGGCACAGACATATCCTATCTCCTTGTAGATAATTGTATTATCGATAACAAAATTATCCTAACAAGATCTAACTCCGTTGTCAATAGCCCGCTTTGAATTTTGTGTTCTCTTCGCCTTTTTTGTTACGCCTCAACTTCCGCACCGCTGGTAAGCGTGAACACGATACAGAGCGAAACGGAGACGAATGTATGGTCATGCCTTCTCCCGATGTGCGTTACCAGATGAATCTGCAATACCTTGCAAAGATCTGTGAATTTATTGCCGAAAAATATAATAGTGAATTTTCATATCCGAGGTGGTCATCCATCTCGGCTTCCATCATCTCCTTGATGGTGCCACCGAGCAGGTCTTTGAGAGCATCATGGATATCCTCGGCAGTCTCAATGTCGTATTCCTGTAGGAGTTGCTGGATGATCTGGCGTTTGCCTTCGGTCATCACGACTTTGTGAACGGGTTTCTTTTCTCTTTTTGCCATAGTAAAGGCCTCCTGTGATTAGTGTATATCACAGGAGCCCCTGAAGGTATTTCTTATTCCGTTTTTACAGAAAAACTTTCATACTCTCGAAAGAAGCCGTTGAGGCGCTCGCATCTCTTATGCCCTCGGAAGCAATCCGTATCCATGAAGAAAAAAGCCAAATTCATTTGAGCCTTTCCGAGTCCGAGGAAGCTTTTGCGTACTCTCTCGTACAAATGTGTGCAGAGAAGCAGATAAGAATCATAGCCGTCACACCGGAAACGCCGACCTTGGAGGAGGTTCTCATTTCTTTTTGGAGGAATCATCATGGCTAAGATAAGGCGTTGCTTTAGCGCTGAGTTGCGAAAATACTATTTGGAAGCGAAATGCTATTATCCGGATCACATCGTCAACTTATTTGTGCTGTTTATCATGTTCGTCGGCTTCTTCAAACTGTTCTCAAGCTCTGCCGAACGCCCCAACTCTGCGTATTACATAGGCTTTGTGTATTGGTTTTACGCCAACGGCATCATCGGAGAATCTTCCATGGCCATTTCCTCCGAGAAGCAGAGCGGAACGTTTGAACAGTTGCTGATAAAGCCCACCGCTCTCTCCGGCATTTTATTTTGCAGAGCCGTCTGCTGGTTGCTGTTTCAGTCCGTCGAAATCATTTTGGTCATGTCGGCAATTCATGTATTGTTTTCTATCCCCATGGCTTTCTCATGGATGGTTCTCCCCGTGTTCGCGATTACCATGTTGGGGCTCATCGGAATATCCTATTTTCTTTCGGCCTTAACACTGATCTTTACCAAAACCGCTTCGTTCATATCCATTGCAAGCTATTTACTCTTGTTCTTTTCGGGAGTGGTAGATGGAAGCAACATTCAAGGCTTTGCCTACTATGTTCTGCCGCTTTCACAGGGCATTCATATTTCACGCAGCATCCTCGAAGGGAACATGGTTCCCATTTTTGATGTCGGGCTACTCGTACTTAATTCGCTCGCCTATCTTTTCGCCGGTCTATCGGCATTTCACTTTGTGATGAGACACGGCAGAAAAAAGGGTATCAGTATGGAGTACTAAAAACCGAGAGCTATGCCGTTGCAGCGAACACTGCCCGGCATAGCTCTCGTTCTGTTTTTGGACCTGAATTGCGCTCCTCACAAATCAATTTCCGGCTTCGGCGGCCTTGAGATTTCAACGACAAGGTTCCCGTTAATAATCAGCATATTTCCGGACTCACATTGTACATGCAGACACTGTCGGTATTCATAATCCTGTTTATTTCCTACATTCTGATAGTAAAGACAATTTCCCAGGGTCGTGTTTTCAGCTGTCCCGTACAGTTCAATGGAACCGCTGCCCCATACCCAGGTAAAGTCAAATGTTCCGACCGGAAGATCTGTCCCAAACATATATCTTCCCTGCGCAGCTGATTCTTCCCAAGTTTAAACATAGCTTTTCCGGCCGTGTGTGAATGCTTCTGCGAAGGTGTGCCGACCGCTTTCCCTGTTGCCACTGTCTTTATGTCCGGATCCATTGCCATCTGCAATAAGCGGTCGGCCAGCTCTGTTCCGGACATCACTTTCAGAATCTTTCTCCTGCCGGTTTTGTAAGTGACCGTCTCTAAATTACCAAAGAGCTCCATGTCGTTATCCCTCTCGCTACGCTGACAGCAGTGTACTCTCCTTCTCATCACATCGATACAAGCAAGCTATGTATTTCCTGACCATCAAGTTCGCGTTCTCTTCCACCAAAAAGAGAGGCACGCCTCCTCAGATTACTCTGACTCGGCATACCTCTCTCTATATATTCATTCTCGATTGGTCAGTACAACTTCGCGCCTGCCGGGATGTGGTTGTCCACCATGAGGAGGTGCAGCTCCTCGTCCTCGCTGTCCTTCAGATTGTTGACGGCAGAGAGCAACATGCCGCAGGACTCGATGCCCATCATGGGGCGCGGCGGCAGA